>Ga0209692_10000063_pt1 | contig 400352 bp, 325 predicted proteins | sample tdDd472_FD_187129 | JGI IMG/M metagenome (GOLD analysis project Ga0209692, IMG submission 187129) | Marine sediment microbial communities from the Atlantic coast under amendment with organic carbon and nitrate - tdDd47.2 (SPAdes)... | ecosystem: Environmental > Aquatic > Marine > Coastal >... | reverse complement strand
ACCTTCAAATGTCAAATTGGTATTTTTACTTTTCATAAGCTTCTATCGTTTAGTTGTTACATTGTTTTGAATTCAAAAACTAAATAACATAGAAGCTTATGCTTTTACAATCATAAGGCCTAAAGGGTGAAACAACTTTGAAGTGCTGCTTTTCCTCCAGGGATTATGGTGAAATGAGTATCTGGATCAGGGAGTTTTAGTTCGTAAATCGACCAGATTTGGTTTGAACCTTGCTTACATGAGAGTAAAGGTTGCTCTGGGGAAAGTGTGATTGGATGATTTTGATTAGAAATATTATCTGGCAGTTTTAAGCTTCCTGTCTTCCATATACTTTTTAAATTCATCAAAAGTCAAGTCTTTTGTTTCCTCTGAAATTTTCTCCTTAACCTCCCTAAAGAATTTCACTGTATCGAATTGTTTTTCTGATTGCTTATTCTTCATCTTCCCTTATTATTTCTTGTGGTGATCTGATATCGAGTTGAATATATCCATTTACACCTTAATTAAATCTTTTTGTAGTCATTTTTAGGTTTGAGTTGGGCCTTGAAGAAAAGGCGTTAAGAATTTCAACCGTGGGGACGATAAGAAAATCATGCTGTCTGAGGTACGACGAAGGAGGACAAGTTTCATGATTTTCCGTCTATACGATTGAAATTTAGTCTTTTTATTCACAGTGCAGACGGCTAGTCCTTGACCTTTTTGACGGTTTGCCGATGCGATTCGTTTTTGGACGGTCCGCCGCTGCGGTCAAGCCAAAAATGAAGAGCCTGAGCGGGCTATAGCGGATGAGAGTGAGAAACAGGCAAATTCTAATAGTAACCTAGCAAAGACCAATAATCATAACCTAATATGAACTTATCCGTGTAACGTTCTATATTTGTCTTACAAAAGTTGATATAATATGAAAGGATCTAATCTTGGAGAGTTCGAGGAGCTGGTACTTTTGGCAACTGCCATATTGGATGGTAATGCCTATACAGTCACCATCGCTGATGAGATCATGAACAAAACCAATCGTTCACTCACTCTCAGCGCGATTCATACGGTGCTTACCCGGCTGGAGAAGAAGGAATTTGTGAATTCCTACATGGGAGGAGCAACAAATGAGCGAGGTGGAAGGAGACGCAGATTGTATAAAATCACGAATTCCGGCTATGCTACACTCAATGAAGCCAGGGACCGCAGAGAGCAAATGTGGTCTTCTATGCCAAAGTTGAGCTTTGATTTTTCGAGTTATTAGTCTTACAAATATAATTTAAATGAAGCGCCAACAGCCACCAAATGGTCATCACTCACCTCCGGACTGGATCGATAAGTTCCTGGAATGGTACTGCTCGGAATATTACCTAGAGGAGATTCAGGGTGATCTGCACGAATGGTTTCAACGTCGGGTAGAAACTCAGGGGCCACGTAAAGCCAGAAGAATGTATTTGCTGGATGTGCTCAGGTATCTACGTGTGTTCCGTACCAAACCCTTTCATCAATTAACCAACAGCCCAAACTATCTATCAATGAAAAATGTATTTAAGATCACCTATCGTAACCTGCTCAAAGACAAAATCTCGGGATTCATTCGAATCAGCAATTTGGTCATAGGAATTACCGTGTTTTTACTGGCGCTGATTTATGCCCGGTATGAGCTCAATTATGATCAGTTTCATCCAAATAAGGATAACCTCTATCGTGTTGGAATGATGAACCAGGGAAATCCATGGGCTGCCATGCCGTTGGGATTGGGAATGTTTGCAGAAGAAAATGTGCCAGGCGTGGAGCGAATGACAAGACTGCTACCTATCTACGACACCTGGTTGAAATATGAGGATAATAAGTTTTATGAGAAGAGAGGGTATGAGGCGGATTCAAGCATATTTCAGATGTTCGGTATTGAGTTTATTGCTGGTAATCCCAGGACAGCACTTGAGAGACCAGATGCCATTGTACTGACTGAAAGCATTGCCAAAAAGTATTTTGGTGATAAGGACCCAACGGGAAAAATGGTTCAGTTGCTCGCTGATCGTGGACATTCCCGACAGGTTACGGCAGTGATCAAAGATTTGCCGGACCAGTCACATTTACAGTTCGATTTCTTGTGCTCGATGTATTACATGTCGAGTGAATCTCTTCACAGGTGGCGCAATTTTTTTGCTTATACCTACCTGGAATTGGCGCCTGGGGCTGACGTTGAGAATGCGAAAAAGTTGATCATCGAAGAGGCAAGAACTCGATACAAAGTAGACGAGTCTGTACTGGGAGAAACAATACTAACGCCTATTACTAAAATTCATCTGTACACTAATTATGAGAAGGAGTTTGCTGACAATGGCAATGTCTATTACGTCTATATACTGTTTTGTATTGGCGTTTTTGTGTTGCTGATTTCCAGTATCAACTTTATTAATCTGACAGTGATTAAAGGTCTGGATCGAGCGAAGGAAGTAGGACTAAGAAAAACCATTGGAGCTTCTCGCCAGCAATTGATTGTACAGTTTCTCTCGGAGAATATGTTTTATCTACTGTTTTCGGGAGTGGTTTCTCTGATTCTACTGACAGGTTTGGCTCCTTATTTCAGGGATTTCTCAGGCCTCAATCTTCCATTAAGTTTTTGGAATAATCCTGGTGTTCTGTTGAGTCTCACCGGAATCATCGTGACGCTAGAACTCATCAGCGGTATTTATCCGGCTTTCGTTTTGAGTAAGTTTCAGCCGGCTGAAGTGATCAAACCAGGAATGAGCTCTGGCTCTCCGATGCGAAGAGTTGGGTTGGTGCGGCAATCGTTAATTGTAGCGCAGTTCAGTCTTTCGGTCATTCTGATCATCGGTTCCATGGTGGTTTATGACCAGCTTACTTATATCCAGAGCCAGGATCTTGGATTTGAAAAAGATCAGGTGCTATTGTCTGAGCTGAACTCTGATATCCTTGCAAAAAGGGATGTTTTCAGAGATAAACTGTTGGAAATCCCAGGGATAAAATCCATGTCTATTTCTACTTCCGTTCCAGGTTACAGGATCATGATGGAGACCGTGAAAAAGCTGGATGGCTCTGAGGAAACTGATACCCGATTAATGTATGCAGATCAATATATGCCTCAAACTTATGATCTTCAATTTGTTGCTGGTAAGGATTTTAGTGATCAGGTGCCGGAACGAGAAACGGAATATATCTTGAATGAGCAATTGGCTACTCAGCTTTTTTCAGATGGTCAAAATCCGATTGGAGTAAAAATCAAACATGGCCGTGATACAGGACGAGTGGTTGGGATTGTAAAAGACTTCAATTTCAAATCGCTCCACAGTGGCTTGGAACCCTTACTCATTAAGCGTTTGAAAAGGGCTTACTGGGGATATTTGTCTATCAGATTTGAATCGAAAAATACCAATGACGTATTGATTGCTGTGGAGGAAGCTTCAAGAGAGGTGTACCCTGACTTGCCTGTCATTGAGACACAGTTTCTGAACGATCGATTTGCTCAGCTGTATCAGGCAGAGTTCAAGCTTCAAAATATCGCCTGGGTGTTTTGTTTGTTGACAATTCTATTAACTATTTCTGGAATCTTTGGTGTGGCAACTTACAATGCACACAAGCGATCCAAAGAAATTGCTATCCGAAAAGTGCTTGGAGGTGGATTGTTTGAGATGCTCAAACAGCTGAATCGTGGCTTTGTTGTGCTATTCGTAGCTGCTCTGGTATTGGCGATTCCTGGTGCATATTACCTGGCCAACTGGTGGCTTCAGGACTTTGCGTATCAGGTAGGGCTCAATCCATTGATCTTCCTGATTTCTTCAGTGTCACTTCTGGTAATTGTGATGATCAGCTCAGGCTATGTGACGGTCAAAGCTGCCAACGCCAATCCAGCAGAGGTGTTGAAGAGTGAATGATCCTGTTTGTCAAATTTGCCTTCTTCACCCTGAGACCCTCGCCGGCACCTTCAAGGGGAAGGCGAAAAAATCAATTTGGCTCCCTCTTAGGAGTAAATCAAATTGATTTTCTAATAGGAATAGTAAAAGATTACTCTGCTTCACCTACGTAAGCTGACGGTGGGCAATGGAACATCTCCTGGAATGATTTGTAGAAATACGAACGACTGTTGAAACCAGTAAGATTGATGATTTCAGAGACATTGTATTCCGAATTGGTTAGCAAGAAAGCCGCTTGTTTTAGTCGGTACTGGTTGATGAGTGCATGAGGTGTTTGACCGGTAAGATCTCTTACTTTTTTGTAAAGTGAAGTCTTGCTCATACCCAGTTCGTTGGCCAGATGCAACGCATCTAGCTGAGGGTTGGCCATCTCTTCCTTAATGAATTGATCAATTTTCCTGAAGAATTCATCGTCTTTGGCGCCAATGCCAATGGTGGTGAATTCTTTCTCATGTGGTGAGAGATTTTCGAAACGCTTTTTCAATGCTTCACGGGAATTGATCAGCTTTTCTATTCTCACATACAAGTGATCAGGATGAAAAGGTTTTGGGATATAAGCATCAGCACCAGCTTGCAGGCCCTCTATGCGCTCATCCATTTCACCTTTGGCAGTCAGTAGAATGACCGGAATGTGGCTTATCTCAATTTTGCTCTTAATGGCTTGACATAGTTCATAGCCGTTCATTTCGGGCATGATCACATCGCTGATGACCAGGTCAATTTTTCTGGAGGAAACAATTTCCAGTGCTTCCGTTGAACTGGTGCAAGCTGTGATGTTGTATTTGGATGAAAGTAATTCTTTCAGCAGGCTTACAATCTGAACATTGTCATCTACCACCAATACATTATAGTCAAACCTTTCCAGGCTGATGTTGATCATTTCCTTGTCGAGCTTATCCTGATGATAAAATTCCGCCGCAACATGATCTTGCAGTTTGTTGAGCATGACCTGATCGGGGTGATCGGCTGTTAGTAGCTGAGTGCTTGGCAAGTTGATTGGAAGCCAAAAAGTAAACTCTGTTCCCTGATGTGGTTTGCTGGACACGTTAATATCTCCATGGTGGAGGTGAACCAGTTTTTGAGTCAGCGACAGACCTATGCCTACACTATTTGTATTGGTGCTTTCATGGTCATGGTGGAAGCTGGTGAATCGTTCGAAAATCCTTGCCAGATCACTTTCGGGTATTCCTGCTCCATTATCTTTTACCTGAAAGAAAGATCTGTCTCCTTCTCGCCACATACGAATAGTTACTTTGCCGCCATGATCGGTGTATTTCAACGCATTACTCACCAGGTTTATAAAGATTTTTTCCAGAATGTTGGAATCGACCTGCCCATGAATGGTTTCTGCCGCTTCGAATGATAGCGAGATTTCTTTGTCTAGTGCGTATTGGCGGAAAGATTGCAGCAGTTCTTCCACAAAGGCAGTAAGGTTCACGGATCTGATATTCAACAGTTCCTTACCCATTTCCACTTTCCTGAATTGTATTAATTCCTGGATGAGCTTCTGGAGTCTCAGAGAGTTTCGGTAGATCGATTGGACAGAACCATTGATCAGTGGGTTGTTTTGTGTCTTTTTTAGCAGGGTAGCTGCCGGACCGAGTATCAGCGTTAGAGGAGTCCTGAATTCATGCGCAATGTCTGTGAAAAACTCCAATTTATATTTTTGAATGGTGTCTGCATGCTCTTTCTTCAATCGTTCTATTTCGCGTATTTTCTTCTGCCTGACTCTGTTTCTTAGGATTAGGATCATACCTGCCTGCATCAACATCAGTATTAAGGTATAAATCACATAGGCTGTGGTAGTTCTATAAAATGGTGGAGCAATGTGTATCTCAATCGTTCTTTCCTGTGGGTTCCAGATGCCATTTTCATTGGTGTTATTCAGGTGAAGCGTATAATCACCAGGAGGGATATTGGTCAGGTTAATGCTTGATTGCTTGCCCAGATTATTCCATTTGGTGTCAAAACCTTCCAGAAAATACCGGTATTCACATCGTTGCTTATGCCAGTAATCCAGTGTAGTGAAGTGGAAACTTAGAAAATTCTCGTCGTAGCTGAGATTGATTTGTTGTTGAAGGTCAATATTGGATATTAAAATATTTGTACTGTCGCCTGGTTTGATCAGTACATTCGACACCATGAGTTCAGTTAGCACCAGTCTCGGAAAGCTTGTGGTAGTATCGATTTTGTCGGGTGATACCACATCTATTCCTTTGGTACCACCGAAATACAATTGATTATTTCCTGGTTGCTGAAAGAAGGCACCATCCGTGTATTCATAATTCAAAAGCCCATCACTCCAGTTGAAATTTTTGAAGCTATTGGTTGCTGGATCGAAAGCAAAAAGACCATTGTTACTACTGAGCCAAAGCTTGCCAAACTTGTCTTTGAGGATACCATGAATGGTGTTGTTGGCGAGACCATCATTTTGAGTGTATTGGTCAACTGTATAGTTACTTAAGTTTACCTTGTTCAAGCCTCCGCTGGTACCTACCCAAAGTTGATTTTTATCCAGGTAGAGGCTCAAAATGTCATTGTTACTGAGCGCAAATCGACTCTTATGGTCAGCTTGCAGGTTGTGGGTAAATTTTCTGATCAGTGAATTGTATCGGTAGAGACCGCCGTTTCTGGTGCCAAACCACAAGATGTTGGGTTCCTCTTCGATGATGCTGTAAACGATGTTGCTTTTGATGGTGATGTCACCAGGCAAGGTTGGTGACTCGGGAGTGATTGTATAATATTCCTTCAGTTGATATTGTCCATTGCTTGTTTTTTCAATATCGAGGTAAATGATTCCATAGCCACTTGTTCCGAGCCAAAGATGCCCATATGTGTCAATAAGAATTTTATAAACCGATCCAAACAGCAAGTCATCCGGAGCGTTTATGAAGTCGTTTGGGAAATTCAGAATCTTTCCTGTTTTCACTTCAAGCATATTCAAGCCGAATCCATCAGTGCCAATCCATGTATTTCCAATTTTGTCTTTGGTGATGGACAATACCGCATTGTCAGCTATGCCTTTTTCTTTGTCATAAGTTTGGGTTGGAAAACCCGATCGGATCACATTGAGTCCACCGCCGCGTGTTCCTGCGTATATTTTATTGTCATCAATATATATGGACCGTACGATGCTGCGAGAAAGCTTTCCATCCTCCAGGTCTCCTTCCGTAATCGGGTGAAAAGCACGCTCTTTGGTTATGTATTTGTAAATGCCGTCTCCATCAGTGCCCACCCAAAGTATATCTTGTTTGGTAGCCAACATGGAAAAAATTTTGAGCTTTCTCTTATGGACAGTAGGAACGTAGTTGGTGATGCTGCCCCAAACGAGTTGGTCTTTCTGGTTCTTTATAGAGAATATGGAACCTTCAGCTGTTCCAAATAACAATGTTTGATTGTGGTGATTGTTGGCCGTAGTGGTTATTTGAGCACTTTGAGTATCAAATGTTGTGGTGTTGTCGATTTTACCATTTTTGAGTTCACAAAGTGTAAGTGTTGAAGGCGTATTTTGATAAGTCAAAAAGTATCGGTCGCCCAGACTGACGAACCTATGGAAGCTGCTATTGACGTAGTTAGGTATTTTAGAAATCTTTGACTCTCCAAACAACGCACCGGAAAGGTTTCCTCTACTATCCACCATATACAGTCGCTCTCCAAAAGCGCCAAGCAAATGCACATCATTGGTTGGGAAGTTTTTGACTTTTATCTGATCAAATTGATCTGTGTTTGAGTTGTATTGTGCAATCCCCCAGCCAACCAGACTTATATACAGTGTAGAATCTTCTGATAAAGTTGCTTTCAGACTGTTTTCTAAGAAAGGAATGTCTTTGATCTGGTGAAAGTACCGCTGAAATCTGTCGAGTTTTCGGTCATATCTGTTGATGCCATCGTGGGTTACAATCCAGAGATTGCCTTCCGCATCTTCCAGTATTTGGCGAATTACATTGTTAGAAATAGAGTGTTTATCATCAGTTACGGGCTTGTAAGTCACAATCTGATCACCATCAAACCTGTTGAGACCATCCCAGGTACCAAACCACATATAGTCGTATTGGTCCATATATATGGTGTTGATAGCACTATTGGATAGCCCCGCTTTTTTATCCAAATGCTGCAATGGCCATTCTGTTTCCTGTGCCAGCAGGTAATGGGAAAATAAAACGGTGATGAAAAAAATGAATGATGCTTGTTTGATGGTTCTCATTTCTGTCCTCTCCAGTTCAATACATGTCCAAAATAGTCATAAAAAAACTGTCCATGAGCATTTTGGACCCGGGTAAACACAATATGAACTATTCAGGACACCATCCAAGTGGCTTATTGTGAAATTGGCAAAACAAAGCCTGAATAGAGGCTCATATTAAATGATTTATAAAAGGTGATTTATCAATTATGGATATAGCAAAAAGATTCAATGAAAATCCACTTCTTTCTCCCGGCATGGTCCTCCCAAGTACACCTGAGGTGAAGATAGAGTGTCTATTGAATCCCGGGGTTTTCCGGTTTCAGGGAAAAGTGTGGCTGTTAGTAAGGGTAGCAGAGCGACCGGGACAATCCGAAGGTAAAACGACTTTGCCCATATATGATGATCACGGTAAGTTACAGTTGATCACTTTTAATAATGACGATCCAAAGTTTGATGATAGTGACAAGCGGGTATTCGAATATGATGGCAAGCACTATCTCTCCACACTTTCGCATCTCAGGTTGCTTTCCAGTGAGGATGGTGTTCATTTTTCTGAGGATCCGGACTTTCCGGGAATCTTTCCATTTGGCGATCAGGAATCTTTTGGAATTGAAGATTGTCGGGTGAGCCAAATCGGAGATACCTACTACCTAACATATACTAAAGTATCACCAACAGGTGTTGGTGTGGGGTTGATCACTACAAGTGATTGGAAAATCTTTGATAGGAAAGGAATGATCTTCCCACCGCACAATAAAGACTGTGCACTTTTCGAGGAAAAAATTAACGGACAGTATTATGCTTTACACAGGCCAAGTAGTCCGAGTATTGGTGGCAACTATATCTGGATCGCACAGTCTCCAGACCTGGAGCATTGGGGAAACCATCAATGTATCGCTACATCGCGAGCAGGGTATTGGGACAGTGCCCGAGTAGGTGCAGGTGCTGCTCCGATTCGTACAGAAGCGGGTTGGCTGGAAATCTATCATGGAGCTAATGAGGAGCACAGATATTGCCTTGGTGCTTTGCTGCTGGATATCAATGATCCTTCCAAAGTAATAGCCCGCAGTAAGGAACCAATTATGGAACCACTGGCGGCTTATGAACAAACCGGTTTTTTTGGAAATGTTGTTTTTACAAATGGTCACTTAGTGGATGGGGATACTGTCACTGTATACTATGGAGCCAGTGATGAGGTGATTTGTGCAGGCACACTTTCAATCAAAGAAATCTTAAACTCATTGGGGAAATAGATATGAAAAGCATACAGGAACTAGCCAGGAAACCACTGGCAGAATACGACTTCTTTTTGAAGCAACCCCGGGATATGAGGGTGCTGCTTGCCACCAACATGATCTATGCCTTTGTGTTGCCGGTGATAGAAATATTTGTAGGTGCTTACATCATGAGGAGCTCTAATGATCCGAAAATCGTAGCCCTTTATCAACTCACAGTTTATACAGGTATACCATTCACATTTCTGGTCAATGGCTATTTGCTTTCCTGGTTCAGGATCAGCAACCTCTACAGCTTCGGAATGCTGCTAAGTGGTGTCTCGATGTTTGTGATGATGGGGCTTGAAGAACTTTCATTTGGAGGGGTGGCAGTAGCCGGATTCCTGATGGGTGCGTCTTTTGGCTTTTTCTGGGCTAATCGTGATTATCTGGCGCTGGGTACTACCAATGATAAAAATAGAAATTACTACTACGGTCTTGAGACTTTCTTTTATACAATCACCGCTATTATAGTTCCATTGGCAGTGGGCTGGCTTTTAGGCACTGCCAACAGAAATGGCTGGTTTGATGGCAATATGACAAGGAGTTATCAGATCGTGACAACTGCTGTGGTGGTTTTGACGATTTTTTCAAGTATTGTCATTCACAAAGACAGATTTAGAAACCCTACACAGAAGAAGTTTCTCTATTTCAGGTTTGATCAGCTGTGGAACAAGATGATGGGGCTTGCAGGCCTTAAGGGAATGGTGCAAGGTTATCTGGTAACTGCTCCGGCTATTTTGATTATGAGACTCGTAGGAGATGAAGGTTCTCTGGGGTTGATCCAGGGAGTCAGTGGAGCGTTTACAGCCGTGATGTTGTATCTGATTGGACGCATTAGCGGGCCGAAACACAGGATTCTTATTCTGTCAATCGGCCTGATCATTTTTGCTACAGGTACTGTCATAAATGGATTGCTCTTCTCTTCCATAGGTGTGATGGCGTTTGTTTTGAGTAAAGTGCTTTTTCAGCCGCTTCATGACATTGCCTATTTCCCTATTCAGATGCGGGTGATAGATGTGGTATCAGCAAAGGAGCAACGCAACGAATTCGCTTACATCTTTAACCATGAGTTTGGACTTTATATCGGCAGGTTTTTTGGCCTGGGCCTCTTCATATTCCTGGCCTATTACGTCTCAGAGACTTTTGCATTGAAGTATTCCCTAATCATGGTGGCCATGTTGCAATTACTGTCAATTCCATTAGCGAAGCATATCACCAAACAAGCCGATGGGTATGAATTACAGAAAGAATCAAACGAAGAAGAGCCAGCCCTGGCAGTAGCAGTTAAATGAAAATGACACAGATGAAAATAAGAAATACATTTTTGATTTTAGTCCTTTCCGTACTCTGGGCTTGTCAAGTAGTGGAGCAGCCAGTTGACCAGGTATCCATTCCCAAAGTGAGTGAAATGCCTGACCTGCCCGTGCCTTACAAGCAGTTGAAATGGAAGGAAAAAGCAATAGGTTTTGATAATTATGTTTTTGACTTCAACCAGCAAGGAGAGTTTATGCCATTGATTTGGCTGGACTCTTCTAACCGCAACCTTGATCAGACTACTTACGGTCTTTATACGGTGATTGGAGACATTCGTCAGGGGCCCTCAGCGCATCCTGATTTTCATGAGTCACTGACTTCTCTGGGAGCGCTGTTGAGTGCAGGACTTTCCGGTATTGACAAGACTGATCAGAAGGGGTTCAACTTCGTGAAGATGTCTCAGAATTATTTCAACAGTGACAATGACTGGGATATCATGATGAACAATACCAATCCTGAGATTGCCATGCTTGGTGGAGGATATGGTCGGGATTGGTGGTATGATGTGTATCCGAATGTGCTGTATTATGGAGTGAGTGCTTTATTTCCTGAAGTGAGTGGAGCCCAGGAAATTCAGCGAACAATCGCTGATCAGTTTTACAAAGCTGATTCAGTGCTGAATGGAGACTATCACTATTCATATTTTGACTATGCGGCCATGAAAGGAATGAATAATCACATTCCACCTCAGGAAGATGCTGCTGCTGGTCATGCCTATGTATTGCTGAGTGCTTATGAGAAATTTGGTGATGCAAAGTACCTAACAGGGGCTAAGTCGGCTATTGGAGCCTTGGAGAGTCAGCAGGAAAGCAGGTTCTATGAAGTGCTACTTCCGTTTGGAGCTTATGTGGCGGCTCGATTGAATGCAGAACAAAATACCAATTATGATGTGCTCAAAATACTGAATTGGTCATTTGATGGCTGCCAGGCTGAAAAGGGAAGAACTGGCTGGGGAGTGATCACAGGAAAATGGGGACCTTATGAAGTGAATGGCTTACAGGGAAGCACGATTGATGGCGGAGGTTATGCATTTCTAATGAACACCTACAGTATGTCCTGGCCTTTGGTGCCAATGGTTCGCTATGCGCCGGAATATGCCGAAACGATAGGTAAGTGGATGCTTAATGCTTCCAATTCAGCAAGATTGTTTTATCCCTATGAAATCGATGATGACCATCAGTGGTTACCAGAGCAAAAGGATTTGACAAGAAACGTGATTGCTTACGAAGGATTGAGAAAAACCGATCCTTATGGAAAAGCAGCGTTGAAAACCATAGAAGGAATAGCCTTGGGAGATGGTCCTAACTGGCTGGATGGACAGCCCGATGTGTCAATGTTTAGTCTATACAGTTCAGCTTATGCTGGGATATTTGGAGCAATCATTAGTGAAACCAATGTAGAAAAAGTACTGAGGTTAAACTGTCTGGCAACAGACTTCTACAGGAAAGAATCATATCCAACTTACTTGTATTACAACCCATACGATGAGGATAAGCAAATAGTATTTGAGAATGGCAGTGAGGAAGTGGACCTGTATGATGCACTGACTCATACTGTCATGGTACAGAAAATTTCCGAAGTAGGAAAATTTACTTTACCAGCCAATCAGGCCGCCTTGATAGTGGCGATCCCGCACGGTGCGGATGTAGTAAAAAAAGGTTCAAAATATTGGTGTAACGACCGAATAGTGGCCTATAAGTAGCATTTCAAAAACAACAAATGATCATACACAAAAGATGATGAAGTTTATCTGTCGAATATTTTTAGTACTCTCAATGAGTTTTGCTCTACCGGCAATAGCTCAGCAGAAGGTTACCGGAACAGTGACTGACGATCTGGGAGAGACCGTGATTGGAGCCAGTGTGTTTGTGGAAGGTACCACCATCGGATCAATTACTGATTTAGATGGAAAGTACGCCGTATCAGTGCCTGACGATCTCATGGATGGAGTGATGGTGTTTTCTTTCATAGGATATACTACGCAAAAAATTCCAATAGCCGGGAAGTCGGTGATTGATGTTCAGATGATGCTGGATGATCAGCAGCTCGATGAAGTAGTGGTTGTTGGCTACAATACCCAGATCAAAAGAGATGTTACTGGCGCCATGGCTACAGTAAGTGGAAAGCAGCTTGCGGCTTTGCCAGTAGCTGGTGTTGATCAGGCATTACAAGGACGAGCACCGGGTGTAAATATCGCTCAGGTAACTGGGGCTCCAGGCGCCGGTGTTGCAGTTAGAATTAGAGGAGTTGGGTCACTCAATAGTAGCAATGATCCGCTCTATGTTGTGGATGGTGTGCCAACGAGAGAAGTATTCAATATGCTCTCACCCCAGGACATTGATGAAATCACAGTATTGAAAGATGCTTCAGCGGCTGCTATCTATGGTTCTAGAGCGAACAATGGTGTAGTACTGATTACAACTAAAAAAGGACGAAAAAATGAGCAGAAAATCACCATCAATAGCCAGGTGGGCGTACAGGTTCACGGACGCTTGACCAAGATGGCTAATCGCGATGAGTATGTAAATGTTTACAACCAGGCTGCTAGCAATGACAATGCTTTTGTAACGGATGATTTGTTCAAAAGAGAATTGATCTCAAAGAGCTTTGCTGACACATTGCCTGATGTCAATTATCTGAATAGACTTTTCAGAAAGGCAGCAATTCAAAGTTATGGATTGACTGCAAGCGGAGGAAGTGACAAGACGCAATACCTGATGTCAGTGACTTATTTTGGTCAGCAAGGGATCATTCAGGGAAGTGACTATGACCGGGTCACAGGTAGAATTAACCTGAGGACCGAAGTGAAAAAATGGTTTACAACAGGGGTTAATCTGAATATAGCCAGAGCTCACACAAGTCTGATAGGAAGCTCCGGAGATGGAGCTGGAGGAAACGGTGGTAGTGTAGTACGATATGCTTATTTCCGTACTCCGGCCATTCCTGTTTATGATAAGAGTGGAAATTATGTCGATCTTCCTTCCAGGCCAGACTTTTTCGGCGATGGATACAATCCTATTGGTTTGGCTAATTACTTTAACAATAAGAAGACTACTGACCGCTATTTTGGTCGCTTGTTCAGCATTCTCACTTTTGCTCCGAATCTCACCCTTACTTCCAATTTAGGATTTGATTCTGAACATAATCTCCAAAGAAGGTTTGATAGAAACTGGGGTACCAATGACAGGATCAATAATCCTAACCGATTGACGATTACCAATTCCAATACCATCGCCTGGACGATGAACCATGTGCTTCAGTACAACAAAAAGATTGGCGATCATAGTTTCAGTGGACTGGTAGGTGTGGAAGCCATTCGTACGCAAGGTTATGCTGCTAATGCCTCTGGAATGAACTTCCCTGATCAAAATCCGAATCTGACTTATCTTGGAAACGGGCAGCGTACTCCTACAGTAAGTGAAAGCAAATATGCATTTACACTTCTGTCATTTTTTAGCAAGATAGATTACAAGTATAAGGACAAATACCAGATAGGTGGTTCGTTCAGAAGAGATGGTTCTTCACGATTTGCTTCCCAAAACAAGTGGGGTAATTTTTACGCGGTATCCGGCGGGTGGAGTCTTGATAGAGAAGCTTTTTTATCTGACGTCTCATTCATTACACAGTTAAAACTGAGGGCTGGATATGGAGTCATTGGTAATCAGGCCATTGGTAATTACGCTTATTCTGACCAGTTACAGCCTAAATACAATTATCCGTTTACCAGTACTCCTTCTGATGGATATGCAATTACTCAATTAGGCAATAATCAGGTAAAATGGGAGTCGAGCAAGCAATTTAATGCAGGGATAGACTTTGAGTTGAACAAAGGAATCATATACGGATCACTGGATTTTTATAACAAGCTTACCTCAGATATGCTGGTTAAGCAGCCCAACCCGCCAAGTGTAGGATATGCTTCACCTTCCTGGGTAAACAATGGTGAAATTCTCAATCAGGGTATTGAGTTGCAGCTGGGAGTGCAAAAGACGATTCGAGATTTTGGCTTTAATATCACTGGTAATGGAGCAATTATACATAATGAAGTAAAGAAGTTTAATGGCTTTCTGCCAGCTGGAACGATTGGTTCTGGCAATTATGTAACACGCTCAGAAGTGGGCTATCCGGTTGGTTCATTTTACATGTATGAGATGGCTGGAATTTTCCAGAGTCAGTTGGATATTACTACCAGCGCTTATCAGGGTAATAACATTCATCCTGGTGATGTGAAATACAAGGACCTGAATGGTGATGGTGTGATCAATGAGAAAGATCGTGCGCATGTAGGAAGTCCCATTCCAAAGTTCACGGGTGGTCTCAATATCGGTCTTAATTACAAAAACTTTGATATGACCCTGTTTTTTCAGGGTGCCTATGGGTTCAATATCTACAATGTGGCTTACATGGATATAGAAGGTTTCTATAGACCATTCAATGTAACCAAGGCCTATGCTGACAATTACTGGAATGGAGAGGGATCTACTAATACTTATCCAAGACCTTCCTGGAGTTCTTCCAATAATAATGTAAAGATCTCTACAAGATTTATGTACAATGGATCATATACCAGGCTAAAGAACTTTCAGCTGGGTTACAATTTTTCTCAGGCTGCATGTGATAAGCTTAAACTCACCAGTTTACGGATCTATACATCTATCCAAAACCTGTTGACATTCACTAAGTATCCTGGTCTGGATCCTGAGATGACCACCAGCAATAATTCAACTTCTGAAGGTGATAAAGCAAAAGGTATCGACTGGGGTACTTATCCATCTGCACGATCATTCAACATAGGCGTTAACCTTTCATTTTAAATCAGACGATCATGAAAAAGACATATTTAATCATTCTGACAATTGTTTTAGCGGGTTGTTCTGGATTCCTCGATGAGGAAATGCAGGGAGTGTATTCGAGCGGTACATTTTATCAGACCGGTGACCATGCTGAGCTTGCTTTGACTGGTGTTTATAACGCTACTTCATTTTCCAGCCCCAATAATAATATCTGGGTTTTTGGAGATGTGGCATCTGATGATGCAGTGAAAGGTGGATATCCTGGGGATCAGACAGCTATTCAATTTATTGATGAATTCAGTTATCAGTCCAGCAATGCATACCTGCTCAACATGTGGACTTATTATTATGAAGGAGTCACCCGGGCTAATTATCTGTTGGCAAGTTTGCCAAATATTGATATGGATGCTAATCGTAAAACTGTAGTTCATGGGGAGACCTTATTTCTTAGATCATACTTCTATTATCATCTGGTCAATGTTTTCGGTTCTATTCCGCTGAAACTCAATCCGCCTGTTACCCAGGGTGATATCAATGTGCCACTGAGTAGCGTGGAAGATATCTACAAGCAGTTGGTCACGGATCTTACTCAAGCTGCAGATGATCTTCCAGTAAAAAACGATATGGGGCATGTATCCAGAGGCGGAGCTTTGGGATTGATCGCAAAACTGAAGTTGTTTCAGCAGGATTATGATGGGGTACTGACCACAATTGATCAGATAGATGCTCTCGGTGTTTACGCTCTGGTGGATTTCTACCGACACAATTTCATGCTCGATTTTCAAAACAATCAAGAGTCGCTGTTTGAAGTGGAACATCTTACTGCAGCTTCTCCGAAGCTAGGTTCAGCCCTCAACCAATGGTTTGCTCCTCAGCCTGAGGGTGGTTATCACTTCAATGCACCCACGCAAGATTTTGTCGACGAATTTGAAATGACCAAGGATAGTATTGTAGATCCTCGTCTGGATTATTCTGTGGGAAGAGCAGGACAACCATGGCTGGATGGAGAGCCATTCGATCCTACATGGTCTACTACGGGGTATTTGAATAAAAAGCACCAGCAGCCACTCGCTGAAGTTCCTAAAGGAATCAAAGGTGATGGCGGACTAGACTATGTCTTCATGAGATATGCGGAAGTGCTCCTGATGAAAGCGGAAGCTTTGAATGAAAAAGGTCAGACAGCTCTGGCTCTGGCTCCACTCAATGCAGTAAGAAAAAGGGCTCGGGAAAGCTATCTCTACGATGAATCTCTGGATGGCTATGGAACAGTGCCCGCTGGCCTCCTGCCCGATGTGACTTCTACTGATGCTTCAGTGGTAAGAGAAGCTATCAGACATGAAAGACGTGTAGAACTCGGGTTGGAATTTCACAGATATTTCGACCTCATGCGATATGGAAAAGTAGTTGCAGAGAAGGCGCTTTCCAACACCAACTTCAACTATGACCAGAACAGGTATTTCGCTATCCCGCTCACAGAGCAGGATCTCAACAAAGGAATTAATTAATGAGAATTTTTTATAAACAATAATCTAACACTACGAATATGAGAACAAATTTTAAGCAATTTTTTTGGATGCTGGTTGTGATTGCAGCCACCATCGGAGCGTGTTCCAAAGATGACACGAAGGTTACAATTGATAAGACGGCACTGGAAGCTAAAATTTCAGAAGCAGATAGTTTAGTCAATAATACAGTAGAAGGAACAGCAGAAGGACAGTATCAAATGGGTGCTCAGGCAGAGTTGAGTGCAGCTATTGACCTGGCGAAACAAGTAGATGCAAGCACTACTGTGACTCAAACCCAAGTGGACAATGCAGTGACTGCTTTGCAGGCAGCAATCGATACTTTCCAGGGATTGAAAGTAATTCCTATCGAGCCAGATGCATTGGTTGGTCACTGGACTTTCGATGAAGGAACTGGGACCACTACTGCTGACTTTTCCGGAAATTCACGTGATGGAACCTTGACAGCAGGACATGCTAACTGGGGTGCAGGAACACCTACATGGGTAACTGACCGATATGGAAATGATGCTAAAGCACTACATTTTGATAAAGGAGCAAACGTGGAAATCCCTTACGCTACTGCATTGAACCCTAAAGAAATGACCATAGCTCTTTGGGTAAATGATGATGTGGTTGACCCTATCTGGGCTAATAATTACATGGTTTCTCTGAATAGATGGAATGGATATAAATTCCAGTTGCAGTCTGCCAATAAAGCATTCTTCACAGTGAAAGTAGATGTAGATGGTAGTGCAGATCCTGCTATTTATGACCGTGATAACGATTCACCAACACTGGATCAGGGTACATGGTATCATGTTGCAGTTACTTTAGGTGGTGGCCATATGATCTTCTACGTCAATGGTACACAGGTTAAAGATTGGGACAACACTCCTGGAACAGGATTCTCTATTGCAGATGCTTCTGTAAACCTTACAATAGGTCAGGATTTGCCAACATCTATCTATTCTACTGATCAGAATAGCCCATACTATGTGGACTGGGGAGGATATTTCATCGGTACTTTGGATGAGGTGAGAATATTCAACAAAGCACTTACTTCAACTCAGATCAAGTCTATCTACGATTTGGAAAAACCTCAAAACTAATAAGAGGTATTTAAATAACAGAAAGGTCGGTTTTAACCGGCCTTTCATTTACTACTTGCTATGAAAAAACTCCTGCTGATTCTTGCTGCTTTAATTGGTCTGAATGCTTTTGGACAGCAAATCAATATTGGTCGCATAGATCAGATGCCGGATTTTCCTCAACCGTATCTAATGCGTGACTGGAAGCGAGTGGCTTTGGAGTACGACAGTCTTATTTATTCACAAGAGACTACAGGTGATTACATGCCCATGCTCTCGATTGGCTCTTCCGGGATCAATTATCCGGATGTTCAGCCGATTTTTCTTGATAGCTATGTGGGTTCTACCAGTCATGGTAGCCAGCAGGAAGCCATCAATATTATCCCTTCACTAGTTGGTGCTTCGTTGGTTGGTGCCGATAAAAGATCCCAGTTCAATACGGATTGGGTAATCAAAGCCAAGGACTTTTTCGGTCTCAAGAGTGGCGAACTGGTCTACCTTAATGGCCCCTCAGATCACTCAGGAAATGACTGGTGGTATGAGACCATGCCCAATGTTTTCTTTTATCAACTATATGACCAATATCCGGGTGTTCCTGGGTTTGATAGTCAATTTACTTCTGTGGCCAACAGATGGTTGCAAGCTGTTGAGGTTATGGGAGCGTCTGCTACTCCCTGGCAAGTGCCGAATATGGATTACCGTTCATGGAGTCTCACACAAATGCAGCCGGGTCCTGATGGGGTAAGAGAACCCGAAGCTTCAGGAGCAATTGCCTGGATACTTTATCAGGCTTATCGCAAAACTGGAGACAAAAAATATTTAACCGGCGCTCAGTGGGCGCTGGATTTTCTGGACCATCAAACGTCTAACCCGTCTTATGAACTTCAATTGTCTTATGGTGTGCTTACCGCAGCATTGTTAAATGCTGAGCTAGGTACAGATTATGACTTGACAAAAATGGTCAACTGGTGTTTTGATCGTGGACCACTACGAGGGTGGGGGAGTGTTATTGGTAATTGGGGAGGAATGGATGTTGCTGGATTGATTGGGGAAGCCAATGATCAGGGCGATGATTATGTCTTTGTGATGAATGGATACCAGCAAGCTTCCACGTTACTGCCAATGGTGAAATATGATAAAAGATTCGCTGGAGCTATTGCCAAATGGGCACTCAATCTGGCCAATGCATCAAGGCTGTTTTACTCAAAATATTTACCATCAGATCATCAGTCGGATTATGATTGGAGTTCTGCAAATGATCCGAATTCTGCTATTGCCTATGAGGCCATCAAGCAAAAATGGAACAATGTGGAGCTCTATGGAAGAGGAGATGCCAAAGGTGCCGGATGGGGCGCTACTAACCTGGGTATTTACGGTTCTTCACATGTTGGCTATTTGGGAGCTGTAATTGATACAACTGACGTAGAAGGCATTCTTATGTTTGATTTGAATGCCACAGATTTCTTCTCGAAAAATCCTTTTTCCAACTTCCTGGTTCGCAACCCTTATGCTGAATCAAAGACGATCACAATTGATGTAGGTAACCATGCAATTGATATCTATGATGCCATTCAGGAGAAAGTGATTAGTCAAAATGTTTCCGGAGTTACTGTTTTGACCTTGAGCGGTGGGCAAGTGATGCTACTCACATACATCCCGGCAGGAAGCACATTGCAAAATGACGGCCGTATGTTGACTGTTGGTGAGGATGTAGTGGACTATCATTATGGGAATGATTTCACACCTGACCTGGTTATTAAAGCTTTGAGCTCATCACGGGATTCTGTGGAGGTCAATCAACCCGATACAGTTTATTGTGCCGTCAATCTTACTGAGAATGCAACTTACAAATGGTATGTAAATGATCAGCTGCAGAATTCGGATAGCAGTGCTTTAGTTTGGTCATCGTCGGTATTAGGAGAAGCAATCATAAAAGTCCAGGTTAAAAATCAGGCAGAACAAGTGGTTGATAGTTTGAAAGTTGATGTGGTGGAACTCATTCCTGAGAAGCCTGTCATAGATACATTAGAAGCAGGAGAAAAATGGGTTTATCCTGGCGATACTATCGAAATCTCTGCAACTGCTCATGACCCCAAATCCTTGCCGCTTGATTTTAGCTGGAAGGTGGAGCAGGGAACCATTGAAAGCCAAAGTGCTACAAAGCTGACGTTGATTGCATCAAATGCTCCGGGTATAGTCAAGGTGACTTTTACCGCCAAGAATGGAGCCAAAGAAGCTTCTGCAAATATCCAGGTATTGATTGCTGAGAAGTCATCTGATAATACTCCGTTGGTTTACCTTCCACTGAATGGAAATGCTCTGGATGCAAGTGTTAACCAGTTTCAAACCAAACTCCAAAATGGAACCTTTGTCGCTGACCCAAGAGGCGAATCCAATCAGGCTATTCAAATAGCTTCGGCTGCTGATGAGTTGATCATAAAGAATAACACCGCATTAAATTTTAAAGACGCTATAACAGTGAGCTTCTGGGCCTATTTTACTGATTTTAGCGACGAACGATTTGTAATCTCTCACGGCAGTTGGGAGGAGCGCTGGAAGGTTTCCACTATCACTGACAGGAAACTTCGATGGACCATCAATACCACGGCAGGAGTTAAGGACTTGGATGGCTCTGCTTTATTGAAGTCAAATGAGTGGAATCATTATGCAGTGGTTTATACTGGTAAAAATATGCAGCTCTATGTCAATGGTCAGCTGGATACTTTTACTGCTCATTCTGGTAGCATCAATGTCGCTGATGTAGATCTCTCTGTGGGCAAGCGATTACCCGGAGACACCAAATATATTTTGGATGGCAATATTGATGAAGTGAAGATTTTTGATCATGCGCTAAGTCCTGATACTATAGCGTCATTGATGAATGAGTGGATGCCATTGGTTCCTCTGGAAGCATCTGATGTGCAGGTTATGCTTTATCCAAATCCATCTAATTCTGTGATAAACATTAGTGGGCCAATTCATGGAGAGGTGACGGTTGTTGATCTTTCAGGAAATATGATTGAAAAAACTGTGCCTGATAACGCTTCAGAAGAGTTGGTTATTGATGTCTCAGGGTATAAAGCTGGGATTTATCTGGTTACAGTAAATGGTCAAACTCAAAAACTTTTAGTCAGATGAACAAGCAGGATTTAGTAGTAGGTGTTGACATTGGCGGAGGCCATATTTCATCTGGTATAGTTGATCTTTCTGAAGGCGTGATTCTGGAAGGGTCAGCGTTTTATGCCAAGCTGAATAGCAAAGGTTCCAAAGAAGAAATACTGAATCTGTGGGCTAATGTAATTTCAAAAAGCATCAATTCAGTAGGTGTACAAATAAATCGAGTTGCATTAGCTATGCCTGGACCATTTGATTATTTAAATGGGATTGCTCTGTTTGAAAATACTGATAAATATGAGTCGCTATATGGCTTGAATATTTCCCATGAACTTTCTGACCGGCTGGGCCATGAGTTTAGCTTCAGATATTGGAATGATGCCACTGCCTTTGGAGTGGGGGAGGCCTGGAAAGGTGGAGCCCGTGATTATAAAAAATCCATTTTCATAGCTCTAGGAACCGGTATTGGTTCTGCATTTCTGGAGCAGGGAATACCAGTATTCGAAAGTGACAATGTGCCTCTACATGGATGTTTATGGCATTTGCCTTATGAGTCAGGCATAGTCGATGATTACTTCAGTACTCGCTGGCTGGTAGCTGAGTATGAGAAACGCTCTGGCTATCCTCCAAAAGATGTACTGGATATTGTTGAAAGAAACGATCGATACAGTTTTGAACTTTTAGAGAATTTAGGAACAAATCTTGGGGAGTTGTTAACTCCGTGGATTAAGAAATTTGATTCGGAAGTATTGATTTTTGGAGGGAGTATCTCCAAATCACTGGCACTTTTTCAACCTTTTATAGAGGACATCTTTACCTCCAATAAGATCAAAATTAGGATCGAAACAACTCAGTTGGGTGAAAAAGCCGCAATACTGGGAGCAGCCAGACTGTATCAAACGGAAGTGTGGGACAAAATAAATACCTCGCTTCCTGTTATTTGAATCTTCTTCATATTGGTTTCATACGAGGGTCTTTCATTTATGGAAGACCCTTTTTTTGTGTTTTAGCAGATATCCTGATGAATTAATTAGCTAAAAGTGGTGTGAGAAAATATATAATACCAATATTAGTAAATATACTTTACTGTCCGATGTATAACGAAGCTGAGAGCGATTTCCTTTTTGGCAGTAATCGTCTTTCACTAAACTTCACTTCACCAGTATGTCATTTTGTTTACTTTGATAGTCTATAAAGAGGTGATTGTAATAAAAATTAGTAACGTTTTAAGTAATATTACTTACTATTGCAAAGCTATCCTTGTTATTATTTGAAATACAATGAAGATCAATGTCAACACATCAAAAAAAGGTCACAACAATTTTTTTACTTCTGCTTATAACAGTAACTGTGAAATGTTACAGTCAATACGCTGTAGGAGTTAGTTATGGATTAGATCCGAAAGAAAGATATTTAGCCAATAGCATTGGTGATAGGGCTACAAACCTGCATCATGTGACCTTATCTGTTTTGAAATATTTAGAATTTTCAAAAGTACTGGGAATGATACAGCTATCTTCAGCTTATAATTATGGGAAGATTACACCTCAAATGTTTACATCCTCTCCACAAAAAATCCCGAATACCATGAACTACTTGAATTTTGGAATATCGGGTAAAGCTATTCTTGGGGAAAGTTTCATTGCACCCATGATCGGTTTGAATGCAGGATTTATTCCTAAATATCTCTATGAGATCAATAACTCAGTGGAAGAGAAAAGCAATGCTTACAATTGGGGACTGATTGGTGGTTTGGCCTGTTTTCTCACTTCCAAAAGTTTGGTAACACTTTCTTATGATTATGGAAAGATTTATCCCGGTCAGGGTGACAAATACAACAGGAATTATGGATTTATTTCCCTGTCTTATCAGTATAGCTTCTCTTCATTAAAGCACAGGACTTTCAAACAGTGGAGACAATCACGGCGGAGTAAGAAAGAGTGATTATTTTTATTAAAGCAAACTAAAAGCCCCTTCGGAGATCTCCGAAGGGGCTTTTTTGTGTTGGTTTATATTCTTCTTATTTGGCTGTTGCCAATGGAAGATCTTTCTTGTAATGTTTTCTAATAGCCCAGATTTGGTTGATATCTTCAATCAGCTTTTTCAGCACCTCTGGAGTAATAGACTGTTTTGGATCATCACCTATACCTTTCTTAGGGTCGCAGTGTGTTTCTACAATCACACCATCAGCACCGTATGCCATAGCAGCCATAGCAGCAGAAGGCACATATTTGGCTCTTCCTACTGAGTGTGATGGATCTACGATCACCGGTGCCCATGTTTTCTCTTTTAGTAATGGCGTGATACTTTCATCCGGGTAGTTTCTATAACCATCCATAGTAGGGGAAGTTCCTCGGGGACAAAGCATGATGTCCGGATTCCCACCGGCAGCAATATATTCAGCTGCGGCAATGAATTCATTCACAGGCCCCATTCCAATAGATCTCTTGAGTAATACTGCAATCTTTTTATCCGCTGTTTCTTTACCGACTTGCTTTAGCAGTGAATAGTTAAGTGCATTTCTGGCACCAATCTGCAAAACATCTACACCTGCTTCCACAGCGATCATTAGTTGATGATCATCCATTACTTCTGTATCCACTGGCAGACCGGTTTGCTCTTTGGCTTCAATCAAAATCTTCATAGAGCTATCATCTCCTTGAAAGGAGTAGGGCATTGTCCTTGGCTTCCAAACTCCACCTCTGATACAGCTTGCTCCTGCTTCCTTCACCGCATGAGCCGTCTCTATAAAAAGGTTAGGGTTTTTTGGGTCAATAGTACATTGACCAGCAATGATAAAAGGAGATTCACCAACTATCTGATTGCCGATTGTGATTTTGTGATGAGACAATTCTGAGTGAACGTCCATCAATTTAAATGGCGAATCCACCGCGTCAAAACGATCTATATAGTCAAGCCCCAAAATGCGGTTGACCATAATGGTTTCTCTTTCTTCACCCAATACCGCATAGATCGATCGATGATGACCTTCTATGGGTTGAATTCGGCAGCCATATTCTTCCACTATGGAAACTATTTCCTCAAACTGCTCTTTTGTTAACTTTGGCTCCTTTGGTATAATCATGACCCAATCAATTTTCTAATGAATCGGCAAAAGTAGCTTACCGTAGGTATAACCCAACAGGATTGGGAAAAATGTTCCTGATAATTTGGAATATTTAGGGATAAACGAAAATTATAGCCTGTAAATTTTAAAAATCGTAAAAAACACAAAATAAAAAATTAATCTTAACTACTCGAAATGAAAATTACATTAGGATATAAAGGCGACGAAGAATACTATGCTGTAAATGAGCAGGGCAATCGGATAGAAATAGATATGCTCCCTGCGGATCAGAAACAAGCTATGTCTCCAATGCAATTGCTACTGGCTGGGTTGATTTCCTGTGCGGCTGTGGATCTGGTGGCGATGGTGAAGAAAAGAAGAAAAACACTTATCGACTTTTCAGGAGAAGTAGACGGCACTCGTCGTGAGGAGATTCCAAAAAAGTACACTGATATAGCCATTACTTTTATTTTCACTTCTCCTGACCTCAAAGAAGATGAGGCTCAAAAACTTGTGAACCTGGCTGTAGAAAAATACTGTTCTGTGTCGGCATCATTAGATCCATCGATCAATCTGACACATGGAGTGAAAATTATTAGACCGGAGTAAACCGTATGGAAACAAAAAACCCCATCGCTTTGGCGATGGGGCATCTTGATTAAATTATTGTATATTAAAACTTACGCAAGTCTAACATCAATTGCATTCAATCCTTTTTTACCCTCTTTCAATTCGAAGGTAACATCATCATCTTGTCTAACCTCATCGATCAGACCGGATACATGCACAAAGTATTCTTTGTTTGATCCGTCTTCTTTAATGAAACCATAACCTTTAGAGTCATTAAAGAATTTTACTTTTCCGGTACTCATTGTAATAAATTAAATTAATAAAGAGCAAATGTAGTGAATTAGAATTCCTCTTTACAAAAAAGTGGAACAATGTTTGGTTAAGGTTTTCTGAATCAAATATTATGACAATGAAATGAGCACAAACTTTAGGCATCCAAAATGATAACTAGAGGATGATTAAAGTTTATCGCGAATTCCATGAGTCCATTATCAATTTAAACGCTACACTCATGAAAACTTCCGCTACAATACTCGCTTTTTTACTAATTCTCGTTTTAGGCAGTTGCTATGACAACTCAGTAGTTGGTCCACAAGGCCCGGCAGGACCTCAGGGACCAACAGGCCCGCAAGGTGCCCAAGGAGAATCTGGTTATGTTTTTGAATGGCAAAACATCGATTTTACAGCCTCCAATAATTATCAGGTAATTCTTTCTTACCCAAATAGTTTTGAAGGGCTTGATTCTGATGTTGCTCTGGTTTATTTGCTGTGGGATACATACACCAATAATTCTGGCGAAACAGTAGATGTTTGGAGACCTCTAAATCAAACGATGCTTACAGAAAATGGAACCCTCCTTTATAAGTTTGATTATAGTAAATATGATGTGAGACTGTTCCTGGAATCTGACTTTTCTAAAGATCTTTTAGGCGCCATTGATACGGACAACTGGGTAGCAAGAGTGGTTGTTGTTCCTGGTAACTTCGTTAGTACCGGACGTGTAGATATTGGGGATTATGATGCAGTTACATCAGCTTTAGGTTTGCCTGATCTTGGTAAGGTGAATCAGTCAGGTAACCGAAGGAAGTAACAAGTTGTTTTTTTAGCCATAGAAAAGAGGCCGTTCAAAACACTTTTGAACGGCCTCTAATTTTTTGAAAAAATTGTCAGATAGGTACCTGAATACGCTTACCCTTTAAAAACAACCTCTTTCTTACTACTATCAGAGATTGCTCAATAGTCTTCTATGATAATTGACCTGACCAAGGTGATAATTCAGATGACCATAAAGATGTATCAGGAAATATCCTGTTTTCATTGGTTTGCCAAATACTTCGACAGGATATGTGGCTTCCAAGTCATCATTAGATAGGTGATTGATTACCCCGCTAACGATTGCCTGTGTTTCTTTAAGGTCTGATATCAACTGCTGTTTCGGAATTCCTTTGTCATTGAATTCTCCGTCACGATTTCTTACATAGCCATTCTTACCCAGAACAGCTCCAAGGAAGTGCTTTAGATTGCCAATTAGGTGCAATGCAAGGTTGCCTGCACTATTGCTGATACCTGGTGCTATCTTCCATAAATCATCCTCATTTTTATAGGCTTCAATTTCTGAAGTGAGTTTTTCCAGGTCTCTTTGAAAAAGTTCTTTGAGTAGTTCTTGAGTCATCACAAAATGAATTGGTTATTAAAAAAGGACGATTTATAGAAGCAAAGGTTATCAGCCGATTGCCTGTTTTAAGTCTTCAATCAAATCCTCAGCATCTTCAATACCTACAGAAAGCCTGATCAGGGAATCAGTCAATCCTGCTTCTAGTCGCTGTTCTCTTGGGATACTGGCATGGGTCATACTAGCAGGGTGACCAGCAAGTGACTCAACACCTCCAAGTGACTCTGCCAATGTGAATACTTTCAATTTTTCCAACACAGTAAAGGCAGCTTTCTGACTGTCGTCTTTTAGCACAAAAGAGAGCATTCCGCCCCAGTTGTTCATTTGTGTTTTTGCAACTTCATGATTTGGATGGTCTTCAAATCCTGGCCAGTAAACCTGCTCGACCTTAGGGTGGTTTCTTAGAAAATGAGCGACTTTTTCACCATTTCTGCAATGTCTGTCCATACGAACATGCAGGGTCTTAATACCTCTGAGCACCAGGAAGCAATCTTGGGGGCCAGGTACGGCTCCAGATGAATTTTGTACGAAAGCAATCTGCTGATCGATTGTTTCATCATTCGTACCCACAAATCCCATCACCACATCTGAGTGGCCGGAGATGTATTTGGTCACCGAATGCATCACTATGTCAGCGCCAAGGTCAATTGGGTTTTGCAGATAAGGACTGGCAAAAGTATTGTCCACTACCGTTTTTGCTCCAACAGACTTAGCGATTGAGACCATTTCATTGATGTCTACAATGTTCATCATAGGGTTGGTTGGTGTTTCCACCCAAACCAGTTTTGTCTTTTCAGATACTGCCGCTTTCACAGCCGCAGGATCTTTCATGTCTACAAACCTGAATTTGAGACCATATTTTTCATAGATCTTAGTGAAAATCCTGTAGGTACCTCCATAAAGGTCATTAGTACTCACGATCTCATCTCCAGGGCTAAGTGTTTTCAGGATCGCATCAGTAGCGCCCATTCCGGAGCTGAAGCATCGGCCAAATTGGGCATTTTCAAGAGCTGCAATGCAGGCTTCCAGGGCAGTTCTTGTAGGGTTTTGTGTTCTAGCATACTCATAACCTTTGTGTTTGCCAGGAGACTCTTGTGCATATGTAGATGTTTGATACACGGGAGTCATGATGGCACCGGTAGTCGGATCGGGTTCTTGTCCCGCATGGATTGCTTTTGTTGCAAATTTCATAAAATATTGTGCTGATATAAGAGGTAAATTGTTTTGTTTTGCAAAATAAGAAGATTTGGATGACTTCAAGAAGAGAAGTTGTGAGTTAAGATACTGCGGTGATTTTCTGAAATCATTAGATTTTATTGAAATACAATAACCTTCTGTAGAATTTTACGTAGGTTCAAGATAATTGCGTTTATTTCACAAATCTGCTAAAAATGTGTAACAGTTTGAATTAGGTTAAAATTGAGATTACAGTTTTTAGTGAGCCCCAGGTTTCCCAACCTGGGGTATATTTTTGTGTAAATCACTTAACCGTTTTGTTCCGCTTTTTAGAATTCATGCTTGGTTTTGAATAGTTTATTTATTAGACGCAAATAGATGTGCTCATAAAACCAGACATAATGAAATATTATCAGATTTATTGGCTATTCACTGCAGGATTAGTATTGGGTGGCTGTGTGAAGGAGGATAATGCATCACCTCAACGAACAAAAACTAAACTACCAACAATTATTGTTAATAAAGATCTCAATAGTGCTGATCTTTTGACCCAAAAGTTTGAGAGTGTAGATAGTATTAGGATTGGAGAAAAGATTCGCTTCTATATTTCAGCAACTTCAAACGAAGAAAGTAAAGCGCCACTGACGAAATACACCCTCATACGAATGGTCAAGGGGAAAGACACAATGATGATGGATTATAGACCTTTAAATGATACTACATTTTTTACAACGTCTATCTATAACGCATCAAACAGCGAAGGAGAGGAGCAATGGAAGTTTAGTGTAGTAGATTCTTTGGGGGCTTCTGTAGATACTGTTTTGGATATACGTACGATTGATTCTGGTATTTATGGCCGTTGGAATTTTGAACCAGTGGGTATTGATCAGTTTTATGCACAGCAGGATTTTGTGCATATTCAATTCTTTTTTGATAGAGATAGCACATACTGGATAGATTACTCAAATACTCCAGGAGATGTTACTTCATCCAATGGTACATATTCTCAATGGAAAAATAATTCCACAAATACATGGAACTTGATTCTAAACCAAAACAAGCCTGAGCAAGCTCAATTCATGGGGGTGTTTAAAATTCTCACACCAAGTCCGGATTCAATTTATGTTTATTATGCTCAAACTGACCCTGACGTAGGAGTAACTCCTTCAAAGAAGATCAAATCAATGAGTGATCTTGTGAAAGGAGAGCATGCTTTAGGAGGTGTCCAGTTTAATCGGGGTATTCAATGAATCAAGGCTTACCATCTGGATCATCACTTGAAGCAGTTTGGAGTTTGGAAGGATTTGCAGGGTTAGGTATTTGTCAGTAAATGGTTGTTTGCTCAATATCAGACTCCTCACTAGCACTTCAAAAAGCATAACATTTACCTTTCAAACACCACGCAGTTGCGATATCTGCAAATTCATACAAACATTCCTTTCCAATTACTGATTGTTTGCAAATCCACCTGAATAAGCCCTGAAAATCAATTTTTAAAGGCTTTGGAAGAGCTCTAAATTCATTGCACAGCTCACACTAAACCTTTAAAAAAATGAAAAACCTTGTCTTATTTGCTTTATTACTGACCAGTTTTATGGCCTACTCCCAGGATGGAAATTCCTGCGAAACAGCCATTGAAGTGGAGCCCGGAACTCACCAGGCTGCACATGCACCCATTTGGTACAAATTTACCATGCCAGATACAAACAAAGTGGTGGTCATTAGTTCAGTTGGCCTCACAGAGGAAGATACCTATTTGTCTGTTTATTCGGACTGTGACGGTTCACTCATAGCATCAAATGATGATTTCTATAATGTTCAAAGCCAGGTGCAGTTGACAGATCTGTCAGCAGGGGATGAGATTTTAATCTTCTGGGGTGATACATTTAGCACCAATCCTTTTAGTTGGAGTCTTTCCCTGGAAGATCCTGTAGTTGGGGCATATTGTTCTCTTGCTGCTGATCCGATATTAGGAACTAACACACTACCTAAAACGGACAGTTTACAGATGTATTGGTATTCACTGGTGATGCCGGATTCACTGGTGAAACTGGTAGTGGAAACGACCACCGAAGTTGATGTTTATGCGTTGAAAGGAGATTGCTCCTCCAGCTCATTTTCAACACTGAATTATGGAAATGGAGAAATGTATGTGACCAATGTTTCACCAGGAGATACCATTTTTATTGTTTGGGATATTAGTGAAATCAATAAGTCTTTTGACTGGACACTACAGTACGAAAAACTAGATTTCGGAGAGGGTTGTACACTTTCTGTAGAAGCAGCGTTGGGTACGAACAGCGTGCCTTCCGTGCCAACCGGAACTTATTGGTACGAATACACCATACCGAATGATGAAAGTAGAATTCTTGTCATCAGTTCTGAAAAGGATGCTAACATAACCATCGCGCGCGGTTCTTGTGACAATCCCGACTATCCTACCGGTGGATATCAACAGCTCGAATGGAATAGCTACGAGCCGGGAGAACAAATTTTGATCATGTGGGAGTTTTATGATGGTGAGGGTTTTGATTGGGAGCTTAGTTTTCGGGAGCCTCAGCCAGGTGAAACTTGCGAAAGCGCCATTGAAATTACGAGCGGTACTTTCACCAATTCAGGGCCATCAATCAATGGTGAATACTGGTATCGGTTTGAAGTGCCTTCCAGTGATTCTTATATCAGGATTACCTCTGAAGGAGAATTTTATGCCAATTTGTATAGTGGCAGTTGTGGTGAGCTTGAGTGGGTAGATACCGGATATGATATGTTGTTGTTAGACCGAACAAAAGGTGAAGAATTGTATATTCTATGGTACGAGACAGATTTTGACTGGCAATTTGAGATAAGTGAAATACCAGAGCTCACTATTGCTGCGGAAGAAGTGGAGATCTATTATTCAGAATCTAAGTCATTTGAGATTTCAAATAAAGGCCCCGGGGAATTGGAATATTCTATTCCTGAGGATCAGTCCATTCGTTTCAGTAGCTCTTATAGTATGGTAGAATTATCAGATCAGTATGGTGTTTCTGAATGGGATGAATTATCAGTATCCGTATGGCTTTACCTCGATGGGGACAACTTTTGTGATCAGTCCAGTGATTACTGGAAAGTAATTCTGCAAAATGGATTTGCCTTTACAGGTTCTGGTTATGATATGATATTGGAAACTGATCGCTCTATTACCTGGAGTGTTGCTACGGAAAATGGTCCTACCAGATATCATAGTTTGTCTTCAATGTTAAAACCGGATGAGTGGATGCATGTGGTGGCTACCTATTCGACAAAGAAATCAGAAGCAACACTTTACCTCAACGGTGAAAAAGTGAATGGAGAATATTGGCAACAGGGAAGCGGAGCAATCAACGAGGGTTATGGCTCTATCACTCTAAGCAATGCTTCAGATGATTATTGCCAGACATACTATGGAGCGTTTCCTGGTTCTATGGATGAGCTGTCCGTTTGGAATACAATTTTGAGTGAGGAACAGATCCAGTCAAAACTGGTCTATCTCTCAGGAGAAGAAAATGGCTTGACTGGCTACTGGAATTTTAATTCAACCAACAATAATTCCGTTTATGATCTCACGGATCCATCAAAAACAACGAATGTCTGGAGTGCCGATCTTGATGCCAACTCTCCTTTTGACCTTTTTGTAGTGTCACCGACAGCAGGAAGTATGGCTGCAGGAGCTTCTGAAGAGATTAGTCTGTCTTTGAATGCTGATGAGCAACTTCCGGTTGGAAATAAATACCACCTCAATGTACTTAGCAATGATCCTTACCATCCAGTGGTTTCAGTACCCGTGAATGTGGTGAGCATTCCATTAGGGTTGGATCAGGGGTCTGGTAGTCTGATCGGAGCGATTTATCCCAATCCTTTTTCTGAGCACTCTGTTATATCGGTTCACTTGAGTAGTGCATCGGAGGTGTCTCTCAGTATTTTGTCAATGGATGGAAGGAATATTTACACTGAAACCTTTCATGCTTATGAAGCAGGTACGCATCAGTTGGGCTGGTCAGGTATCAACCAGCAAAATGATCAGGTGCCGAATGGCATCTATCTGGTAGTGGTAGAGGCAGCAAATAACCGGGAGGTCAAACGAATAAGGCTACAACGTTAGCTAAAGACATAATTCACCTAATGCAATAAACCAATTCCTCACTCGGAACAGCCGGGTGAGGAATAATTGCTAAGTTTCAAGCTCATCAAAACTTTGAGCAACAACTGAGGAAACATAAATGCAATTAGCCAGACTATACCACTGAGATTCACAAAGAACCACAAAGTTTCACAGAGGTGTTCTTTTCGCTTTGTAGACCTTGAAGGATTTTGAATAGCTACTAGCTCGTCAAGGGTTACAGGTAATTGAGTGACCATCCCTGAATAAGGTTGACCGAATTTACTGACTAATAACTATCGGACAAACATGAACCTGCGGTTCTTGTCTTGGTCTAAAATCCACCTGGCTCGATGCCTGGTGGATTTTAAAATTTCCTTCGGCGTAAACAATCACCTTGGGTCTATCTTGGTCACTTAAATGTATCAATTCTTTTTCAAACTCAGAAGGCGATTTATTTCTCGGCAAGTGATTATGAATTCGTTTGTGATTGTAATGCCAGACAGCTTTTTTGGTATGCTTTCTTAGTTTGCTCAAAGAATCAATATTCCAGTAGCTCAGATATTCATTTTTGATCGTTCCGTTGACTCTTTCAGCATAAGCATTGTCTTGAGCGCAGACTCCCATGCTGATGTAAATGCCTCTATCCTTTAGTAGTTGCTGATAGTTTGCACTTACATATTGACTCCCCCTGTCGGAATGGTGGATCAGGTTAATAAGAGGTTGCTCTACAGATCCAAAAGCCATTTTGAGTGCATCGATGTTTGCTTCGGCCCTCATGTGATCACTGACAGCATATCCTCTAATGACTTTGGTGTAGATGTCAATAATGAATACCAGGTAATAGAACCTGTTTTCTGGCTTACAAAAGAAGTAGGTGATGTCGGTTTGCCAGACGGTGTTGGCATCCATGATCAACATACCACTAATGAGGTTTGGGAAGCGAATATGTGTGGGAATAGTGGTTCTATGGTAGTTTTTTCTTTTCACTACTCCATATCCCAGTTCCATAAAGGTGGTCATAAACCGATCTCTACCGATCCATTCGGGTTGTAGAGATCGGTATATTTTCTCCAGTCCACAGCCAGGGTGATCTTTGCGAATGATTCTGACTTGTTCTTCCAGTTCATCCAAAAGGATTGCTTGTTGTTGCTCACGCTGTTTATGCTGATGGTATGCCTGCTTGCTTACCCCAGCCACTTGATAGATTGCATTCATAGAAAAGCCTATTTTCTTGTTTTCTTTGAACCAGTCAAGGGTGGGGTACCTGAGTTTTTTTTCAGATCGATATCATAGTTCTCTTGAGCCAATTCCATCATTTTTTCCAGGTAGTCGATGTGCAATTGCTTCTGTCCCAAAGCTCTTTCTAGATCAGCAATTCTTTTTTCGTAATCTTTGAGTTTTTTGGTAGCACTATCTTTCATCTCTACAATTACGGTTGACTTCTTGTTGTAAGTTGAGAACTTGTAAACCCAACGATAAAGTATTGGAGCTTTGATATCAAACAGTTTAGAGATTTCTTTTATCGTATACTCTCCGGATTCATATTCTTTAACACGAGCTTTTTTAAATTCTTCACTAAAAACTCGCGCCTTTTGAAGTTTAACTTTTTTCATAAATTTTCCACTTTAAAAGTGGTCAACCTATTTCAGGGACGGACAGAGTAAGCGAGTCTTTGTGTGACTCAGTGCCTTCTTTGGGCTCCTTTGTGTAACAGTTCGGTAATCAAGAATATATGGATAGCCGAAGTTATTCCACAGAGATTCACAAAGCACCACAAAGTTTCACAGAGGGTTCGTTGAAAAAACCTTGGCCCCTTCATTTTTCATTAGGTAGGGTATTTCTCCCTCTGGCCTTTAAAGTGTTTGTCAATCAACAAACACTCGATATATGAAATACCTTCTACTATGCCTACTGTTGTTTGCCGGATCAGTTTTGTTTGCTCAAAATGTAGCCATTAATGAAGATGGCTCTGATCCCGACGCATCAGCTGTTTTGGATGTAAGCTCCGCATCAAAGGGAATGCTTGTGCCCAGAATGACCACTTCTCAGCGTAACGCAATTTCTTCTCCAGCTACAGGTCTTGTTGTATTTGATTCAGACTTTGAGGCTTTTTATTTCTATAGCGGTTCCACATGGAGAACAATGGAAGCTGCTGTATCGGGTAGCTCCAGTGATGATGTGCCTGCAAGCCCTTATACAGGCCAGCTCTACTATGACACATCAGGAGAGCAATTGTACGTTTATGGCAACTCCGGATGGCTGGAAGTGACACTCGGTACCGCCAGTTCTTCGCCTTATTAATTGATCACCACTTAATCTATTACAATGAAGACTAAACAACTTATTCTTTTAACATTGCTGCTGGTGGGAGGCCAACTTTTCGCCCAGGAGGTGGTCGTAAAATCCGGATCAATAGTCATGAGCGGCAGTGTCAATCTTGTTTTGGACGACATGTCACTGACCAATGAAGCGACTGTTGATGGCAGTGACGGAGTGCTTGTCCTTCAGCCATTTTCTGCGAAAAGGCTGGTAACTACATCATCAGATATTACTTTGGATGGACTCACCCTCAGTGGAGCAGGAGGCACTGCAAGATTAGAAGGCGGACTGGATGTCAATGACCTGACCATCAATGCCAACCATATTTTGGAAGTGTCAGAAACTTCCGGTTTCACCCTCAATACGTCTTTGACTAGCAGTGGAGACCTTACTGTAGCATCAGGTGGATCATTGATCATCAAGCCGGCGGTTCCGTCCGTTGGAAATGTGACCCTATCGCGAACTACAACTTTCGACAAAAACACCGGTAAATACAGCGTAGTTGGATCCCCTGTGGAATCATCCAGTTTTTATTCATTGGGAACCAATGCACAATCATGGATTTTTGAGTATGCTGAAAGTACAGCATATGGCACTAATGGGGTGGATCGCTTCCAGTCTCCAACCGAATCAATTATGACTCCTGGGAAGGGATATTTCAGTGCCTACACGGGTGATGAAAATGGCTCAATTACTTTCTATGGCGTACCTAATTATAAGAATCTACAATACGCAGTGACACGTACAGACAATGCTTCTGATCCTTCGGAAGTAGAGGGATTCAACCTGCTTTCCAATCCATTTACGAGTCCTGTTTCATTTTCACAATTTGTAACTACCAACACTTCAGTGCTCGAAGAAGAAACCATATGGATATGGGATGACATAGCTTCAGATGCCGGTGGAGGAGATGCTACTCAGGATTATATCACAGTGAGTAATCTTGGCAACACTGATAGCCGAGGTGGTCGACTATCTGACTGGGATGGTACCATCAATGTAGCACAGGGATTTTTTGTAAAAGCAGCCAGCAATGGAAACATCACTTTCAATCACGCCATGAAAACTCATGATGGGAATGATGACGCATCCTTTTTCAGGACGATGAATGAGGAGGTTGAGCGATACTGGATTTCGATAGCTGATGAAAGTGGTACACTCGGTTCCAATACCTTAATTGGTTTTAAATCAGATGCGACCAATGATTTTGATAAGCAATATGATGCGTCAAAGTTTGGTACTTCATTTTCGGTTTATTCACTTCTTGAAGATCGAAAGCTGGCTATTCAGGCATTGTCGGAGAGTTGGGTGGATGGAGCTGATGATCAGGTAATTCCACTTGGATATTATGCGCCTTCTAAAGGTGGTTTTACAATGTCACTTCAGCGGTCAAGTTACCCTTCTGGTATTCCTCTTTACCTGAATGACCATTTAAATGGAACTTCTGTGAACATTACAGAGGAAGCATACAGCTTCCAAAGCCAGGCCGGATCATACAATGATCGCTTTAGCCTGTCACTTGCTCCATTGAGAGCTGAATCCATTCTTGGTTTGAAAAGTCATCAATTGGATATCCATGCCTATGGTGTGGCAGGAGCGGTGAAGGTAAAATCGCAACAGACAGGAGAACTGGCTCTTTGGACACTTGAAGGCAAACGAGTAGCTGAACAGTCTATGTCTATTGGCGAAATGGAAATTAAAGTTCCTGCGAAAGGTCTTTACCTGCTCACAGTCCAAACCCGAGAAGGTAATGCGACCTACAAAATAATGGTCGAAAATTGATCTGTAATTCTCAATTCTTAGACCGGTTCTGTCCTCCCCTTTTCTTTCCAAGGGGAGGTGCCGATAGGCGGAGGGGTTGAGACGAGAAATAACCTAAAAATTCAAAACTTCAAAATATCAATCAAACCTTACATATCATGAAACTCTATCACCTACGAAATATTCTGAGCCTGGCCTTGCTGGCTTTCCAGCTTGTTGCTCAGGCACAAGGAGTGGCTGTGAATGCTGATGGTTCATCGCCTGATGCTTCAGCTATTTTGGATCTTAGCTCTACTTCCAAGGGATTTTTGATTCCACGAATGACTACATCAGAACGTACTGCGATCAGCTCGCCAGCCACTGGTCTCATGGTTTTTGATACCAGCTTATCTACCTTTCTATATTATGATGGTAGTGCCTGGCAATACGTAGATGCGACCGTTTCAGGAGCTTCAGCAAGTGATGTGCCTACAAACCCATTTTCAGGACAGCTCTATTTTGATACCAGTTCGGAAAAACTTTTTGTATATGGAGCATCCGGATGGGCCGAGGCTACTTTGGGTACTGCTGTTTCGTCTCCGTACGGTACCAGTACCTGTGCGAATGACAATTCTATGGATCAGAATAACCACGCATGTACAACCACACCATCGTCAAACTCATATTCAGAAAGCATCAGCAATGGATTGCTAACAGTCACAACTAATGGCATTCCCACGCATGATTACAGAAATCAGATACCTGATCTTGTCTCAGATCTGGATGCGAGTACCAAGACGTATGATGTGACCACCAGTCCTGCAAAAGCTACCAATGCATCGGACCTGACGAATTCAGGGACACCGATTTGGAGGTTTGGAGTAGCAAAAAATGGAGTCGCTATTGATCCGGCACCTGCTGAGCCCTTTATTTTCACCGATACCAATACCGGAGAGTACAACTGGGACTGGGTAATGGAGCCTAATAACAATATGGATGCAGTGGGCCTGGACTGTGCAATAGCTCACGTTCAGCCTAGTGGGCTTTATCATTACCATGGAGATATGGCCATATATGCTGAGCAACTTTCTACAGGCATATCTACAGGTACAGCTCCATCTTCAGCAGTGCAGATTGGCTGGGCTGCCGATGGATATCCGATATTCTATTATTATGGACCAACTTCAGATGGGGCAGGTGTAGAAAAGCTAACATCCAGTTATCAGCTCAAGTCCGGAGAACGCTCTGGCGATGGAGAATCAGCTCCCTGTGGATCATACAATGGAAAGTATACCAATGATTATGAGTATGTATCTGGAGCGGGTGATCTGGATGAGTGCAACGGCATAGATCGTAGTGTGACTATAGATAGCCGTACCTACAACTATTTTTATGTCATCACAGAGGAATTTCCAATTATCTCCAGATGTCTCGTTGGTACTCCAAATCAGACGTTTGCGGTAGGTATGTAGAAGAATTTATTAATTAGCGTGAACAGGTAACTAACCCCGGCTGGTCCGGGGTTTTTTAGTTTATGGTAGTGTTATTTTTCAATAGATGAGAACAATTTCGAAATCCTGATTGCTTTGCCACAGGCGCGTGATGTTCTCAAGGCTGGAGTTTTTCTGATGAGCTGCTGAAGCCTCAGACCTCAAAAATGTGGATTGTGGGTTGAATCAAGAAAATTGGTAAAATAGGGAAATGGATTATGCAACATGAAAACAATGGATGACTGTTGGATTCTGTCACATAGTTTAACAATCTTCATAAATCGCACTACTTCCATTTCCTATTTCACCACTTTGCAAGCTTTTAGCTACAAACTAGCCACATATTCGTGCAACCTCTTGAGTTACCTTGTAAATCAATGCATTTCAATGAAATTTCTGATGTTTGGCCTACTAAACTCGCAAACCCAGATCCGGATATAACTCCAGTAAACCCTGGAGGATTCGAAGGAGCATTGAAAACATCAATTGCAGATAATTCTTGGATGCCACCATTTGGAATACGGTAATCGCATGAAAATAGCGTTGTTCCATCAGGTCCCTGAATCACTACTTTATCATCTGCACTGGTTCCCGAAGTTCCATCTGGCCCACCAGAAAGTTTGATCGATTTAGTTCCAGTGGGAATAGCAACATCCATTTCAACTTGCTCAAAATGCTTGTTTGGGATTGATGTGGATTGAGCTGCCACTTCCATTACTATTTGAATTGAAGTACTCATTTTATTTTGTAATTATTATTTTTTCCTACTCTTTTTCACAGGTTTTTCGGATTCCACCTTTGTCATCAATTTGGTAGCTACCTAATCGGAAATATTATTTCCTGATCACAGATCAAAATTTGAGTTTTTCATATTCAAATTCATACCCCGAAAAAGGTATAATCTGAAATACACTGATACTGCTATTGGGGGCAGGGAATGTCGTACTTAATTCACATGTTTTTTGAAATGTATGAATCCTAACTTTACTGAGAATGCTCGTGGACAATTGCACGGTTCCCGTATCCGTCTAAATTCATTTGCAATGAATCAACACCCAGGGCCTGCCCAAAATCCTGACTCATCTTAATCTCCTTTCATTATTCGTAAGAAGTTCTTAGCAAATACCTCAAAAGAGGTAGAAGAATTACACTGTTATATGAATTGTACACACTTTATCCCGGATTATTCAATAGAATATTTAGTTAACGATACCAAAATATTCTATTGAATAATGACGAAATATTTCTTTTTAAAGAAATATTTGTCAGGATAACCCGCAGCGGCGGACCGTCAGACAAAGCAAAGCTTTCGTCTGCCCTTTGGGCAAATTATGCCTTAATGCATAATTTGGGTTTATATATTTCGTAAGTTTAGCGCTCATTAAGAAACACTGGTACATGAGAATGCTTAACATTACTCTGACGGGCAGCTTGATGCTTGTCGGCTCGTTTGTTTTTGCTCAGAAAAACAAAGACATTCCGATTCATCCTATTCACAACAGCAGTGAATTCATTCAAATCACACAGCGCATTGCTTCGGAGAAGAATGCCCTTTATGTATTTGATATTGACAATACGTTGCTGATCACCAATGACAACATGTTTGGAAGTGATTGGTGGTATGAACAGACCACAAAAGACCCGGACTTAAAACTAAACGTTTCCAGCGCCTGTCTCTTTGGTGCACTCACACCACTCTTCTACGCTACGTTCAGCACCACGCCCGTATTCGTCGGACAGCAAATAGCTGTGGATTTGCTTGGGCAAGATAAGAGTCGCACCATCGCGCTTACTTCAAGAGGTTATACTCGCAGTGTTGCTACTTCCACAGAGCTGGAGTTGACCAACAATCATTTTGATTTTCTGCGAAAAGACTCAGCGACTCTGGCCAAAGATGTGGTCATGCTCAATGGTGTGATTTATACCAAAGGACAAAACAAAGGAAAGATCCTGTTGGAATATGTGGAGGATCATGCTTACGACAAGATTTACTATTTCGATGACTCTGAAAGCAAGGTCAAAGCGGTGCAGCAATCTTTCAACGGTAAGAAGTTCGATATTTCCATTTACCACATGCTGATTGCGCAAAAGATACCTTATACGCCTGAAGAGATCGACTACATGAAAGCCAAACTGTGTAATCTGATCGAAACAATCAATCAAACCAGTGAAACATCCTGCAACTGTAACCCCTAATCGGGAACAATTGTATTGTTCTTGTAATCTTCGAAATTCGTATGCAATGAATCATTACCAGAATCCGCTTAAAATCCTAACCAATCTTAATTTCCCACCATTATTCGCCAGAGCATTGTAGCATATACCTAAAACAGGGTAGTTGAATTACCCTGTTTTAGGTATTGTACTCACTGGTTTATATTTCGTAAGTTTAGTTCTTGATGCAGGCACGAAGCACTGGCGCATTCTATCCTGGTGATGTATGCACTGAAGGAGCAGGCAGTAGAGCTGATGCGGCAGCCACTCACCGATCAGGAAAACCCAGCACCGACTTTTGAGTATGTGTGATTGATCGGATAAGTTTTTATCTAAAGAACGATTGATATTAGAAACTAACACTTTGAATATATGAAAAATCGATTGTTAATTTTTGGCTTGGTGATTTCGCTGACGTCTATAGTATTTAATGTGTTTATTTATGGTTATCACAATGACCAAATTACATCTAAAGAAGAAGAACTTGATTTTATTAGCTATAGCAATCTATACCTGAGTGCCGAGTTTAATCATGCTGAAAACATCTACTTTAAGAGTCGGTTGTTGGAGTATGAATTAAGGAAATATCTTGCTAATGAAGGAAATGATAAAGATTCTGGTAGATTAAAGATTCTGGAAGAAGATTTAACAGTAACGAGGATTAAGGCTACCAATTATGCCCTGAACTCTTCAGTGGATATGGTGAGTACATTCTACAATACTGAAGATACCAGTCGGTTGGAGAATATTATTCATTCGGTCAAGAGCTCGGGAGGAATAGATATAGACCAGCTGAAGGAATTAAAAATTGAGTATGAGAAATATTATCTGAGACATGAGGGTTACATTAAGACAAAAATGGAGAGAAAGTTGAAACTTAGAGATGAGATCAAAGGACTAAAAAGAAAGAATAGTTGGATGAAATTGATAGCAATCTCGTTGCAGACAATTGGTCTTATTTTAGTGTTTCTTAAAGATTTGAAAAAATAGAAATTCGAAATATAAAATCAACCAATAATGATGAACAACAAAGTATTTATAAGTTATTCTTCAAAAGATAAACATCTAGTTCAGAGACTAGCAGATGATTTAACAAATAATAATATTTCGGTTTGGTATGATGAATGGGAATTAAAAGTGGGAGATTCATTATCAAATAAAATTCAAACAGGAATTGAGGAAAGTAGTTGGTTAATAATTGTAATTTCAGAGAACTCAACAAATTCTAAGTGGGTAAACCTTGAACTTAAGTCAGCATTAACAATTGAACTTGATAAGAATGGGGTGTTTATTTTACCAGTATTAATTGACGACTCACCTATTCCACTTTTTCTAAAAGATAAATACTACGCTGATTTTAGGATAAATTATGAAAAAGGTTTAGAGAAGCTTTTAGAAGTGTTTTCCCCGAGAACAAAATTTCAATCAAATTCTGAGGGTTTGGAAAGGACGTTTCCTGATACAAAGCAAATTGTTACAAGGTTTAGAGACTTTGTGCTAAGCAAATACCAGGGAAGAATACCACAGTTTAAGTCTAATGCTGAGGATTACGATATATCACCATTTGGGAGATTGCAATATTTTGGAGATGTCTATACAAACGGTTTTGAATTTTGGTTTGGTTTTACCCCTCCTTCGGATGATGTTGACTATTATTTAATTTCAAGGATATATCGTTCTGTTGCGGATAAGGCGATTTTTAGATATTACGGTGGATTTTGGCATCTTGACATGTGAATGATTTTATAAAGAATAACGTAATCTATTGCATTCCATGTAACTAAACAAGTAATGGAATTGTACCCTTTTCTTAACAGTCTAAGGATACTGAAATCCTTTTTAATGCAGGGTTAACATAATCTTAGGATGATTCAAATGGCAGACTTTACGACATGTTTCCATTACTAACCAAAAAATCAGCTTACTATGGAAAATCACTAAACATATAATCAATCCTTATACTCACACAAAATGTCTAAAGAACCAGAACAAAATCGTATTGTAAAAGCCGCGATATATCCTCCCATTGGAGTGATGCGCGTGGGAAACAGTAAAGAAGAATACTTTATCGGGCCGCTGGTGGATGAGCCTGAAGTGAAAAGTGATAGCTATGCCTACCGGGACAAAACAGGTGCCCTGAAACGTCAGGCTGCACAATTCAGAATTTATGGATTGAATGCGGACGGAGAGGCGGTCAAAGAACTGACCATGGAGCATGCGGATATTACCTGGCACTCACAGCTGGTCAATCAAAAGTCTTCCTGGTATCAGTTTCAGATTGCGCTTGACATCCCGGATGCACTGGCCCCGGATATTCCACCTTCGCTGTTGAGAAATATCAATGTGAAGGATCGTGAATCGCTGATGATCAAAGGGAAACCGCACAAGATCTCCAAACCCAATGAACATAAGGGCAAGACCTTTGAAGGCAAGTTCTTTTCAAAGCACGTCTACCTGGGAGAGATGCGAACGGATGAAAAAGGCCGGCTTATTATGCTGGGTGGTCATGGCGTTTCGGCCAATGTAGATGGCAACATCGCGGTTACGTTTGCCAATAATGAAGGCTGGCATGATGACATGTCGGACGGGCCGGTCACTGCAGAAGTGACGTATGAGGGACAAACGCTGGAAGTAGATCCTGCCTGGGTGATCTGTGCTCCACCGGATTATGCACCGATGCAGAAATCCGTAAGAACGATGTGGGATCTGATGCGGAGTGTTGCCGTAGAGGCCAAGATGATGGAAGCTCCGAAGAAGCCCTCTTTCACGAAGGATATCTTGCCCATTTTTGAGCGAATGACGAATCTGCAATGGGTCAATGCAGGCTTTGCGGCTGCCTTTGGCTGGGGCGGACAGTTCAACTACACCAGCCTGGAATGGGTGCAAAAGCTCAACGATCCTTCCAAAGCCAACCTGGAAATGCGTCGCACCATTTCTAACAACTTCCGCCGATATGATCAGTCGGGTGCGGAAGCGGCACAGTTGTGGCCCTGGATGTACGGCGATGCGGTGGCGATTCCTACACAGGGTTCTGTTCGCCAGCATTCCACACTGTCCAAACTGCAACTGACTTTTCTGGATCAATGGGTGGAAGGAGACTTTGAGGCCGATTTCAAAGGTTTTGATCACCACAAGCCAAAGACCATAGATGATCTTCCGGTCAGTGAGCAACCGGACATGCTGACCAAAGCAGCGATGGATTTCTGTCTGGCGGATGCGTTTCATCCGGGTTGTGAAATGACCTGGCCGATGAGAACGTCGGGAATGTACATGGCACCTTTCCGGCTGAAGCATGCTCCCAAAGAACCTAAGACCGATTATAACTACTATGGCTCTACTTTAGATATGGGCGTTTTGAGCATGGCTGCCGGTCCGCTGCATGGGGGGCAGGTGCCGGGGGGAATCACCCGCTGGATGGCTGTGCCATGGCAAACGGATACGGCCAGTTGCAGGGATGGATACACTACGACCTACGATCCTTACTTACCGACTTTCTGGCCTGCAAGAGTGCCCAACAATATTCTCGGTGAAGAGCAATACAAGCAGACGATTGATCCTAAGTTGCCGGAAGAGGAGCGAAGGCTTGCGTTTGCGGATCGATATTTCTGGCTTGACGATCTGCCGCTGGATGGTGAAGCACCTACCCAAACCAATCAGATCAATGCCATGGTGAAGTACTTTGACAAACTGGCTGTGGTCCAGCACCGACCAGGGGTTGATGCCAGCGTGAATTTTCCTCCTGAGATGCAGGTTGGGATTATTCCTGATGCGCAGCAGCAGGCGGAGATGTTGTCAGAGACCATCAAAGAAATCAATGCGTTATTGGACAGTAAGGATCTTGGCAAAAAAGAAAAAGGCCTCCTTCATTCGACAGTAAAGCACTTGTCGGTAGAAGGTTTGCTGGATGAGAAGTTGCTGATGAGTAATGCCAAAGATCAATTGCTGGAACTGGTATCGCATGAACTGACAGAAGAGCATAAACTCAGCCTGCCGGTGAAGAATCTGTTAGGCCTGATTGCTCATAAGGAGCACAAAGCTTCCGGCATGAAAACATCGGATTATCTGAAACAGCAGCGTGAAGGCACTGGTATTCCTGAAAGGTTGATTCGTTTCCAGCGTTTTACAATGGAATAAGGACCCCTTCTGGCCTCCTTCAATGCTATCAGGTTAAGCTCTTTTTGTCAACTCCCTTACCCCTCTCTTAAAAAAAGAGGGGACTAGTTGTCTTAACTTAATAGCATTGATTCCTCGATTAGGCGGAGGGGTTTCAAACTACAGAGGGCTCGGAGTAAACAGAGGAGCAATCTTCGATTGCCTGGACTTAGTGTATCTCAGTGCCTTCTTTGAGTAGCAGTTAGCATTTGCTAGGTAAAGCCACTGGTTATTCCACAGAGTATCACAGAGGATATCAAAGTTTAAGTCTCCGTGTTCACTGCGCTCTCTGCGGTTTTCTTAAAATAGAATCAATTTGTCCGAAATAAAAACAGACATACTCATTATTGGTGGCGGCATTGCAGGGTGCATTGCCGCTATTTCTTTGGTTGGCGATTACCAGGTAACATTGATAGATAAGCTTGCCGAACCACAGGAAAGAATTGGGGAATCCCTTGCGCCAGCAGCACAGCGCATCTTAAAAGAACTTGACCTGCTGGAAGACCTGGAAACGAAGATGGACGCTTTGTATCTGAATAATTTGGGCATGCAATCCTTTTGGGGAAGAAGCCAGGTACAAATCGTTGATCACTTGAGAAACCCTGATGGTTTCGTTAAAAGCCTGGATCGAAAGGCCTTTGAAGCGTTTCTGAGAAAAGCAGCGGAAGAACGGGGTGTTCATTGCATTTGGGATAGTAAGCTTTATAAAAGCGATTATGATGTTGCATGGAAGGTTCAGATAAAACCCAATGACTCAAACTCAAAAGCGCTTCATATCTCGGCTTCCTTTGTGATAGATGCCAGTGGCAGGCAGTCACATTTTGCCAGAAGTCTGAGTATCAAGCGGCAGGTTGAAGACAAACTGGTTGCCTGCTGGATATCGTTGCCCAATACGAAAGAGAATACCATGAGCACCATTTCGGCCAGTGAAAATGGCTGGTGGTACAGTGCGGTGGTTCCAAACAACAAACGGGTGATCGCTTTTCATACGGATTCGGATTTAATAGATAAGAATGAGTTGAAAACACTCGAAGCACTGTTAGTATTGGCTCGACAGAATCAAGAGATTACTGATTTGCTCGAAGAGGATAAAGCATTAATCAAATTTCATGGAACTGTCGCGGCAAACTCAACGAGGCTGGAACAGGTTGCCGGACAGCATTGGGCAGCAATCGGAGATGCGGCTGTCAGTTTTGACCCTTTGTCTTCACAAGGGATGTTCAATGCCATGGCCAGCGCTATGCAGTTGAGCGCATTGATCAGACAATCGGAGCTGACAGGTGATCTGGAAAAAAACTACACACACCAGATCAACCAGATTTGGGAGCATTACCTGAATCATAGGCGCCTTTTTTACCAGGCAGAAACACGTTGGCAAAACGCTGAATTTTGGAAGAGGAGGGGGTGAGGAGAAAAGAAAAAGCATACGTTTCCTTCATAAAACACATACGTTTCCACCGCCTAGAAGAAACGTATGTGTTGAGCAAAAGGTACGTATGTGTTGGACAGAGGAACAGTATGTGCTGAGCGACACATACGTATGTTTTAGTAGAGATAAATGGTATAAGGGGGTAGGGTTGTATTCGGCCTTTTGATCAACTCACCCCAAATTTCAATTATTCACTAAAATGTGATTTTGGGAACTCCCCTCTCTTACGAAGAGAGGGGCTGGGGGAGAGTTGTTTAGGATTATGGGAAGAGAGTCAGATCCATATCTTGGAATCAAACCTTGAGAACTCAGCCTTTCAATCAACAACAATTATTCACTAAATACAGGAACCTTCCTCTATTGTCTTGCACTTTTTTCAAATCGTTTTGATCAACTCACCCCAAACTTCAATTATATACTAAAATGTGATTTTGGGAACTCCCCTCTCTTACGAAGAGAGGGGTTGGGGGAGAGTTGCTTAGGATTACGGGAAGAGAGTCAGATTCATATCTTGGAATCAAACCTTGAGAACTTAGCCTTTCAATCAACAACAATTATTCACCAAATACGGGAACCTTCCTCTATTGTCTTGCACTTTTTTGCGAAGCCTTTTGATCAACTCACCCCAAATTTCAATTATTCAATAAAACATGATTTACGGAACTCCCCTCTCTTTGGAAGAGAGGGGTTGGGGGAGAGTTGTTAATATTTTTTCAATTTTCTGAGCTACTTTCACCCACTGATTCAAAACCTCTTCATTCGTAAAGCGAATAACTTTGTAACCCATTTGTTCCAAAATATTCTCTCGCATTTGATCATAGTCCTTTTGATACTTATGGATTTCTCCGTCTATCTCTACGATCAGTTTTTTTTCAAAACAATGAAAATCAGCAATGAAATAGCTTGAGTTTTCATATTCAAGTACAAACTGCCGGTTGAACTTAAGTCTATTAAATTTTCTATTTCGAACTTTGGACCAAAAGAATGCTTCTGCTTTGGTCTGATTTTTTCGCAATTCCCTGGCATACGCAAGAACTTCTGAATATTTCATTGATTCAATTTAGATAATTCCGCCATCTATTAACAACTCACCCCAAATTTCAATTATATACTAAAATGTGATTTATGGAACTCCCCTCTCTTACGAAGAGAGGGGTTGGGGGAGAGTTGTTTAGGATTATGGGAAGAGATTCAGATTCATATCTGGGAATCAAGCCTTGAGCACTCAGCCTTTCAATCAACAACAATTATTCACTAAAAACAGGAACCCTCCTCTATTGTCTTGCACTTTTTTCGAAGCCTTTTGATCAACTCACCCCAAACTTCAATTATATACTAAAATGTTATTTTGGGAACTCTTACGAAGAGAGGGGTTGGGGGAGAGTTGTTTAGGATTACGGGAAGAGAGTCAGATCCATATCTGGGAATCAAGCCTTGAGCACTCAGCCTTTCAATCAATAACAATTATTCACTAAATAAGGGAACTCCCCTCTATTGTCTCGCACTTTTTTCAAATCCTTTTGATCAACTCACCCCAAATTTCAATTATTCAATAAAATGTGATTTTGGGAACTCCTCTTACGAAGAGAGGGGCTAGGGGGAGAGTTGTTAGGAGTCCGGGGAGAGATTCAGATTCCTGATCAGGAACAATTGCATTGTTCCTGTAACCTTCGAAATTCATTTGCAATGAATCAGTAACCAGATTCAACTTGAGGGTGTAAAAACTGATTACCTTACCATTAAAAAATTGAAATGTGGTTTAAAAAGAATTGGATCTATTCGCTGTTATTGATTTCTGCTGTTTCTGCGGTATTGGCACTTACCACTTCCAATTTCATCTTTAAATCAGGAACAGCAACAGTAGGGATCATCATCTTATTAGCTCTTAATTTTCGGGATACAAAGCCTTCAAGGTCGAACTGGTGGATCATTGGAGCCTTTCTTTTCTCCATTGCCGGAGATTGGTTCCTTTCTAACATGGCGGAAGATCCATTGATGTTTGTCAAAGGGATTGCCTTGTTCTTTTTGGCGCATTTAGGTTACTTGATCTTTGCCATATCCAATGGACGCATAAGTTGGAAGTTTACAGGTATTCTGCTCTTAGCATTTCTTGTTTTTTATTTTGTTGCTCTCTATCCAGCTATCAGTGATCAGGTGCTTGTCTGGGCGGTGTTGATTTATTTACTCATTTCTTGTTTCTCCATGGGTGCAGCTGTTGGAATGACGGGTGATCTATGGGCAAAATGGTCGTATGTGTTTGGAATTTTCCTGATCCTGTTTTCCGATACAATTATCTCACTCAAAGAGTTTTTAGGATATCATGTGTTAGATTTTCTTATTTTACCCACCTATTATCTGGCACATATCAGCATTACAATCTCCCTCATCAAGAAAACAGATTTTAAGAGCAACCTCTAGGTATTGCAGCCTTTTACTTTGTGGGTTTAAATGAGCAAATTTGGCAACCTTTACTAATCCTATTACGCTTATATATGCAGTTAACTCTCAATCAAGGAGCCAAATGACACTTCGAATTATAGTTATCCATCTGCTGCTGTTTGTAGCAGGTTTGGCATATGGACAAGATACTGTTCATGTAGCTCCGGCTTCTGTGTGGATTCAGCCTGGTTATGGTCAATTTTCGAGCCGTGGCAATATCTCCGGGCTTAATATCTCACTTGGTGCTTTCATGGAGCAGTCTGGCTCTTTTCTGAAGTACAAAATGGAGCTTCATGAGCAAACAACCAATATAGTGGCTTCTCCAGTAGAGAAATACTTTAACGCTGCGGCAATGCTGGGTGGAATCACCAAAGAAAAGCCAATAAGATTTTATGGAGGTATAGGTATTGGACTTATGGGAGGAGTCAGGCGAGGAGTAAAGAAGTACTCAGATGAACTCTTTGGAGCTGAGATTTACGGAAGGAGAAAGTTTATTTTACCCACTGTCTCAGCCGAGACCGGTCTGATGCTTCGGATCAGCAAGCCGGTCTATCTGGCTGCATCAGCATTTGCGGATGTCACTTTGTACCGTCCGATATATGGTGCCAATCTATCTGTGGTGATTCGAGTTGTTCATTACAAGATGAAAGGTGATTGGTGATAATTCATCTCTCCTGAAAAGCTCTTATTCTATGAAAAGTACTTACCTCTTCCAATCAAAAAGGCTTGGATTTAGAAATTGGATTGAAGACGATTTGGATGCATTTGCATTGATGAATGCCGATGAAGAAGTAATGGAACACTTTCCTAAATCCTTATCCAGAGCAGAGACCGCAGATTTTATCGATCGTCTGAAAGGGCAGTTTGAGGAGAATGGCTATACCTACTTTGCTACAGAAGTATTAGAAACCAGGGAGTTTATCGGGTTTATTGGCTTGGCGTATCAGGATTATGTCTCCGATTATACACCGGCTGTTGACATTGGTTGGCGGCTGAAAAGAAATGCCTGGGGCCGGGGTTATGCAACTGAGGGTGCTAAACAATGTCTTGAGTTTGCATTCAACAATCTTAATTTGGAAAGAATTATATCAGTCTGTACTGAGCGAAATGTCCTGTCAGAAAGCGTGATGAAAAAGATTGGAATGAAAAGACAGGGAACGTTTAACCATCCCAAGCTCAAAGGTTATCCGGAGTATGAAAAATGTGTTTGCTATACGATAGAAAAGGAAGAATGGCAGCAGGTCTGATATTTGGATGAATTAAATAACATGGAAAAACGCCTCGATGATTACCTGATCTCTACAGCTCTTGAAAAACTGGATATTACCATGATTCATCATTTTCTAACAAATGAGTCGGGTTGGAGTAATGGCATTACTATCGAAAAGGTTAAGAAATCTATTAGCAACTCTCTCAACTTTGGACTTTATATAAATCAAAAGCAGATCGGCTATGCAAGAGTGATTTCGGACTTTTCTACCATCGCTTATTTAGGGGATATTTTTATACTGAAGGAGTATCGTGGACTTGGCTTGAGCAGATGGCTCATGGAAACAATAATGAGCCACGAAGAATTGCAGGGGTTACGACGATGGATTCTACTTACCAGCACTGCTGACTGGCTCTATGAGAAATATGGATTCCAAAAATTGCCAAAGCCAGAGATCTACATGGAGAAATACGATCCCGATGTTTATAAATTCCCCCATTAACACCGTCACAAATCCACCAATTGACCTTTCAACTATTTACCTAAACCTCAACTTCCACCAACAGAAAATATACCTTTGTCCTGGGCGTTTTTTTATCGTCGAATACCCAAAAATCAGATCCAAAAATGATTACTAAATATTCGGATTACGAGTTTTCATCACATCAGGAAGTGCTGGAATCCCTGGGAACCAGAACCCGTGAGATCGCAGAAAAGCTACCAAAAGGCAAGAAGGTAGCCAGAGAACAACTGATCAGGGAAGTAAGTCAGGCTTACAAGAATCAGGAGTTGGTATTAGTGCTTGGAGCAGGCGTTTCAGTAGACTATGGCATTCCCAACTGGAATAATCTCATGCAGAAGCTGATGATGCTTACCCTGGAGCAGCAGCCTGACATTGCATTGTTACTTTCCAAGTTGTTTTCCAATGTATTCATGCCTAGCTCGGTGATCGTTGGTCGCTATCTGCAGCACTATTTCATGAACGACGATGAGAACCTGGCTTTTGAAGGGGAAGTGCGCCGGATTTTGTACGAATCAACCAATAAGGAAGAGGACTCCAACCTGATGAAGGAAATTGCCAAGTTTTGCATAGCTGCTGGCAAAAGCCCCAACCTGGATTCGATCATTTCTTACAATTATGATGATGTGCTGGAGACGTTTCTCACCAAACTGAAACTGGATATTCCTTTCCGATCGATATATGGAAATGGAATGTCACCAAAATCAGGAGAGCTGCCCATCTATCATGTTCATGGATTCTTGCCAGAGAAAGGTGATTTGTCCAAGGATAACACCATCACTCTGGGAGAAGGGATTTATCACCAGCAGTTTACGGATATCTATAGCTGGAATAATATTACACAAATCAATAAGTTTCGAGACAAAACCTGCCTTTTTATTGGTACATCCCTGACTGATCCGAACACTCGAAGGTTGCTGGATATAGCGCGTATCCAGAAAGGGGATCGGGGGCATTTTCATTATATCCTGAAGAAGGAATACGAGGAGTCTGACATCAAAGCTGAGCTCAAGGATCTGCTATTGAGAAACAAAGTGCAACTGTTGGATAAGCCGGAAGCCAACCGGATTTTGGACGAAACAGCTCGGCTCCTGAAGGATATTTATGAAAGTTTTGAGGAAAATGATTGTCTAAGCTTTGGCGTGAGAACCATCTGGGTGAAGGATTTTCAGGATTATCCGGGCATACTTTCCAAAATCAAAAATGGACGAGTGTAACTCACACCATTAAAATCAATTGATAAAAATGTAACTTTAATCTCCCCACCCCGCTTGGTTAAAATCTAAATGCTGCCGTGAAATACTTATTTATTATAAGTGGAGTGTTGCTTTGCCTCTTTGGTCGAGCACAGGAAATTGACAGTCTTGAAAAAGTGTTGTCTGCAACTGCTAATCCAGGGGTTGATCTGCTAGTGGACTTGTCTGATGCATGGTCTCAGCAGGATCGCGAAAAGTCACTGGAATATGCCGAAAAGGCACTCACAGCAGCTCAGAAATCTAAGAATAGAACGGATTTTTTTACAGCCCAATATCAACTGGCCCGGGCTTTGGAGGCTCGGGGAAGTTATGAAGCGGCGCATGATCATGCAGATGCTGCTTTGACAATGGTTCGGGATAGTTTGTATGCTTCAGATGTTTATCATTTGAAAGGAACAATCTTTGAAAGCCAATCGGATTTTGACCAGTCTTTAGCCATGCACTTAAAAGCTCTGAAGATCAGGCAATCACTGGATGATTTGGACAGATTGATTGAAAGTAGAAATTCCCTGGCTTTTGTATATCGAGGTATGCGCAGGCAAAAGGATGCTATTGCCATACTTCAGGAAAACCTGGAAACCTGCCGTGGAATTGGTGATGAGCCAGGAATAGCCAAAGCTACTTTTAACATTGGCCTAATGAAGCTGGAGCTCAACCAGCATGCGGAAGCAATTCCCTGGTTTAAAGAAGCTGTTAAGAATTACAAAGAAGAAGATAATCCAGCACTTTTCGCTAGATATTATAACAACCTGGCGAACTGTTACGAACAATTGCTAAATGTCAATGCATCATTTTATGATTCAGCACTTTATTATGGACATAAGAGCTTGAAACTGAAGGAAGCGCTTAAAAATCCTCGGGGAATTGCTAATTCTCACAACCAACTTGCCGCAACTTATGAGCGTGCTTCTGATTATAAGAATTCATATTATCATTCTTCACAGGCATTGAAATTGGCTGACAGCCTTGGGTTTAAGCCGATCAAGCTAAATGCCTTGAATTACCTGATTACCGCTGAGCTTGGTCTGGGGAAAATTGAAGAAACCAACGATCACTTTGTGACATATATGCATCTACAGGAGGAGATTTCTGAAGAAGCATATTCAGAGACGCTTTCTGAAATGGCAGCAAAGTATGAATCAGAAAAACACAGCGTGGAAAAGGCTGCATTGATCAGTGAAGCTTCGGAGCACCGTAGATTAAACCTGCTACTTGGCGTATTTCTGGTGATATCTGTCGCTGGATTATCCGTCCTGGTTTACCTGTTTTTTTCACGCCGAAAGGCCCACTCTCAGCTTGCAAAAGATAAAGAAGTCATTGAAGAACAATCCAAAACACTTAGGGAGCTGAATACCCTGAAATCCAATTTCTTTGCGAGTATCAGCCACGAACTTCGCACACCTTTGACATTGATACAGGGACATGCAGAAGAAGTAATGCGTATCAACAAGCTACCTGCGTCTGCCTCAGAGCCACTGCGAAAGATCAAGAGAAATATTCACCAGCTTTCAGTGATGGTCAATGACTTGCTGGACTTGTCCAGGTTGGAGTTGAAACCACCTCAGGTGGATCTAAAACCGGTTGATATTAATGGTACACTCAAAAGGTTGTGTGCCGCATTTACCTCTCTTGCGGAAAGCAAAAAGCTTTCTTTTAAATATGTCACAAAGGAGAAAGAAGCAGTAGCAGCTCTGCTGGATGAGCATCAGTTTGAAAAGGTAATCAACAACCTGATTTACAATGCCTTCAAGTTCAGTCGAGCACACGGTGAGATCACCATTACACTCAGTCGACAACTGGAGGGTATTCAGGTGGAGATATCAGATACGGGAGTTGGGATTTCAGAAGAGGAATTGCCTTACATCTTTGACCGGTTTTTCCAGCCTAAAAATCAAACGCCTCAGTCATTTGGCTCTGGAATGGGACTGGCCATCGCCCGTGAACTGACAGAGATCATGGGTGGAGAGATCCGAGTTAGAAGTAGATTAGGCTTTGGTTCTACCTTCACATTGATCTTTAATCCAACGGATGAGACACCACAAAATGTGGAGCGAACCGATCTTCCTATTGATTATTCAGATGCTGAATTACAGGTGGAAATGCTGGAAATCCCATCAGATACCAGGGTGATGATCGTAGAAGACAACACCGATGTGAGAGAGTATCTGATGCGGGTTTTGAGAGATCATTTTTCATTGATTCCTGCTGCCAATGGTCAGGAAGCATTGGAATTGTTGGAAAAAGAGCAGCCCGACCTGATTCTTACAGATGTGATGATGCCAGTAATGAACGGTTGGGAGTTGTTGGAAAACCTTCAAAGCAAGCCCAAGCTTTCGCGAATACCAGTGATTGTATTGACCGCTGTGGCGGAAAGCAAAGAACGCGTAAAAGGACTTAGAATGGGAGTGGACGATTATATTTTAAAACCGTTTGAAACGGAAGAGCTGTTGATCAGGATTTCCAATGTGGTCAACAATTTGAGAGAAAGAATCAAGTGGGCCAGGGAATTTGAAGGTGAAGAGGAGGATAAAAAGAATCTTACTGAAGAGCATGAACTCGTTTTGAATATCAAAAATTATGTTTTGGAACACATTGATGAGCGGGGGATGAACGTGACACAGATGGCAATGGAGCTTGGCCTGAGTGAGCGACAGCTCTATAGAAAGTGTTCAGAGATAGTAGGTTTATCACCCTCTAAACTTATCCAGGAAATCAAGCTGCAGCATGCGCGCGAGTTGCTGCTCAGTGAGCGGTTTACCAAGTTGGCACAGATTGCCGGCGCTATTGGATTTGACTCTACGCAGCACTTTTCAAAACTTTATTTAGAAAGGTTTGGGAAAAAACCTTCCGATTATTTCTCTTAGTGATCCCAAACACATTATTACCTTAACCCAAAATGGATGATGAGAGATCGACCTACTGTTTGATCGTCATATATCTCTGATCATTACAATCATTTATTGTTATTGACTAAGAAGGCATGCATATCAAGCCAGCAGACAGACTAGCGCATTTTTCTGAATACTATTTCTCTACTAAGCTAAGAGAGATTCGTGAGTTAGAAGCTCAGGGCAGGCCTATCATCAGTCTTGGTATAGGGAGTCCCGACCTCAGCCCGGAACCCACAGTGATTGAAGAACTGCAAAAGGTTGCCGAAGAAAGAGGAGTGCATGGATATCAACCCTATCAAGGATTGCCGGAGTTGATTGCGGCAGTCAAAGGATTTTATCAATCCAGGTTTGGATTGGAATGGAAAGAAGCTAGTGTGCTCCCGCTGATGGGAAGTAAGGAGGGGATCACACACATTTCACTGGCCTATCTCAATCCTGGAGATCAGGTTTTGATTCCTTCTTTGGGTTACCCCACTTATAGTTCGGTGACGAAAATGGTAGGTGCAGAGCCGGTATATTTTCCGCTTTTAGAAGAAAATGACTGGAAACCTGACTGGGAATATTTAGAAAACCTGGATACTTTCAAAATTAAGCTCATGTGGCTCAATTATCCGCACATGCCTACCGGTACTTTAGCGTCAGAAGATGAGCTTGCCAGATATGTGTCTTTTGCAAAAGAAAGAAACATTCTAATTGGTTATGACAACCCTTACAGTTTCATTCTCAATAGCAAGCCGATAAGCATTTTCAATGTTGAAGGAGCACGTGAGGTGGCAGTAGAATTGAATTCACTGTCCAAGACTTTCAACATGGCTGGCTGGAGAATAGGTTGGGTGATGGGAAGCCCGAACCTGATCAAACCGATACTTCAGATCAAGTCAAATATGGATTCGGGTATGTTCAAGCCATTGCAACTGGCAGCTGCCAAAGCACTGAACCTCAGTGATGACTGGTTTTACTCGCTGGATCATATATATACCATTCGTAAGGAAATTACTTATAAGATTCTCGATGCGCTCGGTTGCACTTATAAAAAAGGGCAAAGTGGAATGTTTGTATGGGCTCGGGTGCCTTCCGGGGATGGAGAAAAGATGGTGCAGTACTTACTGGACAAATACAATGTGTTTGTAGCACCAGGGTTTATTTTTGGTGAAGCCGGGCGGCAGTTCATTCGGTTGTCACTCTGCGTATCCAGTGAGAAACTTACAGAGGTTTACCACCGGATTGCATCATCGGCATTCTGATCATTTCAAATCATAAATTAAATAGCATGAAGGTTTTATTTGTTGGTACAGGGTTGATAGGTGGTTCGTTTTCGCTTGCTATGCGCCAGCACAACCTTCTGACTGAAGCTGGGGGATACAGCAGGAATCCAGCTAACCTTGATCGTTCTGTAGAACTAGGAATCATTGATCAGAAATTTTCTTCACTGGAGGAAGGTATTGCCTGGGCAGATTGGATCATACTTTCTATTCCTGTAAATGTCATTATCTGGATGCTACCAGACATTTTGGATCAGATCAGGGAAGGTCAGATCGTTATAGATTTTGGCTCTACCAAGGGAACAATCTGCGAGGCTGTGGCCAACCATCCGAGACGTTCTCAGTTCATTGCTGCCCACCCAATTGCTGGTACAGAATACAGTGGCCCTGATGCAGCTTTTGCTACTTTGTTTGAAGATAAGTTGATGATTCTTTGTGAACGTGAAAAGTCTGAAGCAGAAGCAATCAATGTATTTGAGACTGTGTGTCATACACTCAAGATGAACCTGGAATACATGGCTGCTCAGTCTCATGATCGACACCTGGCTTATATCTCTCATTTGAGTCACGTTACATCTTATGCCTTGAGCAATGCTGTTTTGAAGAAGGAAAAAGACGGGGACATTATCCTGGAGCTGGCTGGTTCTGGCTTTGCCTCTACCGTGCGACTGGCCAAGAGTTCTCCTGAGATGTGGTCACCAATTTTTCTGGAGAACAAAAAGATGGTGCTTGAAGCAATCAGTGAGTTTCAACAATCAGTAGAGGACTTAAAACAAATGATTGTGGAAAATGATGCACAAGGGATCACTGATTTTCTGGAAAAAGGCAGAATGATCAGAAAAGTGATCAATTAGTTTTTCTACAGGAAATAGGGTAGTACTTCACAAAGATTAGATACCATTTTTCTGGTATTTATTTCCTTTTAATGTTTTAGGGTCTGTTTATTGGCCAAATCTGTTTTATCTTTTCACAGACTGCCAACACTTTTACATGACACTTTGCCTAAAAGATTTGCTGAAAATTATTGGAATCACTGCGCTTTTGAGCCCTTTGTTTGCAGCTCATTCACAGTCTGGTAAGCAATTGGATACAGCTTTTCTTTCTTCGGAAGTTTCAAGACATGAAATACTTTTTGAAAAGGGCGAAATCAATGGGGACAGCCTGGCTCAGGTTTGTACAAATGTAGCCGAGAAGTATCTGGAAGCTCATGATTTCCGCAACTCACGACTTTTGTTGATAAAGTCCCTCACATATCTTGATACTGCCAAAAATGAAAGTTTAATGGCCTACAATCATCTGAAGCTTGCCGAGATGGCTATGGAAGAGGATGAAAGTGCCAAAGCATTGGAATTGCTGATGTCTGTATTGGAACTATATAAAGACATGGGCGATTCGGTCAATTACCTTTTGACACTCAGAAAAGTCGGGATCAATTATGACTATCTCAACGATCATGAAACGGCTCGTCAGTACTATGATGAGTGCATTGCATTGGCAGAAAAGCTTGACAGACCAGATGTGATTGGCGCCTGCTACAATACCATAGCAGCAATCTATTCAGTCGAAGGAGAACATCAGAAGGCCATTTCGATTTTTGAGAAAGCCATAGCAATCGGTGAAGAAATTGAGGATTTGGAGTTGCTTCACAAGCTTTATCACAATACTGCGCTGGCTTACAAGAGAATGGAATTGTTTGCAGAAGCTAAAGTCTATCTGCAAAAATCCATGGCAATAGCTCAAATGACCAATGATCCAAAGATACTAGGTTTTGCTAACCAGGGATTTGGGTTTTATTACTTGTCACTAGGGAAGTTAGATTCTTCAGAATTCTATATGAATAGAACTTTGACCATAGCTAAGAAAATCAGGAATTCTCAACTAAAAGCAAATGCCTGGGAAGCGCTGGAAGAGATCTATTTCAAAACAGGGCGCTACGAGGAGGCATATAACCTTCTCAAGGTAGCAAAGGCTTCAGAAGATTCATTGTATACATTGGAGAACAGCAGGATTGTGGAATCAATCAGGGCGAAGTACAACGAAGAGAAACGTGAACGTGAGCTGGTAGAAAAGAACTTGCAGCTAAAGGAAGCCAGTTACAATCTGGCCAGGAAAAATAATTTGCAAACCGCATTGATCGTTGTTGTTGCGCTGTTACTCATCATTATTTTCCTGATCTATCGAGGTTATACCTTACGCCAAAAGGCAAATGAACTGCTGAAACTTCAAAATCAACAGATAGAAGATCATGTGGCCCATGTTGAAAATTTAAATAAAACAAAGAGTCGCTGGTTTATCAATGTGGCTCATGAACTCAGAACTCCACTTACATTGATCAAAGGTCCGGTAAATCGTGTGCTTTCTCAGTTTGAAATTCCGGAGGAGGCAAGGGAAGATTTGAAGTTGGTAGAGCGAAATGCCGAGAACTTATCCAATCTGGTAAATGAAATACTGGATTTGTCGAAGTTGGAAGCTGGAAAAATTACTTTGAAGGAGTCAGTATTCAGCATTTACAAGCTGACCAATCAGATTGTACAGTCATTTGAATCCAGGGCGGAGCAGCTCAGGGTCAATCTGCATTGTAAGTGTCAGAATGATGTTTTTATCAAAGCAGATAAGGACAAGATTCAGAAGATTTTGATCAACCTCATTTCTAATGCATTGAAGTTTACCCCAAAGGGAGGTAGAATTGAAGTTCTATTGAAACAAGATAAAGCTTATCTGGAGGTGATTGTTAAGGACACAGGCACTGGAATAGGAGCAGAAGACCTGCCGTTTGTTTTTGATCGTTTTTTCCAATCTTCAGATCCCAATGATCAGGCCTCAGGAGGCACCGGAATCGGACTTGCTTTGTCAAAAGAGATTGCAGAAATGCATGGAGGCGAATTGCGAGCAAGTAGTCAAAAAGGAGTGGGAAGTGCGTTTTCACTTTTGCTACCCTCAAAACGGATCACAAAACCAGAAGAAAATCAGGGATCAGAAAAAAGCTCAACTGTGGAGGCAATGATCATCGATAAAAAACCCGCGATGCTACTTGTAGATGATAATGTGGATATGCGCAGCTATGTAGCCTCTTTGCTCAGCCAGTATTTCGAAATCATTGAAGCTTCAGATGGCGAGCAGGCATTGCAAAAGCTTGCTGCACATCATATCAGATTTATAGTGTGTGATGTGATGATGTCAGGAATGGATGGTATTTCGCTCCTGAAGAAAGTAAAATCTGAACCGCTGTGGAGTCATTTGCCTTTTATTCACTTATCGGCTTTGGATGATGACAAACTGAAGAAAGAAGTTTTAAGAATAGGAATTGATGATTTTCTGGTGAAGCCTTTCGATCCTGAGGAACTGATTATCAGAGTCAAAAACCTCTATGATAACTATCTCAACCGAAGCGCTCTGGATATCACCGTGGAGGATGATTCTTATGATGAGCAGACAATTAGAAAGCTAAAGGATGCTGTGCTGAACAATATGGACGATTCACACTTCAATGTAATCCGTTTGGCGCATGAGGCTGGAATGAGTGAGCGACAGTTGTACAGATACCTAAAGTCTGCTACAGGTCTTACTCCGCTTCAGTTCATTCAGGAAATCAAACTCACCAAAGCCAATGAGTTTTTACATACTAAAACTTACAGTAGTACCGGTGAGTTGGCGGCTGCTGTTGGTTTCAAGCAGTCTTCTTATTTCTCCACACTTTTCGAAAAACGCTTTGGTAAGAAGCCAGCAGCTTATATGAGAGATTGATTTGCTTCCAAAAGCTCGCTCACTGTTTTTTTGTAAGTCCTGCTAATTGGCACAGTTACCTCACCAATATTCACAGATTCCTTACCGAAGGAAGTGATCTGTTTTTGATTCACCAGAAAAGATCTATGTGTTCGGATAAAAGATTCAGGAAGCCGCTGGTCAAGTTCACTGATTTTTTCTCTGGTAATGATCTGATCAGTGTTGGTATGGATTTTCACATAGTCTGCAAGACTTTCCACTATCAGGATATCATCGAGGTTAATAGGAACATTTTTGCGATCCACCTTCACAGTTATCGTCTTAATCTTTTGCTTTTCTTTCTCTGTTTCCAGGGTTGTTAGTAGGTGTTCCTTATTCTGGTATCTTCTGATCAACATAAAAAAAGCATTCACCATTACGATGAGATAAATGGTCATTGTCAAAAGCAACAGGTTTGTACTATAAGGATTGAGATCCGTGTATTTGTAGTTGGCCAATGCAATGAAAGAAAGTGTCAGTACCAACTGCTCGAAATACAGAGAAAATATCAAAGTGTAGAAAAGGTATAGACCAAACTTGATGTAACGCCTGGTCAAAAGGTAGCGCGGAACCAGGAAGTAATTGAAAAAATATGAGGTGCCAATTGCTACGGGCATCAGGAAGGTAACGTAGTAAAGTGTTTTAATGTAATCATGATCTCCCTGCCCGAATGTCACCACCAGCAATCCGGCAATCAATACCCAAAAAATTACGTGACGAAGTGTTTGCATTTAGTGATAAATGTAATGTAAAATTATTTTGAACGATACTTGGAATGAAGTCACCCAAGCTAGTATTCTCTACAAAGTATCTTATAATTGATTTCGAAATTCGCCATTTTTAGGGAATTAAGACACTTTTATCGACGAAATGCAGATTTAGCGATGGATTCTACCTTGCTTTAGGGAGTGACTGACCTCTAGCTTTGAGGCATGTTTTATCGTAAAAATGAAATACCATGTTTGAACTCTTTATGATGGGTGGCGTGCTCTTTATGAGCCTGGTAACCTTTGCCTTTATTGGCGCTATTGTAGTGGCTGTAAAATCGCTTATTAATATTATGAGTGGTGAAGTCAATGATTCTACCTTTCAACAGTTAGGGTATGTGAAATCAGCTGGTTTACTAGCATTAGTGATTGGTGTACTTGGTCAGATGATTGGGCTGTACAGCGCTTTTTCTTCCATTGAGCAGATGGGGTCTGTATCTCCTGCAATGCTTGCGGGTGGATTGAAAGTATCATCCATTACCACGATGTGGGGATTGATGTGCTATGTATTGAGTCTGATTATTTTCCTGGTGCTCTCAGCTATGGCAAAAAACAAACAGCAGCAATGATATTTGAAGGCTGGCAAGTGAATATTGTTGCCAGCCTTTTTTTATCTAAACGTCTTCTTCACTGAGATGAAATTACTTGTGTCAGCCTTGAGATGATGGCTCTTTGTTGGAGTTTAAGTTAAAAATGATCGGCATGACCATTCTAACTTTCACAGGTGTTCCCCTTTGTTTCCCAGGAATGAATTTTGGAGATTCGGCAACTACTCTTCTGGCTTCCTCATCGCAATCAGGAGAAATTCCCTTAACAACTGTTGCATCAAAGACAGAGCCATCTGTATCTACAATAAATTGAACATAAACCCGACCTTCCAGTTTCGCATCTATTGCTGATTTTGGATACTTCAAATTATCCGTAACATATTTATAGTAAGCTCTCATTCCATCAGGAAATTCTGGTTGATTCTCTACCATCGTGAAAATCTCATTCGTAGATTTAGACTTTGTGGTTAATTGATCCAATTGAGGGAGTTCTTTATTTAGTACGATGTACATTACTTTCCTATCGGGATCAATGTCAATCATGTGTATTTGCTTTTGGTCAACACCTTCAAATGCTTCCAACGTCTTCAAATTTAGAGATCGGCTTTTGATAGCCTCCATTTCCTCAGATGTGACCTGTACTTTGATATAAGAGAATTGATCTTTTGGTTTAACTATTGATTTCTGAAGGTCAATGGGTAGTTGTTCAAAAGCAATAGCGCTACTTTTTTTGTTAATCTGCTGAATGCTGGTATCCAGTTCTTCATTACATGCAAATCCAACAAGTACAACCGCTGAAATGACTGTAATCAGGCTCAGTTTCCACGAGTTGATGTTTGAAATTTGTTTTTTCATGGCTTTGATTCTTTTCATAGTGAATCCTTCATGAAAGGAGCTAGCCAGGTTGATTCCATTGGATTTTAGTGTGTTGTTGATCAATATCTTAATATACTGACTAGAATCAAATCCGAAGATCACATTAATGTCAGCCTGGTATTCGTGTATTTTTTTAATTTCTTTCAATGTGAACCAACTGGTTGGCAACCACCAAAATGCTATTTTGAAAAGCTGTAGGAATAATAAATCATAAGTGTGACCCAGTTTCCGATGGGCATTTTCGTGATTGATTATTGGTAATTGTTCGTCGGATTCTTTTGATAAGCCCTCGTTCAAAAATATCCAGTTCAAGAAATTGAAACTGCCTTTCACCTCAGTGGAGACGTAGACCTTCATTCCATTTATCAACCGTGTTTTTGCAATACGCCTTAATCTGTTGACCTGATAGATTGATTTGATGAATAGAAAGAGAAACCAACCACTTACAAATAGATATATTGTCTTCAGAGCAGAAAGCAAATCAAATACTGAGCTTGAGGAGTGATCTATTTCAACAGGATTCAGCATTATTGCCGGAAGGCTGGCAGTTTTACGGAGAACTTCAGGATTTTGAACAGCCCATAAATCAGGAAGACGAAATAATGGAATGACAACAGCAGCAAATGTTGAGAACAACAGGAAAAAACGGAGAATACCGTACTGGTTTTCGTTTTTCAATATCAGCCAATAACCCCCGAATAACAAGAGGTGTATTAAAGCCAGCTCAATCAGATAATTTATCATTGTTCCTGCTTCTTTAGTTCTTCCAGTAGTTGCTCCAGTTCGTTTACACTCAGATTATCTTCTTTGGTAAAAAAGGAAACCATTTGCTGGTATGAGCCACTGAAATACTTCCCTACAAAACCCTTCATGAAAGTCTTGGTATAGGACTCTTTGGTGAGGAGTGGATGGTATTTGTGAGATTTACCATGAGACTCATGACCTACAAATCCTTTTTGTTGAAGGATCCTCACAATGGTGGAAACCGTATTGTAAGCAGGTTTTGGCTCAGGTAATTCTTTAATGATGTCTTTAACAAAAGCTGATTCCAGATTCCAGAGAACCTGCATGATTTCCTCTTCTGCACGTGTAAGTTCTTTCATGAAACTAATAATATTACGTTAAATATAATCCAGATGAACCGATCTATTCAAAGATATTAACTAATAAATTAGTTTGGTGGGATGGAGATTAAAAAATACCCCTTTCGAGGTATTGAGATCAATTATTATAATGACTTAATTACAGCTAATAACGGGTCCCAACTAGCATCTGGCTATTAAATGACACTAAGCGTCTATGACATTATTATTCACCGCCATAGCAGAGAGCCGGCTTCTTTGAGGCCGGCTTTTTGTATGCTCTAGCTTCAATCGACCATATTATGTTTCAAATTCTGCTATCCCAAAAATACTCCTCTGCAACTTTCAGTTTGATCTTGTTTGAAAAATCAGGATGTTTTGTATTAATTAGAAAATTTCTCTCCTGAGGAATGACGGCAGATGGTACGGAAAGAACAACAGAAGATCTTTCATTGTACCATTGGCTCCCAATTGATTGAAGATGATAGTAAGCTGCAAGTTCATGCCAATTTGGAGGCAAGGCTTTGAATTCAATCATGTTGTGGTTATCGGGAATTTCGATAACCAGAACTTTATAGTTAATTGCAGGTCTCACATTAGCTTGATGAACTAGCAATTCCAGGGTTGCAAGAGCTCGTGAAGATGATGTATAGAGGATGAATTCGTCCGTTTGGTTCCAGCGACCAGCTCTGCCAGATGCAAATAAGCCATCTGCGTACTTCTCATTGACAATACGGTAAACTTCCATTATGCATTGTCTCCGTATTCCATACCTGAGAGACGATCATCAATCAGACGAATGCCACTATTGGTATTGAGTAGGTCAGCGGGTTTCTGTTTATCAAAGTGAAAATTTTCTGTTTCCAGCCATTGATGAAGCTGCTCAGGGCTGCCAAAAATGCTGATGCCATGTGAAATGAGCGAAGCGAGCATGATCAAATGCTCTCTGGTGTCCGGCTTGAGAGCGACTCCTTTGTCCCGATGATTTCTGTAGGTTTTTACATTCATATTTAACCAATAGGAAATGCGATCATCGGTACAAAGTGTTTTTGTTTTTAAAGAATGAAGAAAACCTTGCTCGTTATCAAAGCTGCGCATAAAGCCTAGCATGTTAGCTGGATTCATGCTTAATGCAGCACCATAGGGAACTACTGGCTCATTGACTATATTCTCATTGCTCATCCCTTTTTACCTTTTAAGGAAAGCAAATATACTCAACTTACCATGTGATTGCAACTTTGCCTATAGATTTTCGCCCTTCCAGGTATTCATGAGCTGCTGCTAATTCAGTATGATTGAACTCTTTACCCACATATGGTTTTATTTCTCCTGTCTCAGCCAAATTTATAACGGCTTTCAGACATCTGGTGAATGACGCAGGTTTATCATCTGCAACTTTCAGCATATTGATACCAATGAGTGATTTGCTGGTGGATACAAATTTGATAGGACTCCAAAAGCCAAATCCAAATAACAATTTGATGATTTTGAAAGGATTGCCGCGGGCATCTGTCAGTTTGGAGGCGCCATATAGCACCACGCTCCCCGCAGAATTAAGCAATTTGAAGTCTTTCTTCACATAATCTCCACCGATTGGGTTGAAAGTAGCATCTATCTTTCCAGAAAAACCGAGTTTTTCGATTTCTTCCAGATAGTCAACCTTCCGATAGTTGATAGGATAATCAACTCCAATGCTCTTCAGGTAATCAAGTTTTTCCTGAGATCCTGCTGTTCCAAAAATCACACAGCCTTTTCTTTTTAATAATTGTATGAGTGCGGTACCTACGCCACCAGCCGCAGCATGGATCAACACATGATCGCCTTCATGCAGGCTCACAGTTTCTTCAGCTGCAAAGTAAGCCGTGATATATTGAGTTGCCAGTGCAGTTGCTTCTCCAACAGAGAGTTGCTCTGAGATTTTGGCCACAGCCATAGTAGGTGATATAATATGATCAGCATATCCGCCAAATCTGGTGAAAGCCAATACACGGTCTCCAACAGAAAACTCTGTTACATTTTCACCTAATTCTTTGATTCGGCCAACATTCTCATAGCCAATTACTGCAGGCAAAGGCGGACAATCTCTGTAAATGCCCAAACGTGCCATCACATCGGCAAAGTTGAGTCCGAATCCTTCTGATTCTATCAGAACTTCTCCTTTACCCGGTTTGGGTGTCTCTTTTTCTTGTAGTTGGAAAGCGTCAGAAGCTTTTCCGTTTTTGATGAGTGTGTATGATTTCATGATTCGTTTGCTTCTTTCAATAGTCTTTTAATCAGAACTTCACTGAGACGAAAATTGGTATTTTGTACTCTATCCAATAATGGACCTAGCTTATGAATGAATCCCTCTTGTTTTGCTCTCAAAAGTAAGCCAAGAGTTCCTGAATAGTTCATCTGCATTTTTTCCGCCAATTTTCTTGCTTTGAGGTCATCAATTATCACAAGGGAATTTGGTATTTCCAGTGACAGAGCCAAAGCACTTGCTTCACCAATATCAAGATTTATGGAAAATAGTTCCTTTGTTTTCTGAGAGTGAACTGCTCTAACCTTAATCCAGTCTGGCAGAGTTAGATCAAATTCTTCAGCAATTTCCGGAGTGATGAAAATATCATTTGAGAAGTTTCTTAACAGATCTAAAGATTCAATTTTGACCAGAAGAATCAGACAACTGGTGTCAGTTATAATAATCTCAGAATTTGGCTGCATCACTTAAGATATCATCTTCGGAATGATTTATCAGTGAAATATTGTAGTCACTTAATATCTCGGAAAACGCCATTTTAGATAACCCAGCCACTTTAGAAGCCTGGCCTAATGAAAGCTTACCAGCCTCATACATTTTAGCTGCCAGAAATCGTCTGGTTTCATTTTCGTCTATGCTTAGATCGTCTGGAAGTTCTAATGTGACAAATTTCATAGGGATAAATTTAACTAAAAACTTTCCAACTTAATTCCATCTCTAATTTGATGATTTGTTACTAAAATGAGCTCCCAGTTGTGTGTCTAACTCCGAAGGCTTCATGTACTCAGGAGAAAGCGAAGGTTTACCCGGGAAGTTTTCCATATGCAAAGTTTGAGTAGGGAAGGCGAAGTTGACTCCCAATGCCTTGCCTAGTTTGATAATTTCAATCAATACTTCATGTCGGGCTTTCAACTCGGCAGTCCAGTCCGGAACTTCAAAAAAGATGTAGAACATAATGTTCAAAGAAAAACTAGCCATGTCATTGAAATAGACATTGTAGTAATCTTTACGTGTCTCTGGGTGATTCTCTACGATTTGGCGCAACCCTTTTACAAACGTCTCTATCAACTCCGGAGGCGTATCATAAGTCACCGCAATCTGAGTGTAAAATCTCCGATACTGACGCATGCCATGATTGTCAATGGTACTATCAGCTAATTTACTATTGGGTACATACATCAGAGAGTTTCGGAATGTACGAATGCGAGAAGATCGGAAGCCTACTTCTTCCACACTTCCGTCAATTTCGCCTGAGGTAATCCAGTCGCCAATCTGGAAAGGTCGATCAATGAATATCATCAATGATCCAAAGAAATTTTTGATCGTATCCTGAGCTGCCAAAGCAAAAGCCAGACCTCCAATTGACAATCCTGTCAAAAGTGGAATAATAGGAATATCGAGGTTTTGAAGAATGAACAAAGTTCCAATTCCTACAACAAACGTTTTGAAGGTTTTTCTAAGAAGCGGAACCAACTGGTCATCTAAAGTGCTTTCTGTGCGTTTGGCTAGTTTTTCGAGGTACATGGCAAGCACGTCCACTAATCGATAAAAGACGATGGTACCGAAGAAAGGCAACAGGGCTTTGAGCGTCAACATGCTCCAGTGGGCAGCATCAGGCGGTAGCTGAAGCACAGGAATAAAAATCCTCAAGAGTAGGATAACTGCAAAAATACTTATCGGTCTGGCAACAGGAAGCAAGAACCTGCCAGCGAGTCTTTCATATCCTGCTTTCAGTAGCAGGTTCATGAACAATTGCTCAAACAAGAAAGTGAAAATCTTGTGGGTAATCACACTGATGAGTGTAAGAATTAGCAGACCCAGATATTGGTAGATGTACAAACCCATGATTTTCTTGGTACCCATTTTGGGTAGGAATTCCAGGAGTTTATCTGTACCCAAGGGAAATACTTCATCGTGAATTTCATCAATTGCAGTAACCGTGGTGCGGGAATACTTCCATTCCTGACCATGTTTCTCCAGGAAAATCTCCGGATGATTTTTAGAGATTACATACTGTTTTCGATTTCTGGTGCTATCTGTATAATTAGGATCATGAGGTATGTCTTCCATTATAATGAAGGTGCCTTCACCATCCCAGATCTGCTTAAGCTTGATCGCTTTTTTGATTGCTTCAGTTGGGTCTACTCCTGGAATCTCAAAAGGCGTTGCGGCTACTTTCTCATCATAGTGATTGTCCTGAAGATAAAAAAGATGCGTTCGAATAGCAGCATAGGGAGAACTCAGATCCACATAAACAGAGTCTTGTGCAGAACTGTAAAAAGTTAGAAAACAAAGTGCAATAAAAACAAGTTGCCTGGTCATACTTATCTCATTTATCGGCGCAAAGGTAAGGCTTATTATCTTTAGCTTTGGAGCCTTGTAAGATTAAGAAAACTGCTAAAAATCATGAATAATCCATTTTTGGAAAGCTATAATACACCTTTTGAGGTGCCTCCTTTTGAGAAGATCAAGATCGAGCATTACATGCCTGCTTTGGAGAAAGGAATAGAACAATCGCGTCAGGAAATCTCAGCCATTACATCTTCTGAGGAAGAGCCTTCTTTTGCCAATACTATAGAGCAAATGGAAGCAGGAGGGGAGCTATTGGAAAAAGTAACTTCTGTGCTTTTTAACCTGAACTCAGCAGAAACCAGTGATGAGTTGCAGGGTGTAGCCAGGGAAGCTTCTCCAATTCTTTCTGAGTTTGATAATGAAATCAAGCAAAATGAAGCACTTTGGAAACGAATCAAGTCAGTTTATGAAAATAAAGCAAAATTTAACCTGAATGCAGAGCAGGAAATGCTTTTGAATAAGACCTATAAGAGTTTTGTAAGAAGTGGAGCTGATCTGGATGGTGAAAAGAAAAAGAGGTTCAAGGAAGTGTCTATTGAGCTTTCTAAACTTTCACTTCAGTTTGGAGAAAATCTTCTGGCAGAAACGAATGATTATCTGATGATCGTTGATAAGGAAGATGATCTGAAAGGCTTGCCAAAAGATGTTATTGGTAGAGCGGCTGCAACAGCTAAGCAAAAAGGTCATGAGGGCAAATGGGCATTCACGCTGCAAGCACCGAGTTACGTGCCTTTCATGGAATATGCGGAAAATAGAGCGTTGAGAGAGCAGCTATACAAAGCCTACATGACCAAAGCTTTGAAAGGCAATGATCGGGATAATCAGGAAGTAGTAAAGCAACTGGTGAAGTTGCGTGCCGAACTTGCACAACTGCTAGGTTATAAAACTTATGCGAAATATGTGCTGGAAGAACGAATGGCAGAGGCTCCAAATAAAGTGGAAGAGTTTTTAAATGACCTTTTAGAAAAAGCACTCCCCAAAGCCAAAGAAGAGGTTGAAGAAATCAAGGCTTTTATGAAAGAACTTGGTACTGATCACGACCTTCAACGCTGGGATTGGGCGTTCTATTCTGAGAAGTTGAGGAAGAAGAAATATGATTTGGATGATGAGCTGACCAAACCTTATTTCAAACTGGAAAACGTAATAGAGGGAGTGTTCAAAACCGCTGAGAAGCTCTATGATATTTCATTCAAAAGAAATAGTGAAATTCCTGTTTATCATCCTGATGTTCAGGCATATGAGGTATTGGATAAATCAGGAGAAGTTTCGGCAGTTTTCTTTGCTGATTTCTTCCCAAGAGATGGCAAAAGAAGTGGTGCCTGGATGACTTCATATAGAGATGAGCGCAAAGAAGCTGGCAGGAAGATCATTCCTTTGATCAGCATCGTTTGCAATTTTACACCTTCTTCTGAAGATGCTCCTTCATTGCTCAAGTTTGATGAAGTGCAGACGCTCTTTCACGAGTTTGGACATGCTTTGCATGGAATGCTGGCAGATACCACTTATGCAAGTCTGTCAGGAACACATGTTTACTGGGACTTTGTGGAATTGCCATCACAAATCATGGAAAACTGGTGTTATGAGAAAGAATGTCTGGATTTGTTTGCGCATCACTACGAAAATGGAGAATTGATACCGGCAGTCTACGTGGAACGACTCAGAAAAAGCGCCACTTACCACGAAGCTTATGCTACGGTACGTCAGTTAAGTTTTGGTCTGCTGGATATGAGCTGGCATAATATTTCTCTGGAAAAAGCAGAAACTATTAAGGATGTGAAAGCTTTGGAAAGTCAGGCTTTTGCACCTACTGAGTTATTTCCATCGGTGCCCAATACCAATATGAGTGTGCAATTCGGACACATATTTGGAGGTGGTTATGCTTCAGGGTACTACAGTTACAAATGGGCTGAAGTACTCGATGCTGATGCTTTTTCGGTATTTCTAAAAAATGGAGTATTCGACAAAGCCACAGCAACCTCTTTCAAAGAAAATGTTTTGAGCCAGGGAGGTACAGCACATCCGATGGAGCTTTACAAACGATTTAGAGGACAGGAGCCTACGCCAGAAGCATTATTGAAACGCGCAGGACTAGCTGGATAAAATACCGAGCCAACTCTCTCTTAGGAGAGGGTTGGTATTTTAATACCTCTTTGCATTCCGCTTCGGACGAGAAGGAATGTCAGACAGGTTTCATCGGGCGTACCCTTGGGTTTAATATCTTTTATTGAAATCTTGAGGAAGACTAATTCTCGTAGCGAAGTTCGCTGTAGAGTGTTTTACCCTCTTTCTTGAGTTCAGCCAGCAGGTCAGCAACAATCAGATCCAATTCTGTCTTCAACTTTTCAAGTTCTCCTTTTAGAAATGGATTTTTTCCGAATACCACTTCCTTGTCACTTGGGCTAAGCAATTTTTCCCGATAATTATTATCAGTAACTACTCTGTTGAGCTGAGCCGAAACCACACCAATCAAACTCAATGAATATTCTGGATTGAATTTCATTTGCTTGTCCGGAATAGCATAAAGTATGCTTGAGATCTGGTAATTATTCAATTCAATGCGCTCAGGGGCATCTCTAAGGAGTGAATTGAGCAAACGAATCATTTTCTTGAGTCCGCCATTACATCTTGAGTCCTTGGAATTAACCCTGGCGATATTGAGGAATGGAAGGTACTTCCTACGAGTCTTTTTCAAGAGATTGTATTCACAAACTCCGCGATCAATCTCCCTTTTGGTTGATAGGTATTCAGGATTTTCCAACCAAACTCCAGGAAGAATCTTCACTTCACAAGTTGGCTTAACAGTAGTGATCCTGATGTCCATTTTGTTGCTGTAGTCCACTTGCTTAAACATTGGGTCACCGGACAAAACCTCCATGATTTCTCTGGCTTTATTAGAGACGACCAACCATGGTTTTTTGTCCATGGACTTGGAAAGCACCATCAGCTCCACGCCTCCATGCAGCACTACATGAGTTTCGGTTTGTATTGATCCCTGATATCTGAAATCAGCCTGTATGTTTTGAGCAGAAAAAGCCCGCTCAATTTTTTCCTGTATCCTCTTGGTGATATGAAAGGTCTTGTAGGTGTACGAAGGATCAATTTCCTCCATAGACTCCAATACATATTTTATTGCATCCGAATAGTTACATTGTTCAAAAGCTTCAGAAACAATAGATTCCCTGAGAGCCTCGTCATATCTTCTTCCGAGCAGATTTTCCAATAACTGACTATAGTCTTTGTTCATAGGATTGATCCGAGATGCGTAGCAAAAATAGTATTCAAGGTGAAAATATGCATTTAATGTTAATAATATCGCATAAGCTCACCTCAATTGTTTTTCAGAATCGAATTGATTCTATTTTTTATTCAAAAATTAATATGGCTCAAAATTACAAAGCTTTTTTAAGAGGGCATTATCTGACTACCAAATGTTATAAATCTATTTTCAAATAGGGACTCCAACTTTTGATTTGTTTTATAATCAAATTTTAAAGTACTTTGCATCATTATGATTCTGATAGCCGAAATAACACCCGTCTCTTGCTAGTTCCCAACTAGCACTTTGGTTTATTCAATCAATCACCCTTTACATTTTATTATTTTGAAAGCTATCAGAAAAGTTCTGACTATAAGTCAATTATTTATTGTTGCGCTGCGTGGTACCGAAAAAGAGTTTACCACCGGCAGTATTAATCGCGCCATTTTCCTTTTATCCGTGCCAATGATCGGTGAGATGATCATGGAATCGCTTTTTGCTGTGGCGGATGTGTTTTTTGTGTCACGAGTAAGTATCAATGCGGTTGCCACAGTTGGTCTCACTGAGTCTGTATTGATGATTATATATTCTATTGCTGTTGGTTTGAGTATGGCTACTACGGCAATTGTATCTCGAAGAGTAGGAGAGAAACATTTTAAAAAAGCCAATGATGCAGGATTTCAGTCTATTTTCCTGGCGATTATTCTAGGTTCAATCCTGGGTATCGCAGGATTCTTCTTTGCTGAAGACATTCTTGAGCTCATGGGTGGACATCCCGATTTGATTAGCGAAGGCAAAGGATTTACTAAAATCATGCTGGCTGGAAATCTGAGCATTTTTCTGCTTTTCCTCAATAATGCAATTTTCAGAGGAGCCGGAGATGCGTCCATAGCCATGCGTTCACTGTGGATTGCCAATGGCTTGAATCTCATTCTCGATCCGTTGTTGATTTTCGGATATGGACCTGTTCCTGCTATGGGGATAGAAGGTGCAGCTATTGCTACAACTACCGGCAGAGGAATCGGAGTGCTTTATCAGACATACAGTCTGCTCAACAAACAGGGAATTATTCAAATTGGTTGGTCCAATGTGGTCATCCGGTTCAAAACAGTGGTGGAGTTGATTCAAATATCAATTGGAGGAATAGGTCAGTTTTTGATAGAAACTGCCAGTTGGATTTTTCTGGTAAAGATCATGGCACTTTTTGGAAGTGCTGCTTTGGCAGGATATACCATTGCTTTTCGTGTGATTGTGTTCACCATTTTGCCTTCATGGGGAATGTCCAATGCAGCAGCCACACTTGTTGGTCAAAATCTGGGAGCTGGTCATCCGGAAAGAGCCGAGCAGTCTGTTTGGAAAACAGCCTATTATAACATGCTGTTTCTGGTGAGTGTCTCAGTGATATTCTTTGTGGCAGCGGACCCTATCATTTCGCTGTTTACGCAGCAGGATGATGTGAAAAGTATTTCCATTGCAGCGTTGAAGATCATCTGTTTTGGTTACTTGTTTTTTGCCTACGGAATGGTGATCAGTCAGGCTTTTAATGGAGCTGGTGATACTAAAACACCTCTGGTTATCAACTTCTTTGTGTTTTGGCTGGTACAGATTCCATTGGCGTATTTGCTATCCGTAACGCTGGATTGGCAGGCAAATGGTGTATTTTTTAGCATTGCCTTTTGTCATTCACTGCATGCCATTGTTTGTGTGCTGGTTTTCAGACGAGGCAAATGGAAAACCATGATGGTTTAAAACGAAATAGAAATGAGTTCCAGGTTTCTGTCCACTGCGCGATAAATCTGGTACTCATTTTCATATTGCATCACTGAGATCGGCTGACTGCCGGTGAGAGGTCGGCCCGTCATCAGCTGGCCGCTACGGTTGTAGAGATACAGGTAAGTTCCTCCCTGATCCACAAATACAATAAATTCATTTCCTGCTCCAAGGTCATAGTACTGAGGAATCAGCGGAGTTTTGCTGAAGTAGTCTTTGCTGAACTGTACTTCTCCGGTAGCATCCAGTATTTCATAGGTCTGATCTGTTTTTCTCAAGATCACATAATTGTCTCCAGTCACATCTTCGAGGATGGAAAACTCAGTATTGGCACCAGGTTTATAAAGCTGTTCCCTGCGAATAACCTGTCCATAAAAGTTGATCTCTACCAACTCACCACTGATTGTCAGTAGTGTTATTGTTGCGTTTTTCAGATCATTGGCATTTTGGATAAAGTATTTTGAGGTGAGATCGGATTTCAACTCAATCGGGAAACCTTTCATAGTGTCGCCACGACGGTTGTGTAATCTCACTTTTCCATCTTCCTGAACGGTAATGATCAGATCTTTTCCATCTACTCTTCGGTGTTCAGGCGCATGCATAAGAGGTTTCTCAAAAGAGGTCGGGTCCCACCCACCTAAAGGCTTCATGTTTTTGTCTGTTAGGAATGCGTCTCCTTTACCATTGGTCAGTGCGAAGCGATATTTTTTTGTATTGTCATAATCAATGATCCCAAAATTGGTAATCCTTTGATCTTTAGGAAGGCCTTTAGGAAACTCCGGTAAATAGGCTCCGGTTCGGTCTATGATGTGAACAGCTGAAGCTGTGGCAAACGCATACTGTAGTTTGCCATTTTTGTAATAGTCAATCTGTATAGGGTCTCCGATGATTGGTTCATTGATGGCTTTATCCCAAAGCACTGAGAAATCATTGGAAACCAGATAGAGTACATTTGAAGTGTCCTGTAGTAGGATTTCCCGTAGCTTATTGTTGTGATTGGTGACCAGCCATGGCTTGGAATTGATATAGTCCGGAAGTGTTATTGATCGAAGTGTATTAATCCTTTCAGGGATACTTCGTTTGGGAAGATCTGGTTGGTGAATTGTAATGTTGGTATAGAACTTCTCATCGACTGTACTAAATTGAAAAGCCAGAAACTCGAGGTTTCTGAAAGTAAATTGGTGCTCTGCCAGAAACTCACTCCATTCAGGTTTTACTCTTAAGATGACCTGACCCCACGCTCTCGGTGTATTCACGAACAGACTAAAATTGGATTCCTTATTGGTCAGCTCCAGGAATTTGTTGATACGAATCGATTTGGTCCAGGTGGCTTCATTTTCAATGGAGATAGTAAAATTCTTCAACTGAGAAAGACTGTTGCTAAATACCAGGTAGTTTCTGAATTGGAGGTAATAAGCGTCATCAAACCCCTTAGCAATATTTCCAAGCAAGGCGTATGGATAGCCATTTACAGGAAGTTTTCTGATTTCATAGTCTCCGTATTGCTCATTATAAAGGCTGTCTCCGGTTTTGGTCATCATTCGTTCTCCGGCAGCATTGAAATATCGCAATGCCTCACCCATATCATTGATTTCAAGCACTAACAGTTGGTGGAGGTTACCTGTTACGCTGGATTCCATTGTGATCAATGCGATCTCTTCGTCAAGTAGGTGATAGGTGTAGTTTGGATCGAATTCTGATTTAAGTAACTCCTTTTGAAGTTTTGTAGCCTCAGGTGCAGCTTTAGCCAAATGACTATTGAGTGCCTGACCGAAAGCGACAGGATCTTTTGCACTAAAATGATAAAACCATGAAGCATCTGTTGGAATGATTTCGGCCATATCGAACTCTCCGCCACTTCCTGATTTAAAACAATTCAGAAACTGATCTTCTTTGCCTGCAAAGGTAAATCCAGTGAGATTTATCGTTTTATCAGTGACTTTCAAATCCATGAAAGCAGATTTCGCAAAGTCCAGATCCAGGTAATTCTGATTGAAAACATTGATCAAAGTGGAGATGCGGGTTTCATTGACATAAATATTGCCTTGATCCTTTTCCAGCTTAGTAAGTTTTACGAGCTCAGGATTTTGAGCTTGAAAACCTGTATTTTCTCTATTAGCAACTGTTCGAATGGCATCTTCTACCAGAAATGCAGAAAAACTTCCGATGAAATAGTTTTTGTAAAAAATGTAGGTGAAAGAGCGTTCTGGCCCCACCATTTCAGTAATCGTAAAACCTTCATATTCTCGCGTATGCTTAGTGTAGCCATTGCGCTGAAAATACCCCTGAGCCTTGCTAATGTAAGTTTGCTGAGAGAGATTTTGTATTTCTACAATGAACAGAAAGTCAAAGGTTTTAGCACTGGTAACATTCATGGCCATCAGTGTTGGTGTATTCCTGAAAAAATTCAAGAAGTTTCCAGATCCGGCAAGACTGTCCAGTAAGTCAATATCTGAGTCAATTTTCCTAATGGAAGGGAGAAAAGAGAGATTTTTCCAGATGCTTGTTTGGTGAATGTCACCCAATGAAGTGAGCGTCTGGTTCGATTCAAAAACAAGGATGCTGTTACCAGGTACAAAAGACCACAAATTCACGTCAGCATTTTTCACCCATTTGTCATAAGTGAAATACCCCGCACCTAGTAATAATACAACTGAAAGAAAAATCAGGAATCGCTTCAACTGGCTGAATCGGTTTACATGCGCAAGATACTAAGGAAAGATTTCTATTCTAAATGGTTGATCGATGCTATTGACTAGTTGACAGAGATTTTGTCATGAACCACATCTTCATAAAAATGATGTAAGGTAAACATCTGCTCTGCGCCAATTTTCTGACCCAGCTGACCAATGATATAAAGCGCCAGGCCTATAGCTCCAAGAAAAGGTAGTACCCAGAGGATTTCATGTGACATACCAAGGTTCCATCGGGCAAGTCCCCACATGCCAGCTACGCTTGACAGAATGCCTACCGCTATATAGCCAAAAAAGAAAATAGCCCAGACGGTCGGGTTGGGTCCGTACAGTCCACGTACAATTGTCCCTTCTTCGGTGGTTTCGAAAGTCAGAGCAAGCTGTGGTGACCAAAAATGCTGTTGATCCCGAGGAATTTTCAGGTTAAGGTAGCCCGGTCGGTAGTCAGTTTCACACGGAGGACAGTCTACTTTCAAAGCATCAAGGATGCGGTGTTCCAGGTTGGCCTGTTCTTCTTTCACCAGGTGCTTGAATCGGGGGCGTGTTCTAAAGCTTGACATGCATCTAATTTGCAGAAATTTTAGGAATAGGACAATATGTGGGATTTGAAAGTAGCAGCTACTATTGATTTGAGTATTTTTACATGATGAAAAAACTACTGTGGATCGTTTCAATTTTAAGCATCTTATCCGGATGCAATCAGGACAATATCAGACCTTCCGGGAAAACTACTACGCTAAAATATGACCAATTGGATTTCAATGGAATAACGGTCTCTAATGCTTTTAAGATCACCATCATTCCTGGTCAAACTGATTCTTATGCAGAATTAGAAATCGATGAGAATCTGGCTCCGCACACAAAAGTAACTGTGGAGAATGGGATACTTATGATTGGTCTCGAGCCAAATATCAGTGTAAAAGGAAATCCTGTAATGAGCGGAAAGGTATACGCGGTAAATGAGATTAGAAGTCTTAATATTTCAGGAGCCAGTAAGGTCAGTGTGTCTGATAGTTTAATATCCAAGATTTTGAAGCTGGCAATTTCCGGAGCAAGTGAATTGGAAGCACTTTTGAATGTTAGAAACCTTACAGCATCATTGGATGGCGCTTCCAAAGTATCATTCACCGGTGAGGCCAAAGATCTCAATTATAAATTGTCAGGAGCAAGCTCAGCACAAGGCTATGACTTAATTACAAGAAGTTCGATTTTGGATCTTTCCGGTGCGAGCTCGTGCAAGGTATACGTGACGGATAGTTTGAGCGTGGTGGCTTCCGGTGCGAGTTCAGTAAAATACAAAGGATCTCCTGTGGTTTTTAGAAGTGACATATCGGGAGCATCGAGCCTGGATAATGCTAATTGAGTGAATTTATTCCTGGCCCAAGATTGTTTCGATCCAGTCAATTAATTCATCCAGATAGGTTTTAATGATGTCCCAAACGATTTCATAGTCTATTCCAAAGTATTCATGGACTATTCTGTTTCTGAGTCCACGAATTCTTTTCCATTCTAATTCAGGGTGTTCTTCTTTAAAATCGGGATCAATTCGGTTAGCAGCTTCTCCAATAATTTCAAAATTGCGAATCACCGCATCCATGGTCTTTTCATCTGACATAAAAGCATCAAAATCTAACTCTCTGGTGTAGCGTTTGATTTTTTGTGCAGATGTTAGCATATCATCCAATAAAAGCAAGGAATCCCGCTTAGACATAGATAAGTTCAGAATTTATCATTTTCAGGTATTTCTCTTTTACTGCCTTTTTTGATACCAAATCTACTTTAATGCCCACAATTCTTTCCAGTTCTTCTGCCAGGTCTACAAATCCTATTCCTATCTTATCTGAAAACTCCACCAAGATATCCAGGTCACTGGAATCATTTTGTTCGGACCTGGTGTATGAGCCAAAAATAGCCATTGATTTTATCGGATAATCATTGAATAATTCACTCTTATGACTACTTAAAATACCACGAATATCTTGTAGCGTTCGCATACATCAAAAATACATTTATTCATAGATAGATAAAAGGACTAATGATGTGGAAGGATCTATTGCTTGAATATGATTTTTTTATGGCCGGTTTTAAATGTTCAAAATCCTGGAACTTAAGTCTCACTTTATCATGATGAATGATGATTATTGCACATGAATAAAACCGAAAGAGTATTTGTAACCGGAGCTGATGGTATGCTCGGTTCCAGTATTGTTCGTGAGTTGCTAAGCCAGGGGTATTTGGTTAAAGCTATGATTTTGCCCAACAGAAAGCTCAATGTATTGTCTGGTTTGGAAGTTGAGATCATAGAAGGCAATATCCTGGACAAGGACTTATTGGAGCAAGCAATGACTGGGTGTGACTATGTAATCAACGTTGCTGCTCTGACTACTGTGTGGCCCAGGAAATCAGATTTGGTGATGCGTGTCAATCTGGAAGGGGCAAAGAATGTTGTGGAAGTGGCTGAAAAGCTCCAACTGAAACGGATGGTGCAAATTGGTACTGCAAACTCCTTCGGGCATGGAACGAGGGAAACCCCCGGAAATGAATCAACTCCTTATTCTTTCGGAGTATATGACCTGGATTATATCAAAAGTAAATACCAGGCACAGCAGATGTTGCTGGAAAAGCATGCTCAGGATGGTTTCCCGGTAATCATCGTTAATCCAACTTACATGATTGGGCCATTTGATTCTGGGCCTTCTTCTGGTAAAATGATCCTCGAAGTACTCAAAGGAAATGTTCCTGGCTATTCAGTAGGTGGGAAGAATTTCGTTTGCTCTGTAGATGTGGCAACTGCTGCTGTCAACGCACTCAAAATGGGCAGGCTGGGAGAGTGCTACATTGCTGGTAATGAGAATCTGGACTATAAAGAGTTTTTTCAAAAAGTTTGTCAGCAGGGCAACATCAAATTCAAGCTGATCAAAGTGCCAGGTTTTCTGGTGTTGGTACTTGGCTTTTTCAACTCACTGATTGCGCGTCTGACAGGTAAAGCGCCCAACTTAAGTTATACAATGGCACGAATGGCCAGCGTAAGCCAATATTATTCTCCACAAAAAGCGCAGAAGGAACTGAATATGCCACAAACTCCCATAGAAACAGGAATTGGACAATGTGTTGACTGGTTTAAGGAGAATGGGTATTTGGAGTGAGATTGTGAGGAGTGAGATGGTGAAAAGTATAGAGTAGAGAGTTGAATCAAAACTAAAAGTAGATTTTAATAACTAAGCATATTTAGATATTATTGGTTTTCATGAATTTTCTTAACCCTTATATTGAAATATATCTCAGGTATCCAAATGTAGATCAAGATAAGCTAATGCCTTTTTACCGTGAAGTGTTATGGTTGTTCTGCAAAAATCTCAATAATAGGTTGCGAATGTTCAAACATAGGGTAAACTTAAACATCGAGGATCTTTGTGATTGTCCATCTAATTTTAGATTTGGAAGTATTTATGAATATAATACGAACTTAGATATTGAACACTTTAAACAGCTGGATGAACAATCGAAAAGAGAAAAGATTTTACAGTTGCTTTATTCCGCATTTATTTCCTTAGCAAACGAATTTGATTGGGACAAAGAATTAATTAATGATGCATACACCAAAAGTATCCAAGACAAATTCCAATTTGTTTACTATACTGATTTTAAAGTAAATCGAAACAAGAAGTACCAAGGACGGATAAGGATCAACCTGGTCGAAACAATAGTAAAATTTACTGCCGAGGTTTTAGACTTGGAAACCAAAGACCTGAGAGAAAAGGAGCTTCTTCAAACAGAAGAATGGAATTTCAGCTGGTGGAGGTCAATAAGAGAGTTTGCATGGATAGATTCAGAGAATTTTGGGCTAAAGATGATGAAAGGGGAGGCATGGATTACTACAAATATTATTACTAATGAAGTAAGGGAGATATTTAATCCTAAAAAGAGAGACTTGAACCAACTTGAGAATTTTATTGCTCAATTAAAAAATCGTTAGGCTAACATTTGCTTTGATGTCCCTCTTATCTCATTTCGATGTACTTTCATGAACCTCTCAGTCCTCCTTCTACACTTTAATTTTGGCGGACGGGTTCGGGGGAGAATAGTGGTGACTGATTATAAATATGATTTTTGAACTCAGCTAAAAGCTAGTGGCCAAAAGCTAATAGCTGGAGGAAAAGCAACTAAACCCTTATCACCACTTTTCCAACAGACTTGCGGGATTCTATAAAAGCATGAGCTGCTGGCAACTCCTCAAATGAAAAGGTGTGGCCGACGATTGGTTTGATAGAATGTTCCCGACAAAAGCTTGCCATCTCGGACCAAACTTCATTAGTGATCTCTGGATTATCAGTTAAATATCCGATGTGTGTGGCAAGAATTCCATAAGATCCTAATGCCATGTTTTGGACATTAACTTTAGGAGCATCTCGCCATGCTGGCCAGTAGGTAAGCGGGTTCCATTTTTTCAGTGGAATACTCGCATAACCCGCCACTACTATCCGTCCAAACGGATTGAGCAAGGCCACACTTTCTAACCTTCAACCCTCTCCACAACTACAAGCATATTTATGAGAAAGCTCTTACCCGGGTTATTTAGAAATTTCTAGAATAAAATCAGAATTCAAATTTTGTTCGAAGTTCAATCCTTCCTTTGAGTTCGTCAACACTAGAGGAATGCTCTCCTCAATAATGTTGTGAAACAGATCTCCTTTTTTATTGATACATGCCAAACAAAGTGAACATGAATTCAACTTCTTTGAAGATTTCGATAATTATTGCTCTATTGACTATTTCTAATCTCGTTGTTGCGCAGACTGATACAGTAAAGGCTGATACGCCCAAACTACCCTTCGCTATTGCCAAAGAGAAGCGAATGGATCAAGAAGAACTGGATGCAAAAAAAGAAGGTATTAGTTTTACTGGAATTCCGGATATTAGTTCTGATCCGATCAATGGTCAGGGTGTAGGAGCTGAAGGATCTATTTTTTTCAATGGTACTAAGTCTGATCCTTTTTTCGCTTATACGCCTTATCGTGCACAATTGAATGTGGCTGTATTTCTCACCAATAGGGCGCAAAAGGAACTTAGTCTTGGCTTGGATATTCCTTACATAGCTAATACAAAATGGCGATTGAGAACTGAAGCTGCATATAGTGTTTCCCCAAACAAACTATTCTTTGGTATTACAGAAAAGACTCTGAACCCATTGAGTTATTATCCAGGTAATAATCCCTCAAACGGGTTAGTTAAAAATACATCTTACAGCTCTTATGAGAAGTCACTGACGGGTAGTAGAACCTTTTACAATACCTACCAGCAAACAGAGGCAGTATTAAATATTAGTGGAGAAAGGTCATTTTTGGATGGGAAAATGCGTTTATTAATTGGCTATGAAATTGCCTCGATTAACATCAGTACCCCACACAATGACAGCTCTTTTCTGCACCAACAGTACCTTGATGGAAATATTACAGGATTTGGATCCAATAGAATATCTCTGTTGCAGACAGGTATTATCTATGATACCAGAAATTTGGAAACCGATCCTTCACGTGGTGTGTTTGCCGAAGTGACAAATGAATTGTCTTCAAAAGCACTGGGCTCTCAGTATAATTTTAATAAGATATTTTTCCATTTCAATGGTTACTACACTTTATTTCCGGGCACTAAAAACAGGACTGTATTTGCCGGAAGTGTTGGATATGGTAATACTATGGGTGCTGCTCCTTTTTTTGAATATGCGGATGAATGGAGTTCTGAAGGAGATATAGACGGCATGGGCGGAAGCAGAACCTTGCGGGGATATAAGATGGGACGTTTTGTAGCTCCTGTTATGCAGTATGCCAATTTCGAGTTACGTTACCGCTTTTTACAGACATCATTACTTAATCAGCATCTGGCATTTCAGGTAGTTCCCTTCTTTGATGAAGGAGGAGTTTGGAATAATATGAGCCGAATGACTCACCTGGGTAATCTCCGTTATTCTAAGGGTTTGGGTATGCGGATAGTGTGGAACGCAAACACTGTTTTAAGATTTGATTATGCTACTTCTCAAGAAGATAAGCAGTTTTTCTTCAATTTGGGTCATACATTTTAGTTTAAGAAAGTAGAGAATTATACCTGAGAGTAATTACCAAATTACTGGTTTGTATTTGATTCCTTATCCGCTGCAATTACCTGATTCAATTTTATCGGATAAGTATCGTGGTAAAATGGCTTCTCGCGATCCATATTATACTTTGTGCAATGAAGTGAGAGAAACACTCAGTCTCTATTGATATTTTTTCTGGTAATCTGAAAATGACTCGTCCAACTGCCTGAAATACTTTTTGGTGATCAGTTTGATCGCCAGTTCACCAGCACGATGAATACCTTCTTTTCGCTGCACATAGCATATCAGATCAAGTGGATGGATATGGACCTTGTCGCCTTTGCGGGAAGTTTTGCCTTGTGGTTGCGACCAGTTGGGAAAGTATCGGAGTGGCTGTGAGTCGTTTTCCATAACAAAGCTGGTCGGTTGAATATTAAAGATTGGAAAAATTCTGGCAAAAGAGAAATTAACTTTTGCGGATTGCAACTAAACCCTTATCACCACTTTTCCAACAGACTTGCGGGATTCTATAAATGCATGGGCTTCTGGTAACTCCTCAAATGAAAAGGTGTGGCCAACGATTGGTTTGATGGCATGTTCCTGACAAAAGCTTGCCATCTCGGACCAAACTTCATTAGTGATCTGTGGATTATCAGTTAAATATCCGATGTGTGTGGCAAGAATTCCATAAGATCCTAATGCCATGTTTTGTACATTGACTTTTGGGGCATCTCGCCATGCTGGCCAGTAGGTAAGCGGGTTCCATTTTTTCAGCGGAATGCTTGCATATCCCGCCACTACTATCCGCCCAAAAGGATTGAGCAAGGCCACGCTTTTCTTGAAAACTTCACCACCAACAACTTCGAGAGCAACATCAACTCCTCCAGTTTCAGCTTTGATGTATTCATAAAAGTCGGTAGTACGGTAATTGATCGGGTGATCTACTCCCAGGTTTTTGAGCAAGTCGAGTTTTTCCTGTTCACTCGCTGTGCCATAGACGATGCATCCAGTAGCTTTTGCCAGTTGCACGGCTGCTGTTCCCACGCCACCAGCAGCAGCCTGGATCAATACGTTTTCTCCCGATTGCATTTTTCCCAGCTTCATCAGCGCTACCCAGGCCGTAATGTAATTGACCAGGAAAGCCGCATTTTCATCTTCCGTAAATCCGTCAATTGCAGGGAAGACCAAATGTTCGGAGGCAACCAGATATTCGGCATAAGCTCCATATTGTCCACCAGTGATTACTTTGTCTCCCAGTTTGAACTTCGTCACCTTTTTTCCAATTGTTACCACTTCTCCGTAGGCTTCCATTCCCGGGATATAAGGTCGCTTTGGAGCCCAGCTGTATTGACCTCTTCGAGACAATACTTCGGCGTAGTTGATGCCAATTCTTTGGACTTTTATTTTCACCTCATGTCCTGCGGGATTAGGCTCTGGTGTTTCACTAATCTTTAAGACATCAGGTTTTCCAACTTTTGATAGGACGTATGCTTTCACAGGAACTAGTTAAGTGTAGGTTTTCTATAAATTTTCACAAACTTAACCACTTCGGGCAGGAGATTATGAATCGATTGAAGCTCCTCCAAAATGTGTTTTATAATTCAGGTCTCAGATTCTATTTCCTAAGATCCCAAGAGCTCCTGTAGAATCCATTATTAAACCTGTCGTTCGTCGAATCTTTTGTTTCAGGCTGTTTCAGGCTCATAGTTTAGCTGCATGATTCAACAAAAACTTAAAACTATGAAGCACGCAAAGCTCGACTTAAAACGAACAATTTTTCTCTGGTTATTCATTGGAAACCTCACCATGGTGTTGGGACAAGACAAAGCCCAGCAGGTTGAAAAGCTCATGAATGCTTACACTGATTATGGACAGTTTAGTGGGGCTGTTTTGGTAGCAGATCAAGGTAATGTGATTTACAAAGGTGGGTTTGGACTGGCAAATGTGGAATGGGATGCAGCTAACACGCCTGATACAAAATTCCGAATTGGATCGCTAACCAAACAGTTTACTTCTATGTTGGTGATGCAGCAAGTGGAGGAAGGTAAACTTGACTTGAATAAACCGATCTCCACCTACCTTCCGGATTACCCAAAGCCAAACGGGAACAATATTACCATACATCACTTGCTGACGCACTCCAGTGGTATACCCAATTTCACTGCCTTTCCGGAATATGGAAAATACATGAAAATGGAATTTTCTCCAGCTGACCTGGTGAAAACATTTGCAGATTCTACTTTAGAATTTACACCAGGAGAGCAGTACAACTATAGCAATTCAGGCTATGTGCTTTTGGGGTATATTCTGGAAACAGTAACAGAGCAGTCGTATGAAGATTTATTGCAAAACAAGATTTTTGAGCCGCTGGGTATGGAAAACTCCGGATATGATCATCATGGTCCTATTCTGCCAAAGCGGGCTACTGGTTACTTCAAAACACTGACAAGGTCCAGAAATGCGGATTTCATTGACATGTCAGTGCCTTATGCTGCGGGCGCTATCTATTCCACTGTTGGGGATTTGTATAAATGGGACCGGGCACTTTACACTGATAAGCTGCTGTCCAAAGAATTCAGAGATAAGATCTTTTCACCATATATTTCTGCAGGTCGTTTCAACTATGGATATGGCTGGGCAATGGGTAATATTCCTGTTGGAAATACTGAGGTATACGTCGTTCATCATAGTGGTGGAATCAACGGGTTTACAGCCCTGATTACACGATTTACTAAAGACGATAAGTTTGTTATCCTCACTGGAAACATCGCCTCAGATGCCTTGGAGGATATCACGCGATCTATTGCCAATGTTTTGTATGGCCAGCCATTTGAAGCGCCGAAGAAGCCACTTGCACAGGAGGTTTATCAGTGGATGCAGGATAATAAGCCAAAGCAAGTGATGAAGCTTTATAAGAAGCACAAAGATGATGATGTCTATGCCCCACTTAGCGAGTTTGATATGAATATGCTTGGGTATGAATACTTGTGGTCACACCGCATGGATGAAGCTTTGGCGATTTTTCAGATCAATGTGGAAGCATTTCCTAACTCTGCCAATGTGTATGATAGCTATGGTGAGGCTTTGATTTACAATGGAAACAGAAAAGCTTCTATCGAGAATTATAAAAAATCATTGGAACTGGACCCATCTAACCAGGGCGCCATTGATATGCTGAAAAGAATGGGTGTAACGTTGGAAGCTAAAGAAGTGGAGGTTACTGAAGCGCTTCTGAAGTCTTATGTAGGCACCTATCAGCTGATGCCTTCTTTCAGTATTGTGATCACCCAGGAGGGAAACAGGATTTTTGGACAAGCTACTGGCCAGCCGAAGCTGGAGCTTTTCCCGAAAGCGGAGAATCATTTCTATTCCAATGTGGTGGATGCACAGGTTGTCTTTAACAAAAACCTGGACAATGGTAAGATTACCAGCCTTACGTTGGTTCAGGGTGGTGCGCAACAGATCGGCAAAAAGATCGATTAAGCTCCACTATGTTAGAAGTCGCCTCACAAGAGGTGGCTTCATCTGATTAAAAAATACTGGCATCCGACTAAATTCTAAAATTCAAATAAATGTACTTTAAAAGGAAATGGGAAAAGATTTTTCAGGCTCCGTCAAAACTACCCCTGCCCTGAAGGGAGAAACGAAAATTATCCCTTTAGGGAACAAGAAGGGTGATTTTGAGGTGAATCTTTCATTTCGAAAAATCTCTTCTCGGACATCAGTATTTAAAAAATAAACTAGTGTAACCATCCTTAAACAGGAAGGTATATTGGATCGATATAATTTTTAAAAGAAGTAGAAAATAATGACCAGAGAAATCTTAGGCGCAATGCTGTTTTTCACTTTGTTGGGAGGGTGTCAAACCGATTCATCTAACACGGAGGCTGAAGCCCAAAAAGATAATGAAACGACTGAGTTGACAATTGGAGTCAAGCAAAACATTACATCCGCTATTCTCAATGAAGAACGACCTATCATCATTTCCTTGCCAAAGGATTATGATGCCACTGAAGCCAGGTATCCTGTCTTGTATTTGACAGATGGGTTGCAGAATATTTGGCATACTATCGGGACATTGGAAGTGCTGACCAGAACAGGTGGCACACCACCAATGATAGTTGTTGGCATAGAAAGCACCAACCGGTTGAGGGACTTTACACCGACTGTGAGTGAAAATCATCCGGGAAGCGGAGGTGGTAAAAAATTCCTGGAATTTATCGAGAAGGAATTGATTCCATTCATAGAATCCAATTACAGGACAAATGATTTTCAGGTACTGGAAGGGCATTCTTTAGGAGGGCTATTTGCAGCTTCAGCACTTATGGAAAAGCCCGATTTGTTTGATGGATTCATTGTTATGAGTCCTGCTATGTGGTGGAATGGAGAGGAGTTAACACAAAAAGCCAAATCTTTTTTCTCCATCCATCCTGATTTGGAGAAAGCCATGTTTTTTGGAATTGGAACCGGTGAATCCGGAGCTGAATATGGAATGCGTAAGGAGTTGAAAAATTTTGTGGATGTGCTCTCAGAAAATCAGCCAAAGAACCTGCGGTTCGAAAGAAAAGAGATGGAAGGAGAGGGGCATATGTCTTCTGTTTTATTATCCAATTATCATGGGTTAAAATTCATTTTCTCAGATATGGAATTTCCTGAAAGCCTGGCAGAAAGCTACAGTGATCAAAAGTTTCTGAGTCATGAAAACCACATCATGAACAAGTATGGAAAAGCAGCGAAACAATCTGCCGAATTATATGTGAGTTTGGCGGCTTTTTTAAGACAACAGGAAAGGTATTTAGAAGCCATTACTGTGCTCAAAAGAAGTGTGGAGGCTTATCCTTTTGATGTAGGTTTGATGAATTTTCTGGGCAATACATATGAATTGGCCAATTACAATGAGGGAGCTATTAATGTTTACAAAAAAGCGATTGAGACTTCCAGGAAATATAACTACAAAAGGGAGAAAGAATTTGAAGATCACATTAAACGCCTGACGAAAAAGTAGCGGCTATTACGTTTTATAAGAAATCTTTGGAAATAGAAGAGACCGCATATATAAGGACGAAGTTGAACACGCTCTTAGAGGCAAAATAGTTGTCAAGTCTATTGTTGTCAATAGTCTATGAATAATATTTAAAGAGCTTCATCTTAAGCGAACTTATGCCCCAATTGCCTCAATAATTTCATATGTCCGGACAAAGCTTTTCCAAATGAACTTACGCTTTTGTAAGGTACACCGAATTCTCTGGCTGTTGTTTTGACGATACCAGAGATGTTCCTATAATGGACGTGACAAATGTTAGGGAACAGGTGATGTTCAATTTGAAAATTCAATCCACCTACAAGCCAGGTAAACCAGCGACTGCTATTACCAAAATTAGTCGTTGTGCGTAGCTGATGAATTGCCCTGCTATCTTCCAATGAGTAGTTTGCATCAGGTTTAGGAAATTCTGAACCTGAAATCACATGGGCAGGCTGGAAGATAATAGCCAATAAAAATCCTGTGATATAGTGCATCAGCACAATACCGATTAATACTTGCCACCAAAGCCATGGAGTAAAAACCAAAGGAATGACGAAAATGTAGCTTATGTAAACAAGTTTGGTAGCGATAAGTATGGTCCACTCCTTAAGGGCATTTGTTTTTTGACTTCTCATCAGACCACCTCTTTGGTATCTGACCATCTGATCAAAATCTTTATAAAACATCCAGGTAAGTGTCATCAGTCCGTAAAGAAACCAGGCATAAATAAACTGATATCGATGAAACCAACGCCATTGAGCGCTTGGAGAAAGCCTTAATACACCATGAGAACTAATATCTTCATCTGCATCGTAAATGTTGGTGTAAGAATGGTGCAACACATTATGCTGGACTTTCCAATTGAATGAATTGGCTCCTATTAGATTAAGAGAATAGCCAATTATCGTGTTGATCCATCGCTTACTGGAGTATGCTCCATGATTGCCGTCATGCATCACACTTAGTCCGATCCCTGCAAGCCCAAGTCCCATCAAAACAACCATAACAAGGGTGAGGAACACTCCGGAGATAATACCACTGATGATGAGTGCGTATGGCCCAAAATAAAGAGCTATCATAATCACTGTTTTGATGATCATCTCACTGTTGGCATGACGACTAATGTGATTGACTTTGAAGTAATCCTTAATCCGTTTATTAAGAGTAGTCGTGAAATCTTTACGGTTGTTCTGAAATCTTATTTTATAGGGCAAATGCATTGTATTAATAACGTTGAAATTCTCAATACAAAGTTCTCATATCTGTCTGACAGATCACTTATATCTAACCTTTAGATAGTTGTAAGTTTTTTGGATTGAGGCAAGAATAATGCGCTGTTTTGCTAAATAAACCCAACAGGAACAACAGCAGGTTCAGAACTGTTGTAAATTGGGGTAGTATTGATTCCATTCCGCTTTGTATCCACATCAATCTTAAAGAATACACTATGAAGCTCTATATCAAATACATGGTCAGTCTTCGGTGTAAACTGGTGGTAAAAGAAGAGCTGGAAAAAATTGGTTTACATTATACGACACTGGACCTTGGAATGGTAGAAACCCTGGAGGATATCTCACCCACCCAGCACGACTTGCTCAAAGCTAACCTGCTGAAATCCGGCCTGGAGCTTCTTGATGATAAGAGAAGTATTCTCATTGAAAAAATCAAAAGCCTGATTATCCAGATGATCCACTATTCTGATGAATTACCGAAAGTGAATTATTCGGACTTCATCAGCGAAAAACTGGGATATGACTACACTTATCTATCCAATATTTTCTCAGAAGTAAAAGGCACTACCATCCAGCAATTCATCATCTTGCACAAGATAGAAAAGGTCAAAGAATTACTGCTGTATGATGAGCTAAACCTGACTCAAATCTCCTACAAACTACACTATAGCAGTGTAGCTCATTTATCTAACCAGTTCAAGAAAGTAACCGGACTTTCTCCTTCATTTTACAAGCAACTGAAACGAAAACGAAAAGTAAACCTGGAGAACTTGTGATAAGCTTATTACTCGTTTTTCCTGGCTCATTTCTGAGTTTAAGCAAGCCTTAGGCTTTATTTTAAAAATGGCAGGAATTCTTCCTTTGAGGTTAATCGATCTCCGGACTATTGTTAAGATGATCACCTGATCCTTTACAAAGCGGCTTTTGTCCTGTTCACCTTTGATTTTAGAAAAATCTACGGAATCAAATAGTGGAACAAACATGTGAATCATGTAAAACAAGCTGATCTTGATGTAACACTTCTAATAGAGAATGTGTGGAATTTTGTCCTATGCCAGCATGGTGTATTAGCGTTAGTGATATAGTAGTATAAGACGGAATAATAATGTTTTACTAAAACCAGTTAGAATCATGAAAAATCTATTTTATGTAGTCGCAGGATTACTCTTGATAATATGGTTCATTCTCATTTTGAGCTTTGAGACCTCTGGCTATGTTCACCTTTTGTTAGCATTAGCTGCTGTATTCGTACTCATTCGGATCTTCTTTAGCAAGAGACTCTCCGAAAGACAACACCACTGATCAACATAATGATTTTCTCATTTTTGAATGATCATCAAAAACTATCAGAAAAACCTTCTTTAATCATAAAACCATGACATATTATTATATCTACATTATGCTGACTATCGTGATTCTATTCTTTGTAGGCGTAAGAATAGTAAGGCCTACTCAACGAGGATTGATAGAACGCCTTGGAAAGTACCATGCCCTTGCCCAGCCCGGCTTCCACTGGATCATACCGATAGTGGACAAAATGTATTTGGTAAACATAACAGAACAGATGGTCGACGCAGAACCTCAGGAAATTATTACCAATGATAACCTAAATGCCCGGGTTGATGCCCAGGTGTATTTCCGGGTAAAATCCGATGAAAAGAGCGTGATGGGATCTACCTACAATGTCAATGATTACAGGTGGCAGATCGTCAATCTGGCACGTACTACACTTCGTAACATCATCGGCACGCTTACGCTTAAATCAGCCAATAGTGAACGAGGTAAAATCAACAAGGAATTGCATGAAACACTACACAACGAAACCCAAACCTGGGGTATAGAAATCATACGAACAGAGCTAAAAGAGATTGATCCGCCTACAGATGTACAGGATACCATGAACAAAGTGGTAAAGGCAGAGAATGAAAAAATAGCAGCTATTGATTCGGCTACAGCCGCAGAAACAGTGGCTGATGGCATAAAGCGAGCAAAAATAAAGGAAGCTGAAGGCTATAAACAATCCAAGGTTTTGCATGCTGAAGGTGAAGCCGAAGCTATCAGGTTAGTCAATGAGGCAGCAGACAAATATTTTATAGGCAATGCCCAGTTACTCAGAAAGCTGGAAGCCATGGAGACTGCACTGGAGAACAATGCCAAAATTGTTGTACCAGCAGGATCTGATCTGGTAAATGTAATGAGTGAAATGGCTGGAATTCTGCCGATGAGGGCTAAACAAAATAATGAACACCACAGCACTTTGGCAACAAAGAGTCTATGATAATACTCTAGACGGAATTAATTTTAACAAATAACTCAATTAATATGAAAAACTTCAATTCAGATAACGACTCTGGCATTAACCATGAGGGTGTAAACCCAAACACACCCTTGAGATATTTGGCAGTATCTTCTATAGTGGGTGACAAAATTTATAATAAAGAGAAGGAACACATGGGGTCCATCAAGGACATCATGATTGATCTGGATACTGGTAAAATTGATTACGTCATTACTGAATTGGGTGGTTTTTTGGGAGTCGGAGAAAAATACTTCGCCTTTCCATTTCGCCTTCTGAAAGTGGACTCCAAAAACCAGACTTTCATTTTGGATCAGGATCAAGAAATTCTCAAAAATGCACCAGGCTTTGATAAGGACCATTGGCCAGATACCAATTCTCATGAATTTGAGAATTCAGGGGTCTACTGGGGCGGATTCATGGGGGCCAATACAGGTGGTGCTTATTAGCTATACAGATAGGAAAGTTGAAAAGAAAGTAAGAAAATGAACATTAACAAGGTGCTGTTTGGGATCATGACCGGAGTTTCATCAGGAGCCTTTTTCGGTATTAAGTTCACCTCCAATCGGAGCATGGAGGTACGAAAAAAAATGTATGAAGATACCACCCGGATGGCAGGCGTATTAAAAGAAAAATTCAAGGAGTCTCTTCGTCATTATATGATCAGTTTCAACAGGTTGTTTCATAAGAGGAGGTAGTCTGTTCTATTGACATAAATCCGGACAAGAAAAGAGACTGAGTCAAATAAATCATTGTTATTCAGTGATTTAATGAAAGAGGATTTGCTTAAACCCAAATTATGCATTCAGGCATAATTTGCCCAAAGGGCAGACGAAAGCTTTGTTTTGTCTGGGTTAAACCGGGTTTAATCCTCACCATAATGAGTAGCCCAAGCCTCTTGAAACAACCAGGTGAAACTTATGATGAAAAGTTACATTCAAATCATTCTTACAACGATCAGGATTGATCCTGTTTTATCTGTTCTGGTAGTGCTTTCCATCGGCATTGTATTGATCAGCTTTGTATTCAAGTTATTGAAGCAACCTTATGTCATTGCCTACATATTGGCTGGAGTGGCCATGGGACCTTACGGTACAAAACTTATAGTAGATGAGGCTTTAATAGTCAACATAGGAGATTTTGGGTTGGTACTTCTTCTGTTTTTTATTGGAATGGAAATTTCTCTTCCCAAACTGGTTGCTAACTGGCGTATTCCTCTCATTGGCACACTGATTCAGATACTTGTTAGTGTGGCAGCTGTCTGGATGGTTGGAACTTTTTTACAATGGAGGTTCTATCAGATTATCGTAATAGGTTTTGTGATTAGTCTGAGTAGCTCAGCAATAGTGATCAATTATCTCCAAAATAACCGCCAGATAGACACCAAGGTAGGGAAAAATGTAATCGGCATTTTGTTGGTTCAGGATATACTGGTTGTTCCCATGCTGATCATAATCAATTACTTATCAGGGGCTATACCAGAGATTATAGATATAGTGAAACAGATGATCGGTGGAGCCTTGATCCTTGGGATTACCATATGGCTCTTGATCAAGAAAGAAATCCATCTGCCCTTTGCCAATCAGATAAGAAAGGATCATGAGATACAGGTTTTTATTGCGTTTGCCTTCTGCTTTGGATTTGGCCTGCTTACAGCATTTTTTGGTCTCTCGTCTGCCTTAGGAGCATTTTTGGCAGGAATTATCGTCTCTTCTGCAAAAGAGACAAATTGGGTGAAAAAGAGTTTGCATTCATTTAGAATTGTTTTTGTGGCTTTATTTTTTGTTTCTGTCGGAATGCTCATCAACCTGGATTTTCTTATGGAAAACCTGGGAATAACATTGATAATGGTCTTAGTGGTTTTTGTGACTAATAATCTCATCAATGCTATGATCGTTCGTGTTTTAGGAGAGAGTTGGACAGACAGCCTGCGAACTGGCGCCATTTTAGCACAGATCGGAGAATTTAGTTTTATACTTGGAGCTTCGGCCTATTTCATTGGGCTGATTTCAGATTACACCTACCAGTTGATTATCTCTACTATTTCCATTACACTTATCCTGAGTCCATTATGGATTTTTATCGTGGAAAAATCCCTCTCCTTTTATAAAAGAAACGAACCCAATCTTTTGTGAGAAACTATTGAGGGAAACCTGTGACTTATATAAATCTGACAGACTATGGTGTAAGGTTTATCAGGAGATATACACTGAACTTTGAACCAAATAAAATTTACAATGCTATGTCTAAAGAGAAGAGTGGGAGTACAAGACAAGATAAGAAAGCCCCGGCTAAAACCCTGAAGGAAAAGAGAGTTGCAAAAGAAGCAAAGCGTAAGGAGAAAAGAGAAAGTGAATAGTTTTTTAACAATCTTGTAAAGCTTATTTTTTGAGTAATTCACTAAAATTGATGAAATCCACAGGTTACTTTATACTCACATCAGGTGTGTTGATTTTCATTTTTGTTTGGCTCAAGTCGCTGACATTTGATGCAATCATTGATGTGGATTTCAAGAATATTTCACTAAAGAACCCCTTTGAACTTTCTTTTTTGGTAGCCATCATTCTTAGTCTGTTGGGACTCAGCATGGTTCTATTCTCTAAAAAATCATGAACCAGGTATTTGGAAATAGTACGACGCAGGATTCCGCTGTATGAAGCTTCAACCGTAATCAGGGGAGTATGTTCTGAATTCTCTAAATATTTGAAAATCAGTAATATCTGTAATTTGCCTATTAGGAAATGTAACACTTTGGTGAGGAAAGATGAGGATTTTTATCGTATAATTTAAATGTCATGAAAAAGGCCCAAATAGAAAAAGGAAAGGTGTTGATCGTCGTGGAAATCATTGAATATGTACCTAATTCTGTACTGATCAAAACGATAATAAAGAAAACAACGGGCAATGTGAGTGCAGTATCGTTTGATGCGGGAGAGACTTTCGCTGAGAAAATCTCCCCCTTTGATACTTTCATTCAGGTGATAGACGGTAAGGCTGAAGTAGCTATAAATGACATTGTCCACACACTGGAAACAGGTCAAGCTATCATTATACCGGCGCATTCACGCAATACCATCAAGGCAAATGTGCGATTTAAGATGATTTCAACGATGATAAAGAGTGGGTATGAAGAACTTGTTTAAGTTTTAGTGATATAGTCACGTTATCTGAAAAATGCCATGAAACTAAAAATCCTTCATGAAACATCTTACAAATTCAATACGGGTGTTTTCATACAACCTCATTATTTAAGGTTTAGACCGAAAACAACTCCACAAAACCATATTGAAAACTTCAAATTACTCGTGGACCCCAACCCAAATGGACTGTTGCAACAAGCCGATCCGGAGAATAATGTACTTTATTTTGGATGGTTTAGTGGGATACATGAAGAACTGACGATTAAAGCAGAATCTATAGTGATTACTCACAAAAAAGACCCTTTTGACTTTATACTTTATCCTGATAACTTCGTCCATCTCCCGTTTCATTATCCCTCCCATCTTCAGGACACCTTGCGTCCCAACCTATCCGGACCGGCTATTGGTGATGCATTAATCGCCTATGGAGATAGCATCCTGGTAGGATCAAATTATAATACGCTTGATTTTATCACCAACCTTACCCATCGGATTTACCAGGATTTTAGAGCTGAGTCCAGGTTATACGGAGAACCTTATTTTGCGGATTATACTTTTGGTCTCAAAAGAGGCACTTGCCGAGACCTATCCTGGATGCAGATTCAATTGCTTAGATACCTTGGCATTGCTGCAAGATTTGTAAGTGGGTATTTATATAAATCAACAGAAAGTTCAGCACATGAACTTCATGCATGGATAGAGGTGTATTTACCTGGTGCAGGGTGGGTTGGTTTTGATCCTAGTAACGGTCTGGTTACTGATAACACATATATACCTGTTTGCTCAAGTGCACATTATGAAAATACGATGCCTGTTACAGGATCATTTACAGGTAGCACAGGTAGCCACCTGAGCACTAGTTTAAGTATTGAGGTCATTGACTAGTTTGGTATTGAAGACTGTAGAGATCCATTAATTGGGTTCCATCCACCACCAGTCTGCTCTTCCTTTTGTGTGAAATATGTAATAATACAATATTTCAGTGTAAGACTTCTCAGTGGTATTTCCCTGAACTTTACACTCATATTAAAAATGAAATGCCATGAACAAGAATTTTGTACAAAACAAGTATGAGGCTGGGGATGTGGTATATGCTAAAGAAAAACCCACATTAAAACTGGTCGTCAGGAGGTATATTGATCAAATCTATTATTGCAAAATACAGGACGACCCGGACCACAAGGATCTGGTATATTTTGAAAGAGAACTTCTATAAAGAAGTTATTATCTCCTCAAAACAATATGGGGGAAATCATTAATGTTTTCTAATCCAAAAAATGATTTTCGGACCTATATCCATAGTCCTGAAAGTGATATCTGGAACCTTTAAACAATAAACCACTTTAATTGACCAATATGGAAAAACAGAAATATAGCGTAGGTGAAATTGTATATGATACGATAGATCCGGAACGCAAACTGGTCGTTACCCAGATTATGGGTAAACTATATCAATGCAAACCTCATGGTAGTAGCATCCAAACGCCAGTAGTGTATGGGGAGAGAGAGCTTAAGGGAGAAAAGGAATAATAAATTTTATCGCCGATGAGATACTTATCTCAATAGGCTCCCAATTGATAAAAAATGTAGTATTTAATAGATAGTGCAACTATATTGATCCGGGTAGCTGTTGGACAGACTTCAAAAAGTCTGTCCTTCTTTTTTGGTATCAACGCGCATTAAGCTACTCGATTGATCCATAGCTTACATTTATAAATCCATCTGCGAAGCATGTTTTTTGGAAGATATCCCTCAAGTTTAGCATCATAGAGATATACAGAATTGTTGGGATGATGTCTGCAAACGACATATTCTGTTTTGTTCAACTCGATAGTGGCTAGGCCGCCTTTTGGACTTGTGATAATAACCGGAAGCCCCATTGATAAAAGTATCTTCTTGTTCATAGATATGTTTTTATAGGATGATAACAAGAGGTTTTTCTCTATGATCTCCTCATCTGCGATTTATGTAAGATTATTAGTGAAATGCATAAAGCCTTTTCGCTTAAATGAGCCGATCTTGAGGATATAATTGCTTAATACTTCAACACAACAGGCAATTAATTTTGAAATGCAAAATCAATAGGTCCGGCAAAACTAAAACTTGTCATTAGACCTTGGAATATATCTTACCACGTGAGCTTTATGGCTTTTCCATTGAAAAGGGGATATTGTTTTTTCAACACAATTAGTTAAAACCTTAAGCCTATGAAAATTGCCTATATAGGCACATATCCTCCACGAGAGTGCGGAATTGGCACCTTTACCCAAAACCTGGTGAGGGCCATGCAACCTAACTATGCAGTTGAAAACCTGAATAGTTATGTGGTAGCAATTAATGACCATGATATAGCGTATGCTTATCCACCGGAAGTGAAACTAACCATCGAGCAGGAGCAGCAATCTGACTATCTGGAAGCAGCCAACTTAATTAATTTAAGCGGGACAGACATATGTATTCTGGAGCATGAATTCGGCATATTTGGTGGACAGAGTGGTGTGTATATACTGCCCCTGTTGCATCGTTTGAAGACCCCACTGATTGTTACGCTCCATACCGTTCTCAAAGCACCTTCCTATAATGAAAAGGCCATACTCAAAGAGATCTGCAGGATGGCTAACAAAATAGTGGTCATGAGTCATAAGGCTATCGAGTTTCTCACCAGCATTTATGACGTTCCGCAGGAAAAAATAGCATTCATTGCGCATGGAGTTCCCGATATCCGCTTTGATCATAATCAAGCTAAAAAAGACTTTAGGTTTATGGATAAAAAGGTCTTAATGACTTTTGGATTTCTGGGACGAAACAAAGGAATAGAAACAGTGATCAAAGCTCTGCCAGCTATTATTGAGGAGCACCCCAACGTCTTGTATCTAGTCATTGGTAAAACTCACCCCAATGTGTTCCGTCATTCTGGTGAAGAATACCGGACTTACCTTCAGATTCTAATCAAAAGCCTTCATCTCTCTGAGCATGTTTTGCTCTTGAATGAGTACGTAGAGCAGTCTGATCTTTTCAAGTACCTGGCCGCCTGTGATATATACATTACCCCTTACACAAACGAAGCTCAGATCACCAGTGGTACGCTCTCTTATGCCATGGGTGTGGGGTGTGCGGTGATTTCTACACCCTACTGGCATGCTGCTGAACTGCTGGATAACGACCGGGGATTACTCTTTGGGTTTAATGATTCGGATCAACTTTCTGATAAGATTAACGAGCTATTAAACAAACCGACAGAGCTCCTGCGACTCCAGAAAAACGCTTTTGACTATGGAAAGCAAATTACCTGGCCCAAAACAGGCTCTAAATATCTGGAGCTTGCCAATGATATACTTACTGGAGCCGCACCTATCCCCGCAAAAAAGGAGACCAAAATTGACTTGTTGCTGCTCCCTCCATTTTCACTTGCTCACTTAAAGAGGCTGACAGATGATACAGGAATCATCCAGCATGCAAAATTTGGAATTCCCAATCTGAAAGAGGGATATTGTCTGGATGATAATGCCAGGGCCCTTCTGGTAGTATTGATGGCCTATAAGCAGAAAAAAGATCCTATGGCACTGGAAATGATGCCTGTTTACCTTAGCTACATCCACTACATGCAGCGAAAAGATGGACTTTTTGGCAACTTCCTCAGCTTTAGCCGCGATTTTCTGGATGATGTAGGGTCAGAAGATTCCTTTGGGCGAACGATATGGGCATTAGGTTACCTCATAGGTAATGCACCCAATGATGCATATTATCAAATTGGGAAATTGATGTTTTTTGAAGCTGCTCCAAACTTTGAAAAGTTAGCGTCTATCAGAAGTATTGCTAATACGATGATCGGAGTGAGCTATTATCTGAAGGGTAATCCTTCTGATGATATTATGACGGAACGTCTACGATATCTCGCCCATAAACTTACCGACCACTACAAGAACCTTCACTCGGATAAATGGCATTGGTTTGAATCGCTACTAGCCTATGACAATGGCATATTACCACTGGCACTACTTCATGCTGCAGAAATCCTCAATGATCAGGAAGTAACCGACATTGCTATGGAGAGCATGGATTTTCTTTCATCTATTACCATGCAAGGTGACTACCTGTCAATTATAGGAAATAAGGAGTGGTACAAAAAGGAAGGTAAAAGGTCTGTCTATGCACAGCAACCTATAGATGCACTTGCCATGGTACTGATGTATCACCAGGCTTTTCATTTGACCAAAAACAAAGAATATCTCAACAAACTATTTACGGCATTTATGTGGTTTCTTGGGGAGAATGACTTGCGCATGAGCCTCTATGATTTTGAAACCAAGGGATGCTGCGATGGATTTGAGGATTACGGTGTGAATCGAAACCAGGGAGCAGAAAGCTCACTCGCTTATCTCATTTCATACCTGACAGTGCTACAGGCACACGAAGAATATTATCAGACCGAAGAGGAATCCGTTTTTGATCCCTCTTTCTCATCTAAAGTTTAATCTATTATGAAAATAGCAATACTATCTCCAATTAACTGGAGGACCCCACCGAGAAAATACGGCCCCTGGGAGCTGGTGGCATCTACGATAGCCGAAGGTTTGGTGGACAGGGGAATAGATGTGACATTGTTCGCTACAAGCGACTCACAAACACAGGGCAAACTGGAATCAGTATGTAAGGTTCCCCTTGGTGAGGAGAGCAGTCTGGATCCTAAGGTCTGGGAATGTTTGCACATTAGCAATCTTATGGAAAAAGCAAACGATTATGATTTAATACACAATCATTTTGATTTTCTGCCGCTTACTTACTCTGGATTGATCAAAACCCCAATGATTACCACCATACATGGATTTTCCTCTGCTCAGATCCTTCCTGTTTACAAAAAATATAATAAAACCACACATTACGTTTCCATTTCTAAGTCAGATAGGCAAAGAGATTTGAATTACATACAAACCATCTATCATGGGATCAATCCCGAGGACTTCCCATTCAAAAGTCAGAAGGAGGATTATCTGCTCTGTTTTGGAAGGATACATCCTGACAAAGGGACACACCTGGCCATTCAAATCGCAAAAGAGGCAGGCATGCCACTAAAAATCGCCGGACTCATCCAGGATCAGGACTACTTCAATACACAGATAAAACCCCATGTAGACAGTGGAGAAGTTACCTATGCTGGCAATGCAGGTTCAGTCATTCGCAGTAAACTATTAGGAAATGCGAGTGCATTATTGCATCCTATCTGCTTTGAAGAACCATTTGGCCTGAGTGTGGTAGAAGCGATGATGTCTGGCACACCGGTAGTTGCATTTTCGAGAGGAAGTATGCCCGAGCTGATTGTTCATAGAAAAACCGGATATCTGGTGGAGAACGTTGAGGAAGCTGTAAAAGCTGTTCAGCTTTTACCTGATATCAACCCCCAGGCATGTCGTGATCATGCGATGAAAAATTTCAATCAAGATAGAATGGTGGATGAATATATAGCAGCGTACAAAAAGATATTGGGGGGAAAGAAGTGATCAGGGTGATTATTTCCTGAGAACGTCGAGTAGCTCGGTGAGGCTCACCAAACCGTAAGTAGAAGAATAATCTGATACTGCATAGGGTAAAATAAGGTTATTGTTATGGATGAGTGATCCACAGGAATAGACCACATTGGGAACGTAACCATCCCGCTCTGTTTCCAGCGGCTCCAGCAAGGGCTCCGATAATCGACCAATTTCTTTAGATGGATCTTCTAGATCAAACAAAGAAGCCCCCAGGCAATAGCGCCTCATAGGCCCTACTCCGTGCGATATTATCAACCATCCCTCTTCCGTCCAGAGTGGTGATCCGCAATTTCCTATTTGAGTAAACTCCCATGAGAATTTAGGTTCCTGAATCTTTATGGGATCATTCCATAGCGTACTTTTATTAGAATACATCAGGTAGTTGTTTACACCATCTATTCGCGCCAGCATCGCATAATTACCCTTGATTTTTTTAGGGAATAGTGCCAGGTTTTTATTCTGTGCACCATTTCCATGAAGTGGCATTACCCGGAATGTATAAAAATCTTCCGTGGACAAAAGCTTGGGCAGCGTAGTATGACCATTGTATGCGGTATAGGTTGCATACGTTTTTGCTGTACCATCATCCTCTGTAAACCGCACAAACCGCGCATCTTCGATCCCCCTGCTTTCTGAATCCGATATAGGAAATAGTACCCGCTCCGAGATATCCGAGTCTCGCTCAAACTCTACGTCATAAAATGAATCCGCCAGCCATGTGATTTCCTGAAGAGCCAACCTTCGGCTCTTGCCAATATTCTTGTCATCAAGTATTTTGTTGACATTTCGGATCAGGGCAAAGTATTCAAACTGTTCAGGAAGATTGTTCATGATGATAGATGAATACTTTGAGAGGATGTTCATCTCATTCAATTTCTTCATAAAAATGGCTTTGTCATATAATTTCTTATGTGTGACTTCAGCCATGTCTACATGATCGCCAACTGGCATCATCCGTAGATTATCATCCTGGTCCAGTACTCCTCTTCTAAAAACAATTGATGATATATGACCCTCTCCAGTAGCTCTAAATGACAGGATTACTCTCTTTTCTCCGTTTTGCAAGCCAGTCTGATCCATGTCTTCAAAAATAGAAGGGTTAAAAAAAGCAGCTGATTCAATGGAATATTCCATGGTGAGGTAAGAGCCGATAAGCATTTTGCGCTCCTCTGAAAGGTCTGCATAGTTGATTCCCATGTGTTCGATGATCCCCTGAATGTTGGCACAGTGTCTTAAAAAAATTCGAGAGATATTGCGATGACGATTGGCGAATTCCCGAAGTGTATGTTCCAACGCCATATTTACCAGTTGATCGTCCATCACCTGAAATCTATGGATCAGGTCGATAGTTCGCTCATCTCCATTCATAAAAAAACGCGCTATTACCCTACTGGAATCAGGCAAAAACCGGACATGTTTTCTGGCCACAGATACTCTCATGATTGATTTGGTTGAAAGGTGATTACCCCGAAAGATAATTGGAGGAAGGTACCACTTATTTGAATCTAAAGTTTGGCCTTTTGGTTAGTATAATGACAATCATTACTCTTATAATGAATGATAGCTCAAATAACGACTACCTTACTACTATGAAAATCATGAGAAGCTGGCGGGAGCAAAAGATAATGCTCAAATGGAGATATCCGATCTTAAGCGATGAGGACTTTGTCTATGATGAAGGTCAGAAAGAAACTATGCTCTCCAGGCTCGCAACCAAACTCAATAAATCTCGCAAGGAACTAGAAGCACTATTCGCAGAATTGCAGCTGTATTGATTTTTTTGATTTGTCAATAGGCTTTTTTGAACCTGATGGAGATTCCTGCTAGGTGTAGCATTCGCTACCTGGCCAGGCGTCTTCCTGTTTTGCCAAATTCATATTAGTATTGGGTGATTGGCTAAGAAAGCCGAGGAGTAGTCAGGTTCAGGTCTACCTACACTTATGGGGGTGTAAGATGGCTAATCAACCTACATCCCATCGGGATGACATATCTGTAGATGGAAGACGATTGATGCAGGTACGACCCAGTCAGGGTCAAATTAGAGCAGATGTTGGTTTTTTACAAATATTTGAATCCTATGGATTCCTCCTGGTTCCCCTAGAGTTTCCAAACTGTTTAGTTGCTTAGGTACTCTCTTTTCTGACAACCTCATATTGATTAAGCTTAGCTTTGGAAATTAATGGCTAAAGCCAAAATGAGTCCTTTCTCTATCCACCGCGCTAAAGCACGGTGCAAAAAAAAAACTAATCTTAATCAATAGCATCTTGCATCAGACTGTCCCCGATAGCTATCGGGGGGTGACTCGGGAATAATACAAGTCGGCTTTAGCCAATTACTAGATATTTTGATCCAACAAGAAGGATAAGCTGACTAACAGACCTAAAGCGCTCAGCGCATCCCATCGGGATGACATATCTGTAGATGGAAGACGATTGATGCAGGTACGACCCTGTAAGGGTCGAATAGAATAAACGAGCATTGATTTTACAAATATTTGAATCCTTTGGATTCATATTGGTTCCCCTTGATGTAGTTTGTGAACTTCCGCACTGCGCAGGCCTCTCTTTATCCTGCCTGGCATAATGTATTCGGTTAAGAAAGCCGACATGAAAGCTTAGAGAGTTTTAAGATTAGAAAGGTCTTTGACTTTGCGTCCCAAATCATTTTCAGAGGGGTACTAAAACAAAAAACCTCGGTTTCCCGAGGTTTTTGAAATATCAATATTATTAATGAGGCTCAGGAAAGTTAGAGACCTATCAATTCATCCAAGGAATAGATTTCATCAATTGATAAGAATGATAGATTAGCTCCATCGATAATTTCAAAATCCAATCTTTCTTTAGTGTTGAGGTTTTTAATAGCTGGGAACTTGTCCAATGGAATAAGAAATGTCCTGTCATTGGATAGCTTAACCATCATGGTCTGATTGTCCAGAAACTCAATGTTTTGAATTTCTAATGTTTTGGCAACTGTAATCATTTTCTAATGGCTTTGACTGGTTTCAACTCGTAAAAAGCATCTAATTGTTCAAGTAGAACTTCTCTATGTTCTACAATCAACTTTCTTATTTCGTTCAGTTCCTTCTCAGTAAAATCGCCCTTTTTATTGGGATCAAGCTCTATGTTTGGTTCAAGCCAGAATTTACAAGCTTTTTTAAATCCTCTTTGAGCATAAGTGCAGTGAATATGCCTTCTGGTCTCGTCAATATCTGCCCCATAAATCAGGAAAATATATTTTGATAAGATCAAAAGCTTACCCACTGCACCAACTTTGTTTATTTAAAACTTCGCATTCAGGAACTCTCTGTTCAGTCTTGCAATGTTTGTGAGGCTAATACCTTTAGGGCATTCTGCTTCGCATGCTCCGGTGTTGGTACAAGAACCAAAACCTTCCGCATCCATCTGCGCTACCATGTGTTCTGCTCTGCGCTTACGCTCCACTTGTCCCTGAGGAAGCAGTGCAAACTGAGAAACTTTCGCAGAAACGAATAGCATCGCAGAAGCATTCTTACATGCTGCCACACAAGCTCCACATCCGATACAGGTTGCTGCATCAAAAGCCAGGTCAGCATTTTCCTTGTTGATCGGAATAGCGTTGGCATCCTGTGTATTACCTGAAGTATTTACAGAAATATATCCACCAGCATGCTGAATACGGTCAAAAGCACTTCTGTCTACTACAAGATCCTTAATTACCGGGAATGCCTTGGCTCTGAATGGCTCAATGTAAATAGTGTCACCATCCTTAAACTTACGCATGTGCAGCTGACAGGTAGTCACCAACGAGTCAGGTCCATGCGGATGACCGTTGATTTGCAAAGAACATGTGCCGCAGATGCCTTCTCTACAATCGTGATCAAAAGCCACCGGCTCTTCGCCTTTATTTACCAGGTTATTATTTAGTACGTCCAGCATTTCCAGAAAAGACATGTCAGGAGATACATCATCAAGAGTGTAGTCTACCAGCTTGCCTTTGTCGGAAGCATTTTTTTGTCGCCAGATTTTTAGTTTTAGATTCATAATCCTATCTATTTTTTTGGTTACTCACCCAGCGGGCTTTTACTTGTAACTTCTTTCTTTTACTTCGATGTTTTCGTATTTGAGATCTTCTTTGTGAAGGACAGCATCACTTGGGGCACCTTTGTACTCCCACGCTGCTACATACTGAAACTCAGGTCGGCGTTGTGCTTCACCTTCTTCAGTCTGGTACTCTTCACGGAAGTGACCTCCGCAAGATTCTTCTCTATGCAAAGCATCCTTGGCGAATAGCTCGCCCAACTCAAGGAAGTCAGCTACCCGACCGGCTTTTGCCAGTTCCTCGTTGTATTCGTTCATTCCTCCAGGTACTTTCACATCTTTGTAAAACTCTTCCCTGATCTGTTTGATTTCTTCCAGGGCTTCCTTCAGGCCTTCAGCATTTCTAGCCATTCCTACTTTGTCCCACATCACTTTTCCAAGTTTCTTGTGGAAGTAGTCAACTGACTTGGTTCCTTTATTGTTAAGGAACATTTCCAGCTGGTCTTTCACAGCCTTTTCTGCTTCATCAAACTCAGGAGAGTCAGTTGGGATCTTACCAGTTCTGATATCAGATGACAGGTAGTCACCAATAGTGTATGGCAATACAAAATATCCATCAGCCAACCCTTGCATCAGTGCAGAGGCTCCCAATCTGTTAGCTCCATGATCAGAGAAGTTGGCTTCTCCTATTACGAAACATCCCGGAATAGTAGACATGAGGTTGTAATCCACCCAGGTGCCACCCATGGTGTAGTGCACGGCAGGGTAAATCATCATTGGTGTTTCGTATGGATTGTCATCCACAATCTTCTCATACATCTGGAAGAGGTTGCCATATTTATTGGCGATCACTTCCTTACCAAGCTTGATGTAAACTTTTGGATCGTTTTCGTCAAGGCCATTGATGTGAGCCTGCTCTTTACCATATCGCTCGATTGCTGATGCAAAGTCAAGGTAAACAGCTTCACCGGTTTTGTTTACACCGAAACCAGCATCACATCTTTCTTTAGCAGCTCTGGATGCCACATCACGAGGTACCAGGTTACCGAAGGCAGGATATCTTCTTTCCAGGTAATAATCCCTGTCTTCTTCTTTCAGATCCGTTGGCTTCAGCTTACCGGCTCGGATGGCTTCAGCGTCTTCTATTTTCTTAGGAACCCAGATACGTCCGTCATTTCTCAGAGACTCAGACATCAAGGTCAATTTTGACTGATGGTCACCGGAAACAGGAATACAAGTTGGGTGGATCTGAGTGTAGCAAGGGTTTGCAAACCATGCTCCTTTTTTATGGATCTTCCAGGTTGCAGAAACATTACTACCCATTGCGTTGGTAGAAAGGAAGAATACATTACCATAACCCCCGGAAGCAATCACTACAGCGTGTGCTGAGTGACGCTCGATTTCTCCTGTTACCAGGTCACGAGCGATAATTCCACGAGCTTTTCCATCTACGATTACCAGCTCAACCATTTCGTGTCGGTTGTACATTTTGATCTTGCCACGAGCAATCTGACGGTTCATTGCTGAATATGCTCCAAGCAACAACTGCTGACCTGTCTGACCTTTGGCGTAGAAAGTACGAGATACCAACACACCACCAAAAGATCGGTTGTCAAGCAACCCGCCGTAATCTCTGGCGAATGGTACACCCTGGGCTACGCACTGGTCAATAATATTGGCTGAAACCTCAGCAAGACGATAAACATTGTCTTCACGCGAACGATAGTCACCACCTTTTACAGTATCATAAAACAATCTGTAGATAGAGTCTCCATCGCCCTGATAATTCTTAGCAGCGTTGATACCTCCCTGTGCAGCAATGGAGTGTGCACGACGCGGAGAATCCTGGAAACAAAATGCTTTTACATTATAACCAAGCTCAGCAAGAGAAGCAGCAGCTGATCCGCCGGCTAGTCCTGTTCCTACCACGATCACATCTATCAATCGTTTGTTGGCAGGGTTTACCAGGTTAATATGATCTTTATAATTGGTCCACTTATCTGCAAGTGGGCCTTCTGGTAATTTTGCGGGAAAATTTGAACCTATTTGCATAACTTGTTAGTGATTGATAAAGTGATAAATGGCAATAAAAATGAATCCCAGAGGAATGATGATCGCATAAGCATTTGTGATCTTCTTGATAGAAGGTGTAAACTTATTGTTGATCCCCATTGATTGGAACGAAGACTGGAACCCGTGCAATAAGTGCAATGCCAAAAGCACAAAAGAGATTACGTAAGCCCCAACTCTCAATGGATTTTGGAACCTGTGTACCAGTTCTCCATAATATCTATTAGGATCTTCAGGATTGAACTGAATGTATTTGTAGTTCATCTCAGGAACCCAAAAGTCAATAAAGTGCAAAGCGAGAAATGCCAGGATCACAAGTCCACTGTAAATCATGTTTTGCGATACCCAGGTAGCATTGCCACTGTCTTTTTTGGCGTACTTAATAGGTCTGGATGCTTTGTTCTTTGCTTCCAGTACAAAACCCATCACAAAGTGGAAAACAACTGCAAACATCAAAATGGGTTGCATCAGGAATTGTACTACAGGGTTTGTTCCCATGAAGTGTGAAGCTTCGTTGTATGCATCTGCACTCACAATCGAAATAAAATTGACCATGAAGTGTAACAGCAGGAACGACACCAGGAATAGGGCGGAAAGCGCCATGGCGACTTTTCGGCCTATGGAACTCGAAAATGTTTCGGAATACCAACTCATATTATTACGTGAAGTTTCATGTTTTTTAGGGTTTCAAAGGTAGCTCGCAAGTGTTAGCCAAACAATTGCTAATCTTATTTTGAATCTGTCTAAATAAGCTTGATTTTCATAACTAGTAAACATAAGGTTTTATTTTTCGATAACTGTTTATGAGATCCAACCGTTTGTTTCTTTCTAATGTTTACCCGTATGAAAAAAATTCTGTTTGTGCTCACTATTTTGTTTTCAACACAAGTATCCGCCACACATATCATCGGAGGTTACATTAGGATCAAATCTATGAGTGGTTTGACGGTGACTTTTGAATTTGTGGGTTATCGGGATACCGATTCTCCGATACAATTCGGGAGTGGAATATTTGATTTTGGTGATGGAAATCGGTCAGATGGAATTTTTAATAATTCCAATTCTAGTACAATAGACTTGGGAAACAGGGTGCAGGTTTTTATTGGAGAACTTACTCATACTTATACTGCACCGGGAAGATATGTTGCGACTTACCAGGAGGATAATAGGACTCCTGTTGTAAATATGGAGGCATCAATAAATACTCCTTTCTATACTCAATCTTCATTTGTAATTGACCCTGTTTTTCAGAATCACTTTCCGAATGTGGATGTGACTGGAATGTTCAGCGCCGACCAAAATCAGGTTTTCAAACAAAGCCCAGTAGTGAATGATGAAGATGGTGATTTGATTGTGTTTCGATTGGTAAAACCTTTGCAGGGAAGAGATTACCCAGTAGAGAATTATGATTTTGTAGGAGCTGAGATTGATAAGTACACCGGTAATATGACCTGGGACCCAACTGGGCTGGTGGTTTCAGCTGGAGTAGAACCTTTGTATTGTTTTGCGATAGAAGTCACGGAGTACAGGAAAGCAAATAACAGCTGGATCAAACTCAATAAGTTTCGAATTGATTTTAATATAGAGCTGCAAGATATAAATGGAGATGTTTCAGACCTGGCAATAGATGGCCAGGCTTGTGGTGGAGGACAAGTGAGCGTTTCTTATAGCAATCAGGTCTCATCGGTTTTAGAAGCTGATTTGCCTTTTTTGGATCTTCAAGGAGGAGCTATTTCAGAGCTGGATAGTGTGAATTTGAAAGCTGATACCACATTCCTCTTTGAAGTGAAATCATCTGCTAAGCCATTCGATTACGGTCATGTTTCTTTATGTGCTGGTGATCAATGTCAGAGTTACAATTTGTTCTATTCTCAGTCATGTGATCGGGAAATGCTGAATAACATCATTACAGCTGCGCCTCCAATAACCAAAGACTTTACTGTCTATCCTAATCCAACGTCAGGTGCTTTTACTGTGTCTGGATTGTCAAATGATGTGAGCGTGGTGCGAGTAGTTTCTATGACAGGGCAGCTTATGGCACATTATGAACGTAGTTCTTCTTCCAAATCAATGGAATGTGAAGCTGATATCAAACCGGGGTTTTATCTCATTCAATTGTTGAATGAATCAGGAAGCTTCCTGGGAACCCGGAAGCTAGTCGTTACAAACTGATTGGATCATGATGCGCCTAATCCATTTAAAGAGTCTTTTATTCATCTCACTGATCTCATTGATATGTTTTCATGGAAAGGCTTCTCATATTCGGGCAGGGCAGATTACAGCCAAGCGTATTGATAAAATCACCAATACATTCGAATTCACTTTTACTGGATTCAGAGATACCAATTCCAATGTGCGCTTTGGGAACGGTATTTTCGACTTTGGTGATGGAAACAAACAGATAGGAAATTTCAGGCGAATTATTACGTATGTGGGAAATGATACTGAAATGGTTCAGTGGATACTGGTACACACTTACGATGCTCCGGGAATATTTATTGTTTCCTATCAAGAGCATTATAGAAACTTCCAAATAGTAAATATGGACAATTCCGGACGTACCGATTTTTATGTGGAAACCAAGATAGTCATTGATCCTTTTTTTGGTCCAAATGATACTCCCCAAACCCTTATACCTCCAATAGATGAGGCAGCTGTTGGTGTGAAATTCATACACAATGCGAGAGCTTTTGATCCTGATGGTGCTAGTCTGTCTTATAGGTTTGTTGTCAATAAGCAGGCTAAGAATATTGCAGTCAATAATTATCGGGAACTGATCAATCCGGAGTTTTACATCAGTATCCCTTACGATCAAGCAGATGAAGATCAACTACGTAGACCTAAGCTTTCTTTAGATCCTGTCACGGGCGATTTAGTCTGGGATGCTCCCGGAGATATCATGAACAAGGGTGATCACTCAGAATACAATGTGGCTTTTGTCATCGAGGAATGGCGATATATACCGGCTACTAACGAATGGGTACAGTTAGGCTATGTTGAAAGGGACATGCAGATCATTGTCAAAATAACCAATAATAATCGGCCAGACTTAACCATACCTGATGATGTATGTGTAGAAGCAGGAATGAAAGTCAAAGCTCAAGTGCAGGGAACAGACCCGGATGGTCAGGAAGTAAAGCTGGAAGCATTTGGAGGGCCTTTTGTAATAGATGGGAATAAAGCTACTTATCAGCCATTTCCAGCAGATTACCAGAACCTTCCGGCAGAGCTTGATTTTGAATGGGATACTCAATGTGGACATGTAAGATTGCGTCCTTACGCCGTGACTTTCAAAGTGACCGATAATCCGGAATCAGGTCCTAAGCTGGTGAATTTTTCTACATTTGAGATCACTGTGGTAGGCCCAGCTCCTAAAGGCCTGAAGACAATTCCGCAGGCAGGTAGGTCTATTCAGCTGGAGTGGGACGAGTATAGTTGTTCCAATGCGGAGAAAATACAGATTTGGCGAAAGGTTGGGAGTGCTGACATTGAGTTTCACGAGTGTTCGGTTGGGATGCCACCACATACAGGTTACGAACTCATTGATGAAGTTACAATCCTCGGTCCAGGCAATCAGCAGGTTACTTCTTACTTAGATGATAACCATGGACGCGGACTGGCGCCAGGTGCCAGGTATTGCTATAGGTTGGTGGCAGTCTATCCATTGCCAGCAGGTGGGAAGAGTTACGTTTCCTATGAGGTTTGTCAAGATGTTCGACTGGATGCTCCGGCAATTACTAAAGTAGATGTTGTCAAAACAGATGAGGCAGACGGGACGATATTACTGCAATGGGTTCCTCCATATGAGATCAACCAAAATACATATCCACCGGCTTATAAGTATGATGTGTTCAGAGCAGAAGGTCAGTCTCCCGATGGTTCTTACACGCAAATAGCCTCTGGGATTACCGACACAACATTCACTGACACCGGATTGAATACATTGTCCACTGCATACAATTATTTTATCAGATTGCATGATGGGAATGGAATTTTAGTAGATTCTTCGGCCACTGCCAGTAGTGTGAAGCTACAGCTTAAGCCGTTACTGGCGGCAATTGAGCTCAGTTGGTTAGCTAATGTACCCTGGTCCAACTCTGCCAAGAAATATCCTTACCATTATATTTATCGAGATCAGGTAGATCCAACTGATGAAAATAATATTGTGTTGATAGATTCAGTGAATGTGATGGAGCATGGCTTTACATACCATGACAATGGACAATTCAATGATACAAAGCTGGATGAGCAGGTGAGCTATTGTTACTATGTGACCACTCAGGGTTCTTATGATAATCCTGTCTTACCAGAGCCTTTGATCAATCATTCACAAATTGGTTGTGCTCAGCCCAATGATTCAATTCCTCCATGTGAGCCCATTTCATTTGTTGTACTAAATGCAATGGATTGTGAAGCCATCCTCGCAAATCTTGAATGTGGAGCTAATTCTTATACCCAGAAGTTAAGTTGGGAAGTTGGGCAGACTGATGATTGTGAAGACATAACACATTACAATGTTTATTTTTCATCTACAGGGAATGATGGGAATTTTGAAATTGTAGGAACTCCTGAAACCAATAGTTTTGAGCATACGAACTTAACTTCCCTCAAAGGGTGCTACAAAGTAACTGCCGTTGATAGGTCTGGAAATGAAAGTGATTTTACTGATGTGATTTGCAATGACAACTGTCCTGTTTTTAAGATGCCAAATGTTTTCACCCCAAACAATGATGGTAACAACGATGTGTTTGGGCCTTTGCATCCTACAAGTGCAAATGCCGGAGAGTTTGATGTAAGAGATTGCCCGAGGTTTGTCACTTCATTAGTATTTAAGGTGTTTGACCAAGTCGGTGATGAAATCTATGTTTATGATTCTTATGAAAATGTAAATGGGATTAATATCAACTGGGATGGAACTAATAATCAAGGACAAAAATTACCATCTGGAGTTTACTTCTATGTTGTTGAGTTACATCTTGATGTTTTGGATACAAAAAACGCAACAAAAATGCTTAAAGGATGGGTGCAGATACTCAGGTAGGTGATGAAATGGCCATTATCTTTTTTGATGGTGTTTGCAATTTGTGCAATAGCTCAGTCAACTTTATTATAGATAGAGATTCTCAGGGAGTTTTCAAGTTTGCAGCTTTGCAGTCTGAATCGGCCGCTCAAAAGTTAAAAGATTTCCCGGTTGACCTAAAGCAGTTGGATAGCATTGTTTTATTACACAATAGCAGGATTTATACAAAAAGTAGTGCAGCACTAAGGATTGCAAAAACACTTGGCGGTATTTGGTCACTATTTTGGGTGTTTTGGGTTGTTCCAAAACCGATTAGAGATTTGGCGTATGATGTAATTGCCAATAATAGATATAGGTGGTTTGGGAAAAGAGATGTTTGTAGGGTACCTACACCGGAACTAAAGTCCAGGTTTTTACCAGAATCCTGACTTACTGTTGTGTGGTTATTCGAAAGTGTCAATAACTTGATTGGTTAAATGTTGAGGAGTAATTCTCTATATTTGATGCCAATCCTGTGAGAAAATAAACATGATTGGTTTCGCTGATTTTTACTGAGAGATTACCGTATGATGTCAATATTTTTAATAAAAGAATTAATATGAGTTGGATGAAGATCAAGCAGGGGAATAATCATTTCCCGCTATTCATAAGCCTTTTGATTTTGGTGTTTATCACCATTGCTCATCAATCGGAAGCAACTCACATCAGAGCTGGTGAAATCACAGCTCGAAGAATTGATAATATCACCCTGACTTTTGAGTTCACTTTTACCGGGTTTCGCGACACCAGCTCTCCAATACATTTTGGTAGTGGAAAGTTCGATTTTGGAGATGGTAATTCTGAGACCGGCGGTTTCAGGATTTCAAGCAATTATATCGGTAACAATACCGATCAGGTGGAGTGGAAAATCGTCCATACTTATGAAGCTCCGGGATCATATATAGTGAGCTATCAGGAAGCTAACAGAAATCCGGATGTAATCAATATGGACAACTCGGTGAATACTCCGTTTTATGTGGAGACCAAGTTGGTTATTGATCCGTTTTTTGGTTTGAATAATACTCCGGTGATGACCGTTCCTCCAATTGACCTTGGAGCAGTTGGAGTAACGTTTATTCATAACCCGGGAGCATTTGATCCGGATGGAGATAGTCTTTCTTACAAATTCACTACCTGTAAACAGTCCAAAAACCTTGCGGTTAATAATTACCGCGAATTAATTAATTCTGATTTTTATATAGACATTCCTTACGATCAGGGGAATCAGGCAAGAAATGATAATCCAAAGCTTACTTTAGATCCTGTTGCAGGGAATCTTATTTGGGATGCTCCTGGAGATGATCTCAATCTTGGTGATCGGGCAGAGTATAATGTGGCATTTGTTATAGAGGAGTGGCGGTACATTCCGTCAACAGGTGAATGGGCGAAGTTGGGTTATGTGACTCGTGATATGCAGATTATCATCAAAAAGACCGATAATCAGCAACCAGAGCTTGTTTTGCCTAAAAACGTTTGTGTTGAGGCTGGGAAAAAGGTTCAGGAGTTGATTCAGGGAACTGATCCTGACGGACAACAAGTGAAAATAGAAGCCTTTGGTGGTCCATTTGAAGTTTCTGGTAATAAAGCCACCTATAGTCCGAATCCAGCTGAATTTCAGGATCAGCCTGCATTCATGAATTTTGAATGGGATACTCAATGCGGTCATGTAAGGCTTAGACCTTATGATGTTCAGTTCAAAGTAACCGATAATCCTGATGCAGGACCTCAATTGGTAAACTTTGCCACTTTTGAAATAACCGTAGTTGGTCCCCCGCCCAGAGGATTGAAAACAGATCCTCAGGTGGGTAGGTCTATTAAGCTGGAATGGGATAGGTATACCTGTACCAATGCAGAAAAGATGCAGATATGGCGTAGAGTAGGGAGTTTTGATATTCAGGTAGATGACTGTACCATTGGTATGCCTCCAAATACTGGTTATCAGAAGATAGATGAAGTAGTTCTCCTTGGTCCTGGTAATACTCCTGTCACTTCTTATGTAGATGATAACAATGGAAAAGGTCTGGCACCTGGTGCTAAATATTGCTATAGACTGGTGGCAACTTATCCACTTCCAGGTGGGGGTGAAAGCTACGTCTCAGCTGAGGTCTGCGATAGTATCTTGTTGGACGCTCCGGCCATCACCAATGTTGATATAAAGAAAACTGACGAATCCAGCGGTGAGATATTTATCAGGTGGGTTCCTCCATATCAAATAGATCAGACCACTTATCCTCCGGCATATACTTATGATGTTTTCAGGGGAGTTGGTCTGTCTGATTCTAAGTCATACAATATGGTGGCTTCAAATATTAGTGATACCACTTATACTGATGTTGGGTTGAATACCACGGACAGCGCTTATAATTACTTCATAAGGCTTTATGATGCCAATGGTTTTTTGGTAGATTCCTCTGCCACGGCCAGTAGCGTCAGGTTGGAGCCTAAGCCACTGCTTGCGTCAATCCAATTGAATTGGTCAGCAGATGTACCATGGTCCAATACCGTGGAGCAGTATCCAATTCATTACGTGTATCGAGACCAGGCGGATCAAAATGATGCCGGAAAACTGGTGCTGATTGATTCAGTAGATGTCACAAAACATGGATATACTTACCTGGATAGAGGTCAGTTCAATGGTGTGAACCTTGATGAAAAAATCCAGTATTGCTACTATGTCACGACTAATGGCTCTTACGGGAATTCGCTTTTGCCAGAGCCTCTGATCAACAACTCACAGATAGCATGTGCACAACCCAACGATACAATACCTCCATGTAAACCACCTTCGCTTACATTGTTAAATGCAAATGACTGTGAAGCCATCCTTGCCAATGCTCAGTGTGGGATAGATTCTTATACTCAAACACTGAACTGGACAGTAGACACTAATGATAAATGCGATAACGATATAGTTCATTATAACATCTATTTCTCCGAAACTGGTAATGAAGTGGATTATACAATCATAGGCACTTCAGTTACGAATTCATTTGAACGTGATGGTTTGAAATCCATTAAAGGGTGTTTTAAGGTAACCGCAGTGGATCGGTCTGGAAATGAAAGTGAATTTACGGAAGAAGTTTGCACTGATAATTGTCCGGTTTACATTTTACCAAACGTTTTCACTCCGAACAATGATGGGTATAATGATGTCTTTTCACCTATTCATGGCACTTCAAAGAACGAATCTTATTTAAATGAAAATGATTGTCCAAGGTTCATTGAAAAGGTGAATTTCAGAGTGTTTGATACTACGGGTAATGAGCTCTATGTTTACGATTCCTATGAAAATCAAGACGGCATTTATATCAACTGGGATGGAAAGAACAAATTTGGAGAAGACTTGCCTGCTGGTGTTTACTTCTATTTGGTGACACTGGAGCAGAATGTTCTGAATCCAAAAGATACCAGGAAAGTCTTAAAAGGCTGGGTGCAATTGTTGAGGTAAATCAATTACCCAAATGCATGGCTAAGCAAACTCATCGAAGATATGAATGTTCATTCTAGGTGAACTTGCTTAGCTTTGCCGCCTGATCAATCAAATTTTATTCAAAATATGAAGGCATTTGTATTCCCCGGTCAGGGGGCGCAATTCCCAGGAATGGGTAAGGACCTATTTGATGCTAACAATCACGCTAAGAATTTATTCGAGCAAGCTGATGATATCCTGGGATTTAAGCTATCTCAAACGATGTTCGAAGGAACAGCTGATGAGTTGAAACAAACAAAAGTTACTCAGCCAGCTATTTTTCTTCACAGTGTGGTTGCTGCTTTAATTTCTGAAAACTTCAATCCGGATATGGTTGCGGGTCACTCCTTAGGTGAGTTCTCGGCATTGGTTGCCAATGGTACTTTGAGTTTTGAAGATGGCTTGAAACTTGTTTCTCAGCGAGCCATGGCGATGCAAAAAGCCTGCGAAATTCAAGAATCAACAATGGCGGCAGTTTTAGCTTTGCCAGATGATGTTGTGGAAAATGTGTGTGCAGAAATAGATGAAGTAGTGGTCGCTGCGAATTATAACTGCCCTGGTCAATTGGTGATTTCAGGTTCGGTGAAAGGAATTGATGTTGCTTGTGAGAAATTAAAAGCGGCTGGAGCTAAAAGGGCTTTGGTACTTCCGGTTGGAGGGGCATTCCATTCACCGCTAATGGAGCCTGCACGTGAAGAGTTGGCGGCTGCTATTGAAGGAACCACATTTAACCAACCAAAATGTGCAGTTTATCAAAATGTGGATGCAAAAGGCCATACAGATATTTCGGAGATCAAAGCTAATTTGGTTGCACAGCTCACAGCTCCAGTAAGATGGACTCAGAGTGTACAGGCTATGATAGCTGATGGAGCATCAAGTTTTGTAGAATGTGGTCCTGGAAAAGTACTTCAGGGCTTGATCAAAAAGATTGATTCTCAAGTAGAAACTTCCAGCATTTGATGCACAGAAGATTAAAACACATATTGACAATATCACTTTTAGGTATCCTTCTGATAACAGGAGGATGCCATAAAGATCTTGCTGGTTCAAGAAAAAAACACCTTAAAAAAGGAAAACCAATTCCTTGTCCTATTAAAGATTGCTAAATGCAAAAGATCACCATTGCCATTGATGGTTTTTCAGGTACTGGAAAAAGCTCCACAGCAAAGGCCGTAGCAAAAGCGCTGGATTATACCTATATAGATAGTGGGGCAATGTATAGGGCAGCTACCTTATACTTTCTGAACAATGATGTAAATGCTGAAGCTCCTGATGAGGTGCAAAAAGCTTTAGCCTCTATAACCATATCATTTGATCATAATCATGTTTGGCTCAATGGTCAGGATGTTTCTGACGAGATTCGTACCATGAGGGTAAATGAGAATGTGAGTAGAATCAGCGCAATAGGAGAGGTGAGGAGGTCATTGGTCGCTCAGCAACAAATAATCGGCAAAGATGGAGGGATTGTGATGGATGGCCGGGATATAGGTACGGTTGTTTTTCCGGATGCAGATTTGAAAGTGTTCATGACCGCCAACACTCACGTTAGGGCTATCCGCCGACAAGCTGAATTACAAGAAAAAGGCTTTTTCGAGGAACTAATTACCATTGAAGAGAATTTAACCCAAAGAGATAAAATTGACTCCACCAGGAGTGAATCACCGCTAAAAAAAGCATCAGGAGCAATAGAGATAGATACCTCAGATTTGACTTTTGATGATCAGGTAAATAAAATTGTAACTTTGGCGAAAGATAAGATCGATGCAAATTGAGATAGATTCTAATTCAGGGTATTGTTTCGGAGTAGAGTTTGCTATCAAAATGGCAGAAGATGAACTTGCTGAAAGCGAGGAGCTCTATTGTCTGGGAGATATTGTTCACAATGCGATGGAAGTTGAAAGACTTTATAATAAGGGCTTGAGAACAATATCCAGAGAGGAGCTAAAAGACCTCCATGACTGCAAGGTGTTGATTCGCGCCCATGGTGAACCCCCGGAAACTTATCAGATTGCATTAAATAACAATATTCAACTAATTGATGCTTCTTGTCCTGTGGTTTTAAAGCTTCAGAATAGAATTAAGCACTCCTATGATCACACTGTGGAGAAGAATGGTCAGGTTGTTATTTATGGTAAGCAAGGTCATGCTGAGGTAATTGGCCTTACGGGGCAAACCAACGATGAAGCCATTATTATTACCACCGAAAAAGATCTGGATCAAATAGATTTTAGCCGTCCGGTGGTGCTTTATAGCCAAACCACAAAAAGCACCAAGGGATTTTATGAGATGAAAGCGCTCATAGAAGACCGCATCAGGAAGGAAAAAGGATCCCTTACTATAGAAGATTTTGATGCAAATGATAGTATTTGCAGACAAGTTTCAAATAGAGAACCCAGAATGCAGGTGTTTTCTAAAGAACATGATGTAGTTTTGTTCGTATCAGGGAAGAAAAGCTCGAACGGACGTGCGTTGTACAATGTATGTCTGGAAAATAATCCCCGAAGCTATTTCATAGAAAATGAAAGTGAAATAGACATGGATTGGTTTCAACCGGCCGATTCAGTTGGTATCTGTGGTGCCACCTCCACTCCCCGATGGTTGATGGAAAAAGTGTCAGATTTTCTATTATGCCAGGCTGCAGAATTGGAGCAGGTTTAGTTAGAAATTCCCGGCAAAAACACTTTTCTATTGATTGTTCGAAACATTTCATTTGAACATTTTTTTTGTACTTTTGCCAAGATTTTCAAGTAGAGCGCAACTATACAAAATGTCGAAAACGATAAAGCTAAAAAGAGGTTTTAACATTAACCTGGCCGGTAAACCGGAGAAGAAAATCTCAACTAACACTCCTTCAGAAACTTACGCAATCAAACCAACAGACTTCCCTGGTCTGGTGATGGCCAAGCCTCTTGTAAAAGAAGGCGATAAGGTCAAAGCGGGTACTGGTGTTTTCTTTGATAAAGCAAATGAGAACATCCGTTACTGTGCACCTGTCAGTGGAGAAGTGCTGGAGATCAGGCGTGGAGACAGGCGAAGGATGCTTGAGATAGTCATCCGTGCGGATAAAGAGATTGCTTTTGAGGAATTCAAAAAGTACTCATCATCAGATATTGCTGGTCTTTCGAAAGAAGACGCCCTTGAGCAAATGCAAAAAGGAGGCGTATGGCCCAATATTGTGGAACGTCCATTTGGTCTGGTAGCCAACCCAGAGAATACACCTAAAGCGATATTCATTTCAGGGTTTGATACCAATCCGTTAGCCATCGATCTGGCTTACCAGTTGGGAGACAAGGAGCAGTATTTCCAGGCTGGCTTGGATATACTTAAGAAATTTACTTCTGGAAAAGTCCATTTAAATATTAATGGACAAGGAGAAGTTGCTCAAGTGTTTTCACAGGCATCTGGTGTTGAACTCAACAAAGTTTCTGGTCAGCATCCTGCAGGTAATGTGGGTATTCAGATCCATCATATCGATCCGATAAGTAAAGGAGATATCGTTTGGACTGTAGCTCCTTATGGGGTAGCTCAAATCGGCCAGTTGTTTGTAGAAGGTAAATATGATGCTTCTAAGCTCGTTGCTGTTGCTGGTTCTGAAGTATCTGACCCATCATGTGTTAAAGAGTATGCAGGTGTTCATCTTGGCAGTCTGGTAAACGCGAAAGTAAATGGATTTAATCTTAGATACATTTCAGGAAATCCATTGACTGGCGAAAATGTAGGAAAAGATGGATTCCTTGGTTTCTTTCACAATCAAGTGACTGTTATTCCTGAGGGAGATTATGAGGAATTCTTAGGCTGGTTACTCCCAAGTGCCAAAAAACTGAGTTTCCATAAAGCACTTGGATTACTTGCTCCATTTATGAGCAAAAGCAAAGAATATGTAGTTGATACCAATGCTCACGGTGAGGAGCGTCCTTTCGTAGTATCAGGTTCTTTTGAGAAGGTACTACCGATGGATATCTTGCCTACATATTTATTCAAGGCAATTCTTGCTGAAGATTATGATGATATGGAAGCCTTGGGGATTTTCGAGGTAATAGAAGAAGATGTGGCCATATGTGAATTCATCGACCCATCTAAGAATGATCTTCAGGAGATTTTGAGACACGGTTTAGACTTAGTAAAAAACAGCTAATCATATAAGATGAAGGCATTACAAAATTTCTTTGATAAAATAAAGCCGAACTTCGAGAAGGGTGGTAAATGGGAGAAGTTCTACACCCTATATGAAGGACACAGGACAATTGTTTTTGCACCAGATATTACTACTAACAATAAAGGAGCACAGATAAAAGATGCTGTGGATTTGAAAAGGGTAATGATCACTGTTGTAATAGCAATGATTCCTGCTTTGCTATTTGGGATGTGGAACGTTGGCCATCAGCATTTTCTTGCAATTGGTGAACAGGCTACTTTAATTGACAAATTCCTTACAGGAGCAATCGCGGTTGTTCCTATTCTAATAGTTTCTTATGCAATAGGACTGGGTACAGAATTTATCTTCTGTGTAGTGAGAAACCACCCTTTAAGTGAAGGATTCCTGGTTACAGGTATGCTCATAGCTTTGGTGATGCCTCCAACCATTCCTCTTTGGCAGGTTGGCCTGGCCACTATATTTGCTGTAGTAATAGGAAAAGAAGCATTTGGAGGTACAGGGATGAACATTCTGAATGTCGCCTTAACAGCCAGAGCATTCTTATACTTCGCTTATCCGGGACAGATCTCGGGAGACACTGTATGGGTTTACCTTGCGGGTAAGCAGCCAGTTGATGGTTTTTCAGGAGCTACAGTTCTTTCTTACGGTCCGCAGGCTATTGCCAACAATTCCAATATGATGAGTGATATCGCCGGACATTGGTATGATGGTATGTTCTCCTTTTGGAACATGTTCATTGGAGCTATTCCAGGATCAATTGGTGAAACTTCGGTTTTGATGTGCTTGATCGGTGCTGCAGTATTGATTTTCACTGGTGTTGGTAGTTGGAAGATTATTTTCAGTGTATTTGGAGGAGCTTATTTAATGGGACTTCTTTTCAATGCAATTGGTGGAAATCCTTACATGGAGTTTCCTGCACAGTATCACCTTGTAGTTGGAGGTTTGGCATTTGGAGCTGTATTTATGGCTACAGATCCTGTTTCTGCTGCACAAACTGAAAAAGGAAAATGGATTTATGGATTCCTGATAGGAGTACTGACTGTTTTAATTAGAGTAGTCAACCCTGCTTATCCTGAAGGAATCATGCTGGCAATATTGTTCATGAACGTATTTGCTCCGCTGATTGACTATTATGTAGTAGATGCTAACAAAAAACGAAGATTAAAACGTGCAACGGTCTAATTCTTACATCATCATATTTTCAATCGCTCTTACCGTAGTGTTGGGCGGTTTGTTATCACTCGCATCTGTGGGGTTGAGACCCGCACAGGAGAAGCAGATAGAACTTGACACCAAGAAGAAAATCCTGGGAGCCGTAATGGACATATCTTCTTACAAAAAGGCTAATGATCTGTTAGCACTTTATGATAAGAAGGTTGAGTCGATGGTGGTGGATTATAAAGGTGATCCGGTTTCAAAAGATCAGAGAGGTAATCCAATAGTTGCAGAAAAAGTGAATATTCAAAAGAATTATCGCTTTGCACCTGAGGATAGAATATATCCGGTATACAAATTTATTGGTGAATCTGGCGAGGTTGAAGCATATGTTTTCCCAATGTTTGGATCAGGTCTCTGGGACTGGATTTCAGGATACATTGCATTGGACAATGATTTGAACACCATTCGTGGAGTTGCGTTTGACCACAAATCTGAAACACCAGGTTTGGGAGCAAGAATAACCACTAAAGAAGTTCAAGAGAGATTTGTTGGGAAAGAAATCTATGACAATAGTGGCGACCTTGTATCCGTAAGAATGGTAAAAGGTGAAGGCAATACTGGTCTTAATTCCCATCAGGTGGATGGTATGTCTGGGGCTACCTTGACTGGAAAAGGTGTAACAGCTATGTTGAAAGCATATCTGAAATGCTACCAGGGATATATCCAAAAGGTAAAATCAAACGATAAATCAATAGCGCTGAATTAAAATAAACACTCAAATTATGAGTACAGAAGCAGTAGAAGCACCAGAAGTAAAAGAGGAGGTAAAAAAGCCTGCAGAGGCACTCTTTTCTAAAAGAAGAAAAAAGATCGTATCAGATCCACTTAGTGATGACAACCCGATTACTGTTCAGGTATTAGGTATTTGCTCAGCTCTGGCCATCACCATTAAAATGGAGCCTACATTGGTAATGTCAATTGCTGTAACAGCGGTAGTTGTCTTCTCTAACCTCACTATTTCTTTAATGAGAAACCTGATCCCTGGTAGGGTAAGGATCATCGTTCAGCTTGCAGTAATTGCCACATTGGTAACGCTGGTGAGCGAGGTTCTTAAAGCCTATTACTTTGATATGTACAAGGTACTGGGAGCTTTCGTTGGGTTGATCATTACAAACTGTATAGTGATGGGACGTCTTGAAGCTTTCGCTATGGCCAATAAACCATATGATTCAGTATTAGATGGACTGGGAAGTGGATTTGGATACTCATGGATCATTCTGGTTGTAGCCTTTTTCAGAGAACTTTTAGGGTCAGGCTCTATCTTCGATTTCAAAGTCTTTGAAGCGATGGGTATTGAGAACTTCCCTACAAACGGACTCATGGTGGATTCAATTGGAGCATTCATGGTACTAGGAATCCTCATTTGGGTTCAACGTACTAAAACGGGATATGTAGAGCACTAAAAAGTATAGACATCATGGAATTATTTAATATCGTACTTAAAGCAACTTTTATAGACAACATGATCTTTGCCTATTTCCTGGGCATGTGTTCATTTCTTGCTGTATCTAAAAAAGTTTCTACCGCATTAGGTCTTGGAATGGCCGTGATTTTCGTTTTGACTATCACAGCTCCTGTAAACTGGTTGCTGCAGGAATATGTCTTGAAAGAAGGAGCTCTAACATGGTTGGGTAGTGAATTTGCTACAATAGACCTTACATTCCTTCAGTTCATCATGTTTATTGCTGTGATTGCATCAATGGTGCAGCTGGTAGAGATGGTAATTGAGAAGTTTTCTCCAGCATTATATGGATCATTGGGAATATTCTTGCCATTGATTGCTGTAAACTGTGCTATTCTTGGAGCATCCTTATTTATGGTTCAAAGGGACTATACACTTCCTCAGGCTACGGCTTATGGATTTGGTTCTGGCCTTGGTTGGTTCATGGCTATTGTAGCCTTGGCCGCTGTCCGAGAAAAACTGAAATACTCCAATGTTCCTAATGGACTCAAGGGATTAGGATTGACAATGCTCATTACAGGTTTGATGGGATTGGCTTTTAAATCCTTCATAGGAATTGCACTCTAAGATCTATTAAAAGAAATAATAGTAAGGCCTTGCTGATTTCAGTAAGGCCTTTTTTCTTTATATAACTTTATCCTATCTGCTATGTACTTCCAAACCTTCATTCGATATTTCTTAAGAGGAATCTTACTCATCGCTCCAATTGGCCTCACTGTTTTTATTTTGGTTCGTATTGTGCAGTGGACGGATCGTTTATTGCCTATCAGTATTCCAGGTCTCGGAATAGTTACCGTTTTGTTTATCACTGCATTTATTGGTTATCTGGCCAATACCTTTTTTGCAAAACCCGTTTTTGATCTTTTTCATGATCTGATGAAAAAGATTCCAATAGTAAGTTTCATTTATGTATCAATCAATGATTTGGTGACAGCCTTTGCTGGTGACCAAAAGAAATTTGATTCTCCGGTGTTGGTTCCTTTTGATGACGCGGGAATTCTTCATAAACCTGGTTTTATCACTCATAAAGATTTGGAAGAAATAGGGCTGCCAGGAAAAGCAACTGTTTATTTCCCGCATTCTTACAACTTTTCTGGGAATGTATTCGTTGTTGATAAGTCAAAATTAATACCGCTAACAGGTAGTAGCACAGAACTGATGAAATATGTGGTTTCAGGTGGTATATCGGGAAAGATGAAGGTCAAACCATAAATTATTTTGAAATAAATTTTAAAATAAGATCTTTAATCGTTGTAATTAGAAAATAATAGTTGATAATTTTGCTGCATAGAATTTAGAAACGAGTTGGAAAACCAAATAAACATACTAGGACTCAACATCACCCCGAGTAGACTTTTTTTCAGGCGCTCTGCCTGATATGTTTATATAGGACACTTACGTAGTGACCTGACCCTCGCTAAAATTCATTCTTCACATTTTATTTTCGTAACTTAAAAGATGGACAAATTTGTTGTATCAGTAGCTGATGCATCACATATTAAATTCGCAGATGAGATTTGTGAACTAATTGCTGATAGTGCAGTAAAACGTGGAACAGGTATCGCCCAAAGATCCGCTGAATATATTCTCGGTAAATTATCGGATGGCAAAGCTGTTATTGCCTTAACACGTTCAGGCAAACTAGCTGGTTTTTGCTACATAGAAACCTGGGGACATGGTAAGTATGTAGCGAACTCTGGTCTTATCGTTCATCCTGATTACAGAAATCATGGATTGGCAGCTGCTATCAAAACTCGTGCATTCAAGCTTTCTCGTGATAAATACCCCGATGCGAAATTGTTTGGTCTCACTACGAGTCAGGCTGTGCTCAAGATAAATTCTGATCTGGGTTATCGGCCTGTAGCATTTTCTGAACTCACAGATGATGAAACGTTTTGGAAAGGTTGCAGCAGTTGTGTGAATTACGACATTCTTACCCGAAAAGACCACAAAATGTGCCTTTGTACTGGAATGCTTTATGACCCTGAAGAGAAAAAAAGGCAGTGGAAGAATAAGAGCAAAAAAGTACAAAACAAGCTGATGGTCTGGAAGCAAAAAGTACAGATTAAATAAAGTTTTGACTGATTGTTAAAGATGAGATGAAACAATCATCGATTTTATAAATCATTAATTAGATCGTATAAAATGAGTAAGAAAAAAGTGTTGTTGGCCTTTAGTGGCGGTTTAGATACAACTTATTGTACGCTATATCTGGAGCAGTTAGGGTATGAAGTGCATACCGTAACAGTAAATACCGGAGGATTTTCAAAGGAGGAATTAGCAGCTTTAGCTGAGAGGTCTAAGGAACTTGGGGCAGTGTCTCATAAGAATGTAGATGTGACTGATAAATTTTATCAGGACTGTATCCGATATCTTATTGCTGGGAATGTACTGAAAAATAATACTTATCCATTGTCAGTAAGTGCTGAGCGCGCATTTCAGGCTACGGCAATTGCTGAAGCTGCAATTGAGCTTGATGCTGAAGCCATAGCACACGGAAGTACAGGTGCTGGAAATGATCAGGTACGGTTTGACATGATCTTTAATATCATGTGCCCGGAAAAGGAAATCATTACTCCAATTAGAGATAACAAGCTTTCTCGTGAGGAAGAAATTCAATTTTTGATCAATCATGGAGTGAGTGGCAACTGGGAGAAATCTTTGTACTCTATCAACCAAGGTCTTTGGGGAACTTCCGTTGGTGGTAAAGAAACGCTGACTTCCGATCAGTACCTGCCAGATGCGGCTTTTCCCAGCCAGCTGACTGCTGATGGTTCAGAAACAGTTGAAATCACTTTTAAGCAGGGAGAACCGGCAGGGATTAACGGAAAGGAGTTGTCCGCTGTTGAAACGATTGAAGAGCTGAATGAAATTGCTAATAAATACGCTGTTGGCCGTGATATTCACGTTGGTGATACGGTCATTGGGATCAAAGGAAGAGTGGGGTTTGAGGCTGCAGCTCCTTTGATTATTGTGAAAGCACACCATACTTTGGAAAAGCATGTGCTTACTAAGAACCAATTATTCATCAAAGATCAACTATCTCTCACTTACGGCAATCTGTTGCATGAGGGTCATTATCTTGATCCTGTAATGCGTGATATTGAGGCTTTTTATAGAAGCACTCAGCAATATGTGACTGGGACTGTCAAAGTGAAGTTGGCGCCATACAGATTTTATGTGGAGGGAATTGTTTCTGAAAATGACCTGATGCAATCTTCTTTTGGTAAATACGGTGAGATGAACAACTCCTGGACCGGAGAAGATGTAAAAGGATTCTCTAAGATATTCGGTAACCAGAACATGATTTTTCATAAAGTACATCAGAGCACGGATGGGTAAATTAAGAGTTGGGATTTATGGAGCGGCTGGCTACACAGCCGGAGAACTAATTAGAATTTTGATCAATCATCCGAATACGGAGATTGTTCGAACTCAGAGTGAGAGCCAGGCAGGCAAGCTGATTACGGAAACACACAAAGACCTGATTGGCGAAACTGATCTGAAGTTTGAGAAGGACCTGGAGTTTGATAAGCTGGATGTGTTATTTCTCTGCAAAGGACACGGTGAGTCCAAAAAATATATACAATCGGCGAATATTCCAGCACAGGTAAAAATCATTGACCTCAGCAATGATTATCGACTAAAAGCTGATGCTGAGGGGTTTGTATATGGATTGCCGGAAGTTAACAGATCAGAGATCAAAAGCACTGCAAAACTTGCCAACCCAGGTTGTTTTGCCACATGCATTCAATTGGGGCTACTCCCAGCAGCCAAAAACGGGCTGATTCAATCGGAGGTTCATACCACCGGAATCACAGGCTCTACAGGCGCCGGGCAATCATTATCTCCAACATCACACTTTTCCTGGAGAAACAACAATATGAGTGTTTACAAGGCATTCAATCATCAGCATTTAGGAGAAATAGGAGAAACTCTTGAAAGTCTTGCAGGTAATTCGGTGACAATCAATTTCATTCCTTTTCGAGGAAATTTCACAAGAGGGATCATTGTAACTTCTTACTTTGATACCGATGTTTCGGAGGATGAAGCCTATGAACTATATGAGGCTTTTTATAAGGATCATCCCTTCACACATGTGACACGGCAGAACCCGGATTTAAAAATGGTGGTGAATACCAATAAGGCGGTTGTTTACCTTAAGAAAGAAGGAAATAAGCTTCTGGCTATTTCTATCATTGATAATCTGCTAAAGGGTGCCTCAGGACAAGCTGTTCAGAATATGAACTTGATGTTTGGGCTGGATGAAATGACTGGTTTGCATTTGAAACCAGTTGGATTTTGATGGACTAGAAGTTAGGCGTTAGAGATTAGAAGCTAGAAATTTTGGCTGAGCGAGTTGAGGACGAATGTGTTGGTTTTGAGAAGCGTGTTGACTATTGATCGATTTGAAGTTTTAAGTAAGTAAAAGCTAGAAGCCAAAGGCAAATAGCTAAAAGCAATAAAGAATGAGTTTTTTAGAGAAGAATATCGCAATACTTGGAGCGGGAAATCTGGGTGTAGCAATTGCTCAGGGAATCGTGGCTAAGAAAATCAAAAAGGCCAGCGAAGTTTATTTGACCAGGAGGACAATAGAACTGGTGGGATATCTTGAGAAAGATGGGTTCCAATTAACTAAAGACAATGCCGAAGCTGCGGCGAATGCAGGAGTGGTGCTGTTATGCGTTCAGCCCAAGCAATTGCCTAAACTGATGGAGGAAATCAATCCTGTCCTGGGTAAACAACACATCCTGGTGTCTGTTATTACCGGAGTATCTACGGAGGATATCAGAAGCCATCTTAAGGTGGAAGTGCCGATTGTACGGGCGATGCCTAATACAGCAATAGCGATTGGCCAGTCAATGACCTGTATCAGCTCAGATACTCCTGAACATGCCATTACCATTCAACAGATATTTGAATCAGTAGGGCGAACCTTAGTGATTGATGAAAAACTTATGCAAGCGGCTACTGTGCTTGGTGCAAGTGGTGTTGCATTTTTCTTGAGGTTTCTTCGTGCAGCAACCCAAGGTGGAGTTCAAATGGGCTTTCACTCTGAAGAAGCTCAATTAATTGCAGTTCAGACTGCCAAAGGAGCAGCGTCTCTGATTTTGGAAAATGAGCAACATCCTGAGGTGGAAATAGATAAAGTGACGACTCCTATGGGTTGTACGATCGCAGGCTTGAATGAAATGGAGCACCAGGGACTTAGTTCTGCTTTGATCAAAGGTCTCATGGTTTCTTACGATGCGATAAGAGATATCAAGTAGCCTTCGACTGGCTCAGGAGGTGTTGGGTTTTAGGTTATGGGTGGTCGAGTAGTGAGTGAATGAGCTTCGGGTTGTCGAGTTGCGTGTTAGCGGGTTGTCGAATTGGTAGCTAGAAGCTGGAAGAGAGAGTTTGTAATTCGGAGTGGAAGCGGTTCAGAATAGACCCGATAGTGGGCAGAGCGTTGGGTAGCGAGGATAGCGGGACCATGGATTGATGTGGAAACATAAAGTGTCTCTCCTCAAAAAGAATATAAAAATAGAAGTGCTGTTGACCATTGAAAGTGGTCTATTAGAAGCTAGAAGATTTGTATTAAATAAGTCTGCTGTCCATTATGGACTGAGGACTGATAACTTATAAAGTAAACATAATGGATCATTTTGCTTCGGTAAACGATGTAAGCGATGTGGAAGCACTGGTGAAGAGTGCTCTTTCTTTGAAATTGTCGCCTTTTGCATTTAAGCATTTAGGTGAAAATAAAACACTTGGGTTACTATTCTTTAATTCAAGTCTTCGTACCAGGATGAGCACGCAAAAAGCTGCTGTTAATCTTGGAATGAATGTGATGGTGATGAATGTGACGCAAGATTCCTGGCAAATTGAGATGGAAGATGGTGTGGTGATGGATGGAGGCACGGCAGAACACATCCGAGAGGCTGCAGCGGTGATGGGTGAATATTGTGATATTTTGGGCGTTCGTTCCTTTCCTTCGCTCAAGGACCGAGATCAGGATTACAGCGAAAAGATTCTTACGGCTTTTCAACAATTCTCCGGTGTGCCGGTTGTTAGTCTGGAATCAGCCACTTTGCATCCTTTGCAATCACTGGCGGATATGGTGACTATAGCTGAGTTTAAAAAAGCAGAAAGACCTAAGGTAGTCATGTCATGGGCTCCACATATCAAGGCTTTGCCACAGGCGGTTCCTAACTCTTTTGCACAATGGGTAACCAAAATCAATGCAGATGTGACCATCGTTCAACCCAGAGGTTTTGAGCTTGCAGAGGAATTTACTGCAGGTGCTAAAATTCTTTATGATCAGAAGGAAGCATTTGAAGGAGCTGATTTTATCTACGTGAAGAATTGGTCCTCTTACAACAACTATGGGGAAGTTGGGACAGATAAAAGCTGGACAATTGATCAATCCAAGTTGTCAAATACGAATGGGGCCAAAGTCATGCACTGTTTGCCTGTGCGAAGAAATGTAGTGATTGCCGATGATGTATTGGACTCTTCGTCTTCCATCGTGATTCCACAAGCAGGTAATCGGGTGTACAGTGCTCAGGCAGTTTTGAAGGAATTGCTGGAAAACTTATAATCAATCAAGAACGAAAATATATCATATGGAGTCATTGCACATAATCAAAATTGGAGGAGCGGTAATCGAAGATCCAGCTAAGAAGAGTGCATTTTTGGATGGGTTTTTAGCCCTTGAAGGGAAAAAAATATTAATCCACGGTGGCGGACGTGTAGCTACTGAAATTGGTCAGAAGCTGGGGCTTGAAGCCAAAATGGTAGAAGGAAGGCGAGTTACAGATGATGCTACGATTGACCTGGTAACGATGGTTTACGGCGGACTGGTGAATAAACAAATGGTGGCTGAAATACAGTCCAGAGGAACTAATGCTATCGGTCTGACCGGTGCTGATGCCTCTATTATCACTTCAAGAAAACGACCAATTACAAATGGAACCGATTACGGTTGGGTAGGTGATCCTGTGAAGGTTAATCATGAGTTTCTTTCTAAAATATTAGAAGCGGGCGGCGTACCAGTAATTGCTCCGCTTACTCATGATGGAGCCGGACATATATTGAATACCAATGCAGATACCATGGCCGGAACTATTGCTCTGGCGATGGCTCAGGATTATGATGTTAATCTGGTGCTGACCTTTGAGCTGGATGGAGTGTTAAAGGATGTCAATGACCCTAAGTCTTTGATCAACCCTTTTGAAGAATCTTTTTTCACGGAAATGAAAGCTTCTGGTGCAATTCATAGCGGTATGATTCCTAAATTAGAAAACTCATTCAAAGCACTGCATAGCGGAGTTAAGAGCGTGAGAATTTGTAAGTTTGATCAAATACATACCGCAAATGGCAGCTTCCTTCAGATATAATACCGATCAGCTACATACGGAAGCTGTAAAACTTCTTTCGCAATTGATCGAAACGCCCAGTATCAGCCGAGAGGAAGATAAGACGGCCGACATTATTCAACAGTATTTTGAGGGTCACGATGTGCCAACTGAGCGTAAAGGCAATAATGTGTGGGTAAAGAACCTGGACTATGATCCGGATAAACCTACCATTTTGCTCAACTCTCATCATGATACAGTAAAGCCCAATGCTGGTTATACAAACTCTCCCTTCGATGCAATTGAGGAAGATGGAAAACTTTTTGGATTAGGAAGCAATGATGCAGGAGCCTCATTGGTTTCTCTGATTATGACTTTCCTATATTTCTACAACACCAAGGACATGACTTACAATCTCTTGTTGGCCGCAACTGCTGAAGAAGAAATTTCCGGAGCTGGTGGCGTGAGAAGTATTCTCAGGGAGATTGGTGAAATTGATTTTGGAATTGTGGGTGAGCCTACATTGATGGGTATGGCTGTCCACGAAAAAGGACTGATGGTGCTTGACTGCACAGTGAAAGGTGAAGCAGGTCATGCCGCGCGAAACGAAGGGAAGAATGCGATTTACCTGGCGATGGAGCAAATCAACTGGTTCAGAAATTTCCAGTTTCCAAAGGAATCCAAAACCCTGGGGCCGGTGAAAATGTCTGTAACGATGATCGAATCAGGGACCCAGCATAATGTGGTTCCGGATACCTGTCACTTTGTGGTGGATGTGCGCACTACAGATGCTTATTCTAATGAGGAAACTCTGGAAATCATCAGAAGTCATGTAAACTGTGAGGTAAATGAGCGGTCTACACGTTTGCAACCAAGTCGCATCACAGAAGATCACCCGATTGTGAAGGCTGCGAAAGCTTTAGATACAGAGCTTTTCGGTTCTCCAACTATGTCAGATCAGGCTTTGATGCCATTTCCTACAGTGAAAATTGGCCCCGGGGATTCCAATCGCTCGCATATGGCAGATGAATATGTGTATGTAGATGAAATCCGAGAAGGGATCATGGGTTATTTGATGTTGCTCAATAAGGTGGTTCATTAGTTGGTGTTGGGTGCTGGGAATTAGGTATTGGGTTGTGAGTTATAGTTATTCGTAAATTTTGCATATTGAAGTTTTCCTATTGCCTATTGTACAAGGTGAGCGTGAGGCGTACAGCGAGTTGCGTACAGCGTTTGGCGGTTTTGAAATAATAAATTAATTGAGATTTCCACGTTGGACTATAGACTGAAAACTGTGGACTAAAAGAATAAAGAATGAAACTTTGGCAGAAGTCAACAGACGTCAATAAAAGGGTAGAAGCATTTACAATTGGAAATGATCAGGAGCTGGATTTGCTGCTGGCACCTTATGATATATTAGGTTCTCTGGCGCATATCACCATGTTGGAAAGCATTGACCTGCTCAAGAAGGAGGAGTTAGCGGAGTTGACTGCTGAGCTAAAGCAGCTCTACAAAAAAGCCAAAGGAGATGAGCTTACCATCGATGAAGGAATTGAAGATATTCATTCTCAGGTAGAACTATTGCTTACTCAAAAACTTGGTGAAGTTGGTAAGAAAATTCACAGTGGTCGCTCCAGAAATGACCAGGTTTTAGTGGATCTGAAAATGTATTTCCGGGCAGAAATAGAAGCTATTGTCGGTCAGGTTGAGGCCCTCTCAAAAACACTTCTAAAGCAGAGTGAGGCTTACAAAGATGTGCTGATTCCGGGCTATACCCACATGCAGGTAGCCATGCCGTCATCTTTTGGCTTATGGTTAGGTGCTTATGCTGAGAGCCTTTCTGATGATTTGATTGCGTTACGGGCAGCTTATGATATTATCAATAAAAATCCCCTGGGTTCTGCTGCTGGTTATGGTTCATCATTTCCGCTAGATCGTTTGAAGACAACTGCATTACTGGGTTTTGAGGAGCCCAATTATAATGTAGTTTACGCACAGATGACAAGAGGTAAATCCGAAGTAGCATTGGCTAATGCACTGGCTTCCGTGGCAGCTACTTTGAGTAAGTTTTCTATGGATGTCTGCATGTATGCCGGACAAAACTTTGGATTCATTTCATTTCCTGATGAATTGACAACTGGTTCCAGTATTATGCCGCACAAGAAAAATCCTGATGTGTTTGAACTTGTGCGTGGCAGGTGCAATCAGATTATGAGCCTGCCCAATGAACTCCAACTCATTCTAAGTAATCTTCCAAGCGGTTATCATCGCGATTTACAGCAGTTAAAGGAGCATTTGTTTCCCGGAATTCAAACCTTGAAACAATGTCTGGATATTGTTGAATTCAGTATTTCACAGGTGAAAGTGAATAAGCATGTGATCAATGATGAGCGCTATGATTATCTCTTCACCGTGGAGCTGGTCAATCAGCTAGTGCTTGATGGAATGCCTTTCAGAGATGCATATAAGGAAGTAGGCCGACAGGTAGAATCAGGAGCATATAAGCCTGATCGCAACATCAATCATACTCACTTGGGCAGCGTGGGTAACCTGGCCAATGATCAGGTTGCTGCTAAAATCAACAGAGAAATATCAAAGTTTCCTTTTGAGAAAGTGCGTCAGTGCTTCAAGTCTTTGGGAGAATAAATCAATAGAATATAGCATCTTTTTCATGCGATTTATTGAGTCTGAGAGAATGAGTTTCTCCATCTTTTTTGATGTGAACCAGATTCATTTGATCTTCAAATGAGTCAAGAAGAATAGTGCTTTTTACGCCAATATCCTTCACCTTTTTCACCTTGGTGATTTCAACATAACACCACATAGCATCACCTTCTATTTCATAGCCCAGATAGTTGAGTGTTTCTACTTGTCCATTTATGGATATGCTTAGATGAGAAGTGACATAGTTTTTTAGAATCGCATCAAATTTTACTTGATCTGAAGGATGGGCAATATCTAATGTGCTCCATCCGGAAGTTTTTCGAAGTGCATTCTCCAGGTCATCTAGAAATATCCTTTGTGAAATCTCCAGAGATTTGTTTTCTGCATTCACTTCAATATCACAAACACTCACATGAAAAGGATGAAGTGACAATGAAGACACGAGAATCAGGAATAGTTGGGCCATGGTCTAATAGTGAAATCAAAAATCATTCAAAACTAATATGGTTGGTCGGATGCATTCTTATATCCTGGGATTGATTGTCCAAACCAAGTAATGAAATCCTTAAAACAAGTGATTCTATAAACAATCTTTTGGGGTATTAGTTCTTATGTTGATTTCACAAAAAAAGATGCGACAGGTATAAGAGCTGTAATCATTTCCGAGTAATGAGTGTTGGTTGTACACCGATTGTCACTTAGTTATAGCGGTTATCATTACTTGATACAGTTCATATTAAATTCATTGCTATCCTGATCATGGTGTTTTTATTTTGAAGCGTTCTGTCAGGTTCATGATTGATGAAATGATCGAAACACTACAATCACCTCTCATAAAATTTACTGCTCTAGAATTTTTATCCAAACAGGAAACTTGGAGAATAATTATAGCATATGAGAAAACTACTACTAGTAACCGTGATGCTGGTGTGCTACACGGTCAATGCCCAGAATCAAAGCAATTGGCAACAAAAATTTGAACAATTAGGAACAATGTTGCCGTCTCCTAATACTTACAGGACTGCTTCAGGAGCTCCGGGACGGGATTATTGGCAACAACGAGCTGATTATGACATCTCCGTAGAGCTCAATGATAAAAATCAGAGCATCTCAGGAACAGAGATTATCACTTACCATAATCAATCTCCTGATCCGCTTGATTATTTGTGGGTGCAGCTTGATCAAAACATGAGAGCCAAAGATTCCAACACGCCTCTGGTAGAAGCAAATGAAATGGATGATACTCTATCCGGTAAAAAACTGCAGAAGTTGGCCAGAGACTCAGATTATGAAGGCGGTTTCAAGATAGATTATGTAAAGGATGCTAATAACAAGGATTTGCATTACCTGATCAACAAAACCATGATGCGTGTAGACTTGCCACAGACTTTGGCGGCTGGTGAGCAGGTTTCTTTCAAGATATCATGGTCTTACAATATCAATGATAGGATGACAGAAGGTGGTCGTTCCGGATATGAATTTTTCCCTGAGGATGGCAATTATGTCTATACCATTGCTCAGTTCTATCCAAGGATGGCGGTGTATGATGATGTTACAGGCTGGCAAAACAAGCAATTTCTAGGTAGGGGAGAGTTTACGCTTTCCTTTGGCAATTTCGATGTAAATATTACCGTACCCGAAGATCATATTATTGGAGCAACGGGAACATTACAAAACGCTTCTGAAGTGTTGACAGCAACTCAAATGCAGCGTTTTGAAAAGGCCAAAAACACCTTTGATAAGCCTGTGATCATCGTTACTCAGAAAGAAGCAGAAAAGGCTGAAAAATCGAAAGCAAAAGGAAAAAAGAAATGGCATTTCCAGGCAGAAAATGTAAGAGACTTTGCATTTGCTTCTTCTCGTAAGTTCATCTGGGACGCTATGGCTGTGGATATCAATGGCAAGACTCCTCTTGCTATGAGTTACTATCCTAAAGAAGGAAATCCACTGTGGGAAAAGGAATCCACAAGGGCTGTTGCCAATACACTTCGAACTTATTCCAAGTTCACGATCGATTATCCATATCCGAAGGCAATATCTGTTCATTCGGCTTCTATCGGTATGGAATACCCAATGATCTGTTTCAATTTCGGAAGGCCAGACCCTGATGGCAGCTATACGGACCAGTTAAAGTGGGGTATGATTGGAGTGATTGTACATGAAGTGGGACATAATTTTTTCCCGATGATCATCAATTCGGATGAAAGACAATGGACCTGGATGGACGAGGGGTTGAATTCTTTTGTACAAAACCTGACACAGAAGGAGAATTATCCCGATATGCCAGTAAAACGTGGAGATGCCAAGAGTATAGTTGAATACATGAAAGGTGATAAGGATGGAATCCGGCCGATTATGACTAATTCGGAGCAGATTTTGCAGTTTGGTAACAATGCCTATGCGAAGCCTGCTGCCGCATTGAGCATCTTACGTGAAACCGTAATGGGCCCAGAGTTATTCGACTATGCTTTTAAAGAATATGCGAAGCGTTGGGCATTTAAAAACCCAAGTCCGGCCGACTTTTTCCGAACCATGGAAGATGCTTCTGCGGTAGATCTCGATTGGTTCTGGAGAGGTTGGTTTTACACTACCGATCATGTGGATTTGTCTGTAGACAATGTGAAGTGGTATCGGATGGCCAATACTCAGAAAGGTTTTGAAAATCAGGTTACATCAAATGGTGTTGGGAAGTTGGGGGCAAATGGTAAAAAATCTCCAGCTAAGGATTTCGAGGAAGCCGCTGAAACATTCAAATTCAAAAGCACCAGTGATGAAGAGTATCGCGAGTTTGAGAATCGATTAGATGATGAAACCATCAAGCAAAAGCTCGCTGGCACCAACTTTTACGAGGTTACATTCAAAAACAAGGGTGGATTGGTGATGCCTGTAATCGTTCAGTGGACTTACGCTGATGGTAGCACAGAGAGAGAATACATTCCAGCAGAAATCTGGAGAATGAATGAGAAGGTAGCGACTAAGGTCTTTGCCAAAGAAAAGGAAGTTGTCGATATTCAGATTGATCCTGATAATGAAACTGCAGATGTGGAAGTGGAGAATAATTATTTTCCACGTAGAGAAATTAAGAGCAGATTTGATGAGTTCAAAGAGAGCAGAAAGTAAACTGTACTTGCAGTTATACACGAACCCGGGATAATTATTATTCCGGGTTTTTTTATAAAGAGAAGACTAACTGACAAGATAGTCTTTAGCAGCTTCTTCGTCATCAAACGGACGCATGGCTCCACCAAGTATCCGGTTATACCCCATCAAAAGCACTTTTTTAGCTCCTGTTATTCCGACTATTGCAGCTTTGACTGGAATATCCTTGGTGTCTTTTCCAAGCTGACGAATGTATGCGGTGAATTTAGTAGTAGCAAATGCATCCGTAATATTCACAAGCCTTAGGTGTGGTTTTTGATCTGTGATCAGAATGTCGCGAAGATTTTCAGCGGTTTGCAACATTTCATCTTCGGTTTCACCTACGTAATTGACATAGATGATTTCTTTCCCTTTATGGTGAATTTTCTTAACTGGCATAATGATGGTGAATCCTGTTGTGAGTCAGGCAATTTAAAGTTAAAGCAAACTAGTCATTGCATACCACTAATTCAAGCAAAAATGATGAGTAGCGTCTTTTATTAGATGTAATATGGATATCTGTCGGCTAAGAGGATTGGAAATAAAAAATTACCTATTTTGATAAATAATTGTGATTAACTTCAGCCCGTTTATTTTTTAACAATTCAATAAAAATTGGCACAAAAAAAGGGGCTTGAAGCCCCTTTATGTGTAGTTTATTTAAATCTGGTATTTCTATTATTCAGCAGTTAGCTCGAAGTAGAAAGGAACTCTAACATTGGAAGTTACAGCGTTTCCATTTAAATCTTTTGCTGGTTCAAATTTTAGATTATCAATTGCTTTTTCCGCAGCAGCTTTCAGTTGAAGACAAGGATAAGACAGAGCAGTTTTTTCAATGACTTTCCCTTCTTCGTTTACAGTCACATACATCAGGACGGTTCCTTCCATACCATTAAGTTTACTGGAAATAGGGTAAGCTATCTCTTTACAAACTTCCTTAAGGTTTGTTGCTTTTGCATAAGAAGAATATTTTGGACCTGAAGCAGCTATTGCAAGAAAAGTAGCAACTACCAAGGATAATGTTAATATATATCGTTTCATGTGTTATCTATGTTTTACTCGTGGATTACTTAAATGCTAAAACAATATTAACATAATATTACCAAATTAACAATTAGGTAACATTGAAAATTTTCAGGTAATGTGGTGATTTATGTTTTGCTAATTTCGGGTGGGCGGTTATTCGAGTTACGGGTGAACGGGTTGCGGGTTTTCGAGGGAGCGGGTTTCCGAGTGAACGGGTTGCGGGTATTGAGTGAATGGGTTGCGATAATTGGATTGAAATCAATTATGTGCTACTTTACAATAGATGTAACTATTTGGGAATATGTCTAAAAACTATCGTGACTTGGATATTTACAAATTGTCTTTTGATCTATTTATTCGGACCCACCAGTTCACATTGAAGTTACCGAAATATGAACTGTATGAATTGGGTAGTCAATTAAGAAGGTCAGCTGACTCTGTAAACTCTAACATTGTAGAAGGCTATGGAAGAAGGAATTATAAGAATGATTTCATTCGATTTCTGATTTTTTCACATTCTAGCAATGATGAGACAATAAATCATCTGGAGAAATTAAAAGGAGTTTATCCGGATTTATCTGTAGAGATTGAACCTTTGATTGAAGGTTATAATGACTTGGGAGGTAAGATCAATCGGTTTATTCAGTATGTTGTTGAGAAGTGGAAATAGGGTAATCTTTGAGTTCTGAAAATATTACTCGCCTACACGCAACACGCAACTCGAATACCCGCAACCCGCCAACTCTTTCACTAAATTGCATTTTCCAAAATACACTGGACTTAACTCACTAAAACATTGCCTCAGGATATCATAGATTCTAAACCATTTCATATTTACCGATCAGGGGCCGGTTCCGGTAAGACGTTTACACTGGCCAAATCATATCTCACACTTGCCTTAAGTCGGGGTTCTTCATTTAGGAATATTCTTGGAGTCACATTTACCAACAAGGCTACTGAGGAGATGAAGAACAGGATAGTAAGTATCCTCAAAGTGCTTGCTTCCGGAGAAAGCCATCCCATGCAGGATGATTTGTGTGAAGCTTTGAGCATCAACAAACCGGAGTTAAAAAGAAGAGCTGGAGACACGTTGAGTGATATTCTGCACCAATATGGGCGGTTTAGTATTGTTACGATCGATAGTTTTTTCAACCAGGTGATCCGGTCTTTTGCCAAGGAGATGGGTTTGCAAGGGACTTTTACCATTGATCTTGATCAGAAAACGGTGTTGGAGCGAGTGATCGATAAGATGCTGTTGGAGATCGGCGATGATGACAAAAAACAGCTGCGCGGCTGGTTGACGGAATTTGCTGAACTGAGGGTAGAGGATGGACAATCGTGGGACTTTAGAAAAGAGATTATTGGCCTTTCCGGAGAAATCCTGAAGGATGAATTCAAACGACATTCTGATGAGGTTTTGAAGCTTAGTGATCAACCTGGCTTTTTTGCCAATCTCAAAAAAGACCTTAATAAACAGCGTTATCAGTTTGAAGGACAAGTGAAGAAACTCTGTCAGCAGTTTTTTACCTATTCGGAAAAAGAAGGTCTTGACATTTCTGATTTTACCCGTGGGAAAAATGGTCCGGCAGGATTGTTCGAAAAGCTGTTTAACCTTGATTTTGATATCAGTGATACGCGTCGGGCTGCGAATGGTGACATTGAGAAATGGCTAACGAAAACAAACCTCAAAAAAGGCCATTTGAATCAGCATCTGGAGAGTTCGATTCTACCACTTTATAGTGAGTTGATCGATTATGTGGACAACCATATTGTGACTTATCAATCAGTAAAGGAGGTGCAGCGTTATTTGTTCACTTTCGGGATTCTGGCACAGGTCAACAAATACATCCAGAAGTATCGCGATGAAAACGACGTGATGTTGATTGCCGATCTGCCGGACTTTTTGCATCAGATCATCAATGATAGCGATACGCCTTATATCTATGAAAAGGTCGGCTCCATTTTCAATCATTACCTGATTGATGAGTTTCAGGATACCTCGGCTTTTCAGTGGGACAATTTCATGCCGTTGGTAAAAAACACAACGGATGAAGGCAACTTCAGCATGGTGGTGGGTGATGTAAAACAGTCCATTTACCGGTTTAGAGGTGGGGAATGGCAGCTTTTGCAGCACCAGCTAAAAGGCGATATTGGCGATTATCATGTGGAAACTCATAACCTGGGAGTCAACTGGCGCAGTGATCCGACCATTGTCCATTTCAATAATGACTTTTTTAAAAGGGCTAGCCAGTTTTCAATCGGTCGGTTTATAGATACACTTTCGGAAGTTCCTGATGAGGCCATGCGTGCGCAGATTGAATCGAAAGTTCATGAAGTGTTTGGGACGTTTGAGGATGTTGCCCAGGAAGTTCCTGAGTTCAAAAAAGAATCGAATGGTTGTGTTCAGTTTGAGTTTATTGCAGATGAGGATACTGAAGACGATGAGAGTTGGATGGATGAATCGATCAGCCGAACGATCCGGCAGGTAGAAGAATTGCAACGTAAAGGTTATGAGCTTCGGGATATTGCCATTCTTACCAGATATATTAAGGAAGGAAAACGAGTGGCGGATGCATTCATTGATTATCGAAATTCTGACCAGGCAGATCCAAACCTTAGCTATGAAGTGATAAGTAGCGAGGCGCTGTACCTTACTTCGAGTCATCTCGTACGGTTTGTTGTTTCGCTGATCAAGTGGCTCAATGACGAACAAAATACCATCGTGCTGAGTGAGTGGTTGTATGAATATCAGCGCTACATTTTGAATAAAGCTGTTGCAGAAAGTGAGATTTTTTCTGTGTACCAGCATTGGGAGCGTGTGGTTCCAAAAACTTTTACCGAGCAAAAAGAATATCTAAAAACACTACCGCTTTATGAGTTGGTGGAGGCCATTGTGAGAATTTTCAATTTGAATTCACTGAAAGAAGAATTTACCTATTTGCAGGGTTTTCAGGATGCTGTTCTGGATTACTCTAAAAATGAACGAGGTGATATTCCGTCATTCTTGGAGTGGTGGGAGGAAGTCAGGAAAGAGCGGGCCATTCAGGTGTCAGATCAAAACAATGCCATCAAAATTCTGACAGTACACAAGGCAAAAGGACTTGAGTTTCCCGTTGTGATCATGCCGTTTATGAGTTGGGGATTTGATCATGAAGGTGGTAATGATACCATTTTGTGGTGCTCAGGTAAGGAGGCTCCGGAACCATTCAATCGGTTACCAGTTCTGCCACTGAAATATTCTAAAAACCTGGCTTCAACTTATTGGGCTACGTCTTACTATCAGGAGCGACTGAAAGCATACCTCGATAATCTTAATCTGCTTTATGTGGCACTGACGCGTCCGGTTCAGGTGATGCTAGGCTATGGTAAACTGCCCAAGCCTACATCCAAATCGTTCGCTGCTTACACTTTGCTGTTGGAGTTATTGAAGGATAGTGAGCATTGGAATGAAGAGCAATCAAAATTTCAAATTGGATCAATTCCAGAGAACCAGCAAAAACCACGTCAGACATTGGAATATGGTTTGGAAGCCTACTATTCTACGCCGTGGCGGGGAAAAGTAGGTGTACAAATCAAAGGTTCAGCGGAGTTGAGTGAGGCGGTGTTTGTCGATGCTACTTTGCAGGGAATTCAGATGCATGATGTGCTGAGCAAGATCCATTATGCTGCGCACATTGAAAAATACGTTGGCTTACCAGTTTATGAAGAATTGAAGAATATTGTTGAGCATCCACAGATTGCTGACTGGTTTCAGGAGAAATGGCGGGTGGACAATGAGGTGCCGATTCTTTTGCCGGGAGGTGATTTCAAGCGAATAGACCGGATCATTAGGTCTGATTCAGAAACAGTTATTATTGACTTTAAAACAGGGACCCAAAGAAAAAAAGATCAATATCAGGTAAAGGAATACATGAAAATCCTTACCGAAATGGGCTATCCTAAAGTGAGTGGTTATCTGGTTTATTTAAGTGAATTAAAAGTGGAGGAGGTAAAGTGATGGCAGAGAATCAGACATTCATAGCAGAACTGGCGGAAACCATTCTCAAAGAAAATGACGGACGCCTGGATCATGTGACGGTTGTTTTCCCTAACCGACGTGCGGGTTTGTTTTTTCGTCAGGCATTGTCTACACAAATTAACAAGCCGATCTGGATGCCGCGAGTCATCAGCATGCAGGATTTTGTAGGTCAATTTTCCAAATTTCGGACATTGGAAACGCTGGAAGCAGTTTTTGCACTTTTTGAAATCTACAAGGCCCATCAGAAAGAGGAAGAAACCTTCGATCAGTTTTTCTTCTGGGGAGAGATGATCCTGAGGGATTTTGAAGAAATAGATCAATATCTGGTGAATCCTGAGCAGCTTTTTACCAGTATCAAAACGCAAAAAGAGCTGGATGAGGAGTTTTACTTTCTGGATGAAGAAGACAAGCGCATCATTCAGAGTTTTTGGAGCAGCTTTTTACCCAAAACAACTAAGAGTCAGGAAGCTTTCCTGGAGACGTGGAAAATCCTTTTGCCGATTTACCAAAGCTTTACGGAATCACTAAAGTCCAAAGGTGAAGCTTATGGTGGATTGGTTTACCGTGAAGTAGCTGAAAACCTGGAAGGTGTCAAGTCAAATGCTATGCTGTATTTTGCAGGTTTCAATGCCTTGACCTTTGCTGAAGAAAAGATCATCAAGCACTTTGTGTTGGAGGATAAAGCACGTGTGGTTTGGGATATGGATGATTATTATTTCTCCAACCCGAAGCAGGAAGCTGGTTTTTTCCTGAGAGAATATCGGAAGGACAGTGTGCTGGGTAAAACATTTCCTGAAGAGGCGCCAAAACGAATAGCTGAAGCCAAAGAAATTCGTGCTACAGGTGTTTCGTTGGAAGTCGGTCAAACCAAAGCATTGGCCGAACATCTTAAAGAACTCACCACATCTGGCAACTATGATCCTCAAAAAACAGTCGTGGTGCTGCCAAAGGAACACATGCTTTTTCCAGTGTTGCACGCCGTTCCTGATGAAGTGGACAAGGTGAATATCACCATGGGTTATCCGCTGAAGGATACGCCGGTTTACAGTTTGCTGGAGAGTGTGTTGCATCTACAGAATTTGCGAAAGGATAGCGTGCATGGCACTGCTTTTTATTACAAGCCTTTGGTGGAGGTGATCGAACATCCATTGCTATATGTGCTGGAAGAAGATCGGATCAAAGAACTGGTTAAAGAGATTAAAGGCCGGAACAGGATCACGCTTTATCAGGATGAACTCAAACTGAAGCATCCGATTTTTGAAGCAATTTTCACCAAGCCAGGAAATGCTTTTGAATACCTGCTGACCATACTCAAGCACCTGTATAATCACTGGAAAGAGAAAGGTCACGACCTGGAACTGGAATTTATCAGCCGGTTTTATCAGCATGTGAGTCAGCTGTACCATATGCTGGGAGATCGATCGGATGATTTGAGTTATGATTTTCTGATCAAGCTTTTCCGAAGGTTGGCCCGCAGCTTGAAAATTCCTTTCACTGGTGAACCGCTCAACGGACTTCAGATCATGGGTATTTTGGAGACTCGTAATCTGGATTTTGAGGATGTCTTTATTCTCAATATGAACGAAGATAGTTGGCCGGCAGCTCCACGTCGTGGTTCGTTCATTCCATTTAACATTCGCAAGGCTTTTGATCTTCCTGTGTTTGATCATCAGGATGCGATTTACGCTTACTTATTTTATAGACTGCTTCAGCGGGCCAAACGGGTTCATTTCTTCTATAATACGGTGGCGGAATTTAACATCAATGGAGAGCTGAGTCGACTGGTGCAACAGTTGGAAGTGGAATCCGGAAAAGAAATAAAGAAACGCATTTTGGCCAGCCCGATCAAAACCAAAATGCCACTTTCGATTACCGTACAGAAGAACGCCAGCATTCTTGCCAAAATGGAGCGCTATGTCGATGGATTCAAGGGGACTCCGGGAAACTATCCTTCTGCATTCACCCCTTCGGCAATCAATACTTATTTGGACTGCAGTCTTAAATTTTATTTTAAATATGTAGAGAAGCTTTACGAGCCGGATGAAGTTCAGGAGGAAATGGATCCGATGGTTTTTGGAAATATCCTGCACGACAGTATGGAGATTCTGTACAAAGAATTCATCAAGCGGGAAAAGCGTCACGAGGTTTACGAACAGGATATCTTCTGGATCGAGCAGGGTGTTTCGGGTGCGATTAATCAGGCTTTTATCAAGCATTATGGGATTAAGAACGAAAAGAAATTCAAGCTGGAAGGTCGCTCAGTCATTGCCCATGAGATCCTTTCAAAATTCATTCGAAAGATCCTCGATTATGACCGAAAGTATACACCTTTCAAAGTGATTGGTCTGGAAGCCGATAGTAGGGATGGGTATCAAATGGATTTCCCGATTGATGTGGGTGGTCGTTTGATGAAAATTCGCCTTAAAGGAATCATTGACCGGTTGGACATGAAGGAAGGTAAGGTTCGGGTGATTGATTACAAGACAGGGCGGGATGAAAAGAAATTTCATTCGATGGCATCTCTGACGGATCGAAATGACAAACGTCGAAATAAAGCTGTCTTCCAGGTGTTTTATTACAGTTATCTGTTTATGCAGAAGTTTCAGGGAGAATTTGACCAGATTGAGCCGGGACTTTTCAATAGCAAGGACTTGTTTAGTGAGGATTTCGAGTGGAAAATATATGATGCAAGCCACAAAGTAAGTGTCACTGAATTCAGGCAATACCTGGAAGAATTTGAATCAATATTGAAAGATGTGTTGACTGAAATGTTTGATCCGGAAGCCAACTTTTCCCAAACGGATGATCATAAAAAGTGCAGTTTTTGTCCTTATGTAGAGATTTGCGGGAGGTGATTTTTGTTATGGATTGTGCAGTCAGTATAAAAACAATCTTTCAATTAGTCGTATATTTATGAAAACACAAATGACAGACTACAAAAACATTATCACTATCGAACCTGGTAAACGAGGAGGAAAACCTTGTATTAGGGGAATGAGGATTACTGTCAATGACATACTAGGGTGGCTGGCAGCAGGAATGACCATTCAGGAAATCTTGGTGGATTATGATGAATTGACGGAGAGCGATATTTATGCTGCCCTGAGTTATGCTGCAGACAGAGAAAATAAAATTTATCAAGTAGCTCAGTAATGAGATTTTTGTTTGATCAAAATATCTCACATCGGATTTTAAAATTTCTTCCTGATAAGTATTTAGACTCCACTACAGTAAAAAAGGAAGGGTTAATCAATAGTCTTGATCGGGAGATTTGGGAATATGCAAAGAAAAATGGCTATGTGATAGTAACTCAAGATTCGGATTTTAACGATTTGAATTTACTTTACGGCTTCCCACCAAAAATCATATGGATAAGAACAGATAACTTAAGAACTCAGGCCATCTTCGTTATTCTTGATGAATATTTTTCGGAGATCGAACAATTCTTAGAAGATGACAATTATGGCTGTTTTGAGATTTTTAAGATGAAGAGATAGGAAGGATTTGGGGTGTGTTATTCAAAGATCAGCTTTATCTAAGTATTGCTTGGTATTTGTAATTTCTCCATCCATTCGATCCATAATCTGGAATACAATATCATAGAATAGGTCTTTTTCTTCTTTGAGTTTGATGAAACCTTCATTCAGTTTTTGTGACCAGACCTTAAAGTATTCAAACTTGGAGTTTGTAACATTGGATGATGTTTAAGTTCTTTTTTCAGTTTATCAATTTCTTTCACACCTACATTGGTGTGTGAAGTGTTTATCTTCAAATCCATTTAGCTCATTTTCTATGTTTGAATAAGGTATTATTGAACAATGGAACGTTCCTTATTTAAATTTGGTTAAAAACTCTTATTGATTGCTAAATAAGACTTTTACATCTAACTTAATTGCGGATATCGTATATTGAATTCATGGTTAAATCCTAAAAGTTTAATGAATACAGCCACTGATTTTGATCCAAAGTCTAACAGAAATGCTTCATTTACCCGTCAGCTGCTAGCTGAGATGGAAGACGACCAATTGCAGGCAATTGTAGAAGAAGCTGCTAAAGATTTAAATACTCCGATTGCATTAGTCACCATGGTCATGGAGCATGTCCAGTTCTTCAAGGCACATTATGGTTTGTCTGGTGACTTAGCAGCAACACGTGGTACAGATCGGGATGTTTCTTTTTGCCAGTTTGTGGTAGCATCAGAGCAGCCATTTGAGGTGCAAGATGCTAGATTGGATAAAGCGCTTCCACAAGAGCTAGTGGACAAATACGATATAAGAGCTTATCTTGGAATGCCAATTCGCTATCAAGATACTGTTGTGGGATCTTTATGCGTATTGGATACAAAACCGCGCAAGTTTTCTGCAAAAGAGCAAAAGGAATTGAGTGAACTGGCCAAACATGTCAATGATAGGTTGGATGCACTCAATCAGAAACGTAAGCATAGTAGTACTGCTCTGTTGGAAAAGGCTACCTCTCCAGCACTTTCAGAAATTCGGAATAGCCTAAAGCCTGTCAATTTTGGGGTGAATTCTGGCCATGCGGCAGTGCGAGAAATTGATACTTTTCTGAAAATAGCTGAGCGTACAGCTTATGGTAAGATTGAATCCAAGGAAGAGATTCTGCGACCTTTAGCCAGAGCTAAGGAAGTTTTGGACAAGTATATCAACGACCTGTATAACATGGAAGCAAGCCTGGAAGATGCACAGGATTCGCTGGCTGCATTAGAGCATGCTTTTCGTTCGTCCACTACAACTCTGCTTTCCGAAATTGCAACCTCAGGACGTGAACTGGCAAGACATACCACTTCAGCAACTGGTGGAGTTTTGCTGCCGGATATTGAAGAGGATTTGTTTGTGTCAACACCAAGACCTTTTGGCATAGCCCTGGTATCCACCACCTTATCAATGCTTGCAGCTGAGCTGGTTAAGGCTGATATAAAGGAGCGCATCAGGATGGAGGTCAGTCTTAACACTTCTAATGCGATATTATCATTTATCTCAGGAAGTCTCTCTCAGGAACAATTAAGCCTGATTGGAGACCAGTTGAAGGTGTATGTGGAATCAGAGCCTACCCTGACGATTAAGAAAGAAGATGGGAAACTAGAATTGTTCTTTTCTTTGGTAAAAACACGACTATAGTTTTCCCCAGGAATCAAAAATCCTGACTTCAGTCCATTTGTCTTTGTTGGCCTCTACATAAGCTTTGTGATCTGTATTTTGCTGATAGGCGTTCTGGTCTTCTTTGGAGTTAAAAGTAACTACCAGACTTACCGAATAGCTGTTATTAACTACTTCACGTGGAGTGCCTGCAGGTTCTCCTAAATGATAACGCACTACCTCTGGTACTTTCTTTAGGAAATTCTCAGTGTCTTTTCTGAAAACATCTCTATCTACATCGTCTTTCAACCAGAAAAATACCATGTGGATGAACTGGCCGTCAATTTTCTTTTTTGAGCCACCTGCATAAAGTACAGATGGAAGTGCTCCCAACCCAACTAATGAAAGTGTTGACTTACGGAAAAAAGATCTTCTTTTGTTATTCATTTTCAAAGTAATTTTGCCCAGCCTTCAAGTTAGATATAATCAGTGGAATAAGGGAATATGATCACTCCCGAACTTATAATTTGAAGGCTATAGCGTTCTATACATACTTTATTGAAGTTTTACAGTGAAGATGATTGGGTCAACTGGGTTGATCGGTTGTCGGAAGATAATTACCTTGTAATTGATGATTTCATCTCTGAGGTAGAGCTGGACATTTTGTTACAGCATTTCAAAAGCCATTTGACTGAGGATCAGTTCAAAAAAGCAGGAATTGGTACTGGTGATGAGTTTCAGCTGAAGCAGGAAATTCGAGGAGATTATATACGTTGGTTAGACAGAACGCGTGATACAGAACTTGAAGATTTTTTCGGGAGAGTGGATGAAGCCATTCAGGTTTTCAATCGCTATTGCTTTCTCAGTCTATCAGGTGCCGAATTCCACATGGCCCATTACCCTAAAGGAACTTTTTACAAAAGACATCTTGATCAGTTCAACCATCGCAGCAACCGACTGATTACAGTCATTCTGTACCTCAATCTACATTGGCAACCCGGTGATGGAGGGGAACTAAAAGTATACTTAGATCACAAGGAAGAAACCATAGCTCCGATTGCCAAGAGAATGGTCTTTATGAGGAGTGATCTGGTCGAACATGAAGTATTGGTGACCAATAAAGACCGATACAGCGTTACCGGATGGTTACTGTATCAGCCTCCTGGATTGACTTATCTGGCGTAATCAGTGTTCATCTTTGAGTTGTTCTTTGAATTTTTCTTTCACCTTTTCCACTTTCGGTTTTGATACATTCATGATATAAGGGTTGAAAGGGTGATTGACTTCATAATCCTGATGGTAATCTTCTGCCGGATAAAAGGCCTTATAAGGGTTTAGTTCTGTCACAATTGGTTCGCTGTAATCAGCCTGAAGCGCTTCGATCTTGGCTTTTGCTTTTTTCAACTGATCTTCATTATGATAGAATATAGCTGTGCGGTATTGTGTACCTACATCCGGTCCCTGTCGGTTGAGTTGAGTGGGGTCGTGAGCAGTAAAAAATATATCCAGCAAAGTTTCATAGTCCACTTTCTCAGGATCATAATAAACCTGTACAGTCTCTGCGTGACCAGTGGTGCCGTAGCTCACTAACTTGTACTGGGCGTTGGAAGCCTTTCCTCCGGAGTAGCCGGAAACAGCTTGTACTACACCTTTGATCTGATCAAAAGAGGCTTCAATGCACCAAAAGCAACCTCCTGCAAAAGTGGCTGTGTCGAGTTTTTGCATATAAGACTCTGGAGGGTAAACAACCCAATCACTTTTGGATGTTTTACTTTGACAGCTCAACATTGGGATTAGAAGGAGTAGAGAAAATAATTTTTTCATTTTTTAACATTTTTATCACAACCTAATTACGTGAACTTAGTATAAGTGATTGTGTCTTTTGAACACTAAAGCCAGTAAATGTACTCTGGCTAACATTTTAAGAAAAAAAGTTATTAAAAAACACAACAAAAAGGAAAAAGACCAGTTATATATAAAACAACAAGCAAAAGATATTTAAGATTAGGTTAGGCGGTGATAGATGGCGCGGTTTCTCGTTCGAGAGCCGCGCTATTCTTTTTTAAAGCAATTCTATTACGAACCGCTGAGAACACAAAGAGAGCAAAGAGACCCTGCAAAGCCTGAAGGCTTAAGCGTTTGACGTATTGCGAGAAGCATATTGCATATGTGACTTATTCAATCCCCAACCAAGCATTTCTACGCTTCACTTGTGATTTTTTCAGTTTGTCATCAGCAATGTAGGACAGCACAATTCTTGGGTCTTGAACTGTAGTGAAGCTCCTTTCAAATCTTTCACCAAGTTGCTCATAGATTATAGGGTATGTTTCACCCACAGCCATTCTGTTAATCACCCGATTCAGATCACTTGTGTTTTCGATTTCATGGCCATCAATACTGATGATCTTATCACCCTTTTCCACTCCAGCTTCATACAATGCAGTTCCTTTGATAATTGATGATTGCACAATTCCGTTTTCAATTCTTGGATTGTTTAAATAGGGGCTTTGAGGACTCTGAAGTGACATCTTGATGCCAAAACTTTCAAACAATGCAGCAAAATCCGGAAGATCAGAACCATAGATGTCTTTGTCGAAGAACTCTTGTGCAAATGTCGCGTCCTTAGTGAATTGTGCCAGCAGATCCTCTAGGTTTTGCATCGTGTATGGAATTTCAGGTTTGCCATATTGTTGCCAAACTAGTTGCATGAACTGGTCCAATGTCTTATCATACTTGCTGCGCAGTGTCAAGTCCAGACCTAAACCAACCACTTGTCCATACGGATAGTAAGAAACATACGTATTGGCAAAGTTGGTCTCGTCGTTAGAGGTGCCAGCATCAGTGAAGACAGCATTTTGACTCATTGCAACAGGTCCACGAAAAGATCTTCCAGGACTATTCAATACATAATTTAGTGTACCGATCAGTCTGTTGATGTAACTCTCCGGACTAAGGATGCCAGCACGGGTGAGGGATAGGTCATCGTAATAGCTGGTAAATCCTTCACCAAACCAAAGGGCCTCGGACATATTTACTTTAGTAAAGTCATAAGGCTCCAACGATTTCGGGCGAATGCGCTCTATATTCCAGCAGTGAAAAAACTCATGAGCCACTGTGCTGATCAGCCTTTCTGAATGCTTTTGTAAACTTCCCTGGCTGCTGCAAACTGTGGAATTGCGATGTTCCATGCCATCTCCATGAACCCATGGATTGTAAGCCATTAGAAAAGTGTATCTTCCAAAATCATACTTCGGAAGCTCTCCAAAGATCTGTTTTTCCTGCAAGACAACCCTTTTTACCCATTCTGTGTAGTCGTCTAGTTCCTGCTCGCTGCCTTCGTGCATCATGGCGATTTCTATGGTTTGACCATCCACTTCCCATCGTCTCCATGAGATCTCACCTACCATCGTCGGACTATCGTAGAAATAATAATAATTAGGAGCGGAGAAGGTTGTTTCGTTTTCTTTGACCAATTGAGTAGCTACATCCCAGTTATCATGCTTTGGAATGATCAAATTGATTTCTCGATCATCCAATCCTTCTCCAAATGGAAAAGTTGCAGGCATATTCATATGAAGCTTACGACTGTCAACTCCCAGATATGTACCGTCGGCATGATTGCCATAGATGGTATAATCAAACCTTACAAATCCATTATTCACGGGCAGTTTCCATTCGAAAGGAGTATTTCTATGAAACTCAACAGTATTCCCGTTTTCATCAAAAGCAGCTTCCTGATAGAGGTTTTTGACGAAATTATGATCTGCATATCGACCTGGTGAAGTGCTTGGCATTCTGACTAAAAGAATGCTATCCTGAATATCCTGAAAGGAGACGGAAACTTTCAATTCGTGATGTTGAATATTGGAAAAATCCAGTGTGTAAGTAACAGGACTTTGTGCCAGAGAAAGGGTGGTGATGAATACAAATAGGATACTGAATATTCTCATAAAGTAGATTTTTGGCAAGTATCGCAACAATTCTGTATTATCAGAAACCGCTTACATAAAAGATGTAGTGATGATCATACAAACCTTCGTTTAAGATTGAATTATTGAACAGTTAAACCCAAATTATGCATTAAGGCATAATTTGCCCAAAGGCAGACGAAAGCTATGCTTTGTCTGGGTTACCCTGACAAATATTTCTTTAAAAAGAAATATTTCGTCATTATGCAATAGAATATTTTGGTATGATTAACTAAATATTCTATTGCATAATCCGGGTTAAAAACAAAATCGAAAATATTCGTTAATACAGCCTATGCGTTATTTTATTGTCATCTTGATTTTAGGAGCTGGTCAGATTGGGTTTGGTCAGCAGGTTAAGAATCTTGTTTTTGAAGGAGCCGGGATGCGTGGGTTGGCTTATGTTGGAGTAGTAGAAGAACTGGAAAGTGCAGATGTGCTTGCTGATGTTGAGAAGGTTGGCGGAACTTCTGCCGGAGCGATAATCGCCTTGCTTATTGCACTGGATTATTCTTCCGATGAGATTCTTGAGTTGCTTTCTGCTACGGAGTTTCAGTCATTCAATGATGGTCATTTTGGAGCTGTCCGCAGAATAAAAAATAAATTCGGTTGGTATAAAGGTGAAGCTTTTACCAAGTGGCTGGAAGATGTGATAGCTACCAAAACGGGGAATCCTGAGATCACCTTTTCAGATTTAAAAAAGCAGGGATGTAAAGACCTTTACGCAGTTTCGACTTGTGTCAATCAGCAAAAACTGCTTGTACTTTCCTACGAAACATATCCCGAGATGAAAGTCAAAGATGCTGTGCGTGCTTCTATGTCTATTCCATTGTATTTTGAGGCGGTTTTCGTTGACAATAGTGGTAAACGATATCAAAACTATCATGAAGGGTTGGATATTCTGGTAGATGGTGGAATCATGGGGAATTATCCGATTTTTCTGTTTGATTCGGTTTATTATCAGGGAGCTCGCAAGCATAGAATTGCAGATCAAAACACACTTGGTTTTAGAATAGACTCCCGTGAGCAAATCTTGCAAGACTCAGTGACAAGGAAAATCGCTCCTCAGAAAATCGATTCATTCAAAGATTACATCGGAGCGCTATATAACTATACCATGGAGAGTGCCAACAGGAATCAATTGACGGAAGCAGACTGGGATAGGACGATTTCTATATCTTCTGAGGGGATAGGTCCGGTGATTCGCAAGTTCTCCGAGGAAGAGAAACAATTATTAGTAGCATCCGGTAAGCGATCTGTCAGCCATTATTTTGATAAGGTTCAATTGACAGCCAGAAAAAAATAACTACAACTTATACAACACAGCACACTGAACTTAACACTAGTTTTGCGGCATGAATTATCTCTCAGTAGAAAATCTAGCCAAAAGCTACGATGAACGACAGCTTTTTGAAGAACTCACATTTGGATTGGATCAGGGGCAGAAAGCTGCTCTTGTTGGGGTGAATGGATGTGGAAAATCCACATTGCTCAAGATAGTGGCAGGCCTGGAGGTACCTGACCGTGGAGAGGTTTCTTTCCGAAAAGGTATTCGGGTATCCATGGTTCCTCAAAACCCTGAGTTTGATGATCAGGATAATGTGGTGCAGGCGGTTTTTTCTGAAGATATAGATGAGCTGAATGTCATTCGTGATTATGAAATAGCATTGCATCAAGCCACGATTGATCCTGAAAAAGCGCCTGATATTACAGCTCTGATTGAAAAAATGGATCAGCTGAGTGCCTGGGACTATGAGAGTCAGGTAAAGCAGCTTTTGGGGGAACTTGGCATTCATAATCTGGATCAGAAAATGGGAGAGCTGTCTGGTGGTCAGCGCAAACGTGTTGCTCTGGCAAGGGCGCTGGTTGTGAACCCTGATTTTCTTATTCTCGATGAGCCCACCAACCATTTGGACCTGGAGGTCATTGAGTGGTTGGAAAACTACCTGGCAACTGCCAATCTTACTTTGCTGATGGTGACTCACGATCGATATTTTCTGGACAAAGTCACCAATGAAATATTAGAGATTGACGGAGGTAAAATATTTAAATACAAGGGCAATTATGCCAATTTCCTGGAAAAGAAATCTGAGCGTGAAGCACAGGATGCGGCATCAGTTGATAAAGCCAAAAACCTTTTGAGGAAGGAACTGGAATGGATGCGCCGACAGCCAAAAGCCCGGGGCACAAAGGCCAAATACAGGATCGATGCTTTCTATGATACCAAGGATAAGGCTTCACAGAAAGTGAACCGCCAGGAGTTGGAAGTGAACCTGAAAGGCGAGCGACAGGGAAAGAAGATTTTGGAAATGCAGCAGGTAAGCAAGCGCTTTGGAGATTTAAAAATCCTTGAGCACTTCAATCATACTTTCCAACGAAAGGAGCGGGTAGGAGTAGTTGGTCCCAATGGTGTAGGTAAGTCTACTTTTCTCAATATTATCATGGGAGATTTGGCACCAGATTCGGGAAAAATGGAAGTGGGGCAAACCACCAAATTCGGCTATTACACCCAGGAGGAACAGTATTTTGACCCGAATGCACGCGTGATTGATGTGGTGAAAGAAGTCGCCGAGGTGATCAAGCTTTCAAACGGATCAGAAGTTACTGCTTCACAGTTGCTCAACCAGTTTTTGTTTCCTCCGAAGATGCAGTTTAACGTGGTGGGTAAACTGAGTGGAGGTGAGCGCAGAAGACTTCAGTTGCTTCGGGTGCTGATCAAGAATCCTAACTTCCTGATTCTGGATGAGCCAACTAACGATTTAGATTTGATGACGCTGAATGTGTTGGAAGATTATCTGGATACTTTTGAAGGTTGTCTTATGATCGTCTCTCACGACCGTTACTTCATGGATCGGTTGACAGATCACTTGTTCGTTTTTGAAGGAGGTGGAAAGGTGAAAGATTTTCCTGGCAATTATACGGATCTTCGGGAATTAGGAAAGATGCCGAAGCAACTCGCGGATAATCCAAAAGAAGAGACGAAGGAAACGTCTAAGGAAGAACCACAAGTCAAAGCAGATCGAAAAAAACTCTCTTACAATGAGCAACGGGAGTTTGATGGGCTAGAAGGAGAAATGGAAAAGCTGGAATCCAAAAAAGAAGGGATCTCGGAAAAGATGAGCACGATCTCTGATTATGAAGAGTTACAGAAACTTGCGGAGGAACTGGAGCAGATAAAAGCCACTCTTGAGGAGAAAGAAATGCGCTGGCTGGAGCTCAGTGAACGTGCTGGATGATATGTTGAACTAAGTACAGAGAATAAAGGTTAGATTTTAGAATAGCAGTTAAATTTTTACCTTTGTATAAAATAATCTTCTGTTCCGGATGGTTCAGAAGTTACAAGAATGAGCTTAAACCAAAACGATAAAGACAAAATCATTCAAGCTGCCAAAAAGATAGTGCAGGATAAAAAAGCTATTATTGCTTATTCCCAGGGCAAGATAACTAAGAAGGAATTGGATGAAAGAGGAGTTAAGCTTGCAATGCCCCTATAAGGTCTCACTTGACACTTTAAGCAACTCATATAAATTTACGACTGCCGGAGGCGCAAGCTATGAGGTACTTTTCTCTTTATCTAACGAGATTCTTTCAGGTACTTATCTTGATGGTGCTGATGCCTTTCATGTAGTAGTGAGCAAAATCACCGAGGGAGACAGACGCAGAGATATTAAGGTAGCCCAAACCATTGACTCAATAGTTGATCACTTTTTTCTCATCAAGAACCGAATATTCTTCTATATATGTGATTCGATTGATAATCGACATTCAGCTAGATTTAGAATGTTTAATATGTGGTATTCAAAGAGCTTACTTAGAAATAAACTCTTAAAAGTAGACTATCAAATTAGAGACGAGGAACTCACATATTATGCAAGTTTTGTTTTTGATAAAGAGAATGATTTAGGTGAGGAAAAGGTATTAGAATCCTTTGAGGTGGTAAGACAAGTACTGCAAGAAGTTAAGTGATTTATAGATATAGCGGTTTCTTTGGAACGTGCTGAATGACAGTCAATTCCAACCATTTTAAGGGTTGATATGTCTTAGTGATTGTATGAGTTTTTGAATTGGAAATTCGTTATATTTATTAAGCATTTATCCACTATCCACTTTACAAAATGAAACCGCTCCAATTATTATCACTGCTCGTCTTGGTGCTCTTATCTGCATGTGAGTTTAATCATGACACGCCAGACGTTTCCTCCAGGGAAAAGGGTCTTTACATCATAGGACTAAAACAATCGCTGACTTATGAGTTTACCTCGCCCAATGGCCGGGTGCTTTCTGATAGCGACCAGGTGACCAACCTGGCTGTTTATATCCTGGAAGCTGAGGGAGGTATTGTTTATGAGCAGCATTATTATCCTTATTACAGCGGACAAGTTCCTGATACTATTTTTATCCCAGATCTGGGTGCCGGTGATTACGAACTTGTTGCAACTACTTCTGATTATTATGCCTACAACTACTATTATGAAGATGGTACTATGTATGATACCATGGATGTTTTCACAGATTTGATACTTCCTGGTCATGCCATCAGCGAGGGGCCAATTTATGTTGGTTATAACACCTTCACTATTGCTGATGAGGCTGTAATGGTGAATGTTGATATGGAAAATGTCTCAGCAAAAATCACTTTTAGGCTAAAAGGAGGACAATCACTGAATGATGCCGGAGTAGAGCTGGGCTTATATGCTAATGAAGTTATGGGTTACAACCTGAGAACCGGGGAATTTCAGGAAGAACAATACGATAATTACGTCTACAACTGGGTTGATCAGTGGTCGACCTCCAGAGCTGTCTATGTGATGCCTCAAACATTGTATCAAATAAACATGAATTATTATCAGTATTACAGTGGGAGCAATTTTAGCCAAAGCCAGGATTTGGAAGATCCACTTAAGTTGAGGACTGGTGATGCCATTACTTTCACATTAGATCTGGATGCCTTGCTCGAAGGTGCCGGCAATGGTGTCTTCAACTTCAGCGATATTGACTGGAATGACCTGGGTGAGGTGACTGTTCCTTAAGGAATTTATTTCATTAATGCAAAGCCACTTGAGAGATCAGGTGGCTTTTATTGTATTATTAAGATCTACTTAGTCATATTGATGGTAAAACCTATTTTGAGGGTATCATTAGTCCCATCACCATTTAGGTCGGAGCTACTGTCTTCTTGACTAAAGCTAATACTAAGGTTTGAATCAGTAAGTGTGTTTACATCAAAAACCCCAGCATCTGAAGAGCCCGGATCAAATGTTAATTTGGTGCCCGCAGTGTTAATGCTCCATGTTCCTGAGTAACTGCTTCCACCCGAAGTAGCTTCATAGGTGCCACCACTTTTAAAATTAAGAGATACACCTTCGAGAGCTAGAGCAGAGTTGGCCTGTTTAAGAGCATCCTCTGCCTGACTGGCCTGCTCGCTGGTTATTCCAACTACGTTTACGTAGTAATCTATGAAATCCTGGCCATTCACTGTGATGTCAAATGAACCTGATTTATAGGTCCATTTACCAGCTAGATTTGCTCTATAGTCCGTTTCTTTACTATTATCAGAACATGAAAAAAATATCACAATAAGTGATAGGAGTGTAAGTGTTTTAAGATTTTGCATCGTAAATGATTTAGGCGTAAAATATTTAAAATGCTAAAGTAGTGTTCACCAATTAATTATAAAAACGTTCTGTGGGTTGATTGGGAAGAGTGGTGTTGAAATGCCTGAGATACTTGTTTGAAGTAGGTATTTACTTGTTATTGTTTTACTCCTTATTCACTCGAATGGTCAAGATAAAAAAACATGAATCTTCACTATCCGGCTCGAAATAGTATTCGTATTTGGTTCCTGTCTTTTTAGCCATATCGATAAAACCTAGTCCTGCTCCACCGGTGGCGCCTAATTCCGATTTTGACATGGCGGATTTGTAAAGTTCTTTGATACCAGCCTCATCCAGATTGTTGATGTTGTCCAGGATATCTCTTAGTGTAATGGCATTTTGCAATGAAATGTCATTTCCCGTGGTGATGAAATACTCCTGTTCATTGTGCCCGATCAGGAAGATACCATCTTTTACAAGGCCTTCTTCCAGACTGTTGGAAGCAGTATCCGATTTGCTGTCAGCATGCTTGCAGATGTTCTGAAGAGACTCCATCATCACATGATACACCCGTTTGCTGACGCGTCGGTTCTCATTGCGAACATTGAGATCTTCAGTGATCATGTCGCAAACGCCATCGATGGTATGCTGAGTTACATTGCCCAGATACACCACGTTGACATTGGTCTCCTGCATCAGATTTCTGAAGGAAATGATGTTGCGCAGGTGCTTGAGCTGATTGAAAACCTGAAGGTCGTTATTGCTGGCTTCCATGTTTTTAGGTTAAAAATGAAAATACTCAGTGTTTAAAACAAGAAGGATGGAGTGAATCAGGTGAATTAATTGATAGACGTAAAATTTGGAGATTGAGTTTGTGCGTGGTTTTGAGTGGAAACGTACTGAAATGCATTTAATCATTGTGCTCCGACGAGCTGTTGCAGTGTTGCGACATGTCAGCGTATCGGAGCGCTGGCCTGCTGCAAGTATGGGGAACTCATCGAACTGGTCTGCTGGCTTCCTGCAGGCTGGTTGGGGTCGGCAGAGCAGTCTGCCGAGGTGCTGCAGGTTTATAGGATGTAGTACAGTGTTTTGTTTGGTAATATGAGATTTGGATTTGTGGGAGGTGCTTTGGATTGCTACTTAGGTTCGGGTTTTTCAAAGAATTAGATGTTAGTCTAACCTTACACCGACGAAGTGCGAATTACTGTTAAGGTTAAAGACATTGTAGTTCAAATTGTATTTGATGATTTTTCCGTTCCTGTCTAAAGTTACTTTTCCGATGGGAAACATCTCCCTGGTTTTTAAGCCATGTTGATTAATATAAGTAGAGACTAAACCGACCCTTATATCTTCATCTAAGATTAATTTTCTATGGGTAGTGTCAATTTTATCAAAACTAGTTTGGGTAATAACCTTCCTTAAAATCTGCTCTCCTGGAATTAGAATGGCCGGATTGTATTTAAGTTCATAAACATGTCGTCCTTTGTCGAATAATACACCTTCATTTTCCCAATCACTTTTTTGATAGAATACAAGATAATCCTGAATTACTGTTGCATGTGTATTACCATGATTATGATAGAGTAAATCAACTTCTAGATTACTCCCAGAATATTGTACATTGGAGTCAATCATACTCACACTTAAATCATGGTTTTCATAAAAAATACTAAAATATATGCCTATAATTGAAATTATTATGGCCAAAATTGAAAGAACTTCTGAAAGGCTAATTTCAAGTTTTTGCTTTGTTATTCTCATTGGTGAATGATTATGTTTTATTAAATCTAACCAAATCCCGTCAATAGCTAATTTGTAATCCCACGAGTGAACTTACCCATCGATCCGAATAACCTTTACGGAATAGCTTTTGGGGTATTGGAGTTGCTTTCAATATTCTTAAATGGATTTCACTTATTTTTATGTAATTGATTATCGGGGATCAAATAAAAAGACATGGAAAAAAGTAAAGGCTTTCGAATCATTATTGTAGCGCAGTTTATCCTAATTATAGGCTTACTCATATTAGCTAACTATAAGGCCAGGAGGGAAGGAGAGCTGATGGTTAGAAATGATGATTTAAGACGGGAATTATCTAGATGTGAATCCGGCGTACGGGTTGATTGATGTCTTTTTTGCTTGGGTGCCTATTGGATACCTTTTATTTGGAGCATTTTCATTCATCCACCCGAATAATCTTCACAGGACAGTTTTTTGCAGCTATGAGGTTGGCTTCCAGTTCTACCTCATGGATGCTCACCTGGTGAATGCCACGCTTTTCGGTGCTACCAACCAGATTACATCGGCCATCTCGCGTGGATACACGCCATCGTTCCGGTGCTGCTTCCACACAGGCATTGCAGCCAATACATTTGCCTCGCTGAAAAAGTATCCTGGGCACTAGGCTTTCACGATTTTGTAAAGCTTGTCAGAAGGCCGAATGGTCTCACTCACAGGCATGGAAAAGGTGTCTCCTTTGTTGACTTCATTCACCGCATGGTCATCAAGGCGGAGTTCTTGTACAGAGGCGTTGATCACTCCGGTAGTAGGTCCGGTGATGAGGATTTTGTCGTCTTTGCTAAGTGTGTGGGATTCCAGCACAAATTCTCCCACTCCGATCTTGTTGAAGTACTTCACACCTCTTCCCAGGTAGATTTTCTTTTCTGTCGCTTTGGAGCCATAAGAATCATTCCATTCACCCATTTTTCTTCCCAGATAGTAGCCGTCCCAAAATCCACGGTTGTACACAGTAGCGAGTCGCTCGGTCCAGTCGGCTACTTTTTCCTGGTTGAAAGTGCCATCAGCTAAGGAGTCCAGCGCTTCACGGTAACATCTCGTGGTGACATCCACATAGTCGGCTGAGCGGCCCCGGCCTTCAATTTTCAGGATTTGTACGCCAGCATCCACCACTTTGTCCAGGAAACCAATGGTGCAGAGATCCTTGGCACTCATGATGTATTCATTGTCGATTTCCAGCTCGTTGCCCTCTTCCTTGTCGATCACAATATATTCCTTGCGACAATTCTGAATGCAAGCACCTCGGTTGGCGGAGGCATTGTTGGAGTGAAGGCTGAGGTAGCATTTTCCGGAAACGGCCATGCAGAGGGCTCCATGTGCAAACACTTCTATCCGCACAGGATTGCCTGAAGGGCCAGTGATGTTTTGCCGTTGTATTTCGCGGGTGATATGAGCCACTTGTCGTAAGCTGAGTTCACGGGAAAGCACCATCACATCTGCATAGTCTGCATAGAATTCTACTGTTTCGATGTTGGTGACATTGGCTTGGGTGGAGATATGAACCGGCATGCCCACTTTGCGGCAATAGCTCATGGCAGCATGGTCTGAGGCGATGATCGCAGAAACGCCACTTGCTTTGGCGGCATCTACCAGTGTTTTCATCAGCCGAATGTCATGATCATAAAGTACAGTATTGAGCGTCAGATAGGCTTTCACGCCATGCGCTGCACATCTTTGGGTGATTTCCTGTAAGTCATCAGTGGTAAAGTTGATAGAGGAACGGGCTCGCATATTGAGCTGTTCTACACCAAAATATACCGAGTTACAACCAGCGTTGATGGCAGCAGCCAGTGCCTCAAATGATCCGGCTGGAGCCATGATTTCTACAGGATGGGAAGATGCTTGTGTGCTCATTTTCGATCTGTTTTGAAAAAATGTCCGCAAAGATGAGTTTTTTAAGGAAAGGAGGGAATGACTTATGTCAGGCAGGTGAATAGTGGGGTGGTGAATGCCTGCCCGTCCGAAATGAAATGAAGGCGGGCCTGCCCGTCCGTAGTTTAACGGAGAATGGCCTGCCTGTCGAAATGAAGGCGGGCTTGTTCGCCGAAGTGAAACGTAGGAGAAGTGAAAAGAGTTGAATTAGATCAGCTTGCGCACAGAGGTTCTCCCTTTTCAAGGGAGTTAGAGGGTGTGCGGGGAAAGGTCGGTAAAAAGTAAAAGTAGTGAAGAGTAAATGTTACAATGGAAATGGAGAAAATGGATTGCTCCGCACTTTAGTGCGGTGAGAAAGAATGTATAACATCATTGGGCTTTAGCAACAGTAAGACCAGATGCTGTTGGTTGATCTATAGGTTGTTTCTTGAAAACAATGGTTAAATTTATGCTATGAAAGGTGTGACAATATTGAAAGATGATAAACTGAACAAGCGTTATGTTCAGATTGATTTGGATGAGTTGGAGCGTCATCAGGATGAACTGGAAGATGTTTTGGATGTGATTATTGCTGAAAACAGGAAAGATGATGATGAAGTTAGTTGGGATGACTTGAAAAATCAGCTCAAAGAAGAAGGAAAAATCTAGAATGTCTTACGCCATAAGATTCAAGAATAAAGCTGCAAAAGAGCTCAGAAAAATTCCCAGTAATATCCTCCCGAACGTAGTAAGCAAAATTGATAGCCTGGCTGAAAACCCACGTCCTGATAGCTTCCTGTAATGGTGAAAGAGCGAAAAGTGAAGGGTAAAAGTAAAAAGTAAATGGTGAATGGTGGGTGGTGAAATCAATAAGGGAAATCTGAACAGTTGACTATTAGCAATGGTCTGTGGACTTAAAGATATCCGAATTCTGTACTTTAGTCTCCTGATGAATATAGAAGTATGAAGAAGTTTAGTACTTGGATGCTTGTGGTCTTTTGGCTGGTAGGCATGGAGGCGTGTAAGAAGAATGAGACGCCTAATCCGGTTAATGGGGATTCAACAAAGGATTCGGTCATTTTTGCTGTGGACATTGGTAACAGCAAGATTCCGTATGTGATCATTACCACAAGTGATTCTATCAAGAATGAACCTAAGATCCCAGCTACACTCAGGATTTTTGAAAACCATGCTGAAGTGCAAACTGTCAATATCGGGATTGAATATCGGGGTTCTACTTCCTTCCGTATTTCTGATAAAAAATCCTACGGTATAGAAACCTGGGATGCAGATGGCAATGATCTGACGGTTTCTTTGTTTGGCTTTCCTGAAGAAGAGGATTGGATGTTTACTGGTCATGTAGTTAACCTTACGGACAAGTACATCTTCGACCGGACGCTGATGTATCATTACCTGGCGTACAACCTCTTTGCAGACATGGGACATTATTCCAGCAGGACCAAGTTTGTGGAGTTGGAACTCAATGGAGAATATCAGGGAGTGTATGTCTTTATGGAAAAACTGAAGCGCGATAAACATCGCATTGATATCAATAAATTGAAAGCTGACGATACTGACATCACTGGTGGCTATATTCTGAAAATTGATAAAACGACTGGTGGAGATCAAAATGAAGACAAGCCGCTGAGTTATTTTCTCAGTAATTGGGATGATGATGCCAGGTATACAGCTGATAATAGCTTTAGATCAGACTATGATATCAATGGTCAACCGATCAGTTTTGCTCCCTATGGGCCGCCTTACAACTCCAATATGTACCTGGAGACTTATTTCGTTTATGATTACCCAAAAGCTTCAGACATCACATCGGATCAGAAGACGTACATTCAGCAATATGTGCATGATTTTGAAACGGCGCTGCTGAATGATGACTTTAGCACCGATACCCGCACTTATACCAATTATATCGACCTGTACAGCTTTGTAGATTTCTTTCTAATCAATGAGATCTGCCGCAATGTGGATGGCTATCGGTTGAGCACTTATTTGTACAAAGACCAGGGTGGAAAGTTGAATATGGGGCCAGTGTGGGATTTTAATATTGGTTATGATACTGGTGATCGCATTCCCTGGGACGACTGGGTGATCAATTACAACAATTATGTCAATGGTGATGCCTGGATGATGCCGTTTTGGTGGCCAAGATTGATGGAGGATCCGATCTTCCGAAGTGCGGTGAAGGTTCGCTGGACGCAACTTCGTGGAGATGTGTTGAGCAATTCTTCAATTCTTGGATTGGTTGATAATACTGCCAATCATCTAAAAACCAATGGAGCTGTACAGCGCAATTACGATGTTTGGGATAAGGGAATTGGCGTGGACTATGATGGAAGCGTTCAGAGCCTGAAGGATTTCCTCAATTATCGTTTGGACTGGATGGATGGGCAGATCAGTGGGTTTTGAACATTAACCATAGAGGAACCCAGGAATACACAGAGAGAGGGGAGAGGTCACTTTGAGGGAACTTGACGCTCTTGAGCTGAAGTTTGAAACTTCTATTTATTTGGTGGTCCAGGTTACAAACCTGGACCAGGTAAAAAATTACTGAAATGATTTTTCTCATTTCTTTACTCCTGTCAGATAAAGAATCACACCCGGGCCGGACTTAATCTTTTTCACTTCCCAGCTGTAAGTCTCTTTTACTTCTACTTGATTGATCAACTGGTTCATTTCTTTGACGGAATACGTTCGCAGTGAGGAAACTACTCCATCCCAAAGTACAAACAGAGGCACTATCGGAATCAGGTATGTAAAGACTATTCTCCCAAGCTTAAATGGTCGAATAAATGGCGTGGTAAGAAGTACGGTAATCGGAGAAAAAAGCATCGCCAAAATGCTTGGAATACTTCTTTCCTGAGCTTCGAATATGGCTATTGAATTGTTAGTTTTTACGGCATTTTCTAAGATCTGTACTGCATCTGTCGGTTGGAAATGATGAAGTGACAGAAACTGTGTGCGTAGACCAGACAGGTCTTCAGGTACATCTCTGGCATCCACAGGATCTGAAACAAAACTGATGTTTTTGGCTTGTTGTTTTGTGTATTCAAAGGCTGGAATATTTGGGTAGAAATCAGATAAAGTGATTTTTAAATCTGGTATTTCTTTTCTCAATTCCTCATTCAACCAAAGCAACCCACCGCCACCACCAGAGCCCAGATCGAGTATTTTAGAAGTTTCACTCTTCTTCATCATTTCAGTGAGAATTGGTATAACTGGCTTGTACATCTTCGTTTTGTTGGACAAAAACTGTAGGAAGTCCGTACCGTAGTTTCTTAGAAAACCTGGAAACCATTGCTGATCTTCAAATTCAAATAAGTTGACTCTGCTCATGGTTTATTGAATTATACTAATGAAAATAAAGAAAAAACCGTTTAGGACTTCATTAAAGGGCTGGAAATTCGAATTCAAAATTAACAGCTCTGGTATCCTAAAAGTTACTATTCAACTATACCTTTACGATTCTTAAATTAACAACGGGGTGTCTGCCCGGACCAAAATCCGGCAGGCTGAGATGATACCCGCTACCTGATCTGGGTAATGCCAGCGTAGGGACTTGTGATCAAAACCATCATTTGATTATCCTCCTATTTTCCGGGCATTCATCCGATCATAAATGATGATCAACGATGAGTAATATTGAGAAAAAACAAAAGTTTGATGTGGCCACTGGCGAGTTGCGCAACTGGCAAGGCCGCAAGGAATGGTTCTTCAACCGTGATGACACGGATCATTATGAGATGTACTACGAAGGCCCTTACAAGCGGCAGGAAGTCTGGCAAAAGAAAACACTTGAAGGGCTGATCAAGAGTGATTCGCGTGTAAAGACTCTGCTGGAGTTTGGGTGTGGTACCACAAGATTTACGCGCTGGTGGCATAAGATTGGTATAGAAGCGACAGGTGGAGATATTTCTCCATTTATGCTGGCACAGGGTGTGCATCTGTTTGATGGGGATCTGGTTTTAGCGGATTCTCATCACATGCCATTCAAAGACCACACCTTCGATGCATTGGCTTTCGTCACCACTTTTGAGTATTACAAAGATCCAGTCAAAGTGATTCGTGAAGCGGTTCGTGTTGGCAAGTATGGCATCATCTTCGGAATGATGAATCGCAACACACCCAAGCTGGTACGTCGTAGAGTTCAGCAGGCTTTCAATAGAAATAATTACTATGTTACTGCGAATTTCTACACGCCGAAAACGCTGAAAGCCCTGATAGAGGAGGCGCTTTACGATCGTGATTATACGGTGAAATGGAACGCTACCGGCTTACCCAAATGGTTTCCGGTGCAACAGTGGCATCAGCCGTATGGTGATTTCTTTGGCTTACATGTGCAAATGAACGATGTGTGATGGGAGCTTTTGAAAATAATGCAGGCAAGGTAGGAGCGGAGGTATTCAAAGAGATGCTTTTGCCTTTTGGAGGTGCCAATCGTTCCGAGGTGATTTGTGGGCCTCAATTTGGTGTGGATTCTGCTGTGATTGATCTGGGGAATGGAGAAGCACTTGCTGTTTCCAGCGATCCACTTTCACTGATTCCTGGATTGGGAATGGAAGTTTCGGCCTGGCTTTCTATTCATCTATTGGTCAACGACATGTTGACGACAGGTTTTGCGCCACAGTATGCCCAGTTCGTGTTAAACCTTCCGCCTTCTTTGAGTAAAGCTGATTTTCAGGAGTATTGGAAGCATATTCATGCACTTTGTGAGCAGCATGATATTGCGATTACGGGAGGACACACCGGTCAGATAGAAGGACAGAATTCTACCATTTCCGGTGGAGGAACGATGTTTCTAAAGGCTCCAAAAAACCAGATATTGACTAGTAATCATGCTGAACCTGGAAATCTCATCGTGATGACCAAGCAGGCCGCTTTGGTTTCTTCTTCGCTGCTGGCACGAGCATTTCCAGAGACTGTAACATCCAAGTGTGGTCAGCTAATTCAGCAAAAAGCAGCTAAGAACTTTTGGCAACTTTCTGTCAAAGAAGAAGCACTTCTTGCTGCACAAACACTGAAACTGAATGCAGAACTACGCGCCATGCACGATGTGACTGAAGGAGGTGTGCTGGGGGCTTTGGCGGAGATGGCGACAGCTTCCGGTTGCGGTTTTGAAGTGGATGCGGATGCAATACCGGTTGGTGAAGAGGTGAAGGCAGTGACAGACCTTTTTGAGATTGATCCGCTACTTTCTATTGGAGCAGGCTCGATGGTCATGGCTCTGCGAGAAGATGCCTGGGAAAAGTTGGATGCAGCTTTTAAGAAAGCTGGAATATCAGCAACTGTGGTTGGAAGGTTTACTGAAGCATCAAGTGGGCAGATTTTGGTGAAAAATGGAGAACAGCAATCCTTTGAATTTGATGGTGAGGACCCGTATTGGATGGCTTTTTTCAACGCATTAAACGCAGGATGGAAATGAAGCGACTGGGAGGTGTATATCTGGTGGTTGATCCTAAGAAGGATTGGAAAGAATTGCTCAACAAACTGAAGCAGGCTTTGGAAGGAGGAGTAAGCATTGTGCAGGTATGGAACCACTGGGCGGATGATTTATCACCAGACGAACAGCTGAATTTTATTCGTCAGATAAAGCAATTGGCGGCTCAGTTTGAAGTGCCTGTTTTGATGAATGAAGATTGGCAATTGGCCCTGAAAGCCGATCTTGACGGAGTGCATTTTGACCAAATTCCGGAGAACTGGGAAGCAGTCAAGCAGCAATTGGAGTCAAAGATCATTGGATTGACTGTGGGTAATGATCTGGAACGAATACAATGGGCAGCCAGCCAGCAACTGGATTACCTGAGCTTTTGCGCGATGTTTCCTTCGCCATCAGTGGACAGTTGTGAGATCGTCAATTCTGATTCCGTATTGAGGGCTAGAGAACTTATGGATTTACCACTGTTCCTATCCGGAGGAATAAGACCAGATAATTTGCATGAACTAAAAAAACTGGATTTTCAGGGGGTCGCGATTATTTCGGGAATTATGAGTTCGGGTGATCCGAAAAGTGCTGTGCAAGCATATGTGGATCAATTAGTAAGGTTAGAAAAAGTTAAATTTTAAAATACGATGAGAAAGACATTACTGGACAAGCTTTGCTGTCCGTTCGATAAAAACGATTTAGAGATCAACATCTTCAATGAAGATGATCAGGGAGAAGTACAGGAAGGCCTCATGTTTTGTCCGGAGTGCAGTCGGTATTATCCTGTCATTTTTGGAATTCCGATTATGACGCCAGATGAGTACCGGCAGAAGTCTCTGGAAGCACCAATCATGGAACGCTGGGGATTGGAAATTGATGCGAATGACAAAGATCGATTTCGGTTGGCCAATCCTCAGGAATTAATCAAGGCTGGTGAGATTGGCTCCTGATTGTCGTCTCTTTTTTATCTTGGGTAGGAGACTGAAGTTGTAAACTTCAGTTATCTCGGAGCCCAAGTTTCAAACTTGGGATAGTGGAAAAAACAGATCAAATCGGGTGAGTTTTAAATGATTTAGCCCAAGCTCTCAAACCTTGGGCTAAAAGGAAATTGAGGTGGATTAAATTACAGATTTATCTCTGTCGGTGTAGGAGCAGTCGCTGTGCATCTCATGACCTTTGAACTGCTTCAATTGAGTATTTTGATAGTGATTTTCTAATGACCGGCACAATTGTGGCCTTTTTAGCCATTTTTTCTCCCGGATCATCGGCTCAGAGTCAATCAGGATTTCTTCATCTTCAAACACAGCAAAGAGCTGGACTTCTTCCGGCGCAATATTGTGATCATCCAGGTAATAGATCAATCCGCAAAGCGTATCGGAATAGTAGTACTGCAAGGTGTCATCATCTCCAAGTCCATCCAGTGGATCAATACGTGCTTCGTATGTGTAAGGGATGGAGGGGTCATATTTGGATTTTGGTCCTACAAGTGAATTTATGATGCTCATTTCATTAGTCTAATGATCTGGTTTTAAGTTATTCAAATGCCAGGGCATACCAAATGACCTACGTCATGTGAGGGTGGATTTGGACGGTTATTTGCCTACTTTTAGAATTCTGACAGCTCCCTGAATGACCAGTACAAATACAATGGTTCCGATGATCAGATCTGGTTTGTTGGAGTCAAGCCAATGTACCAAAAGTCCGGCAGCAATCACTCCCAGGTTGATAATCACGTCATTGGAGGTGAAGATTAGACTAGCCTTCATGTGAGCTTCTTCTTTATTTTTTGATTTTTGTAGCAAGTAAAGGCAAAGGGCATTTGCCAGCAAAGCAAAAAATGAAATGACAATCATCGTGGTGAAATTGGGCAAACTTTCAGCTCCGAAAAATCGTCGTAAAACCTCTGCAAAACCAATAATCGCCAGGACAATCTGAAAATATCCGGCCAGCCTCGCAATACGCTTTTTGCGTGAAATAGACTTCCCAACTGCCAGCAAGCTGATTCCATATACAAATGAATCTGCGAGCATGTCCAGGCTGTCAGCTACCAGTCCCATAGATCGGGAAATCAGCCCTGTGCTCATTTCGATAACAAAGAAGGCAAAATTGATTCCCAATACTGCCCAGAGTAAATTTTTCTGATGAGCATCTGAAGCAAAATCGGTCTTGTCTGTTTGCTCCGTTGAGATTCTTTTACCACCAAGATTGAGCGCAGTAATCGATTGTTCAATGAGGTCAACTGGCTCACTATGGAATACGGTAAGCTTTCTGTTTGGGATATCAAAGTCAAGTTGGCCAATACCAGAGATTCCATCAAGATTCATTCGGATGAGATTTTCCTCCGATGGACAATCCATTTTGGTTATTTCAAATACTGTTTTTTGCATCTTGTAAAACCTAAAGAGCACAATTTACATTTAATACATCTAAGAGCACTGAATGAAATTTAAATTGCTCTATAGTGGTATCATTTTTGTTTTTCTATTTGAAACCTGACTTGCCATGAGCTTCCAACACTTCCTTTCATCCATCAAAAGAATCTCCCGCTTAACTATTATAATGTTACTCAGTGTCAGCTGTGCCGTAGTGAGCGTTCCCCGGTCGGAAATCTATTACGTCGATGATCAGTCACAGCAGAAGAGCATTTGGCAAACTATTACAGATGAAAATGACCGATATAGACTTTCATTGACACCATTGGGCAACCTGGATGACGCATTGCTTTTCGAGGTAGATTTCCTGAATAAATCCTCCGAAGATATGGTGATCGACCCCAGGCTGTGGACCATGCAAACCAGCAGTTCCTATGCCAGTGAATACAAGGCGATGGAAAATGTTGATATGATGTCATCAGAAGAGATCGCTACTTTGTACAACCAGTTGGCTGATAAAATGCAGTCAGCCAAACAGCAAAATGATGCTGTTGCTTTCGCCATAGGTGCCATTTTGGTGATAGGATTGATTGTGGTGATTGCTGATATGCAAAATGCAGCAGCTAAAGCAGCCAGCAACAATGGGGAAGTGGTTACTAATAATTTTCAGAGACCAATGGTCACTCCATACATAAGTCTTGGATTTCAGTTCAATCCCTACAGATCTTATACCCGAATGAATACCAATGATCGCATTCAGTTTCTTCGCAATGAAGCTGATAGATATTCCAAGTCCTTCATTGATGCTGCTTCTGTAGCTCCCGGAGAAGAGATCAATTTCAACATATTTTTTCCGAGAGTTGCTTCAATGAGTGATTTTAAACTTAGCTGGCAGCTGGATGGTAAGTTTTTGGAGTGGCATTTCAATCAATTGATTAATGGCATGAAGATTCAGAATGATGTTGGTGTTCCTTCCGGAGTAGAGTAAAACGTCCAAAGAATATATTTTCATCAGAGCATTTGCAGTTATTGCAAATGGGGTTAGTCAAATGCAGAAGGAGTTTCAATATTCCTTAAACTTGATCAGAAGTATGTAAAATATGCCATAGAAATGATATGTGGTGGTACCATTTTTGTCTTACCAGATCAAAACTTTATCACCATGACCACTCAAAATTTACTCCCTTTGTTCAGGCGCCTTTCAAAATCTCTGATTGCTTTGATGCTATGCGCCAGCTGCTCGGTTCACATTCCTCGTTCGGAGGTTTATTACACCAATGAAGAAACCAATGCCAACAATATCTGGCCAACAATTACCGATGAAACCGATCAGTACAGGATTTCTCTTACAGCTTTGGGTAATATAGATGATGCATTGTTGTATGAAGTTTCTTTACTTAACAATGGGACCGATAGCCTTTTTATTGATCCAAGATCCTGGAAAATGTATCCGATTTCACCAGCTGAAGGAACGGTGTATGATACCTTGAGTATTATGTCTTCCGAGGAAATATCCGCTCTTTACGAAGACCTGGCAACCAAGGTTAGAAAGAATAAAAACAAGAATAATATCATCATCATCTCTGTAGGAGTGGTGTTGGTTGTGGGTGTTTTGTTTTTGATTGCTAAAACCCAAAAGGATGATGATGAGAAGGAAAAGAAGAAAGAAAAGAAAAAAAGATCTTCCGGTTCTTTCTCAAATGCTGTGGCCAATGAGACTATAAATATTACCTTTTACACTGCTCGTAATTTCCGGGTCAACCAGCAAATGACCACCAAACAGCGCATCAAGCAACTTCGTATGGAAGCGACACGCTACAGTCATTCATTTATGGAAGCAGTTGGCATAGCTCCCGGTGAGCAGCTGCGTTTTGATGTTTACTTTCCTATAGTCCCTAACCTTCGGGATTTTAAACTTTCGTGGCAGATCAATGATGATCCGTTGGAATGGCGGTTCGGTCATATGGTGAGAGCAAACAAAGCACAATATGAAATAGGGATTCCTTCTTCATTCCAGGAAGAGTACTGAAAGAAAGCGGCTCACAGGCCGCTTTCTTGTTGAATTATCCTTTATAGCTTCCCGGTATATTGCCAAAAGTAATACTGATCCGGTTCCAGCTGTTGATCTGGCAAATGGACAACACGATATTGGCGATTTCCTCTTTAGAATAATGTGGTTCCATTCGTTTGTATGCATCTTCTACCGTAGCAGGACTCATTTCAGAGATTTGAGTGAGCACATCAGTCAGGTTCAACACAGCCTTTTCCTCCTCTGTGAAACATGGAGATTCCTCCCAGGCAGGTAGCAAATAAAGTCGCCGGAATGTTTCACCAACTTTCAGCGCATCTTTGTGATGCATGTCCAGGCAATACCCGCATTTGTTGGTCTGTGATGCCCGTGTTTTGATCAGTTCATAAAGGATCGGGGAAATGTCACACGACTTGAGATATTGCTCTGTATTCAGCATTGTTTCATACAGGCCTTTTGGTAATTCCTGAAAACTTATTCTTTCCATGATTTTATCTGTTTTTGAATCTAAGACCAGGTTCATGGAAAAGGCGTGACGCTTATGGATTAAAATTTTATGTTTTTAAGTTTTTCAGGATTTACCGTAATGTATATGTTGGAAATTTTAGAGCCAGCAAACTCAAAAACCATCGTCCTGTAAACCTGTCCATTTGTTGAGAAAATCAGTGCTGGTTGATGATTGATGATTTTGAAAACAGAAGTGGAGTTTTCAGGTAAATACTTACCATAAATGGCTGACAAAAACTTAAAGATGCTTTCAGTTCCTTCCAAAATGTTTTGTGCAGCCCTCACAGATCCGCCATCAGACGTGAGTTTGATGTCTTCATTTAGCACCATTTTCACTTTTTCTGTATCACGATTTAGAATGGCGCTGGTAAGTTGCTCGATTGTGTGATGATGATTGGTCGGTACGGTTCTTTGCTTCTGTTCAGTGGAAATTTTCTCCCGGGATCTTTTGAGCAGTTGGCGCGAGTTTTCTGTGGCAATGTCAAGAATGTCTCCGATTTCCGCATGGGAATAATCAAAGCTTTCTTTGAGGATGAATACAGCTCTTTCTTTGGGGCTGAGTTTTTCTAATAAAACAAGTAGTGAAAATTGCAGAATCTTAGTCTGATCAGCATGATCATAAATGGTTTCTTCTGTTACGATAGGAGTTGGGAGCCACTGTCCACGATAATCTTCCATCCGGTTCCTCAGAAGGTTTTTCTGATTGATGGCATTGTTAATTACAGATTTGACCAGGTAGTATTCCTCACTGATAATGTGCTCATGAGAGGTGATAAAATGCTTATTAAGGACTTCTTGTACAATATCTTCAGCACTCAAATAATCACCCAGGATGTTATAAGCATAAGGCAACAGCTTATGCTGGTAATGGCTAATTCGTTGATCAATCTCGTTGTTTTCCAAAGTTTGAGTAGTCATTCCTAGAGTCTTTAAATATCAATAATTAAAGACCGGTATGAGAAGGAAAGCGTGACAAACAGACTTGTTGAACCCTAATTTTTCTTAATATTTGAATCAAAAAGAACAACAGATCCAGCCATGAAATCATGGATAGCTCTTCTTTCCTGGTTGCTAGAAATAGTCAATAGAGATATCCAGCCAAGAAGAGCTTTGGTCAAGAATCTAGCTATGGCTAAAGGAAACATTATATTTTGCTGATGGTTGCCTCCTTTTTTTACTGCTAGTCCGTTCACCTTATGTCCGATTGTTCCTCCAAAAAGACTTGTAAATAAGGGGTCGTATAAAATGAAAATAAATAGAAAGGCAGCAATCCTGAAGTTGTCATTCACATCTTCGAATCTGCTAAAAATGAAGGTAGTACCGATCATGAATGCTAATAGAACGACAGAATCAGTAACAACTGCTTTTACACGCATCAATACTCCAGGGTAAATATTTTCTTCCATTTTAATAGATTGAATTATTTGGTGAAACTAATCTCTTTAAAAATAACTGAAAGTAAAAGATTGTTTGCACTGCCTAGGGAGAATTTATTTCGTCACCATTGGCTTATTATTTCTACTCCACTCACTCCAGGAGCCAACATATAAGTGAGGAACCTCAAGCCCGGCATAATACATCGCTAGGATACTGTGACAGGCGGTAACACCTGATCCGCAGTGGATCATCACTTTGCTCATGTTTTTTTTATCGAGCAGCTCAGAATACTTTTGATGCAATGCTTCTTTGCTCAAAAACAATCCGTTTTCGTCCAAATTACCTTGAAAAGGAATGTTGATGGCACTTGGAATATGGCCGGCAATCAAGTCGATTGGCTCAGTTTCCCCCAAGTAGCGCCGGTTTTCACGCACATCAATGATGGTGTATTGGTCATCCTGAGTTGCCTTTTCTACTTCGCTGATATCTACTTTAGGTAGTTGCCATTCACTGATGATGTAATCCGTTCCTTTATCTGGAGTTTCGTTTCCACTGCTTGTTGGAAATCCATCAGCAAGAGCTTTCTGAAAACCACCATTCAGCACCTGTACTTTTTCATGTCCGATGGCTTTCAGCATCCACCAAAATCGAGCAGCTGAGTTGGCGCCCTTCACATTGTCATAGATCACCACATGGCTGTTTTTCTTGATTCCCAGGCTGTCAAGAACAGAAGTGAATTTTTGAAGATCAGGCAAAGGGTGTCTTCCGCCTTTTGCGTAATCTTCTTCGATGGTGGCCAATTGCTTATTCCCATCTACAAACAATGCTCCCTGAAGATGATGTTTTTGATAATTTTCAAATGCACCTGGAGAATTACTCGCATCAATGAGGATGAGATTTTGATCTTCCTTGATTTTTAGAAGTTCGTCGGAGTTGATGATTGGGGTGAAATGTGCAGACATGTTGTTTTTTGTTTCGAATAGAAGAACTCAAAGAAAATGAAATTATCATGAACCCATTGACGAATTATTCTCAGGTCAATAATAGGCTACCGGACACTCCAGGTCAGAAACCTTGGTTTCGCCGTTAATCAAGTCAATTGTTGCTTCAATGCAGCGATTGTTTTCATTTTCATATCGAGCGCCAGCATAAAGATAAAAATGACCAGAGGAATCGATACTCACATTTCTGCGGCAGAGAGCATTGACTTTGGCGTGTCTGATCAAGGTATTGATGGCATCATCCTGCGTATTGTATTTTAAGTTTTCATCTCCAGAAAGTCTGGTGATGCTAGTAAATATACCCTCACCTTGGATCACTTTTTGGATAGTCTCTTTCGAGAAGTAAGTGTTAAGTGGCAAATTGTACGAAGAGTAATTGGGAATATCCTCTGAAGTTTTAACAATGAAAGAATTACACTGATGTGATACAGCCCAGTCTACCGTCACATCAAAGCAGATGGTGAAAGAAGAGCCGATTTCCCAATCTGATATACCTGATCGTTTCAATTGAATATGCTGCTTGAAATATTCTTCAGTTAAGCTGTTACTTTCCAAAAAGAGTTCTTTCCAGGTGGACTCATATACCTTACACAGAGAGTCTGTGCAGAGTGTATCACTGGTAAGTTGATTTGGATTATAGCCTGTAAGGTTTACTGATTCGAAGCAATGAGTGGTTTTTATTTCATCCTTAAAATTGCAGGAGAACAACAATATCAGGAGCAATGCTGACAAATAACTCTCAATTTTCATTTTAGTAGGTGGTGATTGTTTGACTAATCAAACTGAAAGTTAATTGTAATGAATAAGAGAAGCTAATAAAAGAGGTATTAACAAGGGTTGAGGCCTACCTGTCAAAAATCCAAGTACCGCATCTTCACCACAATGTTTTTTTGTTGAGGATAAGAGAAATCAAAATCTTCAAAATCCGGAACTCTAAATCCCCTTACGTCAAGGTTAGAAAAACCAAATCCCTCTAATGGAAAAATGAGCCCCATATCTACTACATTATTGGCATTGGCATCATCCAGAACTGCCAGGCCGTAGGTGCCGGGTTTAAGATCAGAAATGGTAACTGTTAGCGTGCCATTGACCAAATCGTGTTTTTCAAAGTTAATTTCCCTCTCGGGTAATCTTGCCTTCCAGCTGTCTGCCTTTTCATAGATTCCCACAAACATATAACCTTCCGTGTGGCGAATGTTTTCAAAGCGGATAGTCAATGTGCTCGGCTCATTTGATGGCAGAAACAACCGGCTCAATACCATCAAAAAGGAAAATATCATCTTCTTAAATCAACAAATAATCACGTTCACTTCACAAATTAAGTGCCACAATTCCGGTCGTTCCCACGGACTTTATTGCAGGCATTTCTACTTGTAACGGCAAAGATGATCACAGTTGATAAATAAATGATAATATTTTTTTCATCTAATCTATTTTGAATTGATAAAAACAACGAAATAGCTCAAAAATGATCTGTTTCATTGATGGATATTTGATTGTATTATTTTGATTTAGTTCACTTCTGAAGTGTACTTTTTGATGATGTTGATAGTACTTGTATCATTGTCATATACTGAGTACCAGCCTTGTAGCTCGTGTGCCGGATCACCGATCAGATCATTACCAATTTCCCAAAGGCCCCCAGGATTGGCTGGTCTTCCTGTTCCGCCCCATGACCAAAAATTACAGCCTTGCAGTACAGGGCCGGAGTGCATGTTTTGGATACAGTAGTCAAAAATGAAATCATAGAACCTGTCTCTAAATGAGGTGGCAGTGCCATCTTCAAATTCGCCCCCATCCCTGGAAACTCCAAACTCCTCCAATACAAGTGGTTTACCCAGTTTTTCACCTTTCTCTAATTGTCCGTCCAGGTATGATTGCGCCAGGGCTTGAGCTTTTTTGTAAGTGCTTGTGTCTTCCGGGTCGAACCAACCCCAGTTTTGGATCCAAAGATGAGTGGTGGCATAGTCAAGGTGTTTTGTTTTGCTGTCTTCATAAAGATCCGTCCCCGATTGCTTAGTGGAGGTGTCACCTTCGGCTCCCAGGCACACAAGGTGATTTTTATCTTCTTTTTGGATTAGTCTGGCAGTGCGCTTAATCCATTTGCGATATTCGCGAACATGGTGATACCCGCGTGGTTCATTGGCGAGCTGCCAGGCCATGATCGTAGGGTCATTTTTGTAATCAATACCCGATATGCTGTTTTTTCTGTTGATGATAAACTTCAAAAAGTCATAATACAAATGAATCGCTTTACGATTTCCGTAAAATGATTCGGAATAACCAATAAAATCATCCCAGGAACTGCCTCCTAAAACATCAGGGTAGGGGATGTCTGAATTGTCAGCCCAGGATATATACTGAGGGAAGCCACCACTCCACATCCAGAAGTTGCCGAGGCAAACCACGCCTTTCATGTTGCGCTTGTTCATTTCTACCAGTAGGAAATCTAACCCTTTGAGTAAGTCTTCATTGTATGTTCCGGGGGCGGTTTGCAGAATGGGTTTGTTTTGGTAGGGACTATCTTCAGGGCCTTCGCTGGCGGCCATGATCCTTAGGTTGCTAATGCCAAGCTGCTTGAGCTTGTCCAGCTCACTGGTCAGTCTGTCCCGATCTTGTTGACTGCCGGCACCCAGGTTCATACCATACCAAAAGTTGGTGCCAATGTATTGATAGGGTTTGCCTTCTAAGGTGAAATGTGTTCCATCAACCTGGACAAAGCTACTTTGGCTCAAAAGAGAATTGCTCATCAAAAGAGTGATCCCCATCACCCATATCATTTTCTTCATGGTCAAAATGTTGTCTGTTTTTTCTTAAGTATCCATCAAAAATATATGGATTTGGAAGTATGGAAGGTGCTAAAAACGCTTCTAGTACGGATATAAATGTTTATACCTAAAGAATTGAGTAAGGTATTTTGAAATGAAACACGGCTATGAAAACACAGTTGGAGCATCAATAGTTGATATTCTCACATTCATTTCAAAATGGTTGCTAATTTAGCCCGGAAAGTGAGTCAATTAGCACTGATATTCAAATACAGTCATTACATGAATCAATATTGGCTATGAATTTAGAAAAAACCCGGGTCGATGCGAATGCCTATGAGTGCACGCTTACGGTCGATTGTGCCGTATTCGGCTTTCAGGATAATGTCTTGAAAATTCTACTTGTCAAGCGTTCTATTGAACCTTTCAAAGATCACTGGATGCTTCCGGGTGGCATTATGAATGAAGGGCACACATTGGAAGATGCTGTCACTTCAGTGCTTTATAACCTTACGGGTATTTCTGATATCACCTATGAACAGGTCAAAACTTACAGCGGTGTGGACAGACACCCGGTAAAACGTGTTGTGACAGTGAGTTTTTATGCGTTGGTGAAACCAGAAAACCACCCTGTTATTCCCAAGAATTATGTTTCTGAAGTCGGTTGGTTTGCACTGAATGATTTGCCAGATCTGGGATTTGATCACCAGTTGATTGTGGATGATGCGTTATCCAAGTTGAGGTCAAACCTGGAACAGAAGCTTGTTTTTGGAGAGTTGTTACCGGAACGCTTCACACTCAAAGAATTGCAGGACCTGTATGAGAGCATTTTAGGCATGGAACTCGACAGACGTAACTTCAGGAAGAGAATTTTGCAAATGGGGTTGCTGGAAGCCACGGATGAAAAAAAAGCTGGTGTAAAAGGCGGTCCTTTGCTTTATCACCTAAAATCCAATCCCTCTACGATATAATTTATAATATTCGAGCTTTTCAGGTGCAATAATTGCAACTTTCATTATCTGTGTATAAATTACATAGAAAAAGCAATATGGTAAGAGCTCTTATACATATACCTGTGGTATTGTTGGTAGTAATTGCTGCAAGCTGCGGACAAAATCAATCAATTGTATTAACCAATAATGCTGATCTTCAGATGGTTGACAAGCCTGTTGTGATGGAAAGGAATGATTTGCCAGTTTCAGGATCTGAATATTTCAAACTGATGGATGGAAGCATGGAAGTGCCTGTTCAGTTTGATGATTTTGATGGTGACGGACGTTGGGATGAAGTGGCTTTCGAGTGTTCTTTGGAGCCCAAAGAATCTGTAGAGTTAAGGATAGAACCAACAAATGATCGACCAACCTATGAAATCAGAACCAATGCTTACCTCGGATACAGCCCTGAGCGAAATAATCAGTTTAGTTCTGTAGCTGAAAATGAACGGCCAGCAGATCATGTGGCTATGAGCACACCTTATTTGTACCAGTTTGAGGGGCCAGCATGGGAGAGTGATCTGGTCGTTTTCAGATCTTACTTCGATAGCAGAAATGGTAAGGACATTTTCGGAAAAGTGAAGCCTCTGATTCGAGCTGAAATCATTGGCACGGGGGAAAACTATCATGAGCTGCAAGACTGGGGAATGGATGTGTTGAAGGTTGGAGGATCGCTTGGTGCTGGTGCGCTGGCTATGCTGAAGAACGATTCTGTATATAGACTCGGAGAAACTGACCGTGCTGCATTTCACATTGTTACGGAAGGTCCGGTAAGGACAATTATTACGCTGAGTTATGTAGGTTGGGAGGTGGAAAGTACCAGCTATGATATTGAAGAAACCCTCAGTATCTGGGCCGGTAAGCGTAGTTATCAGAGTAGTGTGGTTTTGAGCAATGGTTCGGGAGCAGACACACTTGTAACCGGAATTGTAAACCTGAAAAAAGTACCAAAAACAGAACTATCCTCGAATGGATTCGAAATCACCTATACCCATGGAGAACAGAGTGAACATCATGATATGCTGGGAATGGCGTTGCTCATTCCATCAGAAGGATTTGGTGGTCGAGCTACTGCTCCTGATGAAGGAGAAGGTGTGACCAATACATTTATGAGTTACCTGATGCCGGTAGATGGCGCTTACCACTTTAGTTTCCTGGCTGGATGGGAAGGAGAAAATGAAGCATTCAAATCTCAGGAAGCTTTTGAAAATGCTCTCCTGACTGAAGCAACAGCATTGAATCAAAATATTGATATAAAACTTAAAAATTGATGAGTGAGATAAGATTTTGTGTACACCCAAATGACTTTAAAACCTACACCACAAAGCAGATCAGAGAGAACTTTCTGATTTCTGAGGTGATGAAAAAAGGGGAAGTAGTTACTGTTTACTCAATGTATGACCGGATGATTACTATGGGTGTTGTTCCGACAGTTGCTGCTCTTGAGTTGCCAGTGTTGGAGGATCAAACCAAAGCGGAGTATTTCTTGCAGAGGAGAGAGCTTGGTATTATTAATACCGGAGCTTCGGGCAAGGTGACTGTAGATGGAACGGTTTATGAACTGGCCAACAAGGAGTGTTTGTACATCGGTATGGGAGCTAAGCAGGTAACTTTTGAGAGTGATAATGCGGCTAACCCGGCAGAATTCTATATCAATTCGAGCCCTGCACATCAGACTTATCCAACTACAAAAGCAGGTCTTGAAGATGCTAACAGAGTAGACCTTGGCTCAAAAGAAAACTGCAACGAGAGAACCATTTATCAATACATTCATGAAACCGGTATTCTGAGTTGTCAGTTGGTAATGGGCTTTACAGCATTGGCACCAGGAAGCATCTGGAATACATTTCCTCCTCACACCCATTATCGCAGAATGGAAATGTACTACTACTTTGATTTGGCTGATGATCAGTTGGTCATGCACTTTATGGGCGACCCAAAGCAAACAAGACATATTGCGATGAGCAATAAGCAAGCCGTTATTTCTCCGGAGTGGTCCATCCACTCAGGTGCAGGAACCAGCAACTATTCTTTTGTTTGGGGAATGGCAGGCGAAAACAAAGCGTTCACTGATATGGATGGTGCTGTAGTGAGCGAAATCAGATAAGCATGCTAATACTTCTTCATACTTGATAGATTCTTATCTCTGCTTTTGGCACGATATAGAGATTTTTTTGGTTACAATTCGGTGATATTGTGTTAACGAAAAGAAAACAGACGTGCCAATTCAAAATATTACTTTTGTGTAAACTGAAGCTTTGTAGATGATACAACAGTGCTTAATATTGAATTTTCTTCAATCCAATAATATGACAGGCTTCCGATGCTTTCGGAAGCTTGTTTTTTTTGACCCTCCTTCGTGTTCCGCTTCGACGGACGAGAAGGGAGTGGTATACTGTCGGGACTGCCGTCAGGTAAGTTTCCCCGACGCTCTGCGTCGGAAACTTAGGTCCAGGTTTTTTTAATGCCTGAATTCTTCAAAAATTATAATGATGTGTGGTTCTTGACAGAGAGCAGTAAAGGCTCTATCAAATCTTGATCCAAAAGTTGTTTTGAGATGCTTCATACTTTTCCTTGTCAAATTTGAAAAGATAAGAGCCTCGTTTACTGGAGTTCATGTCTTTCTCGTCCAGCTTGGTAAGTACATCCAATTGGTTGATTTTCTTGGCAAAATTTCGTTTGTCCAGCTCTTGGCCCTGAATGGCCTCATACAGCTTTTGGAGCTGACGCATGGTAAACTTTTCGGGTAGCAACTCAAACCCAATAGGCTGGGTGGAGGCTTTATATCGCAATCTGTTGATGGCATATCGTACCATTTGTCCATGGTCAAAGATCAGGGGCGGAACTTCTGAAAGGCTGAACCACTCGGCAGAATGCTGGCGAGAAAGCTCTTCATTGTGATGTTCGATATTGATCAGCGCATAGTACGTAATGGAGATAGTCCGCTCTACCGGGTCACGATTAGGATCACTGAAAGTATGGATTTGTTCAAGGTAGACATCATGAAGGCCAGTAAGTTTTAGAAGGACACGGCTAGCCGCATTTTCAGATGTTTCATCATCCTGCAGGAAACCTCCCATCAGAGACCAATTCCCTTTCTCGGGTTCGAAGTTCCTTTTGATCAATAGCAGTTTTAATTCCTCATTGTCAAACCCGAAAATAATGCAGTCTACCGCCACCAGCAGGTGACTCTGATCAGAGTACGTATTGATCATATCATTTGAGAGATTAAATATGAAATATTCAATTTTCCATGATCAACATAACTTCTCATTATGGAAATGGAAATAGAGATGACGCTTTTCATGAAAATTAATTTATCTATCTTTATAAATGTAAATTATACACTTAAAAGAAATTCATTCAAATTTACTTAAAAATATATGATAAGAGATTTATCCGAAATTAGTTGCTCAGGCCTGATTTTCAAGTTTGCCCTGGTTGTCATAAGCTTTTCATTTGCTTGTGAGCAAGTCAAAGACCCGACTACTATTCTGAGTCCGGATGGTCATTTGGAGGTTTTGTTTGATGTGAACGAGATAGGGCAGCCTGTTTTCCGGGTTAGCAGGGATAATGAAATTGTCTTGGAGGAATCACCTCTGGGTGTAATCTTGAATGATGAAAATATAGGACAAAGTCTGCGATTGATTGTGGCCGGGCCTGTTGAGAAGGTCGAAGATCATTACAGCATGTGGCAAGGGAAGCAACATGAGATTACTTATCAGGCCAATGAAAGGGTTTTTCAATTGGAGAGCAAAGCGGGGACCAGCATGAACATCATTTTTCGGGTGTCAGATGATGGAGTGGCATTCCGTTACGGATTTCCAAATGATAATGGTCAATCTCAGATGATTCAAGAAGAGCTAACCGCTTATCAGTTTCCGGATAGCACTCGCATGTGGGTGCAACCAATGTCAGTAGCCAAGACCGGTTGGGAACATTGCCATCCATCCTATGAGGAAGATTATCTTCAAAATATATCTGTGGAGACACCTTCTACCCTGGGAGCGGGCTGGATATATCCAGCGTTGTTTCAGTCAGGTGAAAACTGGATTCTGATTACAGAAGCAGGCTTAGGTTCGGACTACTGCGGTACGCGACTAGAAAGTGTAAATGGAAAAATGAAAGTGGAATTCCCGTCCGACCAGGAAGTTTTTACCGGAGGTGGGCATTTACCTAACTCCAATACCGCATGGAACAGTCCGTGGAGAGTTTTAACCATTGGAGATTTAGGCACTATAGCTAGTTCTACGCTTGGTACTGACCTGGCTGACCCTGCCATTGAAATGAATACGGACTTTGTGCAACCTGGGTACGCGAGCTGGAGCTGGGCAGTGCTCAAGGACAATTCGGTGAACTATGAGACCACCAGGCAATTCATAGATTATGCAGCAGATATGAACTGGAAGTATTGTCTTATCGATGCGGACTGGCATAAGCGGATTGGTTTGGAGAAAATAAAAGAACTAGTTGCACAGGGTAATGATCGTGGTGTTGGTTTGCTTGTTTGGTACAATTCTGCCGGTGATTGGAACACAACCCCCTATGGCCCAAGAAGTAAGCTGCTCACTCATGAGCAGCGTATGGAAGAATTTGCAATGCTTCGGGATATGGGAATCAAAGGAGTGAAAATTGATTTCTTCGGTGGTGACGGCCAGTCTATGATTGCATACTATCATGACATTCTGAAAGATGCCGCAGGTTATGGATTGCTGGTGAATTTCCACGGTGCTACTTTGCCCAGAGGCTGGCAAAGGACTTACCCACACTTGATGACCATGGAAGCGATCAAAGGATTTGAGTTTATCACCTTTTTTCAGGAAGTGGCTGATCGGGAGCCAACTCATGCTTGTATGCTTCCTTTTACCAGAAATGCCTTTGATCCGATGGACTTCACACCGATGTGTTTCAGCGATATCCCGGGGCGGGAACGAAAAACAACCAACGCTTTTGAACTGGCTTTACCTACTGTTTTTCAATCCGGCATTCAACATTTGGCAGAAATTCCTGAGGGTATGGCAGCCGTGCCTGATTATGTACGTGAATATCTCAGCAATCTACCACCACAACTTTGGGATGAAACACGCCTGGTAGAGGGATATCCGGGCAAGTTGGTAGTACTGGCCAGAAGAAGCGGCGATGACTGGTATGTGAGCGGAATCAACGGAGAATCACAAGAGAAGGAACTAACATTGAACCTTGGGTTCATTGGAAAATGTTCGGGTTACATGATCACAGATGGAGCGCAACATCCGGATTTTAATTTTCAGGAGGTAAACCTGAATGGAAGTATGGATGTTAGCATAAAACCAAATGGAGGATTTGTGATGAAACTCAAAATGAAATGAGATGAACTAAATGCTGTAAATTTATAAGAGTGAACCCTCAACCCATGAAGCTATACCCCAAATATTGGCACATATTACTGTATTTAATTGTTTTGGCTAATTCGCTGTATGCGCAGCAGTCTGATAGCCATTTCCGTCACTTGACTACTGTAGACGGACTTCCTCAAAATATGGTAGACTGTATGCTGCAAGACGATGAGGGATTTCTGTGGTTTGGTACATGGAACGGTCTGTGCAGGTATGATGGCTACACCTTTGAGTTATTTGATGGGCAGAACGGACAGAATTCGCTTCGAACTAACTTCATTCAAGCACTCAGTCAGGATGCGTTTGGGAACATCTGGATTGGTACCAAACAAGGGTTACATGTCTATAAATATGATCAGCTATCATTTAAGAGTTATTTTCAGCCGATAGAGTCATCCTCAAGAGCCTTTGCTGATGTTCGGGCCATTACACTCAAATCAGACTCAATTCTTCTGGTAGGCTCAGATCTGGGATACAGTGAATTCAAGATTCTTGATTCACTTGGTAATATTGAATTGATGGACCATATCTCAATAGGATTAGGAGATCAATTGCTTAAAGGTACTATAGTGAATGACCTACTTCTGGATAATAAAAATCAGGCTTGGATTGGAACGGATGTAGGTTTGTTTGTGAAGTCTGGTGATAAGATTCGTTCGTATGTCAATGATCCGGCTAATGAGCGGTCCATTACCTCTGACCATGTGTTGAAACTTCTGGAGACCAGCGATCACGAAATTTGGGTTGGAACGGCGTATGGGCTGAATAAATTCAATCCATTGGATGAGACTTTTGACAGATTTACTTATGTGCCGTCTGGCAACAGAGGCTTGCCACATAACACTGTGATGGATATTATAGAAGATAATTCCGGGCGACTATTCATAGGTACTCTTGGGGGACTTTGTGTGATGGATCGTAAGACAAACACATTTATACATTTCAGAAATGAATTTTACAACGATCATAGCCTAAGTAATGATTTTGTCAATAGTCTGCTGAAAGATGATCTGGGAAATATCTGGATAGGAACAGAGCGGGGAGGTGTAAATTTTTTCAATACCAGTCAAAACAGAATTGAACACTTCGCACATGTGGCAGAAGATCCTAACTCACTAAGTGCATCTACGGTCAATTCAATTTTTGAAGATAAAAACTACCTATGGGTTGGGACGGCAGGTGGCGGTCTCAACAAACTTGATAAGAAGACTGGAGAGTACACCTGGTATAGGCATGATCTGAATCGGTCATCCTCTATAGCCAGCAATTTTGTGACTGCTATCACCCGTGATATAAATGGACGTCTTTTAGTGGCTACCTGGGGAACCGGATTGGAGATATTCAATGAAAAAAATGGTTCTTTTGAACATCGTCAGAATATTAGTGATAATGGCTTAATGAGTGGCTTTATTTCTTCACTTTTAGAAGATGACTCTGGAAATATCTGGATTGGGACCCTTGGTGGTTTGGCGTTATACCGTCCTGATACTGAAAGCTTTGAATCTTTTTTTACAGAAGGAAAGAACAAGATTACCCAAGTGGGGTGTCTGTTGTTTGACAAGGAACAAAACTTATGGGTCGGCACCAGGTTTGGCTTGTACAAAATACAATTCGATTCCGATGGAGTTCCCATTTCCGATATTACCAAATATGAATATGATTATCAGAATAAAGGGTCACTTAGTGGAAACTATGTGATCTCTATTTTGGAAGATGTGCATGGCGAATTATGGTTTGGTACTTATGGACAGGGACTGAATAAGCTACACACAGCAAGCGATTCGGTTTGGTTTGAACACTTCTCTGTTCAGGAAGGATTGAGCAATACCATTATATATGGAATAGAGCAGGACGCCAATCAACAGCTTTGGTTGAGTACCGACTATGGGTTGTCCAGGCTAGATCCAAAGACCAAGAGTGTCAGGAATTTTTATGAAACAGATGGCCTATTGAATAATCAGTATTACTGGTCTGCAAGCTATAAAAATGCTCACGGCAAGTTGTACTTTGGAGGAATGAATGGTTTGGATGCTTTTTATCCTGAGGGTATTGGTCAGGAGATGAGAGATCCACGGGTAGTCATCACAGATATAAAGTTACTCAATGAGTCGGTCATTCCCGGACGGGAATACAATGGTGTAACAGTTCTTGATCAGAACCCATTCAAGATTAAGCAAATAGAGCTTTCCTACCAGGAGAAAGCATTTGGCGTGGAGTTTTCTGCGCTCAATTATCAAGAGTCCGGAATGATCCACTATGCATATATCCTGGAAGGATTTGAGAAAGACTGGAACTATGTGCCTGCAAGTCGCAGATACGCTGGTTATACCAACCTGAAACCAGGTGACTATACATTCAAAGTAAAAGCTTCTGCTTCCAATGGTCAGTTCCTAACTGCACCCAGAACTTTTCAGATTCATATAGCACCCCCATTTTGGGAAACAAGGTGGTTTAGGACGTTAAGTCTTGTGGCACTGATAGCACTGATTTTAGGGTACATCCGATTTCGAACTTACACGCTCAATAAGCAAAAAATACTCCTTGAAAGGCAAGTCAAAGAACGTACTGAGCGAATCAATCAGCAAAATGAGGCTCTGTCCTATCAAGCGGTACAACTTAGGAATAACAACCATGAATTAGAAGATAAGCAGAAATTGATCGAAGGACAGAATCAAAAGTTGGAAGTACAAAATAAGGAGATCCTTAGCCAGCGTGATGAACTCATTAGTTTGAATAAAAAGCTTAAGCTGGTAAGTCAGCTAAAGCTCAGCTTTTTCACCAATATTAGTCACGAGTTCCGTACACCGCTCACACTGATTCTTGGGCCTCTTGAAAAATTGATGAGAGAATATCAGTTTGATCAGGAGGTAAAGAATACACTCAAGGTTATGCATCGCAATTCACAGCGATTGCTCCACCTGATCAACCAGGTGATGGATTTCAGGAAAATCGAAAAAGGGAGAATGGAGCTTCATGTAAGCCAGGCTAGCATGTCTGATTTTTGTAAAAACCTTTTCAAGGCTTTTGAGCCTCTTGCAGAGATCAAGCAGATACAGTTTGACTATCAGGAGAGCAACTTGCCAAGCAAAGTGTGGTTTGATACAGCCAAACTCGAAAACATCATTTACAACCTGTTATCAAATGCATTCAAATACACGCCTAACAAAGGTAAAGTGAAGCTTGAGGTGGCAGGCATTCAAAATCACCAATCCAAACTCCAGGAATCTGAAATTTCACAGCTTGGGCAGACTACCGTGATTAGTATCAAAGTGACTGATTCGGGTATCGGGATCAGTGAGGAAAACCTTCCATTGATTTTCAAGAGGTTTTATAGAATAGAGTCTGAAGAAGCCTTTAAAGTAAGTGGTTCTGGTATTGGTTTGGCACTTACAGAGGAGTTGATTAAAACGCATCATGGACAAATTTTTGTCTCCAGTCAATTGGGTGAAGGATCAACTTTTGAAGTGGAGTTTCCTTGTCTCAAGGGAGTATATGGTGCTGATGAACGCACCAGAGAGGCCTATGAAGGAGTGAGTATCACCGAACAGATTGAGGTACTCAAGAATGAGTTGATGGTAAAAGATGAGCATGAAGAAGAGGAGCCAGCCGTAATCGATAAGTCCAGAGCAACAGTTTTGATTGTGGAAGATAGTTTGGATTTAAGATCATTTATGATCCATAGACTTGCTAAAACATACAATGTGCTGGAAGCTGAAAATGGCCTGATTGGTTTACAGCTAGCAGACAGACATAGCCCGGATATTATCATCAGTGATGTGATGATGCCAAAAATGGACGGACTGGAACTTTGTGCCAACATTAAAGGAAATCTTGGGACAAGTCATATTCCAGTTATTTTATTAACAGCAAAGAGTGCCATTGAAGACCAGCTGGAAGGCTTGCATATTGGGGCAGATGATTACTTGCCCAAACCATTTAATTTTGAACTTCTGGAAGTTAAAATCCAGAATTTTATTGAAACCCGCAGGAAACTTCGCCACCTGTTTTTGCAGTCATCAGATTTTCATGTGAATGAAGCAACCACAAATAGTAAGGATCAAAACTTCCTGGAAAAAGCCATTGAAATCGTGGAGGCACAGTTGAATGATTCTGATTTTGGGGTTAAAGAGTTTGTGGAAGCCATGGGAATCAGCAGAAGCTTACTTCATAAGAAACTCACCAATCTCACAGAGCAGTCTGCGGCAGAGTTTATTAATCATCTGAGAATGAAGAAAGCCAAAGTTTTGTTACGTGAAAACTCCATGAACATATCAGAGGTGGCTTATGCAGTAGGATATAATGATCCTAAATATTTCTCCAGGCTTTTTAGCAGGCATTTTGGTCAATCACCGAAAGATTTCATTGAATCTGTGCTTATTTCATGATTGAATATTCTTAAAGCAACGCTCAAATTGTTATGACATTTGCAATCGTTTGCTTTATCTGTTGAATAAAACTCATCAACTACAATAGATACAAGTTTGTCCACCAATTGGAAACATACGTCCACCCATTCAGTAAGGCGATTTTTCATCTTTGAATGAAGGATTGGCAAAATAAGCCATCTGAGATCACCAATTTGACAACCTTGAATGATTGCGTATGAGAAAATTTACAAATTTTAAAATGTTACTTATTTCGTTGCTTCGGCACGCTACAAGTGGAGAGCCTTTGGCACCACATAATGTGATGGGTGTTATGCCCGATTCAGGAATATGAAGAATAGTTATATGTACTAATTACTAAAAGAAATGAACTGGATAAAATTTAATTTTTTGAAAACAACTAAACTGATGAGAAGTGCCTTTTTCGCATCAGTTTTAGTGGCGTTTGGTTTGGCTGGGTGCGAGGAGCCTATGTATACCATTAATGCTCCTGCTGATTTGCAGCATAAGATAGATTCAATTGCAGCTGCCAAAGCAGCTATAGATACAGGGGATACTACTTATATCGACATATCTACATCGATAGTTGGAGCTGAAGATAATAGTTCTGCCTGGAACACTGCATTTTCTGATTACTTCGCCATTCCTCCTAATAAGCTATTGCATATGGAGTTTGTGAACTATGGTTCCGGAGAAAATAACTGGAATAACTGGAACCTCGATGTTACCAATAGAGCAAATCGTGATGCTTCGGATTATGCAGAATACTTTGTGCTGCGTTCTGACGCTTATGGCTGGGGTAATAGTGATTTCGATATTGGGGTGATCTCCCAGGATTATCCTGATACTGACGGAGACGGAGACATCTGGAATGACTTTCGGGCGACAATGGAAGGAGCACATGTTTCTATTGATATTGACCACTCTGTTGCTGGCTATGCATTTGTAACAGCTACTGCGGTTGGCACAAATGGTACAGTATTGACTGAAACATACAATCAACCGGTTTCAGCCACTGATACTATTCAGGCTTTCTTAATTTGTGATCATAGCCATTTCGATATGAAAAAGGCTTACTTATTACCTTCTGAGGTTACTGCTATAGTAGATCAAAACCCAACTTCTATTTCGGTTTCAGGAACACCTAAAGTAGTAGCAATAGGAGATGAAAATTTCTGGGGTAATGGAGTAGCTACAGTGACATTCGCTGATGGATCCACTGTTCAGGCTGATTCAGCCGATTTATCATTCAATGTGGTGCCTGATATGACCACACTCGGTACCAAAACAGTCACTGTGGCTTATAGTAAAACCAAAGAAGGTGCATACGGTCCGGCAGTATCAACCTTCTACGATCTGGAAGTGAAAAACCCTGTGCAAAGTATAGCGGTAACTCAAATGCCAGATATAACTACATATTATTTTTTCAATAGTGACTCTATTGCATTTGATACGTCGGGTCTCCAGATAACAGCCACTTATTCGGATGCTTCCACAGATATCATGGATCTTGGGGCCCTTAAGTTTGACAGTGTTGCAGCTGTGGCAGGATCTCAAGACCTGAAAGTAACTTACAAAGGGGCAACTGGCATTATCACCACGACCATTCCACTTACACTTGTGAAAGGTACCGGTCAGGTAGGAGCAAGCAACTTTTCAAGTGGATGGTGGACTGTATTCTCTGATGACTATACCGTTGCATCAGGAGCGAGTAAAACATTTACAATGTATTGTTACTCCGACAACCTTCAGAATTATCACAGTCCATCCACAATTCTTCGCAAAGCTTCAGCCTTGCCTACATCTACTGAGTATGGCGTAGTTAGGATGGATAACTTTGGTTGGGGTGATGGCTATGGTACTGCGGTCCTCACATCAGATTGGAATTGGGACATCTTTACATCAAGCATTAATGGCTCCAAGGTTGTGATTACGGTGACCAATAATGGTGATAACACGGCTAATGTACGCTATGATGTCACATATGCCACTGGAGAGACACATTTCCAGGAGTATGCTGGTATCACTATAGATAGTTCTGACCTGAGTACTGCGCTGGTTATTGAAGAGGCCTATCTAGTATTTGTTAATTAATCACTTGGACAAAAAATATTTAGACTATGAAATATTCATATATAAACCTGTCGGGTATTAGAAGTTTTAAACACTACCTGATGGGGATGGTCCTGACTTTATTTGCCATGATGGCTTATGCTCAGGAGCGTACCGTAAGTGGTACAATCACCGATGGGGAGACCGGGGAGACTCTTCCTGGTGCTACCGTCTTGGAAAAAGGTACCACTAATGGCACCATTACAGACATGGATGGCAACTATAAGTTGGCCGTTGGTGATGGAGCAACATTAGTTGTTTCATTCGTTGGGTATGTGACTACAGAAGTTGAAGTTGGTACGCAAAGCGTTGTGAATGTGCCTTTGTCAATGGATGTGGCCAGTTTAGATGAAGTGGTTGTAGTAGGATACGGTACTCAGAAAAAAGTTGATCTTACAGGTTCTGTTGCGATTGTTGACAGTAAGGAGTTGAAGAAAATATCCAACTCAAACATGTCAACAATGCTCCAGGGTAAAGTAGCCGGTGTTCAAATTACAACTGATGGACAACCAGGTGCCGACCCGGTAGTACGTATTCGAGGTATGGGTTCATTTGGAGGAACTTCACCACTTTATGTGGTTGATGGTGTTATTATGGGAACTACGGTTCGAGATTTCTCGCCAAATGATATCGAGTCAATGCAGGTACTGAAGGATGCTGCAGCATCTGCCATCTATGGTGCGCGTGCAGCCAATGGTGTAGTCATCATTACTACTAAGAAAGGTAGCAAAGACCAGCCTATGAAGATAGATTACTCCGGTTACACAGGTGTAGATCAGGTGCCGAGTGGGGTGTACAATGTGATGAATTCATCACAATATGGACAATATGTGACCGATGCCTACACCAACAGTGGGGTACCTGTTCCTTCAGGATATAACCCTAACAGCCCAAATTATTTGTACAATGCTGATGGCACACCAAAAGTGAATACTAATTGGTTCAATAATGCATTCAAAAACGGTGTTCGTCAGAATCATAATATCAACCTTTCAGGTGGTGGAGCCAAGAGTACATACAATGTTTCACTTGACTACTACAATCAGAAAGGAACCATGGTAGGTGCGGGTCCAAACTTTGATCGTTATACAGCCCGTATTAAAAACACCATGGACGTTAAGTTTGTGAAAATAATGACTAACGTACTGTATAGCCACAGTGATCAGGACAATATGGCGCTGAGTAATGCTAATGAGTATGTTCAAGGTTTGTATGGAGCTCAGTACCCGGTAATGGCTTCTGTTTCGTTATTGCCTCCAACCATTAAGGCTTACGATAATTCAACCTGGGTTTTGGATGGTAAAATTCCTGCAGCAACCGCATATTCATATGATTCTTATGGTTTTGGAACTTACTATGATGATGTTCATGGGGACTTGCGTGTAACTAACGTTCTGCTTACCAATAGTTTGTTGAAAAGACATACATCTGTAAATAGAATTGTTGCTGCTGGTTCTGCAACTGTAGACTTGCTGGATATGGTGGGAGCGGAAAGCAGCAATCACAAGTTGAATTATAAACTTAACGTGTCTTACAGTAATACTGGTGCGCAAGATTTAACATTTATACCTTCATTTATTCAGAGTACTACCAACTACCTGGCAAAGAATAATGAGAGGCTGACAAGAGGGTATCGCAATTACGTGAATGAACTTGTGGAGAACACCTTAAACTATGATGGAAAATTTGGTCTTCACCATATTAATCTGTTGGCTGGTCAAACATTCCAGCAAAACCTTAATAGTGCATCTTCAGCCATAGGTATCAACTTGTCTGAACCATATTTTCTTCAAGTATCTACTGCATCAGTGAATCGTGGTACAAGCTCAGCCAGTAAACGTGTGATTTCTTCATATTTTGGTCGACTTCTTTACGATTTTGATGAGAAGTATCTACTTACAGCGACTCTGCGTCGTGATGGTATCAGCATTTTTGCACCAGGCTTTAACAAAGGGGTGTTCCCTTCTGTTTCTGCAGGTTGGCGTCTAGAGCGTGAAAGCTTCTTTCCAGTAAGCAAACAGACCATTAATTTATTTAAGGTTCGTGGTAGCTACGGTGTGCTTGGAAATGCAAACATTACCAACCCTAATGATCCACAATCATTTTACCAGTACTCAAGTAATATGCAGAGAGGTGACTACACCTACAGTTTTGGAAATAATAAAGTTACTGGCTCTGCGATCTCAAATTTCGTAAATACTGCAATTCAATGGGAAAGAAAGACGACTGTTGATGTTGGTTTCGACCTTGGTATGTTTAGCAACAAGTTGGAGTTTACTTTCGACTATTACAATGCAACCAACTCCAAACTGCTATACAGTGTGCCAATTCCTGATAATACAGGATCTACAAACACAACCGTCACAATGAATGCCGCAACCATGACCAACTCAGGTCTTGAGTTCAAGTTGGCATATCACATTGATGACAAGCCTGTGAAGTTTGACATTTCTGCTAATGCATATACTGTCAACAACAAGGTGACAAGTTTGGGAACTGCAGGTCAGCCTAATACGACTAATTTAACCCGTACTCAAGTAGGGCAGCCAGTTGGTGAATTTTATGGCTATGTAGCTCAGGGTATCTACCAGTCACAGGATCAGATTGACAATCGTGTCAACTCAAAAGGTCAAAAAGTTGTCCAAAATGGTGCTCAACCAGGGGATGTAGCTTATGCTGACCTTAATGGCGATGGTCAAATCACAGCAGAAGACAGAAAATATCTGGGTAATGGTATTCCTAAGTTCAATTTCGGATTGAATATGCGTGCAGAATGGAAAGGTATTGATGTGAGTGCATTCTTATTCGGGGCTACAGGTTTCAAAGTAGTGGATTTTGTTAATATGACTTTGCATAGCTCGTACGGAGCTCTCAACAAGAGTACCGATCTGTTAAATGCATGGACACCAGAGAATACTAATACGAGTATTCCTCGTGTAGCCTATAAACCAACAGGTAATATTACCAATGATGCATTCAGTACCCGATTTATTCATAATGGTACTTATCTGAAAATGGGTAATGTGCAAATCGGTTACAACTTCCCAGACAAATGGTTTGGTGGCTATATCAAAGGGTTGCGTGTATATGCAACAGGACAAAACTTGTTCAGGTTGACTAAATACAACACTTACAACCCTGATTTCGCCGGAGGTACATTTACTCCAGGTTATAACTATTCCTCATATCCAACACCACGTACTGTAATGGTCGGAGGAAGTTTCTCATTCTAAAATCATCATTTAAAAAATGATTACCAATATGAAAAAATTAAATATTCTTCTAACAATGTTGGCGTTTATTGCAGGTATTTCAGCCTGCGATAATAAGCTGGATGTTACGAACCCAAACAGTCAGACTACCTACACTTTTGGTAATTCTGAGTCAGAACTTCAGGAAGCAATTATCGCATGCTACAATCGTATACGTCTCGAAGGGACAAATGCCCGTGTTGGCTATACTTTAGATGCTGTTCGCGGTGATGAAGTCTGGAACTCCTCTCAGCAGTGGTATCTGGAGTACGATAACCTTAATTCCCCGGGAACAGACGCAATCGGTGACCAATGGCCATGGCGTGATAACTATCATGTGGTAAACCGTACCAATTTTGTTTTGTCAAAAGTGGATGTTGTGGATATGTCCGAGGATACTTACAATCAGATAGCAGGTCAGGCACTTTTCTTAAGATCATGGGCTTATTATAATCTGGCTACTTACTACCAGACGGCTCCTTTGATTACAGATTATGCATCTTATTCAAATATTGAGACGCTGTATGCTTCATTGAATACACAGGATGAAATATTTGATCAGATAGAGGCAGACCTTACAAAGGCTAAGGACATGTTGCCAACAAGAGATGCTGGTGGCCAATGGGCTCAGGGGCGTGCTACTGCCGGAGCTGCTGCGGGTTACTTGGCTCGTGCATTGATGTTCCGTCATAAATATCAGGAAGCTTACACTGTACTTAAGGAGATCATTGCCGGTAAGTATGGAGCATATAAGCTGATGGAAGACTATGGTGATAATTTCAAAGAGAGCACAGAAAACAACGCGGAAAGTCTGTTCGAAGCTCAGTTTATGAACTACGGAACAGGTGGATCTGATCAGGAGTGGACTCCTGTAAACATAAGTAGAAATGCTACTCAAGGTCAGGCTGTAGAAAGTAACTATGCCTCTCAGGAATTGGGTAGCTGGGGTGACCTGGCGGGTTCAGTTTGGTTGTATAACCTCTTCAAAAAGGAGAACTGTACTGATGGCACTCTTGATCCGCGGTTGTACTGGACCTTAGTGACCTATGAAGATGAATATAACAGCTACACTGATGCGACAACCGCAGCTTATCCAAATGGAGATCCTCGCAAAAACATGGCTTATCAGCAAGATCTTACCAGAACCCCTCTGTCTAACACAGCCCAGGGTGGTATATCTATTGCTAAGTTTACCAATGCTAGAAACAATATTTACAGTACTATTAATGTGGGGTTGCAATGTGGGGTTAATCTACGTCTGATGCGTTATAGTGATGTTTTGCTACGCGCTGCAGAATGTGAAAATGAACTGAATGGTCCAACGGCAACCGCAATCGAATACATCAACCAGGTGCGTAGACGTGTGGCTCTTCCTGATCTTCAGGCTTCAGATTTCCCGTCTGCTGATGCACTTTTTGAGCAAATAGCAAATGTTGAGCGTCCTAAGGAATTCGGTTGCGAACACGGACGTGGTACTGACTTAATCCGTTGGGGATTTTTCTATGATGCAAATCGTTTGCAGCAGTTGGTAGAGCATGCTTATTATAAACTTGCTCCTCAAGATGCTGATGGCAATGTAACAGTGAATTATGACGAGCTTACAGCTTCTACAGCCAGTGCTTCATCGTTCCAATACTACAATCCGGGACATGAATATTTCCCAATATTACAGGCTAACCTGAATGCCAACCCAAATCTTGGACTTGGAAACTCAGCGAATCAGAGTAAGGATAATGCACCCGATTTCTTATCTAAATATTCTGTTCACCCTGTTTATAAGTAGGAATTATTAATTGATATGAGACATTCTTATCGGCATATTCTTAAAGAGTATGTCGATAGGAAAGCTCTATAACCTAATTGCCGGAGTTCATGGCTCTAGTTGATTAAGTAGCAACGATCAAAAGATCTTGTGAGCCTTCCTCTGTGTTTTCTTTATCAGGGGAGTAAAGTAGAAATGGATATAAGATAACACATGAACAAAACAATAAATCAAATACTGGCTATCGGTAGCCTGGCGTTGGTGGGCTTGTGGTCCTGTGACAAGGCACAATCCAAACCGGAGAACCAATTGGAATCAGGAGATACGCACAGATACAACATCAATGTGGCGGAACCTATAGCTGAGATCCAGCCAACAATGTATGGTATCTTTTTCGAGGATATCAATTTTGCTGCAGATGGAGGACTTTATGCAGAGATGGTCAAAAATCGCTCTTTTGAGTTTGAAATTCCTGACATTGGATGGACGCAGCCCGAAAGCGATAAGTTTTCTATGAATGAAAGCTCAGGTTTTGCTTCTATTTTCAAAGAACAAAAAGAGGATAAAGCCATACATTTCATGCGGGTAATCTCTAAGTCTGATAAAGGTTACCGACTTACCAACTCCGGGTTCAGGGGGATGGGCGTAAAAGAAAATAATCAATACAATTTTAGTATCAAAGTCCGTCCACAAAGTGGGTCAGGAAGTATCAGAGTTGAGCTTGTTACTGAGGAAGGGAAGTCTCTTGGAAGTACCTCCATTCAACCAAAGGGTAACAATTGGCAAACCTACGAAGCGAGTTTCACCGCTTCTGGTACTGCAATGAAAGCACAACTCAATCTCTGGTTTGAAGGTAAAGGTGTGACAGATGTAGATATGGTATCTCTCTTTCCAGCCGATACCTGGAAGAACAGACCAAAAGGTTTGAGAGCTGACCTGGTGCAACTATTAGCCGATTTGGAACCTGGATTCCTTAGGTTTCCTGGAGGATGTATTGTCGAAGGGCGTACACTGGATCGCAGATATCAATGGAAAAAAACGGTTGGTGATATTGAGGAGCGAGAGGCTTTGGTTAACCGCTGGAATACAGAATTTGATCACAGACCTACACCAGATTACTACCAAAGTTTTGGACTTGGTTTTTTTGAATACTTTCAGTTAGCTGAAGACCTTGGAGCAGAGGCGCTTCCAATTCTAAGTTGTGGAATGGCTTGCCAGTTCAATACCGGTGAGTTAGTACCGATGGACGAACTTGACCCATATGTACAGGATGCTCTGGATCTGATCGAATTTGCAAATGGAGATACTGATACCGATTGGGGAAAACTACGTTCCGAGATGGGACATCCCGAGCCTTTCAATATGAAGTATATAGGCGTTGGTAATGAACAATGGGGGCCTGAGTACATTACACGATACAAAGAATTTGAATCAGCTATCAAGTCAAAATATCCTGACATGATTATCGTATCAGGAAGTGGTCCTTTTCCTGATGGAGAAATGTTTGAATATGGTTGGGAGCAACTTAAAGAACTCGGTGCAGAGATTGTAGATGAGCATTATTATCGCAGCCCTGAGTGGTTCTTGGAAAATGCTGACAGATACGATAGCTATGACCGTAATGGGCCGAAAGTATTTGCTGGAGAATATGCAGCACAAAGTGTAGCAATCGCAAGCCCTGATAACAAAAACAACTGGCAATGTGCATTATCTGAAGCTGCATTTATGACTGGGCTGGAGCGTAATGCAGAAGTGGTTCAACTTACATCTTACGCACCACTATTTGCACATGCGGATGCCTGGCAATGGACACCGGACTTGATCTGGTTCAATAACCTGGAGTCTTATGGCACACCCAATTATTATGTACAGAAACTTTATTCAAATAATAGGGGTACACACGTTTTGTCATTGGAGGAAAATGATCAACCAGTGATTGGAAATAAAGGTATTTATGCTACTGCAGCCAAAGATGAGCAAAATGGTGAGTTGATTGTGAAAATTGTGAATTCAACAGAAAAAAATCAGAACATTCAGTTGAATGTGCTGGGAGTGTCAGGATTGAATAATGGTAGTTTGACTGTTTTAAGAAAGGATCAATTAGATGCTGAGAATTCATTTGAACAACCAGATAATATCTCTCCAACAGAAAGTGAGTTTGCTACTAAAGGATCGGATGTTAGCCTGGAAGTGGCGCCTCTTTCACTCTCAGTTTTGAGGCTGCCGATGGCAGAAATAAATTAGAATAATACATACTTCTTCATACTATATACTAGAAATCCCGGGGTAATAACTCCGGGTTATTTCTCTGATAAAGAATAAACTGAATTGAAAATGAGAAAGACCTTTTTACTGGCTATAACCACATTATTTATTACTTCACTAAGTAATGGTCAAGCCAAAATTGCCATCCAAAAAGAAGGTGAGCATAAAATCAATAGAAATATCTATGGACATTTTGCAGAGCATCTTGGCCGCTGTATCTACGGCGGTATTTATGTGGGTGAAGACAATGAAGTAATTCCTCATACAGCTGGTGTTAGAAATGATGTGATAGAAGCGCTGAAAGACTTGAAAGTTCCGGTGTTGCGCTGGCCGGGAGGATGCTTTGCTGATACTTATCACTGGATGGATGGGATAGGACCAAAAGGAGAGCGGCCTTCTATGATCAATAACTGGTGGGGAGGAGTGACAGAAGACAATAGCTTTGGCACACATGACTTTCTCAACTTATGTGAGCGCATCGGAGCGGCACCTTACCTGGCTGGCAATGTGGGTAGCGGTGAAGTGAAAGAGTTGGCTGACTGGGTAACTTATGTAAATCATAAAGGAGGAAGCCCCATGTCAGACTTGAGAATAGCCAACGGTCGTGAGAAACCCTGGAATGTCAAGTTTTGGGGCGTTGGTAATGAAATGTGGGGCTGTGGAGGCAACATGACCCCAGAATTTTATGCAAACATTTTCAAGCAATACAGCACATTCATGACTGACTGGTCCAATAGTTCTGGCTTGTTCAGAATCGCGTCTGGAGCTAATCTAGCTGATTATCACTGGACAGAAGTGCTGATGAGAGATGTGCCAAAACATCTTATCGAAGGAGTGGCTTTGCATTCTTATTCTTTTGTAGAGTGGAATGACAAAGGTTCGGCTACTGATTATAACGAAGCTCAGTATTTCTCTACCATGGAGACAGCCTTGAAGATGGAAGAGCTGGTCACCAGGCACTCAGAAATCATGGATAAATATGATCCTGAGAAGAAAATAGCGCTGATCGTAGATGAGTGGGGAGGATGGTACAACGTGGAAGAAGGTACCAATCCGGGCTTTCTATATCAGCAGAATACCATGCGAGATGCTATGATTGCTGGTGTATCGCTCAATATTTTTAACAATCATGCTGAGCGTGTGCGTATGGCCAATCTGGCTCAGACAGTGAATGTGCTACAGGCAGTGATCTTGACTGACGAGGAAAGGATGTTGCTGACACCTACATACCATGTGATGAAAATGTACAACGTGCATCAGGATGCTACCATGCTCCCTGTTGAATTGACCGATGGCCCAACTTACGATTTTGATGGAAAGTCGCTTCCTGCGGTTTCAGTTTCTGCTTCAAAAAATCAAGCTGGTGAAACCCATATCTCTTTGGTGAATATTGATGCTTCCAAATCACAAAAGGTGGAGCTTTCACTTGCTGATCTGGGCAAAGTGACAGGAAAGATTCTTCAGTCAAAGAACCTTCAGGACTACAATTCTTTTGACAATCCTGAGTTGATTACTCCGAAGGAATTTAAAGATTTTAAGAAAAAAGGAGATGTGCTGACCATCAACATCCCTGCATTTTCTGTAATTGTATTAGAGGCAAAATGATGATTAAGAACCAACTATATATATTGTTAGGTGTTTGTGGAGTACTGATTTTGGGAGAGTTATCAGGCTGTAAGCAGAATGATAATCCAAACCCGATCATGACCAGTACTGATACCACTACACTTGGAAATGGTCCCATTGATTGGAGTAAGCTTGGTGATACTTATGCGGCTATTGCAGATCCATCATTTGTATACCAATGGGGAATTCATAATGTACATGATCCATCCATCATTGATGACGGTACTTTTTTCTATTGCTACAACACAGACGTTGCCTACGGACATGACATTCGTCCGGGGATACAGATCCGTCGTAGTATCAATCTGGTAGAATGGGAGTTCGTTGGCTGGGTGTTCAACGGCTTGCCAACAAAAGGTAGTGATTTTATCAAATCCAAAGGTGGAACTCCTTTCAATAGTCTTTGGGCGCCTTATATCATGAAAGTGGGGAATGAATTTCGCGTTTATTATTCCTTGAGCAGCCCCACTCCAAGACTTAGCTGTATTGGCTTAGCCACTTCTACCAGTCCGCATAAGAATTTTGTGGAAAAGGATCTTGTGGTGACTTCATTGGCAGATAATTCTGTTCAGACCAATGCGATTGATCCAACAGTATTAGTGGATAAATCAGGAAAGCACTGGATGTACTACGGTTCTGCATGGGATGGAATCTACGTTTTGGAACTTGATCCTGAAACAGGACTTGCAAAAACCCCTGGTGATAAAGGGAAACGTGTAGCGCAGAGAGGGTTTACCAATGGTACGATCAATGGAAATATTGAAGGACCGGAGATTATCTACAATGAGAAATATGATCATTATTACCTGTTTATCGCTTATGACTGGCTGGAAACAAAATACAACGTACGCGTGGGTAGGTCAGAAAACCCGGAAGGTCCTTTCTATGATATCAATGGTACTGATTTGAATGAAGTAAATGACAATATTCCGATGATCATTGCTCCCTATAAGTTCAATCTTCATTCAGGATGGCAAGGCACCTCTCATGTGGCTGTATTCCAGCGGGATGGAAATTATTACATCGCTCACCAGGGCCGACCAGGGATTGACAGGTTTTACATGGATCTGCACGTAAGACAGCTTCACTGGACAAAAGATGGCTGGCCGATGGCTTCAGCGGAGCGATTTGCGGCTGAAGAAGAGACACCTGTATCTAAGGATGAACTAACTGGTAGCTGGGAAGAAATTGTTTTGAATTATAAAGTAGTTCCAGGCTTTGCAGATACTCAGGTATCACCGGATTTTCAAAGATCAACAACCATAACCATAGATGCCGCTGGTACGGTAAACGGAGATGCTTCAAACACCTGGACTTACGATGCACCATGGCTTACCATGAATTGGCAAAGCGGCAGGGTGGACAAATTGTTTGTAGAGCGTGGGAGAGACTGGGAAAACAAAGTTGATAGTACAGTGCTCTTCACAGGAATGGATCAGAATTACACCACGGTTTGGGGTAAAAAAATCAAATAATCATGAAGAAACTTATATTCTTTGGGTTAGTGATGTTCAATGCAGTTTTTGCGAACGCGCAATCCGATATCAGAGTACACGACCCTGTGATGATAAAGGAGGGTGATACCTATTACCTGTATTGTACAGGAATGGGGATTTCTGTTTTTTCCTCCAATGACATGAAAAACTGGAAGGAGGAACCTTCGGTTTTTAAGAAACCACCACAGTGGACCCAGCAGGTTGTATCTGGGTTTTATGGGCATATCTGGGCCCCGGATATCCATTTTTATGATGGTAAATATTGTCTCTATTATTCTGTTTCGGCTTTTGCCAAAAATACTTCTGCCATTGGTCTGGTGACCAATACCACACTTGATCCCAAAAGCCCGGAATTCAAGTGGGAGGATCAGGGAATCATAGTGCAAAGTGTGCCCAATAGAGATTTGTGGAATGCTATCGATCCTAATTTGGTCGTAGATAATTCAGGATATCCGTGGCTGGCGTTTGGATCCTTTTGGGAAGGACTGAAGATGGTAAAGCTGATTCCAAACCGTACGGCTATTGCTAAGCCACAGGAATGGTACACCATCGCAAAACGCGAACGGTCACATTTTTTGGAAGATAAAAATCCTGGTGATGCGGCTATTGAGGCTCCATTTGTCTTCAAAAAGGATAGTCTGTATTACCTCTTTGCATCCTGGGATTATTGCTGCCGGGGAGCTGAGAGTACCTACAAAGTTGTTGTTGGCCGATCGGAGTATGTGCAAGGTCCTTATCTGGATAAGTCGGGAAAGGCGATGGATCAGGGAGGAGGATCTTTGGTCATAGAGGGTGATGAAAACTGGGCAGGAATTGGTCACAATAGTGCTTATACCTTCGATGACAAAGATTATTTTGTATGCCATGCGTATGATGCGAATGACGGAGGAAAACCCAAACTCAGGGTTTTTGAAATGGGCTGGGATAAAGATGGCTGGCCAGTGATAAATAAAGAGGTCAAGTAATTAATAATTAATGTTGAGAATGATCCAAATGATTCTATTAATGCAGCTATTGTTTGCATGTCAGAATAGCTCAAAAGATATTGAGAAAGCATATCCCATGAAGTTTGCTGAGCCGGGTGGTGGAAATCCTATTATCAAGGATGTATTCACTGCTGATCCTGCCGCAATGGTTCATGGTGACACATTATATGTTTATACAGGTCATGATGAACAGGTTGTGGGAGGTGAAGGCTTTTTGATGAATGATTGGCTGGCCTTTTCCACGACCGATATGGTCAACTGGAAGAGTCATGGAGCAGTACTAAATACCACGGATTTTAGTTGGGCCAGTGGTCAGGCCTGGGCAGCGCATGTGGTAGAGAGGGGTGGTAAATTCTATTATTATGTCACGGTAGAGCATGCCACTATTCCAGGTAAGTCTATAGGTGTTGCAGTAGCTGATAGTCCGATTGGTCCTTTCAAAGATGCACTCGGTAAGGCGCTGATCACCAATGATATGACAAAACAAACGGATATTTTCTGGGATGATATAGACCCTGCTGTATTCATTGATGATGACGGGCAAGCCTATATTTACTGGGGAAACACAGTTTGTAAATGGGCAAAATTAAAAGACAATATGATTGAGCTTGATGGGCCAATTCATACGGTCAACCTCCCCTCATTCACTGAAGCCCCGTGGTTGCATAAGCAAGGGGATTACTATTATTTGAGCTATGCAACGCAGTTTCCAGAATTGATTGGTTATGCTATGTCTGAGAGCCCTGAAGGCCCCTGGGAATATAAAGGAATAGTCAATGATCTTGTGTCCAATTCACCTACTAATCATCAGGCGATTGTGGAATACAAGGATCAGTGGTACTTTGTTTATCACAATGGAAATCTACCGACAGGTGGAGAGTTTAGAAGGTCGGTTTGTGTAGACCGACTTTATTACAACGACGATAACACTATTCAAAAGGTGGTTCAAACGAATGCAGGCGTTCAGGCTGTGGAGTAATTCACCTTTTTCATATTGATGAGATGTGAGATATTTACCGATCTAATCCTCCTTCTCGTTCCGCTTCTGCTAACGAGAAGTAAGTGGTTTAAACTCCCGGTAGCTATCTCGATCTCATTCGAAATGGAATACTCTCTTCTTCAAGAGATTTGGAAGTGAGGTTTGATCGTGCAGAGAGAACCATCCGAAAAATGTTTAATGATCTTATAAGAGATGGATATGCAATCAAATATTCAAAAGTACATCTAAGTACACTTTAGAAGAGATTGATAACCTTTGTGTAATTCACACTTATAGAATGAGAATTTGAGTTAGTCATGAAGGCTTCCTTACATTTTTTTACGTTACTATGAATACTTCCCATAAAATCCTTTTATCTCTTTTGCTCTCCGCTGGCATATTTGCAGGCTGTCAAAATAGATCTCCCAAAGTGTTAGCACCAGATTTAGGTGATGTAGAAGTTTTTGCACTAAACAATGTAAAGCTTCTCGAAAGTCCTTTCAAAGCAGCTCAGGAAACAGACCTCAAGTATATCAAAGCACTTAATTCTGACAGATTGCTAGCGCCATTTGTGAGAGAGGCAGGTTTAGAACCAAGAGCAGCATCTTATGGCAACTGGGAAAATACCGGTCTCGATGGTCATATTGGTGGTCATTACCTTTCAGCACTTGCTATGATGTATGCATCCACAGGAGATGAGGAATGTAAAAAACGCCTCAACTACATGGTGGGTGTATTGGCAAAGTGTCAGGAAACAAATGGCCATGGATATGTTGGGGGCATTCCTGGAGGAAAGGCCATGTGGGATGAAGTTAAGCAGGGGAATATTGATGCCGGTAGTTTCTCTTTGAATGGCAAATGGGTACCGCTTTACAATATTCATAAACTTTTTGCCGGCCTTAAAGATGCCTACCTGATAGGAGAGAATGAGCAGGCCAAAGAGGTTCTGATCAAACTTTCTGACTGGATGATGGCCGTCATTGCTGACTTGAGTGATGATCAGGTGCAGGATATGTTACGAAGCGAGCACGGAGGAATGAATGAAGTGTTTGTGGATGTTTACAAAATCACTGGTGATGAAAAGTATTTGGAAACAGCAAAACGTTTTTCCCATCAGGCCATACTTGATCCGCTTCTGGCACAAAAAGATGAATTAACCGGAATACATGCTAATACACAAATTCCCAAAGTGATTGGCTTCAAAAAAGTGGCCGATGCAGCTGGACTTGATGACTGGAACAAAGCTTCAGCATTTTTCTGGGAGACTGTGGTAAACAATCGTTCCGTTTCCATTGGAGGAAATAGCGTTCGTGAGCATTTCAACCCGAAAGAAGATTTTTCCAGCATGATCTCTTCGGTTCAGGGGCCGGAGACATGTAATACCTACAACATGCTCAAACTTTCTGAGTTGCTGTTTCAGGGAGAAAGTGATGCCCGTTTTATGGATTACTATGAGCGGGGACTATTCAATCACATTTTATCTACCCAGCATCCTGATGGTGGTTTTGTTTACTTCACACCTATGCGCCCGCAGCATTACCGGGTTTATTCTCAGCCTGAAACTTCGTTTTGGTGTTGCGTTGGCTCGGGCCTGGAAAATCACAGTAAGTATGGAGAGATGATTTATGCTAAAGCAAAGGATAATTTGTTTGTCAATCTGTTCATTGCATCTGAGGTCAATTGGGAAGAAAAGGGAGTGACACTTACTCAAGCAACCAGGTTCCCGGAGGAAGGAACCACAACTTTGAAATTGTCCATGGATGATCCAACAAAGTTTATACTGAATATTCGCTACCCGGGTTGGGTGCCTCAAGGAGACTTTGAAGTGAAGGTTAATGGAAAATCCGTTGATCACCAAAATAATCCTTCATCATACCTGAGTTTGGAAAATACCTGGCAAAATGGTGATGAAATCACAGTCACCTTCCCAATGGATATTACATTAGCGTATTTGCCTGCAGATTCATCTTGGGTGTCAATCATGAGAGGCCCGATTGTTATGGCTGCCGTTACGGATTCTACACATTTGGATGGGCTATTTGCAGATGACAGCCGTATGGCTCATGTGGCCAGTGGTGAAAAGTATCCGCTGGAAGATGCTCCGTACCTTGTTGCAGCATCCAGTAAGGAAATTTTGGACCATGTTACAGCTACAGATGGTGGCAATTTGGTGCTGTCAAAAGAAATAGTTGTTAATAGCAATAATAACTACAAGCTGTATCCTTTTTATCAGGTTCATGATGCCCGATATATCATCTATTGGCCAACAGGAGATGCTCAGACTTATGCAAACCTGAAAGAAGCAAGGGCAGAAGAGGAGGGAAAGAAGCGTTTACTTGACGAACAAACCATAGACCAGGTGGCAACAGGTGAACAACAACCCGAAGCTGAGCATAATTTCAAAGGAGAACACACCAACTCTGGAAACAATAATGGACATTTCTGGAGAGATGCAACAGGTTGGTTTAGCTATGATCTCAGGAATAAAAACCAGGAAGGCAAAGTGCTGCGTGTAACCTACTTTACCGGAGATGCAGGCAGAGATTTTAAGATTCTATTGAATGATAAAGCGTTTCAGCAAGTGAGCCTGACAAAGAACGATCAGTTTTTCTACGATGTGGATTATGCTATTCCATCAGACTTTCTTACTAACAATCAAAAAATAACTGTTCGGTTCGAACCAATGGGAAAATCTATTGCCGGAGGCGTTTATTATCTGAGGTTGATGAAGGGAGAATAAATGGAAATATTTTTTCTACTGGCCTAAGTTTCAGTTTCAAGCCAAATAATGAATTGGATTTGTCTGGCCTTTCTACTGGCCTCAGTTTGAAACTGAGGTCAAATATGGAGATGAGTCTGAGACTCATCTATTCCCAGGTCACAGACCTGGATTCATACCAAAGCCCAAGTTGCAAACTTGGGCTAGAGGAGTGTTTGATCAAAATGGCCAGCTGATTCAGTATGGAATTACCCCCACGGAAGTGGGGGAATATTTGAAAGGTGTTTAGTCTTTGTTTTTCCCAAAAACGTACCTGACACCTACTGATATAGTTTTGGGGCTGATACTCAGTCCATAATTGTTGCTCGCTGTAGTTAGTGATTCATTTTTGGATTGGTGTGTGTCTTGATTGTAGCTATAATAGATACTACCAATATTAGCTGTAATAGCTAGTTTCTGATTAATGAAATACATCATTCCCGGACTGATTCTTAGTCCAATATCTAAGAGATCATGTTTTGCCGGGCTTCCTACAGATGAAGTATATTTTAATACCCCTGCTCCAAAAGAAAGGTTAGCTGAAGCAGTTAGATAGAATTTATTTGAAATTTTGAGATACCGGGTTATATATGGGTTAGCATAGTATAAGTTACTATGAGCCTCACCAATAAAAAGAACATATCCAGGGACATTCCAGTAAGGATGGTTATCAAAACGATATTCATAGCTCAACCCCAAACCAATTTCAGTTTTGTCATTGATGAACCATCCAATCTGAGGTTTGACATTGAGGTCAATTGTCTTATGTATACCACGTGAATTGGTCGACTTAATACCAGAAATATTCAGGTCACCACCAATCATCACTTTCCCTTTTTGGATTTGTGCCTCGGCACATCCAAAGTAGATTAACATGGCAAAACCAAGTATTACTTTTTTCATTGCAGCAGCATTTAAATCAAAGAATACATTAGGCTATCAATCTTTGCTTTTGCTAAACACATATCTAATGCCCAAGAATAGGGTCTGATTGGAAATACTCATACCATAGTCATTGTATTTTTCATCTGGACTCGAGTTTAAACCAGAAGATTTGACTTTGTTATACCGATAATACAGCTGGCCAATATTTGCAGAGAGAGCCAGGTTTTTGGATAAGAAATAGGTTATACCTGGTGTAATACTAAATTGCAGGTCAAATGAGTAATCGCTCGAGTAATTGTTTCCCCAGCCCGCTTGGGCATTCAAAGTAGTTGTTAGATAGAATTTATCCACGATTTTTAAATACCTGGTAACATAGGGGTTAAAGTAATAGCTATTAGAATGGATTAAAGGTATAGTCTGGTTTCCAGAAGAGTGAATTGCATACCCATCATTTGGCCAGAAGGTACCATTGTAGGTTTCACTGCTGCTTTCATAACCAAGCCCAATTCCAATTTGCGTACGATCATTAATGAACCAACCAATCTGAGGTTTGATATTGAGATAGGAATTTTTAAAGTTACTGGTGTTAGTTGTTTTATTGCCAAAAATGTCGATGTTTCCACCAATCATCACAGTTCCTTTTTGGAATTGGGCATTTGCACTGGCAAAGAGGATGATCATGCCAATACTGATTAGTACTTTTTTCATGATTTTCTAAAGTTTATTTTGAATTGAGTTTTTATGAATTAGAATAATCACTTAGTCGAAGTAAAGTCAGTTTATAATATTGTTAGAAGAAATAATTCATTCCAAAGGATAAGGATTTGGCACTAATATCCAATCCATAGTCCTTGTCCTTGTTTTTTGGGTATTCACCATTTGAATTTTTCTGATTGTATTTATTTTGATCATAGCTATAATAGAGCCGACCAATAGAAGCATTTATTGCCAGACTCTGGGATAAGAAATAAGTAATCCCTGGGGCAAAATTCGCTTCCAGGTTCACAATGTCTGATTTTGACTGAATTGTCATCGTTCCGTTTTGTGTTGAGCTAGTCGTTTGTTCATTTTGACCTTTACCTATTCCAATCATAGCATTGAACGAACCAGTTAAATACAATTTGTCAGTTAGGTGAATGTATCGGGTGAGGTAGGGGTTCAGAGTGTATAAATTCCGTTTGCTGATGTTGACGTTATCCTGACCAGCAAATGCAAGATTCTGCCTGGTATAATTGTGTGCATACTCAAAGGCAATTCCAACCTGTGTTCTATCACTTACAAACCATCCAATTTGTGGCTTGAGAATTAGTGAAAAGTCTTTATTGGTATTCAATGCGCTAAATGATGACGCATTGTAGTTATCTTGATGATCGGTGCCGTAGATTCCAATATTACCACCAATCATTACAGTTCCTTTTTGGACCTGGGCATTGACCTGAGTGACAAAACAAACTATTCCCAAAATGTAGATTATCTTTTTCATAGCAGAGGTTAATATTGATTCGGTGATTTCAATAATAAGTAAGTTTAAAAATGTTATTCTATTATTTGCAACTTTATTAAATGACTATTACAAAGTCAAAAACGCTGTATAGGTGTCCATGTATTTTTGAAATAAACTCAATGCGGTTTGAGACTATCGAATAAAGAATTGCACACCAAACCATAAAGAACTGGAACTCAGGTTCATTCCAAAATTGTTCAGCTTATTTTTCATGTCGGTACTGGTAGTGTTTGTGGTACCATCTGAGGTTGTCTTGCTATAACTGTAGTAGAGCTTTCCAATAGTCGCCGTGATAGCCAGGTTGTCAGATACGAAATAGGCAATACCGGGAGTAAGATTCAGACGGATATCAAATACAGATGATTTATTTAAGGAAGATGGGATGCCGGAGTGGGTTTTGCCAGCTCCAATCATTGCATTTGCAGTGGTGGTGAGGTAGAACTTTTCGGTTATTCCAATATATCTGGTCAGATATGGATTGATCAAATAGGTGTTGCCTTTGTCCACAGTTGGGTAGCCTACTCCGCTATTAGCATTAAACGTTCTTGACTTAAAATATGAATGTTCCAGGGCAAATGACAAACCTATTTGTGTATGATCACTTACCATAAAACCAATCTGTGGTTTTACATTTAAAGAAAATGATTTGATGGCGAAATTATTAGAAGATGTGGCCGTTTCACTTAAATTTTTTGAGCCATATGTATTGAAGCTTCCTCCAATCATGATGGCTCCTTTCTGAATTTGTGCATTTGCACTCAATAGCATAACAATCATGCCGAGGCTGAGTAATAGATTTTTCATGGTGTTTGGTCTTTGAATATCAGGTGATTGAGTTGACCTGTATTTTAAAAAACGGATAGCTAATGTAACAACGCTAAGTGTGAGAGAAGGTTTGATTAATTATAGATCAGTATCATACCACAAGGTTCTCTCCCCTGGCATCAGTTTGTAACTGAGGCAAAATTTGGAATTGAGTCTGTGACGCATCTATTCTCAGGTCTCAGACCTGAATTCATACCAAATCCCAAGTTTTTCAACAGTTAAATAGCTCTAATAGCTCATATTCCTGTCCTATTTTTCTTTTCGTTTAATTTTAAATGTAAAAAGTACACTTAATATAATTTTTTTAGTAGATTAGCCTTGAAATAAAAATATCTCAGAATCCCCATGGAAAAACAATATGTTATTGGATTGGACTTTGGTAGTGACTCTGTTCGGTCAGTGTTAGTTGACGCAAGTAATGGAGAAACACTCGGAAGCAAAGTTCATTGGTATCAGCGATGGAAAGAAGGAAAATATTGCGACCCGGCTACCAACCGGTTTCGTCAGCATCCGCTGGATCATATAGAAGGTATGGAACTGACCATTCGCGATGTGGTGAAAGAAACAGCTGTGGATCCTGCTGCTGTCAAGGCTATTTGTATTGATACAACTGGTTCATCTCCTATTCCGGTGAATGAGCAAGGTAAAGCACTTTCATTGCTTCCGGATTTTGCCGAAAACCCAAATGGTATGATGGTGTTGTGGAAAGATCATACAGCCATTGCAGAAGCGGACGAAATCAATGAATTGTCAAGAAATTGGGGAGGAGAGGACTATACCAAATTTGAGGGTGGAATCTATTCTTCGGAGTGGTTTTGGGCGAAGATTTTACACATTGCACGTGAAGATGAGGCCGTCAAAAATGCGGCGCACTCATGGATCGAGCATTGTGATTATATGACTTATCTGCTGGTAGGTGAACCTGAACTGGCAAGTTTTAAAAGATCAAGGTGTGCTGCTGGTCACAAAGCGATGTGGCACGAGAGCTGGGGAGGATTGCCAGCTGATGATTACCTGGGTAAACTTGATCCATACCTGGTTACACTGAAACAAAACCTTTATAAAGAAACATATACTTCTGATGAGGTGGCAGGTAAGCTTTCTGCCGAATGGGCACAAAAGCTTGGACTGACAGAGGATGTTGTCGTAGCAGTAGGAACCTTCGATGCTCACTCCGGAGCGGTGGGTGCAGAAGTAGAGGAAAACACCCTGGTAAGGGTAATGGGTACTTCTACGTGTGATATGGTCGTTTCTCCGAGCAATGTAGTGAATGACAAAACGATCAAAGGAATTTGTGGTCAGGTGGATGGTTCTATCATTCCTGGAATGATCGGACTGGAAGCGGGACAATCTGCATTTGGAGATGTGTTGGCATGGTTCAAAGATGTGTTGACTTGGCCGCTCGATAACGTGCTGGCTGATACGCTTTCGGCAGAGCAACTAGAGGCAGCAAAAGACAAGCTCATTGCAGAGCTTTCTAAGCAAGCGGAAGCAACACCAGTAGATGAGTCTGCGCCAATTGCCCTGGATTGGGTAAATGGTCGGCGTACTCCGGATGCCAATCAGAACCTGAAAGCGGCTTTTGTAAACCTTAGTCTGGGAACAAAAGCTCCTCACATGTTCCGGGCATTGGTTGAGGCTATTTGCTTTGGTTCAAAGAAAATTGTGGATCGATTTGTTGAAGAAGGGGTTGCAATTAATGCTGTCGTTGGTATTGGTGGTGTGGCCAAAAAGTCTGGATTTGTCATGCAGACGTTGGCTGATGTGCTGAACATGCCAATCAAGGTGGCAGTTTCTGAACAAGCTCCGGCTTTGGGAGCAGCGATGTATGCAGCTGTTGTAGCTGGAATTTACCCTTCTATGAAGGAGTCAGTTGCTGCAATGGGCAATGGTTTTGAAAAGACCTATGAGCCTAACCCGGAAATGGTAGAGAACTACAAAAAGATATATGCCAAGTATGAAGCACTTGGTGAGTTTGTGGAAAATAACATCAACAACAAATAACAGATGTCTAAATACAAAGAACTTAAGAGAGAATGCTACGAGGCGAATATGCAACTTCCTGCATATGGACTTGTGATCTTCACTTTTGGTAATGTAAGTGCGGTGGATCGCAATGAAGGCGTGTTTGCCATCAAACCAAGTGGTGTAGATTATGAAATCCTAAAGCCAGAAGATATCGTCATCGTAGACTTTGATAACAATGTGGTAGAAGGCAGCATGCGTCCTTCATCGGATACCAAAACTCATGCTTTTCTGTATAAAGAGTGGGAAGAAATCGGTGGAATTACTCATACGCACTCTACTTATGCTGTATCCTGGGCTCAGGCACAAATGGACATTCCTATTTTCGGAACGACCCATGCAGACTATCTGACTTCAGATATCCCGTGTGCTCCTCCGATGAGCGATGAACTGATCAAAGGAAACTATGAGCATATGACAGGGCAGCAGATTATGGACTGCTTCAAAGACAAAGGCATTTCATACCAAGAGGTAGAGATGGTGCTTTTAGGCAATCATGGACCTTTCACCTGGGGAAAGACAGCTGCAAAATCTGTCTTCAATAGCAAACTATTGGAAGAGTTGGCGAGAATGGCTTATCTCACCCGCCAGATTAATCCGGAGGCTCCAAGACTGAAAGATGCACTGATCAATAAACACTGGGAGCGTAAGCACGGAAAAGATGCTTACTACGGACAGAAATAACCCCACTTTTCCTACCCTTGATTAAGGGGAAGTGCCGTAGGCGGAGGGGTACTAAAGGAAGTTTACAATGATAAAGAAGAAATAATGCTAGATAACTTAAATGATTTTGAAGTATGGTTTGTAACAGGCAGTCAGCACCTCTACGGACCAGAAACATTGAAAAATGTTGCCGTACATTCAGAAGAAATTGCAAAAGCGCTTAACGATAGCGAGCATGTGCCTGTAAAAGTGGTTTACAAATCGGTCGTAACCACTCCGGATGAGATTACCAAGGTATGCGTGGAAGCCAATACTGCTGAAAACTGTATTGGTCTGGTAGTGTGGATGCACACGTTCTCTCCGGCCAAGATGTGGATCAAAGGATTACAGATTTTGAACAAGCCTTTGGCTCATTTTCATACTCAGTACAATACAGAGATTCCATGGAGTGAAATCGATATGGATTTCATGAACGAAAACCAGACGGCTCATGGTGGTCGCGAGTTTGGGTTCATGGCTTCTCGTTTGAGAAAGAACAGAAAAGTGATCGTTGGTCATTGGAAAGATGAAGCTCCAAGAAAAAGATTGGGAATCTGGACAAGAGCTGCAGCAGGATGGCATGTGTGGCAATCAACCAAAGTTGCGAGAATCGGAGATAATATGCGTCAGGTTGCTGTGACTGAAGGTGACAAAGTAGAAGCGCAGATGAGATTTGGCTTCCAGGTAAATACCTGGGGAATCGGTGATGTAGTGGAGGTTCTAAATCAAGTAACTGATGATGAAGTAGACGCACTCGTTAAAGAATATGGTGATGTTTACCAGGTGACTAATGAGGTATTGAAAAACCCTAACCTGAAAGATTCTGCAAGAATTGAGATTGCATTGAGAAGATTTCTGGAAGACGGGGGATTCGGAGCCTACACAGATACTTTCGAAGATCTTCATGGTTTCAAGCAACTGCCAGGTATTGCTACGCAGCGACTGATGGCTGATGGTTATGGTTTCGGTGGAGAAGGTGACTGGAAAACGGCTGCTTTAGTACGTGCTGCTAAGGTCATGGATCAGGGATTGGAAGGCGGTTCTTCTTTCATGGAAGATTACACTTATGATTTCCGTCAGGATAGAAGCCGCGTTTTAGGCTCTCACATGTTGGAGATTTGTCCTTCTATTTCAATGGGTACTCCAAAAGTTGAAATCCATCCGCTAGGAATTGGTGGTAAAGAAGATCCGGCTCGTTTGGTATTTGATGTGGACGCAGGTCCGGCACTTATGGCAACTGTAGTGGATATGGGAACCAGGTTCAGAATGGTAGTCAATGAAGTTGAAGCCATTAAACCTGAGCATGAATTACCAAAACTTCCGGTAGCGAGAGTACTTTGGGACCCAATGCCAAATCTTGAAATCTCCGCTCAAACCTGGATTCTGGCAGGTGGAGCACACCACTCTGTGTTCTCAAAAGCTCTGACAACTGAGTATTTTGAGGATTTTGCAGAAATGGCTGGTATTGAACTGCTAGTCATCGACAAAGACACTAAGACACGTCAATTTAAAGATCAACTTCATTGGAACGAAGTATATTACCACCTCTTCCAAAATAAAATGTAATCATTATTAACTTGCGGCGGATGAAACGGCCATGATCGTTGAAATGAAAAAATCTTCTTTGGAAAACAGATGATCATGGTAGTTTCCCGGCGAAAGTAAGACCTGCTTGTTCATCAACATTCACTAAAACACTTATGAAACTTAGCCATATCCTTTTATCGACCACTGTGCTTTTGGCTTTTGCCTGTGCAAAACCTGAGAAAAAAGCTTCAGCTTCTATTGAAAGTACTCCATTTGGAACACTTCCTGATGGTGACCAGGTGACTCTTTATACCCTAAAGAACACTAATGATGTTACCATGAAAGTAATGACTTATGGTGGAGTAGTTACCTCGCTGGAGGTTCCTGACAAAGAAGGCAAACTGGGAGATGTAGTTTTGGGTTATGACAACCTGGAAGGATATCTGAAGTCAAGTCCGTTTTTTGGAGCGTTGATAGGAAGGTTTGGCAATAGAATTGCCAAAGGTAAGTTTACCTTGGATAGTGTGGAATATACATTGGCTACTAACAATGGAGCTAATCATTTGCATGGTGGAGTCAAAGGTTTTGATAAAGTAAACTGGACGGCCAAGCCAGTGGATGTGGAAAATGGAGTAGCCCTTCAGTTGACTTACAACAGTAAGGACATGGAAGAAGGGTATCCGGGTAATCTGACAGCCAAAGTGCTTTACACACTCACAAACAACAATGAATGGAAAGTGGATTATGAGGCGACTACTGATAAAAAGACAGTGGTTAACCTCACGCAACACACTTATTTTAATTTATCAGCCCTGAAAGAAGATATTCTGAATCAGGAATTGGTGTTGAATGCTGACAGATTCCTGCCGGTAGATAGCACGCTCATCCCTACAGGGGAGCTCAGACCTGTTGTAGGTACACCATTTGACTTTAACAAAGCAAAACCTATTGGTAGAGAGATCAGTGCTGATAATCAGCAGTTAACCTACGGTTTAGGATATGATCACTGCTGGGTGTTGAATGAGAGTAATAAACCAATGAACTTTGCAGCATCACTATACGATCCGGCTTCCGGTAGATTCATGGAGATTTATACTACAGAGCCAGCCATTCAGTTCTACTCAGGAAATTTTCTGGATGGAACAATCACTGGTAAAAAGAATGTGGTGTACAATCACAGAACGGGGCTATGTCTGGAAACAGAGCATTATCCAGATGCACCTAATCAGCCGGAATTTCCGAGTGTAGTGTTGAGTCCGGGGGAGGTTTACAAGACTTCAACGGTAATGAAATTTTCAGCTAAATAGGAAAAGAGAACCCTTATAGTTAAATTGACTATTAGTATTATATTTACGAAAAATTGACCAATGAGTAATCAGCAAAAAGATCAAAGAGCAGTAGATAACATTCGGGTATTATCTGCGGCAATGGTAGAAAAAGCCAATTCCGGTCACCCTGGAGGAGCAATGGGTGGTGCAGATTTTATCCACATTTTGTTTAGCGAGTTTTTGAAGTTTGATCCGGACAATACCAGCTGGAGATTCAGAGATCGCTTTTTTCTAGATCCGGGCCACATGTCACCAATGCTGTATTCGCAGCTATACCTACTGGGCAACTACAACAAAGAAGATATTGCGAACTTCCGTCAGTGGGGTTCTGTGACTCCTGGTCACCCGGAGGTAGACGTAGCGCGAGGAGTGGAGAACACTTCAGGACCTTTGGGCCAAGGACATGCAATGGGAGCTGGAGCTGCTTTAGCAGCTAAGTTTTTGGGCGCCAAGTTTGGCAACTGGATTGATCATAAAGTATACGCTTTCATTTCTGATGGAGGTATTCAGGAAGAAATTTCACAAGGTGTTGGCCGTATTGCCGGATACCTTGGTTTGAATAACCTGATCATGTTTTATGATAGCAACGATGTGCAGCTGTCTACTTATACTAAAGAAGTAACCAACGAAGATACCGCAAAGAAATATGAAGCCTGGGGATGGAATGTGGTTACCATTGATGGTAACGATCATGATGAAATCCGTAAGGCACTCACCCAGGCTCAGGATAGCGATAAGCCATTCCTGATCATTGGAAAAACAATCATGGGTAAAGGTACGAAAGATGCTGATGGAAACCCTTATGAAGGTAAATCAGAACTTCATGGTAAGCCTATCGGAGGCACCAAAGGATCTTATGATAAGACCATTGAAGGACTTGGCGGGGACTTGAACGATCCGTTTGTGATTTTCCCTGATGTTGCAGAACTATACGGTGAAATCAAAGACCGTAAAAGAGCTGAGGTCAAAGAGGTTCAGGCCAAAGAAGAAGCCTGGAAAAGCGCCAACGCAGAACAGGCGGCTAAACTTGATCTGTTCTTCAGTGGCAAAATTGCTGATATTGATTTCTCTCAGGTACCACTCAAAGCCAATGATGCTTCCAGAAATGCTTCGGCTAGTGTGATGGGATATCTGGCGGGCAAAGTAGAGAACCTTATTGTTGCTTCGGCTGACCTGGCCAATAGTGATAAAACGGATGGATACCTGAAGCAGGTAAAACAGTTCGGTCCTGGAGAGTTTGATGCAAACTTCCTGCACGCAGGAGTGTGTGAATTCTCAATGGCGGCTATGGCCAATGGCATGGCACTGCATGGTGGTGTGATTCCGGCTGTGGGAACATTCTTCATCTTCTCAGATTATCAGAAGCCGGCATACAGACTGTCTGCTTTGATGGAACTTCCTGTGATTTACATCTGGACGCATGATGCTTTCAGAGTAGGAGAGGATGGACCAACTCACCAGCCAATCGAGCAGGAAGCTCAGGTGCGTTTGTTGGAACAATTGAAAAACCACAAAGGAAACAGAAGCTTCTTAGCACTCAGACCTGCGGATAGTGCAGAAACAGTAGTGGCATGGCAGATGGCTTTGGAAAATACTCATACCCCAACAGGTCTGATTCTTTCTCGCCAGAATATCAAAGACGTAAGTACTCTGGAAGTAGCCAAACAAGCTGAAAAAGGAGCTTATGTACTCAAATCAACTGAAGGTGCTGACGTGACTTTGCTGGCTAATGGATCTGAAGTAGCTACTTTGGTAGATGCTGCTGAGTTGTTGGAAAAAGATGGAATCAAAGTAAACATTGTTTCGGTGATTTCTGAAGGTCTTTTCCGTGATCAGTCTGCTGAATACCAAGCTTCAGTGCTTGATAACAGCAAACCTGTGTTTGGGTTGACCGCTGGCTTGCCTGTAACATTGGCACAGCTTGTAGGAACCAATGGAAAAGTTTTCGGACTGGATCATTTTGGATATTCAGCTCCGGCTGGAGTGCTGGATGAGAAATTCGGATTTACCGGAGCTCAGGTTTACAATGAAGTGAAAAAATACCTCGGTAAATAATTTAAGGATAGAAGTGCTTCCCGGAAGCACTTCTTTTTTATCCTTTTTAAATAACCGTAAAGAATACGTAAAAACATTTTTAATCAAGAAACTTACTGAATTATGAAATTTTTCATTGATACAGCAAATCTCAACGATATCAAAGAAGCCTATGACCTGGGTGTATTAGATGGAGTGACAACTAATCCTTCTCTAATGGCTAAGGAAGGAATCACAGGTCAGGATAATATTCTGGCTCATTACAAAGCTATCTGCGATATTGTAGATGACAATGTGAGTGCAGAAGTGATCTCTACCACTTTCAACGAAATGGTTGAAGAAGGAAGAAAGCTTGCTAAAATTGACGATAAGATCGTGGTGAAAGTACCAATGATCAAAGATGGTGTGAAAACCATCAAAGCGCTGGCTGATGAAGGTATTCGTACGAACTGTACCCTGATTTTCAATGCAGGTCAGGCGATTTTAGCGGCTAAAGCTGGTGCTAGTTATGTGTCTCCATTCATTGGTCGTTTGGATGATATTTCTTTCGATGGCTTGCAGTTGATAGAGCAGATCGTTCAGATCTATGGCAACTTCGGCTTTGAAACGGAAGTATTGGCTGCATCTATCCGTCACAACATGCACCTGATCAAGTGTGCTGAGATTGGAGCCGATGTAGTGACTTGTCCTTTGAACGTGATTACCGGGCTGCTGAAGCATCCATTGACTGACAGTGGATTGGAAAAGTTCCTTGCTGATTACGCAAAAGGCAATTCTTAACACTAAGAGCTCTGCTGCACCCTTTTGTGTCAGAGCTTTTCAAAAACATTTTTCAACCTTAACTAAAAAACGATGGGTTTTTTAACGCTCGACTACATTGTCTTTGGGGTTTACTGCGCAGTGATCCTCTTCATCGGGTTATTCATTTCCCGAGATAAAAAAGGCGAAGAGAAAACCGCCAATGACTACTTCCTGGCTAGTAATTCACTATCCTGGTGGGCCATTGGTGCTTCACTGATTGCAGCCAATATCTCTGCGGAGCATTTCATGGGAATGTCCGGTTCTGGTTTTGCACTGGGAATAGGAATTGCCGCTTATGAGTGGCTGGCAGCTGTTACCTTGATACTGGTAGCCAAGTTTCTCTTGCCGCAGATGATTGATAAGAAAATCTACACCATGCCTCAATTTGCTAAAGAGCGTTATGGTAAGGGTGTAAGTTTCTTTTTCTCATTTTTCTGGTTGCTGGTTTATGTCTTTGTAAACCTTACTTCAGTAGCATGGCTCGGAGCACTTGCCATGGAGCAGATTCTTGGTTGGCCAATGGTGTATGGAGTACCCGGACTCCTGGCTTTTGCAGGTATCTATTCTATATATGGAGGATTGAAAGCAGTTGCCTGGACAGATGTGATCCAGGTTGTATTCCTTGTTGGAGGCGGTTTGATTACTGCATTTTTTGCACTTTCAGCAGTAGCTGGAGATCAGGGCGGAGCGCTGGAAGGATTCTTAATCGTGTTGAACAAGGTTAGGGAAGTTCCTTCAGATCTTCACTTTAGCATGATCTTGCAAGAAGGTGTTTCCACTATTCCTGATGGAAGTGGTGGAGTAAAAGATCCATTCATTGACCTTCCTGGTTTGGCAGTGATTTTTGGTGCAATGTGGCTGACAAACCTTGGTTACTGGGGTTTCAACCAATACATCATTCAAAAAGGATTGGCAGCTAAGAGTTTGAAAGAAGCTAAGCGAGGTTTGATTTTTGCTGGTTATCTAAAGATTTTGATTCCAATTATTGTGGTCATTCCAGGCATTACAGCTTATGTAATGTTTAACCACCCTGATTTGAGTCATTCACTGGAAGGCTTGTCAGGTACCATTGATAAAGCGGATCAGGCATATCCATGGTTATTGAGAAACTTTGCTCCAACAGGAATCAGAGGTTTGGCGTTTGCTGCATTGATTGCTGCTGTGGTTTCGTCTCTGGCTTCCATGTTGAACTCCACTTCTACCATTTTTACTCTTGATATCTATAAGGATATCATCAATCCTCAGGCTACTGAGAAGCAGCTGGTGAGAATCGGTCGTTTGACAGCTTTTGGAGCGTTGGTAATTGCTGTATTTGCAGCTAAGCCTTTGCTTGGCGGATTGGATCAGGCATTCCAGTATATACAGGAATACACCGGTTTCATTTATCCAGGTGTTGTGGTTGTTTTTGGAATGGGGATTCTCTGGAAAAGGGCAACAAACAGAGCAGCTCTTTGGACGACTATAGCCACGTTGCCAACGGGTATCATCATGAAAATTTTGTTACCTGATCTGCCTTTCATTATCAGAATGGGCTACGTGTGTATGATTTTGATTACCATAGCACTTGTGCTGGTATTGACAGATAGTCATAAAGTGAAAGCTGAAGAACTTAGCGAAAAGAACCGAAAGTACTTGCTAAACTCCGCCAAAGCATTTGGTTTTGGTGCAGTGGTAACGCTTGTTGCTGGTTTGCTTTTTGGAACAAACCTGTTTGGAATGAGTCTCAGAGATATTGGGTTTCACTCCATATTCATGATGACTTTCTTGCTTTCATTCCTGGCAATCATCATGTATACCAATGCTAATTCTGACAAACAGGATGAAAAGGCTTACCACTACAACCCTGACCTTTTCAAAACAGATGGAACATTCCTGGTTGGAGCAATGGGGATTGTTGTAATCATTGTGACATTGTATGCGGTATTCTGGATGTAATAAGATAGAATATTCGCTTGATATAAATGAAAAAAGCGACTCGAATGGGTCGCTTTTTTCATTATGTCCACTCCGTAAAGTCGAACCTTTGATTTTCAAGGCCTTTTTACCCTTAATCCCTAAAGTGAAGTCCTTGAAAACCAAAGGTTTCTATAAAATCCCCTTCAGGAGATTTAGGGGTATAATGACTTTTCGGAGTGGATTCATTATGTGATTTGAATGAAATTTTCTAGAAAGAAAACTGAGCACTGAATGCTTTAACTTCTTCATCAAAAGTGGCAATAGGCTTGATGTTCAGATATTTTTTCAGTTTTATGTTAGTATCCACAGAGATGGACTTCAGGTTGAGGTGCTGATTGATAAAAATGAATTCCAAAGGCGGATTGATCGCTTTCAGGATATCCACAATATCCATCATGGTCATATTTCGCTCTACCAGGTTGTAAATCCCGGAAGGAACTTCTTTGGTCAACAATTGATCCAATGCATCGCAGAGTACTTCGATATTCAGAAATGCACGACCTTGCTTACCATTGCCATGTATAGTGATCTGATTGTTGAAGTTGCTTTCAAAAATCCACTTATTGATTACCGAGTCAAATCTCATGCTTCGGCTAAATCCATAAACATTTCCACAGCGAATAATGTGGGTTTTAATTTTGTTTTCCAGTCTTTGAACATGTTCTTCTCCACGTAGTTTAGATACAGCATAGAAAGTTCGTGGATTAGGGATGGTATCTTCATCTATTTCAGTTGTTGATGCACCGTAAACCCCAATGCTACTCGTATAGATGAAATGTTTTACATCGCTTTTTTCCACAGCATATACCAGTTCTGCGGTTCCCCAGTGATTGACCTGTTCGAAATAGTGAGCATCTATGTTGGCATAAGGAGTGGTTACCTTGGCGGCCAGGTGAAACACAACATCAATTCCTTCCAAAGCTTTTTCCAGCTTTCTGGAATCCAGCAGTTCAGCCTCTATTAGCTTGATCTTATCTGTGTTCGGATACTTTGGTCCTGTAAACATGGCGTAATTACCACGGCTCAGGTTATCATAGATCACAATTCTGTCTACTTCAGGGTTTTGTGAAAGCTTCCCTATTAGCTCTGTGCCAATATACCCGGCACCTCCGGTTATCAATATGTTCATTTTTTAACTAGATCTGTGTGGAGTCCACATTCAACTTTGTTCATGCCATACCATCTGGCTTCTCTTTCCTGCATTTCCGGGTCCATCTTGCGGGTACATGGTTCACAACCAATGCTCATATAGCCTTGGGCATCCAGAGGATGTCTGGGTAGATTGTGCTCGCGAATGTAAGCAAATATCTTCCTCATGTCCCAATCAAGCATTGGATGAAACCTTGTGGTGTCAAAGGGGGCTGGCTGCTCGATTTTCATGGCTTTTCTGATAGCACTTTGGTCAGCTCTGATACCATTGATCCAAATATTGAAAGTTCTCAATAATTCTTCTGTAGGAGCAGTTTTGTTTAGAAAACAGCAATGGTCTGGGTCTGAAGTGAAAAGTAATCGTCCTTTCTCATCCCGTTGCATAAATCTGGGAATTGAGGACTTCACTTCCTGAACATTAAGGCCAAATTCCTCGGCTACTTTGTCTTTGAAAGCGATAGTCTCCGGAAAGTGGTATCCTGTATTCATAAAATAAACCGGAATGGTTGCATCTATCCGGCTTAATATATGAAGCATCACCAGGCTATGGGTTTGGAAGGAAGAAGTCGTAAAAATGGTCTTGCCTTCAGCCCTGTAGGTGTTAATTTTTTTCTTGATCTCTGCAATCTCCATATCCTGCGAAATTAGCCACTACAACAACAGATTAATAGAGATAATTCAATAAAATGACGTTCTGTTCAAAAAAAGAAACCATTCAAAAGAATCAGATCTGTTCATTGAATGGTTTCTAGGCCCACTGGTTAAAATAAAGGGAGATGGTTCTGGTAATAGTTGGTTTTAGATATACTTGGATGTCTCCAGTAAATAGCCAAGACGATCATACGAATCATCAAGGCTTAACCCGTTTCTGATATTCATAATAATAAATGATACCAATTCTCGGGCCTTCTCACGAGACAGATCCATAGCTTGTATTAGTTTATAGGCTACTTTTTCTTTTCCATCAGAAAGTCCTCCGTTGGACATTAGCCTTTTTACAAGTGAAAATGAAAGTTGGAATTTCTCTCTTGGAGAATCTGGGAGTTCTTCACGGTACTTGTTGGCGAGCTCCTCTCTATTACTTTTTCCAGGTGAATAACCAATTTCATGAAGCAGTATTTCAAAGTCTGCTTCATCAAAAAGATGTTCCGCTTCCGCAATCACGGCAAGCCTGTTGAGTTGCTCTTTTTCTGTGCCAAGAAAGACAATTCGCTTAATCCAATTCATAATTTAGTCGGTTTTTATTGATGGTTTGTCTTCAAATATACTGTATTCATCGAAGTATACAATAGATAAGTACAATTAAATAGATGAATAGTGCAACTAAGTGAATTAAACACAGCTTTGACCAGTCGGGTCTAATTACAATATGTCTGAAATAAGCTTCTTAGCTGCGATGATTCCACTAAGAGTTACGCCAGGAATTCCCTGTCCGGGGTATGTGGAATCTCCGCATTGATAGGCTCCGGAAGTGTCTAATCTGGATCCAACCATATTCCATGGTTTAGTTGAGAAGTACTGAGGGTATCCGCCCACAAATCCATATTTTCTTCCTGTCCACTTATTCCATGATTTTGGTCCACTGCTGTGTGCATAAAGAATATCCTCACTTGACCGGATAAATCTTTTTTGGACTAGAATCTGAATAATTGCTTTTTCAAGCTTCTCGGAGTTGATCATGGTGTTTGCGGGGTTGTGGATATGTGTGCTTACAGAGGCTATTCGAACACCTTTCACATCACTTCGAGTAGTGTCTTCCTCGTGATTTAAGCTGATGAAAATACTTTTTGATCCTGTCTCGGCAAGAGGTTCTTCCAGATGAATTTGGTGATGAATACTTTCGAATTGCTGATCACTTTTGAAGGCAATCCCCATCTGAAAAGCACTTACCAGCTTCTCCGAGGGAAGAATTTGTTTGGTTTTTGATCTGATAAGTTCCGGTGATATGTCTTCAAGGTTGTTAATAGGAATTCCCGAAACCAGCATTTTGCTTTTGAACTTGCTCTTCTTAGTAGAGATATGGAATAAATCACCCACCTTCTTGATATTTTCTACCGCTTCTCTGTAGATGATTCTGCCGCCATGAGCTTCAATGTATGACACAATTGGCTTGACCAGGTTTATCAATCCTCCATCTACATAAAAGTTGGAGTAGTTGGTGTAGCACAAGGCTGCCGCACCAAATAAGAAATTGACTTCCTCTGCGGTGTTCTGTGCAGTGATTAAGAGTTGTTCATTGATGTACTTTTGAAAATGATTATCTGAGAGTTCAAGCGTATTGATTTCTTCGGAGGTTCTCTTCAGAGCATAGCGTGCATTCAAGAGGTCATTGGGTCTCGCATATTTTGCCAGTTCCCAGATGTCTTTCATTCCTGAAGGAGGAAAATGCTGAAATCTTGTAGATGCATTCCATACAAATTCACTCAGCCGGAAAGCTTTATCCCAAAATTTATCCTGGCCTTTACCAAAGTGCTTGGTTGCCTCGGTTTTCCATTGGTTAATGTTCTGGTATTTATTGATTGTTTGCCCATCAGCCAAGTGCACCTGCATTGGAAGATCTAGCTTTCTCAGATTTAGTTTGATACCAGTTTGGTCCAATAGATACCTCAACGGCATGCCCTTATCAAGTCCGATAAGTGTAGTCGCACCAGCTTCAAATACATATCCTTTGCGCCAATACGAAGTGGTACAACCTCCGGGAATCCAGTTTTGCTCAATAATTAGCGGCTTCAATCCTTCCTTAACAAGTAGAGCAGCAGCCGAGAGTGATCCCATGCCACTTCCAATTACAATCACATCATACATTGAAGAATGTTTAATATTTTCAATTAAATGTTAAACAAAATTAAAATGAGATATGTTTGCTTAACATATTCAGGTTTTAAGGTCTAATTTGCCCAAAATCACAAGTTTATGAAGGTAGCCGTATATCGGAAAGAACATTTTAATGCTGCACATCGTCTTAACAATCCCGGATGGACGGAAGAAAAGAACGATGAGATTTTTGGGAAGTGTAACAATGCCAACTGGCATGGTCACAACTATGAAGTTGTGGTAAAGCTGATTGGAGAGCCTGATCCTGAAACAGGATATGTTTACGATATGAAAGTGCTCAGCGATTTGATCAAGGAGCATGTGCTAAAGAAATTTGATCACAAAAACCTGAACCTGGACACTGAAGAATTTAGAGAAATAAACCCAACCGCTGAGAATATAGCCGTGGTGATATACAATATTCTCAGAGATAAAATTGATTCAAATCTGGACTTGAAAGTCATACTCTATGAAACAGAAAGAAACTTTGTTGAATATCCCGCTTAACACTGAAGATATGGAAGACGATTATGCTGAGGATCATGTAGGGTCTTCCGATGATACCCCATTGCGCCCTGACGCTTTTGAAAAGGATGATGACCTGAAAATCGAACTTATAGCCAAGCATTTCAAAGAAATCATGCTCATCCTTGGGTTGGATCTTGAAGACGATAGCTTGCAGGGAACCCCCAAGCGTGTTGCCAAAATGTATGTTCAGGAAGTATTCAGTGGACTGAATCCAAAGAATAAGCCTAAAGCCAGATTGTTTGAGAACAAGTACAAGTATGATCAAATGCTGGTGGAGAAGGATATCACTTTTTACTCACATTGTGAGCACCACTTTGTGCCGATTTATGGGAAAGCTCATGTGGCGTATTTCTCCAGTGGAAAAGTAATTGGACTCTCCAAGATAAACAGGATTGTCCAGTACTATGCCAAAAGGCCGCAGGTTCAAGAGCGATTGACGATGCAGATTGCTAATGAGCTGAAGGGAGTATTACAAACAGAGGATGTTGCCGTGGTTTTGGATGCAACTCACATGTGTGTTTCTTCCCGAGGTGTGAATGATACCAATAGTATGACTGGAACAGCATTTTTCGATGGGCGCTTTAAAGATCAAAATGTGAAGACCGAATTCTTGAACTACATCAACTCAAAAACAGATTTGAGATAGGTAATTTATGAACATGGATTTTAGTGGTAAAAACATACTTGTGATAGGCGGTAGTGGTGGGATAGGAAGCTCGGTGATAAACATCTTGAAATCCAAAAATGCCAATATTTACAATATTTCGAGAAGAGAAGTTGAGGGGATAAACCAAATAACCCTTGACATTACTTCTGAAGATTTGGATTTAGACTCTTTGCCAGATACTATACACGGTTTGGTGTATTGTCCTGGCACTATCAATTTAAAACCATTTCAGAGCCTCAAACCAGCAGATTTCAGAAGCGATTTCGAACTGAATGTGGTTGGAGTTGTAAAGGTGATAACTGCTTGTTTGAAAAGGCTGAAATCAGCTAAAAATTCGTCGATAGTTTTGTTTAGTACGGTAGCAGTGTCTCAGGGTATGAGTTATCATGCGTCCGTGGCAGCAAGCAAAGGAGCTATTGAGGGACTTACACGATCTCTGGCTGCTGAGTTTGCCAGAGCAGGCATCAGAGTGAATGCAATTGCGCCGGGACTGACGGACACTCCTTTATCAAAGAGTCTGTTATCAACTGATGACAAGCGTAAAGCAGCGGCTGACAGACACCCGCTGGGTAGGGTAGGAACCGCTGATGAGCAAGCTGAAGCTGCTGTCTATTTATTATCAGACCATACCTCTTGGATGACGGGGCAAATTATTCATTTGGATGGTGGTATGTCTTCATTACGTCCACTTTAAAAAATTTTAAACAATCTTGTTATACACAAAGATGAGTATCTAAATCATCGTAATATTTAGTATGTCTAACCCTCCAGAAGCATTCATGATCTTTAAGGAAGAGCTGGCCAAGGCCAGACTAGAGAAGGAGCGTTTGAAGAAAGAGTATGAGCAAAAGACAAGTGCATTAACGAAGGATCTTGCTAATTTGAAGGAGCAAATCTCTGCACAGCAGGATATGTTAAAAACTGCCTGGTCATACGCGATGGAACTGGAATCAAAACTAAAAAGTTTGGAGAAGAGGGTGATTGATGACGAGGAGCGAAACAAGTTTGGTTTTTATTAATTTTTTCAGGTCATGACACAAATGGAAATGCCTCTTACAGATTTGGGATGTATCCGGAAGTTTAGAAATGATTATGCAGAGGTTTATACCCACGATTCCAAACAAACAATTATCTGTATCCTCAAGCAGGAGTACGTGCCAATAAGAGAGTTTCGTTCAACTTTTGAGCGAATTACAGAAATTGTAAAAAGAGGGCAGTATAAGAAATTTATTTTTGACAAACGCATGCTACGTACTTTTCATCAGCCAAGTATGGAATGGTATTTTTTGGAGTGGAAAACTCAAATGTTGTCACATGGACTGAATAAACATAGAAAATTGCTTCCTGATTTGCCATGGTTCGTTAAGGCGGTAGATGTAGCTCGGGAACCACTGTTGAAAAAGTTACCTGATGCTATCTCAGCCCAATTGGACATAGTTTATTGTGATTCATTAGAGGAGGCTTTCGAGGTTTGATTCAATCCTCTTTTTGTGTTGATATCACCCTTTGATTTTTCAATTTATTGAGTTTTTGGTACAGATGGGAGTATTATGAAATCCTTAGAATCTGTTGCTTAGACACTTTCAGATTTAGCATTTTTATAATTTACCGAGTCGGTTATCTTTGCACATCTTTTTAAAAACCTAAATAAAATATGAGCTATTTACTTTACACAGTGCCTATGTTGGCGGTGGTGGGAATCGTTGTGATGATTTTCAAATCACTGTGGGTGAACAAGCAGGATGCCGGGGATGAAAAAATGCAGTCTTTGGCAAACCACATCAGAGAAGGAGCTTTAGCATTTTTACATGCAGAATATCGTGTATTAGGTATTTTCGTTGGTGTTGCAGGGGCATTGCTTTGCGTAATTGCATCATATGTTGAGACTACCCATTGGTTCATCGTTGTGGCATTTGTTATAGGAGCAGTGTTTTCTGCTGTTGCAGGAAATATCGGTATGAGAATAGCTACTGCGGCTAATGTAAGAACAACACAAGCTGCAAGGACCAGTTTACCACAAGCTTTGAAAGTTAGTTTTACAGGAGGAACCGTAATGGGACTTGGTGTTGCAGGTCTTGCTGTTTTTGGTTTGAGCATGTTATTTATATTGCTTTTCTCCTGGTTTATGGGAACTACATGGGCAGGAGGAGATGGTATTTTTCCTGATGTGAGTGGAAATGAGGCCATGACGATGGTATTAGAGGCACTGGCTGGATTTTCCCTTGGAGCAGAGTCTATTGCACTTTTTGCCAGAGTTGGCGGAGGAATTTACACCAAAGCTGCTGATGTAGGAGCTGACCTTGTAGGTAAAGTGGAAGCAGGTATCCCGGAAGATGATCCGCGCAATCCTGCGACCATCGCCGATAATGTTGGTGATAATGTTGGTGATGTGGCTGGTATGGGAGCTGATCTTTTTGGTTCATATGTAGCTACAGTCTTGGCATCAATGGTACTTGGGAATTATGTGATCAGAGATATGGGAGGTTCAATCACTGATGATTTTAATGGAATAGGTCCAATTATCCTACCATTAGTAATTGCTGGGTTAGGAATTATATTTTCGATTATTGGCACATTACTCATTAAAATTTCTGATAACAATGCCAAAGAGGCACAGGTGCAAAGTGCTCTAAATAAAGGCAATTGGGGGTCTATTTTAATTACAGGGGTTGCAGCGTATTTCATAATCGATATGATACTGCCTTCTGTGATGAAAATGGATTACTTTGGAATTGGTATAATCGATATCCCTTCTATAAATGTTTTTTATGCAGTATTGATTGGATTGTTTGTTGGTGGTGCTATCTCATATTTTACAGAATACTATACAGGACTTGGTAAAAAACCAGTTTTAGATATTGTACAGAATTCCTCAACCGGAGCTGCTACCAATATTATTGCTGGTTTATCAACAGGAATGATTTCAACTTTTGCCCCAATCCTTCTTTTTGCAGGAGCTATTTGGGGAGCATATTCCCTTGCAGGGTTCTATGGAGTAGGAATTGCAGCATCTGCTATGATGGCCACCACAGCTATGCAGCTGGCAATTGATGCTTTTGGACCGATCGCTGACAATGCTGGTGGAATCGCAGAGATGAGTGAGTTGCCTAAGGAAGTTCGTGAAAGAACAGATATTTTGGATTCAGTAGGAAACACTACAGCAGCTGTAGGTAAAGGTTTTGCTATTGCTTCTGCAGCCCTTACTGCTTTGGCACTTTTTGCAGCTTATGTAACATTTACTGGAATAGACGGAATCAACATATTTAAGGCAGATGTGCTAGCTGCACTATTCATTGGAGGTATGGTTCCGGTTGTTTTTTCAGCTTTGGCTATGCGTTCTGTTGGGAAAGCAGCAATGGAAATGGTGATTGAGGTAAGACGTCAGTTCAAAGAGATTCCGGGTATCATGGAAGGAACTGGCACTCCGGAATATGGAAAATGTGTAGATATTTCTACAAAAGCTGCTATCAAAGAAATGATGTTGCCTGGTGCAATGACCATTGCTTCTCCACTGTTGATAGGCTTTCTTATGGGACCAGAAGCGCTTGGAAGTTATATGGCCGGTGTAGCAGTTTCGGGTGTACTTTGGGCGATCTTCCAAAACAATGCTGGTGGAGCATGGGATAATGCTAAGAAATCTTTCGAAGCAGGTGTAATGATTAACGGTGAAATGACATACAAAGGATCAGAGGCCCATAAGGCAGCTGTAACCGGAGATACTGTTGGTGACCCTTTTAAAGACACATCTGGTCCTTCGATGAATATCCTTATCAAATTGACTTGTTTGGTAGGTTTGGTGATAGCACCGATTCTTGGTGAAATATATGGTGATGGAGCTCATACATCAGCCGATCACATGATGGATAAAAAGGAAATCACTGTGAAAGTTGAAGGTGATAGTGAGGATAACATGACTGCCGAAGTGACAATTGTAGAGGGTGATAAGTCTGAAACAACAATAATTGAAGGAACTGCTGATGAAATCGAAGAGGCAGTTGAGGAGATAGAATAATTCATAAAATACATAACTAAGTAAAAAACCCTCTCTGAGCAATCAGGGAGGGTTTTTTGTTTTCAAATGCAGCAATTTCACCTATAATGTTTGAAATAAGTTAATTAGCTCCATATTGTTAATGAAAGGTTTAATTAAAAGTAGGTAAATGCTTGAAAAATAGGATGTTAAAATATTTTTCTATATTTGCATAGAAGCAAAGAATAAAATCTATGACAAACGCCAACCGCATAATGACCCTGATGCTTCTTATCGTTGTGGGGATTTTCCCTGCAGTGGCAGAAGCTGATGGAGAAGATAAGGAGAGCTTTGAAAAGCTCTCTGACAAGTTAGACAGGGCAATTGAAGCCCGAGACTTTCATGTTGCCCGTGAGGCTATTGAAGAACTTATTCCTATGATGAAGGATGAGTTGAAAAAGCATAAAAAGTTATTGTCAGGATTGAAAAAGGAAGATTCACCTGATGCCGATCCTGAAGAATATGCTCGGAAGCTTGAACGCAAAACTGAGCTCTATGAGTCTTTGAAGGATTTAGTTGATATTTCTCCAGCAGCATTGAGAGTGAAGTCGGAACGGATTCAGTCAGATGTTCAGGAGTTTATCGATTTATCCTGATGAAAAATTTATGGTTACTGTAGTTTATCCTCCTGGGTGGTTTCCAGGGGGATTTTTTTTGTCTGCTCAATTTATTATATCGTAATACCAATTTCTTGTATAATCCTTTAAGGTTTCTTTATTTTGGCGACCTTAAAAATTCAGATGAACAAGTATTACAAACTCCTCTTCACCCTCTCTAGCTTACTTTTATTACAAATTGTTCATGGTCAATCGATGACCTATGAAGAGTTTACTTCTCAGGAAATAGTCTTTGAAAAAACCAATAGCCAATGGGCACAGCAGCAGGATTATGTAGTGCTTATTAGCATAGATGGGTTTAGATATGACTATGCCGAGAAATACGGAGCCACAAACATTCAAAGTTTTCTGGAAAAAGGAGCTGCTTCCAAAAGGATGATTCCGTCATTTCCTTCTAAAACATTTCCCAATCATTATACATTAGTGACAGGAATGCGTCCTGGAAATAGTGGACTAGTTGGGAATTCATTTTATAGCCGCTCCAAAGATGCCTGGTATGAAGTGAGAGATAAAAGTGCTGTTCGTGATAGCAGCTGGTACAATGGAGTGCCTCTGTGGTCATTGGCAGAGCAAAATGGGATGCTATCAGCAAGTCTATTTTGGGTAGGGTCAGAGGCAGCTATAGCAGGAGAAAGACCGACATACTATTATACTTACAATGGGAAAGTGCCCAATGAATATCGACTAAGAAAAGTTGCGGAGTGGTTGCAACTTCCTGCTGAAAGACGGCCTCACATGATGTTTGCATACTTTTCTCTGGTGGATGATGCAGGCCATAAGTATGGGCCGGATCATGAAATGACCAGGAAGGCTGTGTTGGAGGTGGATGAACACATTGGAAACTTTTTAGAGGAACTAAAACAGATTGATCTGAATGTACATGTGGTACTCGTCTCAGATCATGGAATGTCCACAATTAACAGAGGTATTGTGCTGCCGGATGCCGTAGATCTTGATGATGCTCAGGTCTCTTTCAGTTTGCCCCCAATGATTTATCAGCCAGATTCTCAAAAACTGGACAAACTGTACAACCAGCTGATCCAGATCCCCAATGTTGATGTGTATAAAAAAGAGCAGATACCGGATTACCTGGCTCTGCAAAATAATGACCGGGTAGGTGATTTGATATTGATCACCAGTCCACCGACTGTGATTTTAGATGCTCCTAAGCGTGTTTACGGTGGGACCCATGGTTTTGACCCTTATCGAGATATCAATATGGGAGCTATTTTTTATGCGCTTGGCCCTCAGATAAAGTCAGGTATAATGATGCCACCTATTGAGAATATTCATGTATATCCGCTGATTGCCAAAATACTTGGTTTAACCTATGATCAGGAAATAGATGGAAAGTTGTCAGCTTTGGAGTCTATTTTAAAATAGTATTGATCCATGATGGAATTGGCATAATTTTAGATTAATGCCTTTCCATGTTACACTTATTAGACATTTTCTTTACCGTGTTTCACAGTGCATTCATTGCGTTTGTGCTGTTTGGTTGGATATTTCCTAAAACCAGAAAAGCCCATATTACGGCATTGTTACTGACTTTTTTAGCCTGGATGCTTTTAGGTTTGTATAAAGGAAATATTGGCTATTGTCCTCTCACGGATTGGCATTGGCAAGTAAAGAGGTCACTTGGAGAAACCAATATGTCCGTATCTTTTGTAGGCTATATGATTGAACACTATTTAGGCCTTAATTTCTCAAGAAATTTCTATGATATTGTAACTGCTGGAGGGCTAATTTTCGGAGTGATAATGGCATATATGAAGTCCAGGGTTAGTAAGAAAGACAGGCCTGCTAATAAAAAACAATTTGCATAATTGAATAATCATTTGATTTTCTGGTAAGAGCATAAAATCTTTGTAAAAGAAAAATGAATTGGCCTACTATATGTTAGGCCAATTTCATTACGTGAAAAACCCCGATCAACAGATATTTTAAAAAATGTTGTTCCCTTGAGCTATCTTGGTAACATCAACCTAACACTATGAGACAATCCAAAGAATACACCGTCCTGTATGTTGACGATGAGAAAGCGAATCTGAGAAGCTTCAAGTCTGTTTTTAGGAGATTGTATAATGTACTTACTGCCGATAATCCGATCGAAGGATATCAAATGGTGCAGGACAATAAAATAAATATAGTAGTATCAGATCACCGAATGCCTGAACTTGTTGGTACAGATTTTCTACGCCAGGTTCACGATTACGATGACAATATCAAGCGAATTATTCTTAGTGGCTTTGTAAAGAAAGAAGAGCTTCAGGATGCCAATGAAGAGTTTGGTATTCATGCTTATGTTTCTAAGCCGTGGGACTTTGAACATGTTCAGGCAATATTTGAGAAATTATTATCTGAGGAGGTTTCGGAAAAAATGATTTATGAGTGATTCCACCATTTTGAGAAGAATTTTTCCATACTGACAAACTTTCGTGTTCACATTTTGGTTCTAAGGGGCGTAAGGCTTCATTTTCACCATTATTTTTTTTGGCATGGTTCTGGTAATTCAGGTGATATACAATGAGACGTTTAATTATTCGTTTCATTGATGAAAGAACTTTTTAGTTAGGTTAGGTTGGTGATTAGCCCCCTCTCTTGATCTCGTCAAGAAGGGGGCTTTCTTTTTTACCGGGAATGGTGCGTTTTGATTAATTTGAGGGTTTGTCGGTTCTCCTACATTCGATATTAATCCCAGCTGAAAATACCCTGGAACTTGTTGGTCTGTATGGTAAATATTGAAATATCATTATCTTCAGTTGACCAATTCTACAAAATCATGAAAATTCTCCTGGAGTGGCTGCTCTCCATTCTTGCAGCATTCATATTATTACAAACACTGTTTTATAAGTTCAGTGGTAGTGACGAAAGTGTTTACATTTTTACACAGGTTGGGATGGAACCCTGGGGCAGAATAGGCTCTGGAGTATTAGAACTTGTTGCTGGTTTGCTCTTGCTGAGTAATAAATACCGTATTTATGGTGCTCTGATAGCTATGGGTGTTATTTCCGGTGCAATTTTCTTTCATCTTACCACTTTGGGTATTGAGGTGATGAACGATGATGGTTTATTGTTTTACTATGCCATTACTGTTTTTTTGAGTAGCCTATTTATCTTGTTGCTTAGGAAAAAAGACATACCATTTATTGGACAAAAAAGAACTTGATTCTCATTTATCTCCAGCTGTAAACTGGTTTAAATCCAAGGGATGGAAGCCATTTGCATTTCAGGAGAAAACCTGGAAAGCTTACCTTGATGGAAAAAGTGGATTGCTCAATGCACCCACGGGGAGTGGCAAAACTTATGCACTCTGGATGCCCTGTATTCTTGAGTTTCTAAGGGATCAGGATCCGGCTCATGTAAGTCCCGAACTTCAGGTGATGTGGGTGACTCCTCTTCGTGCTCTTGCCAAAGACATTCAGAGAGCTATGCAGCAGGTCTGTGACGATCTGGATTTGCGGTGGACTGTTGGTTTGCGAATAGGGGATACTACTACTTCAGAGCGCCAAAAGCAGAAGAAATCAGCTCCGCAGGCTTTGGTCATTACTCCGGAAAGTATTCATGTAATACTTAGTCAGAGTGATTATCCCAATTATTTCAAAAACGTAAAAGCCATCATTATTGATGAGTGGCATGAGATATTGGGAACAAAAAGAGGTGTAGCTACAGAGCTGGCAATTTCAAGACTCAAAACGCTTACGGACAATCGACTGAAGATTTGGGGGATTTCTGCAACAATTGGTAATCTCCCACAGGCCAAGCGAGTAGTGCTGGGAGAAGATCAATATCGAAATGGAGTAGTAATCAAAGCGGAAATTGATAAAAGGATAGAGGTCGAGTCAGTATTGCCTGAAGAAGTCGAGAAATTTCCATGGACAGGACATTTAGGAACCAAGCTGTTGCCTAAAATCATCCCCATTATTGAAAAAAGTAAAACAACACTGCTTTTCACCAATACGCGCTCCCAGACAGAACTTTGGTACCAGGCCATTCTCAAATTTGCTCCTGAATTGGCAGGAACTATTGCGATGCATCATGGCTCAATGGATCATGATATCAGAGGTTGGGTAGAGGATGCTTTGCATGAAGAAAAACTGAAGCTGGTGGTATGTACATCGAGTCTGGATTTGGGTGTTGATTTCAGGCCTGTTGATACGGTTATTCAGGTGGGTGGCCCCAAAGGTGTTTCCAGGTTTTTTCAGAGAGCAGGTAGGAGTGGGCATCGTCCTGGAGAGCTAAGTAAAATATATTTTGTCCCGACACATTCGTTAGAATTGGTAGAAGGTGCAGCCCTCAGAGAGGCGATTGATCAGGGCCTTTTCGAAAGCCGGAAACCTTTGGAAAGAAGTCTTGATGTGCTGGTACAGTACCTCGTGACTCTTGCAGTGAGTGGAGGTTTTCGTCCACTAGAAATTTTGGAGGAGATAAAAAACACCTACAGCTATCGATTGCTTTCCGCTGAAGAATGGAATTGGTGTCTTGATTTTATTACCACCGGAGGGAAAACACTTGGTCAATATGATGAATTTGCTCGTGTTTATAATGATGACGGAATCTATAAAATCATCAATAAAAGAGCCGCTACAAGACATAAGCTATCAATAGGAACAATAGTAGGTGACCCCGCACTAAAAGTTAAATTTTTGTCTGGTGGACATATTGGGACTATTGAGGAGAGCTTTGTCTCACGTCTCAACCCTGGAGATTCTTTTTGGTTTGCTGGTCGCAATCTGGAATTCGTCAGGATAAAAGATCTTACCGTTTTAGTGAAATTGTCTCACAAGAAAAGTGGACTCACACCTCAGTGGATGGGTGGACGATTGCCACTATCATCTATGCTGGCTGATAAGATAAGAGAGAAGTTTCAGCAAGCGGTACAGGGTAACTATGAGGATGCAGAAATGCTGACGATAAAACCAATTCTGGATCTGCAAGCCAGGTGGTCTGAGATCCCTACATTGGATAAGTTGCTAGTGGAAAAAACTAAATCCAGATTTGGCCATCATATTTTCATTTATCCATTCGAAGGAATGTTTGTGCATGAGGTGCTGGGGGCTGTGGTGGCACTTCGGATCAGTCGGATAAGACCAATTTCATTTTCGATCTCAATGAACGACTATGGTTTTGAGTTGCTGTCTGATCAGGAGATCCCAATAGAAGAAGCGCTGGAAACAGATCTCTTTTCGGAGGAAAATCTGGTTCCCGACATCTATGAATCCATCAATATGACCGAGATGGCTCAGCGAAAATTTAGAGACGTAGCTACAATAGCCGGTTTGATTTTTCAAGGTTATCCCGGTAAGAATATTAAGTCAAAACACCTGCAGGCATCATCTGGTATATTATTCAAGGTTTTTGAAGAGTATGACAAAGGAAACTTACTGGTCAAACAATCTATGGAAGAGGTAATGACCTTGCAGTTGGAACATTCTCGGTTATTTGAAGCTATTCGACGTATTAACAAGCAAAAAATCATTTTGAAAGAAACCCAAAAACCGACCCCATTTGCTTTCCCGATATTGGTTGATACATTCAGGAGGCAAAAGCTAACTTCAGAACAGCTTGCTGACAGAATCAAAAAAATGCAACTTCAACTGGAAAAAGCTGCGGCTAAGAGTTGACGAAATTCTTAAATTTGATGGTCAACATAATTCACAAAACGACAACCCCTAAATGAAGTTTCTATTTACTCTATCCGGCATTATCTTGTGTTCTGCTCTGTCCGCACAGTCCATTACTGGTCTTTGGAAAACCATAGATGATGAAACAGGCAAGCCTCGATCCATTGTTAAGATCGAAGAGCGAGATGGTAAGTATTACGGAAATATCATCAAGTTATTCAGAAGTCCGGAAGAAGATCAGGATCCTGTTTGTAAAGAGTGTCATGGTAAAAAGAAAGATCAAAGAATCATTGGGATGGAGATCATCACCGATATGATTTATAAGAAGGATGATCTTGTCTTTGAAGGAGGGGAAATTCTTGATCCGGAAAGTGGGAATGTTTATGATTGTCGGTTGTGGGTTGGAGATGATGGAAATCTGCGTGTGAGAGGTTATGTAATGTTTCTCTACCGTACGCAAACATGGTTGCCTTATGAAGGGTGATCTGGAGGTGCTTGGGTCGGAGTTTATATTTTCTTTTCAAAATCAAGAACTTCATTTAAATACACAAAGAAGCCTTTTTTGGTCTGAACAAAAAATGTTAGTGGTTTCAGATCTTCATCTTGGGAAAGCAGGACATTTCAGAAGACATGGGATTCCTATTCCACGACAGATACATATTTCCGACCTTCTGAGAGTTAATTCTTTGCTGGAATATTATCAACCAAAGACAATTCTATTTTTAGGTGATCTGTTTCATAGTGATCAGAATGATGAGTGGTCAGATTTTATCCACTGGTCAAATTACAACCACCAAGTCAATCAGATCCTGGTTCAGGGTAATCACGACATACTTTCATCGCAGGATTACAATGAAACCAGGATTCAACTTTTGAGTCAACTCGATGAAGGGCCATTTTCTTTCACACATGAACCCACTGATACTTTTGGGTATAATATTGCCGGACATATTCATCCTGCAATAAGACTCAGGGGCCTGGCACGACAAGGGGAGATTTTGCCTTGCTTTAGTTTTGAGCTAAATCATGCATTGCTACCGGCATTTGGTAATTTCACCGGAAATCATCCCATCAAGCCCCGAAAAGGAGCGAGTGTGTTTGCTATTGCAGAAGATGTTTTGGTGAGTTTAACAGCTTAAATCATTATTTTTATAGAAAGAAACCAAATGTTTGTCGATCATGAGGTTACTTTATTCTGACTTTATGTATTTAACAACAAGGCGAAAGCTCCAGGTGTATGAAAGATAGAGAGATTCTCGATAGAATAGCTCGTGGAGATGAGCGTGCCTTGGACTATCTGTATCGCAAGTATTACAGGATGATGACAAACATTGTTTTGAAAAACAATGGTACAGAAGAAGAAGCCAAAGATGTTTATCAAGAAGCATTATTGGCTTTTTGGCAAAAGGCTGCTAGTGGTAACCTGGTTTTAACTTCTAAAATCAGTACATTTCTCTACAGTATTTGTCTGAATCAGTGGCGAAAAGAACTTGACAGGAAGAGTAGATTGACAAATGAGGAGGTTGATGGGGAGGAAGTTCAGCCACATGAGCACAAAGAACGCTATAGGATCGTGATGGAATGTATTGCTGAGTTGGGCGATACATGTAAGAAGATATTAACATATTATTATTTCGACGGGCTGAACATGACAGATATCGCCAAAAAAATGAATTTTGCGAATACAGATACAGCCAAGACAAAAAAATATAAGTGTAAGAAAAGATTAGATAGTTTAATAAAACAACGCTATACGGCAACCGACTTTTTCGATTGATGAACCTGACACCTGACCAAATAGATAAGTACCTACGTAATGAGCTCAGCTCAAGTGAGCTTAGGTCTTTTGAATCCGCTATGGAAAAGGATCCTGTCCTTCAGGAACAAGTTGCTTTTGACCGGGCAACTGTTGATGGAATTAGCGAATTTAGAAAAGCTCAACTCAAAGCTCGCCTTGATGCTATTGATGTCTCGAGTCCATGGTTCAGTGTTGGTCAGATTGGTAATAATGTATTGATAAATACTGCTGGTGCGTTGGTTACAGCCACAGTCATTGGTGTTTCTGCGTATTTGTGGATTAATGATTCATCAGAAGATGAAGTTAAGAATGATAGCCAGGCCCAGGTATTGATTGGGGAAACAGACTTTCCCAGGGAGGCAGAAGAGGCTACAATCAATTATTCTGAGATAGAGGGCATATTGAATGACTTGGGGCAAAAGGCTTCAATTCAACCAGCGAAACCTGCACCAACTGTTGAAGAATCTATTTCAATTATAGAACCTGTTTCTGAAGAACTTTCTGAACAGGCAGAGGATTTTTATCCGGATGTAAATGTGCCAATGATTGGTGATGTCACAGATGATCCTGCATTGAAAACCGCTGAAGCTGATTTGCCGGAAATGGAAGCAATGGATCAGGTGAGTGTTGGTGATGCCATGATTGATGTCAAGGTAGAGCAAAACAAAAAACCTTCGGAACCGCTTAAATACAAGTATTTTGATGGTAAGCTTTACCTCTATGGGGATTTTAAGAGTTCACCTTATGAGATTTTGGAGATCAACAGACCTGCAGTAAGAACCATCTATTTGTACTTCAATAATCAGTTCTACAATATCACTAGTAGTGATGATGTGAAGGAGCTAGAACCTATCAGCAATGAGAAATTGTTGAATGAACTGGAGATAGTTCGCAACAATAAACAGTAGCACTTTCATACTTTCAGCATACATTATTTAGTTTTGGGGCGGGATGGAACAAAAAACCCGTAAAAAACGAAAATTAGGGAGTTATCCCTTTCTGAGCGTGACTTTCAGTATCACGCTCGCGCTGTTTGTCATTGGCTTATTTGGCTTGATGGCAATGCATGCGCAAAAATTGACCAACTTGATTCAGGAGAATGTTGAGGTTCAGGTTTTTCTTAACAAACAAATTTCTTCAGGAGAGGTCACAAAAATCAGCAAGACCATTGGGACTAAGGAGTATGTGATCAAAAAAGAGAATGAGCCAAAAATCCGACTAATCACAAAAGATGAAGCAGCAGCCCAGTTTATAGCAGATACAGGAGAAGACTTTAAGGAATTCCTCGGAGAAAATCCGTTACGGGATGTTTTGGTAGTGAATATCAAACCCGAATATCATGCTGCTGATTCTCTCAAAATGGTGAAGGCAGATATTGAAAAGATGAGAGGAGTGTTTGAGGTTGATTATGTAGAATCACTGGTGGAGAGTATCAATCAGAACCTTACCAAAATTGGAGCTATTCTGGTTGGTTTTTTTGTGATCCTCATGATTGTGGTGGTTATCCTGATCAATAACACGATTAAATTGGCGTTGTTTTCCCAGCGTTTCTTAATCAGAAGTATGCAGCTGGTAGGAGCTACATCTGGGTTTATCAGAAAGCCATTTTTGAAGCGTTCGGTATGGTATGGTTTTTTGGCTGGTGCATTATCCTCTTTAATGCTCTTAAGCATCATGTTATATGCAAACAACAGGATTGAGGATTTGCAAGAGTTGCAGGATTCTCAAAGTTTAGCAATACTATTTCTATCACTCATCTTTATTGGTATGATAGTGGGCTTCCTGAGCACTTACCGGGCTGTAAGAAAGTATTTACAAATGTCACTTGACGAATTATATTAGACTATGTCAGAACAAAACAAATTCGCTTTTCAAAAAGCCAATTACATTATTATGCTGGCCGGGGTGCTGGTGTTGATACTTGGCTTTTTCATCATGTCCAGCGATAGCGAACCTTATGGTTTTGGATTTATGGGCATTACACTCGGCCCAATTGTAGTGGTACTTGGCTTCCTGGTACAATTTGTCGCTATATTTTACAAACCTAAAAAGTCAGAGTCTACATCTGACGAGCAGTAAACTATGTCATGGATTGAGGCGTTGATCCTGGGAATTATCCAGGGATTGACTGAGTTTTTGCCGGTGAGTAGCAGCGGACACCTTGAGATTGGATCTGTGTTGCTTGGGGTGAAATCGGAGGAGAATTTACTTTTTGCTGTAGTAGTCCATGCTGCAACAGCTCTGAGTACAATCATCGTATTTCGAAAAGATATTGGAGAGATTCTGGTAGGACTTTTCCCTGTAGCCTGGAATGAATCCTGGCAGTTTGCAGTTAAAATCATTGTTTCCATGATTCCGGTTGGGATTGTTGGGGTGTTTTTCGAAGATGAGATCGCTTCTTTCTTTACGGGTAACTTATTGTTAGTTGGGAGTATGCTTTTGGTGACTTCAGCATTGTTATTCTTCACTCACTTCAAAAAGGATAATACAAAGCCTGTAAGTATTGTACATGCATTTATTATTGGTTTAGCACAATCAATAGCCATTATGCCAGGTATCTCCAGGTCCGGAAGCACAATAGCTACTGCACTATTGTTGGGTGTAGAAAAAAGTAAAGCCACAAGGTTTTCGTTTTTGATGGTTTTAGTTCCAATATTAGGTGCAAGTATGCTTAAGCTTAAAGATTACTTTGAGGCACCTGCACAATATGAAGGTTTGTCGGCAGTTTCTATGGTTGTCGGTTTTCTGGCTGCCTTGATTTCCGGGTACATCGCCTGTAAATGGATGCTTAGCATTGTAAGAAAAGGAAAACTAACATATTTTGCTATTTACTGTTTAATCGTTGGACTGATTGCCATCGTTTCCCAAATATGGATTTAAGCACATTCGCTGAAGGACAAATATTGCTCATTGATAAGCCACTGACCTGGACATCCTTTGATGTGGTGAAGAAACTGCGATATACACTCAAAGTGAAGAAAATCGGACATGCTGGTACTTTGGATCCGTTGGCTACTGGTTTACTACTTATAGGTACAGGTAAGTTTACCAAAAAACTCAACGAACTGCAGGGGTTGGATAAAACCTACGAAGGGATCATCGGGATAGGTAAAACCACTCCATCTTTTGATCTGGAAACAGAATTTGATTCTGAGCAAAATATTGATTCTTTGACACAAGAAGATATCGACAATGCTGCCAATCAGCTGACTGGTGCTTTGGCTCAGGTTCCACCAGCGCATTCAGCTGTGAAAGTCGATGGTCAGCGAGCTTATAAAAAAGCACGCAAAAATGAAGAAGTAAAGCTTGAGCCTAGGCATATTACCATACACTCTTTTGAAATTTTAAAATTTGAGGGCGATGAAGTTCACTTCAGAATCGCCTGTTCCAAAGGAACTTATATCAGAAGTATTGCCAGAGATTTTGGGGAAATATTAGGAGTAGGAGGTTATTTGAAAAGCCTGCGCAGGACAAGTATTGGTTCATACAAAGTTGAAGATGCTGAAGATCTTCAAGAGTTTGTTCAAAAAATCCAGGAGCATGCAGTTAATTGAGGATCTTAACGGGTTTACACCTCCGGATTATTCGGTGGTGACCAGTGGCACATTTGATGGTGTGCATGTTGGTCATCAGAAGATCCTTCAGCGAATTGTCAATGTTGCTAAGCGAAAAGGAGGAAAAAGCATTGTACTCACATTTTGGCCTCACCCGAGATTTGTGCTGAAGAAGAACCCGGAAGACCTTAAACTTTTAACAACGTTCGAAGAGAAAATAGATTTGCTGGAGCGATCAGGTATAGATTACCTTGTGAAAATCCCATTTACCAGTCGTTTTTCTCAGTTAACCTCAGAGGAGTTTATACAGCAGATATTGGTGTCAGCTCTCAATACAAAAATGTTGGTGATCGGTTATGATCATAGGTTTGGAAAGAATAGAGAGGGTGGTTTTGATTATCTTATGGAACACTCGGGGCAGTACGGTTTTGAGATGGAGGAAATTCCACGCCAGGATGTGGAACATGTGGGGGTGAGCTCCACAGCGGTGAGAAATGCATTGATGAATGGTGAAATTCATATAGCTAATGAATTTTTGGGAAGGCACTATTGTATTAATGGATTTGTGACGGAAGGAGATAGAATTGGCCGTAGCATAGGTTTCCCGACTGCTAATATTGATGTTCCGGAATCTTATAAATTGATTCCTGCAGATGGGGCTTACGCTGTAAAAGTGAGATGGAAACAAGAATTGTTTGATGGAATGTTAAATATTGGTCAACGACCAACAGTTTCCGGACACGAGCGAAGAATTGAAGTAAATATCTTTAATTTTAATAAGGACATTTACAATGAAAGACTCACTATCGAGTTTGTGCAAAGCTTGAGGAAAGAGCAGAAGTTTTCCAATATTGGGAAACTAAAAGAGCAACTCGAACTTGATAAAAATGAAGCAATTAGTATACTAAAATCAATCAAATGAAAAGATCAATATCCATTTTAATACTTGGTGTTGCTGTGTTTATAGGCGGATGCAAAGCTATGCAGGATACAGCTACCTCATTGCTTTTTAAACCTTCACAGGATAAGCAACTTGGTCAGCAGGTGAAGACGGAAATCGCATCTAATCCAAGCCAATACCCTTTGCTTTCTCAATCTAAATACCCGGAAGCTTACAAGTATTTGAATAACATGAAAGATAAGATTCTTGCAAGTGGCAATGTTCAATATAAAGATGAGTTTGCCTGGGAGCTTCACATCATCCAAGATGACAAAACCCTCAATGCTTTCTGTACACCAGGTGGATATATTTATGTATACACAGGACTGATCAAATACCTGGAAAGGGCTGATGATTTGGCTGGTGTGATGGGGCATGAAATGGCTCATGCAGATCGCAGACACTCTGTGAAGCAACTGGAACAGCAATATGGAATTAACATTCTTACAAGTATCCTTTTGGGTAATTCGGCAGGTCAGTTGACTGAGATAGCTGCTAAACTGGCTGGTCAGGGAGCGCTGCTTAAATTTAGCAGGGAACATGAAGCTGAAGCTGATGAGTATTCTGTAAGATATCTTTCTGGTGCACCTTATGCATGCAATGGAGCCGCCTCATTTTTCGAAAAACTTCTGGCAAAAGGACAAGCTGGAGGAACACCTGAGTTTTTGAGCACACACCCAAGTCCTAAAAACAGAGTTGCGGATATCAATAACCTGGCGAAATCGTTATCATGTTCCACAGCCCCAATTAAGGAGTCTGGAATGACATACAAACAGTTCGTAGCTACATTGCCATAAACCAATGAATCAATTAAGACTTCCATTATTAGTTTCACTAATATTCATTATAGCAGGTTGGTTGCAGTCTTGCAGTAGTGGCAATAATGGAGATTTGTCTGTTTTTTCCGCTGATAGCGATGCGAAAATTGGATTGAATTTGTCAGACCAAATTTCAGCTGATACTACCATCTTTCTCCTTTCTCCGGAGACTTACCCTCAGCAGTATGCATACTTGCAAACAATGATGGATTCATTGTTGGATACTTCTTTGGTGGTTAATAATAAAAACTTCGAATGGACAGTGAGTCTAATTCGCGATGCGGAATTAAACGCTTTCATAATTCCTGGAGGATACCTATATATAAATACTGGGTTGATAAAGTTTTTGGATGATGCTGACCAGCTGGCAGGAATGATTGGTCATGAGGTTGCCCATGCTGATCGCCAACATACCTTTAAGCTGTTATTACAGGTTTTTAGTATCAGTGATTTACAGAATGTGTCCAATGGAAAAGATGCAAGCGCAGCGGCTAAAATGATTAAGTTCTTATCTGGAAAGGGAGTGGATAAGTCTTATTCACCAGATACTGAGCAGGAAGCTGATAGTTATGCAGTTCAGTATTTAGCAAAGTCTCCTTACGCTTGTGATGCCATTACGCCATTTTTTAAAAGGATGAAAGACAAAGAAAAATCAGGAGTTTTGCCATTGTATTTTGACAGACATCCTTTTGACTATAACCCGGAAGAGAATATTAATAACATGGTTGATACACTGAAGTGTAGCACCAGACCAATACAGGAAACAGGATTTACATTTAAAGATTTACAAAATAGTTTGCCTTAATGAGAAAGTCAGAGATAAAGATTAGTGTAGAATTAGACGAACAAAATATTCCCGAGAAAATCACCTGGGATGCGGATGAGAAAGAAAAGCCTGGGGCTTCCGAAACAAAGTCTATGAGTCTGGCGATGTGGGACCATGATACTAAAAACACCTTAAGGATTGACTTATGGTCTAAAGATATGCCAGTAGAAGACATGAAGAGGTTTTACATTGATTGCGTAGGAGGAATGGCACAGTCAATTCTTAACAGCACAGGAGATGAGTATATGTCATCGGAACTAAATGCAGTGTGTGATCGGTTAGTACAGCATCTGAAGAGTGAGTTGAGCTAGTTTTTTGGTGTCTGTTTCGATTTAATAGAATAATTTGAAATCGAAATGAACCTACATTACCAATCTTCACTCAACAGTAACATGTGTTACATACCTGGAGGGCTATGGCACGTACTTTTGTAAAGAACATTAAAACTTTACAAACCATGGCAACAGTAATGCTAACCGCTCAAAAATTTAAAGATGAAATTTTTGACTACACAACAGAGAAAGAATGGAAATATAAAGGTTCAAAACCTGCAATTATAGATTTTTATGCTGATTGGTGTGGACCATGTAAAATGGTATCACCTATTTTGGAAGAACTTAGCAATGAGCATGATGACATTATTATCTATAAAATAGATACAGAAGCAGAGCAGGAATTGGCCGCAGTTTTCCAGATTAGAAGTATTCCTAGCATTTTGTTCATTCCAATGGATAAGCAGCCAATGATGCAGGCAGGGGCACTTCCAAAACACGTTTTAGAAGAAATTATCGAAAAAGAATTGTTAAGTTCAGTATCTTAATGGTTCGTAATAGTATGAAGAGGAAAAAAACCGTGTCAGTGATGATGCGGTTTTTTTGATTTGAACAGACCACAAATACCGTTCACCATCCTTTACCACCACTCAAAAACAGTGTCTTCGTAAGTGATTAGTAATCAGCTAATTTTACTAAAAAACATACATAACCATGAAGACAAAACTGGCAGCAATCACCGCTGCAATTTTACTGACAGTTGGGTGTTCACCCCAAAAGGATACTCCCAAGGAAGAGGGTGTATTTCCTTACCCTATCCAGCAAACCAAACTTGCTAACGGACTCAATGTAGTGACTGTGCCTTATGATAGTCCTGGACTTGCTTCATTTTTCATTGTAGTAAGAGTGGGTAGCCGAGACGAAGTAGAAGCAGGGAAATCAGGATTTGCACACTTTTTTGAACACATGATGTTTCGCGGTACTGAGAATTATTCCAAAGCAGAATACAGTGAAGCACTCAAGGCTATTGGAGCTGCTGCCAATGCCAATACCTGGTGGGACCGTACGGTCTATCACATGACCGGGAATGCTGAAATGCTCGACAAAATGTTTGAGTTGGAATCTGATCGGTTCATGAACTTGAAATATTCAGAAGAAGACTTCAAAGTGGAAGCAGGAGCTGTGAAAGGTGAGTACACTAAAAACTACTCAAGCCCATATATGAAGCTCTATGAGAAGACTTATAACACTGCTTTTAATGAGCATACTTATTCTCATACTACTATTGGTTTCTGGGAAGATGTTGTGGATATGCCAAATCAATATGAATACAGTCTGGAGTTTTTTGATAGGTATTACCGTCCTGAATATTGTACGGTGATGGTAGTAGGGGATGTGACCCAGGAAGAAGTGAATGGGTTGGCTAAAAAGTATTTTGGAGACTGGAAACCAGGAAATTTCAAACAAGAGATTCCTCAGGAGCCTGAGCAAACAGAGACCCGTTTTGCTCATGTTCAGGAAGCTAATTTTCCACCAGTACTCAATCTTAATTATAAAGGGGCTGCATTTTCAGTAGACGATATGGAAATGGCCACTCTGGATATTATCTCCGGACTAGCGTTTTCTGAGAAGTCTGACATTTATAAAAAGCTGGTGGTGGAAGAGCAGAAGGTAAGAAACCTTAGTGCCGGAGCATTAAATACAGTTGACCCGGGCCTCTGGTCAGTTAACACTATGCTTGTCAACAAGGACGACATGGCTTATGTGAAAAAAGAAATTGACAAAGTACTGGAAGACCTTAAGTCGAATCCTGTGGATCAGAAGCTGTTGGATCAAACCAAGAGTCACATGAAATACAGCTTTGCTATGAATATTGACAATCCGAATGATATCGCCGAGTCATTGGCATCTTATATCTGGGTGACAGGCGATCCTGAATCAGTCAATAAAGCTTATGCTAATTATGATAAGGTTACACAGGAAGATATTATGCGTGTAGCTAGGAAATATTTTGTTCCTGAACATTTGACCATATCCACTATTTCTCCGGATGAGGACTTGAAGATCAGTGAAGAAACGGATGTAAAACATTAAACCAGAGACAAAATGAAAAAGATATTATATATAGTATTGGTAGCATTTGGCTGGAATGTTTTCAGTCAGGAAGTAGTGGAGTTGCCAATGGCGTCCACCAAAGTTGTAGTAAAATATTCCTTCAAAAATGGTTCTATTTGTGATCCTGAGGGAAAGGAAGGTCTTACAAATCTTACTGCCAGTTTGCTGACAGAAACGGGCAGTGATAAACTTTCCAAATCCGAAATTGATGATATTCTTTACCCGATGGCAGCTCATTATTATGCTTTCACGGATAAGGAGATGACCACCATCACATTTGAGGTGCATAAGGATTTTTTAGATGAATTCTACGGAGTATTCAACGGTGTTTTGTTGAACCCTTCGTTTGCCGAGAAGGATTTTAACAGGGTGAGATCAAACGCAGAAGTCTATGTGAAAGAAGTGATCAAAGCGAACTCAGATGAAGAGTTTAGCAAGATGGCTTTAGAGGCTAAACTTTTTGCGGGCACACCATACGAGCACATGAAAAATGGTACAGCCAATGGCCTTGCAAACATTACCAGAGAGGACGTGGTAAAACATTATAAAGACTTTTTCACAAGGAATAATGTGATCATCGGTATTGCAGGTGATTATCCCAAGTCATTTCTGGATAAGGTCAAAGCAGATGTGAATAATCTACCAGATGTACAGCCAGAAGTCCCAACTTTAGGTGAAGTATCAATGCCTGACGGAATTCAGGTCGAGCTTGTGACCAAACCAAAGAACCTTGGCACAGTGATTTATACAGGATATCCAATTTCGATCAATCGTGCATCTGCTGACTGGCCAGCCATGTTAGTGGTGAATTCATACCTTGGAGAACACCGTAAATCCTATTCCAAACTTTACCAACTGATTAGGGAGAAGCGGTCAATGAACTATGGTGACTATACATATATTGAGTGGTATCAGTCTGGAGGAAGTAACCAGCTTCCACTGACAGGCTTTCCAAGAAGTCAGAACTACTTTGCCGTGTGGATTCGTCCGGTTCAGACGGCATATAGTTTGAAGAGCCAGTACCCTGAGCTTGGAGATATTAAAATTGGACATGCACACTTCGCCATGAGAATGGCTTTGAGTGAAATTGATCGAGTGAAAAGGGAAGGACTTACTCAGGAAGAGTTTGAATTGACTAGACAGTTCTTGAGAAGCTATATGAAGCTATACATTCAAACTCCAGATAAGCAGTTAGGATTTTTGTTGGATTCCCGCTTTTATGGATTGGAGGATTACATAAGCGAAATAGACCAGAAGCTGGCAGACCTGACTCTGGAAGATGTTAATAATGCGGCTGCAAAATATCTTCAGACCGACAATATGTATATCACGATGATTACAGATACAGAGGAGGCTGAACCTTTGAAAAAGAGCTTACTGACCAATGCCAAATCTCCTATGGCGTATTCCAACATCATCAGGGAGAGTTTGCCGGCAGAAGTCTTTGAGGAAGATAAGGGTGCTGAAAACTTCAAGATCAATGTGAAAGGAGTGGAGATAGTTACTCCTGATGAGTTATTTGTAGATTAAAGAGGAGTAAGTTAAATTGATATATGAACCTTGGTATGTAAATACCAGGGTTCTTTTTGTGGATCAAATTTCTAATAAAAAAACCCACCCCCAATGAAGGAGGCGGGCTCTTTATCACCGCTCATTAAATTGTCATTGCATTATTCCACAAAATCTTCTTGTATGCCTCAGGGCCGGATAAATGAAGATTAATCCTGCTGATATAATCTTCTATGAGCGGCACTTCCGGATGTTGACAAACTAGAAGTGCAACAGATGTTTGGTTCATCTAAATGGCCTGGGATATATTGTACTTAATCGCTATCCACCTCAATTAAATACTCCACAGGCCATTTCGATTGAATCTATCCACTTTTCTACTGCTCGTATAATTAGAAAAGCTTATTTGAATGTGAAAGTATAAGGTGAATCTGGAGAGATTCTGTAGGGTCTTCAGAATTGAGGAGTGTTTTGAATCTGTTTATTCGATTCCGGAGCTGTAAAAATCTTAACCTACTGATTTACAGTATGTTTTGTCTGGTTTTTTTGAGATGACGTCAAAATATTTTTTTTCAAAATTTTTTAATTTTTTTTTAGTCGAATACAGCATTTCCCATATGAGATTTTCGACCATACAGCTTCTGATATTCATTTGGATGCATTCAATCAAGTCTGAATCAGAATAGATGTGGATATGAATGAAGTTTTTTGAATGGCAATGCTGGTGCAAGGAAAGAGGAAACTTACTTAATGGTGCCTAATTTATTAAGCACTTGTGAGAGGCTTCTTGTTGGATTCAAAAGTTATTGTGATACTGTGAATTCCACTGTCAAAAACATACTCGATATCCATTCCATACTGTTCTGTAATTCTTTTGATTAAAGACAGTCCCAGGCCTGTAGATTCTTGTGTGTTCCCGGATTTCTTAAATCTGTCAAATAATTCTGACGTTGGGATTTCCGGTTTTTTCCCTGTGTTTTCGATAAGTAGATGTTTACTTGTCAGCAGGATGTATATTGTCCCATTGGGGATATTGTGTTTGATCGCATTGCTCAGGAGATTGGTGGTCATCATGTAAGCCAGATCTCCATTGATATTTATAGCGGGGTTGTCCTGCAAGTCTAGAGAAACCTTCAAACCTTTCATTTCTATAAGTTCATCAAAACCAGAAACCCGCGCTTCTATGTAGGGTTTGAGTTCGATTAGCTCTGAGTCTATGAATTGGTTATTTTCTATTTTAGTCAACATGGAGAGTCCTTCCTTCAGGCGTGCCAACCTGCCAGCGGCTTCATATATTTTACTGACTTCAATTAATTGCTTCTCTGCAAGTGGCTCTTGAAGTAAGATTTCAGCCTTGTTTTTTATAATGGCCAGGGGTGTCTGGATTTCATGAGAAGTATTCTCAGTGTATTCCTTGAGCATCTTATAATCATGGATACTTTTGGTGATCATCTTGTCCAGGACATCACTGAGTTCGTTAAACTCATCCACATTTGACTGCCCCGCATCGATCGGCTCGGGATTGGTGATCTTAAATAAATGTAGTTGCTTGATGATTTGGTGAAATGGCGCCCAAAGTTTTGTAAAGATTACCCTGTTCAAAAGTCCAAGACTAAACATTAGAGTAAGTACCAGAATGATCATGATTTCGGTAATACCCTCGATCAGATCCTGGTTAGGAAGGAGCGACTTTGAAATGGTGATGACGTAATAATGCTCTTTGATTTTGTCAGAAAAGATCAACTGACGAAAAGGGAGTTCTTTCTTTTCGAACGGGTCATACATGACCGTGTCTCGGAGCATTGGTTTGATCTGTGGATTATAATCAATCTGCTCCAGGTCTATCACATCTCCGATGTTGAGGTAATAGTTTTTTTCAAGGTTTGCATAAGTGTTGAGCTCAAAGATGAGCTGCTCTTGTTCGGCAAATAGTTTTTCGTTGAACTCTTTATTAATGATTGATTTGAGAACAGTATAAGACACCATGCTCCCAATAGCGAAAATCACCATGAGAGTAGCCAGATAATATCTGTTGGCTATGGTGAGAAGTCTCAATGTTTCGTGAATTTGTAACCTATTCCGTAGACTGTTTCTATATAATCATCTCCACCAGCTTCCTGAATTTTTTTACGAAGGTTTTTTAGGTGTGAGTAGATGAAGTCATAAGAGTCTGCCATGTCCATATCGTCCCCCCAGAGATGCTCGGCTATTGATTCTTTAGTGACAACTCTGTTTTGGTTGGAAATGAAGAATACAAGTAAGTCAAATTCCTTCTTGGTGAGAGTGATTGACTTATCATTGATCATTACATTCCTGTCATAAGGATGAACCACAATTTCGTTGAAGACGATTTCGTTTTGAGCATCGAAATTTCTCCTTCTGATAAGCGCCTTGACCCGAGCGTTAAGTTCAGAAAGATCAAATGGTTTTGTGATGTAGTCGTCAGCTCCTATGTCAAGACCTTTGATTCTGTCTTCAATAGAGTTTTTTGCTGAAATGATAATGATCCCGGATGATGATCTGATCTTTTTCAGACCTTCAATCACATCCAGTCCACTACCGTCAGGAAGTGTAATATCTACTATGACACAGTCGTATTGGTAAGCCCAGGTTTTTTCACTGGCTTTTGAAAAATTTGGAGCCCATTCGCAATGATAGCCCTCCTTTTCCATGTAGGTGATGATGGATTCTCCTAACGACTGTTCGTCTTCTACGAGCAATAAATTCATGATGTCCCTAAGAAATTTAGATTGCCAAAGTAAAACAAATATTTGTCTCTAGTACGCGAGAATTGAGCAAATGATTTTCCTCTATCAAAAAAAATGATTCATCGAAAAAAAACGGGTGGTTTGCTTGATTTTATCTAGCATTACTACTGACTTATATCCCCAAATCCAACGAAAGAGCTATTATCGCCAAACAATTAAAGGGTTCGCGAGCTTTTCGGTAAGCGAACCTTTTTTGTTTGGATCCTGAATAATTTTCAGCTTAAAACACTATCATAATTAAGCTAAAAGAACAAAACATACTGCTCGCGTTTCTCCTTTGGATTTTTCCTTTGTTGGTAATGTCCCAACCTCCTTCTGATTTAGATTTTAAAGTGATATCGACTGATGATGGATTGGCAGATGCATCCGTATCATCGGTTTATCAAGATAGGCATGGGTTCATTTGGATTGGAACACGCAATGGCCTGAATCAATACAGTGGAGCAGACATGCGGCATATTGGCTTAGAGCAGGGCATGAAGAATGTCTATGTTTATGATGTGATTGGAAGTTATGAGGATAGTCTAATCTGGATAGGTACAAGAAAGGGAGTGTGGGTTTGGTCGAGGTATGAAGAAACGCTACATCCCGTGGTTCTCAGTGATGGGGACGAGCCTGTGATTACCCAGATTACTATAGAAAGTGACGAAAGTGTCTGGTTGGCAGGGTTGTCCGGAGTGTGGCATTCAAGTGCAGATGGGTGGGAGCACTACGTTGCTGATAGTACGGATAATTATTCACTATCTGATAATTACACCACAAATCTTATCGTCACATCTTCATTGGTTTTTGTAGGTGCAGAAAAAGGAATCAACGTTCTGGATAGAGTAACGGGAAGATTTAGTCATGCGGGCAATAGCAAAGAACCACTTCTCAGCCAACTCCAATTATCCACACAGTCATTGTATAGGCGATCCAATGGAGAACTGTGGGCGGGTGCTTATGACTATGATAAGGGAGCGGTAGCAATACAAATTCAATGGCCGGATAAGGCACATTTCTATTATAATGATCCAAAGAATGATGCTTCATTAGGCTACAATTATTCCATATTGGATTTTGAGGAAGATTCGCAAGGTAGGTTATGGATTGGTACCAATGGAGGTGGAGTTTCCATTTTTGAAGATGCTGATAGCACATTTTCCAATATTGTTCACAATCCCAAAGCATCTGATGGACTCAATGATATGGATGTTTGGGAGACATTCAAGGATCGATCGGGACTCATGTGGCTTGGCACTGATGGTGGTGGAATCAATTTGCATCACTCCATTTATGATCGTTTTTTTTCTGAAAGACACAACCCCTTTGATCCTCATTCGATCAATAGCAACCAAATTCTAACGATTGAAGATACTGATTCTGTAGTCTGGTTTGGGACTAATTCAGCGACGGGTTTGTCAAGGATGAGCAAGCATTCTGGTAAGTTCTACAATTATCCGTTTACTGATAATCCCAGAGTTTCACTCTATGACAACACTGTATATGACCTGGAACAAATTGGGCAATTTCTCTGGATTACATCTTATGCAGGAGGTTTGAGCAGGTTAGATATCCGAAATGGTACTTATGAGCATTATTATACAGATGAATCTAGTCGAGATGGATTTCTGAGCAACTATATGACTACAATTGTGCCCATTGGTGAAACATTGTTTTTGGCAACTGGTGCTGGCCTTGCTTCATTCGATATGAAGAACAAGACACAGCATACCCATATTAATCCCCAGTATCAGAAGCAGGAGAAATTGAATCATCTGGCTCTTCTTGGTGATGTGTTGTGGATCGCTACAGATGATGGTATTCAGCTTTTTGACGTCAAGTCAGAAGAGTTTTTAAATGTTCCGGACAATTATCAACTCTCTACACAAGTCAATTATATACATCATTCTCAGGGTTTTAGCTGGTTAGGTACTCATGATGGACTGTATCAAATTTCTTCAGAAGGTGTGCCTCGAAGAATCAATGGACTTTCAAATCAATACATTCAGGCCATTACCTCGGATGATCAGGGAAGACTTTGGGTCACTACAAAAAGAGGTTTGAATTTGCTTAATATAAAAACCGGGCAAGTGGTGAAGTTCTTTGAGGTGGATGGCTTACAGGATGAGTCTTTCAATGAACGAACAATAGCTCAGGGTTCAGACGGTCGAATATATGTAGGGGGAAATAATGGTTTTTCATGGTTTGATCCTGCTCAAGTGCAACCCATTTTAGAGGTGGTACCACCACAGCTGATCAGTGCCAAAATTATTACAGCGGATACTTTTGAAGTTGTCAGTTTGATAGGGAAAGATTTCATTGATCTAGATCATGATCAATCCACATTCATGATCAATTTTTTTGTAGCTGATTATGTGTTCCCAGAAAAATTGTCTTTCAAATACCGATTGTTGGGGCTTAGTGATCAGTTCTTTGATTTAGGAAATGCAAGGGAAATCAGCATTACGGATTTGAGCCCGGGCACTTATCAGTTGGAGTTGTACGCTTCTAATGTTGATGGTGTTTGGGGGACTGATCCCATTAAACTACACATTGTAGTAGCGCCACCGTTTTGGTTGAGCTGGTATGCGTTTTTGCTGTATGTTTTGCTCATTGGTGGAGTCTTTGTCGCACGTTTGCAATATGTGAAGGCAGAAAACAGACGGCTGGAACGTCTGGTGGATGAAAGAACGGAAGAGCTGCAGCAACAGAAAGTTAAGGCGGAAAAAGACAAGGAGCTCATTGCTAATCAGGCACAACAGCTACAAGAGTTGGACAATGTGAAAACCCGCTTTTTCTCCAATATTTCTCATGAGTTTCGAACTCCACTAACACTAATTCAGGGACCTATAGAATCAGTGCTTCAGGGTAAATCTAAAGGGGAAGATATCAGTAAGAACCTGATGGTAGCCTCCAGAAATGTAAGTACGCTTCGCAATTTGATAGACGAAATATTAGATATCAATCACCTGGAGCTTGGTAAGGTAAAGCTGGAATACATCCCAGTGGATATCAACGATTACATGAAAGAACTGGTGGTAGGGTATGAGCTGATGTGTAAAGAACACGGAATCACCTGGCATCATCAGCTTGGTTTTGAAAAGGGATTGAAACTTAACCTTCCCATCAGCAAGGTTCAAAAGATCCTTCATAATTTGATCTCTAATGCGATCAAATATACAGGTTCTGGAAAGTCCATATCACTAGTCGCCAAGTACGCCGGGAAGCGATTAATGCTGTCCGTGAAAGATGAAGGAAGTGGTATTCCTGAAAGTGAAATTGATAAAATATTTGAACGCTTTTATCAAACATCTCACGGCAAATTAATGGCACATAGTTCTGGAATTGGGCTTGCTTATGTCAAGGAAATCGCTGGTGCTTTGGGTGGAGATGTTTCTGTGCAAAGTACGATAGGTGAAGGCAGTACTTTCAACTTTAGTATGCCAGCGCAAGAGTTTGATCAACCAACCGATGTTAAGAGAAAGAAGAAAGAAACGGCACTCATTGAAATTGACCTGGAGCCGTATGCCCATCCAAATAATAAAATTTTATTAGCTGAGGATAACGCAGAAATGGCTGATTACATCTGTCATGTTTTGGGTGATCAATTTGAGATAAATCAGGTGCAAAACGGGCAGGAGGCATTGGACGCTCTGAGGCATTTTGATGCTGATATGATTATTACAGATATCATGATGCCTGTAATGGGTGGACTGGAATTGATGGAAAATCTTAAGTCTCATCACGATTGGAAATACAAATCTGTGGTGATGTTGACTGCCAAGGCTAATCAGGAGCTCAAACTGGAGGCGCTAAACTTCGGTATTGATGATTATATCACCAAACCATTTAGTCCGTTGGAATTAGAGATTCGGGTGAGAAATATTCTTAGCAACCAGTATGAGCGCAATCATTACATCGCCGACACTCAGGAAAATGATACCACAGATCCATTGATTGAGAAGCTTATTGATGTTATTGAAGCGAATATTGACAATTCTCAATTTGGTGTTTTGAATCTCTCGGAGAGTGTTGCCTTAAGTGACAGGCAGTTGACCAGGATTACCAAGAAGTCCCTTGGGATGACGCCTGCTATTCTAATCAGGGATGTGAAGCTGCAAAAGGCCCGGAATTACCTGGAGCAGCGAAAGTTCAGATCAGTGTCTGAAGTGAGCTATGCAGTTGGCTTTGAGAAAGCTTCCCATTTTACAAGATTGTATTTCGAGCGATTTGGAAAAAAACCCTCAGAATACCTCAATTGAAGAGAAATGTCTGAAATGGGGTTGGATATGTCGTTTTTAGGATGAATGAAAAGCATAGATTTGATAGTGAATCTAACCTAAGGATTTCACCGTTCGTTTAGGGGTTGATAAAGATTGTCAGCCCCTTTATTTACAAAATTGTCACCGCCATGAATCAAGTTTTGAAAGCTTGTATATCCGCCTTGGTGCTGGTCATTCTTGTGGGGAATTATCCTGCTATGGCTCAAAATCAGGTGCTGGACTTAAGTAACGAATCTGCCTATCTGGATCTTGGAACAGGTCATGATCTGAAACCGACAGAGGCAATTAGCTTTGGGTTTTGGGCTTATCACCAGGACTGGCTCTCTGTTCAAAACAAACCGACATTGCTTGGTAATACCCAGCATATTGGATTTGGGATCGGGCTAACTTCAGACCTGATACAGGTTTGGATTTCAATAGATAGTGTCTATCAAAATGTCAATTACCCCACCTCAATGTTACAGTCTGGGTGGCACCATTTTGTATGTAGTTTTAATGGGGAGCAGATTTTACTGGCCATAAATGGGAGACTGGTAGATAGAAGCGACTTACCTCGAAAATCGCTGCTAATGCAACCAGATACTACCATCAGTCTGATGGTAGGAGTGGAAACACGTTACAACAGTCAGCCATATCCAGGTTACTATTTTGATGGCTTAATGGATGATGTATTTATAAGCCAGAGTGCTTTTGATGCGAACCAACTTGAAGAAATTTATCAATCGGGAATAAATGCAGATGATCCTGATTTATTGCTTTATCTCCCTTTTGAAGGTGGTTTAGAAACAGCTTTTACTGATCAGTCCAGTTTTGATCATCAGGTTTCAGCACTTAATGAACCGATGATTTCCAAAGTAGAAATACCAAAAGTACTGCCCTTTCTGGAAGAAGATGGTTGGGTGATTCTTACTTTAATCTTTGCTGTAGCTTACGGTACCTGGTATATAACAAAGGGTAAAGGTGAACCCAGGCTTTGGGTCGGTGCGTTTTGGTCGATTTCCATATTGAGTTATTGCATTTCACAGCCTTTGTGCTTGTCATGGCTCAACGATTCTTTGCAGCCGGCATTTTGGAATAACCGGTTAGCGGACTTTATTTTCGTTGGCTCATTGTCATTACTTTTCAAAGCTTATGCTACAGCGTATTCAAACCGACTAGCCGTTTGGAGTTGGATTGCTCTCGGAGCAATTTCAATTGTCGTTTTGGTTTTGCCTGTAGACCTGAGGAGCAGTGTAGTACTTATCGTCACATTGCTTACAGCAATATTGCTGGTATCACTGGCTGCAAAGCTAGACAAGAAGTTGGTGGTGTTAGGAGGTTTAGCATTAATCCTTGGCGGAATACTTCAACTATTGGATGTACTTGGACATTGGAATTTATACGCCTACACTCCATTGAATAATCTATTTTCATGGGTTTTCATGGGTTTTGGAGTAATTCCGTTGATGAATTTCAAGCAGGTAAAACAACGAAATATTAGCGAGCAATTATTGGAAATACTGAGTGCTAAAGAAACCGAGGTTTTTGAGTTGCTGCTGGATGGAAAAACTGATGCGCAAATTTCTGAGCAAATGAGTGTTACCACTAATACAGTTAAAACTTACAACAAGAGAATATATAGCAAATTAGGTGTGAGTGGAAGAAGAGAACTGTCTATGTTTGTAGAGGATTAATTCACTGCTCATATGCGTTTTCTGGCTTTAATAGGCCTTTTTCTTATTACATTTTCTTCCTTTTCTCAACCTAAAGGAAAAGTGGCCAAATTGTCTGGAAGGGAGACCTATCTGGCTTTTGACAATATCAAAAAGTTTGGTCAGCTGGATCAGGTTACACTCAGTATCTGGGCATACCATTCCAACTGGGAATCAGTTCAGGAGGAGTCTATAGTTAGTTGCTTAGAATATGGGGGATTTTCGATTGGTAAACGTGACAATGAAGTTTATGCTTCTGTCATGCGCAATAACTACCAAACTGTATTTTATCCTGCAGGAAAGCTACTTCCAGGATGGCACCAAATTGCTTTGACCTACGATGGATCAACTTTGAAATTATACGTTGATGGTTATTTCAAAACCTCGAAAGAGTTTGACCATTCTATGCAAATAGTTTATCCTGAAGTTGATCTGCCACTCATTGTAGGAGGAGAACTGGGAGACAATGGACAGCCAGCTGGCAGTCGGTTTTTTTATGGTCAGGTCGATAATCTTGAATTGTATAATCGAGCGCTTTCAGATCAGGAAATGTTGCGACTTTTTCGTGGAGATTTTAGTCACGATAAAAGTTTGTTGTATTTCACTTTTGATCATTGTGATACATTATGTCAGGATGCATCAGGAGATTATTTTTTAACTGTATCAGAAGGTGTTCAATTCCCTGCTGTATGGTTTATTCCTCTGAAAATCCAATTGTGGTGGCGATGGTTAGACTTGGTGCTGGCTGTTTCATTTTTGATTTTCATCTTCATTTATACATACCTCGACTCATGGCAAAACTGGTTGATTTTACTATTTGGAGGCTTAGTTGCTATAGGAGCATTGATGAATATTTCTGTTGTAGAAGTATGGTTTCCTCCTATGGAAATGGTTCTTTATGAAGGGCTGCTTACCTCTTTGGTAGTGGGAATATTTTTTTACTTGCTGGCTCTATCTCAAGATTGGTTAAGGAAGTATTGTCTCTATGCTGGGGTGATTTTTATCGTAAGTGGAGTATTGGGTTTTGTGGTGCATTCCAGCATGTTATTCTATGTCTGGTTTTTTAACCTGTTAATTTTTAATGTTTTGATTGTGGTTTATTTAACTATTGATAGACCAAAATCTATAGTCAAATATTTGCTCTTAGCAGGCTTGTTGATTATCAATGCCAGTTGGATTTTGGCTTACTTTTTTGGCTTATCGCATCAAGATTTATTACCATTCGATTTTGTATCCGGATTGATCCTTCTAGGAACGGCACAACTGGTTTTGAATAAGAGGGTCTACATTCAGCCAGCTCAGGATTTACTATCCAAGAGAGAAAGAGAAGTGGCAGATTTCATAATGGCTGGTTTGAGCGACAAACAAATTGCTGAAGAGATGTTTGTTTCTTTCAATACTGTTAGAACACACGTTCGCAATATCTATAAAAAACTTGGAGTAACCAGTCGGGTAGAAGCAGTTGCAGCAATCAGAAAGCTCCTCAAGTCAGACAAATAGCTTCCCCAAAACCGACATCATTATTTTCTATGATTTCTATTCTTCAAAATCACTCTTTTGAGTGATCAAATCCTTGTCACTCTTTTGAGTGAATTTCATTTTTTTCTGTCACTCGATAGGGTTAAATGCTCTTTATAACCCATTTGGGTGAGTTTTTAATCGATAGCATTGAAGAAACAAATGTTATCCACAAATGCATCTGACAGATCGAGAAAACGAAGCACTAATGGCTTTGAGCACTGGTAAAACCGATCAGGAAATAGCTGGTGATATGGGGATTTCGATCAATACTTTGAAGACCCACCTTAAGAGTCTCTATCGCAAGCTAAATGTTAGAAATCGTGTAGAGGCAGTACAAAAAAACAAGAACAACCAATAATCACGAACCAATAAAACTTTAGACCAATGAAACGCCATTTTACTTTACTGTTTTTACTGTATGCTTACCTGGCAGGAGCACAATCTACTTTCACAGTTACTAATAACAATGATTCCGGAGCTGGAACATTGCGTCAGGCTATTCTCGATGCAGAGGCCAACCCGGGAGCGGATATTGTTGACCTGACAGGGATTTCTGCTACTATTCAACTGGCCAGTGGATTGCCTGAACTTACAGAAGACCTTACCATCAATGGAGGAGGTTCTGGTGTTACCATTATTGATGGAGCTTCCCTATATCGGGCATTTTTCATTCAATCCGGAAATGTGTCTATTAAAGATGTGACGATTCAGAATTGTAAGGCCGAAGGTCAAAGCTCTTATTATGGAGGTGCTGGCGCAGGAATGGGAGGAGCCATTTTTGTGGTAGATGCGTCTTTGGATTTGACCAATGTGATTTTAGACAATAACTCAGCTTTGGGAGGAAGTGCCGGAGCATCTGGTGTAGATGGACAGGCAACCGGAGTAACAGGAGGTGCTGGCCCCTTGGGAGCTGATGGTTCACCTCTTTTTGGTGAAGGTGGAAAAGCAGGATCCAGTACGGCTAGTTATTATGTTGCCAAAGCTGGAAGTGGAGTCGCTGGTGGTTTTGGTGCTGGAGGTGGAGGCGGAGGGTCTCACGCTTTGTATGGAGTGTACGGTGGTTACTATCCAGGTTCTGGAGGAGCAGCAGGAACATTCGGAGGTGCCGGTGGAGGAGGTAGTAGAAATAGCACTGGTACAGGGGGCGGAGGTGCCGGCCTTGGAGGAGCCGTATTTGTTGATGCAGGTTCGCTCAATATTACCGACGTGACTTTTTCTAATAACTCTACTTCAGGAGGAACCGGATACCAGTCAGGAAAAGGAAAAGGTGGTGCTTTGTTTGTGAACAATGGGGTTACAGCCTCTGGTCTTCGGGTAACATTTACCGACAATACGGCTTCAGACGCTGATGCGCTGGATACTGACAATAACAACCTGTACGGAACAGTGAGCATCACGACCAGCATTGTCATTAGCTCAGACCCATCTGACCAGACCCTGGAACAAGGACAAGATGCTACATTTACTGTAGTGGCCACAGGTTCGGGAGCTGCTTATCAGTGGCAGCAATTCGACGGGACTAATTGGGTAGACTTATCAGATGGAGACAACATTTCAGGTGCAACTACCGATGCTGTTTCTATTAGTTGTATTGATACGGATATTGACCAGGCAAAGTACAGATGTGTAGTCACAGGAACACTCAATACGGAAACCTCTGCTGAGGCAGTGCTCACAGTTACTCCTTACGCGGCAATGACCATTAGTCTTTCAGGTACCTCAGAACTATACTGTGATGCCGGTGGTACTTATACTTACACCGCAAGTTCTTCTAATACTGTGGGTGCAGCGCTTTATACCTGGTATAAAAACGGAACGGTGATCTCAGGTGAATCAGGAGCAACAGCAAGTATAGCCGTAGTGCCAACAGATGAAATCAAAGTGGAAGTAACAGATCCAAGTGCATGTTTTAATCGTACTGAGGTAAGTTCTGATCCAATCACTATTTCGGTTTTAAGTGGTCCTATTACATTTGATGTAACTAGTGTTAGCTCAGATGAAAATGTAGCTAACTCATTCCCATGGGCCGTAAATCAGGTAAACAATATAGCATGTGATCGAACTGATGTGAGCATTGATTTTTCCCAGTTATCTTCTGGCACTGAAATTACACTTTCATCAAGGGTTTCTTTTTATAATTCTGTTAAGATTCTTGGCAACAATGTCAAGCTTATTTCCACCCTTACTTCTGGTTCATTTATAGAATTAAGTGGTGCTTCAAATTTTGAGATTGAGAACCTGAACCTTTCACACCCTGCTGCAAGCAATCCTGGACCGGCTATTAATGTTTACGATGCTACTACACGCCTCAAAAATGTTTATATCCAGGGTTTTGAAGGCTATTCTGCTATCAAGGTAAGATCTATGGATGTTACCATTGAAGATGTAACTTCTTCAGACAGTCGTCACGAACTTGAATTTAGTACAAGTGGACTAGGCGCTACAGTTGGATCACCCGCTTCCATTTCGGTTCTCAATTCCGATCTTAGAAATAGTCAGTATGCAGCAATTTATGTTGATGAGTCCGAGCCGGTTTCATTGACGGTCAAAAACACTATCATGAAAGGCTACAAAGAAGCCATTGAGTTGAGGGATGTTGATGCGGTTTATAATTTTACCAATTGTTCATTTATCAATGCATACGAGGATGCTGTAAAACTGGCGAATCAGGCAATTCCAACTTTTACCAACTGTACTTTTTCAGGCAATGGTTTAGGAGCGACGAATGATAGTCAGGCTGGACATTTTGGAGCTATTTTGCAGGAGGCCAGCGCAGGACTCAATCTGTACAATTGTACATTCGTCAATAACCAGACAGCGATACTCCACGGTTATAATTACAGCAGTTTCGATTTTAAAATATACAATTCAATTTTTCTGGATAATACAGATGGCAATCTGATCCAATACGCTGTAGGAAGCGGAGATGTGCAGCCAACAGTTACAGAAGGCAGCAACCTTGGATACCCGTCAACTTATACAGGTACTGCTTCCGAGGTTTTGAATATTACACTTACCGCGCCTGGTCCGTATTCGTTGGAGGTTCATGAATTGATATCTTGCTCTCCTGCCAGCAACCAGGCAGATGCAACTTATGCTACAGACACAGATGCTCTGGGCAAGAGTCGACTTGGTCTGCCTGACCAGGGAGCAGTAGAAGGTTATGGATTTTTAGATTCTTCTCCTGCTGATGTCAATCAGTTTGTGGGTGAAAGTGTTTCATTTTATGTCAGTGCCACATCATCAGTCACACTCTCTTATCAATGGCAGGTTGACGAAGGGACAGGTTTTACGGATATTGTAGATGGTGCTACTTACACTGGAGCAACATCGAGTTCTCTCACGGTATCTGCTGTGGAAGATGCGATGAGTGATTATAGTTATCGGGTAAATATCACGGATGGAGAATGTGCCATTACTTCAGGTGAGGCATTACTTAATGTGCAGCATTTACCAACATCTGCTGATGCTTCCATCACCATGAACGAAGATGAGATTTATACCTTTTCATCTGGAGATATCACTTTTAATGATGCTGATGGTGATGCCTTTTCTGCCTTGTACATTACAACGGACGTTGCAAATGGTACTTTGCTCAATGATGGGAACCCGATTGTGATACCAAGCTCCGGTAAGAAATCTATTTACACGAATGAGGTAAAAGATATGTCTTTGCTCACCTATGAGCCTCCTGCAAATGCCAATGGGGACAATTATGATTCATTCACCTTCTATGTTACAGATGATAGCGGATTTAGTATGAAAGGTAGCACTGGAAATACCTACACAATGACCATTAATGTGTCTCCGGTGAACGATGCTCCAACGGATATTGTTCTCACAGCAGTTTCGTTGGATGAAAACAATGCTGTTGACGCAGAAGTCGCTACTCTGTCTACAACTGATGTGGATGCTTCAGATGTGTTTACTTATTCATTGGTCACTGGTACTGGAAGCGACGATAATGCTGCTTTTAGCATTTCAGGAGACAAATTGTTGGCAGCACAAAGTTTCAATTTTGAAAGTCAGAGTAGTTTCAATATTAGGGTTGCTACTGACGATGGCACGGCGACTTTTGAAAAGGCATTTACAATTACGGTCAATGATGTAAATGATGCGCCTACTTTGGCACTTTCAGCGAACAGTATTGATGAGAATGAGGCCGTAGGAACAGCCATTGCAACCATCAGTACAACAGATGAGGATGCAGGAGCTTCAGCTGCTACGCTTTCCCTTGTTTCCGGAGCTACTGATAATGATCAGTTCAGCATTTCCGGTACGGAGCTTCAAACAGCCGCTTCTTTTGATTATGAAGCTAAATCTTCATACGATGTAACTATTCGTGCTGATGATGGCAATGGAGGTATTACCGATAAGGTGTTTACTATCAGTGTGAATGATATAAACGAAGCACCAACAGACATCACTGTAGATGCTACAAACGTGGATGAAAATGTGCCCGTTGGAACACTTATTGGCAACATCTCTACTGCCGATCCTGATGCAGGTGATACCCATTCTTATGAAGTAATCACCACGCTGAGTTATAATGGAGCTGATTATGCACCTGTGACTGTGAGTGATGGGAGGGTATATACTGCTATCCCAATTGACTTTGAGACATTGCCGGCTCTGGCTGTTGAGTTCAAATCAACAGATGCAGGTGGGTTATCAGTTAATACGTCCATCAACTTTACGGTGAATGACCTCAATGAAGCCCCGACTAAGGTGGAGGTGTCAGCAAGTACGATTGCAGAAAATGAGTCGGTAGGTACAGCCATAGGAACATTATCAGCTATGGATCCTGATGCCGGAGATACTCATACGTTTACATTGGCTAGCGGTGTAGAGGATAATGATGATTTTACTATTACTGACACTGAGCTGAGTAGCAATATGATTTTCGATTATGAAACAAAAAACAGTTATACTATAGTAGTGACCGCTACAGATGCCAAAGGCCTTACTTATGATGAGACACTGACCATTACGGTGAGTGATGTTTTCGAAAAACTTGATCAAGCGATCAGTTTTGATGCATTGAGTAATAAGACCTACGGTGATGCAGATTTTGATCTGGCGGCAACCTCTGACAGTGGTTTAGATATTACTTACACCTCTTCAGATAATACCATCGTTAGCATCAGTGGTGTTACAGCTTCTATAAAAGGAGCAGGAACTGTTACCATCACAGCTTCACAGGCAGGTAATGACACTTACAATGCAGCGACTGACGTACAGGTTTCGTTGACCATCGACAAAGCTGATCAGACCATCACTTTTGGTACATTGGCTGAGAAGTCTGTGGGAGATGCAGACTTTGATCTGGCAGCTACTACTGATAGCGGTCTGGATATTACTTACACTTCTTCAGATGAAACCATCGCGAGCATAAGTGGAAACACAGTTTCAATACTTACTACAGGTGAAGTGACCATTACGGCCAGTCAGTCGGGAAATGCTAATTACAATGCAGCAGCTGACGCCACTCAGAAACTCGTAATTAAACAGTCTGGTCAAACGATAACATTTGATGCGCTACCGGAGAAGACTTTTGGTGATGCAGACTTTGACCTTGCAGCTTCTTCAGATAGTGGACTCGATATTACCTATGCTTCTTCAGATGATGCTGTTGCCAGTATTTCAGGAAAAACAGTGACTATCCATGGTGCAGGCACGGTAACGATCACGGCCAGTCAATCAGGCAACGCAGATTACGCAGCAGCAACTGATGTCACACAAACGCTGACAATCAATAAAGCTGTCCAGACGCTTACTTTCGACGCTCTTGAAGATAAAACATTTGGTGATGCTGATTTTGTATTGATTGCTGCCTCAGACAGAGGGCTGGATGTTACGTTCTCATCTTCTGATGATGCTATCGCAAGTATTGACGGGAAAACGGTGACAATCCATGGTGCTGGTGCGGTAACCATCACAGCAAGCCAGTCTGGAAACACTAACTATTCAGCAGCAACTGATGTTACACAAACGCTGACAATCAATAAAGCTGACCAGACACTTACTTTCGACGCTCTTGAAGATAAAACATTTGGTGATGCAGACTTTGATCTTGCAGCTTCTTCAGATAGTGGACTGGGTATTACGTTCTCATCTTCAGATGATGCAATAGCGAGTGTTTCCGGAAAAACCGTAACTATTCATGGCGCTGGTACAGTGACCATCACTGCCAGTCAATCGGGTAATGCAGAATATGCAGCTGCCACAGATGTCACACAAACGCTCACGATCAAAAAGGCTGATCAGGTCATCACATTTGCAGATATTTCGGATATCAGCCAGAATGAGGGGTCTGTTACGCTAGATGCTTCGGCTTCTTCAGGTTTAGAGATTGTCTTTCAAGTGTCCGGGCCAGTTACCTTATCCGGAAATACATTGACAGCTACAGGAACCGGATCAGTGACAGTGACAGCCACTCAGCCGGGAAATAATAATTATCTGGAGGCCAGCCCTGTATCAAAATCATTTGAAATTACAGCAGGGGAGGCTTTTGTTCTTGGTATATCTAAAACCGAGCTTCAGGTTTACCCTAATCCTTTTGTTGACTCATTTACCCTCAATATCAGCGATCAGTATAAAGGTGAAGTAGCGATGCAAGTGCTTTCTCAGGATGGAAGGATTATAACTTCAAAAGTTTATCAGAAGTCCGGAGATCAACTTCAAGTACAACATTCCTTAAATGTTCCTTCAGGTATTTATATGATGGTTTTACAATGGGGAGACAAGCAAATGGTTAAGCGCTTAATCAAGCGATAAAACGCACTACTATTTTAATTACTAAGGTAGATGAGTGAGGACTCATCAGTGGCAGCTCCAAGGGGGCTGCCTTTTTATTTCATGCTTGATATACTAATCATTTGCAGGTGATCAACATCATACTTTTTAGTGTGGCGATGAAGTATCTTTTAACAGAAAGAAGTCAAGTACTAAACCCTAAAAAATGAAAAAATGGAAGCCTTTGAAAATAGCCCCGTTAGCTTAGTGCTACAGATTGGCAATATGTTTTTTGCATTATCAGTTTTCTTATTTCTGATATATGTGGTGCAGGTTCAGAGTTTTAGATCCAGGACAAAAAAGTACAAGTTTGTCTCAGAGAAAGAAGGTCATGCGATGCGTGGAGCTGCAGTTTTGCTTGCCTGTAGTGTAGCGTTTTATACGTTTGTGTTGATGACACTCTCCACAGGAGCAAGTGGCAGTGTTCAGTATTTTTTTACCGGTCTCTTCGCCCTGGGCGCTGGGATAGCTCTCGGATATGTGATGCTATCCTATCTGGCTTTGTACCATCCGTTTATTCTGGAAAAGCGTCTCAATGACATTCGGTTCGGACCGATGAAATCGCCAAAAACCGGTCAACTCATGACCCTACTCAATGAAGAGCAGGAGGATGCACACTTGTCTCAGGAGATGATTGATGAAGAGGATAGCTTCTCTGTGGATTATGACGTGTGGATTGATGTGGGGGCAGACTATAAAGTGATTGAGCGTTATGATACAAGGTTTCATCCGTTGGTTTGTGAGAGTTGCAATTTCAGGACACTTCTGGAACGAAACGAGGAAATAGTGGAAGAACCTCAGCAGCATGAAAAAGGCCTGCTAAGAAAGCAATATGAATGCACCCACTGCGGACATATAGAAGTAAAAGATGTAGAGCTGCCAAGCTGGGATGAGGAAGGCAAGTTTGAGCACTATGAAAAGGACCTGATAGAGCATCCAAAAGCAAAAGCTACGGTTTAGAATTTTTAAAAAAGCAGCTTCGGCTGCTTTTTTTTAGTCCTTATTTAGGGATGAAAATGCTTATTACAGGGATGAATTGTTTAGCAATTCGTCTTGTATTTCTTTGGTTCACCATTCTTTCTTTTTCAATGAATCATTGTATTATTTAAAAAAGTGAAAAAATATTTTTAATTCACCGACTTTGATATCAATGATGTCCGAGTATTTTTTTAATATTCGTATTCAAATTCTTTATTTCCTGATATGTCAATCAAAGTTGCTCTCCGGCACTATACCCGCTACGATTATGAGCGCCATGTTCAGCTCAGTCCACAAGTGATCCGTTTGCGACCTGCACCTCATTCAAGGACTTTTATCAAAGGGTATTCGCTAAATATCAAGCCGGAAAACCATTTTATTAACTGGCAGCAGGATCCATTTGGGAATTACCTGGCGAGGATTGTTTTTCCGGACAAGGTTAATCACTTCGAAGTGGATGTGGAAGTGATCGCTGATATGGTGGTGATCAATCCATTTGATTTTTTCATAGAAGAATATGCTGAGAGGTTTCCTTTTAAGTATGAAAAGGGACTTCAGGAGCAGTTACAGCCTTATCTGGCCATCACGGAAGAGGACCCTTTATTAATCGATTTAGTGCAGCAGGCAAAAGCCAGGATCACTGAAGAAACGAAAACGGTGGACTTTTTAGTAGAACTCAATATGATGGTTCACAGCCTGCTGAAGTACAATATCAGGATGGAGGCCGGTGTACAGTCCTCCGAAGAGACATTAAAATTAAGATCGGGTTCATGTCGGGATTTTGCATGGTTGCTGGTCATGCTGATGCGACATATGGGATTGGCAGCACGTTTTACTTCGGGCTACCTTATTCAGCTGAAAGCAGACGAAAAATCTTTGGATGGGCCTTCAGGTGCAGAGGAAGATTTTACAGACCTGCATGCATGGACAGAGGTTTATATTCCCGGAGCAGGCTGGATTGGACTGGATGCAACCTCAGGTTTATTTGCTGGTGAGGGGCATATTCCTTTGGCTTGCACCCCGAGTTCACAGGATGCCGCTCCGATCTCAGGTTTCGCTGAGCCAGTGCAAACTGAATTTCATTTTGAAAATACCATTAAGAGGATTGAAGAAAAGCCTCGTGTGACCAAACCCTATTCAGACGAACAATGGACGGAAATATTAGCCGTGGGAGATCAGGTAGATGAAGAGCTTCGGTTGAATGATGTTGGCCTGACGATGGGAGGTGAACCAACTTTTGTTTCAATTGATAATCAGGATGCAGCTGAATGGAACTCAGCCGCGGATGGCGAACACAAGCGCAGCTTGTCGAATGTCTTATTTCATAAACTGAAGGACGAATATGCCAAAGGTGCGCTGATGCAATATGGCCAGGGAAAATGGTATCCCGGTGAGCCTTTACCTCGCTGGAAACTGGCTTGCTTCTGGAGGAAGGATGGAGTGAAGATGTGGAACAATGATGCTTTAATGGCGGATTTGTCAAAAGATTATGGATATACCCATGAGCATGCGGAGCAGTTTATGAAATTGCTTTCCAATGAGCTCTCGGTTGATCCTGAAAACATACATCCGGCTTACGAGGATCCGTTTTATTTCATTTGGGAAGAAAGCAAAGTTCCGGTCAATGTGGATCCACTTAAGTTGGATCTGAAGTCTCCTCTGGAGCGGCAAAAGTTATCCGAGTTGCTCAATGAAGGATTAAACAACCCAACGGGATATGCAGTGCCTATTGCCTGGGATCAGTCAATGAATGGTTGGCAAAGTTGCCAATGGGAGTTTCGGAGGAAACACTTGTTTTTGGTTCCTGGCAATTCGCCGGCAGGTTTACGCCTGCCTTTATCCAGTATCCAACATCTCAAGGAAGAGGAGGAGGAGATAAAACCAGAGAGAGATCTTTTTGCTGATACAGAACCACTTCCGGAAACTGCTGACTTGCCTTCATCTGGTTTGGAACGCAGAGCTTACAATAACACTTCTGAGATATTTAAAACATGTTTCGTGGTAGAGGTTCGGCAGGGTAAACTATTCGTTTTTTTGCCGCCTGTACAGTATTTTGAGCATTACCTCGATTTGGTCAGTGCAGTAGAACGAACCGCTGAGCTTTTACAGATTCCTGTTTTGATTGAAGGATATGACCCACCGGCTGATAACCGCATCGAAAAATTCCAGATCACTCCGGATCCGGGGGTAATTGAAGTCAATATCCATCCAGCCAAAACCTGGAAGGAGCTCACTGCCAACTATGAAGTATTGTATGAAAAGGCGCGCGAATCTCGTCTGGCTACTGAGAAATTCAATTTGGATGGTAGGCATACCGGTACAGGAGGAGGCAATCACGTGACACTGGGAGGGGTGACCCCATCTGATAGTCCTTTACTGAGAAGGCCAGATATACTTAAGAGTTTCATCACTTTTTGGCAGCATCATCCATCACTTTCCTACCTGTTTTCCACCCAGTTTATCGGGCCAACGAGTCAGGCTCCGCGTGTAGACGAAGGGCGTGATGATATGCTTTATGAATTAGAGCTTGCTTTCCAGCAAGTGCCCAATGGAAAAGAGAATGATGTTCCATATTGGCTGGTAGATCGTATTTTTAGAAACCTTCTGGTAGATATTACTGGCAATACGCATCGCGCGGAGTTTTGCATTGACAAACTTTATTCTCCTGATTCTTCCAGTGGTCGATTGGGAATTCTGGAATTCAGAGGTTTTGATATGCCACCACATTACCGGATGAGTATGGTGCAGTTTCTTCTGATCAGGACATTGATGAGTTGGTTTTGGAAACAGCCTTATGATCATAAACTGGTGCGATGGGGAACTGCACTTCACGATAAATACCTGTTACCACATTATTGTTATAAGGATTTGTCAGAAGTTGTAAATGTTTTGCGAAATGCTGGTTATGCTTTTGATATGGCCTGGTTCGAGCCGTTTTTTAGCTTTAGATTTCCATTTGTTGGGGAGCTGCAGGTGGATGATATTCATATTGAAATGCGAATGGCAATAGAACCATGGCATGTATTGGGTGAAGAGATGAGTAGTTCAGGTACTGCCAGGTTTGTAGACTCCTCACTGGAAAGGTTGCAGGTGAAGATAGCCGGGCTGACTGATAGCAGATACCATCTTTTATGTAATGGCTTTAGGATTCCATTGAAAAACACTGGGGTTCAGGGAGAATATGTGGCCGGAGTTCGTTATCGCGCCTGGCAGCCACCTTCTGCTTTGCACCCAACATTGGGTATTGATACTCCGTTAGTGATTGATCTGTATGATACCTGGACCAGGAAATCTGTGGCTGCCTGTCAGTACCATGTGGCTCATCCGGGTGGTCGAAACTACGAAACTTTCCCTGTGAATAGCTACGAGGCTGAATCCAGAAGAATTTCCAGGTTCTTTGACTTTGGACATTCAATCAACCTGGTGGAGCCAACAGTACAAGCCCAAACTGGAAATGGCAGGTTCATTACTAAAATGAATATTCTTACTAATTATGAGGCTGTGGGAGAGTTGATTAACCCTGAGTTTCCTCACACGATGGACTTGCGCCGATATAAACGCGTTCTTTGATCTTTGATTGGAACATGAAATAGATGACTTTTGAATCATGATTGAGTCTTATCTGGTAGACCGGATGTTTAATAATGCCCCATTTGTGGATGAAATGACCACCGCAGATGGACGTGTTGCGCCAAATTGGGACCGACTTGCTCGCTACTATGAGCGTTTAGGGCCGGAGCGGATGGAACAATTTCAGGATGAAGTGGCAAGACAACTTCGGGAAAATGGTGTGACTTACAATGTATATGGCGATCCTGAGGGTATGAACCGTCCCTGGATGCTCGATCCGGTACCGATGATTTTTGGTGCGGAAGACTGGTCATTAATTGAAAAGGGACTGCTACAGCGTGCGCGTTTGCTCAATGAGATTTTAAAAGACCTTTACGGTAGCAGGACACTGATTCGTGATGGGTTCATTCCATTTGAATTGATTTATAATCATAAGGGATTTTTACGGCAGGCAGATAAAATAATGCTGGAAGGCGATCAGCAATTGATCCAGTACTCTGCTGATCTGGCTCGTGGCCCCGATGGAAAACTTTGGGTACTTCACGACCGGACGGATGCTCCGTCTGGAGCTGGTTATGCATTGGAAAATCGCGTGGCGATGACCCGGGTGTTTCCCGATATGATCCGTGAAAACCAGGTGAGGAAAATTGCCTCCTACTATCAGACATTTAAAAATACCCTGGTTCATCTCACATCAAGCAATAGGGAGAACCCCCGGATAGTCATGCTTTCGCCCGGCCCTACTAACGAGACCTTTTTTGAGCATGCTTACCTGTCATCATTTATGGGAATTACGCTCGTATTTGGCGAAGATCTTACGGTAAGTGATGGATATGTTTGGCTGAAAACAATCAAAGGACTGGAAAAGGTTGATGTAATTATCAGGCGGGTTGATGATGTGTTTTGTGATCCTTTGGAATACAGAAATGACTCGCACCTCGGGGTGGTTGGATTAATGGAGTCAGTAAGACAAGGTAAGGTCCAGGTGATCAATCCGCTTGGATGCCGCATACTTGAAAACCCGGGATTGATGGCTTTCCTGCCAAAGTTGAGTCGACAGGTGCTGGGTGAGGATCTGATTTTGCCTTCAGTAGCCACATGGTGGTGTGGTCAGGAAAAGGAATTGCATTATGTACTTGAGAATATTCAAAACCTGATTATCAGAACCATCTACCGGGATGGTATGAGTAAATCGGTATATGGTGGAGAACTCAGCATGGCTGAACTGGATAGCCTAAAGTTGAAAATAAAAGAATACCCATATCTCTATGTTGGTCAGGAAATGGTGGATTTTTCTACTACTCCATCCTGGATCAATAAGAAGTTAGTGGCGAGAAACGCTGTTTTCAGGAGCTACATCGTGGCAGATTCTGTGAATAATTCTTATCAGGTGATGCCAGGTGGGCTTTCCAGAACTTCTCCGGAAAAAGGTGTTTTCATCGTTTCAAATCAAAGCGGTGGGATCAGCAAGGACACCTGGGTAGTAGGGAAAAATCCGGAACCATATACTGTTTCTCCAAAGAAGGATATACCGGCACAGCCTGTTGTGAGAAACGTGCTACCAAGTCGAACTGGCGAGCATCTATTTTGGCTTGGGAGATATCTTGAGCGATCTGCCTACACGGTTCGCCTGATGCGTATGGTTTTGCAAACCTACAACGAAGTGGATGATGATATTCACGTGAAGGAAGACCCGGGCCTTTCCACTTTACTAAAAGGTCTGACCATGCTCACGGGAACACTTCCGGGATTTACAAGGAAAAACGCACTGAAGAAGCCGGAAGAGGAATTGATGGCACTGGCTTCTGATGTGAATAAAATGGGAAGTCTGGCGCAATGCCTCCAATCTTTCTTACGCAATGCTCATAGTGTACGTGATCGCCTCAGTCTTGATACCTGGCGTATTCTGGAAAGCATTTCGGAGGAGCTGGTTAAACTGAGGAACGCACCAAATCTCAATAAAGTCTACCATTCTCTGGATGATCTGGTGATTAAATTAATGGGTTTTTATGGGTTAAATATTGACAATATGACCCGTGAAGCCACCTGGCATTTATTGAATACTGGAAGGTTTATTGAGTCAGCAATCAACAACTGTACGGTACTCAGTGCTATGCTTATCAAAAAGTTTGATCAGGAAACCAATCGTACTTTGATGGAGGATACACTACGCAGCAATGAGAGCCTGGTGACTTATCGGTATCGCTACAGATCCAACCTGGAATTGTCTGGGGTTTTAACGCTATTGATTCTCAGTGAGGATAATCCACGATCTGTGGTTTATCAGACATTGAAGATTGATGAACACCTTAGTAGTCTGCCTTCATCAGATGAGTTTACACTCTCTCCGGCCAGGAAGAAATTGCTGGAAGCGGTTACTAAAATCCGTTTGATGGATATCCATAAAGTAACTACCCTGGATGAAAACAAGAATGAATACGTACAACTAAGACTGTTCTTAGAAGACATCATGTCATTGCTTAGGGAAACTTCAGATCTTGTTTATGAGAAATATTTTAGTCATACGGGCAGCCGATATAGCGTGATCCAATCCAACATTCTACCAGAAATATGAAGTATCACGTCAACCATATCACCGATTATATTTATGACAGTCCGGCGAGTCTCTGTCACAATATCATGTTTCAGATACCCCATGATTTTTCTTTTCAGAAAGTATTGCATTATGGATATAGCATTTATCCGAGTCCAAGTTTTGAAACTTTGAGGACGGATTTTTTTGACAATAAATACCTGTATTTTTCCATTGAGCGCACTCACAAGAAACTAACTGTAGTTTCAGAAAGCCAGTTAGAACTGACTGAGCCTGCATGGATGAAGACAAACCCTGCCGACACTCAACCTTGGGAACTAGTGGTCAACTGGCTGAAAAGCACTGAAGCGATGAATGACATCCGGCAGTTTTACCTGGAGTCTGATCATGTGAAGTTCATAGAAGGAGTGAGGGAATATGCTCTGGAGTCTTTCAAGCCAGGACGACCAATTATGGAAGCTATGCTGGAACTGAATAGCAGGATCTTCAAAGATTTTAAGTTCACTCCCGGATTTACTGATATCAGTACCCCTCTGGATAAAGTGTTTGAGTATAAGAAAGGAGTTTGTCAGGATTTTGCCCATTTTGCTTTGGCATGTGTCCGGTCTGTTGGACTTGCTGCCAGATATATGAGCGGATATATAGAGACATTACCGCCACCTGGCAAACCAAAACTCATTGGGGCAGATGCATCCCATGCCTGGATTGCACTTTACATTCCCGGTTTGGATTGGGTAGAGTTCGATGCGACCAATAACCTACTGGTAAGTGACAAACATCTGAGAGTAGCCGTCGGTCGCGATTTTGCAGATATCACCCCACTGAAAGGAATCGTTTACAGTGCCGGCAGCCAAAAGATGCGGGTGAGTGTGGATGTACGGAATTTAGAAGACAGAGCTGAAGAAGACTGATCAACTATCTGGCTTCTAGCTTCTAGCCTCCAACCTCTAGCCTCTAGCCTCTAACTTCTAGCCTCTAACTTCTAGCCTCTAACTTCTAGCCTCTAACTTCTAGCCTCTAATCTCCAACCTCAAGCCTCTATTTTCCTGCGGATCTTTCTCAGTTTTGGTAGCATAGGAGCGTTTTTATCCTGGTATTCTTCAGTGTTAGTGATCAGCTGATTCAGCAATTCTAGCGCTTGAATGATGTGCGGTCCTTTGTTGAGCATGATGCACTCGGATTTTGTAGCGTTAACAGCGTCAGTGATTTCTGATCGGGAAGGAAGACCCTTTTTAGCCAGATTTTCCAGCACTTGTGTTGCCCAGATAATTGGTAAATGACAGGCATTGCAGATAGCCAGCATTTCTTTTTGTATACGTCCCATCCGCTTCCAACCGGCTTCTATAGCCAGGTCACCGCGGGCAATCATTACGCCCACTTTCGGAGCTTTCATTGCTTCCAGTAGAATATCGATGAGATTGTTATAGGCTTCCTGAGTTTCTATTTTATAAACCACTCCCAACTTATCCAGGGCGTTGAGTTTGCGAAGTTCGTCTTGCATTTCACGTACGTCTTCCGGAGTATTGACAAAGGAGAAATTGACAAAATCCGCATGCTTGGCAATAAATCTCAAATGTTCTTTGTCACTAGCGGTAAGGCCATGGATTTTTAAATCAGATTTTGGGAAGTTGATGCCTTTATCAGCTTTGAGCTTACCTTTTTCATCCTGTACTCTGGTAATCTCAACATCTGCAAATTCACCAGTCATATTTGTAATCTGTCCCTCAATTGAACCATCATCGAAGAATACCGGATCACCCTTTTTTATGTAATCAAAAACCTCTGATAATGTGCAGGAAACCTGTGCAGGTGAAATCAGGTTTCCATTTTTATCCAGAAGCTCATTGTGCCCCTGTTCTTTGTTTTTAGTCAACCTCAAAATCTGTCCCTTTGACAAGTAGAGTGCTTTGTCCGCAAGTTCCCCGGTTCTGATCTTTGGTCCACTGATATCCATAGCTATGGCTGTTTGAGTACCCAGCTCAGTACTTGTTTTTTTGATATCATTGATCATTTGAAGCCAAACTTCGGAGTTGTCATGTGCACAGTTTAATCTTGCGATATCCATTCCATTATTGATCAGGCTCCTGATTATCTCTGTATTGCCAGCGTCTTTGCCAGACATGGTAACCATGACGCGCTCTCTGCGTCCCTTTCTTGCTGTTCCTAGCAGGGAACTTGTATTCTTTTCCAGTTGCTTTTCGCTTCTTTTGATGGAGATGGTATACTTGTTTGGTGGTAAGTATTCTTCCTGTAAAAGTTTGTGCAGGAAGTAAAGAGAAGTTTTTAAACTGGCTTCCACATGAGCTTCTGCACGTGCCAGTCTTGACATACCCAGATATCCAAGCTTGCGTTGCAAGTCTCTCAGGTCAAATGAACGAAGGGAAATATAATTGATCAAATTGGTAGCACTTTTTTGGTGTGTTGGATGCACTTCTTTGATCAATCCTGAGTTTCTTTTTTGATCGCGATGAACTTTGTTGAGAATGTTCTCTAAAGATTCTTGAATTTGGCGGATTTTGGATGCTTTCATAATGAGACATTGTATTCCAAAGGTCGTCTTGAGAGCCGGATCTTCCAATGACTTGAATCATGTCATGAATTACTTTTCTGATCATTTTTGATAGGAATTTACGCTATGGATTTTCGCTTCAGGTAAAAAATGAAATCGTTATCATTATTAGTTTTATGTTGAAATAATGATAATAAATACATCTTATTAATATGTAAAATATCGTCATATATATGAATTATTAATAATATACTAATTGGTAAATCGTAATTTTATACTTCCGATAAAGGTATAATTATGAAAAGAATCAATTTTCTTACAAACGCAATGATCCCAGGTACACTAGGTATGCACAGATGGGATATGGAAGGCAGATGTATAATAGATATAACTCTCAGGAATTCATTTGCTCAACAAAATCAGATCGCCGAAATGTGTCTTAATGTGAACGCTTTTTCGGTGATTGATGAATATGGAAAGGAATACTTCATCCGGGATTTTGAAGGTCAGAGATCATTACATCTCTATGGTAAGTCTACGGGAAAGAATATTCGGACCAAAAGTCCGGTGGAATTGGAGCCGGGAAATTATGTTCATTTAAGGTTGTATGTAGAGCCTTACAGCAATACTTATGTTCGACATGATGGAGTTGCGGAACCCTTTCCTGTTCTGAACTTTGTGGAATTCGAGATTGAAGACGGTCTTCAGATCACATCCAATGATCAAGCTAAGTGGCTCATAAGGTTTGATTTCTTTCCATTGAAACCCTGGTTGGGTTTGAGAAGAGCTCTCGATCATATGCAGAGTGCTTTTGATTTCAGAAGGAAGCTGACACGACTTGTTTCGAGTTCTTTTTCCAGGTAAGGTTAGCCTTTCATTGAAAGCTCCTTATTGAGCTGATATAAAAGTTGCAAGACATTTAGTGAGAATAAAAAAAGCTGACCCTTATTGAAGGTCAGCTTTTTTTGTGGAGTCGGAGGGATTCGCTATTCCCATTGCTTAAGTAAAGTCGCTATTGTGTCAAGTTCATGATCTGAGTATTTGCCGTTTCTCTTGCTTAGGTTTTGATATCTCTTGATAAACTCAATTCTTTTCAATTTATGTGGATGATAGATAGTCATCTTATCCACAATCACTGTAAATTTTGAAAAGTATGAATACCTGAGCTCAAATTGATTGGCATACCCTTTCTTTTTCTTGGTTACAATAGTACCGTTAACATTAAGCTGATTATAGATAAACTCTTTGATGAGCTCAAGAATCACCTTTTCATTGTTGTGAAAAGTAATTACCGGGCTTGGAAGCTGATTTTTATGAATTCTATTCAATTGAATAGAACCATCAGCATCAAAAAATCCTGAGATGTAATTCCAGTTCATTCATGGAAAATACAAAGGAATTTTCATCAAGTTTTATCTATCCGAAATTTCTTTCGGGATTGGACTATGTCATCACCTGTTCCAGGTGTCGGGCGCTGTGGGCTCACCGTAGTGTCCCTAGTCTCTGAACCTTCTTCAGTCTTCCCTGAAGCTTGGCTGCAAATTACCATATATGACTTTTCATACTTAGGCTTCTTGCAATTCACCCAATTTTTAATCCCATCATCCCTGATAGGTGGGTCCGAATTATCAAACCCTCGTCCAGCAGAGGAAATCATATACCCTCTACATGCTTAGTTATTCTTTTGATCTCGCAAGCAAGCCGGGGAATAACACCCTACTTAACTCGCCAGTCACTGGAATTTCGCACTGACTTAGTAACCTCATCAGCACTAGTCCTGAGAGTCGACACTCCTTGATCCAGCCTACAGGACAGAGGCTCGGAGGAATGTGGCAGGGGGAGGCTTAGGCCTCAACCCTGTAAATCACAACGTTTAAGTCGTGATTAGGCTGCCATGGCGTAAGAATCTTCGCCAACTATGTTTTGAGCGAATTGATCACAGGTGTACACTCGCCACCTGGCATGCAAGCATATCATTTACACTCCCTGTCGATTCCGGTCGACCCCAAGTGAAAATGGTTTGCAAAGGTAATAACATCCTTGAACCTGAGAAGATTCCAGGATGAATAATAAAAGGGCATGGTAAATGCGTATTCTATTGGAAGGGATTACCTGTGGTAAAACCTATAATGATTAGGTACACGATCCATAATGCTAGAATTACATGCCTGGAAGGAAGCCTAAAAAGTTTGGTAAATTCTGACATAGTAGTAAATATTATACCCTAAAAGTACGGAGGGATAAGTCAAACGTCAGAAAGATTTCGATCAGCTACAGAAATTGTACGATGGCTGTACTTAAAAGCCAATTGATTAGTAAAATGAGTCAGCTAACATGTTTTTTGTTAGTACATTCTACGGATATAAATATTGACATCATGAGGAGCGGTTTCGTCTCCACCAAAGTATGGGAAGAGCAAATAGTACTCACCAAGGTCACATGGTTTATGTCGTTGTATGTCCAAGACAGTATCGTCAAACTTGAACCTATACAATGAATCCAGGAGTTGGATTTCGTAATTGTTCACAATTCCGGGTTGAGTGGATCCAATCACTTCTATGATTCGCTCTCCGCTTACGTAGCAATAAGCAATGATATCAATTTTGCCATCCAGCCATCTCCAACCAAATCTTGCACTGTGTACATGGTGAAAGCTGTTACAGTCTGCAAAACCAAACAGTTTGTTTGTGTCCCATTGGTTTACAGGTATTTTGGAAGTGTATTCAGCTGTTTCATCAAACTTCGTCTGGAACGAAAGTATGTCATTTTGCAAAAGTTCTACTTTGTACGTAGAATAATGCTTACCAGCAGGAATGGTGTATTTTTCAAAAGGTTGGTCGATGGTCGGCTCACAGTCCATCAGTATAAATGTACTGATCACAAATAATATGATACCAATGGTTTTCATACCGGCACTATTACAAAACTTACATTGAATAATTCACTAAAGTCATAAACAACATCCATTAAAGCCTGGTCTACATGATCGAAAAACCAGGTTACTTTTGAGTGTTTTCCTGCCTTTTGATGTTCTTGCAGCTCTCTGAAAATATCAAACAGAGACTTGATGGTTAGTGTATTGACTTCATTAATATATAAGTACACATGTAGTTCATCAGCATTTTGAAAATGGGATTTTATTAGATCAATAGAACTTTGATATAATGGTAAAACACCATTTCCTGAGCTTTTCCCTTTGATAAAGAGCACGTTCTTGTTAGGGTCATAGTTCATTTGAGGTACGGTTGGAGTGGAACGGTTTGCCGTGTTTGCACTTCGATTGGATGGCTTATAGTTGGTTTCGGTTGATGAATAGCTATAGGTGTTCATAACTTGGTTTTTAAATAGTTAGAAATTGAGTGAAAGGGCAGTGCCAACAGCTGGGTGGCCGGCACGGTAGGCGGTATTGATCAACAGATTTACATGTTTCACCAGTGCGATTTGGGTGGTTAGCTGAGGCGTAGCAATTAGGAATTGATCATTGACGATTCCTGTTTTCATTCCGGCCCAGAAGGAGATATCCTCACACCTTTTGATTGGAATTGAGATATTCAGTCCGGTAAAGGCATAATTATTTGAATCTTTTTCAAAAGAAACCTTATGTGAAGCCTGGTAGAAATACGCAACTCTCGCGTAGTGAAAAAGGCTGGTGCCAATTTGAATTCCTTTTTGATTCCCCATGATGTTCTGCTCCACAAATAGCTGGGCGGTAAACCTCTGTGCAGAAGCAGTTTGAGAGGCGATAACGAGCATCAGAAAAGAAATAATGGCAATAGTTATGATCCTCATTCTTACTCTAAATAGGAGCTGTGATTGTATTTTTCGATGCGTTTTCATAATGCCAATCCGATTATGGTAAGTACTATAAGTGAGATCAATCCAATGAATAGCGCTTTCTTAAAGGCTATTTTTAGTAGGTGTTTGAATAGTTCCATCTTTTTAAATGTTGATTTTAAGACAAGCCTGTAATGTGGGTCTAAAGCATCTCACGCCAACTCCGGCGCCAAAAGAGATAAATTTGGAAGGTTTGAAATTGGTGAGTAGACTTGGAGTGATCAGGAAGTTTTGTCCGTTGGTAACTCCGGTACGGATGTTGAATTTGAGGTCGATCTTATCATTGCCGGTCAAAGGGTAATTGACGTACATTCCGTAAAATTCCTTTTCGTAAGTTTGATAGCTTGACTCGCTTCTTACATTAGTGCCGGCTGCATTCTGATAAAAACCACCCAACTCCATGTCACTTTTAAAAGTGTAGCCAATTGCGGTCCCAAGTTTGGGTCCTATATGGGTTTGCTCGATGTAAGTAGTAGCCTCAAAAGATTGGCTGAAGGAAGATAATCCGATAAAAAGGATGAAAATGGTGAGGAAGGTTCTTAACGATTTCATGGCTCTGGTGTTTTGTTTTTGATAGTTCAAAGTTGCCTACCAGAGCGCTCCTGTGTTAGAGTGATATTCCTAATCTGAAAATTGGTTATGAATACTATTTCATTACCTATAATTATTAGTGTGAGTTGCCTAGGAGAAGATTTGAGGCAAATAGGTAATTTATGCACAGCTGTGAATAGGTAAATCTCTTATTACATGAATAAGAGCCTGGCCATGAGTTTGCCATGCCGGTCAAAACCCTCATTTTTACTATGGCAAGTTTTCCGAAAGGGAATTAGTAATGTACCTAAAAAACAAATAAGTACTTTAAAAAAGACGACACGAAATGTCCTGTTGAAGGGAATATAAATTCAGATCAGATCGTGCTCCACTGCATAAAGTACCAAGCCGGCTACATTTTTAGCTCCTGTTTTTTCCAGCAAATTGTGCTTATGAGAATCCACAGTTCGCACACTGATAAATAGCTCGTCAGCAATTTCCTGATTGGAGTATTCCTCAGCAATTAGTCTTAATACTTCTTTTTCACGCTTGGAGAGTGGAGTTTCGATCGTTAATCTTTGCTTAGGTTTTCTTTTGCCTGCCAGGTCATCTATCAAGCTTTGAGTTACTTCTTTAGAGAAGTAGTTTTGCCCCTCTATCACAGTGTTGATGGCCAGTATGATTTCATCTTCACTGCTATTTTTCAGGAGGTAACCATTCACACCCAAAGAGATCATCTGTTTGATGTGTGTAACTTCTCCGAGCATGGTGAGGGCGATTACTTTTTGGTCAGGCATCTTTTCCCTGATTTCTTTTAAGAAGGCAATGCCATCCATCACCGGCATAGAGATATCTGTGATAACTACGTCTACTTCGTTTTTTGTCAGGAGGTTCAAGGCTTCTTCTCCATTGGATGCTTCTAGCGATACATCAAATTCTGCATGATCCTCGAAGTGGTATTTCAATCCATCTCTGACCACCTTGTGGTCATCAACAAGCATAATTTTTGGCATATTAGTTAGTTGGTTATCGGTGTTTCTACTATTATATATGTGCCTCCATTGGGGGATGATGATATGTCAATTCTTGCTCCAATGTTCATAGCCCTGCTTTTCATTGAATACATTCCAAATCCATTGTGAACAATATCAGTTTTATTTGGATCAAATCCTACACCATCGTCTTCTATCGTTAAAGTAATTGAATGTTCGTAACTGAGAAGTTGTATGAATACTTCTTTAGCTTTAGAATGTTTGATGGCATTGTTTAGCGCTTCCTGGGTAATTCTATACAAGTTCAACTCAATATTTCTATTAAACCGTTCTTTTTTATTGTAATAGAAATCAAACTTAATGTTTTTGTCAAGGTTTGAGATCAAATGTTCCAGAGAATCTACAAGTCCAAAATCCTCAATCTGTTTAGGCATCAGGTTTCTGGCCAGTGTCCTGGTATCCTCAATGCTTTGGTTGAGAGATTCCAGTCCTAGTTTCAACCTTCCTTGTTGTTTTTCACTCAAGTGGTCGATTTCCTTTTTGAGGCTTTCGAAGTTGAAGTAAGCGCTGACCATAGTTTGTTGGATATTGTCATGGATTTCTCTTGCCAGTCTGGTACGCTCAGCATCCGTTGAGTTAATAATTGCAGCCAGTTTCTGTTCTTCAGCCAGAATGTTGTTGGTGATGTCAAAAATGATTCCATTGATCTTATTTTGGTCCGCAGGCTCTTTGTGAGATTGAAATTCGCCTGTTTCACTTAACCATCTTATTTCACCAGCCTTATTATAAATTCTGTATGTAACCGAATAGCGTTCATTATTTTCAAACGCCCTGGTGATAATGGAGTTTAGCGGTCTTATATCATCAGGATGAATGATGTCCATATAAGACAAGGTCTTGTTGTTGATAAAATCATCTGGCTTATATCCTGTGACCTTTTCTACATACTCACTGATAAAGGTCATGGTGTACTGATCGTCATTGAAACAATTGAAAATAACTGCAGGGATATTTTCAATTATCAGCTGAAGCTGGCGATTGTTCTCTTCCAGTAAGGTTTGTGCTTGTTTGATATCCGTAATATCCATCACACTGGCAATCATTCTTTTACCTGTGCCATCCTGGGATTTTTCAACCAGCATTCCTGAAATCTGCAGCCATTTTTCACCTTGTTTGGTTTTGATTCTATTGATGTGATTGATTACCTGATTTTCTGGTAAATCTCCTTTGGCAAAAACATTGAGAACGTCGAGGGTTTTTTCTTTGTACTGCGGGACAACAATCCTTTCAATGGTGTTTATTAAATTTTTATCAGTCAAGTATTGGGATGCAAGAACATCAGCCATTTCCCGATTCCAGGAGACTTCTCCATTTTCTATATCCCAATCAATAATACCTTGTTTTGCGCTTTGCACAGCTATTCTTAGCTTGAGCTCTTTTTCTTTGAGTTCATTCATTTGACTATCTATCCGGAGTGCCAATTCTTTTTCCCGGGAGATGTCAAACACCATTCCTCTGATAAAGGTGTCATTTGAACTATGATTGATGGATATATCTCTGAACCATTTCCATTCGCCATTTCTGTGTTGAATCCGGTATTCTATGTCGAATGGTTTATGGTTTTTACCAAGATTGTTAGCTTCAATTATTAGGTGAACATCTTCAGGATGAACTCTTGCTTTCCATATTTTTGGATTTTTCAGCAATTCTTCTGCCGAATATCCGAGCATTTCATGGATGTAATCAGAATAGAACAGTCCACGATCATCATAGGTATACTCATAGAGAATAATAGGTGCGGAGTTTATCAGTGTCTGGTATTTACTTTTACTGAGCTCCAGATTATGCTCGCTTTCTTTCAGAGAGTTCAGGGTTATGATTTTTTCCAAAACGGCACTTGCCAGCTGTACAAAAGCTATGATGTAACCTTCATCTACCGGGATGCTTTCATGAACAAAAGTGGAAAGCATACCGATAATTTTATCAGCCATCGTCAGTCCGATGACATTGATCTGGTACCTGGAAATTTCTTCTAAGTCGATATTCTTTGGTTGTAATCCCAGAGAGTTCAAATCATTGAGGCTATATGAAATTAATTCTCCTCTTTTTATTTCTGAGAGCATCTCCTGAGGATATTTGATTTTTAATGCTCCAAAATCTGCTCCAAATGCTTCATTGAAGATTTTCAGCACTTTTTGGTCACCTTCGTGCTCTGTGACAGTGAAACTGTTATCCGTTTCATCATAATGAGAAAACAAAGCATAGGTATTGGCCCCAAGCTGTTCCACTATTTCCTGTACCAGGTAGCTTTCAATCTCCTCTCTTGTGTTGAACAATGCAAGCCCATAACCCAGCTCGGTGAGTCTCATGAGCTTTTCTTTCTCACTTTCCAGGTCAAGTTCGTATTTCTTTCTGGCAGTGATGTCCCGTGTCACTCCCAGCAATCCTGTGATTTCTTCATTTTCAGATATTCGGGAGAGGCTTGTTTGAAAATAAACAGTATGACCATTGTTATCGGTGTCTTTCCATTCCAAAACTTCTCGGTTACTTTCCAGGGCCTTTTTCATTTTTTCCTCTAACAACACACCAACTTCTTTCGACATGTATTCATGAGGTTTGAGCCCCAGTATTTCAGTATTCAGGAAGGTTTTTGATTGGAAGGACTTGCCATAATTGCCCGTAATGCGAAATTCTTTATCCGCTGTAAATATTCTGTCATTAAAAGCTGATACCAGGGCTTTGAACTTGATTTCACTTTCCTGGATTTTTCTTTCGGCTTCTTTTTCTGTATTGATATCTATACCAAGCCCAAACCAGTGAGAAATTTCTCCCTTCTTATTGAACTTTGGCTGAAGGATTACTTTGAACCATTTGTAACGATCATCTACAGTCAACAGCCGGTGTACATGTTCGAGTTGACTTTTTGACTGAATAGATTCATTGAATAATGCTACGATTTCTTCATAGTCATCAGGATGTACCAGCCTTCCCCAATCCTCAGGCTTGGTACTTGCCGTGTCCAGACCCAGAGTTGAGGCTCCTATATTATTGATATATTCCAGATTAAAGTTGCTATCCAGAATCCATAATAGATGTGGTAATGATTCGCTGATAAACTTGTACTTTGACTCACTGGATTTGAGTGCTTCTTCAGCCTGCACAAGATCGGAAATATCTGTATGAGTTCCAGTTATCCTTAGCGGTTTACCAAATTCATTATACTCAGTCACTTTGCCACGATCCCAGATCCAAACCCAATGTCCGTTTTTGTGACGCATACGGATACGGATCTCATAATGATCCGTTTCACCCGTGAAATGTGCTTCCATCCTTTTGTTGGCAGTTTGTAAATCATCCGGGTGAGTGTATTGATACCAGGTTTGAACGGTTATGGGGCTTATTTCTGAAAGGTCATAACCGATCAGACTGGCCCATCTCTCATCTACAGTGATTTCATTCGTGTCAATTCTCCAATCCCACAGAGCGGCATTTGTACCTTCAAGTGCAAGTTTGACTCTTTCCTCTTCTTCTTTTAGTTTTTGATTGAATAATTTTTTTCCGGTGATGTCTTTGGCAAAGACCATCACCAGTTTATTGGTTGAATCGTCTTCGGTAATTATGGCAAAATTGAGCTCAACATCCTTGATTTTACCATCTTTGGTTTTATGCTGGCCTTCTACTGTAATCTGTTCTCCAGGCTGAAGTTGGTCCCAAAATGCACGACACTCCTGAAGTGTCAAATGGCCGTTATCCAGCTCCCAAACTTTCTTTTTCATCAATTCCTTCCTGGTGTAACCAAGGTGTTTTACTCCCATATCATTGGTCATTACTATGTTGCCGTCATAGTCTGATATATAAATGGGGAGCGATGAATGGTCAAATAATTGTTTTACTTTTTTCTGTTCCTGAATTAGTAGTTCTTCTTTTTTACGAATCGATCGTAATGCATAGAAGGTGATGATTGTTCCAGTAATAAAAGCGAGCGCAAAGGCTATAAAAAGTGAATTAAATAAAGACTCGTTTTGATCAATAATCTTGACATAATCCTGGTCCATATCTTTTTTGACCTGGTTTACGATGCTACTAAACCCCGTGGCTAGTATTGCATTTTGTTGCTTTATATTTTTGATTTCTTCCTGGAACGCGTCAGCTTCAGTAAGGTGATTGGCCAGAGACTTCTCAGCCTCTTTAAGCATTGCTATGTAGTCATTGGATAATATGATCACATCATTATTGTGAAAATTTACTAGTTCCTTATAACTACTTATGTGTGATGAAATGTCATCTATTTGCGTCTTTAATTGTCTGAAAATACCATCGTGCATTCTTTGGTCATGGGCGTTGAGCAAATGGTTAATCAGTTGGGTAATCTGGAAATTTTTATGCTCCATCTGATTAATAAATTGGAGGTTACCAATATGATCAGTCTGGAAATGACTGATCAGCTTTACATGATCAGACTGGAGGTAAATAGAGTAGCTTCCTACACTCAGTAGGATTGTCATTATTATAGAATTACCAATTAAAGCAATCTTTCGGTTGGATGAATTTCTCAATAAACTCATATTCTACTTTAGCGTGTATACACATAAACCCTGTGAGTATTCTCTATAGCGCAAAGAATCTACAAAATATATGTATCAACGCCTATTCATTTTTGATAACTTGTCAAAGATGATAGACTAACGAATATTTTCGTTGAAAAAATCGTTGATATGGGTGCTTCATCCGACGAGTCAATGTAATTAACCTTTATTTACTACCCTTATAGAGTTCATATTTCTGGAACTTACATTCCAGAGGCCCATTGAACAATACAAGCTTTTGTGATGCTCTTAATCGAACATTTTTGAAAGCTTCCATATTGGAGCTGAGCAGCCACGCATCGAATCCTTGAAAGTTGTTTTTGAATACATCTCCAATCTGTTTGTAGAACTCGTTGGTGTTGGTTCTGCCTATTCGCTCACCATAAGGAGGATTTGAAATGACCATTCCTGCTGGAGTTTTTGGGCGATGATCTTCCAAAGCAATTCGTTCAATTGAAACTGCATCGTTCAGTTTCATTTTTCTTAGGGACTTGTTGGCCCTTATTACAGTCTCTCCATCTATGTCTCCTCCGGAGATTTGAAGTTTCGCTTTGCGAATTCCAGCCTTACCTTCAGCTACTACTTTGTTCCAAAGGGAAGGGTGGAAGTTTGACCAGTTCTTGAATCCAAAATCATGTCTGCTGATATGTGGGGGGATATTTTGTCCCATCATGGCGGCTTCAATAAGGATGGTGCCGGTTCCACACATTGGATCCACCAGAGGGATGGTTTTGTTCCATCCGGAGAGTTTGATGAGTCCAGCTGCCAGTACTTCACTCATTGGCGCTTCATGACCAGGTTCTCTGTAACCTCGTCTGTTGAGTGTGTCACCAGAGCTGTCCAGTGAAATAGTGAACTGATCTTTGAAGGCGTATAAATCAAACTGGATATCCGGATTTTTGATATCAACAGATGGACGCTTGCCAAATTTATTTCTAAACTGATCGACTATGGCGTCTTTGGTTTTCAATGCGGCGTATTTACTATGTCTGAAATACTCAGAAAAAACAGTGTTATCTATAGCGAATGTCTGGGTGAGCTTCAAATATTTTGACCAGTCATGCTGCATGACCGCTCTGTAAAGTTCATCCTCTGTGCGGGCGGTGAAATTATAAACCGGAACCAATACTTTTAGTGCTGTTCTGAGATTGTAGTTTGCTTTGTATAAGAACTCCAGATCTCCTTCACAAGAGACTGACCGCTTGTGTGTTTTGACGTCTTTACCGCCCAGGTTTTTAACTTCATCGGCCAGTATTTCTTCTAATCCGAAAAGTGTTTTGATGTGAATTTTCAAGATCTCAGTTGATTTGATTTGAGCCAATTGGATGGCGTAAAGGCACAAAGCTAATCGATTCTGCTGAAGACGGGTTGTCTATCATACCTAACCGGTAAATGTTTTGGGGAATAAGAATAGCCTGTTTTTCTCAAAATAAAAACCTTGACCCGGATCATAGTGCCGACCTGCGAATTTCTGTTAATTTTAGGCGTGCTTAATAATGATACATTTATGAGTAAATCATGGTTTGTTGCCGGAATAATGCTATTGAGTGTTTATGTCTCTACAGCTCAAGGGGGTATTGATTTTCAGGATGTTAGCCTGGAAGAAGCAGTTAGTGCTGCAAGTAAAAATGGTAAGCTCATCTTTGTGGAAGGCTTTGTTAACTGGAGTCAGCCCAGTTCTATTCTGGAAAATTACACCTTAACAGATCAGGAAGTGGCTGCTTATTACAATGAACATTTTATCAATCTCAGGCTTGATATGGAGGAGTTTCCCGGAGCGGCAATAGCCGAAGATTATTCCATTGATTCTTTCCCAGCCTTACTTTTTTTTGATGGAGAAGGTCAGATTGTTCACCGTGGGTGTGGGGCAGTTGATGCAGAAGAGATGCTACAGCTCGGAAAGCAGGCATTAGGAGAAGAAAATCTAAGTCGGTTGTCAGAGCAATTTGAAAGCGGAGAAAGATCGGGTGATTTTCTGATCAAATTTTCATTGGCACTTGAGAATGCCTGCCTGGATCGAAGCATGGTTGCTGATCGCTACTTTAGTGAAACGGATAGGAGCGAATGGATGAACGAAACATCATGGGCTATGCTGGCTTTAAACGTTGATGATCCTTACAGTGCGCCATTCCAATACCTGATGTCTTATCACGACATGTTTGTAATGAAGTATGGAAAAGATACAGTAGACGCTAAGATTTATAATACGATTTTGGATCAGCTTATTGGAATCTATGAAGGTGCGGATTTAACTTATTTTGCCACTCAGGCTTTGCGTCACCTTATGAGCCAGATGGAGTTTCAGGATAAAAATGAGTTGGTTTCGCTTGCAGATTTGAAAGCATCGGACCTGAAAGCAGATTGGCCTAAATATGCTGAAAGTGCAGTCAAAGTGGTGAAAGAACAGCAAGTTTCTGACCCGGATCAACTCAATGAATTTAGTTGGAAGTTTTACTTGTTTGTAGAAGATAAATCAGCCCTACAAGCAGCTAAAGGCTGGATGGAACAGGTCATCAATGAATATCCCGATGCTACCTATTATGACACTTATGCTTCTCTTTGCTATAAACTTGGTGAAATCAAAGAAGCTGTTAAGTTAGAGAAAAAGGCACTTCAGGCTGCACAGTCACAATTAGAAGATCCTGTCCATTATGAGAGTCAGTTACAGCTATTTGAATCTGCGCTGGAAAAGTAAATCAAATCATAAGACGCATGATTTTGTCAGTTTGGGCATCGTTTCCCATCTGGAAGATATGAGTGTCGATTTCCTCAAAGCCCATTCGCTGATAGAAGGAGATAGCCTCTGGGTTTTGCTCCCACACACCTAGCCAGATGTATTTTAGTTTGTAATCTGATGCTATCTGGCAGGCATGTCTGATCATGGCTTTACCCAATCCACGACCTTTAAGTTCCTGGCTTACATAAATGCGTTCTATTTCTGCTGACTTGGGGTGATCAGGTTCTGTTTGTGCTTCTCCTACATTCATTTTGTAATACCCCATCAGGTCGTTATCGATTTCACAGAGATAGAAAGTCGTGCCTGGCATTTCAAATTCTATTTTAAATAAATTCGGATCAAATGCATGCTTCAGATACATTTCAAAATCCTCTGGATCGTTTTGATCAGCATAGGTGAGGATGAAATTCTCTCTGGCAAAATCTAGAAGTTTGGAAAAGTCTGAATGAGTAGCAATGCGAATGTTCCAGGCTGGATTGTCCATTTATGTTTATTGAGTATTGTTTGTGAAATGCTGGTTTTTCCTATTTGATCAAGTAAATCATCGGCCAGGTTAAGGATGATACTAACGATAATTTCTCAATAGGTTTGCATTTTGATCCTTGATTTAGGAAATTAAAATAGCAAATCAGCTTGTAAAGAATCCAATCCATGAGCAAGATTTTCATAGAAGAAATCACATCTCCCTCACAATCAAAAGATTTGTTTTCCAGTATTTTGGAAAATTCTACACTGATTGTGCTTGTTTATGATTTGGTGGAGGAAAAATATATTTATGATAATGATCGGTTCTTTCAATTAACTGGCTATACCAGAAAATACATGGAGGAAATCTATCAAATGGAAGGTGTTTTGGGCTTTGGTCATTGGGTTCATCCGGATGATTTGGAAATGTACATTGAGTCTGTCAATCAAGTGATTAGGAGTAAAAACTGTATTACTACACTTGATTCCAGATACAAAATAAAGGGGAAAGAAGAGTCAGTTTGGGTTCGGAAAAAGACGATTCCTTTAAAGTTTGATAACGATGGCCGGGTCAGTCAGATTCTTTTTATTGGAGCAAATATTGACAGACAAAAAAAATATGAAATAGCACTGAAGGAAAAAGAAGCTTTCATCAGTAATATGCTTGCCAATACGCCATATGATTTATTCATTTTTGATTTGCATAAACTGACTTACGAGTATACAAATAGTTATTTCAACAGCCGTTTGGAAGGGGGTTGTAAAGTGGTGATGGAGGAAATTTTTAATCAATGTATTCATCCTGATGATCAGCCGGGTTTTAAGAAAATACCACAACTTTTTCAGCAGGATGAATCCGGAGATGGTGTTGGCTTTAGATACAGAATGAAATCGGGTAAAGCAGGAGAATATGAATGGTTTTGGGACATACTGGTACCTTTCGAAACGATTGAGGGTGAAATCGTCAAAGTACTTGGCGTAAGTGCTAAAGCCAGGTTTACCTGATTTTAATCCCTGATTTCCTCTTTTCCATCTTCATGCCGGGCAAACCTACCTGTTTCACGAGGGTGAACATGATCATTTGCAGGCCACGGCCATCCTCCAAACTGAGTCCGCTGATAATCCATCATAGCTTTGTGAATTTCCTGCTGTGTATTCATGACGAATGGGCCATACTGCGCTACTGGTTCATTAATCGGCTTACCTTGCAAAAGAAGAATTTTAGCTCCATCGTCACCACTTCTGAGTAAGACTTCTTCTGATGGATTCAATTCAATACAGTGATGTTCTTTGAGGGTTTCCTCATCAAGACTTAGCGAACTACCTTCATAAAAATAAATGGATCTGTTGATACCTGAGTTGGTAGTTGGAAGTTTCCATTCTGAGTTAGCCTGCATTTCTATTAACCAAATAGCCACCTCATTGGCAGGGTCTGCAGCCCATGAGTCAGGAGCAGGGGCAGGAGCTTTGACACCCTCGATTTCTCCTGCAACTATGGTGACTTTTGTTTGAGTGTCTTCGGATGTATAGGAAGAAAAATCTTCACTCCACAGCATCTTATAATGAGGCTCTACCATTTTGCTTTTAGCTGGTAAGTTGAGCCAGATCTGGAAAAGCAGGAGAGGGTTAGGCCCATCTGGGTTGAGCAAAGGAAACATCTCGGAGTGATTGACTCCTTTGCCGGCAGTCATCCACTGCACATCACCATTGCCGAACCTTCCGGTTCCTCCCAATGAGTCTGAGTGATCTACTATGCCTTTCGGAACAATGGTTACTGTTTCAAATCCTCTGTGCGGATGCTGAGGAAAACCTGGGACAGTATCTCCGTGATACATTCGCCACCCATCTTTTACTACAAAATCCTGTCCTATATTTCGTCCAGCAAGTGACGCATCTGGTCCGAGATTTTTATTTCCACGTGGGTAGTGGTCGTTGTGATAAACACAGAAAAGGAATGGATCCTGGGTTTCCCAGGGGAATCCCAAAGGTTTGATATCCTTTATGGCAGAAGACACTAATTCATTCATAAGTAATTAAGTAAATCTTTAAGCGGTATTAATTGTTTGAACATTAATACATTTTAATGGCAGATGGTAACTCTTTAAACTGATTAATTACTCAAACAGTCCTGAGCTAAGATATCGTTCTCCAGTATCACAAACGATGAAAACTATCAATCCCTCTTCGATTTCCCGGGCAACTTTTAAAGCCGCTGTAAGCGCTCCACCACTACTCATACCTGAAAGGATTGCTTCTTCTTTGGCCAGTCTTCGTGCCATATCTTTCGCTTCACTTTCAGATACATCGATGATTCGATCTACCCGGTTCGGATCAAAAATCTTGGGTAAAAATTCTGGTGACCAGCGTCTGATTCCCGGGATTGAAGATCCTTCTGCCGGTTGAGTACCAACAATCTGGATTGCAGCGTTTTGTTCTTTCAGGTATTTACTCACACCCATGATAGTGCCAGTAGTCCCCATTGCGGAGACAAAATGCGTGACTTGTCCTTCTGTATCCTTCCAGATCTCAGGTCCTGTGGTTTTGTAGTGCATACCATAGTTATCGGCATTAGCAAACTGGTTGAGCATGAAGTAGCCTTCTTTTTCGGACATTTCTTCAGCCAATTCTCTGGAGTATTCTATGGTTTTGTCAGCAGGAGTGAGGATTACTTCAGCTCCATAAGCGCGCATCGCCTGCACTCTTTCTTTGGTGCTGTTTTCCGGCATCAGCAGGGTCATGTGAAGCCCCGCTGACTGTGCAATCATCGCCAGGGCAATACCTGTGTTTCCGCTTGTTGCCTCCACCAGTTTGTCGCCTTTTTTGATGTCTCCTCTTTTCAGTGCTTCAGAGATCATTCCGTAAGCTGCCCGGTCTTTTACACTTCCTCCCGGGTTCTGCCCTTCCAGTTTTCCGAAGATTTTAACCTTGGGATTTTGATGTATATGCGTGATTTCTACCAGAGGTGTATTTCCGATTAGATCAAAGAGTTTCATAGCTTGTTTTTTATTTGATAATGATCAGGTCTGGCTGTTCTGCATTTGTTGTATTGTGCATCTGTGCCTGATAATATACCCTTGAGTCAGCTGGAATGCTTTTGGTTAACCAGACATTTCCACCAACAGTCGAGTTCCGTCCAATTCTGGTTTTTCCACCCAAAATTGTCGCTCCGGCATAGATGACTACATGATCTTCTATCGTCGGGTGACGCTTTACTTTAGCGTCTTTTTTGTCTACACTCAGGGCACCAAGGGTGACACCCTGATAGATTTTTACATGTTTACCAATTACAGTGGTTTCACCGATGACAATCCCTGTGCCATGGTCAATGCAAAAATGCTCACCAATAATTGCATTGGGGTGAATGTCAATCCCGGTTTTACTATGTGCATTTTCAGTAATTATTCTGGGAATGTTTTTCACTCCAAGAAGTGCTAGTTCATGAGCTAGCCTGTAAGAAGCTATTGCATAAAACCCAGGATATGATCTTATGATTTCAGAATGATCAGTAGCCGCTGGGTCACCTTGAAACATTGCATCAATATCTAGTTCTATTCGGTCATATAGCGTAGGTAAGCTGTCAAAGAAGGCCTCAACAATTTCCTCCTTTGTATCTCCTTCAAGAACTATGTTATTGGTAAGGATTTTTCTGAGTTTGTGCTGGAGTTGATCCAGAATCTCTGCCACGTGCTCCTGCGATTTTGCAGGATGACTGGAGAAGTCAGGAAACAGCACTCCTAATAAATCATTGAAAAAACTAATGATAGCCGATGTGGCTGGCACTTTGGTATATTCCTGATGCGTATGATATATTTTATCAATAAAATTCTGGTCCATATTCAGTATTTTCCTAATGGATACTTGCAAAACGTGGGGTGGAGGATAATGTTAGATGCAGATCAACATTTAATTCCATTGGATGGGTAATTCCGGACTAAATGTCAATCAGCATACAAGATTAAAATTTCCTGAACACTTTTTAGTTCCATATGACAGGAGATACTGAAATTATTTTGAATCTCTACCTCTAGAAATCAATCAGAACAGAGGTGTCATCAGGAAGTACCAGACTTTGGTGGTATTTGATATAGGCCTCTCTGCCCGATAACCAGTCTAACACTTCAGACCTCATCAGTTTTGTATTCTTGATGCTGAGAAATGACTCATAAGAGCTATAGGGCCATTGGGCAGGATGTTCTCTAAAGCCGTGATGAATGGGGTTGTTATGAATGTAATTAATTACTGAGCGAAGATACTTTTTGTTGTTAATTTCTTTCCGTTTGAAGTTTGGCATGAATAGGCTGCCTCTGCGATCATACATTTTGTTGTATGCTTGTGCATAGCTACTAAAGAGGTTTGCGAATTGTTTACTTAGCACCTTTTGGAAAGTTTTAAACTTTCCAAAAGGTTGATCAAAAGAGAAATTTAAGTTTCTGGTGATATCTTTTTCCTGCTTTGTTTTGATCAAAAAATGGATATGGTTGGGCATCAAACAATAGGCATAAGTATTAGCTATTGGCTCAATGTGTTTTGACCATTTTTCAAGAAAAAAATAATAATTCATTTCCTCTCTGAAAAGATTTTCATCTCCGTTAGCATGATTGAAAATATGGTAGTATGTCCCAGGTTTCATTCGTGAAAAAACAATTACGTATGATTTATGAGGAAATCAAAGTAATTGTGATAATCTTTATTAGTCAAGATTTTTTTATGAAACCATGATGGCAAAAACTATTCATACTTTAAGTTGTCAGCTGGGTTGCTGGTTGCCGCCCGCAGTGCATGGTAGCCTGTTGTTAGTACCGTAATGGTTGCTATTATCATCAATACTCCGATGTAAAGCAGGTAATTCATGTCTACATGGTACTCAAACGTGTCCAGCCATTCACTCATAAAATAGTAGGCTAAGCCAAACGCAGGAATAGCTCCCAGTGCAACAAGTAACACAAAGTCTTTAACTAATAGTGTGACAAGTCCTCCAACATTGGCACCAAGCACTTTACGAATGCTGATTTCCTTGGTTCTTTGCTCAGCAATAAATGATGCAAGTCCTAAAAGTCCTAAACAAGCAATGAAAATCATCATTACTGAAAAACCTAAGAATAGCTTACCTCGGAGCTGATCTTCTTCGTACTGTTCCATAAAGTCCGCATCCAGAAATGAATACTCAAAAGGCATGTTTGGAAAGGTTGCTGTCCAGCTGGATTCTATACTTTTCAGGCTTTCATTGATGTTGTCACCTACTTTGATCAATACATCAGAGTTATTGAGTGAGGGAATGAAAAGCAATGCTTCAATAGGGTCGTAAAGTGATCGCTGATGGAAGTCTTTTACCACACCAATCACTTTATGAAACTTAGTACTATCGCGATCGAATTGGAATCTCTTACCTATGGGATCCGACCAGCCCATTCTGGCCACCATCGCCTCGTTGACTAAAACCGCAGAAGCCGTATCAGTGGGAAATTTGCTGGAGATGTTTCTGCCATTATCAACTTTGATATTCAAAACCGGGATATAGTCATAGTCAATACCATAACTATCCACACCATATTCTTCCATGGTACCATCATTGGTTTCTACACTCATCACGTTCTTTCCAAAGCCTCGACCAGGCGAAGTAGTAGAAGTTGCAGCCCCGAGAATATTTGGGTTTTCCAGAAGTTTATTCTTAAAAACAGGCCACTTCTCTCTTGCTTGCGGGTTGTCCAATACCACACGAACCACCTGTTCCTTATCAAATCCCAGATCTTTGTTTCGCAAATATTGCATTTGATCATAGATGACTAAAGTGCCAATCAGCATAAAAATGGAGATTGAGAATTGTACTCCTACAAGAATGCTTCTAAGTGTTTTGTTTCCGGATCGGCTTCCTTTTCCTTTTAATACAGCCACTGGTTTGAAGCCTGATAAGTAAAATGCCGGATAGCTGCCACTAAGTATACCAGTGATGATCAGCATGACCAGTATCGATAGCAGTACTTTACCATCCAGTAGATTGCCGATACTTAGGCTGGTCTGTAGTTGATTGTTTAAAAGTGGGACCAGGATCAATAATAGCAACACGCTGATGAATAATGAGACCAAAGTAAGTAGGATGGATTCTGTCATAAATTGACGAATCAGACTATTACGCTGTGCACCCATAACTTTCCTGATGCCTACTTCCAGGGCACGCTTCATTGATCGTGCGGTGGATAAGTTCATATAGTTGATGCTTGCGATCAGAATTAAGAAAATCGCAACCGCTCCGAAAATATAGATGTATTTGATGTTGCCAAGAGCTTCGGGTTCTCCCTGGAAAGTAGAGTAAAGGTGAATGTCTTGAATGTTGATCATTTCGTATTTGATCTTGATATCAAACTGATCAAAAATTACAGCTACATATTTATCAATAATGTCACTGTTGAGTTTAGCTTCTACTTCCTGCACATTGGCATCCTTATTCAGGAGCATATAGGTGTAAATGCCGAATCCACCCCAGCTGGTGGAGTTGTTGCGATCTGCAGTGCTGGCAGAAATCATGGCTTTGGGTCGGATGTGAGAAGCTTTGGGCACATCCGCGAAGATTCCTGTTACTTCCAGAGAATTATCATCTACCTTGAGTAACTGACCTATAGGGTTTTCATTTTTGAAGATTTTTCTTGCCAGACTTTCATTGAGGACGATCGAGTTGGGTCCCTCAAGTGCTTTGTCGGGATTTCCAGCTATTAGATTAAAATCAAACACATTGAACACCGTGCTGTCTACCATATAAATGTCTTCTTCATAGTAGCTGATGTCATCTTTTGTAAACATGGTTCGCCCGTTTCCGATAAAGCGAACATATTGCTCCACCTCAGAAAATTCGTTTTTCACTGTTCTACCAAGAGGCAATTGTGTCACTGCCCAACGAAACGCATTGTCTGGTTCTTTGATGTCTGAAGAGATCCTGTAGATACGGTCTGCTTTGGAGTGCTGCTGATCGAAACTTACCTCATGATAGAGGTAAAGTACAATCAGTAAACTTGCCACAATGCCCGTAGTAAGTCCAAGAATATTGAGTGCTGTGTACCCGGGTTGACGCAATAAATGGCGAAGAGAGATCTTTAGATAGTTCTTGATCATGACTTTTGGAGGTTTGAGGTTTGTTGAAATGTACGCAATCTCCAATGTTGAGGCAGGATTCTTATATGAATGGTATTGGGATTAAGAGATTTTAACATTTGATGGGTTGGCGGGTTGCGAGTGAATGCTTTCGGTCTGAGAATTAGCTTCAAGTTTGGCCGTGCAATGGTTATTTCTTTTCACTACTGATTTTCCAAACCGATCAATCACTGTTGATTATTCACTGACATACTGATTGCCAGATATCGATTACCAAGAATGTGGATAAACTGGTGCAAAAGCAGGGTATAACTATGGTATAAAGAGGAGGAAAACTAGTGGAAAACATGCCCTGCATTTCTTTGGCAAATTTGAATTATGAGTCTACCTTAGAACTACCAAACAAGGGATAGGAAGCTGAAACGACAGTTTCTGATCAGAAGAACAAAAGTTGTGAGGAGGCTACGGCGCCACACAGCGTGGTTCAGAAGATTTTTTGAAGAGATAATTTGGGATACCCCGAAAGAGGGCTTCAAAAAGCGTCCGAACAGTAGTTTGGCAGTCAATAATTACTACGGTGATTATTGGGTGAAAGGGTGAATTTCGTAAGAAAGGCACCCTTTTGTTTTTTATACCATTCTGAGATTAATTCAGAAGTACCCAGGCATAGATTGCAATCCCCACAAAACAAAGGATCATAAACAGATGCCCGATCAAACTCTTCATAGCTTGGTCACGATGAGTTTTTACTTCAAACAGAGCAAACCCAACTCCAACCAGGTTGATCATGAATGTGGAAATAAAAGCTATGAGTAAGAAAGTAGTTTCTTTCATGCTCAGGTTAAAAAATTCCCAAAAGGATGAGACTAAAAATGCAAGACCAATGACAATTACACTGGATGTAAGAAATTGTGTGGTTTTTAATTTCATGCTATTCAATTTATTGTAAAGCTCCTCTGCGTATTTACGGTTTATCAGGTTGGTGAGGATATGCGACTCATTACGTTTAACAGTGCAAATATCTTTTATACTTCTGGATACTTTCTGAGTTTTTCTCATCGAATTCAAAACCAGCAACCATTGGGTAAACAAAGGGACTCAAATCAATGTTTGCATTAGACTACTCAATCTAAACCATACCTTTTTGAGATATGATTAACAAGTTATCTGATCTATGAGGATACTTCTCACAGGAGCTACCGGCTATATTGGCAAAAGGTTGTTGCCGGTGCTGATAGGACAAGGACATGAGGTCATCTGTTGTGTCCGGGACCAACAAAAGTTTCATGCTCATACTTTACACCAGGGGGAAATTACCGTTGTGGAGGTGGATCTCAATAATGAAGATACTCTCAGTTTGATCCCTGATGATATTGATTGCGCTTATTATCTGGTGCATTCTATGTCTACCTCTCATCAATATGAACAACTTGAGCTCAATGCTGCCTGTAATTTTAGGGAGCGTCTTAACCGAACAAAGGTCAAACAGGTGATTTATCTGAGTGGTATTGTGAATTCCGAAACGCTTTCCAGGCATTTAAATTCAAGGAAAAATGTAGAAATAGAATTAGGTAAGGGTAATTATCCATTGACCACAGTACGTGCTGGGATCATCATCGGGTCAGGAAGTGCCTCTTTCGAAATTATCCGGGATATTGTGGAAAAACTTCCTGTGATGATCACTCCAAAATGGCTCAATACCAAATGTCAGCCTATTGGAATTTCGGATGTCATCAAGATTCTTACTGGTATACTGAGCGATGAACGAACTTTCAATAAGAGTTTTGATATTGCAGGTAATGAAGTTCTTACCTACAAGCAAATGCTATTGGAATTTGCAGCTGTCAGAGGATTTAAGAGGTATATATGGACTGTACCTGTGATGACTCCTAAACTATCTTCCTACTGGCTGTATTTTATTACCTCCACATCCTTTAAGCTTGCGACTTCTCTGGTTGATAGCATGAAGGTGGAAGTCATTGCACGGGATGATGAAATCAACCAATTACTTCAATTAGAACCTTTATCATATCGTGAATGTATCAGCAGAGCGTTTCGAAGAATCGAGCAAAATGAAATAGTATCTAGCTGGAAAGATTCCACAATTAGTGGGAGGCTGGATTTTAAAATTTCCGATTATATCAATGTACCCGAATATGGATGTTATCGGGATATCAGGGTGAGAAAAACCTCTGATGATCAGAGTAGTCTGGATAAAATATGGCAAATAGGTGGTAATAATGGATGGTACTACGCAAATTGGCTCTGGAGAATCCGTGGATTTATCGATAAGTTGTTTGGTGGAGTAGGTTTGCGCAGAGGTCGCACAGATGTCAGTGATATTCATTCTGGTGACAGTCTGGATTTTTGGAGGGTACTATATTCAAGTAGAGAAGATAAACGATTGTTACTATTCGCAGAGATGAAACTTCCGGGGGAAGCATGGCTGGAATTTAAAATTAAGGATAATTACCTTATTCAAACTGCGACCTTTCGGCCAAAGGGTTTACTTGGCAGAGCTTATTGGTATTCTGTATTACCATTTCATGCGGTCATCTTTCGTGGAATGATCAATAGACTGGCTTCAAAAGATGTCTTCCAAAAGTGAGTATTTTCAGTATGCCATATCACTAATTTTTATGATATGATATTATTCTCTCTTATTTTAACAACTCACTTCTTAAACAGCGACACACTTTTATGGTTTTCTTGAAGTGCTAACCCTAATCAAAACTAGCCGAATGAAAAAAGCTTTACTTTCCCTTTTCCTAATCATTTTTACGTTGCTGGCACAGGCTCAGCAGGATTCAGTTGCACTGGCTTTGAAACTCTTTGGACTGGAATTTACCCAGTCCGAAATCGATTCTCTTCGGGGAGGATTACAGGAAAACCTAAGCAGTTACAAGACGATTCGCTCACAGTCTTTACCCAATGATTTGCCGTACAGCCTGGTATTTATTCCACCTGTAAATCAGGATCGCATTCCTGACAAACAAGCAGAGATCAATTTTAGGTTACCTGAAAAAGTCAAAAGACCCAAGAACCTGGAAGACCTGGCTTTCTACTCAGTGGCTGAGCTATCCGTCCTCATCAAAAACAAAAAAGTAACTTCTACAGAGCTTACTAAAATGTACCTCAACAGACTGAAGAGGTTTGGGGACACACTTCAATGTGTGATCACTCTGACAGAAGACTTAGCATTGTCACAAGCCAAAAAAGCTGATGAAGAGATTGCAGCAGGAAAATATCGGGGATCTTTACATGGTATTCCTTATGGTGCCAAAGATTTACTAGCCGTGAAAGGTTATCCCACAACCTGGGGAGCTCAACCATACAAAGACCAAGAGTTGGACTACAATGCCACAGTGATCGATAAGTTAGAAGAAGCAGGCGCAGTTTTGGTAGCAAAGCTTACACTGGGTGCATTGGCCTGGGGTGATGTCTGGTATGGAGGTGTAACTAAAAATCCCTGGAACCTGGAGCAGGGGAGTAGCGGGTCATCCGCAGGATCGGCTTCAGCCACTGCTGCTGGATTGGTGCCTTTTGCGATTGGTAGCGAAACCTGGGGGTCGATCGTTTCTCCATCTACACGATGCGGTACTACTGGATTGAGACCGACTTATGGACGTGTAAGCAAATATGGTGCAATGGCATTGAGTTGGAGTATGGATAAGCTGGGACCAATTTGCCGCAATTCGGCAGATCTGGCAATTGTTTTCAGTGCCATGTATGGAACAGACCCCAAAGATTTGGAAGTGATCAGAGATTATCCTTTCAATTATGATTATGATGAATCAGAAGCGAAGAACCTACGAGTTGGTTATCTGAAAAGTAAGTTCGATAACAGCGAATACAACAAGAAAAACGACAGCTTGATGATCGAGCTGATTAAGGCTCAGGGAATTGACCTGACAGAGAAATCTATTCCGGAAGATTTCGATGTGGACGCCTTGGCGTTTATCCTTTCCGCTGAATCAGCAGCAGCTTTTGATGAGCTGACACGAAGCAACAGAGACGATGAGCTCACTCGACAGATCATCAATGCCTGGCCAACTACTTTCAGGAATGCCCGTTTGATTCCGGCTGTAGAATACATTCAAGCCAACAGGCTGCGTTACAGAATTATTCAGCAGTTCAATGAAATAATGAGCGATATCGATGTGTTGCTGGTTCCCAGTTTTAGTGATCAGTTGCTCATGACCAACCTCACAGGTCATCCTTGTGTAGTGTTGCCTGATGGTTCATATGCTGATGGAAACCCAGGCTCCATTTCTATATTAGGAAATCATTATGATGAGGCTACTATTCTGGCTTTTGCCAGATATTTGCAGTCGCTGACTACTTATGAAGACGAGCATCCACAACTATTCACACCATGAACGAAAACGCTGAAGACATAGCCCGGTCACTTCGGGTCATCAAAAACATACTTGTCATTTTCCTGGGCATTGTTATCCTCTATCTGTTGCGGGAGTTGAGTAATCTCTTTGTTCCGCTGGCTTTTGCGATGTTTTTTGCCGTATTGTTACAGCCACTAGTGGCTTTGTTTCAGCGCAAATTCTCACTCAATGTGAGCATAGTGCTGACTACTCTGGTTTCGGTGATAGTCTTTCTGTTTTTAGGGTTTATCTTCTACAATACCGTCAGTAATTTCGTTTCTAATCGGGAATCGATACTGGAGGGTGTGACTGCTGAACTTACTCCAATTATTGATTGGTTTACTTCCAGAGTTGGAAGTCAGTTTACGGAAGATGAGCTGCGAAAATACATCAGCCGAGTGGTGCCTACTGAAAAAGTGCTTTCAATGTCTGGCTCTTTTATCAATACGTTGAGCGGGTTTGCTTCAGAGCTGTTGATGACGATTTTGTACTTTGCTGGTTTGCTGGGAGCTATCGCCCAGTATGAGAAGGTCATCGATTATATTGTTGGTAAGAATGGCAGCGGTGAGCATTCTTCTGCATCTGATACCTTCCGAAGGGTGAAAGATTCTATCAGTATTTATATCAAAGTAAAAACCTATGTAAGTCTGCTCACAGGTTTGGGAATTGGGCTGATCAGCTGGGCTTTTGGGATTGAATATGCTTTGCTTTGGGGTATTCTTGGGTTTGTGCTCAACTATATTCCTTATGTGGGTTCCCTAATTGCTATCATACCCCCACTAGTAATTGGAGGGCTGACAGCCTCTAGCTTTTCAGAAGTATTTTTCCTCTTTTTGGCATTAGAAGGTGTTCAGTTAGTAATGGGTAGCATCGTAGAACCGAAGATGACTGGTGATTCGCTTTCTATTAATACAGTGACTGTTTTATTCAGTTTGGTATTTTGGGCATTCATGTGGGGCACTGCCGGAATGCTGCTTTCTGTGCCACTCACATTCATGATCAAAGTGATATTAGAACACGTGTCCGATGCTGGTTTCCTGGTGCGCCTGATGGACAAAAAAACGGGGAAGCAATTAGGTTGACATCATAAAAACACCAATTGAACCAATCAGACACAAGTTGGCTTCCGCGAACTAATCAAAGTCATAAATTAATACTATCATTGAGGTTATATAAACCAGCAACTTATTTTTTTTATGAATTTATGCTTTCGCATTGCGATTGTGTATGTGGTATTAAGCGGCCTCTACATGATTGGCTCTGATTTTTTTATTCAGCATTATTTCGAACCAACAACAAATCTCCAAACCTTCCAAATTGTTAAAGGCTCCATTTTTGTTCTAGTGTCAGGCGTTTTTGTGTTTTTTCTTTCCAGGTATGGTTTTAGAAAGAATCAAGAAGTGACAGGAAAGCTTTACAAGGCCAATGAATATCATCAGATGATTTTTCAGAAAAATCCTTTGCCTTCATTCATTATTGATTCGGAATCGCTGAGATATCTGAAAGTGAACGAAGCAGCCACAATAAAAATGCTTCGTACTGAGGAGGATTACCTTGCTGCAAATGCTGTTGATTTTGTAGTGGGACTAGATAGAGAAGATCTGGTGCATGCTTTTGATTCTGTAAAGGAAAATGGCTATACCGAGCTTTATGTAGATGCCATCAACGGACATGGTAAGCAGGTGCATGAGCATGTGTTTTGTCAGAATATTCAGTTTGAAGGTCGTCTGGCCATTTTTATGATGGTGCTGGATGTGACTCATACGCTGGATAAAGAAGCTCAGCTCATGACCAGAATGCTGGATGTTTTGGATCAGGAACGCACTTTGATTGCCTCAGAAATCCAGGAAGGAATGCATCGCTACATTGATAATGCATTTGTGGCACTTACTAAATTTCGAAAAGCTACTGATGCTGGAAAAGAGGTGACCGATGCGCTTGATCATCTGTTAGATCTTACCAGAAAAGGACAGATAGAGGGACTCAAACTCACAAGAACTCTGGTTCCAGCTCATGGAAGGGTTGATGATTTTAAGGATGTTTTAGAGAATCTGGTAGACAATCTCAACAAGATGTCCAAAACAGAATTTGATTTTTCTTATCAGCTGGATTTAGCTTATGATGAAGATATTAGAAAGAACTTATATCGTATTATCCAGGAGGCTTGTCGTAACATTAGTGTGCATGCTCATGCAAGTACTGCTGCAATCCGGCTGTTTGAAAGAGACGACCAATTACATCTGGAAGTAGAAGATGACGGTGTAGGTTTTGATCCAATGTTCCTCAATCAAACCGTGGAAAATTTTGGAATGGCTACTATGAGAACCCGTGCATCTAAAATCAACGGTTTTTTTAGCATTAGGAGTGAGAGAGAGGTTGGAACGAGAATTACGGTGATAGTCCCAAGGGCTGCTGAAAGGCAGATTGCATGACATTGGGAGGTGCCTCAATAAAAAATAGAGATTAGCTCAACCCTTCAGGTAAAACCTTATTAAATTAGGAATATACGCCATTTTTTAAATTCCGGGATGAAAATAGCCGCCAGAATCGCTTTGATATACATCATTTTTTGTGGGCTCTACATAGTAGGTTCAGATTATGGAGTTTTGTTGTTTTTCAAATCATCCGAGGAAATCACCGTCGTTCAGAGTTATAAGGGGCTGTTTTTTGTTTTGCTTTCAGGCCTTCTCATCTTTCTACTGATAAGAAGAAGCATACATCAACTCAAAGCCAGTAATATTCAGTTGGTAGACACTATTCATTATCACAGGATGATCTTTGATAAGTGTCCATTACCTGCCTTCATTTGGGATAAAAATGATTTTACTTATCTGAGAGTCAATGACGCGGCGCTATTCAAGTTTGGCTTTAGCAAAGAAGAATTTCTTAGGTCAACTGCTATGGATTTGAATGAAGGGATGAGCATAGATGATCTTCGGAGTTTGATGTATGATGTAAGTCCCTCCGGATATGTGGAAATATTTATCCAGGGGAAGACAAAGAGTGGTAGCATTTTGCACCTTCAGTTATTTTGTCAAAACGTAATACACGAAGGAAAAGAGTCCGTTTTTTGTATAGCCATGGATATTACTGCATTGAAAGATCCGGAGGTCAAAATTATGGATAGAATGCTGGGGCTGCTGGAGGAGGAGCGGATGAATATTTCATCCGAAATACATGATGGGATTAAACAATATTTTGGTATTGCAAATGGAATATTGAAATCCGTCAAAGCTAAGTATACAGAATTTGCTGGTCTTAAAGGCATTGAGAAAGCCATTGATCTGACAGCACACGGAGTTGAGGAAAGCCGTAGGTTATCACATACTCTAACTCCAATGCTTGTTGATGATACTCACCTTGATGACATCATCTTGCAGTTAGTTGATGATCTTAATTATATCAGCAAAATATCCTTCAGGTACACAAGTAATTTAGAAAGGAAATATAGTTCTGAACTGGTACTAAACCTCTTCAGGATCGTTCAGGAAAGCACTAGAAATGTGATGATTCACTCCAGGGCAATGAATTGTCATATTGATCTGAATGAACAGGATGGAAATCTGTGTCTCACAGTGTCTGATGATGGTAAAGGATTTGATACTAACCTTGTATCAAAGTCTTTGGGAAGTATTGGTCTTAATACGATGCGAACCAGGGCAACCAAACTGGGTGGTTTTTTTACTTTAACCAGCGAGCCGGACAAAGGAACTTCAATTCAGGTGAAAATACCTGTTGCTGATGTACATGAACAATCCTAAAAAAGAAAGAGGTGAGTCTTTCCAACGCCTTAGAAGAACATCACCTCTTTTCACCGCCAACAATTATGAATTTATAAGCTTTATGACAAGTTGAGTTACAATGAACTAACGCTAAGTTTGTCGCTTTTGTATAAACTACGGTGAAAAGAAATAATACCCTACTTGGCTTTTACAATTTAATTTCAACTGAGAAGATAGGCTTTGAAAGCTTCGTAATCATTTTCCAGTAGTTCGGCTTGTTTCTGCTTTTGCATAAGATCAGCAACAAAGTCAGGAAGCTCTACTTGCTTGTCAAGTGCTTTTTCTACTGTGCTCAGGAATTTGCTATGATGAGCTGTTTCCAGAAATATGCCAGTTTCTTTTTTCTGCAGACCCGCTTTTAGCGATGCATAGCCTATTGCTCCGTGTGGATCCAAAATGTATTGATGAGAATCGTAGCATTCTTTCATGACTTCCAGCGTCTGCTCGTCAGTCAAAGTAAACCCGCTCACATGTTTGGTAATCGCTTTGAATTCCTTCTCATGGAGTTCCAGCATACGTGGATGATTGCTCGGATCACTTACATCCATTGCATTGGAGAGTGTTGGGATGGTTGGCTTTGGATCATAATTACCATCTTGAAGATATCTTGGCACTACATCATTGGCATTTGACCCTGCGATGAACCTACCGATTTCCAGTCCCATTTTCTTCGCTAACATTCCCGCTGTGATGTTCCCGTAGTTTCCGGAAGGCACCGCAAATACAGGATTGTTTTTCTTAAGCTGCTTGTAGCCTTCAAAGTAGTAAATACTCTGAGGCAACCAGCGTGCTATATTGATAGAATTCGCAGAGCTGAGGTTCAGTTTTGAGTTGATGTCTTCATCCAGGAAGGCACGTTTCACCATGGCCTGACAGTCGTCAAAAGTGCCTTTAACTTCCAGTGCACGGATGTTTTTCCCTAAAGTGGTCAGCTGTTTTTCCTGGAGGTCGCTTACTTTTCCGCTAGGGTAGAGGATGACTACATTCACACCAGGGACTTCATAAAACCCTGATGCTACTGCACCACCGGTATCGCCAGAGGTGGCTACCAAAATGGTGACTTCTTTGTTTTCGGTTTCATTGAAGTAACCCAGGCATCTCGCTAGAAATCTCGCTCCCACATCCTTAAAAGCATAGGTAGGACCATGAAATAGTTCAAGGGAATGGATGTTCTTTTCCACTTCCACAGCAGGAATAGGAAAGTCTAATGCATCCTTCAGAATCTCTCGAAGTTTTTCCTCAGGGATATCTTCTGAGCAGTAATGTCTCATTACCTCATAGCCAATATCTGCCGTGGAATAATAGTCCAGTGTTTCCAAAAACAGGAAATCCAATTCAGGAATGTCCTCTGGAAAATATAATCCCTTGTCGGCTGGTAAGCTTTTGATTACTGCTTCTTTGAATGAAACAGGAGCTGATTGTCCATTGGTAGAGTAGAATTTCATGTTTTTACTATTTGCTTATGGCTGCTAGCTTTTGCTTCTAGCCTTTTATGTCTTTTATTGTTGCGAGTTACGAGTGAGATGAGTTGCGGGTTTATTAATTATTAGTTTTTTGTTTTTAATATTCACCATTCACTGTTTGATTAACTCTACTTTGTCAAGTTAGAAATTCAATTTGATTTTTTGCCTTTCCTTTTAAGGGCGCCCGGCTGAGGGAATTGCAAGTGCCCGACCAGGGGTTGAAAAGGCAAATAAGATAAAGTAGGGTTAATTACTCTTCACTAACAACCTCACATCCCATAGGATTAATTTTCGATAGGTGAAACATTACAGGGAGATTGGATGCTTTGTAAAAAGCTTCTATCTCTGGCTGACAAGCTTTTGCTGCAGTCTCATCTCTGAACAATGCAAACATGCTTGGACCGGACCCTGAAATATTAAAGCCTACAGCTCCATGATTCAGAACTGTTTCCTTCACTTTTTCATAGCCTGGGATTAACTGCTTTCTGTATGGTTCGGCAATACGATCCTGAATGGCGTGAGCCATCAATTCATAGTCAGCAGAGTGCATGGCATGTATCAATGCTCCTACATTTCCCCATTGCTCACGGGCATCTTTAACTGTCAGCTCTTTTGGAATCAGACCTTTGGCCATGGAAGTTTTCACTTCCACATCCGGGAAAATGATCAGCACTCTGAGGTCTTTGGGCGTAGGAATCTCAAACAGTTCCAAAGGCTCATAGCTGCGAGCAACCTGAAATCCTCCGAGTAGGGAAGGGGCTACATTGTCAGCGTGGATGCTGCCAGATGCCAAAGCTTCTCCGGCCAAAGCAAACGTGATTAAATCTTCTTTGGCCAGTGGGCATCCCAGCAACTGGTTGGCCGCAAAAGCCGCTCCTGAAGCACTCGAGGCGCTGCTGCCCAGTCCACTTCCTGGTTTGAATAGTTTTTTGATGTGAACATCCATTCCCTGATTGCTTCCCAAATGATCCAGTAGGGCCTGTATGGCAACTGTAGCTACGTTGTTTTCCGGCTCTGTAGGCAGGTCTGCACCTTCTGCTGGTAATATATTGAGTTTGTTATCACTACGTTTTGTCAGCGTAATCATGTCACCAAGATTTTCTATCGCAAAACCAAACGTATCATATCCCGGGCCTACATTGGCAACAGAGGCCGGAGCAAAAACTTTTACCTTATCCACAATTTCTCTCTTCTAAAAGTTTTGACTGATTTATTGATCGCTGTACGATAGTCGCAGTACATCGGCAAAGATTCCTGAAGCAGTAACTTCAGCGCCGGCACCAGCTCCTTTGATGACCATAGGCTGTTCTTCATATCTGTTGGTGTAGAACAGTACAATATTGTCTTTTCCTTCCAGGTTGTAAAAAGGATGAGCCGCGTCTACTGATTCAAGTCCTACTGATCCATGCCCGTTTTTATATCTGGCAACAACTTTTAGGCGTTTTCCAGCTTTGTTTGCATCTTCGTATAGTTTCTTGAAGTGGGCTTCTTCACTCTCTACCTTTTGGTAAAAATCTTCCAGAGAAATACTCTTCATGCAGCTTTCCGGAAGGAATGAGTTGAGCTCAATATCTTCATATTCGCACTTGTAGCCACTTTCACGGATGAGGATGGTTAATTTACGCTTGACATCCGCACCGAAAAGGTCAAGTCTTGGATCTGGTTCTGTATAGCCTAGTTGTTTGGCCTTTTTGATGACATCCACAAATTTGGCAGTGCCATTGTACTCATTGAAGAGGAACACCAGGGTGCCGGAAAGAACCGCTTCAATCTGATGAACTTCATCTCCACTTCTAACCAAGTCACTCAAGGTAGAAAGTATTGGAAGACCCGCGCAAACGTTGGTTTCAAAAAGGAACTGCGCTCCAAACCTGCGAGTCATTGACTTCAGCTTGGTGTAGTCGGCATAAGGGCCCGTAGCGGCAATTTTGTTTGGCGTTACCACCGAAATACTCTTTCGCAAGATTTGTTGATACAGAGAGGCTACTTCTTCAGAAGCTGTGATGTCAATGAAAATACTATTTCGAAGATTAGCCTCATACATTTGTTCCAGGAATTTCTCCTTAGAATATTTTTGTCCGGCCTTTAAAATACCTTCCCATTTAGAAAGTGGGATGCCATCTTTCTCGAAATGCATCAGACGACTATTGGCCAAACCAATAATCTTGATATTGAGCTGATGATTTTTCTTCAGGTAAGCAAACTGCTGTACCAACTGCTCAATAAAAGCACGTCCAACATTTCCAGTACCAATGATGAACAGATTGATTCGTTTCATTGCTGAAACGAAGAAGCTTTCATGCAGTACATTCAGAGCTTTGTTAAGGTCAGTTTTAGCAATTACTGCAGAAATGTTTCTCTCAGATGAACCCTGAGCAATAGCTTTGATGCTCACACCATTCTTACCCAAAACATTGAACATCTGACCACTTACACCTACCTGGTTTCGCATATTAGAACCAACTAATGCAATGATGGAAAGGTCATTTTCAACAACGATAGGATCGATTTTCTTACGCTCCAGGCTCTCTTCAAACTCTGTATTCAGTACTTTCAGGGCACCTTTGGCGTCTTTCGCATCTATACCAACCGTAATGGTATGCTCGGAGCTGGACTGGGTGATCAGGATTACGTTGATTTGAGCCTCTGAAAGAGCTTTGAAAAGTCGGTATGAAAATTTTGGAATACCAACCATTCCACTGCCACTGAGCGTTACCAGCGTGATGTCTTTTATGCTTGAAATACCCCTGATCAATTCTTTCTTATCATCCCACTCTTTAGTGATCAAGGTACCAGAATGCTCCGGGTTGAAAGTGTTTTTGATAGTGATTGCGATCCCTTTTTCCAGAGCCGGCTGGATACTTGGCGGGTAGATTACTTTGGCTCCAAAGTGAGACAACTCAAGCGCTTCTTCATAAGAAACGTGTTCGATGAAGTTTGCACGTTTCACCATTCTAGGGTCAGCGGTCATCAGTCCATCCACGTCAGTCCAGATCTCAAAATGATCAGCTTCCAGTACCCCAGCAATGATGGCCGCTGAATAATCAGAACCTCCACGACCGAGCGTGGTGATGTGTCCTTCTAGTGAAGAAGCAATAAAACCTGGAAACAGGTTGACCTTAGCAAAAGACTTGGATGCTTCTTTAAGTCTTTTTCCGGTTTCGGTAAAGTTGACATGTGCATGACCAAAATGATCATCTGTGATGATGAATTCACGACTGTCAAAGAGCTTCACATCCAGGCCTTCATTTCTTAGAAACTCGCTTAGGATAAGATTAGAAAGACGTTCTCCGGTACTGTGGATGTAGTCTGCACTACGGGGAGTAAGTTCTCTGAGTAACCATACGCCTTTGCAGATATCTTCAAATTCTTCAATGATTTGGTAGAACAGCTCATCAGGCTTATTTTCTATCAGATTGTAATAGAGTTGTTCGTGCTGCACTTTTACCACCTCGATATAGGAGAAGTAGTCTTTCTTACCTGAGGCAGCCCTTTCACCGATTTTTACCAGCTGATCCGTGACACCACCAACTGCAGATGTGACCACCACCAGCTGGTCAACAGACGATTCTACAATTTTTGCTACTTGTCGGATTGCTTCTTCATTTCCAACAGAGGTGCCACCAAATTTTAATACTTTCATAGTTTAGGTGTTAGGCTTTTGGTATCGGGTAATTCGGAATTTAGCAAACCTAACTCCGAAAACCCAAAGCCGAAAATCATAATAAATTAAATCATGTAACTGAACAAGTCGGGTTTTTCATTGAGATACTCACCGAAAAAATTTCTTTGCTTCATTCGGGTAATCAGCGGCTCAAAATCGTCTTTACTTTTTAATTCGATTCCTACAACCGCCGGTCCTTTTTCCCGGGAAGTCTTCTTAGTGTACTCGAAATGAATAATGTCATCGTCAGGTCCGAGTACCTCCGCCACAAATTCCTTGAGCGCCCCGGCTCTTTGTGGAAACCTGATAATGAAGTAATGCATCAGCCCTTCAAAAAGTAGCGACCTTTCACGAATCTCCTCCGTTCGGGTGATGTCATTGTTGCTGCCTGATAGCAGGCAAATCACATTTTTTCCTTTGATTTCATCCTGGTACTGATCCAAAACAGCTACTGATAGCGCACCGGCAGGCTCCAATACTATACCACTCTCATTATACATGCTGATCAATGAAGAGCACAACTTTCCTTCATCCACCAGAGCAATTTCTTCCAGGTTTTCTTTACATAAAGGATAAGTCAGTTCCCCAACACGCTTCACAGCTGCTCCATCAACAAATTTATCGATATAATTCAATGTGATGACTTTGCCTTGCTTGAATGCCTCCGCCATGGCAGGAGCTCCTGCTGGTTCTACTCCGATCATTTTGGTCTGTGTGCTGAGTACTTTCAAAACACTGGAAACTCCGGCTGAAAGTCCGCCTCCACCAACAGGAATGAACAGATAATCGATCGAAAAATCAGCTTCCTTGAACAACTCAAGCCCGACAGTAGCCTGACCTTCGATTACTTTGACATCATCGAACGGATGTACAAACGTGCTTTGATGTTCCTCGCAATACTGCATGGCAGCCGCAAAAGCGTCATCAAATGTATCACCTTTCAGAATGACCTTTACTTTGTCTTTGCCAAACATTTTGACTTGCTGCACCTTCTGCCGAGGAGTAGGAGCAGGCATGAAAATCACACCATTTACACCCAGCTTCTGACAGGAGAACGCCACGCCTTGTGCATGGTTTCCCGCACTGGCACATACCACACCGTTTGCAAGCTGATCTTCTGAAAGTGAAATGATTTTGTTGTAAGCCCCACGAATCTTATAAGAACGAACAATCTGTGTGTCTTCACGCTTGAGATAAATGTCAGCACCATAGCGCTCACTGAGGTTGAAGCTATACTGCAAAGGAGTCTGATAGATCACTTTGCGCAGCTGATTGTGAGCAGACTTCACATCTTCTACTTCCGGTCGGTAAGCGATATTTGTGGTGGTATTTGACAAATTGGTTGATGGATGAAAAAAAGGAGAATGACTAAAAGCCATTCTCCAATGGTAAATCATTTGATTTTATTCGAGAAAAAGATTTTTCGTAAAAGGATTTTCGGACAATAACACCCTTTTATTCCCTAAACCGGGCGTCCCAAAAGGGGGATTTTCTTCTGTTCCCTTCAGGGGTAGGGTAAACTTGTCGAATCTTGAAAAATCTTTCTCCATTAAAAAATTAATTGTTTTCTGGGCGTAGCTTTCTTACAGCTTTGCCGGCTTGCCACATTTCTGACTCTTCCAGCTCTTTCAGCTCGGCTTCCAGCTTTTCGCGGTAGTCTGGCTGAGAGTTAGAATCAATTGATTTCTGAGCTTCTACTCCATCAGTTACTGACTTGTAAAGTTTCTCGAAAACAGGTTTGGTAGCTTCGTAGAAAGGTCCCATCCAGTCAAGCGCACCACGCTGAGCAGTAGTGGAACAGTTTGCGTACATCCAGTCCATGCCATTTTCAGCAATCAACGGATACAAAGACTGAGTAGCTTCTTCAACAGTTTCGTTGAAAGCCTCAGAAGGAGAGTGACCATTTGCTCTCAATACTTCGTACTGAGCGCGGAAGATTCCCTGGATAGCTCCCATCAGTGTACCACGCTCACCAGTAAGGTCAGAAGATACTTCTTTGTAGAAATCAGTTTCGAACAAGTAACCTGAACCCACACCGATACCCAGTGCAATGGCTCTTTGACGAGCTTTGCCTGTAGCATCCTGATGAATTGCGAAACTTGAGTTCAAGCCTTTTCCTTCTACAAAAAGTCTTCTCAGTGAAGTTCCTGAACCTTTAGGAGCAACAAGGATTACGTCCACGTCTTCTGGCGGCACGATACCGGTTTTTTCTTTGTAGGTCACACCAAATCCGTGTGAGAAATAGAGTGCTTTACCAGCTGTCAAGTGTTTCTTAACAGTCGGCCACAGTGCAATCTGGCCAGCGTCAGAAAGTAGGAATTGAAGGATTGTACCTTTTTCGCATGCTTCTTCCAGTTCGAAAAGTGTTTCGCCAGGAACCCAGCCATCAGCTACGGCTTTGTCCCATGTTTTGGAATTTTTTCTCTGACCCACGATTACATTGATTCCATTGTCTTTAAGGTTCAATGCCTGTCCAGGTCCCTGTACACCGTAACCTAATACAGCAACAGTTTCACCTTTCAGTACTTCCTGAGCTTTTGATAAAGGAAATTCCTCTCTGGTTACTACTTCCTCTTCTACGCCTCCAAAATTGATTTTTGCCATCTTCTTTTTTGTTTGTAAATAATAAGTTTAAAAATCTTTTATGCTTAAAAAATGCGACGGAGCATCTTCCAGTTGCTTAATGTATGCTTCTGTTTTTCTTTTTGATTTGGAAATTGCCACACGGCCTGATCTCACAAACTCCAACAGGCCAAATGGCTCCAGTTTTTTGTAAAGTTGGTGAGTTTCAGTCTGATGCCCTGTTTTTTCAATAATGATATGATCTTCTTCGATCACCAGAATGCGAGCGCCGTTGTTGCGTACCAAATCCTCTATTTTGCTTCCATTTAAGAAAACCTTTGTTGGAACTTTATACAGAGCGATTTCCTGATAATAAATCTCGTCCGGTTCATAGACAAAAGCTCCCAATACATCAATCAGTTTCCTGATTTGCTTGATCACTTTCTCGATCATCTCACGTGTGCTGGTGACCACAATAGTAAACCTGGAAACTCCCGGTACCTCAGTTGTTGAGACGTTTAAACTATTGATGTTCATTTTCCTGCGTGTGAAAATGATTGTGATGTGGTTCAGAAGGCCAGCTTTGTCTTCTGTAAGTACGGATAGCGTAAATTCCTTTTCCACTTTTTCTGTATTGTCTTCGCTATAAATTGATTTTGTCATGGCTCTTAGAGGTTATGGTTCCAACTTAATGTCTGAGACCGAAGCACCTGATGGAACCATAGGAAATACATTTTCCTCTTTTTCTACCACCACTTCCAGCAGGGAAGGACCTTCTTCACTCAGCCACTGATCAATTGCTGCATCCAGTTCTGTGCGCTCAGTCACCTTGTTGGCTTTGATACCATAGCCTTCCACAATTTTCTGGAAGTTAGGATTGGTCAACTCTGTGAATGAATAACGTTTGTCATGGAAGAGCTGCTGCCACTGACGCACCATTCCCAGGAAGTTGTTATTCAAAATCAGGATTTTCACTCCGATTTCACCCTGAGAGATGGTTCCTAATTCCTGAATGGTCATCTGGAATCCACCGTCACCGATTACTGCTAGTACCGTACGGTCCGGCTGTCCAACTTTTGCTCCCATGGCGGCTGGTAGACAAAATCCCATTGTTCCCAAACCACCTGAAGTCACGTTGGACTTGGGATCAGCAAACTCATAATATCTAGAAGCGACCATCTGGTGCTGTCCAACATCGGTGGTCAGAATCGCCTTGCCTTCGGTTTTATCAGATATCATTCGGATTACTTCTGCCATGTGCAGAGGCCCTTCTGTAGGAAATTTATCCTTTTGTATGACCTTCTCATATTCCAGGGCATCACAATCCGCAAACTCTGCTACCCACTCTTTGTGATTATTGGATTCCACTTGCTTGATCAAAGACTGCAATGCTTGCTTGGCATCTGCATTGATGGCCACAGTGGTTTTTACATTTTTATCAATTTCAGCCGGATCTATTTCAATATGAATCACTTTTGCCTGTGTGGCATATCGCTTAAGGTCTCCGGTTACCCGATCATCAAATCGCATACCGATGGCTATCAGCACATCGCATTCGTTGGTCTTGATATTCGGGCCATAATTGCCGTGCATCCCCAGGTACCCGACATATAACGGATGACTTGTTGGAACGGCGGACAACCCCATCAAAGTGGAAGCCATCGGAATGCCGGCTTTTTCAGCAAGCGCAATCAATTCCTTTTGAGCATTCGAGATCAATACACCTTGACCAACAAGCAGGAATGGCTTCTTTGCTTCATTGATCAGTTTGGCAGCTTCAGTTACATTATCTTCTTCCAAAGGAGGATAAGGATGATAACTGCGGATCTTCTCGCACTTTTTATAGCTATAATCAAATTCTGCCAGCTGGGCATCTTTGGTAATATCTACCAGTACCGGGCCTGGACGACCCGTATTGGCAATGTAAAAGGCCTTGGCAATTGCTTCCGGGATTTCCTCTGCTCTCGTTACCTGAACATTCCATTTGGTAACAGGCATAGAGATTCCTACTACATCAGTTTCCTGAAATGCATCTGTTCCCAACAAGTGAGAAACTACCTGTCCGGTGATAGCCACCATAGGTGTGGAATCTATTTGTGCATCCGCAATACCGGTGATCAGGTTGGTTGCACCAGGTCCGGAAGTAGCAAAGCAGACCCCAGTACGGCCAGTGACTCGTGCATAGCCTTGTGCAGCATGGGCAGCTCCCTGCTCATGTCTGGTGAGGATGTGATGCAACTTGTCAGTATAACCATAAAGTGCGTCATAAATAGGCATGATAGCACCGCCAGGATATCCGAAAATGACATCTACTCCCTCTTCTATAAGGCACAACAATACGGCCTCCGCTCCCGATACCTTGATCGTGGACGATGTGGGCTTTTTCTCTACCTCCAGAGTTGATGTATTCATAAGCATTTATTTATTCGTCAGTTACGCAACCTTCAGAGGCTGACTTCACTGAATTGATATATTTCTTTAAAATTCCTTTTTTGGCTTTGTATGCCGGTTGAACCCATGCTTTTCGGCGTGCTTCCAGTTCCTCATCACTAAGTTTCACTTCCAGCAAATTGTTCACCGCATCTATTCGGATGATATCGCCGTTTTTAATGAGTCCAAGAGGACCACCTTCCTGAGATTCTGGGGTGATGTGTCCTACCACGAAACCGTGCGATCCGCCTGAGAAACGGCCATCGGTGATCAGTGCTACATCTTTACCAAGGCCTGCACCCATTACCGCGCCAGTTGGTTTGAGCATTTCCGGCATTCCGGGAGCTCCCTTAGGTCCGGACTGACGGATCACAATCACTTCGCCTTTTTGTACTTCTTTGCCAATACCATCTATAGCGGTGAATTCATCTTCATAAATTCTGGCTGGTCCTTCAAATACTTCGCCTTCTTTTCCGGTAATCTTTGCTACAGCGCCTTCCGGAGCAAGGTTTCCATAGAGAATCTGAAGGTGACCTGTCTTTTTGATAGGTGTATCAAAGGAGTAGATCATGCCTTTATCATCTTTCAGGTCTGGAACTGACTCCAGGTTTTCAGCGATGGTCTTACCTGTCACGGTCATACAATCGCCATGTAGATAGCCATGGTTGAGCATCAACTTCAATACTCCCGGTACTCCACCGATTTTGTGTAGGTCTTCCATCAGATATTTACCGGAAGGCTTCAAATCTGCAAGGAATGGAGTCTTGTCACTTATTCTCTGGAAATCGTCCAGCGTGATGTCTACATCCGCAGCTTTTGCCATAGCAATAAGGTGGAGCACTGCGTTGGTTGATCCTCCCAGGATCATTACCGTAGAAATTGCATTCTCAAATGACTTCTTGGTTAAGATGTCGCTTGGCAGAATGTTTTTCTCCATCAGGTTTCTGATGGCTGCACCTACCTTTTGTATCTCGTTTACTTTCGGGTCACCTTCCGCAGGATTGGAGGAACTGTATGGTAAACTCATTCCCATTGCCTCAATAGCTGAAGCCATGGTGTTGGCAGTATACATGCCGCCACATGCTCCAGGCCCAGGGATGGAGTTTTTGATAATCCCTTTGTAGTCCTCATCAGAAATGTTGTTGCCAAGTTTTGCTCCGTAAGCTTCAAAAGCCGATACGATGTTCAAATCCTGACCTTTCCAGGTGCCCGGTCTTACTGATCCACCATATACCATGATAGAAGGTCTGTTGAGGCGGGACATACCCATGATCGCTCCAGGCATGTTTTTGTCACAACCAACTACCGCTACAATAGCATCGTAGAATTGTGCCTGAGCTACGGTCTCTATAGAGTCAGCAATGATATCTCTGGAAATGAGGGAGAATTTCATGCCGGTAGTACCGTTGGACATACCGTCACTCACCCCGATGGTATGATAGATGAGCCCTACAAGGTCAGATTCTTTTACACTTTTCTTTACCTGATGTGCCAGAATGTTCAGGTGCATATTACATGGGTTTCCTTCGAAACCTGTACTGACGATACCCACCTGAGCTTTTTTCAGATCTTCTTCAGTCAACCCCAAAGCATAAAGCTGAGCCAGAGATCCGGCCTGACTTTCATTTTGAGTGATGTTTTTGCTGTACTTATTAAGTTCTTGTGACATTTATTAAACGATGGTGAGTCCCTGGTACTCGTCAAACATTACTTTCTGCTGGTAGATCCTGTGGATGTTGTGTCCTATGGAGTCTTCCCAGACTTTCTTAAATTTTTCTCCATTTACCGAGCTGATGGCGGTTAGTTCTGTGGCTGTTCCGCAGAAAAATGCATGGTCAGCTTTGTAAAATTCTTCAGGGGTAATGTCTTTTTCGGTGACTTTCACTTTCAGCTCCTTGCAGATTTCCATGATAGTGCTGCGCGTGATGCCTGGAAATATTTTGCCGAGTTTTGGGGTGAAGAGTTCACCATCTTTTTCGTAAAAGATGTTGCTGCCGGGACCTTCAGTGACGTAACCTTCATGATCCAGCAGGATTGCCTCATCATAGCCGAGTTTTTTGGCTTCAGCAGAAGCCAGGGTATTAGCGGAATAGTTACCCACTAGTTTGCAAGTCACCAGGGTTGATTTGGGGCTGGGCTTCAGGTAAGAAGAAATCATGGTGTTAAGAGGCTCATAGCCGGGGTATTTGGCCCATTTCCATGCAGTCATGAAAAAGTGGGTTTCTTTGGCTGGAGCCAGGATCATGTTGGGGCCGGTGAATAGCAGCGGTCTGATGTAAGCATCGCTTAGGTTATTACGATCGATCAACTCATAGGCGATTTTGATCATGTCTTCTACAGAGTAGGGTACTTTAAGGTAAACCTTAGCAGCAGCATCATGCAGGCGCTGAAAATGCTCTGCGGGTTTGAAAATATTGAAACCATTGCCACGGTTGTATGACCTGAGTCCGTCAAACACGCCCGTGCCGTAGTGCATGGTCTGTGCAAAAAGACTGGCTTTGGCGTCTTTTGCTTTGACCCATTCACCGTCTAAAAAAACTTCTGTGCGATCATCGAAATACATAACTATTCTGAGTTAAAAAAAAGCGCCATCCCTGTTTTGGAATGGCGCTTTGTGTTTATTTGTTATTTACATTAAATACAGCCATTCCATTTTCTCACCAGTGTTGTGACCAGAATAATAGTTGGGATAATGACGATATTTAGATTGAATCTTTTCATTACGGGATCAAAACTAATCTATAAGGAATCAAAACAGGAAATCGTCCTTGTGATTTTTTTACAGAAAAAAATATAATTACGATGGCTAAGGGTTGGAATGCTGGATTTATGGAAATGAAAAGTGTTCTATTTTGAAATAGAAGAGGTTTTGATGTGGAATGGCTAAGAACCACCCCAATCCTCCTTGATAAGGAGGGAGCAGAACGTAGAAACCTCTCTAAGTTTCTCCTTGGGAAGGAGAGAACATTGTTTAGAACCTCTCCTGACCTCTCCTTGGTAAGTAGAGGGGCATGCTGTAACACCACCCCAACCCCTCCTAATTTAGGAGGGGCCAGGGGAGGTTAAAAATGCAGTTATCTTTTTCATTACGCTTGTCATGTCTTTTAATTCAGAGTTTTGCATTCTTAAGACTCTGATTCCATGGGCTTTAAGAAAGTCATCTCTTTCTTTATCGTTGGCTTTACCTTCTTCGGTGAAGTGTTGGTAGCCGTCTAGTTCTATGGCGAGCTTTTCGGTGGGACAATAAAAATCGAGAATATAGTACCCGAAGCTGTGCTGCCGTCTGAACTTCTTGCCCATGAGTTTTTTACCCTTCAGGTATTCCCAGAGTAGGTTCTCTTCCGGAGTGGCGTTGTTTCGTAAGGATTTTCTTAGGTTGTTTAATTCTGGTTTGTTGTTGAGTTGTTCGGGCATGGCTAAATATAAAGAATTTAACTACTAACTCTTTTTTTGTCAACCACCCCTTGATAAGGAGGGAGAAATGAGCAGAGAACTTAAACCACCCCAACCCCTCCTAATTTAGGTCCTAATTTAGGAGGGGCCAGGGGTGGTTATAATTTAAAGCCCTATACTCTTCACAAAAGCCTTCTGGTTAGGTTCGCGTTGTAGGAAGTCTTTGAGCATTTGCATTTCATCGGCTTCTGATCCGCGCTGCAGGATGAGTTTTCTGTAGGCCATTCCCACTTCCGGATTGAGAATACCTTCCTCTTCAAACCTTGAAAACATGTCTTCCGCATATACTTTGGACCACAGGTAGCCATAGTAGCTGGCACCATAGCCATTTAAGTGACCGAATGCCGCCTGGAAATGTGTGCCCGGAATGTGCTCACTAAAGGTGATTTCGGGTTGTAGTTTCGCCAATACGTCGGTGGTTGTGTTTTCAGCGGTTGGTTGGAAGCCATCATGGAGCGTAAAATCATAAGAGCCATAAAATACCTGCTGTAAGGTGTTGAGACCGGACATTACGTTTTTGGCGGCCAACATCTTGTCAAACAATTCCTTTGGTAACACTTCGCCAGTCTCGTAATGCTTGGCAAAAAGACTCAACGCATCGTAGTTCCACACCCAGTTTTCGAAAATCTGTGATGGTGCTTCTACAAAGTCTTGAGCAACAGAGAATCCCGCTTGTGACGCAAGTTCTGTTTTGGATAGAATAGTATGCAACACATGTCCAAACTCATGGAAGAATGTTTCCACTTCATCATGAGTCATCAGAGCAGGCTTGTCGGCGGTAGGCTCAGTAAAATTACAAACCAGTGAAGCTTGAGGTAAAATTCGTCCATCGCCTTCCTGCTTGGAATCACGAATCGGGAAGCATGCCGCATGGCCATATTTGTTGGGTCTTGGGTGCAGGTCAAGGTAAAACCTTCCTATTTTCCCGGTCTCATCCAGCACGTCATAAGCTGTTACATCAGGATGCCATACTGATGCATCTTCTACTTTCTGGTATTTTAGCCCGAAGAGTTTTTGTGTAATAGCGAACAAACCATCTTTTACACTTTCAAGTGGAAAATATTGTCGGATCTCTTCTTCATCTACACCATACTTTTCTGTTTTTAGCTGATTGACAAAATAGCTTTTGTCCCAGGATTCTACTTCACCTTTGTTTCCTTTTTCATGGTAGAGATTATTGAGTTCCTCCAGATCCAGTTTACCTTTTGGCTGTACATTCTTAGTCAGGTCCTTTTCAAAGTTCCAGACGGTTTCAGCGGTTTTCGCCATTCTGGAATCCACGTTGTAACTGGCATAAGTTTCATAGCCAAGCACACTTGCCATCTTTTGCCTTTTGATCAAAAGCGTATCCAGCACATCCAGGTTGCTGTCAGCCGCCCTGTTAAGATATTTAACCAATAATGCTTTTCTGGCATTAGAAGATTCAGCGTTTTTGATAAATGGTCGGAAGTCAGGGTAGGAGAGGCCGATTTTATAAGTACCATCTTCCTGTAGGTGAGCTTTTTTGTAATCCTCACTCATTCCAGCCATGTCACTTTCCTTCAAGATCAGGAAGTCTTCATAGTTGGCAATGTTGGTATTGAACCGGTTGCCAAGTTCCGAAATCTCGTTGAGCAAGTTTTTTAATTCTTCGCGGTGCTCCAGGTCAAGAGCAAATCCATTTCTTTCAAACTCACGGACAGTTTTTTCTACAAACCTTGCCTGATGCCCTGCTAACTTTGAAGCCTCATTGGTCTGACTGTAGGCTTTTACACTTTTGTAGAGGTCTTCGTTCAGACTTATTTCGTTGAACATCTTCGCCAGATCATTTCTGACTTTGATGGCTGTTTCTCTGACTGTCGAATCTGGGTGCGTGCTTCCCATCAGGTAGATGATGCTGTAAGGACGAGAGAGCGCATCGTTCAGATTGTCAAGCTCTCGCATGGTATTGTCAAACGTACGCTCTTCATTAGGAACCTTCGCAATTGCGTCGATACGTGTGCTTATTTCTGCTTTGGTTTTCTCAAAAGCTTCATTGATGTGATCAGCAGTAATATCGCCAAATTGAATGTCCTCGTTTCCTGGTACAAGTATTGGATTGGAGGTTTCGGTTGTTTCAGTCTTTGCTTTCTCGTTACAACCAAAAAGAAGTCCTGCAAATAGCAGAATCAGCAGTGAATGTTTCATTGATGGAGTTATTTGTTGATTTCAGCGTAATTTAGAAAAATTGGCTATACAGCAATTCCAAAGAAATATGAATTGCTTTATCAGGATACGAACGGTAGTTTATTGATATTTTAAGAGGTTAGAAACCAGTCTACTTTGTGCTTATTGGATTTCTTCTGTTATACTCATAAAGGATAGATCGGAGGTTGTCGTCTTTGATCCTTTTCCTTTTGAAATAGGTGTCTTGTTTAATGATGCTTTTGATGGCTTTCAGGTTTTTTCTGGGAATCACCTCGCCAGTTCTTAAGTCCACAATATACTGCACCAGTGCATAACCCTGCTGACTTCTTGGGTTAGAGCTGGAAGGATATCCTCCGGGATAACCGAAACCCGGATAACCGTATCCATAGGAATAAGGATAGTTATTTTGATTGTTGGAGCCAGAAGCATTGTCAAGATTGCTTTTCAAAATATTAAATGAGGAGAGGGTTCCCAGGAGTTCGATCTCGCCAAAAACACAATGCTTTCTACCTCCGGTCAACTCGTCTTTCTTGGAAGCTGAAATGTGAATCCGTCCACCACTGACTACTGCCCAGATATCGCAATTGTCAACGTTGAAGATTTCACCGGAATGGGTGGCCAGGGAGATGCCTTTTGTCTGAGGATCGCTAAGGAGTTTTTGGGCTGTAGTTGGGTCTATGGAGTAAGTTGGAGTTCCTTTGGAGAACTCCTGAAAAGTCAGGTAAACTCCGTCTGGTTTCTCGATTTGGGCCAATAAAAAACCAGGTAACAACATCAATAAGAATATGATACCTGGTTTTGTCATTATGTTCAAGCTTTTATTAAGCCAATACTTCTTTCACTTTCTCAGCAGCATCTTTCAATACTACCGCAGAAACTACTTTCAGACCTGATTCATCGATGATCTTAGCACCTTCTTCAGCGTTGGTTCCCTGTAGTCTCACAATGATCGGTACGTTGATGTCACCAATACTCTTGTAAGCTTCTACAACACCATTCGCTACACGGTCACATCTCACAATACCTCCGAAGATGTTGATCAGGATAGCCTTTACGTTAGGATCTTTCAGGATGATACGGAAGCCAGCCTCAACAGTCTTGGCATTAGCTCCTCCTCCTACGTCCAGGAAGTTAGCAGGCTCACCTCCGGACAATTTGATGATGTCCATAGTCGCCATGGCCAGACCAGCACCATTCACCATACAGCCAACGTTTCCGTCAAGCTTCACATAGTTCAGGCCATTCTGTCCAGCTTCTACTTCCAATGGATCTTCTTCAGAAAGGTCACGCATTTCGGCGATTTCTTTGTGACGGAAGAGTGCATTATCATCAAGATTTACCTTCGCGTCTACAGCAAGGATCTTGTTGTCAGAAGTCTTCAGTACCGGGTTGATTTCAAACTGAGAACTGTCAGTAGCTTCGTAAGCTTTGTAAAGAGCAAAGATGAACTTCACCATTTCTTTGAAAGCCTGACCCTCAAGACCAAGAGCGAAAGCCACTTTACGGGCCTGGAATCCCTGCAAACCAACTGCAGGATCGATCCACTCTTTATAAATTTTCTCCGGGGTTTCTTCAGCTACAGTTTCAATGTCCATTCCACCTTCAGTAGAGGCCATGATCACATTGCATCCCTTCGCTCTGTCTAGTAAGATGGACAGGTAATATTCCTTTGGTTCACTTTCACCAGGATAGTAAACATCCTGAGCAATAAGCACTTTGTTTACTTTTTTGCCTTCAGCACCAGTCTGGTGAGTCACCAATGTACCACCGAGAATAGCTTCAGCTTTTGGAGTTACATCATCCAGGCTTTTGGCCAGTACCACACCGTTTGAGCCCGTTTCTTTCACTTTCCCTTTTCCTCGTCCACCGGCATGGATTTGTGCTTTCACCACATACCACTCTGTCCCAGTAAGTGAGTTCAGTTCTTTGGCCGCTTCTTTAGCTTTTGTGGGGGTGTCGGCCACTATTCCCTCCTGAATGGTCACGCCATAGCCTTTGAGTATTTCCTTGGCTTGATATTCGTGGATGTTCATGCTGTATTTTTTTTGTTGCGAATCTACGGTAATCGCCTTGTTTTATCAAGGGAGTTGAGTGATTAGGTTTACAGGTTTTTTGAGTCTTAGGTTTTAAAATTTTTCAGGAGAGAATCTTTAGTGCTTGCATCAGTTGGTAGTCCCGCTATCCCCGTAAAGCCAGGCGCTGCCCACTATCGGGTCTATTTTGATACTTGTTTACTTCGGGAAACAGGCTTTTGGCCCTTAGCTTTTGGCTTCTGGCTTTTTTTTGACCTCTTTGTTAAATAAACCCAATAACCCAATAACCCAATAACCCAATAACCCAATAACCCAATAACCCAATAACCCAATAACCCAATAACCCAATAACCCAATAACCCAATAACCCAATAACTTCATTCGACAGATGTTTTACTAGATTTGCTGCACTGAAACTTAATAACCCAATCATCTAACAACCCAACAAACCAAAACAATGCTCAGAGCAGAAGGGATTTACAAAGCGTATGGCAAGTTGCCGGTTCTGAAAGGAATCAATCTTCATATTAAAGAAGGAGAAGTGGTGTCTATCGTTGGGGCGTCAGGTGCTGGCAAGAGTACGTTGTTGCACATATTGGGTACGTTGGATACTCCTGATTCTGGCAAAACCTTCGTCAATGGAATAGAAGTCTTTTCTCTCAACCAGCAGAAGATGGCAGCTTTTCGCAACAAGCACATTGGTTTCATTTTTCAGTTTCACAATCTGTTGCCTGAGTTTTCAGCACTTGAGAATATCATGATTCCAGGAATGATTGCCGGTCGGCCCAATGGGGAATTGAAGAAACGGGCATTTGAATTGTTGAATCTACTGGGTTTGAAAGACCGACACGATCACAAACCTTCAGAGCTCAGTGGAGGCGAGCAGCAGCGAGTGTCTGTAGCACGAGCATTAATCAATGACCCTTCATTGGTGTTTGCAGATGAACCGAGTGGCAATCTTGATTCCAAAAACGCGGAAGAATTACATAAGCTATTCTTTGATCTACGCGATCATCTTAATCAAACATTCGTGATCGTAACACATAATAAAGAACTAGCCGAAATGGCTGATCGCAAATTGGAAATTGAAGACGGAGTGATTCTGTGAAGTTTTCCAATGGCGTAAAGTACATGTTGCTGGCAACATTCATGTTTACCATGATGAAGGTGAGTGTGAAGCTGGTTCCTCATATTCCAGCTATTGAGGTAATTCTATTCAGGTCCGTGATTTCTATGGTCATCAGCGTTTATTATCTGCAAAGACAAAAAGTCAGCGTCTGGGGAAATAACAAACCAATTCTCATCCTGCGAGGAGTTGCCGGAGCTATTGCATTGATCACTTATTTCAGTTTGCTTCAGCAGATTCCTTTGGCTACTATGTCCACGCTCCAATATCTGGCCCCAATCTTTACGGCGATTCTTGGGATTTTTCTGGTAAAGGAAAAAGTGAGACCCTGGCAGTGGGTATTTTTTGCCATCAGTTTTGCCGGGGTATTAGTAGTGAGAGGTTTTGATGATCGCATTTCAATGCTTCATTTGGGAATGGGAATCGGAGCTTCCTTGTTCATGGGGCTGGCTTACAATTTCATCAGAATGCTCAAGACATCAGAACATCCATTGGTGATCATATTTTACTTCCCATTGATACTTCTTCCAATAGCAGGAGTGTGGTCGTCTATGGTATGGGTGCAGCCACAGGGTTGGGATTGGTTGGTGCTGTTAGCAGTAGGATTGTTCACGCAGATAGCTCAGTTTTTCATGACCAAGTCTTACCAAAGCGAGGAACTTTCCAAAGTTTCTATCCTCAACTATATCGGACTGATCTATGCAATACTTTTTGGCTGGTTGTTATTTGATGAAACGTTTAACCTAATGACTTACCTTGGAATGGGACTGGTGATTGCGGGAGTAGCAGCTAATGTGGTGTTGAGGAAGTGATCGTTTTTATTCAATGAAACTCAATAGATGATGAAAAATTTTGCCTTTTTATGGTATTCCTCTACTTAATAACAATGGATTTTGTATTTTGACACTTTAATCCACCAACCAATCAATGTACTACACCGACCTGACAGATGCGAAACGCATTTTGCAATTTATAGGCAATGCCAGTAAGCCTAATTTGGACCTGCAGTCTGGGCTTAAAATGGCACAAGAGGCTTATGAAAAGAGTCTTAGATTGGATGATGCAGGTTTAATTGCCAGAACACTCTCAAAGCTTTCGGAGATTTACGAGGCACTCGGTGATTTCGATCAGTCAGTTCATTACATTAAAGAAGCTATCGGATATTTTCAGGTACTGGGAGATGAGTACAAATTAGCTACCTGTAAGTTTCAATTGGCGGATATTTACTACCGAGGTGAGAACTATTATCTCAGTCTGATTTACCTTCTTGAAACACTTGAAATTTACAATAAAACACAGGATTTCTACAACCTGGCTCGGGTTCAGAAATCTCTTGGTGGTATCTATGAATATTTTGGAGATGACCGAAATGCTGTGATGGCTTATGAGAAGTCTGTTGATGCAGCCAAAAAAGCTGAAGAGCAGGATCTGGAGTCTGATGCTTACAATTCCTTATCCGGCATTTACCTAAAGCTTAATGAAGTAGATAAGGCTGATGCGCTTGTTGGTAAGGCATTTCAGATGAAGCAAGATTCCGGAGACAAACGTGGATTGGCATTCTCTATCTTTGGTAAAGCCAATGTATATGCCAAGAAAGGTCAATTGGGTAGGGCTAAAGATGCATATCAGGAAGCCATAAGAATACACCGGGAAAAGGGAGAACAGATGGGATTGGGACTTTGCTATTTTCATCTTGGAGAAATGTATTTTGAGGCTGGTGAATTCGATGAAGCAATCAAAGCTTTGAAAGGTGCTATCAACTTTGCAAGTCTCTATAATCTGCTTTTAATTAAATCTCGATCAAATAATCTTCTTTATAAAATCTATAAGCAGCAAGGTGATTTGAAAAATGCCCTCCTCCATATAGAGGAGTTTATGACTGAGCGTGAAGAAATGCTGGGGTCACAGACCAGAAAAGTGATTGAAAGTTATGATGCCATTACCACAATGGAGCGGCTACAGTGGGATGCTGAAAACCAGCGGGAAAAGGCGGAAATCATGGAGAAAAAGAGGAAAGCCGAGCAGGCTTCTAAAATGAAGCAGGATTTTCTCTCTACAATGAGTCATGAGATACGCACACCTCTAAATGCTGTAACGACTATTACATCGCTGCTTCAGGATAACCCTAGGGTTGATCAGATAGGATTACTTAAGTCTTTGAGCTTTTCTACAAATAATTTACTGAGGATTATTAATGATATTCTCGATTTTAATAAGCTGGATGTAGGCAAGTTGAAGTTGCAGTTGATGCCTATTGCTTTTCGTCCACTGATGGAAAACATCCAAATGACCTATGGGAGTCTGGCACAAGAGAAAGGTGTGGAATTTGAACTGACTGTTGATGATGAAGTTCATTCACACTATGAGCTGGATGAAACGCGGGTTTCCCAGGTATTGGGTAACCTGGTGAGCAATGCTATCAAGTTTACTGACAGAGGAAGGGTAGATCTACGGATTCACTTTCTGGGGCATGATGATGATTTTGATGTGCTACATTTTGAAGTGGAAGACACAGGGATTGGAATAGGTGAGGATTTTTTACCTGAGATCTTCGACAGTTTTACTCAACCGAAATTTCATAAAAGCAAGCTCTATGGAGGCTCGGGACTTGGTCTGGCAATTGTCAAAAAGATATTGGAGTTACATCAGTCTGATGTTAAGGTAGAGAGTGATGAAGGAAAAGGATCTAAGTTTTTCTTTGATCTGAAATTGAAAAAATGTCAGTCTCCGGATGATCGGGTGGAGGTAAGGAAGAAAGCTTTGATGGATAAAACTGTTCTGTTGGCTGAAGATAATATGGTGAATGCCATGGTTTCTATTAAGTTGTTGAAAAACTGGGGGCTTACCACCATGCATGCCAGCAATGGGGAAGAGGCCATTCAATTGGCAAAATCGCGGTTTTTTGATTGTATTTTAATGGATATTCACATGCCTAATGTGGATGGAATCGAGGCGACAAAAGCTATTCGCGAAGCTGAAGGACCTAATAAATCTTCTCCGATTTTTGCACTTACTGCGGACGTGATGGCCGGCCAATCTTCTGATTTTATAGGCCTTTTTAATGGTTTTTTATTGAAACCAATAGAGCAGGAAAAGCTTTATGCTGCACTGGCTAGGGTATAAAAAACAAAAGCGCCAAAAGGCGCTTTCGTTAAATTGAAATTGATTCAGATTATTTTGAAGAGATGTACTCAAGCAGTTCAACTACTTTAGTTGAGTATCCCCACTCATTGTCATACCAGGAAACAACTTTTACGAATGTTGGAGTCAATTGGATACCAGCTCCAGCATCGAAGATTGAAGTGCGAGAGTCTCCCAGGAAGTCTGTAGAAACGACTGCATCTTCAGTGTATCCAAGGATTCCTTTCAACTCACCTTCAGAAGCTTCTTTCATCACCTTACAGATTTCTTCGTAAGAAGTTTCTTTCTTTAACTGTACAGTAAGGTCAACTACAGATACATCCGGAGTAGGAACTCTGAAAGACATACCGGTAAGTTTACCATTCAATTCAGGAATAACTTTTCCTACAGCTTTAGCCGCGCCAGTAGAAGAAGGAATGATGTTTTGGCCAGCACCACGTCCACCTCTCCAGTCTTTCATAGAAGGACCGTCAACAGTCTTTTGAGTTGCAGTGGTAGCGTGTACTGTAGTCATCAATCCTGACTCGATACCGAACTTGTCGTTCAAGACTTTAGCGATAGGAGCAAGACAGTTGGTAGTACAAGACGCATTAGACACAAACTGCATGTCAGAAGTATATTTATCCTGGTTCACGCCCATTACAAACATCGGAGTATCATCTTTAGAAGGACCAGTCATGATCACTTTCTTAGCTCCAGCATCAATGTGACCTTGCGCTTTTTCTTTAGTCAAAAACAGACCTGTACCTTCGATAACATATTCTGCTCCAACTTCACCCCATTTAAGGTCAGCAGGATTTTTCTCAGAAGTTACTCTGATTTCAGAACCATTTACGATAAGCTTACCATCTTTTACTTCAACAGATCCTTTGAACTGTCCGTGAGTAGAATCATACTTAAGCATGTAGGCGATATAGTCTACATCCAACAGGTCGTTGATTCCTACCACTTCAATGTTTTCTCTTTCGGCAGCTACGCGGAAAACCAATCTTCCGATTCTTCCGAAACCATTAATTCCGATTTTTACTTTTGACATAATATTATTGGTTTTTGAAAAGTTCTAACTCGATTTTTCGGTACAAATCTATAACTAGATTTATCAGAAACAAATTTCTTAAAAGAACACTTTTTAAGTATAATTCTTTTGTCCAAAAAACTGTTGAGCCAGGCGATCCATATTTTCTTTTGTACTTACCAGATGCAAACGATTGAGATTGAGATATTTTTTAAAATTGATACGGTTTTTTAAGAAAAATCAAACTATGGAGGTGGAGTTGATCGATGGCTAGAAGGTAAAAAGAATTTTTTTTGAAAATTTTTTCATCTGGATTTGCAAAGTTTATGACAATATCTATTTTTGCACCACCGTAAACAAAACGAGCAGGGCAGCAGGCCTAAAGCTCACTTAAATGGTCCGTTCGTCTAGGGGTTAGGACGCCAGGTTTTCATCCTGGTAACAGGGGTTCGATTCCCCTACGGACTACTTAAATTTGATAAAAACCCTCTTAATTTTAAATTGAGAGGGTTTTTTATTTATGGGTCAAGGAAGAGGTCCGATTTTATTTTACACTTTGTTTTATCCATTTTTAAATGGATTCAATGATAAAATGGATATCCTCTTAAAGCGAGGGTTATTAAATGACATTTGAAGAAATGTGTGAAATAATTAAAAGACATTTGAAAAAGTGTATTCAGGCTCAAATTAGCCGCTCTTCCAATTGATCCCTCCAGATCACAAATCCCTTCATTTCGTCTGAGTAATCATGTACAACACGGCTAAAATTGATTGGCTCCTGATCCAGAAAGAATTGTCTGCCTTTGTTTCGGATCGTTTCTATGTTCCTGTCAATTTGTTGAAGTGTATTTTTCAAAGAATTGAGATTCTTATCAATCTGCCAGATATAGGTAGCTTCTTCTGTATCCAATGTTTCAAGGACAATGTGAAACCTTTCATTACCTGCTATCAGAAAAACGAAGGAAAATGGAGATAGAACAAAGCGTAATTTCAGAATATTCTTTTCATGCCTGGATGCTAAATATTTAAGATGAGGTGAGTGTTTTACTTGATGATTTTCCAGCAGGTCATCCAGAAGTTCCTCTTCAGAACTGTATAGATCATTTAGGCCTTCAGTTTGGGTATGATCAGCCAGTCCTCCATTCATTTCTTTAGATCCTTTTTTTCTAAGAAACCTGTTTTCAATAAATCGAAATTTCACACCATCAATTACCTCACGGTTGATTCTTTTAATGTCAGACGAAGTGGCATCCTGGGCGATTAGCTGATGATCCTGAAATTCTACATGGATTTGAGCTGAAACGGTTTTTGCATTTAGAACTTTCGAGAAGTAAGCCTTCAGAACATCAAATTCCGGTCGGATATCTAAATTTTCTATTTCAAAATTCAACTCCGTTTTCATTTCCCTGACTATGTACCTAAATGAAATCAATCCATATTGAAAATCCAGGTCAGCAATAGGTATCTGAATTGGCTTATCAACGATGAAATCTTTTTGACTATTGGTCGAATCTACGGGATCGTCAAATAATGTAGCTTGTCTGTCTAAATGACGATAATGAACGTTCCTTTTCAGGAAAATCCTGTGAAGATAATCTACTCTATGATCGTGGTAATCATAGATAATCGGGGTAACATCAGATCGCTGAACTCGGCCGATGTACTGGATCAGTTTCCCTTTAAACGAAAAAGGATAAACCAGGAACAGTCTTGAAATATTCTGCAAATCCGTACCTTCTCCGAAGAATTGTCCAGTCGTAATTAAAACCTGATAGTCACCATCTTTAAGTCTTTTCCATTTCACATCACGCTCCTTTTGGGTATTTTCCCCTGAGAGCGTTACAGACTCATAGTTCTGTTTCAGGAATTGGTTCAGTGTCTCAATATGTTCCTTCCTTTCGGTAATGAGGATGCATTTTTGGCCGTTTTTTAACTCCGAAATTACATCGTTCAAAATCAATTTATTTCTGTAAGTGTCGTGAACCAATACCTTTGATAGTGTTTCGAATGTATCGGTTTTAGGATTGAATGGAAATTCAAAATCAGTGTTTCGAATAATGATTTTTGCCCTCTTAAAAGCTTCAATTTCAGAAGCTTTTATTTCTGCGATAACTTCACCCAGATAGATGAAAATCAGTTTACCATCCGAATATTTTCGGAAAGGAGTCGCTGTTAAACCATATTGATAATAGGTGCTGAGTTTTGAAATTGTATTAGCGAATGTTTCAGCAGGAATGTGATGGCACTCATCAACGATTAGGGTGCCAAATTGATTGGTGATTTCAGGCTCATTTTGAATTTTCTTTGACAGGCTTTGAATTGTAGCAACTGTGATTTGCTTGCCTATTTTTGATTTACCCGAACCGATCATTCCGATTTCTGTTTTTGGAATGTTAAGAAAGGATTGAATTCTTTCTACCCATTGATCAGCAAGTTGTTTCCGATGAACAACAATTAGCGCTGGCTGTTGTTTGTTAGCAATGATCTTCAATCCAATAATGGTTTTACCAGACCCTGGAGGAGCCACGATGATACCGAAATCCTTTTTCTGCGCGGCTTCAATTGCTGGATGTTGATGCTTTAGTAGTCTGATTTTTGATTGATAGAATACCTCTTTCTTTTTCTTCCTCAAATCACCGAATTGATAATCCACCTTGTTCGATCTGAGGTATTTGATTAATCTTCCAGTAAATCCTTTTGGGATAACTACTTTAAATTCTTGATCTTCAATAAGCTTAAAATGACTTTTCGTATCCCATGTATTCTTTCCAGACCTCTTCTTAATGAAATATTCAGAGTTGGCAATGTTCAACTCCTCCTTAAGGAAGGTCACTAAGTCAGGTTTTATGGATGATCTATTTAGGTGAAGCTGATTGTCTAAATTGATTTCTAATTGATTGGAAGAGGGGATGATAGAATTAGTTTGTGTTTTTTCTTGAACCAAACTTTCGTAGATAGAATCCAATTCAGAAATATTCACCCTTTTTATTTCACTCAAAAAATCCCATTGGTCTTTAATGGGTTCAAATGTTTGGAGGTCAAGAAAACAACTATTCTGGCTCTGAAGTGATCTGCCATGAAGTGGTAGGGCAATCAGATTTCCTAAACTTTTTCCGGAATGAAAATCTTGGTTCGGAAATAACCTGTCAAAGCTGGAAGTTTTATCAAAAACGCTAAATATGCCAGTCTCTTGTAGTAATTGAAGGATGATCTTTCTGCTTCTTACAGCAGGATAACTCCGGTTAAAGAATATCCAAACATGAGCACCATTTCCTGATTGAGATCTTTCCAAGTAGGCATGAATATTATGCTCTTTACATTTTGCCAGGAATTTCAGACTTTCATCTTTCCATTTTGATCCGTCAAAGTCTGCTGCTATGAACCAACTAGTGTTGTCTTCCAATAAGGGGTATCCCCCTGCATGTTGCTCTCCTGTAAAATGTTTGATAAGCTGAGAATCTTCAAGTTGTTGGAATGTCTTATCAGGATAATTGCTGAAAGCACCTCCTTTCATTTTGTGCAACTTGTACATGTAAGGATCAAAGTGATAAGCTGGGAAATATCCTTTCTTATTCCCTTTTTCCCATCGAATGGCAAATACGTCTTTCCTTACTCTAAAAAGAGACTTATTGAGTTCAAGTTGCTTGTTCGAAGGTCTGACTGATTCCATACAATTGCTAAGAAAGGAGTTCTCCTGATTCTATGCAATCAAAAATCGTTTTACCTCTTTCGTGGCTGGCTTGCATGACATGCGAACTGGAAAACTTATTACATTTGGATAGAGCCTACCTGTGATTGACTATTTTTAGAAATGACTTTTTTTGATAGCTCTTCTCCTGAGCCACCAATCTCTAAAACACCTAAATATGTCAAGTTTTTTGATCTAAAAACTTGACATATTGTATCTTTGTAGAATGACTTTAGCTGGAACAATAACCACTCGCATTCAGAAACTACCTGAGGGAACCACCTTCCGTTATGATACTTTGGAAATCCCTAAAGATAAATACACAACGGCGGCTAAAGTCCTAGAACGTCTCCAGACAAAAGGACTGATTCGTAAGTTGTCGAAGGGGATATTTTATAAACCTAAGCAGACAGTATTTGGTGAGCTTAGACCTACAGATGGATTGATCATGCAGGATTACCTGTATGATAATGGTAAAAGAGTTGCATATATCACTGGAACTTATTTATACAATCAGATGGGACTAACCACTCAGGTTCCAAATGTGAGTAAAATTGCTTCTTTCAATAGAAGAATGTTTGTGCAGCGAGGAAATATCAAAGCATCACCAGTAAAAAGCTATCTACCTATTACAGAAAGTAACTATCAATTGCTTGGGTATTTGGATGCATTGAAGGATTGGAATAATATTCCTGACCTGGATATAGAGCAAGGTATCAAAAGGCTCAGATCTATACTCAAGGATTATAATGACCAACAACAAAAACAACTCGTAAAATATGCAATCAAATATCCACCGAGAGTACGTGCATTTCTTGGGGCTCTATTTCAGTCAATTGGTGAAAGTATGACTATAGAAGAACTCAGAAAAGTATTGAATCCCTTGACCAAATACCAAATCAATGGGTTGGTGAAATATTTGGATACTGCAAAAAATTGGAACATTATATGAATCTTCATCTGGATAAGACACTCTTTATTGATGCTGTTACCGCAACATCACAACGCTTAGGGGTCCGGGATATCTATATCGAAAAAGACTATTGGGTTACACTGGCTCTTCATGCTATTTTCACATCGGATATTGGTCAGCATGTGGTGTTCAAAGGCGGTACTGCTTTATCAAAGTGTTATCGCCTGATCGAACGTTTCTCAGAAGATATTGACCTGGTAATACTTCGTAAGGGAGATGAGACAGCTAACCAGTTGAAGACTCGTTTGAAGCAAATCGGTAAGGTAGTAGCATTACAGATTCCTGAAATAGATATGGAGGGTGTTACCAACAAAATGGGGCAAATCAGAAAAACGGCTCATGACTACCCTAAGTCTTTATACAGGAAAATTTGGCCAGGTACGAGACCAAGTCATCATTGAATCATCTTGGTTGGGAAATTATGAGCCTTATCAGCAGCATGAGGTCAGCACTTATATTTACGATATGATGATGGCCACTGGTCAATCGGCCATGGTCCAACAATATGGACTTTCTCCTTTCTCACTGAATGTACTGGACGTTCGCAGAACCATGTGTGAAAAGATTTTGAGCCTTGTGAGATTCTCATACGATGCTGATCCCATAACATCACTTCGAATGAAAATCCGGCACCTCTATGACCTGAACCAGCTCTTATTGGATGAGTCAATAAATGCCTTTTTCAAAAGTACTGAGTTTGAAACCATGCTCAATAGGGTAGGAGCAGATGATGTGGAAGGATACAGGAATAGCAACGAGTGGCTGAACAATGCTCCGGCTGACGCATTGATTTTCAAAGAGCCTGAAGCAACTTGGGCACAGTTAAAATCTGCTTATTCAGGTGATTTTAAGAATCTGCTATTTGGTGTCGTTCCGCCAGAATCTGTTATATTAAATCAGTTGATAGTTATTTCAGATCGGCTACAACAAATTATGTGGAATGTGCATACCAAGTGACCTTTGAAATTCACCGAATCATCATTGGAAAATGTCTTTTGTTGAATTAATCCAGGAGCAGGATTATACATTCAAATGTTCCATTGGATAGTGAATTTTTGTTTTAGCGTTTGTTTATAACTAATTGAAAACCAGGGTAATGAATAGTCCCCTACGGACTACTTATAAAAGCCTTCGGATTCACTTCTGAAGGCTTTTTGTTTTTGGGCCAAGGGTTTTGGATCAAGCAATATTGGATCAAGCAATATTGAAATGCTGTTAGGGCTGTTCATATAATCGGGAAAAGAACACACTGTCCCGCTTCCTGTTGGTATCTGATAAAGTGTTACGACAATGCAACTGTGTCAATCCAGCAGAAACCAATTTGAAACTTGAAAGAGCAATATTCTTGCAGACCTCTCGAAGACTACTGTGGCCGGTAAGTACAGCATAGAACATTCATATAAAGTGATCCCGGGTCATCATCCGCTTGTAATACTTATCGGATTTACATTCTTCAAATTTGTGAACTGAAGATCTCGTCGGGAATCATCGCCAGCAATCGCCAGATGATTGGGCGTGGTGAAATGAATTTCTTATCTATATTGCCTGAGCTCATTGCATCGTTTTTTAGTCGATTCAATGTTAATGAGCTTATAGGAAGGGGAGTCTATCCCCTTCTATTTATTAGAATTGTATTATCCCGTGATTGGTGAATCGTTTTGACTTTTTTCTCGGACACCAGTAAAAAACAATGATAGAAAAATGAGAAAATGGTTAATGCTAGCAAGTCTTTTATTTTTTATTCAGGGTTTTGGACAAGATCTTGCAAAAGTCACAATCAAACCCGAAAAGATCCTTTACAAAGAAGTAGATACGGTGAAGTTGTACATCCATCTTTTCAGACCGTCTGACTATGATGAAACTCAAACCTACAGCGCAATCATGTTCATACATGGAGGTGGCTGGGTAGAAGGTAAATCCAAAGCTTTTTATCGGCAGAGTATGTATTTCGCATCAAGGGGTATGATCACTATGAGCATTGATTATCGGATTAAAAATGTTCATGGCACTACTCCATTTGATGCTACTCAGGATGTTCATGATGCCTATCTTTTTTTATTGGATCATGCCAAAGAATGGCGAATTGATAAGAAAAAAATTGTGGTAGGAGGAGGATCTGCCGGTGGACATCTGGCTACTACCACTGTCTTTTGGGGTAAGAAGACCAGAAAACCTCTTGCCTTATTGCTTTTCAATCCCGTTCTGGATACCAGTCCAACCGGTTTTGGAAACAAGTACATGGAAGGCCGCTACATGGAGCTTTCGCCGATTGATAATATCGTCAAAAATCAGCCACCTTCAATCATTCTGGTTGGCACGAAGGATAAGGTTCTCCCTGTAGAAACCGCAATGAAATATAAGCGTCTGGCAGAAGAAAAGGGGTCTGAATGCAGGGTGGTCCTTTATGATGGACAGGAACATGCTTTTTTCTCTCGCAAACCAGTCAAGTACTTTGTGGATACTACAGAGCAATGTGATTATTTTTTACAGGAATTAGGAGTGCTTGTCGGATCAGCCACCATACAGCAACAATACGGAGAAGACAATTTGGAGCCGGACATTTTTTAGGCTTTTTGAATCATTCCTTTGGAATGCTTTCATCAGATCGATATAAAATATCCAAAAGTGAGGTGGTATTAAAAGAAGGAACATTCACTCAGGAATTATCTGTAATGCTGATAGATGATAAAAACTATGAAGAAGCTATAACTGGCACGATATCCATTTCTGATATTAGTGATGGTCTTGAAATGTTTGGTTATACAACATTCACTTTCCAATTACAGGGCACCGATGCAAATTGGGAACCGCTTCACAGCGAAAGTATAAAACCTGTAGAGGTATATCCCGTCCCAACTGATGGTATTATCAATATTGTCAGTGAGTCGGAGGTGCAGAGCGTTGAGTTGTTATCCATCGATGGTCCTACATTGGAGACACCAGCACTACGTGAAGGACAAATAGACCTTGCGAAATATCCGAGTGGTTTGTACATCATTAGACTTAAAGTGAAAGGGAATTATCAGGAACAAACGATCATTAAACAATAGAATTCATAATAGAAGATTTTATCGTGTATTCAGTGGTTTTCAATTATTTGAAGTGATCATATCTAAAACATCAAAAAGGCAAGGTCTCCGTGTTTTCAGGTTAAGTCTGGCTTTTGCAGATTGCCTGAAATTCACAATTCAGTATCGGGGAACTGATAATTCTTTGTAGGAAATCTGATTTATTTCCAAAATATTATGAAATCAATCACTGAGTTGTATCTTAAAATCCTTGTCTTTTGGGGCAAGTTGACCGATATGACCCACTACTTGATTGCTCAAACCCAGAGACATTCTATTAAAATCAGGAAATTGCATGTTAAAATTTATGAAATGATCAATCGTATTTTTATAGCTTCTTTAATTTTTACTTACTGTTTTACAGGGTGCAACTCAAATAAAAGTGGTAAACCTGAATCTCCCGATAAAATGAACCCAAACATTGTGATCATTTATCTGGATGATTTAGGATTTGGTGATGTTGGGGTTTATGGTTCTGAAAGTATTCCTACACCAAATATTGACAAATTGGCCAACGGAGGAATAAGGTTTACTGATGGTCATGCCAGCTCGTCTACATGTACGCCAAGCAGGTATGCTTTGCTCACCGGAGTTTACCCCTGGAGAAATAAGAATGCTAAAATCCTTCCTGGAAGTGCTCCATTACTTATTGATACAACTCAAGTTACGCTTGCCAGCATGTTTGGTAATCAGGGCTATCATACCGGGATTGTTGGAAAATGGCACCTGGGCCTTGGTTCTGGTATAGTTGACTGGAACCAACGAGTTTCTCCCGGACCAAATGAGGTAGGATTTGATTATGCTTACATAATGGCGGCTACACAAGATCGTTTGCCAACGGTCTTCATCGAAAATGGAATGGTGGAAAACCTGGATCCAAATGATCCTATTGAGGTCAGCAATGACAAGAATTTTGAAGGACAACCTACAGGTAAGGATAATCCTGAGTTGTTGAGGATGAAATGGCACCATGGACATAACAATACCATCATTAATGGTATAGGGCGAATTGGCTTTATGAAAGGTGGAGAAAATGCAGTCTGGAAGGATGAGGAGATGGCTGACAATTTTTTGGACAAAGCCCAGGCTTACGTGAGATCTCACAAGGAGGAGCCATTTTTTCTTTATTACGCTATGCAGCAGCCTCATGTTCCGAGAACTCCTAATCCGAGATTTGTTGGTAGTACTACCCTCGGCCCACGTGGAGATGTTATAGTAGAAGCCGACTGGTGCATTGGAGAATTCATGAAAACATTAGAAGAGGAGGGACTGATGGAAAATACACTGGTCATATTGACCAGTGATAATGGCCCTGTACTCAATGATGGATACTATGATGATGCCGTGACAAAATTAGGCGATCACTTACCAGCTGGCCCATTGCGAGGAGGGAAGTATAGTTTGTTTGAAGCCGGTACAAGAGTGCCTTTCATTACCTATTGGAAAGGAACCATTAAACCTGGCGTTTCAGATGCTTTGGTTTGCCAAATTGATTTTCTTGCCTCTCTGGCATCAATGCTGGGTATAGACAATCTTCCTGAAACGGATAGTCAAGATCTAAGTGGTCTGTTATTAGGGAAATCCTCTAAAGGAAGAGAATCGCTTATTTTGGAGGCAACCACTCGAACTGCTTTGAGGTATGGCCAATGGGTTATGATCCCACCCTATAAGGGACAACCTCTGAACAAGGAAGTAAACATAGAGACGGGCAACTCCTCTGATTTTCAGTTATATGACCTTAATTCGGATATCGAACAATCAAAAAATCTTGCGGCTGAGAACCCTGATCGCTTAAAAGAACTCATTACCATTTTTGAAACACAGAGAGGTAAAGGGTACGGGGCTGTTGAACAATTGGAATTACACTAGATTATTTTTATCCCAAACCAATAAATTACTTAATGAGAACCATATTGCATTTTGCTATTCTTGTAACAATTGTTCTGGCAAGTCTAGCCCCATCCATTGGACAAGAATTGCCAGACTGGGAAAATCCCGAAGTTTATTCAATTAATACTTTGCCGCCAAGAACTTCATTCATTCACTATATGAATGAGGGCTTAAAAAGTGACCCTTCCAGTTTGTCAAACTACCAGAGGCTCAATGGCACCTGGAAGTTTCATTGGGTAAAGAGTCCAAACAATCGCCCGGCAGATTTTTATAAGGAGAATTACGATGTGTCAGCGTGGGATGATATTGATGTGCCATCAGACTGGCAGATGCGCGGATATGGATATCCTATTTACACGAATATTGAATATCCATTTCCTAAAAATGCTCCTTACATTCCCCATGAATTTAATCCTGTAGGTAGCTATAAGCGCACTTTTAATCTTGATCAAAGCTGGGATGGCAAGCAGGTTTACGTTCAATTTGGAGCGGTCAATTCTGCTTTTTATGTCTGGATCAATGGCCAGAAGGTTGGTTACAGTGAAGGATCCAAAACGCCTGTTGAGTTTGATATTACTCCGTTTGTGAAATCCGGTGAAAATCAAATTGCTGTTGAAGTGTATCGCTGGTGCGATGGATCATATCTGGAAGATCAGGATTTTTGGAGGGTCAGTGGAATAGAACGGGATGTCGTTGTTTATGCTACCAATCGATTACAGCTTGAGAATGTTTCCGTTATCGGTACTTTGGATGATGCTTATATGTTGGGTAGGCTGGGGCTGAATGTTTGGGTCAAAAACCAGGATAGCAAAGGTCAGGCGAAAGGGTTAACCATAGAGGCTATTTTGATGGACAACAATAAAAAGGTAGTTGAAATCAAAGACCTTGTTCAAAACAGAGAATCAGGATTGGGAGCTAAGATCTGGTCGGAAGGTCTGGAAATAGAACCATGGTCAGCAGAAAATCCAAAATTGTATGAACTACAGGTTTATCTAAAGGATTCGAAAGGTACTCAATTTGATGCCACAAAGCTGAAGATTGGTTTCCGTACCAGTGAGATCAAAAATGGCCAATTGTTAGTAAATGGTCAACCGATTCTTTTGAAGGGTGTTAATCGGCATGAACATGACCCTGTCAACGGACATGTGGTTACACGGGAGACCATGTTGGCAGATATTAGTGATTTTAAAAAGTACAATATCAATACTGTCAGAACCAGTCACTACCCAAACAATCCGGAGTGGTATGACCTATGTGATCAATATGGTATTTATGTCATCGATGAGGCCAATATCGAATCCCATGGTTATGGTTATAAAAAAGGGGAGACATTGGCTCAAAAGCCTATGTATGCAGGTCAGCATATGAATAGAATTCAGCGCATGGTTAAGCGGGACTTCAATCATCCTTCGGTTATTATTTGGTCAATGGGCAATGAAGCAGGTAATGGTCCCAACTTTCTAGAACCCTACAAATGGCTGAAGGAGTATGACCCAGGTCGGCCAGTTCACTATGAGCGATCCGGAAGACTAAAGGATGAGAGCGATTTTACAGAAAGAGATACCGATATCATCAGTTGGATGTACAATGCCATATCCAGGGTGGAAAAACAACACCTTGCACTGGACAGAGAAAGGTCAGAGGAAGAAAAGCGTCCGTTTATCTGGTGTGAGTACAGCCATGCAATGGGCAATAGCAACGGAAATTTTAAAGACTACTGGAGCTGGGTTAGATCTGAACCGCAAGCTCAGGGAGGCTGTATCTGGGACTGGATGGATCAGGGGCTTCAGTTGAAAACAGAAGATGGCACCATTTACTATGGCTATGGTGGTGATTTTGAGCCGGAAGGCGTGCACAATGACAAGAATTTCTGTGCAAATGGAGTAATAGGTTCTGATAGACAACCTCATCCTGGTGTGTGGGAAGTGAAGAAAGTATATCAGTCCATATTATTTCAGCAGGTTGACCCCAATACTTATAGCATATTCAACGAAAATTTCTTCATAAGTACTGACTACCTGGATTTCAACTGGCAATTGCTGGAAGATGGAGTTAAAGTAAAGGATGGGAAAATGAATGTGGGCAGCTTGAAGCCTCAGCAAAGTTCTCAGTTCTCGATTGATTTAGGTTTCGAGTTAAATCCGGAGAAGGAGTATTATCTGAATTTGATTGCCTCGTTCAAAGAGGCGACACCATTACTCGAAAAAGGTTACCAAATAGCTTATGATCAGTTTCTGGTTCAATCACCTTCCAAGAATGAGTATGAGGTTGGGTCTGGAAAAATCAAGGTCAAAAAGGATAAAAAGACATCTGTTTACACAGTGACAGGAGAAGATTTCGAATACGTTTTCAGTAAAGAGGGCTATGGTCTTCAGTCTATTATCTGGAATAGTCATGAAATTCTGGAAGAACCACTGGAAATGAGCTTTTGGAGAGCACCAACAGATAACGATTTTGGTGCCTGGAAGCAGAATAGTTCGGAGGATATGAAATATTTTGACTTTAGAGATGCTGCTACCAATTATGAATTAAAGGCAGTAACCAGTTCAAAAGAAAAGGCTTATTTCTCAATCACTTACAAATATTATCATCCTTCATTAGAAGCTGAGAATACCATTACATACCTGGTCAATGCGGATGGCTCTCTTACTGTAGATGCTTCTCTTTCACCTGAGGAACCAAACAATCTTGAATTTATGCCAAGATATGGGATGAGGTTTGCCATAGATGGTTCATACAATCAGGTGAATTATTACGGCAAAGGTCCATTCGAAAATTACGTGGATAGGAATACCGCTGCCCTGGTGGGACAGTACAGTCAGAAAGTAGCGGATTTTGATGTTCCTTACATCCGCCCTCAGGAAAATGGTTATCGCACTGAAGTGAGAGAGGTCTCATTTACGGATGGCAGCAACGGAATAGAGGTGACAGCAGATCAGGTGATTTCATTCTCTGCTCATCATAATCCCATGGAGGATTACGATCCGGGAAATAAAAAAGCACAGCGTCACACCATAGACATACAGCCAAAAAATAAGGTTTATGTGCATATCGATTATATGCAGACAGGAGTGGGTGGAGATAATAGCTGGAGTAAGAGTGCTTTACCGCACAAGGAATATCGAATTGATCCACTGAAGTGTAATTATCGGTTTACGATGAAACCATGTTATTCTGGAAAATAAATAAATTTTTTGTTCTTTTAAGTTGTCTTGTAACCATGTTTTCAGCTAGTGTTGTTAGGGCTCAGGTTGCTTTTGGAACCGAAGAATTTAAAATGACAACTTTGATCTCTTCGGATGTTCTGAGCAATCCTTACGACATGTTTTATGGGCCGGATGACTGGCTATGGGTATCTGAAAGATGGGGACACCGTATCTTAAGAATCCATTCCCAAACTGGTGCACTTGATGTTTTGCTGGACGGTTCAGGACAGTATACAAGATTCCTTGGAATGGTATTGGATCCTCAATTTGGTACCAGCAACAAATGGGTGTACGTAGCGGCCACTACAGGAAATGATCACCGGGTAGTGAGATTTGAGTATCAGGAATCCAATAACAATGGATCTTTGATTAACCCGACTACTATCATTTCAGGATTACGAATCGCTTCGGATCATGTGTCCGGAAGGCTTGTCATCGGCAATGATAATAAACTCTACCTCACATGTGGAGACCTTTTTGCTAATCACTCCTCAAGACAATGTGTGGAGAATCAAGCACAGGATTTACCAACACAGTCAGATATAGATGCAGGTGATAAGCAACTTTATATTGGAAAAATTTTGAGAATGAATATGGACGGATCCATTCCTGCGGACAACCCGGTTATCAATGGAGTTCAAAGTCATATTTATACCTATGGGCATAGAAACCCACAAGGCTTAGTAGCCGCTCAGAATGGTAAGATATACAGCAATGAGCATGGTCCGGCCACAGATGATGAGGTCAATTTGATCACAGCTGGCGGGAACTATGGCTGGCCAAATGTAGCAGGTTACAAAGATGATGTGAACTACTCATATTGTAACCGATCTTCCAATCCAAATTGCGGTAGTGAACCATTTGATGTACTGGTGTGTCCCGATGGCGCTGAGAATACCGCCGAAACCGCATGGACAGGGTCTCAGGTGGATCCACTCATCTCGATGTTCCCTGTGCCTGATATCAATGATCTCTACAACAATTGTTCTGTTGAGTTCATTTGTCGACCTGGAATTTCTCCAAGTAATCTTGTGTACTATGATGAAGGAGATAATGGAATCCCTGGTTGGGGTACCTGTCTTCTTGTTGCCTCACTAAAAACAGGAAGCGTCTATCGTCTCCAACTCAATGAAAGTGGGGATGCGATTGTTGGAGATCCAATTCGTTATTTCAACACAGTCAATAGATACAGAGATATAGTAGTGGCACCGGATAATAAAAGCTTTTATGTGTTGACAGATCAAAGTGGATCTACTCAGACTCTGGATGGTTCCGCCAGTACTTCAGACAAGGACAATCCAGGAACCATCATCAAATTTGAATGGAAAAACCCTGCACTAAACGTGGCTATTGACACCAGTATTTGTAAAGGGAGCAGCATCACATTTGGGAACCTCTTTATTACTACTTCTGGGAACTATACGCAGGAGTTTCAGTCCGGGTTAGGAAGTGATTCAACTGTGGTGATGAATGTAACAGTCAATGACTTACCAGAGGTAGATTTAGGCGCTGATCAGACAGTGAAACAGGGAGAAGCAGTGGTACTGAATGCGGGAGCAGGATTTGATTCATATTTATGGAGTACAGATGAGACAGCAGCTTCAATATATCCTGATACGTCTACTCCCGGTACTTTCAATTATTCGGTCAGTGTGACAGATCAGAATGGTTGTGAAGCTCAGGATGAAATCACAATTACGATTACCCCTAAGCAAGAGACTGTTCTGGAAGCTGGAATGACCAGGTCTTTTCAGGTTTTTCCAAATCCTGCGCAATCTAGTTTCACAATAAATGCGACTTCATTAAAAATACAAAACATGTATTTAATGAATTTGGCCGGACAAAAGATTAAGGAATGGAATCAATCCAAATCTGAATATCAAATTGCAGACATTCCATCTGGCACATATATTCTTGTCATAAATGATAATATTTTGACAAGGCTTGTAAAAAGATAATACTCAGGATGATGGGATTAGAGATACTTATTTTTAGCATTCAAATAAAAACATTCGCATAATGAAACAAATAGCCTTATGCTTTTTCATAGCTATTCTTTTTTCCTGTAAAGAGAAAGAAAGACCAAATGTACTGTTCATTTTAGCTGATGACCTTGGGTATCATGACTTAAGTGTGATGGGAAGTCAATATTATGAAACGCCGAATATTGATCTCATAGCCAAAGAAGGAATGACATTTACGGAAGGTTATGCTGCTTGTCAGGTTTGTAGTCCTTCCAGAGCTAGTATTATGACGGGGCAGTTCCCTGCTCGGCACGGAATTACAGATTGGATAGGTGCTAAATCAGGTACTGAATGGCGCGATAAGAAGAGAAAAAATAAATTGCTTCCGGCAGATTATGTACACCAGTTACCTGCTTCGATCATCACTTTGCCTGAGGCTATGAAGGAAGCGGGTTATAAAACTTTCTTTGGAGGCAAGTGGCATCTGGGTGATGAAGGATCATACCCTGAAGATCACGGCTTTGATATCAACAAAGGTGGTTATGAAAGGGGTGGTCCGCATGGGGGGTATTTTGATCCTTTTGATAACCCAAAGCTTCCTGATGAAAACCCTGGGGAGAATCTTTCAATGAGACTGGCCCGGGAGACCGTTCAATTTTTGAACGAGAATAACCCAAAAGAGACCGGCCAGCCCTTTTTTGCTTTTCTATCTTTTTATGCGGTGCATGGGCCTATACAGACTACTCAAGAGAAATGGAAAAAGTACCGTGACAAGGCAGCGGAAATGGGTATCGCTGATACGGGTTTTGAAATGGGACACTTTCTGCCCATTCGACAGCATCAGGACAATCCCGTATATGCAGGGCTTGTAGAAGCAATGGATGATGCAGTCGGTAGAGTTCTTGACGAACTTGATAAGTTGGGTCTGGATGAAAATACAATCGTCATTTTTACTTCAGATAATGGAGGGGTAGTTGCCGGAGATGCTTTTGCGACTTCTAATAAGCCTCTTCGTGGAGGTAAAGGATTTCAGTATGAAGGAGGGATTCGCGAGCCTTATTTTATTAAGATACCGGGAATTACAACCGCCGGTCAGCAAAGTGATGAACCGGTTAGCGGAACAGATTTCTATCCTACTATACTTGAACTAATAGGGGCAGAGCAAAAACCAAATGAGCATATTGATGGAAGAAGCTTAATCCCGTTGATTAAAGGAGAGAAATTGGCCGCACGGCCATTGATATGGCATTACCCACATTACGGAAATCAAGGTGGCCGACCTTCTTCTGTCATTAGAGAAGGGGAGTGGAAATTGATTCATTATTATGAAGACAGCACGCAGGTATTGTACAATCTAGAAACCGATCTGAGTGAAATGACAGATGTCGCTGATGACTACCCTGATAAAGTTCAGGAGTTAAGCACCAAGCTGTTTGATTTTCTGAAGTCTGTTAATGCCCGATACCCGGTAAAGGATCCTGATTATAATGCTGAAGAGGAAGCAGCACACCTGAATAAAGTTAAGACAAAAAGATGGCCTCAGCTTGAAAAAGAAAGAACGGAAATGCTTAGTCCTGAATATGATCCTGGGAATAATTGGTGGGGGAGTCAGGTAGATGATTAAGTCAGATGAATTTAATATTCATCTTTCTATTGTAGCTCAGTTCGTTATTGAAAATGTTAGCTGGCATGGGGAATACAAGGAGCATCTTGATAATCACCATGTTTTTAAAACAGATGAACTAATTGCGGTGATTCCCTGGATGGAAAAATCGCATTTAGTGAACCGGGGGATAAGCATATTAAAATTGTCGAAAGTTTTTTGAGCTAAAAATCGAAGATTAATGATAAAAAGAAAAAGTCTATTCTTGATAGGTTTAGTTGTGTTGCTGGGTGTTTCGTATGCTCAAAAACAGCCAACTGAAACAAAAAAACCAAATATACTTTTCATTGCTGTTGATGACCTCAGGTTGCAAGCCAATTTATATGGTCAATCGCAAATGAAAACACCCAACCTGGATCGATTGGGATCAAAGGCTGTGGTATTTGAAAGAGCATTCTGTAGTGTACCAGTTTGTGGTGCCTCCAGGGCAAGTCTTTTGACAGGTGTGCGACCTACACCTACCCGGTTTCTGACGGCCCATATCAGCAAGGATGATGAATTACCTGATCAGACTAGTCTGCCGAAATACCTGAAAGAAAATGGCTATACAACCATATCTAATGGCAAAGTATATCACCGAAAAAATGATGATCTGGGAGCCTGGTCCGAAACGCCATACTCACCTAATCCTGGTCTGGGGTGGCAAAACTACCTCGGTGAGGAAGCCAAACGCATTGTTAAAAAAAACCATGAGATACAAAAATCTCAAGGTCTTAGGAAGAGAATTGTAGGACCGACATGGGAGGCTTTGGAAGTTCCTGATAATGCTTATCCTGATGGGCTCATTGCCGAAAAAAGTATCGCTGATTTAAAAAAGCTGAAAGAAGCCGGAAACCCTTTTTTCCTGGCTGTGGGATTCTTAAAACCACACCTGCCCTTTACAGCTCCTAAGAAATATTGGAACCTTTACAGTGAGGAGGATATTGAGCTTGCTGACAATCCTTTTCCGCCACTCAATGCTCCTTCCGAAGCTATGCACAACTGGCAAGAGTTGCGGGTCTATGATGGTATCCCGGAAACAGGCTTGCTACCTGATTCGACAGCCCGGAAACTCATTCACGGTTATTATGCCAGCGTAAGTTATTCAGATACGCAAATTGGTAAACTTCTGGACGAACTGGAACGTCTTGGTTTAGCTGAAAATACCATCATTGTTCTCTGGGGAGATCATGGCTGGCATCTCGGCGAACATACCCTGTGGTGTAAACATGCGAATTTTGACCGTGTGATGAATGCCCCATTGATGGTAAAAGCACCTGGAAAACAAGAGGGTGTAAAATCTTCGTCAATCACTGAATTTGTTGATATTTACCCTTCTCTGTGCGAGCTCGCTGGATTACCCATTCCCGAATATTTGGATGGTAAAAGCTTTGTCCCTGTTTTGGAGGATCCGAATGCTAAAGTCAAAGATGCGGCTTTTGTAAGATATCTCAATGGAGAGACGGTTATCACCGAACATTACAATTACACGGAATTCTCAGATAGTACCGGACAGGTGCAAAGCACTATGTTATATGATTTGCGAGAAGACCCAAAGGAGAATGAAAATATTAGTCTGAAGTCTGAAAATAAACGTTTAGTCAAAAAGTTGAGTAAGCTGTTGTCCAAAGTGAAGCAAACAAAGGTTAAATAGAGTGTTCTAGATAACTTAATTTGCTTATTGACACTTGAGTTGTTCACTGCAATACACAAGCTCCTATTTCTCAATATCGTGAATTTTTTGAGATCATTGATTCTGCTCCAGGCCTTCCAGGATCTTAATGTATTGTGGATTCCCACCAGATATTTTGATCAGATTCTTTGCAGTTGCTTTGGCAGCATTGAGCTCATTGAGTTTGATTTCATTCAGAAGCTTGATATAGGTGATGTCTTCCTGATTTGGGTTTTGAGTCAGAGACTTGTTAGCGATCTGGATTGACTGCTCAAAAAGACCGTTTTGATGAAGCATAAGTGAGTAATTATAGAATGCTCTTGGTAAGAATGGTTCTTTTTGTGTTGCCAATTCAAGGTGTTTAAGGGATTTTTCTTGTTGTCCATTTTCATTGTAAAGCAAACCCAGTATGTAATATGCATAAGCAGCTTCTGGTTCTTGCTCCGTTACCTTGCGGTAGAGAGATTCTGCTTCATTGATGTTTCCCTGACCATACAGTAGCTGAGCAAGGTTCATCCGTGCAAAATTGTAATAGTTGTCAATTTCCAGAGCTTTTCTGTAGGCTGCAATGGCTTTAGAAATCATTCCTTTTGCTTCATAGTAGCTGGCAATTCGCTGTTGCCCTCCGGGGAAATCCGCATTGAATTTCAGACTTTGCATGTATTCTTCGTTGGCTTTGGTAAAAGCCGTACTATTGTTATTGGTCTGATTGTTTCTATTCAGCGCCTCAGCAGCACTAATTCTTACTACTCTGAATTCATCGTTGAGCAAGGGCTCAATAAGTGAACTGGCCTCTGGTACCGGTAGATTGCTCAATGCTTTGACACTTTCATTTCTTACAAGAGGTGATTTGTCCTCAAGGTACTTTTTGATATTGTCAATATCAGAGGGCTCAATCTGTGATGTTAAATATGACATTGCTGTAGCTCGGGCAATCTCCGGATATTCCGGATGCTCCAGTAAGTAGAGCAACTCCGTTTTTTCCCCATTGGCACCTTTTATCAAGTGATCTGAAAAATGATCTGCCCGAACAGGTCCGAATTTCTCTTCGATAATGTTGGCTGCCCAGCTGGCACTTTTGTCGGAGTGACAGCCATTGCAAGCATTGGGAGTTCCAAATTTCACACTTTGATCCGGTCTGGGGATACGAAAACTATGGTCTCTTCTGAAGTCATTTCCCATGTAAGTGCGACCAGTCATATGACAGTTGATGCACTGCGCGGCATCAGTGCCTGTCGAGTGGAAGTAGTGATTTTCAGTATTATATTTTGGTTCGTGGCAGCTCATGCATAGGTTATTTCCGGTTTGCTTGAGTTTCATACTATGCATATCATGACAGTCATTACAAGCCACTCCATTGGCATACATTTTACTTTGTTTGAAGGAAGCATAAACATAGTCTTCATCTAGTATTTGTCCATCAGCTTCATAGGTTGGAATAGTAAGGAGTTGTGGATCGTAATGATCCAGAAAGTGGCCGTCATAGTTGAAAAACTCCGTAATTTGTGAACGCCGCGAGTGGCATCTTGCGCATTTCTGCACTAGTTCCTGGGAAGACATACCCTTTTGCATGTAAAGTGCCGGAGGTGTTCCTTTTTTCTTATTCTTATAGAAGTTAACATGCTCGCTTCCCGGGCCATGACACGCTTCACACCCTACCGTAATTTCAGAAAAGGAGGTTTTGTAAAGCTCTTTTGAGGGGTTGAACTTTTTGTGAACATTGGTAGAGTGACAATCTGCGCATGCTGTATTCCATTTCATGGCATTACCCGTCCAGTGCATCCATTCACCTGGCTCAATGTCCAGATTAGGTTGTAAATCAAACCATTTTTTCTTTTTAGAGTCCCAAGCTGTTTGCAGACATTGATAAGAGCCTTTCGGTAATTCTACGATGTATTGTTGTAAAGGAGTGACTCCAAATGTATAGATAATCTCGAAATCTTGTTCTTTGCCGTATTGATCTGCAGTTCTTACAAAGAACTTACCTGAGTCCTGATAAAAAGTACTTTTAACGCCATTGAAATTCACTGTGGTGTTAAAGGTGGCTAAAACTGTAGAACTATCCGCCTTTTGCATCGCCAGGTGATGGTGAGATCCCTGCCACTTATTATACTCAGTCTCGTGACAACCCTTACATGTTTCCGTTCCTGCAAAAGATGATTTGGCCAGCGCAGGTATTGTTTTTAGGACTTTGGTGCTTTGAGATTTTTCAGAAGAATTATTCTCACATGATGAAAAAAACAGAATCAGTCCTGCTAAAAGTAGTCGCAATTGTAAGCTCATATCCAACCCAATTTCAGGGACTCAATTTAGGTGACAATAGGTAATTGCATAGCGTGTAATTGTTCAAAAAATAGGTGTAATTGTTCAGATCAGTTTAATATTGGATTTATTGGTGGGTTTTTAGCGATTGAGACTAAACCAGTCCCAACTCCTTAAAAGACCCATTCAGAATTTTTCTACTGTCAGCACTAAGCCATTTATTCAGAATAGTACTGTAAACCTGTCTGAAATCAATTTCATAATGGATATCGCCTTCTTCGGTATTTTCAAGGTCCGGCAGGTTATTGTATAATCCTGGTTTTTTCAGGTTGCCACCCAGCAAAAATAAATTGTTTGCTTTTCCATGATCTGTGCCTCCACTGGCATTTTCTTTCACACGCCTTCCAAACTCTGAGAAAGTCAGCACCAGGGTGTTGTTCCATTCTCTGGCTGCTTTCAATTCATCAGCAAAAGATTTTATGCTATCGCTGTACATCCTTAAAAGCCGCTCCTGACGATTCGTCTGGTTGTTGTGGGTATCAAACCCGCCCAGGCTTACATAGTAAACCGGAGCATCTACCCCGGATATGATCAGTCTGGCAATTTGCTTAAGTTGGTTCCCAAGTGCATTCTGAGGATATTCCTGCCGGGTCTTGTACAATTTGTTTTTTTCAAAAAGATAAGCCGCACTTGCGCGGGTATCTGCTACGGTCTTGTAAAGGAACTGTGTGGCGTCATTGGCTTTAGGAAAAATTTGACCTTCATGAACACTTCTTGTGGCTTGATAAAACTGATAGATATTGTTGACCGGAATGCCTTTGTATTTGGTGCCTTTGAGTGCCAGACTCAACACATTGCCCATTTCCAGGGCTGGTATTTGTGTTTGATCCGAACATTCATTGTCAAGATAGCGACCCAGCCAGCCTGTGGAAAGGTATTGCTCACTGCCGCTTCCCGATTGCCAAATGTCCATTGCCCTGAAATGAGATCGGTTTGGATTGGGATAACCCACACTGTTGAGAATACTCACATCTCCTGATTCAAACAAGTCACGCATGCCTGGCATGGCAGCATTGAGCGCTACTTCATCTGTTAATTTGAGAAAGTTTCCGGGAGCCGGGGCAATTTTCGGACGTGCTTTGAAAAGTGTATCATTGGTGAATGGAATGACGGTGTTGAGTCCGTCATTGCCACCTGCCAGCTGTACCACTACCAGTCGGCGACCATTCTGAATTAATGTGGGTGTACTCGCCTCCAGAAAAGATGGCACCACTAAAGTTCCTGCTGTGGCAACACCAAGCTGTTTGAGGAATTTTCTACGTTGAGAATCGATTAACATAGCTGATATTCTGGTTTTGAGGTGTAAAAAACGATCAGATCCATAAAATTATCAGAGGGATTCGGATCGGATGCAGAACGCTGTTGAAGCAGGTAATTCTCTATTTCGATTGGATCCAATTGTCCCAATTCCTGCAGCAGCTGATCATGATCAATGGTAGTTTCCAGCTGCTTCAGAGGACCTTTCAGTTTGAACATGTCATTATCGTCAAATGAGTCTTCCAGGTGGTGCTGGATGGCTGCAGCCCTGAAGATCAGTTCCGGCAGGTTCATTCTAAACATAAGAGCAGCGCTATCCACCCAATCTTTTCCGTCAGGCCAGCCAGCTACATTGGGAGGATCAAAAAGCATTTGTCCCATCATTCTCTGCAAATAGATCAGGCTTTTTTCATCTGTAATCTGAACATGAAGCTGACGCTGAATCCCGACGACCAGTTCTATAGGGGACTTGATCCGACATCCAATATTAGATTCTTGATAGAATAATTCGGAGGTAAAAAGAATATTAAGTGCTTTTTTGATATTATATCCGGTACTGTATAAAGTATTCGCCACCAGATCTTCTAATTGCGGGTTGCCTTGTTCATTTGCAAAAAACCTGACCCATTTCTGACTGATATAACGAGCCGTTTGTTTTTCATTGAGCAGTATCTCCAAGACGTCATCACCTGTTAGGTTTCCAGTGTTATTCAGTACGGTTTTTGTACCTGCATCATGCCATTTTTGCCGAAAAACAAATTCACCTTCTTTGTTGAACCCCCAGCCTGTAAAAGCCCTTGCAGCTTCAGAAATGTCTCTCTCAGTATATTCATTATCCCTTCCCAGGGTAAATAATTCCATCACTTCCCGGGCAAAGTTTTCGTTGGGTGCTTGCTTTTTGTTCTGTTGATTGTTGAGGTATTGCAGCATAGCTGGAGTTTTGGATACGGCTTTGAGCAAGTCGCCAAAATTGCCCAGCGCATTCGTTCTGATCACATCCAGGTAATCTTGCATGAAGATGGGGTTTGGTGACTTACAGGCAAAGTGATCATGCCAGAAAAAAGCCATCTTTTCATTCAGTCCGGAGGGAGCCTCGACCATTTCTGTAATCCATAATGTATTGAGGGTTTTGATATCTTCACGAGCCGATTTTCGCATTTCCTGTTTTGCCATTTCTGACATGTCATTTGTCATTTGAAAATCAGACTTAATCCTCACTGGCCGGGATTTGGATTTTTTAAACTGATGAGACAGGATTTCTTCCGCTGATTGATTTTCGTAGGATTTTATGATGGAATAAGAGTCCCCAAAGCCTGCTCGAAGTAAAAGGTGTTGTATTTGCTTTTTCTTGAGTTTCATAGTTGTCTGATAAACTGCATATAAATATCATTATTGTTTTAGTGAAGAAGGTTTGAAATCTATTCTTAATGTTTGATAAAATGGAAATCAATCGTCAAGAATGAAATTGAGAATTTAATAATAGAAAAGCTTATGGTTTGAAAACTGTCAAAACGGGTTTGAAATCATTCAAATTATTGCTTAATATTTATTTCAGACCAATTCTAAGGGTGTTTTAATTTAGATTTATTAATTGATTTGTTTCTAAAGCTTTGGCTGAAGCATAAGAAAGTAAAGATCTATGTGGAGTTTCAGACATCAACATTTGCAATTAATTCTCACCGTCATTCTGAGTTGGTGTTTATTTGATCTAACCTATGCGCAAACTTTCAGATTTCAGCATTTGGGAATACGAGAAGGCTTGAAATCCGAAAACTTTTTAGGGAATTTGGCAAATCAAAAGATCTTATAGTGATATAAATGATTTGTAGTTGACGTAAAACTGGTTGCCAGTTTTGTAGTGAATGAATGATTTTGAGATTTAAATTGGTAGATCAGACGTGGATACATTTGGTCCCTTTTTTGATTTTAAACAGCACATCTGATTCTTTATATAGGCTTAAAAATCTTCGTTTTTTCTCCTATTGAATCATTTCCCCAAATGAATGAACCATTACGCCCCTCATCTGGCTGATCTTCTGGCGTACTTAGCTCTGAAAGAAAATAATGAAATGAGCGGCTGTCCTGCTGCTCTGATCAATGTTTAACCACACACCTTAAAGAGCTAAAAAATGAGAAAAAATTACTTAAAAAGCTTCACTCTTTTAATGGCAATATTTTGCTATTACCAGGTGAATGCACAAACGGCAACAGTCACGGTATATTCCGATGATTTTGAAGATTACACGGCTGGGACAAATCTTACGGATTTGGGATATGAAATATGGGAAGGAGCTGCAAATGCTGCAATGGACGCCTCCAATGGATATCAGGGCAGTGATCACTATGCAAAAAGTGATGCAAGTAAAATCAACTTCACCTTATTGAAATCTATTTATCCTTTGAATGTCGGTGATAAGGTTGTTGTTTCTCTTGCAGGGAACTTTGTGAGTTCAACACCTTACAACCCTTTGATTTTAACGCAGCTGGATAATACTGGTACTGCATTATCCGGAAACCCTCAGTATTATAATTTCAAAACTGACTATGATAATAGCACTACTAATTACACCTTAAAAAATGGGAATCTTGTTGGAGATGATACCTGGCAGCCGGTGGTTTCAAACGAAATAACCATCGTTTCAGGAGCAGAAGGTGTGCGAATTCAACATTATCGCTACGCCAAACAAATTTTGAAGATTGATAACATCCTGCTTCAGGTTAAAAATGGTATCACCTGGACAGGCGCAACCTCTACAGACTGGAATACAGCATCTAACTGGGAAACAGGGGCAGTACCTGCTGCTGGCTCTCATGTACTGATTTCTGCCTCTGCTAACAACATGCCGGTCATCAGCACTGCAGATGCTAATGTGATGAGCCTTGAAATTGCTGATGGGGCTAAATTAACTGTGAATACAGGTTATACACTAACAGTGACAGGACAGTTGACAGGAGCGGGAACGGGACACGTAGAAGTAATGTCCGGAGCTTCTCTGGATGCCAACAGGGTAGTCGGCCATAACCATGTCATCAAAAGAACCACAAGGTTCTCGAATGGTCGCTATAGTATAGTAGGAAGTCCAGTGAAATGGGGCAATATATCCGATCTGGGTAATCCGGTTTACAGTTATGATGAAAAAGTAACTTACAATTCTACTGCAGATAATCCAAGTACAGGTAACAATGGTTTGGACCGGTTCATTGCTCAGACTACCGGAACAGATACGCTTAAGCCAGGCAGTGGATACTTCTCTGCAAATACAGGAATGCTATCATTTACAGGGTTACCTAATTATGGAACGATCAAAGTTGGACTTACCTATACTTCGCAAACCGGGACCAATGATCAAAATTATGAGGGTTTCAACCTGGTATCTAATCCTTATGCAGCAAGTATTTCTTATGCTGATTTTATGAAATTGAACGGTGTAAGCAATTCGACAATTAATCAATCCATTTGGCTTTGGGATGATAATGGATCCAACACATCAAGGGGTTCGAATGGAGATTATATAACTATCAACTCTATGGGTAATGTGGGTACGCAGAGTAATGCCGCCAGCAACCTTTGGGATGGTTATATCCGATCTGGTCAGGGATTCTTTGTAAAAGCGACAGCAGCAGGGACTCTGTTATTTACAGACACTATGAGAGTTTCCGGTCACAACTCGGATGGTGGCTTCTATCGTAAGGCTTCAACCACTTACAGCACCGTTAAGTTTAGTGTGAAGTCTGCTGATGGCATACTTTATAATGAAAGCCTTGTTGGTTTTGCAGATCATGCAACCGTAGGGATAGATGGTTTGGATGCTTCTAAACTTGCTCCTGTTGGGGATTTGAAACTATACTCTCTGGTTGATAACAAACCACTGGCGATTCAGTCAATCCCAGCTGGCCTTGATGAAGTAACTATCCCTCTCGGACTGCATGCGAGCAAAGCCGGAACTTATGAGTTTACACTGGTGAACCTGAAAAACTGGGATGATAGCTATCAGATCGTTCTTGAAGATGCCCTCACAGGACAATCAACAACATTGTCTGGCAGCAATTCTTATTCATTTACAGCATCAGCTGGTACCAGCGATCGTCTAAGTCTCAGAATAGCGAAATCAATTCTGTCTGTAAGTAACCCAATGAATATTTCGGTTAAGCCTGAGCTAAATGGTTTGAACATCCGTGCTAAGGACTTTTCTGGCAAATCACTTCAGGTAACAATACATGACATCTCAGGCAGAGAGCTACTTAGAACCAGTGTGAATTCAAACGATCGTTTTGTTGACTACAGATTCTCAAAAAACAGTATTTACATCGTGAGAATCCAGTCGGACGAAACCACATATTCTCAGAAATTCATCATCCAATAAAACCTTACAACCATGAACACTAAATACATTTCATTCTTCATACTTCTATTAACTTTTGTCGTACCTGTGATGGCTCAGGGAGCACCTCCTTCTACACCAATTGACGGTGGGCTTTCACTGCTGTTGGTAGCTGGTGGAGCTTACGGAGCCAAGAAAATTTATGACAAGCGAAAGCAATAGGTCTTTCAGGCCTCTGATCATTTGATTGGGGGCCATTTTTCTTTTTGATCATTGTTTTATTAGGAACTCTGTATCGATACATTTCACCTGTTTTTTCTACCTTATGAAATTAACTTCATTAATGACCGGCCTTCTGGTTGTAGTCATGTTTCATCATACAACCGGCCAGTCATTTGTAGACCCTGCAACAGGCAGTGTCACACCAAACATCAATCTCAGTACAGATTATTCGCTTGATTTCTCTGATGAATTCAATGACAACACTATAGATGCCACTAAATGGAATATTGATAACAGCACAAAATCCCGTAGTGCCCGGCCCAAATTGTCTATTGATGATTGGTGGTGGGTGACGGATAATGCCAGTGAGCAAAATGGAAACCTGGTACTGGATGTGGATAAGCATGACTACAATACCATGTATTGCGGTTCGGTCAATTCTCAGGGAAAATACGAAACCACTTACGGATATTTCGAGGCGCGAATCAAAATAGCGCAGGCCAATAAAGGTACCCATACGGCCTTCTGGCTCCAGGGCCAAAATCAGGGTCATGTAGATGGCTCTGGTCAGGATGGAGCGGAGATTGATATTTTCGAATCGGCCTGGCTTCAGGACTATACTAAAAGTGTGGTTCATATTGACGGCTATGGAGCAGATCATCAGGCCAATACCAAACAATATACCACTACCAATATCCATGATGGTAACTTCCATACCTGGGGGTTCCTCTGGGAGCAAGACAAGCTTTCCATTTATTATGATGGTTCGCTGGCCGTGACTTATACGGATACCAAGTGGATTCCTCAGGTAGATGAGTTTTTATGGCTTTCGGATGGGGCAAGTTTTGGAATAGAGGGGGATTATTTTACCTCACAACCCAATGGCTATCTCACAAGTGCCTATGTGGACTACATACGTGTCTGGAAAAAACAGTCTTCCGGAATAGGTGCTTTAAACCCTGATCTTCAACTTTACTGGGAAGAAAACGGCACCTCAGTTACCAATGGAGTATTGCCATATATCTCTTTATCCAGCGCCTCCAATATCTCCACCAATACCAGCGACTGGGTGGTTACGGCAGGAGATCCCTCTAGTCAGGAACTTACTACTGTCAGTGCATTGAGTCTGACTGGTTACCCAAAAAGTGGGACCGGAAATGCTTTCAGAACATCAACACTAAATGGGGCAGGAGCTTATAAACAAAATAATATTGAGTATTCGCGAAGGATAGGAAATTCAAGTGGGGCCCAGACAATTTATCTCTCTATGATCACAAGTGTCTTCCAGGTAAGGGCTGCCAGCTCATCTTTTCCGATTGGCTTTGCTGAGCTGGTCAATAATGATTCGGATCCTTCTCAGGTTACCAAATCATGGGCTTCCATGCTTTTAATCAACAATACCGGAGGAACCACCAATGATAAAGCTGGAAAATATCAGTTTGGATTGCAGAAATCAGGCGGAACAAAAACATTTGCAACCACCAAAGAATATACTGCCAATGGAAATGGCACAGGTGACGCAGCTTTGTTTGTTGTTATTAAACTGACTACAGATGGCAATTCCGGCAATGGAAATGATCAGTTGGAGCTTTACTCATCGACCACATTTCCAGCTGATGAACCCTCCACATGGGATTTGAGTGTTATGGATGGTACTGATTTTAATGTCAATGCGGTATTCATTCGTGAAAAAATGGATGCATCAGGAGTCGGTCAGGATCATTTCGTTGATATGGGTAATATCCGGGTGGCTGATAGTTGGGAAGGACTCTTTGCAAGTTTTTATAATGGAAGCTGGAGTTTGGGGGAACCTTCAGCAACAGTCAGTGGAATAGTGGAGTCAGATCTGACAGTAAGCTCAGCATTGACCACTAAGAATTTGATCATTAAAACTGGAAATAAAATGACCGTAAGCAGTTCAGTATCGCTGGATATCAACGGGGATTTGAAGACCGACGGGATTCTGGAAGTGCTTTCCGGCGGAAGCCTTTTGACTTATTCCGGAAATTCACTCGGTAATGTCACCTATCACAGAAACAGCTCATTCACTGATGCCGAAAAGCGATATAGCTTTATTGGCTCGCCGGTAGCAGGTTTTGATATTTCAGATTTGGGTGCCGGCTATCACTACTCTTACAACACTGCTGATGACTCTTACAGTACTTTCAGTGGTACCATGACTCCTGGTGTAGGATATACTTCAGCTGGAAAACAGGATCTTGTTTTTATCGGAGCTCCCAATACGGGTAATGTAGATGTAACTTTAGAAACATCAGGCAATCAGTTCAATTTCGTTGCCAATCCGTATACCGCTGCAATCAGCAGGAGTAAGTTTGTGTCTGCTAATAGTCAAATTACCGGAGCCATCTATCTCTGGGACGATGGCGGTTCGGATAAAGAGCAGCGCAGCAATTCAGACTTTATCACGGTAACAAACGCAGGAAGTACAAGTGGAGGTTCTGGGGGCAGCGGCGCTGGATTTAACGGATACATTGGTGCAGCGCAGGGATTTATTGTGCAGGCTTCAGGGGCAGGTGATGTGGTTTTTGCAGAAGACATGAGAAGCGGTGGCAATAATTCAGATGCTGGATTTTTCAGGAGGGCGGAACAAATCAGCTTTAAGCTAAACGTATCCGATGGCAAAAGGATGGACCAGGTTTTACTGGCTTTTTGCGATGAAGGGAGCCGGGAGTTTGACATGGGATGGGACGCAGAGAAATTTCGATTGGATGATAGACTAACGTTGGCAACCCTTCAGGAAGATGGCCGTCTGATGGCCATCCAAACACTGGCTGATCTGAGTCAAATGACCGGATTTTTAGAGATACCACTTCACATCAGCAACACAAATCAGAATTCACTGACATTCTCCCTTCAAGAATCAACCTTGCCGGACAGCCATCAGGTTCGGTTAGTTGATAAGCAATCAGGAAAATTCTATGACCTGTTATCAGGTGAAGTGAAACTAACTATGAATATGCTTCATGAAAACAGGTTTGCTCTGGTAATTACAGAAAAGCGACTGATTTTATCCGCAGATAATGCATCATCACATATGAAAACCTTCATCGATCAATATGATCAGTTCAATGTAACAATTCCTGGACTAACAGGAAAGGCTTCTATGATCGTTTATGACTTAGGAGGAAAAATTGAGATGGTAACTACCCTTTATTTTAATGAAGGACATGCCAGAAGTGATTTTATTACCAATGATGGAATTTATCTAATCAAGATAGGGAATGGGTCAGCCAGCCATGAGGCAAAGTTGATTAGATAGGTTTGTGTTAAAGGTTTTCATTGGGTAAAATTCTTTGAAATGATATTCAAATACATTCATTAAAACTTAGCAAAGACCAACCTTCAATAAGTTTTTGGTCTTTGAATATACTTTAACAATACCCTTCCAGTTTTACAGGTGTCTTCATTCAAAGAAGGCACCTGATTTTTTAAATAGCCCGCTACGAATCAAATTTTACAACCTGCTGTTGCTGGTTACTCGTGACGGTAAATCAATGTTTGATCACCAGCCGTTATCAGCTGAAAAATATGTCTTTAGAATCAAATATCCCATCATTGAGCAATAGAACATATTTTGGAATCATGAACTAAATATCCTGTTGCATAATTCAAGTTCCATAAAGCTTAATTTAAGTGACTGTCTGTCCGTTTTTCATTGAAAGATTTCAGCGGGATAACAGCTTTGTTAAGCTCATTATTTTCCGTCTCACAAGGAGTAATCTTAATTTCATTCAACTCGATTGGAGGGTGTTTTCCTTGCTTTGATTCATTTGAAAGATTCATTGACTGGGATGATTCAAAAAAGAAAACCTGTAGAATTTGCTACAGGCTTTCGGGGGATCATATGAAGTGTTGGAATGATCCTTGAACTCTTGATCTGGTAAGACAAGAGATAAAACCGACCTAAACTATTTTGTCATTTCTGAATGATCAATTTTTGATGATAAACTTTTGAATCTGAAGTGTAAAGGGTAAGAATGTATACTCCGTTTTCAAGGTGCGAGATGCCATAGCTGGCTGCAGAAGAGGGTTTGAGAGAAAACACTCTTCCATCCAGAGAAGTGCAGGTAACCTTTGTGGCTTTCTCAGGCTGATTGTCTATCAGCAGATTAGAAGAAGCAGGATTAGGTCTGATTGAAATATTGCGTTGAGGCTTCACGTCAAGAACTGTTTTTTTAACATCCTCGCTCATCAATACAAAATTTTGATCGCTTCCTGACCAGGTGATTCCACCAGAAAGACCTGTGAGCGACACAGTGGCTGTGACAGGCTCCTGGACCAGATCATCATTGATGGTGATGATGGTGGTTTCTGCTGTTGTTCCGCCCTCAGGAATGTTCAATTGTGCATTGGCGATACTGTATCTTTGATCATCCAGATTTGATACAACCACACTCAAAGTTTGTGGTGCTCCTACCGGCTGAGCGGTAGTAACTGTTACGGTAATGCTTTGACCTTCCTGTACAGAATCCATACTCAGTTTGAAGTCCAGGCTTACCTTGCTGTCCATATCAGCCAGAAAAGTGGGGGCACTCCAGGTATCTTCAGGAATGGAAGGAGTAGATTGATGACTCGCATAGATCTTACCAAATGCTGTCAGGTTTCCGGCTGCATCATAGTAGGTGGTTTGATTTACAGAAGTGGTCGCAATATTAGGATTAGGTTCAAAATAATCATATCGCTCAATGTAGTCAAGAGACTCCAGGTAGGGGATAGCCAGTTTGATAAAGCCTATCTGAACCGTTGAGTCCCGGTTGGCATTGGCATTGAATTCAGTAATCCAAATTGGCATCTGATACCTGTCGTAAACTTTCTGAAGGTAATTTTTAAAGCGTTCGAATACTTTTTGAGGATCTTCATAAGGAGTTTGGGTGGGCTTACCACCCCAATCATACCAGTGAATACCTACCACATCATATCTTACATCGGATTGTTTGGCAAGGTCTGTAAAGTCACTTAGCCATCCAAACGGCGCATTTTCCCGACATGAGGGGGAGACCAGTCTTAGACCAGATCGTGGGAGATTTCCATAAGTAGGCACTGCAATATCTATCTGGCAAAGCCCACCGTACTGACCGGACTGATCACTGCAATTGTCAGATTCATTGAAACCCATTACATGCGTGATGTTCTGCATTTCCCGATATCCATAAACGGAAGAAGTTGTAGCACCTCCTCCGCCCCAAGACATTGGAGCATACTCAGTATTGGGCAAAGATTCAGCCCCATTTCCCCAGTTGTAGGTCCAGGAGTTGTGCAATCCTTTTACGAAAGAAGACGCTCCTTTTTTGGTTACCCAGTTCCATGGCACTACTCTGACAAACGAAATGCTGTTGTCCAGCGCCTGGGGTAGGTCAACTTCCAGAGCTTTTTCACTGGCTATGTAAACCTGGCTTTTACCCTTACCATTTTGATAAATGGCTACATTGACCATAAATCCACGCTCAAGCCTGAAGGATGAGGCCACATTGTTAAAATCTCCAAGTTCGGCATCCGAATAAACCACAAACTCTTTAACACCAAAAGTGGAGCCGCTCTGTCCTGCACCATCAAAAAGTGTCAATGGCTCAAAGTCACTGTCAAGTCTTCTTACAAGGCAACCTTGTTCATAATACTGGTTGATACGAATGTTGGTTCCTAAAACGGCAGCATTACCACTGCTTTGTATTTTATTCAGGTAAACCGTGTCTGCCACGTAGGGGTTAACCTTGATCAGTTTTAACCAACTGTAGTTATCAGTAATATTGATGGTTCCTTGATTTCCCAATGGAGCAGGGGCATTAAGTATGAAAGTAGAAGTGTCTCCTACTTTTGCCAGCCCGGTTGTGAGGCCGTCGCAGGCAAATGTGCTTGCTGTCAACTGCAAACTTTGCTGCGATGAGCCGAAAGTGATGGGTCCCTTACCACTGATATCCAAAGCAGCATGCTTGATCATCAGGTTATAATTGATGGCTGCATTCGGCTCTATACTACCCTGATCGGGAGCATTCTGTGAACCTTGGATTATCCAGTTCTGCTCGTTAAAAAAGTCATTGTCGGCAGAGCCTGTCCAGACCAGAGTCTGGGCGGTAGCTTTTGACAATACCAAAAAGAATACGATGATATAATGAAGGTATTTAATGTGGCTCATGGTTATGCTTTTTTGTTACAGAGTCTGTTTAATAGTCAGGGTTCTGTGTCAGGTGAGGGTTAAGGTCACGTTCTGTACCAGGAATTGGCGCTACGTAATATTTCTTGGTGATTGTGTGCTGAATTTTGAGGGGCTCATCTGGCGATCTTAGGGCATTCACCTCTTCCACTCGCTCAGTGCGCACCAGGTCAAACCACCGGTTGAGTTCTCCCACAAACTCCCAACCTTTTTCGTCTACCACAGCTTTTACAAAATCATCAGTATTCAGTGAGCCACTAACAATATCCACATCAGATCCAACATCATTTGGGTCGTATCCTTTGCCTCTTCTTCTAATTTGATTGAGTAGCTCGTAAGACAATCCCGAAGGGGCTCCATCTGCTCTGGCCTGGGCTTCTGCATATATGAGGTTTACTTTCGCCAGGCGCATCATTGGTATATCCATGCCACTTTGTGGGGCTACGGGTTGATTTGGATCATCTGCTACTAATGCGCTATCATAAAATCCATCCCAATATTTTTTCAAGTAAGGATGTCCGGTAGTAAAGTCCTTGTAATTCTGATAAGTATAGAAAACAGTGTCTTTTTTATCGTTGAGATAATAATTGCCATCGGCTTTTGTGCCTTTTACTTTCAGGTTTCTCAAAAAGTTGAAATCTTTTCGGGCACCCTCGGGGTATCTTTCGAAGTATGATAACTCTATGAACATATCCTGATAACCATTCAATTCAGCAGGTTTGGTAGCCTTTGCTGTCCATGATCCGGTAAACCCGGTTCCACATGCATCTAACGGGCATAAAGAAATAGACCATATTTCCTCAATGTTCGCTTCGTCTTTCATGAGAAAGATAGCGCCATAGTCCGGCATCAGCTGAAAAGGGCCATTGTCAATGATGTCTTTTGAAATATCGCGGGCCTGAGCGTAATGTTCTGTAAGTTTTAGCGGCCAACCTGCCATTGTCAGGTGAGCTTCAGCCAGGTATGCCTTTGCCGCCCATCTATTGATGTATCCGTATTGAGGTTGAGTCTCAGGAAGATGTTCTGCCGCAAAGCCCAGGTCAGACAAAATTAAATCGTAAACTTCTTGCTCAGAGTTTCTCTTGACGGAATAAATCCCATCATCAACAGCAGTAGAAGTAATTAATGGTACACCACCAAAGGTTCTAACCAACCAAAAGTAACACCAACCACGAATGAAGTACGATTCACCAACAAGGGCATCAATGTCCTTCTGGTTAAATTTGCCTTTAAGATTCTTGGAACCTTCGATATCCCAGTTAGCCTGCCTGATGACGTCATATAACAAACCCCAGGTGGAACGAAGCAGTCTGGCATTACCTGGAGTCTGATAGAACTGATCGAACTGTCTCCAGTCCTCTTTATTAGCGCCCGCAAGAGTGGTAAAATCATCAGCACCCATTTGTGGTACTCTGAAGCTACCTACCTGAATAGATCGCTCCCAATTGTCTGCAATCAGCTGTCTGTAGGTTCCATTAATTGAGGATCGGAGTGAATTCAGGTCCTCAAAATACTTATTGCTTAGTTGGTTGATCGGATCCTCCTGCAGATCAACACAAGACAGCATGGAGCCGGTTAAAACCAACAAGAATACTTTTATGAATCTATTTGTTTTTTTCATGATTTCCGACGATTAAAAGCTGAAATTGATACCGGACATAAATGTTCTTGGAATAGGGTATCCACCCTGGTCAAATCCCCCTGCTTTGTCACCAGTGTTGGAGATAGATTCAGGATCATAGCCTGAATACTTTGTGAATACTAAGGCATTCTGTGCTGTGACAAATACAGACATCTGAGAAAAGGCTTTCATCCACGATATTGATTTTATCGGAAGGTCATATTTGACGGTGACATTTCTGAGTTTTAGGTAACTACCATTCTGTATCCATTGGCTGGACTGTCTATACGAGACACTTGTGGCTGTATATCCTGGTATGTTACTACTTTGATTTGTTGGTGACCATCGGTTAAGTACATCCACATTGGTGGCGTCACGCTGGCCTCCTCCATAAGTGGACCAGAGCAGTGAATTGAGAATATCCACGCCTTGTACTCCGCCCCATACCATGTTCATCGTAAATTTTTTGTATTTGATGGTTGTGTTAAAACCATACATGAACTTAGGGTTTGGATTACCAATCACTTTCATGTCCTGGTTGTCAATCTTTCCGTCACCGTTCAGGTCTTTATATATGGGATCACCTGGTGAGCGGTTGTATTTAGAAGCTTCCTCTTTTTGGCTGGTGCTATACACCCCTTCATAAACTAAGCCCCAAATTTGACCAATTGGTTGACCAACAAAATTTCTGTGAGAATTGTCCAGCAGGTCTGGGTAATCCCGTTGACTGAGACCTGATTTGATGTAGTTCGCATTACCAACAATACTCATGAGTTTATTTCGGTAAAAACTGATATTTCCGGAAACTTCAATGGAGAAATCTTTTTTATCTATAATGTACCCGGAGGTCATGAATTCCATTCCTTTATTTTCCATCTGACCGGCATTCACTTTGATACTACCTCCACCAGCATATTGCGGGACAGGTTTGTTGAAAATCAGCCCTGAGGTTCTTTTGTAATATGCATCCAGGGTGAAATTGATGCGTCCTTTAAAAATGCTGAGATCCAGTCCTATATCCGCCTGATTGGTGGTTTCCCATGTTAGTTTGTGGTTTTTAGGAGAGGTGATGTTGGCTCCTCTGTTGTATGTGCTACCATCAAATGAGTATCCAATGTTATACCCTACTGTCTGGACAGTTTCCAGGAAGTTCACCGCCTGACTACCTACCTGACCTGCACTCATTCGGAGTTTTAGTTCTTCGATAGCTTTGATATTTTTCAAAAAGTTCTCGTTGCTGAGCTTGTAGGCAAATGCACCTGAGAAAAAGGTAGCGCCTCTGTATCCTGCAGCCAGTCTTGAAGAAGCGTCGTTTCTCACGTTTAACGTAAAAAGGTATTTGTCTGCCAGGGTATAATCTATTTTTCCGAAGAAGGATCTGATCTCTGTATTTTGTTTGTTTACACCATTTTTTTGTATTGCTGCCACCGGAGCACTGTAATAACCAAGGTCGGTGGTGGTTAACTGGGATCCTGAAGATGAAAACTGCCGCTCCACGTTTGAACGAACCTCATATAATGCACTTGCATTGATATGATGTACCCCAAAAGTTTTGTTATACATCAACTGCTGAGTGGCCTGCCACCTGAAGATAGTCTCATTAAAGTTGCTATATGAGCTGTTGAGTGGAGTGGAGGATACCTGGTTAGGGTCTACTCTGCTGAAATTGGTCTGTACATTACCTCTGATTTCTGCTGCTGCCAGTGTTTTAAATTTCAAACCGTCAGCTAACTTAAATTCAAGATAACTATTAGCTAACAAGTCATTGCTGAGTTTTTTTGTAGGAGTTTGGTACAAACTGAACGATGGGTTAGGAGTCAAAGGACCATAAGCCTGATTTTTGGTATAATCATTAGTAGCTGTGTCAAAAGGTGTAAGGTTTGGAGGCCAGCCAACAGCAGAGCGAATGATCTTGGTATTTTGCTCATCATTAGCGTTCATTCTGTCCTCATAAGCATCAGAAAGACTGATGAATAATTTTACAGGCTTAAAGATGTTTTCACTATAATTCATCCTGAAATTGTAGCGATTGTAATGGGTATTGCTCACAATTCCTTTGTTAGTTTGAGCTGCTCCTGATAGCAAAAAGCCTCCTTTTTGGACAGTGACCTGGACCTGATCCTGAGAGCCAGGTTGAAACACCACATCCTGCCAGTCAGTGCTTCGGTTTTGACTTTGAGCCTGCAGAATGGTTTTTTTATCAAATAAAGGAGTAGAAACTGGTATCGTGCCATCTCCCGATATCCTGTCATCTACGGTTTGCATATACTGCCAGCTATTCATCAAATCCCATTTTTTGCGCAGATAGGAAATTCCGTGACGATAATTCACACTAACCTTTGCTTTATCCCCTTTGCTCAGTTTGGTAGTGATAATGATTACTCCATTTGAACCCTGCGAGCCATACAGCGCTGTTGCAGATGCATCTTTCAGAATAGAAAGTGACTCAATGTCATTGGGATTAATAGAAGAAATGTTTGCTCCAATGTATCCATCAATAACATAAAGAGGATCATTGCCCCCTCCATAGGAGTTCATCCCCCGGATTCTAACTTTGAGAGGGCTTCCGGGATTACCACTGTTTCTGTTGATCATTACGCCTGGCACCTTGGATTGTAGGGCTGATTCCAATCTGACAACCGGTTGATTTTCAAAATCTTCTTTTCCGACCATCGCTACCGAACCGGTTAGGTCTTTTTTGTTCACTGTACCATATCCAACTACCACTACTTCATTCATTTGCAGGATATCATCACTCAGTGTGATGTCAATTTGCGCACGTCCGTTTACGGGAACGGATTGGCTTTTGAAACCTACAAAGCTGAAGTTAAGTATTGATTCCTTGCCAACATTAATGCTGTAAGCACCTTCTATATCAGTGATGGTACCGTTAGAGGTGCCTTTTTCGAGGATGGTCACCCCGGGTAAAGCTTCTCCGTTTTGATCTGTTACCTTTCCGGTAACCTTATTGCCCTGCGACATTGCAGTGGAAGCTACCGTCCACAGCATCAGCAGAAGTCCCATTCTTAAATACATTGAAGTAAAAATTCTCATAGGTTGTCGGTTTGAAATGCCGGTTATTTTGGATCAGATATTTGAAAAAAATACCTGTAGGAGTAGAAATAGTGAGGTTGATTCGGGTTGTTTTTTAGAATGAGCATTCTATCGGGTGATTGATAGAATGCTCATTCCGGTTACTCTCTATTACATATCGGTGTTACCTAATCCACCGCAGTTTGTATTTCCGTATCTCAGGCTTTGCAGATCATCATCAGATTGATTGTCATACATTGCTTCTGATGCATCTTTTAGCAGTGCAGTCCATGAAGTGGCTACTCTTATACCTGACATTTCTGTTTCCTGTACTTTGATATTGTCAATACCACCTGCAGACCAGGCATCCGCAACTTCTCTGGCGAAAACAATCTCAAGGCCGGTGGTTACATCATGCGCATCAGTAAGGTCCTGATTAGTTGCATCTACCATTGCCTCTGGTGTTACATTAGGATCGTCAAACGCTGGAATGGCATCACCATCTTTGAAAACATACACACTTACTGCATCATTTGGATCCCCACCAGCCAGGTCTTCATTGATTTCCACTTTCATGATTACAGCGTAGGTTTTGCCTAATTCATAGCTTGTGCTTCCATAGATTACAGAGCCATCATCACTTGATTTTGATACTCCGAAGTTGAACCCTCCATTTCCATCATCACGCACATTTAGCTTCATTGCATTCACATTCACAAATGCAGCGTCTCCTGTTAGCATGATTATGGCGTTTTTCAGAGTTGGGGTCTCTTCCGGATATACTGCATTTACTTTGATCATCATTGCCATGTATACATTGCCCGAAGTGATCTCACTGCCATTGTCCACAAATCGTCTTGCAATAGCAGAATTTTTCGGTTCGAAGTTGCAATCGTTTCGCTGGTTCTGGTTGCCACCATCCAGGGCAGTAAGCATCGTTCTTCCTACACCACTGTTAGGATACCCGGTGAACGTAAGAGGATTGTCTCCCATAGAAATGTCGTGCATTCTGTGCTGAGTATACCAGGTATCGAAAACTCCTGTTCGCTCCAGACCACTTATTACTGCTACAGAAGCGTCAGTACCATTGTATTTTGCAGCCATCCTGTATCGTGCTGAGACCGGCACTATAGCTCCGCTGAATCCATTGTCACCATAAGATGGATAAGTATCGTTCACAGGATAATCAAAGTTTTCAGCCCAGAATAATGTGCCGACTGACCCGGAAACTATTGCCATCACAGGGAAGTCTACTTTGGCAGCACCGGCTGATAATGTTACTGTTCCTGTTGCTTCTCCAATTGCAGCCGAAGCATCCGGAGCTGCTCTTACAAAGAATGAAGTTGCATCAGCGGCTAATGTAGCTGTTGCCGCGTAAGTGCCATCAGCAGTGGCAGCCACAACAAATCCTGTGGAGGCTTCTGCTTTGATCTCAGTAACTATATTCAAAGATGTGAAGGAAACTTCCATTGAATCGGATTGTGTACCTGGAACCACTTCACCAAGGTCAGTAGCATCAGTAGATGCAGGAGTGATTGATTCTCCTTCGTTGTCCAATATGGTAAGAGCGAATGCTGCTTTGCCACTAGTTACTGTAGCATTTTCTCCAGTGATCTCGCTCAAGGTAAAAGTGACTGTTCCGTCCGGAAGGTTTTTATTGTCATCAATAACCACGACATTGAACTTTATAGAAGCATCACCTGCTGCAAATGGAACAGTAATAACTCCCGTAGCTTCTGCCGGATCAGTGGTGTAGTTTACACCGTAAGACAAACTGTCTACTGTTGCATTGATGGTTGCTTCTCCTGCTTCTCTGGCCGGAACAACAAAATCGTAAGATACGGTGATCGTCGTGTCGCTTTCGGTTACCGTCATGGCACTGCTTCCTGATAATGAAGCCTCATTAGCGAGACTTGGCGTATCATTATTGTTTTTATTACAAGCAATAAGCCAGAGCATAGAAGCTGCAAAACTTATCAGGACTAAAGAGTTAATGTTTTTCATACTCAACTTCATAGATCTTAATAGTTAATAGTAAAAATCGATTCTTAAAAAAACACTTAATAAAGAATCACAAATTCATGACTTCAAAGTTGCTGAATACCATTTCAGGCGAGGGGTAGAATGGTGGCAGATATCTGGTCATATAATTCAAAAACATTTATAAGAAAGTCAAAAGCGTGTTTTTAGATGCCTTGTTAAATGGTATGCTATCGGGGAAATACAGCCTTTGATTGATTTGTTTCCATATTTTTTAGGTGTTTGACCTATTTGCCCCATCAAAAGAAGAATAGCACCCCTTTTTGTGAAACACGCGTCAGTAGTTTTGAAATGTTAAGATTATTCATGCTATCGATTGTGTACATGTCAAAAAACAGAAAAATAAGATACAGTTTACTTTCTTTGATTATAATGTTACTGACTTTGGTGTCAGTAGCACTTCGTTTTAAGAATGAATCCAGAAAACAACCAGCAAGAGGCAAAAGCCCCAATATCATGATCATTCTGGCAGATGATGCGGGTTATGCGGATTTTGGATTTATGGGAAGTAAAGATATACTCACTCCTAATCTGGATCAGCTGGCTGGAGATGGGATTGTTTTTACTGATGCTCATGTAAGTGCTTCGGTTTGTAGTCCCAGCAGGGCAGGGTTACTGACTGGTAGGTACCAGCAGCGGTTTGGGCATGAATGTAATCTTGAGCCTAATCAGTTGGGTGCTTTTGATTCTGCACAGGTCACTATTGCAGAGTATTTGCAGCAGAAAGGTTATCAGACATCCATTTTTGGGAAATGGCACCTGGGAGAAGCCCCTCATCAACATCCGCTTGAAAATGGATTTGATTATTTCTGGGGTTTTCTTAGCGGATCCAGAAGTTACTTCCCTGACGAAAAGCAGGATCAGGAAGGTAATCCCCATGCCATTCTAGAAAATCATAAACCAGGAACTTTTGAAGGCTACATTACAGATGTAATAGGTGATCAGGCGGTCAATTACCTTCAAAAAAGAAATACAGAAAATCCATTTTTTATGTATTTATCTTTTAATGCACCTCATACACCTATGCATGCAAAGGAAGAGGTGGTGGCATCCTTTGGACCCGATCATACACGGCCGGTTTATGCGGCTATGCTCTGGTCACTGGATGAGGCAGTTGGTCACATTATAGATGAGCTGAAGTCACAAGGATTGTATGACAACACCTTGATATTTTTTCTGAGTGATAATGGTGGGGCCCATAATAATAATTCTAGTGTGATGCCATTCAAGGGATGGAAAGGCAATCAGTTTGAAGGCGGAACGCGCGTGCCGTTTACCATGACCTGGAAGGGTCAGGTGCCAGCAGGTGAGTATTTTTCAGGCCTCACTTCGTCTCTTGATATTTATGGTACAGTTGTGGGGCTGCTGAATCAACCAAAAAAGAAAAAGCTTCGTTTGGATGGTGTGAATCTGCTACCTCATATAAAAGGCACCCGAAAAGGCAATCCTCACGATAAATTATTTTGGCGCAAGGATAAAATGGCGACAATTCGTCACAGCAACTTTAAATATATCACCTTAGATGATTCTTTGTCTGTGATGTATGACCTCACTAATGATTTGACTGAATCCAATAATTTGGCTGACAGCCAGAATAGTAAGGCAAAATCCTTGAAAGCTGAGCTGGACAAATGGGAGGGACAACTCCGCGACCCACTCTGGGTAGAGCCGGATGTATGGAATGCAGTTACGAAGAGAATATACGAGGACTTGATGAGTAATAATGATCCCACAGTCAAAGAACCAGCAGATTTAAAATGACTTGAATACCGTTTGGTTAAAATAAATATCTAATAATTATTAGTGTACAAATTGGCTTAATAATGTGTATTTTTCAAATAAATCATCTGTTAAGAAAAATGTTGGCCTTTTTGTCAGTAATCATGATCAACCTCAATATTGCAGCCCAAAGCTTCAATAATCAGGAGTATCATGTGTCTTATATGGATGTGTCTTCCGGATTGTCCAACAATTATGTGAGGAATATGATTGAGGATGATTTTGGCTTCAAGTGGATTGCTACAGAAGGTGGGCTGAATAAATATGATGGAAGAAGTTTTCAAATTTTCAAACCAAGCAATACCCCTGCACTTAAAAACGAAAACATAGAAGTAGTCTATAAAGACAGTAGCGGAGATTTGTGGATAGGGACTAAAAGTGGCGGGCTTTCTTTTTACAATTCAAGAACTGAGCAGTTTCACAATTACAACGAGCCTGTTTTCAATGAAGTACCCGGGCAAGGAGTGAGAGTGACTTTTATTGTGGAAGATCAAAGTAATCACCTTTTTGTGGGCACCTGGTCTAACGGACTTTTTGTGTTTAACAAAGATAGTGCTGCTCACACAGTTCGTTATTTTAAGTATAACAAAGTCAATAGGCTTGCAACGGATAACTATGGCAATGTTTGGATCTTAGTGGGTAATCAAATATTCAAGTACGATCCATCTGAGAATCGAATGATCAAGATTAGTCAGGTGGAAGGGGTTACCAGCATTTGTCATGATAGGAATCGGAATAGGCTGTGGCTGGGAATGAGCGGATCGGAGGTGGGTTATCTGGATCTGGATGACTACACCGTTCACAAGGTTTTTATGAATGGGATTCAGGAGAATAAGGGTTACCATGTAGAAAGCATGGCGCTGGATCAGGATGGAAGGTTGTTTATAGGTACTTGGGGTGCAGGACTCTTCATTAGTGATACTACCGCCACACAATTCACCAAATTCTCTATTCATCCATCCGATGAAGACTATAAAAATACCAGTTTCGAAACCATTCTCGATATTCATCTGGACGACACTGGAATTATTTGGGTGAGCACTGCTTTTGGGGGTATAGTTAAGCTAATGCCGGTCAATAGTTTTACTGGTCTGGATAGGTTTCTGTCTGAATACTCTTTGGCAGATAATAATATTTATTCTACTACTACTGATCCACAAGGAAATATATGGATAGGAACTTATGGAGCAGGAGTGAGCCTGATTCGTGACCATAAGGTGTTAAGAATGAGCCAATTGCCAGTTTCTAAAATCAATACTTTTCTGGCTGTAGGAGACAAAATGATTATTGGATGCAGAGAGGGGTTCTATGCCGTAAATTATAAAAATCCGCTGGGACCTTATCAAAGGCATTTTGGGCAGTTGAGCAAGATTACATCTTTATTTCTAGCCAATAATGGCAGATTGTGGATTGGTACACAGCAGCAAGGATTGTATTATGTAGATGATTACTTACAAAAACCGAATGATTCTAAATGTGTAAGCGTAAAAAACTGGAAGGGAGGTGATCGTATAAGTAAGATCGTACAGGCAGCAAACGGAGACGTATGGATTGGTACGTTCAATGGCCTTTTTGTTTATCAACCGGAAGAAAACACATTTTCCAGATTGGATCAGCTCATTGAAACGACTCTTCCCAGCGAAATTATTAATGACCTGTATCTGGATAAACAAACTCAGACTTTGTGGGTAGCCTTATCCGGAGGCCTGGTAGAAATGAACCTGGATGGATCCAACATACTCAATGTAAATGTGAATGGCATTGATCAGGGTCTCAAAAACGAATTTATCACTTCTGTGACCAAAGGTTCTGATGATCAAATATGGATTGGGACAGCATATGGTCTGGCCAAATACCGCCCAGAGCGCAAGGTTTTCGAAAACTATGGCAAGTTTGAAGGGGTTCCCGCACAATCATTCAATATCAAGAGTGTCACCCAGCTGCCCGATGGCAGATTGCTATTTGGAGCAGCTGATGGCCTGGTGGTGTTTGACCCGCAAAAGATTACGTATCACCAGGCTGATCCGGAGGTGCTTTTCACCGGGCTCAGCATTAATGGAGAATCAGTTAATGTGGGTGAGGAAATCAACGGTCATGTCATTCTCAATCAATCATTGCAGTATACATCTCAGGTGGACCTGACTTACAAGGACGAGACCTTTTCGTTTACGGTATCCACTTTGGATTATCTGGGAGAGGATAATGTGTTGTTTTCCTATCGGCTGGTAGGCTTCAATGACACCTGGAGTAAACTATCCACCAACCGGGAAATCCGCTATATCAATCTGACTCCCGGTATGTATCGATTGGAAGTAAAAGCTTCTCGCGATGGCTTCAACTGGAGCGCTGTTGCATCCAAAAACATCACTGTTTACCCACCACCATGGGGCACCTGGTACGCATATGTTCTCTATGTATCATTTATCCTGGGCCTTACCTATCTGGTCAACTATATTGCCAAGCGACAGGCCAAACTGCAAGCCAAGCTGGAAGTGGAGCGCATTGCCAGGGAAAAGGAACATGATCTTTCTGAGGCTAAGATTAAATTTTTCACCAATATTTCTCATGAATTCAGGACCCCTCTAACGCTTATACTGAGTCCGATAACTGAGCTGTTAATGGATCAGCAAATTGCTACCAGAATAAGAGAACGCCTGACCACCGTAGAAAAAAATGCAAGCAGGCTGCTACAGCTTATCAATCAGTTGCTGGATTTTAGAAAATCAGAAAATGGGCTGTTACAATTGAGAGTGGCTCATGGGGATTTTGTGATGTTTGCTAAGGAAGTTTTTCTTTCATTCAAAACACATTCAGAAGCTAAAAAAATCAATTACACATTCAAATCTAAGCCCTCGAGGATTGTGTTACCATTTGATAGGGATAAAATGGAAATTGCACTGGTTAACCTGCTTTCCAATGCCTTTAAATACACTCCATCCGGAGGAACCATTCAACTTAGAGTGGAAGAGTCTGGGCCAGACTGTAGCATACAGGTAATTGATTCCGGTTCAGGAATTCAACTATCCGAGATAGATAAAGTATTTGACCGCTTCTATCAGATAAAATCCACAGATTCAGCTAAGATTATTGGTAGTGGAATTGGGCTCTCACTCACCAGAAATATCGTAGAGCTCCATCATGGCACTATCAGTGTTGAAAGCACTCCTAAAGAAAGAACAATATTTAAGATCAATATTCCAATTGATAACAAGGGATTTTCTCCTGAAGAATTCATAGAAGACTTTAAGAGTAGTGAGGATCGCACTGCTTATGAGGATGCGCTGGGTGAAGTTGGTTCAGACAGTCATCAAATTGATGATGATCTAGAACATGAGCTGGTATTGGTAGTGGATGACAATGATGAAATTCTCAATTATCTGAGTGTATTAATCAAAGAAGAAGGCTATGAGGTGATACAAGCCTCCAATGGAGTGGATGCACTGGAGATAGCTAATGAACAACACCCTGACCTGATAGTCAGCGATATCATGATGCCTGAGATGGACGGAATTACTTTGTGTAGCACACTGAAAAATGATATGAATACTTCACATATTCCTGTTATTTTACTCACTGCCCGTACCTCAACTGTGTATGAAGTCAGTGGCCTGGAGACAGGAGCGGATGACTACATTAAAAAGCCTTTTCATCCTGCTGTTGTAAAAACACGAATCAACGGACTCCTGGATAATCGCAGGAAGGTAAGGGAGTATTTTGTCAATAAGTTGCGTTTTGAGCCATCTCAAAAAATAGACGCAATAGGGGCTGAGGAGAAGTTCATTCAGGAAGCAATTACTATTATTGAAGAGCATATTCACGATGCGGAATTTGGTATAGAAAATCTGATGGACAGCCTTGCCATGAGCAAGTCCACACTTTACAGGAAGCTTAAGTCTCTGACCGGTTTGTCAATTACTGCTTTTATTAGATCGGTTAAACTCAAGAAAGCTGCTGAATTGATTTTGACAGTCGACTGGAAGCTGAACCAGATTGCTTACGAATCAGGCTTCAATGATTATAAATATTTTAAGAATTGTTTTCAGGAGCAATTTGGATGCCTTCCATCAGAATATCGCTCCAGGAAATCATCCTCTACCACCGAGAAAGTTAATTAGGACCTGTTTTCGCTTGATATACCCCAATGATTGAATTATTTGTCCCCCCTGTAATTGACAGCTTTTGAGACCTTTGAGTAATTATATTAAGAACCCATATGCCCAATTATACAAATGGTTTCAGAGCAGTCATTTTGCTCTTCTCTTTAATTCTCATCTTCGTTTTCAGGTTGGATGCACAAACAAATAGTTTTGAGCAGCCAAATATCATTTACATCATGGCTGACGATCTGGGCTATGGAGATCTTGGATGTTATGGACAGACTAAAATCAAAACCCCGAATATCGACCAACTGGCAAGAGAAGGTATGCGGTTTACCCAACATTATGCAGGTTCTACAGTGTGTGGACCTTCTCGGGCAAGCTTACTCACGGGGAAACATATGGGCCATGCTGAGCTTAGAGGTAATCCTCGGTGGACCTCTATTGGCAAACCTGTCGATATGCCAGAGTCAGAAATTACTGTTGCAGAGGAGTTAAAAAGTGCTGGATATACTACGGCAATTGTGGGCAAGTGGGGATTGGCTGAGGCTAACCTTGATTTCATGCCATTAAACCAGGGGTTCGACTATTTCTATGGCTTCAGGAAGCACAGAACAGCACATAATTATTACCCCAATATTTTGTGGGAAAACAACGATCCTTTCCATCCCGAAGGTAATGACCCTTCTACTCATGTTGGTCAATATTCTCATGACAGTGTTACTGCCAAAGCACTTCAGTTTGTAGAGAAAAATGCCCATCAACCCTTCTTTCTTTATCTGGCTTTTACCACACCACATTTTGAACTCACGGTACCGGAAGATTCCAGGGAGCCTTATCAAAACCTGGAATGGAAGGACAGGAGAATGCCTGCCTATAAAGGAGGTTCTTACCATCATGACACTACCAATGCCAATGTAACCTACGCAGCTATGGTTTCACGGATGGATCGTGACCTGGGGCGTTTAATGAATTTGCTAAAGGCATTGAACATAGATGAAAAAACACTGGTGATTTTCACAAGTGATAATGGGCATGAATATGACCAAGGGTTCTTTGATAGCAATGGTCCGCTGAAAGGTCATAAGCGTGATCTCTACGAAGGGGGAGTGCGGATACCCTTTATTGCCAGATGGCCCGGTCATGTAAAGGCCGGCTCTTCTTCTGATCATATTTCGGCGTTTTGGGATTTTCTACCCACCGCATGTGACCTGGCAGGTATAAGTCCTTCCGGCAACATTGACGGGATCTCTTACATGCCAGCTTTGATTGGCGAAGAACAACCCGAACATGATTTGCTTTATTGGGAATTCAATGAATGGCAGGGACCTGTTCAGGCAATCAGAAAGGGAAAATGGAAAGCCGTAAAATTTTACAAAAAGCCAATTGAATTATATAACCTGGAGGATGACCTTGGAGAAAACCACAATGTGGCAGATCAATATCCGGATGAAGTTCAGACAATGGCAGAGTTATTCAACCAGGCTCATACAGATAACGAATATTTCCCTTTGAAACCTCATCCACGTATAGCTCATAAATTCAAATAAGACATGAAATCGGCATGGCCGAGCCAATTTTAGGACACCAACTAATATGAATGTAATTCATAGATAAACAGATACTTAAATAATTATATACACATGAAAAAATTATTACTACTCCTATTTTATCTGGGATGTCTCGGTTTTTCAATGACTCAGAAAGAAGAAGTTCGAGAAGGGAAAACTGTGATTTCAGAGACTGGGAAAAAGGTTTTAAACCGCGACACTGCCAAGTTTCACGTCGTTGCAAATAGAGACGGTTTGCAAAAAATGGAGGAACATAATGGTAATTAAACAATGAAGCAAGCAATAATGAAAAGTATGAATTTTTGGTACCTATATTTTTTTTCTGCGGTTTTGTCAGTTTTCACTTTGACAGGCTGCAATTCAGGTCAGGAAAAGCCACAGCCTGAAAAACCCAACATCATTGTATTTTATGTAGATGATCTGGGATATGGAGATGTGAGCTGCTATGGTGCCCGCCAAATCAACACCCCCAATGTAGATGCCTTGGCCAAAAGTGGCTTAAGGTTAACTGATGGACATAGTTCTGCAGCCACTTGTACACCTTCTCGGTATTCATTGTTGACGGGGGAGTATGCTTTTCGCAACAATGCAGCGATTCTGCCAGGTGATGCACCGTTGATCATTCCAACCAATAAGCCAACTTTACCAAAAATGCTGAAGCGTGCGGGCTACCGAACAGGAGTGGTGGGCAAATGGCACCTTGGCTTGGGTAACGGAGCTATTGACTGGAACGGTGATGTGAAGCCAGGGCCGTTAGAAACCGGCTTTGATTACAGTTTTTTACTGCCTGCAACAGGCGACAGGGTACCATGTGTTTATTTGGAGAATCATCGTGTGGTTAATCTTGAACCCTCTGATTCACTTAAAGTAAGCTATAAACAAAAGATTGGCAAAAGACCTACAGGCATAGAAAATCCTGAATTGCTGAGATATGCAGCAGATAAGCAACACAGCAATACCATCATTAATGGCGTGAGCCGAATTGGCTACATGGAAGGTGGCTACTCTGCAGAATGGGTGGATGAAGAATTTCCAAACCAATTCATTGAAAAATCAAAACGCTTTATAGACAAGAGCAAGGAGGAACCATTTTTTCTTTTCTTTTCATTTCATGACATCCATGTTCCCCGTTTGCCGATGGAGCAGTTTAAAGGCAAAAGTGGTATGGGGCCAAGAGGAGATGCAATCCTGCAAATGGATTGGACAGTGGGGCAGGTTATGAGCTTTTTGGAAGAAAAGGGCCTTGCAGAGAATACACTGGTAATTTTTACCAGTGACAATGGTCCTGTACTCAACGATGGCTATTTAGATGATGCCATTCAGATTGAGCAACTGGGTATTCACGAACCTGCGGGAATCTTTAGCGGTGGAAAATACAGTGCCCTGGAAGGAGGCACACGTGTACCTACCATTATTAACTGGCCAGGGCATGTAAAGCAATCAGTATCTGACGTATTGTTTTCTCAGGTTGATATTTTTGGTTCACTGGCATCAATACTTGATGTGGAACTGGAGTCCAATGAGGCTATCGATAGCCGAGACCTATCCGGATTGATTTCCGGCAGGGAAGATGCGGGCAGACAGGTGATGGTTGAAGAGTCGTCAACATTGGCTTTGAGAAAAGGGAAATGGAAATACATTAGACCATACGAAGGAAAAAGTGTAAACTGGATAGAAAAAGGCAAAAACATTGCGTCAGGCCTATCCAAAAAACCTCAGCTTTACGATCTTTCAGTGGATCTAACAGAGCAAAATAATGTGGCGGAAGATAATATGGACAGGGTGAAGGAAATGGAGGAGCAGCTGGCCTCTATAGAAAATAAAACCTCCAGATAATGAAATCTGAGGAGGTTGGTCAGCAGTATCAAAAGTTAATTATTAAAAAAAAAATCAAGGTATAAAACGATCGCATAAGAATCAATTTCAAGAATGATGAGATAGGTTTGTTTGCTTTTGATAGCCTGGCTGGGATTGAAATAGCAGGAAGTGATCATCCATTTTTCCGGCACAGGCATGGGTTGAAAAGTGCAAATATGTGATTGCGAAAACTGACCTGGTTCCTGAGCCGGAGGCTGTCCGGTACGCATGGAGAAATTGGGTGAAAGGAACCTTGTTGGATACCAATATGTTGCCTGCATCTTCCTGTAGGACAGATTCATGGAAAGATGCTACGGTTGTTGGTATTAATCCCAGCGGAAACCTGCCAGGCGGCTATCCCAATAGTTATCGGGAGGTCGAACCACTTCCTTCTTGTCCGCCGAAACGGAATACGAAGGAGGATTAAATTTGAAACTATGAAGAAGTTTATGTTCTCGGCATTACAGTGGATGTTGATACTTACAGCTCATGCACAAGAACTATCCGGTACGCAGGGAGGTATCTGGCCCGACAACAATGGTGTTCATATCAATGCACATGGTGGAGGTATTTTATATCAAAATGGAGTTTACTATTGGTTTGGAGAACACAAAATTGCGGGCAAAGAAGGTAACAGAGCGCATGTGGGGGTTCATTGCTACAGTTCAAAAGATTTAAGTAACTGGGAAGATCAGGGAATTGCGCTAAAGGTGTCAGATGATACGAGCAGTCTTTTGACGAAGGGCTGCATTTTGGAGCGTCCGAAAGTGATTTATAACCAGAAGATCGGCAAATATGTGATGTGGTTTCATCATGAACTGAAAGGGCAGGGATATGCTGCGGCCATGACAGGAGTGGCAGTGAGTGATTACCCTACCGGACCTTATAAATATATGCGTAGTTTACGTCCCAATGCAGGTTTATGGCCTTTAAACATTACTGAAGATCAAAAGACTTCAGACATTCAACTATCAGAGATCAAACGCGGATCGGAGGAATGGAAACAGTGGGTGAAAGACGGAGGGTTTCTCAGAAGGGATTTTGAGGGTGGTCAGATGTCGCGCGACATGACGCTGTATGTTGATGATGACGGTACAGCATATCACATTGCTTCATCAGAGGAAAACCAGACATTACACATTCGTGAACTGACTGAAGACTACATGGGTTTTACAGGAAATTACAGACGTGTTCTCCCCGGTGGAAGAAATGAAGCTCCTGCGATTTTTAAAAAGGGAGATAAATATTATATGATTACTTCTGGCCTCACCGGATGGAAACCAAATCCCGCAAAAGTAGCAGTAGCTGACAGCCTGATGGGACAGTGGACATTTCTGGGCAATCCTTGCAGGGGCTCTGATGAGGAAGTAAATACCACTTTCCATTCACAGAGTACCTATGCCATTAATTTGGGTGGAAAGAGTGAGCGTTTCATTTTGATGGCAGACAGATGGCGACCTGAGAACGCCATTGATGGCCGATATATCTGGATCGAAATTGCCTTTGAAGATGGAATGCCCATTTTGCAATGGGAAAATGTTGTTAAAGATCAGAATTAGGTTGAACTGGTTACTTCTGGTCAGCTCCTTGCGGTATTAATAAATCACTCGTTATATTTACGAATATATAACGCAATTTGATTTTGAATTATCAGAACCGACATTCTCTTCAATTACACTCATTTCTCAAACCAATTCTGACCATTGTATTTATTGCTCTCTTTTCATGCTCTAATGCTCAGAACAAACATATAAGTCAGCAAAGTCTCCAATGGGTCCAGTATTATAACCAGGCTAAAATTGGTAAGAACATGAGTCTCGTTTCAGACTTTGGTAACCGATGGACTGATGGTTTTAAGACAGACAGTTACTACCTGGCTAGAGTGGGGTTAGACTACAATGTTAATTCTACTATGCGACTGGCGGGTGGATTTGCTCACTTTGGGTACCTCACAGATGGAAAGATCACCAAAGCAGAGTATAGGACTTATCAGGAAATGAACCTGAAAAACGTTTTTAACAAATTCAGTATCAAACACCGCTACAGAATAGAGCAGCGAAGTTTCCGGTCGGTTGGGTCAGATGTGGTTACAAATTCGTTCAACTGGAGGTTTAGATATGCTGTTACCTTCTCCATACCAATGGTGAAATTTGATAAAGGTCAGCAATTGAAACTCAATGTGATCAATGAAATCTTCATCAATGCGGGTAAACAGATTGTAAATAAGACGTTTGATCAAAACCGGTTGATGATTAGTCCAACTTTTGATTTTAATAAGAACCTGAGTCTGGCGGTGACTTACAACAACCAGATAGCAGGCACTGCCACTGCTGGTGATTTTAAGCACGCCAATGTGATTTGGTTTCAGATCAAGCAAAAGATGGATTTTACCCGAAAGAGAAATGAATAGATTAACAAAAATATTACTACTTATCTGGCTGGTATTCTCCGGTTGTCAATCTGAAAAAAAAACACCACTTACGATTGCAACAGCTGCAAATATGCAGTTTGCAATGAAAAAGCTGACTGCTGATTTCACCAAACAAACTGGTATTGCTTGTAACCTCACCGTGAGTTCTTCAGGTAAGCTCACTGCCCAGATCAGGGAAGGTGCACCATATGATTTGTTTGTGTCTGCAGACCTCAAATACCCAAGAGCAATATATGAAGAAGGCCTGGCTCTGGATACACCAAAAACCTATGCGCGTGGCAGGCTGGTACTATGGACTCTCGGGGAATCCGAACCTTCTGTAGATATGTTGTCCAGGCCTGAGGTTCACCATATTGCATTGGCTAATCCAAAAACGGCACCTTATGGAGTAGCTGCAATGCAGGTTTTAAACAACTATCAATTGGCAGATGAATTGAATGACAAACTTGTTTTTGGCGAAAGCATCTCTCAAACCAACCAATTCATTTTATCTGGTTCGGCTGAAATGGGTTTTACGGCCATGTCGGTGGTGCTGTCTGATGAAATGAAAGGAAAAGGGAAATTTACGGAAATTGGGGTTGAATATTACACGCCTATCGAGCAGGCTATGGTAATGATCAAGCATCCTGACAAAGATTCGGAAGCTGTAAAACAATTTTATGATTTTATGTCTTCAGATGCAGCTCATAATATTTTAGTTGATTTTGGATATCGATTACCATAAAGTATTGTAGAAAGTGAACTGGTCTCCACTCATATTGACATTCAAACTGGCTTCCATCACCACATTGATTTTGATGGTTTTGTCATTGCCACTTTCTTGGTGGCTAGCATATTCTAAGTCAAGAATCAAGCCTGTGGTGGAGACGCTTGTGAGTATGCCTCTGGTACTTCCGCCAACTGTTTTGGGTTTTTATTTCCTAATATTTTTCAGCCCTGGAAATGCTTTTGGTAGTTGGTTGGATGAGTGGTTTGGAATCAGACTGGTTTTTTCATTTGAAGGTCTTGTGATTGCGTCCTTGCTCTACAGCTTACCTTTCATGACGCATCCGTTGCAGTCTGGCTTGACTTCTTTACCCATTTCCCTCAAAGAAGCAGCTTATGTGATGGGAAAGTCTAGAACAGTCACTTTTTTCAAAGTGTTACTTCCAAATATGCGCGCTTCTGTCTTTACTGGTATTGTGCTCACTTTTGCTCATACAGTAGGTGAATTTGGTGTGGTGTTGATGATGGGTGGCAATATTCCGGGCAAAACAAGAGTAGCCTCCATAGCTATTTATGATGAAGTGGAAGCACTCAATTATACTGCTGCCAACAGGTATTCAATGATTCTTTTCGGGATCACATTCTGTGTGCTTTTGATTGTTTACTTAACCAATGGTGGGTATTTAAAACGCTTTCTGAGATGATTTCTTTGAACCTACATAAAAAACTAAAGTTTCCTGGTATTGAGGATGGACTCCATGTAGCGTTGGAGATCAATGGTGGAGAGCTGATTACATTGTTTGGTCCTTCCGGTTCGGGAAAAACCTCTGTTTTGCGCATGTTAGCGGGTTTGATGAAACCAGATGAAGGTCAGATCATGGTTGATGGAGAAGTCTGGTTTGAGGCATCTACAAGAACTAATCTTACACCACAAAAGCGTAGTGTGGGCTTTGTTTTTCAGGATTATTCATTGTTTCCTAACATGACGGTTAGGCAAAACCTGGAATTTGGATTACAAAAAGGGCAGGACAATAAGCTCCTGGAAGAGTTGATTGAAGTAACAGATCTGGGGGCATTCCAGCATCAAAAGGCAGTAATGCTCTCCGGTGGGCAGAAGCAACGAGTAGCACTAGCCAGAGCATTGGTTACCCGACCAAAAATATTGCTGTTGGATGAACCTTTGTCTGCGTTAGATTATCAAAAACGACATCAGCTACAGGATTATATTCTTGATTTTCATAAGCAGATGGGGTTGACCACTATTCTGGTAAGTCATGATCCTTTTGAAGTGGCTAAGCTTTCTGATCAGGTTTATGAGATGAACTTTGGGAAGCTAGCGATCAGAGACAAAATCGATGTGAATAAACATCACCCTGAGGTCCATGGTGTGGTCCAGTCAATTGTTAAGGATGGTGAGATTTATCAAATTGAATTGAGCATTGGAAATGAAATAATATCGGTTCCTGCTTCTCCAAATCTTATTGAAAAGTTTTCGCCGGGAGATAAGGTTCCATTAGAAATCACATTAGATCCGAAAGGTATCAAGATTGAGAGTTCAGTTTTGATGTAGTAGCATATCAATACCTAACTGATAAGCCGAGAAAGTATGAAGTTGGTACACTGCTTTCTATTCCATGATAAGTACCAATGTCAATTTTTACATTTTTGATCACTTCCACTACCAAACCTCCATTCAAATAATGCTGCCATGATTTACCACCTGGATTTCTGGAGGTCATCTGTTCCAAGAATACACTTACGCGTTCTAGAATGGAATAAGAAACTGACGTGGTGGCTTGCAATGTGATCGGGATATTATTGGCATTCACCGCAACAAAATCTGCTTCAACTTGCCCACCAAGTCCCCATTTTCCAATGGATGTTGCGACTGGAAAGATAATTCCTCCGGACCATGGGTTTGATTTGGAATTTGGAAAATTAACAAATGGAATTATCCCTAAGGCAAAATTTCCGCGATCATTACCAATCAGGTTCTGTTTTATCCTAATCGTAAAATCAGAGAAAGCTTTGTGCTCGACAAGATCGCTTTTGTTGTTTTGTTCGATTGCGTAGGAAGTGAATATCAGTTGCAAATCTGTGCTGTTAGTGAGTCCCACCTTCATATTTGGGACGTTGAAGGCGTGAATATATTCCCCTGAAGCTTTGTTGAAAGTGGTTTTGGCAAGATCAGTTTCAATTTGAAAATGTCCTGCATCTACCGTCAGAGGACTCTCGGTCATGTCTGGTCGATCTGTTTCGAATCCACGCATGAGGTTTTTAGGTGTTGGGTTGAAGAGATGGAACTTTGACTTGCTGGGTTTTGAAGATTGTTGGCCACAAGTATCATAAGACAGTGCAGCCATTGTGAGCATTGGTAAAAATTTAAGAGCAGTAGATATAGACATGAGTGGTTTGTTGATATCAAGTAATTATTTTAAGTATTTACAAATATAAAATTAGATAAGTCTAAAAATATAATTAATCCATTAAATAATAATTTGATGATCATTCAAAACCATTATGCAGTGCCAAGTTTATCTTACTTTAAATCATAATTAGCCATACTTTTGTATCTTGATCTATTCATTGTAAATACAAGTCATTCGCATTGCCATGAAACATTTAATTGCACTTTGTTTGCTGACTTTAGTGTCGGCTGGATTTGCTCAGGAGACATTTACCGTACTATTCGTCAAAGGAGATGTCACCATTGAGCCTGCACATACCAAGGTTGTACGTGGTGCCAAGCTCGCTGCTACCGATAAACTAAAGTATGCCACTGATGAAGGCATGATTGCTGCAATCAGTCCATCACAGGGCCGGGTAATACTGAAGCCACAGCCCGATCAAAAGCCTCAAGGCGGGGAACTTGCATTTGTATTGAAGGATATTTTCATGCCAGTAAAAAGCAACGCTATGACGCGTGGAGGGACAGAAGAATTGATGTTTGTGAACGCTTATGTGATTGAGGCATTTTTTAATCAGGGGACGTATGCTGTATTGGATAGCAGTAGTTTTCTCATCGATTTGGAAGAATTTAAACTGGATCAGTCCAATTATTTTGCTTTGGAGTATACGCTATCTGATGGCACATCTGTTAAAAAGAAGCTTCCTTTTGCCAAGAACAGAGTGTTTTTTATTGCTGATGACTTGATGACAATTGAAGGCAATCACCTGGATCCCAAACAGATTGAGCTATTTGAGTTGACCTATAATCAAGGCGAAGAATCAATCAGTGTCGCCAATCCCAACCTTGTTTTTCCCGATCTGAAAACTTTAAGAGCTGAGTTATCATTGATCAGGAATTCGGGGGTTCAAAACGCTCAGACGGAAGCTGTTGCCTATGTGAATTCAATTTATGGACGTTGTGATGAATCTCGGTTGGGGTACCTGTTTAACGCTCTTCCGTGAAGCACCTTTATCCTAAAATATTAGTCATTGCACTACTGCATGGTGTATTGCTATGTGTGGCCAGTATTCAGCTGCAACGCTTGCCATGGACCATTCAGGGAGAAGATAAGCTGATACAATGGTCTATTATTTTAAAGCATATCGCTTTTCACGAAGGGGAAACACCCTACAAGGATCAATTCCTTTTTGTGAACACCAGTTATAGCAACCAGCTCATAGATAAATTTGATGATGCTGGGTTTCCTCTGGGCAATCAGGTAATTACTGATCGGTTTCAACTGGCTACATTTATTGGGGCGCTGAATAGGCTTGATGCGCATCAATGGGTATTGCTTGATGTTTTCTTTGAAAAGGAGAGTGAGTTTGATGAGATGTTGGGAGCAGAACTTTCTCAACTCGATCGTGTGGTGATGTCCACGACTACCGATGATAAGGGTAAACGGATACTTCCGGTTTTTCATAAGAAGACAGGACTCGCTAATTTAGAGTCATTGGATGATATCTTTCTGAAGTATCAGCTGGTGCACAGTGATTCATTGAAGGTGGTCACTCTGGAAATGATGGAAGGGGTGAAAAATATTGAGACAGAGCCACATCATTTTTTTATCAAACAAGGAGACCGGTGGGGTATCAACTACTATATTCCGGATTTGAGGATCAGCCAATATGATCTTACCGTGATTCGAGGTTATCCATTTGTGAATCTGAGCGATGTACTTTACCTGGATGATGAGACTATCTTGTCTCTTGTGAAAGATCGGATTGTGATTGTTGGAGATTTTCTGGGCAATGACAACCTGGAGACTCTCACCGGTGAAATTTCGGGTCCACTGCTATTGGCCAATATTTATCTTTCGTTGATCAATGGTGAGCATTTATTGAGCTGGTGGTATTTGTTATTTCTGGTGATTTCTTTCACACTGATTAGCATGATCGTGTTTCTGCCGGATGAGAAGTTTAGGTTACGATTCAAATTCAAAAACCTGTTTATTGGTGGAAGTTTTGTGATTTACCTGGCCATAGTTTCTATCATTTCTTATGTCTTTTTCAACAAAGCCATGAACGTTTTCATCCTTAGCTTTTATCTCATAGGTCTCAATCATTTAATTGACCTTTGGTGGAAAAGGAGAGCAGTTTGATCCGCATTGGTTTCAGTATCTGGCTTCTGTTTGCAACAGAGGCTAATTGATTCTTTGAAGTTTTAAACTTCTGGTTATTGAGGGGTCCTGGTTGCAAACCTGGACCAGCGGCACGGGAGCATTTGCAATGCTCCTCGATCATCGGATTGTTATTTGATTCAAAATGTCACTTACTTCTCCGGCCTTGTCCATTATCATAAAATGTCCTCCTTTTTTGATATTGATCGCATCTGAATCATAACATTTCAGGAGGCGATCCGCTGTTCCATGAATTCTGCTGAGGCTTTTAGGTTGGTGCTGATTATCCCATTTGCCTATTTCTGCAAGTGCCCATCTTAAGAAATCAGTATTAGTTTCCGAAATAATTTGTTGGAGGACTGATTTGTACTTTTCTTCCTTAACTCCGAAAAACCAATTAGCTACAAAAGGAGGAGGTTTCATTAGGAATGATGGCATTTGTTTTAATACTCCTGCTCTTACGATCAAACGAAAAATCAATGGAATTTCTTCTCTTTGGGTTGCTGAAGAAATCAGAATTACCTGTTCTGGTTTCAGTAGCTTACTCAACTCAATGGCTAACATTCCTCCAAAGGATATTCCCACTATAATAAAAGGTACTGATTGGTCTATACGTTCCGAGAATCGTTTGGCGTACTCCGATAACGATTCTCCAGTATCTGGTTTGATCCAAGGCAGTACAGTAATTTTAAAATTTAGGGAGAGTTCTGAAAATACTCGCTCATCTACACCAAGTCCACCGATTCCATAGATTTTCATGTTTTTATGATTAATGTATAATTAGTATTCAAAGCTTTGTTATTTGGTGATGCAGGTCCAAACCTAGATGAGTCTAAAGGTACTTTCCGAACCCTAAAAATGTACATTGGTATGGCTTCTTCATGGCAAAATAAAAATTTTATCTTTTTCTAGAACTTACGTGGGGGTAAAACGCACTTTGGTTTTCCTGATGGTGAATAAAACCAAAACAAGGAAATGAAAAAGTTAATAATCGCATTTTTAGTAGGAGCATGGGCTTTTAATCTATCTGCCCAGGATGAAAAGGTAAGCAGGGAGCCGTTTCAGATTTCGATGATCCCACCTTTGGCAACAAGCAAGATTTCAGATACAATTATTTATAACTCATCTATTAATGTTTTTGCTGGATATATCTATGGTTTGGAAGGAGTTGAATTTGGTAGTCTTGTAAATATTGTACGTCAAGATGCTGGCTATGCACAGTTTGCCGGCTTGGCGAATTTGGTTGGAGGCAAATCAACAGGTATTCAGGCTGCAGGACTTGCGAATTTGGATCAAAAGGCAGAAGGTGTACAAATGGCGGGCCTGGTTAATGCTAGTCAGAGTTTTAAGGGGGCTCAGCTCGCTGGATTAATGAATATAGCTGAGAAAGACACTGGTAATGTGCAGTTGGCAGGCATGGCTAATTTTACAGCAGGGCATATAGTTGGGATGCAAGGAGCAGGTTTGATTAATTTTAGTAAGACTGTAGATGGTGCGCAGGTTTCAGGTTTAATCAATGCTGCCACTGAGGTGGAAGGTACTCAAATTTCAGGCTTGATCAATTATGCTAAGAGAGTAAAAGGGGTGCAAATCGGAGTGATCAATGTGTGTGATACCATTGAAGATGGTCTTAGTATTGGTGTAATCAATGTGGTTAGAAAAGGCCTACATCAATTTGAAGTGAGTAGTAATGACGTGACAGATGTTAACCTTTCTTTCCGTTCTGGGACAAACACTTTCTATGGGATTTTTACTTCAGGTATTCAAACTAAGAGTAATCCTTTGTGGGTATATGGAATGGGATTTGGTACGCGGTTTCCGGTAATCAATGACAGGTTTATGACTTCTATAGAAGCTACTAGCTCCAATGTGAATAGGGTTGAAAAGAGTGATTTCAATCATGTGAACTTGTTGAATAATTTATCTATCAATCTTGGATATAAACTCAGTAAGAAGGTTTTTATCAATGCGGGGCCAGTGCTTAATGTTTATGTTTCCAACGTGAAAAATTCCGAATCAGGGTCTTATGGTTATGACATAGGGAAGCATAATTTCTTTGATCACAGCAGTCATGGAACCAACACCAGAATGTGGGTTGGATATCGAGTGGGGATTTGGTTTTAAATCGTATAACCGGATATATCAATTGCCATTCTAGCCTCGGTTTACAACCGGGGTTAGTTGGGTGATTGAAGTTTTAAACTTCTATCTATTTGTGGTCCAGGTTACAAACCTGTACCAGACGGTTTACAGGTGCTTTTTTAGTTGAGGATTTTTAAAGACTAAAAAATCCTGAGGTGCTTTGGGAATAAATTGTTAATGCGGGAGCCATTCGATTTTCCAAAACCAATTCCCAACCCATTGTAGGTGAGTAGTACCGGACCTTTTGGGCAATTGATCATCAGTGCATTTCCTCGTAAGTAATCCAACGCTTCTGATTCAGACAATTCCAGCTGGTTTGGGAAGTTTTGGGCTTTAATCTGCGTACTTAGGTCATGAGCTGGTATAAAATCCTTTCCCTTTAGTTCACCCAACAGTATTCCTCGTTTTATGATACTTCCACATCCTTTGAGAACTTGCGAAAGAGCCACTTCTTCAGGCGAAAGTGCCACATACTTTTGATCCCATTTTTCGATGATATAGTCTGATAAATCAATTTCCGGGAGTGAATCAAATTTCTCTGATTTTAACTTTACTGAAGGCAATTGTGATGATTCCAGCTGGTCAGGAGCTTTTAGTAATGAGATGAAAAAACCTTCACCTCGTACTTTGTGTGGCCAAAATTGATAGCCAATTGCCGCTCCATCGTGCAACACGTCAATATTCCATTCCTGATTTACGGGAATATTTTGCACTTCCAATCCAGCTTTGATCAGTTGGTTTACCCGGGCGAGGTTTTCCTCGGGGTTAAATGTACAGGTGGAATAAACCAGCCAGCCACCCGGACTGAGCAGAGGCCTTACATCTTCCAGGATTTCCTCTTGTCGCACGGCACAACCCATGGCTCTCTCGGAAGTCCATTCGGTTCTGCTTTTTTTGTCCTTTCTGAAAAGCCCTTCCCCTGAGCAGGGCGCATCCACGAGAATCAAGTCAAAAGTGACTTTGCTTTTTTGCAATCTGGCCGCATCACCATTGATTACAAGGTGGTTCTGTGTTCCCCAGCGGATAATATTCTCTTTTAAGATGTGAGCACGCTTATTATCAATTTCATTACTGAGGAGCAGATTGTCTGGAAACTCATCTTTCAGGATTAGGGATTTTCCACCAGGTGCCGCACAGAGGTCAAGCATCAATGCCTCTTCAGGCAATTCAATTTGTTTTAAAGCATGAGCCAGAAACATGGAGCTTGCTTCCATTGGGTAATACAAACCGGCATGATACAACGGATCCTGACTAAATTTTGGTCTTTCTTCTAGGAAGTAACCCTGATCATTCCAGGGTACCTGCTCATTGGAGTGTTGGTATCTGGAAAGCTTCATCTTCTCATGGTTAAAGCGAATGGATGTTATTGCTTCCTGATCGACTGCTGAACTGAAAGATTCAACACTGATATTTTGCTGATGTAATCTTGTTAAAAATGCTTCGGGTAATGAGTATTCAGACAATGTTTGGAAAAGCTTTTTGTGAGCCGTTAAAGTTAATTGATGACATGGAAAAGCTTTTCTTCAATGATGATAAAGTCAGAAGTGTGAAAAAAATAAACCCGGACACCAAAGGTGCCCGGGTTTCAACCAACTCTGAATAATTATCAGTAAACGAACACGAAATTCGTTACTGACCCGTAATAGCTTGAGGATTGAGTGGTGCCCCATGGTAGTATTGCAAATACATCTCCTTGATTGACAGCAAGATCTGTAACTGTTCCTGATCCACCATTGGTAGTCAGGTCTACGCGAGTACCGTTAATTGAATACGAGAATCTGTCACCATATTGTCCGGCAGTTCTGATTACCATGTTCCAGTCAAAACTGATAGTGCCATCACCAGGAATGGTGATCTGAGAAACGAATCCACCACCTCCACCAGGACAGTCAAATGTCAAGGTAGAATCACCGAAATTGTAAGAGGTGGCAGAGCCATTATTGGTAGAAGTCCAGTTGCTACCCGCAAAATCACCATTGAAACCGAATATCTCAGTTGGAGTAAGAGTGAACCCTGTATCATCCACATTGATCGGAGCGATAGTTACAGAGAAGCTACCGTCTCCAGCCAGGTCATTTACCTGCATGTTGTAGCCCTGACCATTAGTATTAGCAGCAACATTACTTGTACCAATAGTATTTCCAGAGGATAAATTGACTACTGAGAAAACATATGATTCCGGTGCTGGCAGAGTTGGGAGAAACAGCTCAGTATATGGAGCTGAAGCATCTGCAACCACCACCATTCCGGAATCATTCTGGACGGTGATTTCATGTGTTGTGTAGAAATTCTCCAGCAGTGTAAATGTGAAGTAAACTTCCTGTAATGTGGTTGTAACATCAACATTAGTCGCCTGGCGAGGTACAATAGTAAAATCCTGGCTGCCACTGTAGTGACCGACAGTGATGTCATTTCCCTTGTGGTTATCGAGTACAGCTGTGTAGTCCCCATCCATGAGTGGTACTGAATCAGTTGGGATTTGTCCTACGGCAAACTGTCTGATGATGTTGGAAGTCCCTTTTTGGTAAATGATCATTCCAAAATCACTAAGTGTGAGATTGGCGGTGAAGTCAGCCGCTACTCTGCCAGAGCTTGAGCTGTTGCTTGAGTTCTTGGTGACAGTGAATGCATCCAATGACACAGACATATAACCCATGGCATGGCTCGTAGGAAGAGGCTCTTCCTGAGAGCAACTAAAAAACACGCAAGCGGTGAGGATTGCGATCATAAGGCTGGTGATGTGCAAAGACTTGTTTTTAAACATAATCGTAAGGTTTGATTGAAAAATTTGATTAGTTATTATGTTGTAAAAGTCTTTGGAATCGGAGTGAGATTGATCCACCAAAAAGGGCATTTGATGTGATACCGCAATTGCGGTATTCTGTTAATAAACAACGGAGAGCATTGAAAACACGGAATCTATTTTTGTGAAGCTTTGAGGTCCTTTGTGAAACTCTGTGGAATAACCAGTGACATTGCACTTAGCCAACGACCTAACTGTTACACAAAGTTGCTCAAAGAAGGCACTGAGATGCACCAAGAGCTTTCTTAACCATCAGTTGTTTTCTCCACGTCCTCAGCGGTTTGAACGAAATTATAGGAGCCAGGCAAAACCACAGAACAGAATAATAGTAAGGGATAGTGCACTACAGCTTATTTCAATTGTGCAGTGTGTAAACTCAAATCAACTCTTTGTCCATGGCCAGCTTGATCAGCTCAGCGGAGGTTTTTACATGCAGCTTGTGCATGATGTTGCGACGGTGGGTTCTTACAGTATGCTCACTGATAAAGAGCACTTCAGAAATGGCTTTGGTGTTTTTGCCTTCAGCGAGGCATTTGATGATTTCAATCTCTCTTTCCGAGAGCTGATCCATTTCGCTTTTTGGGGCAGCCTTGCCACGGAAGTAGTCAAATACCTGGTTGGTGATTTTAGCGTGGAAGTAATTCTTGCGCTGGCTTACATCAGTAATGGCTTGAACCAACTCACTTTTGGAAGCATCTTTCAGGATATAGCCCTGAGCTCCTTTTTCCAGAGCTCCTTTGATCTGTTTCATAGACTGGTGCATGGTAAGCATCAATATCGGTGTGTCAAAACCTTTGGATTTGATTAGGCTCATAGTGGCTATACCATCTATGATTGGCATGTCTATGTCCATAAGGATCACATCGATTTCCTGATTACTTAAGATGTGGGGAGCTTCATTGCCATTTTTGGTACTGGCCACTATCTCAATGCCATCTTCAGGTCGGAACATCGATTTAACCCCTTCTCCAAACAGGTCATGATCATCAACTATCAATACTTTTATCATGCTTCTTCAATTGTTAAATCAGATGAGGAAATCGGTAGGTCGATACTCACAGTAGTTCCTCCCTGAGTGCTACTGTCGATGCCCATGTCTCCATCCATTTTGTTCACCATTTCTTCCAGGCTGTCCAGCCCAATTCCTCCGGATTGTTTTTGATTCTTTTTGGTATCAAATCCTTTTCCATTGTCCTGAACAAGGATATTGATAAGTCCTTCCTCTGCGAAACCCGTCAGCGATATAGACAACTTAGAAGCATGTGCATGCTTTAGTACGTTACTGACCAGCTCCTGTACGATTCGGTAGATCAAAATTTCATTCTTTGAATCAACAACTACTCCGTCCAATGAAGCCGTAAACTCCGCACGGATTTCTTTTGATTTTTGCAGGTGATTGACCAACTCTTTGAGGGCTGGAACCAGTCCGAAATCCTTAGATACACCCATGTTCAGTTCATGCGAAATGTTCCGAACATCATCGCATGCCTGATCCACCAATCCGATCATTCTTTGATGCTTTGCCGTGTCGGGAATTTCCAGCCCATTCAGGTTGACTTTTACGGTTGCGAGCAAAGTGCCCAGGTGATTATGTAGTTCTTTGGCCAGATGTCTGCGTTCTTCTTCTTTGCCCTGCACCATAGCCTGGAGTGCTTTGGTTTCTTGTGACCGCAGCAAGTCCTGGATTTCATCATTGTGCGCTTTGCGCTCAGTCCAGGCTAACAATCTTGCATTGAGAAAGCGCTGACGAAAATAAAGCAGTACAACAATCGAAAACAGAAGCAGTATGATCACAATGACAATGTAAGTCTGGTTTAGTTTCTTGTCTTGTTCCAAAACAGCAATTTCTTTCTCCCTTAGGTTCACCTCAAACTCTGTACGCAGATCAGCCATTTTGTGGGTGTTTTCTTTGTTTTGAATGCTGTCTTTGTAGGCTACGTACTGCTGCTGATACTGGTAAGCTTCTGCATACTCATTGTTAGCTGCAGAGAGTTGCGAGAGTAGGAGAGACGCATCCCGGATTTGTTCTTTAAGGTCCAATTCCACAGCCATTTTCAAACCTGTCTGAAGATGATTGATTGCTTCAGAGGTTTTTCCCTGCTCCAGGTAAAGGTTGCCAAGCTGATTGTGATAATCAGCCATGCCAAACTGGTCACCTAGTGGCTTCAGCATTTCTATTGCTTGAAGTAATCCCGTTTCAGCGTCTGAAACTCGACCTTGCTTCCAGTAGACCAAGGCACGATTTCCCAAAGTATAGGCTTGCCCAATGGTTAGCTTTAGTGAATCAAAAATAGGCGCTGCTTCATCGTAGTAAAGCAACGCTGTATCGTATTGATCCATTGAGTAATAGGTGAAGCCGGTATTCAGGAGATTGATTGCCAACTCTTGTTTTTTGTTGAGCTGCCTAAATATTTCAATGGCTTTGTTCTCGTAGATCAAGGAATTAGTTAGATCTCCATTAGAAGAGTAAGTTGCCCCTATTTCAACATAAGCCGCTGCTAATAAATCTAAGTGATGGTACTCCATTGCCATTTCTGCACTTAACAGGAGATTTTGGAGAGCTAACTTCAATTCTCCTTTCATCCTGTGGGCAACTCCAATTAATTGATAAGCTTTTGTATCTCGTGACTTATTCTTAGAGTTACTCAATGCTAATAATGAATTTGCATACAAAATGATATCATCTGGGTCAGACGAAAGTTGCATCAATTCATTGAATACTGAATTCCGTAATGAATCACTTAATTCACTTTTATCTAAAAGAATTTTCAGACTATCTGTGATTTTTCTATTCTGAGCATGACTACTTAAGCAGAACGTGAAAATGAGAATAGGAAATAATATTGTTGACTTTATCATTTTCAACCACCACCTTGACTTATTCTTAGCTTCGGATCCAAAGAACAGTGATAGACCTGATTCAATCCTTTCACATTGGTGATGAAGTAACAATGGATAGTGAAGCTCTGGGTGTCACCTATTTTTGGATTTGGAGTCAATTGTAGGGTAAGTACGTTAGCGGGAGCATTTTTTCCCATTGGGTTATGCCTGGTTCCATCTATGATAGGGCCATTGCTATCTGTTTTTAAGGTAGTTAGCCAGAATTGCGTACCGTCAGTTCCATCCTTGTTAGTAGCTGTAAGTGATATTTCAGTGGTATCCTGAGGTATTTGGATAAACCCATTATCATCTATGGGTATGTTGTAATACTTGCTGGTGATACGATTCAGCTGATTTGGTGCAAATTTCTTAACGATTTCGTCCACATCGATGTAGACAGGAATCTGCTTAATTTTAACAGGTGCGTGTTTCTCTACGTTTTCCATGGTTTAGGTTTGGTTGAATTGATAAATATAGTACAAACGTAAATGGTATTGATATCGCTTCAATACCGCAATTGCGGTATTCTGACAGACACTGCAAAAATTGATTATAACTTTGCTGGAAAAAACGAAACCCAGGACCTTTGGCCCTGGGTTACTTGTCTATGACTGACTGGTAAATTTATTATTTAGAATGCCTGACCAAAACTGAAGAAGAACTGTTTGTCTTCCTGCGATACGGCATAGTCGAAGCGAAGTATTGTACTCACATTCCAGGCGACTCTGAGGCCTAAGCCTTCATTGTATCGATAGTTGGCCATTTTCCCAACATCTTTGAAAGAGTTCCAAACTCCACCAAAATCAAAAAACGGTACGGCACTGAACGCCAGGTGTTGTTCGCCGATGGTTGTCTGTGCGAAACGTGTTCTCAATTCCACATTTCCGAAATCCATTCCGCGAGCGAGGAATCGGCTTTGTTTGTATCCACGTAAGGTATTTGTTCCCCCAAGACCTTCTATACTACCTTCAGAACTCCATTCATCCTGGAATTCGAAAAACGGAGCATTCCACGCAGTATAACCGATACCAAAACGCCCGGCTAAAATCATCTTTTTGAAGATGTTAGGAAGTACTCTTTGGTATCCTTTGATTTGGGTAAAGACTTTGTTGAAATCATATTTTGATCCTAAGGCCTTCAGTGATAATTCATTGGTGATTTCGAAGAACATACCTCTTGATGGATCAGGCTCCAGGTCCCTGGTATCCCAAACCAATCCTGCCTGAACAATGGTTATGGGGCCTTTGTAAAGTCCGCGAATTTTATGATTGTCATAATCTTGCCTTACCAGCGATGCTCCCTGGTATGGAGTTACATCAAGGTAGGCAAATTCAAAACCACCCAACACGCGCATTTTACCTTCAAAGAAAGAGTGTTCTGCGCTGATATTGTAGATGTATTCTGACTTGGTGTATCCATTGAACCTTGAGCTGTCGCCAGGTAACTGGTTTTCATAGTCTTTGTAGTGCAGGTTGCCACTAGTTGATCCATCAAGGAAATAATTCAGTGGGTTGAGCGACTTTTCTGTGGTTCCGAAGTATACCAGGTTGGGGTTTACTTCATAGGCTCCTTCCATTCTGAGTCGCCATTTGGAATTGAATATATAAGGAACATCAAGTGAGACTTTGAATTCTCTTTGTTTGTTGGTTGTGTAAAATGCTACTACGTCTAGTTTGCTTCGATACGGAGTGTATGCAAAGAATGGATCATTTCGTTTTCCATTGAAAATCACTGAGCCTTCTACACCAAATCCAAATCCATTGAGCGGATCAGAACTGAACTCCGGTACACCTGCGAAATAGGTTCCTTCTTTTTTGTTTTGCAGATCTTCATCAGAGAGTCTTTTTTCTTCGGCAAGGGCAAAAGGCAATTTGGCTGCTGTAGTATCTGCTGGTTGTGCCTGGCTGAAACCCTGATTGATTAACGATAAAATTGTGATTACTAAAATGATTGTCTTCCGATAAATGTATTTCATCCGGGATAGTCTTTTTTTAGATAATTAACTTGTTTTCAAGCTGCTAACCTAGATGCGGATTTCGAAGAAATTCTGTAGAAGTAATACGTAATGTTAAAAACCCGTTTTCAGTCTTCCGTAAAGTTGAATAGGTGATCCGGGTTGATTTGGAAATTTACCTTGTCACCTTTTTGAATGGATTTTGATGTGTCGATCGCTCGGATTTGTGCTCCTTCATAATTCATAATCACCGTCGAATAGGAGCCATGAAAGATGGTTTGAATCACATCACCTTCAATTGCTCCGCTACCTAATACGACATTTTCTGACCAGACAGCTGAAGAGTCGGAGGACGATTTTATCCCACAAATCTTGCTGATTAGGTCAGCACTGAGCAGGTTGTATTGACCAAGCAGATCTGCAACTTCCTTTTTTGCGGGATGATTGTATAGCTCTTTGGGTGATCCGGATTGTAACTGCTTGCCATTTGCCAATACAATGATTCGGTCAGCTACAGCAAGTGCATCCCGGCTATCATGGGTGATGAGAATCACTGAAGTTTCTGTTTCGTCTACGATCTGCCGGATTTCTTCCAGGAAAATATTCTTTGTGTTGATATCCAGGTTACTGAATGGCTCATCCATCAGCAGAATTTCAGGTTCTGTGGCCATTGCTCTTGCTATAGCTACCCGTTGTTTTTCTCCACCGGATACCATCGCAATGTCCTGATCTGCCAGATGCTCTATTTTGCAAAGTTTCAGAAGCGTTTCGATTCGTTCCTCCTGATAATCTTTCACATAGGCCAGTAACTCGTAGCGAATGTTTTCACGCACAGTCATTTTGTGCTTCAGCTTAAAATCCTGATGAACCAATCTGATTTCTTCATAACCAGCCACCAGTCGATCTTCAGGACCTTCAAGGATTTCACCATGAAAGCTGATTTCACCAGCTTCAATGTCTAGCAAGCCAGCGAGTGCGCGGATCAATGTGCTTTTTCCAGAACCACTCCGACCAATAATCGCGAGAATTTCACCTTTGTCCAGTTCCAGGGAGACATTGTGGAGAACTTCCTGACCTTCGTACTTTTTAGAGACGTTTTTAGCTATTAAGATTGACAATGTCTGGCTGTTAAGTTTTTAACCATAGAAAACCCAAAGCAAGGAGGGCTTATGCTTAAGGTTCGTTGGAAATAAAATTTTGACAAAAATAGAGAAAGCCTTAGTGCTCACGGCTTTCTCACATTCTTAGTTAATTACTGTATGTAACCCGATAGATCGCACCAGCCAAATCATCCGAGATCAACATGGAGCCATCCTCCAGAAACAAAACATCCACGGGTCGTCCCCAGGCTTTGTTGGTTTCTTTGTTGAGGAATCCCGTGATGAAATCTTCGTATGCTACTCCCTGTCCATCTTCCAGTTTTACAGTAGTGATTTTGTGCCCGGTATGACCTGCCTCTTGTGAGCGGTTCCATGAGCCATGCTCGGCTATGAATGCCAGGTTTTTGTATTCGGCTGGGAACATATCTCCGGTGTAAAATTTAATACCCAAAGGAGCTACGTGAGGTCCCAGGTTTTGTGCTGGTTTTACAAAATCTGAACAAGGTCTTTTATCGCCAAACTCAGGATCTTTGATGGTTCCTCCATGGCAGTATGGATATCCGAAATGCTGACCTTTTTCAGTGACTCTATTGAGTTCACAGGGAGGAATATCATCTCCCAACATATCTCGCCCATTGTCAGTAAAGTACATTTCTCCAGTTTCCGGATGCCAGGTAAAACCAACCGTATTTCTTACTCCATGCACATAAACTTCCCGATCTGAACCATCAGGGTTCATTCGTGTGATGGAAGCGTACACCTCGTTTTTACTTTCGCAAATATTACAAGGTGCTCCAACAGGTACATAAAGCTTACCATCAGGACCAAAGGCAATGTACTTCCAGCCATGGTGGCCATCGGTAGGGTAGTCGTCGTAGATCAATTCCTTGGTAGGGTTTTCCAGATGATTTTCGATATCAGGAAACTTCCACAGCTTGCTTACTTCTGCCACATACAAATCACCATCCTTGATTGCTACACCATTTGGCATGCGCAAGCCTTCCGCCAGGACGTATATTTTATCCGCTTTGTAATCGCCATCAGTATCTTTCAACGCATACACCTTGTCTTCATCTCTGTTGCCAACGAAGAGTGTCCCTGATGGACTGAGCGCCATGGATCTCGCATTTTTTACTCTGGCATAGAGTTCAATTGAAAAACCTTCCGGTAATACCAGCTTATCCAATTCCAGTTTGGATGGAGATAGTAATGCTGAATCAAGGTTGGTGGTTTCCGTTGACTCATGTTTATCTCCACCTGAGCAAGAATAAAACAATGAGCTGATCAGGGTAACGGCGGTGAAAAAGGATGGTAAGAGTCGTTTCATTGGTTGGTTTGTTGGTTTTGTTTCAATAATGTTTTGATTTCCTGAAGCTCTGTTCGCATCAGTTCTATTTGTTCGGTCAGAAGTTCATGTTCTACATGTACAAACTGTTTGATCTGCTTTTCTTCTTCAGTAAGACTTTTTAAATGCAATTCGTTCATAGTATTTACTACTATAGCTATGAATATGTTTAGCGTTGTATAGGTGGCAATAAGAATGAAGATAATAAAATAAATAGTTGCCAGTGGCATTTCATGAATGATGGGGCGGGCGATTCCTGAAGACCAACTCTCCAATGTCATGATTTGAAAAAGGGTAAAAAGTGCACTGGTCAGTGAGCCAAAGTATTCTGGGTGAGCTGCTCCAAACAGGTTGTTGCCGATCACCGCAAAGATGTAAAAGATAATGATCAGCAGAACCATGATCCACCCAATACTGGGGATGGCATGGAGCAGTGATTCAATGATGATTTTGAGTTTGGGGATATTTTTGAGTAAGCGTAGAGTTCGCAGAATCCGAAGGGCCCTCAGCACCGCAAACGAAGCTCCCACGCTGGGAATGATTGAGATCAGAATGACTGAAGCATCAAATAGGTTCCAGGCATTTTTGAAGAAATTGAATCCGTATGCATACAGTTTCAGGATCATCTCGGCTACAAAAACCATCAATATGATCCGATCGATCTGGTCAATGTAAAAACCAAAATGATTCATATAGGCCGGAGAGGTTTCCAGGCCAATGAGTATGGAGTTGATCACTATGAGCGTAATGATCAAACGCTGAAAATAGGTGTGTTCTACAAGTTGTAATGCTTTGTTTCTGGTCATAAGAGTTTGTGTTGGGATAGCTGCTTCAAAACTACATTCGGCTTCCTAAACACAAGTATCTTTTTTGATGACAGGTGAATATTTAGTGGTTTATACGGATTTTTTGTAGTTACTCCTGGAAATTTCTTCCCAGGAGTAACTGAATCCGGAGCTTAACTCTTCGCAATCATGGTAAAAGCTCCCCAGTAAATCGGATCATTATATTGTGCTTTAATCGCAAGTTGTGCTTTGTTGAAAGCGGTACGTTTGTCATCGCCTTGCAGCCAGTTTTTGTAAAACTCCACCATGAGTTTTTGAGTCACTTCGTCAGAGACCTGAAACAAACTCATCACGATGGCATCAGCTCCGGCAACAAGGAATGAGCGTTGCAAACCGAATACACCTTCACCTTGCTGGATTTCACCACGCCCAGTTTCGCATGCGCTGAGAACAATGAGCTCTGTTTCTTCAAAGTTGAGGTTCATGGCTTCATAAGCTGTGAGGATTCCATCTTCTATGTTGTAATTTTTAGAAGCTTTTACCAGCACATCTCCTCCACCTTCTGCCAGCAGACCGGAGCGCTCCAGCGGGTTGTCATCCTCTTCCAGCAAAATATTGTTATCCTCTTTTTTAGGTTTATCATCAAAAAACCCGTGTGTAGCTATGTGAACAAGTGTGTAATTCTGGGATTGCTTGATTTGCTCTTCAGTGGCGTTTTCTCCCAGGTAATATTCTATTCTCCAACCTTCATTTTTCAGCATATCAGAGATACTCAGCACCTCTTGTTCGGTGCCTGGAAGCTGAGATACGTACACACTGGAGCCTCCTCTTTTCGCTTCATTTTGGGCTAACTGTCTGTTGCTTTCATTCACATAATACAGCGGGTTTCCCAGTAGCATAGCCGAAAACTCTTTGTCTTCCTTGAGTTCTTTTTTACGAGCTTTTTCTCCTTGTCTGGATCTGATGGCGGCAATGGTTTTGGTATTGTTGACCACACGTACATTCATATGGTCAATCACATAAGAGTCTTCGTTGAACCGGAATGACTCCACATTTAGTTGGTTGTACACACCATCTGGAGATAGATAGACTATCTCTTTGTCTTTGATCTTGTTGTAGATTGGTTCCCAATAGACTGCAAAGGAGTTGTTATCAGCGATTTTGTATTTAGTCGTGTTTCTATGATACAGGAAATGCTTGGTTTCCATGTCTTTACCATTTCCTAAAAGCACCAGTTCAGGGTTTCGTTTGGTATCGCTGGTCACTATTAAGGCAGCGTATCTGATACTGTCTTCATTGAACTTATTGTCAAATTCCCGGTAGCGGATGATTTCCACGGCAGCCTCATTTTCATTTAAGGACTTTCTTACATCATTCCAGCCATAGAGTTTGTACTCAAAGGATGCTTCAAATTCTGTAGATTGTTCGCTGAGTTGCTTTTCCAAAACAGCAATATCGTCTTTGAGCTTGGCTACATCCACTTCACTTGTAGCTAGTTCTTCTGCAGATTGTGCTAGGGTAGCTGTGAGGAATTCTTTCTTTTCCACCCAGGATTTGAACATTTCAATCAGTTTCGGATCACCACTATTCAAGATACTGGTGCGGGTTTTTTGAGCACTGTTGAGCAAAAGTCCTTTGGTAGCAAGCGCAAAGTCATACATGTTTTCCAGGTATTTTTCTTTACGAGTGCTGTAATCAACTGCCACGGTATTGTAGAACTCAAAATCCGGTTTGATTTTATTCCAGAACTTGGCTTTTTCATCTTCACTCAGCGTAGGGAAATACTCTTTGGTGTAATCCAAATATGAAGCAGTGGTTTCACTCAAGATATCCTCTACATTATTGAGTTCGCCATTGATATAGTAGGCTCTGGCCAATCGGCTTTGGGTGTTTAGGAAATCAGGGTGTTCTTCGCTAAAAATAACTTTGAAGTATTTCGCAGCTTTTTCATATTCCTTGCGGGCATTCTTAAACTTTCCTTGCAAGCTGTAAATATCCCCTTTGATGCGGGCTACTTCACCTGAACTTTTATTGAGGTTGTTGAGTGCTGCCCTCCAGATGTCGTCAGCTTCATCCAGCATGAGTAGGGCTTGCTCATATTGTCCGCGATGGATAAGTATAAAAGCGGAATTTTTCAGTGCTTCTGCATACAGTGGATGGTTTTTGCCGAAGTTCTGCTCCGTGATATCTTTGGCCAGGGTGTAATATTTATCAACCACATCCAGGTTGTTGCCCAGGTAATAATGAATATGGCCCAGATCATTGTAAGTATCAGCAAACAGAATATGATCTGGTCTAAGTGCTTTTTCTCTTATTTTGAGTACATCTGTTGCATTGACAAGTGCTGCCTGATAGTTGCCCAACTCAATGTAGAGTTTGACCATTTTGCTCAATGTTTCAGCGAATACAAGAGTAGTATCTCCAAATACTCGTTCACAAGTAGATAAAGCACTTCTAAGGTTTTTTTCAGAGTCGGGGTAATTTCCACGGATCATGTACATTTCACCCATGGCTTCATAAGGCTTGATCAGTCTTCTGCTTTGTGAGCCATATAGTTTATTCCTGGCAGCAATTACTTCGTTGAGAAGTTCTTCCGTTTCGGTGTAGTTACCCATTCGGGTATAAAGAAAAGCAAGGTCAACAATACGCTGGAGCTTCAACTCCTGGTTGGCCGTTTTGATCTTGTCATAAATCCTATCCGCTTTTCGAAGCTCTTTTTCAGCTTTATCATAAAGCCCCATCGTGCCATATAAATATGCTGCGCTGTTGAGCGCCTGTACAAATTCCTCAGACTTTCGCTCACCACCACGTCGCAGGAGCTTTAATGCGTCATCCGTATTTAACTCTGCCTCCTTGTAATAGCCTCCTTTGATTTGGAGTAGCGCAAGCTCTACCATTTTTTCACCCAGGTCATTCACATCCGTGTTTGGGTTTTCTTCCATGCCTTTGATGACAGATTTGGTAAGCTTGATCGGGTAATCAAAGTTGCCGGTCAGTGCAAAGTACTCCATCAAATCAGATACAATCCGCGCATAATCAGGGTGAAGTATTGAGAGTTCATCCAAAGGCTTTTTGTAGACTTCACCAGCCAGTAGGGAATAAGCCTTGCCAGGAGTTTCTGAATACTTGATATAGTATCCTGCAAAGTTGACTTTGTAGATATTAGTATGCAGGTTATTGGCGCCATATCGTGCTCTCAATGATTCTCCAAGTCGCAAATAAAATTTCTCAGCGATAGGATAATTTTCTGATCGTTGAATGCTGAAAATGTAACGAATGGCCAGATCTAATGCATACGTGCGATGTGGGTGGTCTTTTGGTAATTCTCTTTCAATCCTTTCAATGAGCCTGTTTTGACGCAATACAATGTTCTGATCGACATCCTCTTCAAAACCACGCATGATCGTGTTGAGGTACTCATTGTTGTAATTGACAAAAGATCGGGAAAGCTTTGATTTGAGCAAGGCAGATTCAATCTGCATAGAGGTTGTGATAGCCTCTCCAAATTGCTTTTCCTCTTCTTTCGCCAGGATGTTTACAAATCCGGCTTTTTCAAATAGACGACCTTTAGGTTTTACATTTAAGATTCTGTCAGTCAGCTTTGCAGCTTGTCTGCTGTCGCCATAATCCAGGTAAGTCAGAGCCTCTACAACCCGAAAATCCACATAGGCTTGGCTGGTTAGTTCTGCCAACCTATTCACTTGTTTGTTTCTGTCGTCCAGTAATGCCAGTGCTTTTTCATACTCACCTTTACCTCGCCAGGCATTGGCTTCTGCTGTGAAAATGTCCACCAATAGGTGCTCTTTGTACTCTCGGTCCAGACTAGTTACCGGTTCAAACTTGTAACTAAGATTGAGCTGAGTAGGCCACACATTGAGCAATTCTTCAATGTTTTTCAGGGCCTCATCATAGTTGCCCATAGCCACGTCCGTGATGGCTCGCCTTATTTTGATTTCATTTTCCAAGATGCTGCTTTGCAGGTAAGCCACATCCAGACCATCCAAAATTGAGCACAAGCTATCAGCTTTGCGATGATTGCCATATTCATTGTACAGGTCAACCAAACGAAGCATTCCCATGGTATAATTGTAGGTATGACCGTTTTTATAGCGAGGTAGGTTGGCCAATGCCCGATCGATATTTTCAGACATTTCATCATATTGAGCCCGGGCCATATTGCCCTTTGCTTCCATGATGTAAGTCAAAGGGTAGAGGGAAGAATCTGCTCCGAATTTTTTAGCAATCTTTTTCTCCCGTAGCTTTCTTACCTGTTTTTCAATCTTATGATACTTGCCTTTTTGATAAAACTTTTCAGGCTTTTTCAACATCACTTCCCAGGTCTGGGCTTGAGAGGACAGGCCAATCATCAAAATGAATAAGCTTAGTATTGACCGATAGTTTTTAAGGTGTATAGACATCATAGCGATTTTAAGTGATTAGACGGAAAAGATAAAATTACGAATTCCCTGCTAAATAAAGTATGAGGCCTGTTAGACTTAATCCTCAGGTAAAATACACTTACTCTATAGCTTGAGATTTGAGAGTCTTATACCTTTGCGGCATGATCAGCATCAACAACCTTTCTTACTATCTGGGTGATAGACCACTTTATGATAATGCATCGCTATTCATTGGACCAAAAGATAGAATCGGTCTTATTGGTTTAAACGGGACAGGTAAATCCACTTTGCTTAAGATGATTACTGGTGAAGTACAGCCTACAGCCGGAGAAATCAATAAAGGTAAGGAAACAACGATCGGGTTTTTGAATCAAGACTTGTTGTCATACCTGACAGATGATTCTATTCTGCATGTGGCCATGCAGGCTTTTGGTGAAGCTCTGAAAGTAGAAATCCAGATAGAAAATGTCATTCATGAGATGGAGACTGATTATCGGGAGGAGTTGGTGGACAAGCTTGCTAAACTTCAGGAGCGCTATGAGGCAATGGAAGGCTACAGCATGCAGGCCAAAGCAGAGGAGATTCTGGAGGGAATTGGATTCAGTACTTCCGACTTGCATCGCCCATTGAAGGAGTTTTCAGGAGGTTGGCGAATGCGTGTGATGCTGGCAAAACTGCTTCTGGAAAAGCCATCTTTGCTGATGCTGGATGAACCGACTAACCACCTCGACTTACCATCCATTCAGTGGCTGGAGAATTATCTTCAGACTTATGAGGGAGCTTGCATCATCGTAAGCCACGATAGAAGATTTCTCAATTCAGCTATCAATAAGATTGTTGAAGTGACTGGTTTTCAGCTCAACCTTTATAGTGGAAATTATGATTTCTGGGAGTCTGAAAAAGAGCTCAGAAATGAAATTCAGCAAAATGCTTTCGAGAACCAGCAGCAAAAAATCAAACAGGCTGAGCGGTTTATTGAGCGCTTCAAGGCCAAAGCCACAAAGGCCAAGCAGGCGCAATCGCGTGTGAAAATGCTGGAGAAGATGGATCGAATAGATGCAGTCGTGGATGATACTGCTCAGGTAAATTTCAAGTTTTCTTTCAAAACCAAATCCGGACGACATGTAGCGCGCCTGATCGACATCACCAAGAATTATGGTGAACTGGAAATACTTGCACATGCCAATGCGCATATAGAACGTGGAGATAAGATAGCCTTTATCGGTGCCAATGGTAAAGGAAAGTCAACGGCTCTGAGGATAGTAGCTGGTACGGAACCGCATGAGGGCAAGGTGGAGAAAGGTCATAATGTACTGACAGCTTTTTATGCGCAGCATCAGTTAGAGTCACTCAACATTCAAAACGAAATACTGGAAGAACTCAAGCAGGCTGGTTCCGGTAAAACAGAGCAGGAGTTGAGAAATGTCCTGGGTTGCTTCTTATTTCAGGATGAAGAAGTTTTCAAAAAAATAAAGGTCTTAAGTGGAGGGGAGAAGTCTCGAGTAGCACTGGCCAAAACATTGATTTCAGAGTCCAACTTCCTGATGTTGGATGAGCCTACCAACCACCTGGACATGCTTTCGGTCAGCATATTGGTGCAGGCTTTGCAGCAGTTTGAGGGAACATTTCTATTGGTATCTCACGATCGGGATTTTATCTCCAAAGTAGCCAATAAAATCTGGTGGATAGAGGACAAGGAGATCAAAGAATATCCCGGCACTTACGAAGAGTGGGAGTGGTGGTATAGCCAGCAACAAGAGAAAAAGAAGGGGCTGGAACCGCAGGAAGTAAAAGAAGAAAAGCCTAAAAACAATAATAACAAGCCAAAACCCAAAACGGACGATACCAGCAAAAAGCTAGAGAAGGAGATTGCTCAGCTGGAAGAGAAAATAGAAAACCTGGAAGGTGAAATTGAGAAGTTGGAGCAGGAGTTGGCTAAGCCTGAGGTGTACGAAGATGCTGACAAAATGCAGAAAACCAACAATCGTTATCAGAGCAAAAAGGCAGAGCTGGAGAAACTGAATGGCCAATGGGAAAAGCTGGTGGAGGAAATGGGGTAGGATTTTACGACATGGTTTCTAATACGTTTTCAGTAATCCTTATATCTTTGAAGATCATAAGCAACACCCCTGCCGCTTGAAATCACAGAAGAGAACAGCTACTTTTTTATTCCTTTGTTTGGTTGGTCCAGTCACACTGGCTTTACTATGGCTGAATTTTCAGAAATCTGAAGTACGCGAACGTGTGAAACATCAGATCCTTTCCGGTATTGATAAGGAAGAACTGGTTTTAATGAAGTTCTTATCTGACATGACCGAGCAACAAGTAGAATGGGAAGGTGATGATGAGTTTGAATTTGAAGGTGTGATGTATGATGTAGTGGCAACTCAGATAAAAGGTGATACCACTTATTATTGGTGCTGGAAAGATAATGAGGAAACACAACTCGCCAGGAAAATGGATCACCTGCTAACCATGGCCACAGGGCATGATCAGCAAAGCCAGCAAAATGAAAAACTGGTCATCCATTTCTTCAAATCCCTGTTTTTTAACAAAGTAGAGCAAACCAGGTTTTACCTGCTGCAGAGTGATCAAATATCTTTTACGTATGCAATACATTATACCACAATAGTGAACACTCCTGTGGCTCCTCCTCCGGAAATATTGTCCTGACATTTTTTTAACCCAATTTTTATTACCCGGCTGCCCTCTTTATCAAATGAGGCAGGCAGCTCGGGAGAGGACTTTATTTATCAAATCAAAAAATCAAGAATGAGAAATATATTTTTACTCTTCATGAGTATGGTCTGTGCTTTTAGTGCTGCAGCACAAAATGGCAGAATATCGGGAATAGTCCTGGACCAATCAAACAAAAAGCCATTGGAAGGAGCGAGTATTGAAGTAGCTGATGGAAAGGGAACAACTTCGGGTCCTGATGGTACTTTCTCTCTATCGTGTGATGGAGATATGGTATTGAAAATTTCATTTGTAGGTTACGAAACAGTATCCGTAAGTGGGGTTTGTGGTATGACCGAACAGTCATTTTCCTTAAAACCTACAGCCATTTCCCTCAATCAGGTGGAAGTCACAGAGACTTCTAATCCCAATAAGTCACAGCTGGAGCTGCCAGAGTCTGTGGTGACACTGGAAAAGCAGGAAATCCGTCGTGGAACCGGTCTTTATCTTTATGATGCCCTTAATACCAATGTGCCTGGTGTGACCATGCAGCGCAGGACCAATTCCGGCGGACAGCAGATCAACATACGAGGTTATGGAAGTGGAATGGGCTTCAGAGGAGTAAGCAACAACTTTGATATGCAAGGTGTGAAGGCTTATCTCAATGGAATTGCCCTGACTGATGCTGAAGGCATCACCATGATGGATGACATTGACTTTGGGTCGGTGACCAATGCAGAAGTATTGAAAGGGCCATCCGGAACATTGTATGGTTTAGCCATTGCCGGAGTAGTTAACCTGCAAATGCAGAAGGCTCCGAAAAATAAAACTTCTGTTAGCCAGGATCTCACATTAGGCAGCTACGGATTACTCCGATCAACTACCCGGGTTTCCATTGGTGGTGAGAAGTCTTCTTTCAAAGTGAATTATGGCCATCAGAAGTTCGATGGTTTTATGAAACATACAAAATCAACTAAAGATTTCGTGAATGTGATTGGGGACTTTGACCTCAATAAAAAACAGTCCTTGACAACTTATTTCGGGTTCAGCGATAGCTATGATGAACGTAATGGAGAGCTGACTGTCGCTCAATATAATTCGTTCGATTATTCAGGAAACTCAAGGTACATTGCTAATAATGCACACTCTGCTGTGAGAACTTTCAGAGCAGGAATTTCACATACTTATAAGTTTGCCAGCAACATTTCCAATACCACCTCATTTTGGGGCTCAGGACAGAGCATTGACCAAAGCTCTGCTGGTGGCTGGACAGACAAAACCCCGGTGAATTACGGTATGCGTTCGGTTTTTAATAAGCAGTTTACACTCTCTGAGCATGTGACGCTCTCTGGGGTGACCGGGTTAGAAATGCAGAAGATGAATGCTTTTGCTGCCGGTTACAGAATGGGGCCTGACAGTACCAATCTTTCAGGATACAATGTTGTGACAGATTTAAGAAGTAACCAGGCTACAACTAACTCTACTTCCTCTTACTTCACACAATGGACCCTGGCTTTACCAAAAGGAATCAGTGTGAATGCAGGCGTGGGAGTCAGCAATATGTCTATAAAACTGGAAGATCGCTTGTGGGCGGGCGCAAACAATCATCCGGGAAACACTCGTTTGCCGGTTTATGAAGCTCACTACAAAAACCTGGTATCACCAAGCTTTGCCATTAATAAATCCATCAGCAAAGTGGCTTCAGTGTATGCCTCTTACTCTGTGGGATACAAGGCGCCAGTTAGTTCCAATGTGTTGATTGCTACTACAGGTGAATTGAACACAGGCCTAAAACCTGAAAAAGGAACTCAGATAGAATTGGGTACTAAAGGTAGCATGCTGAACCATAAGCTGTTTTATACAGTGGCGGTGTTCAATGCCAAATTCCATGACAAGTTTACTACGCAGACCGTGCAGAATCCGGATAATACAGCAACGTTATATTCATACCTGGTAAATGGCGGTACCCTTAACAATCAGGGACTCGAAGTATTGGTGAAATATGAAGCCATTCGTTCAAAAACCGGCTTTATCAGTTTGCTGCGTCCTTTTGCAAATATGACATATTCACATTTCAGGTATGATAATTTTAAGTTTGAAACCATTGGAGAAGATGCTAACGGCAATGATATGACTGTAGTGAATGATTACTCAGGCAAAGCAGTAGCAGGTGTGCCTCCTGTGGTCTTCAATGCAGGTGTTGACATGGAGAGCAACACAGGCCTTTATGGTAATGTGAACTTTAATTACCGTAGTAAAATGGTGTTTACATCTGATGGAGCAAACAAGGCTGATGCTTACAGTTTGCTGAATGCGAAAGTCGGTTATCGACAATCGATCAGCAACTTCTCTTTCGATGCTTACTTCGGTGCTAAAAACATTACCGGTACGCAGTATTACAACATGGTTTTTGTGAACCAGTTGCCAGATGCTTATATCCCCGGACCCAACAAACTCAATGTGTTTGGTGGTGCAAGCTTGAAATATACATTTTAACCCAAATTAAATCCGGGTTTAAGAAATGATTGCCCAGGCGAAACCGCCTGGGCATATTCTAAATCATACCGACATGAGAATTCCATTTATCCTGATTGTGCTTTCCGTTTTGATGTTTTCCTGCGGAAGGTTCGGGAAGGAAGATAAAAAACAAGAGCACAAGGAAAGAGTAGTAGTGATCTCCAAGCAAGTCAGTGAGATCATTTTTGCTCTTGGTGCTGAGGAGGATGTAGTAGCTGTGGACTTATCCAGCACTTATCCGCCGGAGATCCAAAAGCTGCCAACAATTGGTTATCACCGGGCATTGAGTGCGGAAGCCGTACTGGCATCAAAACCCACATTGATTATTCATGATAACAACATTGGGCCGGAGCATGTGGTGCAGCAGTTGGAAGAACTGAAGATCCCGATGAAGGTCTTTGAGAGCAAAACGCCAGATCTGGCGGGTACGAAAGACCTGATCATGGAGATTGGAGCATACTTCCATAAAGAAAAGCGTGCCAAAGAACTATGTGATCAGCTGGATGCCGACATGGAATCGGTGCTGGCAAATGACAATACTGAAGTTGAGCGCCCGAAAGTGTTGATCATTCATTTTGGCCGGGCTTCTAATATTTACCTGGTGGTGACGGCCAATAGCACAGCCGCTAAAATGATTGACTGGGCAGGAGGACAAATGGCAGTGACCGGAGAGCGAGGGATGAAGCATCTTTCTGCTGAAGTAGTGGCTGAGTCTGATCCGGATATCATTCTGCTGACAGACTTTGGATATGACCGATTGGGTACTAAGGAAAAAATCTCCGAATTGCCAGGCATATCGGCCACCAAAGCGGCCCAAAACGGACGGATCTACCGGGTGGAAGAACACGACCTGATCTATCTTGGTCCACGCACGGGTAAGAATGTAAAAATGCTGCAAAACATCATTCAGGGCAATGCAGAATAGTAAGCGAGTCTTGCTTATTTACCTGGTGCTGAGTGTGCTGCTACTCATCATTGCGCCCATTTCAGCACGATTCGGAGCGGTGGATATTTCGATGGGTGAAATATTCTCCGCTTTGGAAAAATCCTTTTCAGGTACATCTGACCTCAGTTTGAACGAACGCATTTTTATGGGTATCCGACTGCCGAGAGTTTTGCTATGCATTTTTGTGGGGGCAAGTCTGGCAGTAGGAGGCACCTTGCTCCAGGCTTTATTCAGAAACCCCATCGTGGAGCCGGGCCTGATTGGTACCTCCAGTGGAGCAGCTCTGGGTGCGGCACTCTATTTTGTACTGGGGGCACTTTTTCACTTCAATGCCGGTGAATGGACTTTGCCTTTGGCGGCTTGCCTTGGAGCTGTATTAGCAACGTGGCTGGTCTTTTGGCTATCCCATTCCAAAGAGACTGGCAATAGCGGTATCATCATGCTGTTGCTCACGGGCATAGCCATCAATGCCATTTGCATGAGTGGGGTGGGGTTTCTTTCATATATCGCTCGTGATCCGCAGGCCCGCTCCATTACCTTCTGGGGTTTGGGCACCCTTTCTGGTGCCAACTGGCATTCAGTAGTTATTGTGGGGATTTCCACCTTTGTGACATTTTTTGCAGCCCTGCGCTATTCCAAACATCTCAATGCCCTCATGATCGGTGAGGATGAGGCAATGTACATGGGCGTGAATATTCGCCGACTCAAGATTACCGTGTTGGGCATCAATGTGGTGATGGTAGCTGTAGCCACAGCATTTGTAGGAGTGATCAGCTTTGTGGGTTTGATCGTGCCCCATTTGCTGAGAATGATCCACAATTCGGATAATCGTTATTTGCTGATTTCCAGTGCTGTATTAGGAGCTTTGTTGTTGACTTGTGCGGATTTTATGGCCCGGATGCTGGTGCCTCCGGCAGAGCTGCCGATCGGTATTGTTACCTCGGCTGTTGGTGTGCCTGTTTTCATTTTCTTATTGCGCAAGAACAAATACCTCTTCTAAGATGATCCGAATTGAAAACATAGGTTACAGGGTTGGCCACAAAGAATTGCTTTCTGGCATAGAAGGTACTTTTACCGAAGGACGGATCAGCCTGGTTATTGGTCCGAATGGCGCAGGCAAGTCCACTTTGATCAAAGTGATCTCCGGTCAGAAGTCCCCGATTAAAGGTCAGGTCTTTTACCACGATAGGCATATTCAGAATTATTCCCACATGGAGCTGGCGCGAACCCGGGCTGTGCTGTCACAACATGTAGACATTGCTTTTCCGATGAGTGTGGAAGACGTGGTGATGATGGGCCGATACCCACATTTTGCTGCCCGGCCCACTGCCGATGACCGGTCAATTTGTGAGCAGGCCATGTTGCTGTTCGATATCTTGGAGATGCGTGAGCGCAATTACATGACGCTTAGTGGAGGTGAAAAGCAACGCGTACATTTTGCGCGTGTGGTGGCCCAGATATGGAATGAAAACCGGGAGGAGAATCGCTGCTTGTTATTGGATGAGCCGCTCAATTCACTGGACGTATATTACCAGCATCAGTTTATGGAGATCACAAGGATGTTATGCAGAGATCAAAACCTGGTGATTGTAGGTGTGATCCATGATCTCAATCTGGCAGCTAAATATGCCGATAACCTGATTTTGCTCCATCAGGGTAAAATGTTGGGAGCGGGAAAACCTACCGAGGTACTGACTGCTGAAAACATCAAAACAGCCTATCGCATGGAAGTAAAAATGCTGGAGGTTGACCACACGGTGCAGTTGTTGTTTTGAGGGTTAAGCTCTGTTTTTTAGCCGAAAAGTATAATTCAGAGCTTTTAATTTTCTGCTCGGTGACATTTGTAATGTTACCGTAACCTTTGAGGTTTATTTTGTTCGGAGCTTTCGACTTTTTAATGTATCCCGTCTTGAAAAATGTTTAGAATAGTCAGGCCATAAAGGAAATATCCTGAAGTTTTTTCAGGATACACAAATGTTGAAACAAAAGGATTAGTAAAAGAAACACACTTCAATTGATTAATCACAGACATTTCGCCTGTTGGATACCAAGTGCAGGGGCTCGTAGAAATGTTGGTATTCCCATAGCAATCAAGGAGGCTCGCTCAACATTGTTTTAAATCTAATTTATCCAGCACATCCATTATTAAACCGCCAAGTGTATCTTTGGATAAACTAGTCTTAAAACACTAATTTGTTGTGAGTAATTGTACGAATGAGTAACGAACTATTAAAAACAAAGTACTTAAGATTGTTAATACTTCAAGATGACATCAAATACCATCAAGAAGGAATTAAACAACCAACTGATCTAATTACACTTTTTAGACTAATAAAATCTTGTTTGATTCCCTTAGACATCTTAAGAGATTCATTTGGGCATTTCAATGAACTAACGAGAAAAAGTACTGAGTTAATTGAACAAAGCAGATCATTAAAGAAGAGACTGAACTTCATTAACCACCTAAGAAATAACGTTGGCGGTCATCTCAACGAAATTTTACTAGAGAAGGCGGTTGAGTGGGAACCTTTTGTTTTCCATAAAAGTAACCAGAGTAATTCGGAGGGTCAATTGACAATTGCCTATAAAACATTGCTTGAATCAGCGATTAACTCATATATTGACTCTGAATCAAACTAAAAAATCTTTAACACAGAGATTGACTTGATCTACCCTCCTGATGTTGAACTCTTTCTTAATTTCTTAACGAATTTGACCTCTGATGCCGTCAATTTTATTCAAACTCTTCTGGATGATTTGAAGCCGAACATTGAATTCCATGATGGAGATAAGTCGATTGTATTAGCAGCTAAAGCGGGTAAAACTGACTTCAAATTAAAAAAATAACTACTCACAACAGGCGTAGCTGTTGCACAACCCCTCCAAAATCAGAATAGTAATACAGATTTTGGATTTTAGCTTTAATTGATCTTTTCAACAGATTGTCAACAGGAATCTATTCAGTTGTAGATATTCTGTTATTGGAGC